>ATLU01000001.1_pt1 | contig 427155 bp, 436 predicted proteins | sample 178751 | NCBI WGS metagenome assembly ATLU01 (sample SAMN02211837, study PRJNA209200) | bioreactor metagenome | isolation source: day 23 sample from continuous culture bioreactor inoculated with sediment... | place: Germany: Wadden Sea | collected 2011
ATAGACCGCAACCGTCTTCTTGCCCATCTCGTTGCAGGCCCGAAGTATGCGAATGGCGATCTCGCCCCGGTTGGCAACGAGAATTTTCTGGAAGTCCGGCATATGTCTTGGTCCTTGCAATGGCGTTCGTCAGGTCGAAACGGCGTCGGTCCTGGTGGATGTGTCCGGGCGGGCAGAGGCGTCGCGTGGGCGATCTGCGAACCGGGCTGCCGCAAGCGCGAAGACGCCGCCACTGCGGATCTGTTCAAGCTCCGTAGGGGTTTCGATCCGGCAAATGCCCAAAGCTTTAACGGGTGGATATCCCGGAGTTTCCAGAACCACCTCGACTTCGTGGCGCACGGCCGTCATCTCGGCGAGGCCGGTGACCGTGACCGTGCTGTCCGGTGCGAGGGGCGCCTCCATCGACAGCTCGGCGGGAACCTCGATCGGAACGACGCCCGCCCCGATCAGGTTCGACCGGTGAATCCGTTCAAAACCATTGGCGAGGATGGCCCGTATGCCCAGCATCCGCGTGCCTTTCGCGGCCCAGTCCCGGGCGGATCCCATACCATAGCGGGCGCCTGCAAGCACCACCATGTCGAGACCGCGATCGCAGTAGGTCTCGGCGGCGCTGTAGATATCCAGCAACTCGCCGCTGTCCAACCGGGTCACCGGCCCAAGGCCCGGCGCCAAGCGGTTGTCGATATGGGTGTGGGCAAAGGTGCCGCGCAGCATGACCTCGTGGTTAGCCCGGTGCCCGCCATAGGTGCCGGCCTCGCCGCGCCCGGTTCCGCTGCGGATCATCCGGCCCGCCGGAGACTCCGCGACGATACGCCCGACCGGCGAGATATGGTCGGTTGTCACGGCATCCCCAAGCGCCAGTAGCACTTTCGCACCGGACAGGTCGGTCGGCGCGGTGCCGCTGGTCTCGAAAAACGGCGGCGGTCGGAGAACGAGGCTTTGGGAATCCCAAGGGAAACAAGCCCCTTCGGGCGTGGGAAGAGCGTTCCAGTCGACGTTCCAATTAACAGCCAGAGGGGCTGTAAGGGCCGTCTGGGCCTCTTTCAGCGTGGCAGCGACGAGCGCGTCGTCAGGCCAGAGATCGTCCAGCGTCAACGGGTGGCCAGCCGCATCGACGGCCACCGGGTCACTGGCAAGATCGAGGTTCATCCGTCCGGCCAGCGCCGCCACGACCACCAGCGCCGGAGACGCCAGCCAGTTCCTGTCAACCTCCGGATGGATGCGGCCTTCGAAATTGCGGTTGCCGGACAGGACGGCACAGAGATCGGCCCCGTCCTGTTTCATCTGTTTGGCCTCGGGGATCAGATCGCCGGAATTGCCCACGCAGGTGGTGCAGCCAAAACCGACGACATGAAAGCCGAGCGCATCAAGATCCTCTTGAAGGCCGGAGGCTTCCAGCAGTCGCGCAATCCGGCGAGACCCCGGCGCCAGCGAGGCCTTGACGTGATCCGGGACGGTCAATCCGCGCTGACGCGCCGTCCGGGCGACCAGCCCCGCGGCCACCATCGACGCCGGGTTCGCGGTGTTTGTGCAACTCGTGATCGAGGCAATGGCGACCGGACAGGACCCCAGCCCGGACAGAATCCTTGGCACCTCTGCCAAATCGGTCAGCTGGTCGGGGCGATTGGGGCCCGCGACGGAAATCCTGATCTCGTTGAGGTCGATGATGATCTCGCGGTGCCAAAGCCGTTGCTCGTTCGCCGCGGCCCAAAGACTGGTTTCACAGGCATAGGCCTCGTAGAACGCAATCTCGTCCTCGCTGCGGCCCATCTGTCGAAGATAGTCCAAGGTGAACCTGTCGACCGGAAAAAGCCCACAGAAGGCACCGTATTCCGGGGCCATATTCGCAATGGCCGCCCGATCAGGCACAGACAGCGCGCTCAGCGCCGCACCGCCGAACTCCACGAAGTCGGAAGTCACGTCGGCCTGTCGCAATGCGCGTGTGACAGCCAGCGCCAGATCGGCGGCGGCAACGCCCGATTGACGCTTCCCGGTCAGAACCACTCGCGTCAGGCGTGGTGCCCGCAGCGCCAGGGGATGACCCAACGCCGCGATTTCGGCATCCATCCCGCCGACGCCCCAGCCCAGGATACCGAGCGCGTTGACCATCGTAGTGTGGCTGTCCGTGCCGATGACCGACCCGCATACGGCCCCCTGCCCTTCCGGCAAATCAACGGCCAGACGTGCTAGTTCTTCGAGGTTGATCTGGTGGCAGATCCCGTTGCCGGGGGGCACAACCCTCAGGTTGGGAAAGGCTCGCTCGGCCCATTTGAAAAACCCGTATCGCTCGGCATTCCGGGCCATCTCCGCAGCCATGTTGCGTGTCAGGGCCTCCGGATGGCCAGCATGTTCGACTTCGACCGCGTGATCGATCACTAGGTCGATCGGCAAAGAGGAACTGACCGTCTCCGGGGACCAGCCGCGCGAAACGGCGTGGTCACGCAATGCCGCGAGATCGGCGAGCGCGGCAATCCCGGCTGTGTCCTGCATCAGAATGCGCGTTGGACGGAACGGCAGCTCTCCAGGATCGGTACCCTCGCGCAGCCATGTCCCCAGATCCTGTAACAGCTCTGCCGGCTCCGGGGTGAACGCGGCGATGTTCTCGGCCAGCAGATAGGCCGTGCGCGGCATGGTCTCAGGTCGAATGCCGCTGTATTTTGCAACCTCGTGAGCCACGCTAATCTGGGTCTCGGTCCGCGAAATCATCTGCGAACTCCCTTGCTCGTTTATAAGAGTAATTTGGACTTGCTTACGGAAGCGGTTTGAGGTGGTTGCAGACAAGCGCCGGCTCAGGCGCTTTGGGCTGTCATCCTCTTCGCTAGTGGCGCTTGGGAGATCGCCCCAAGCGATCGGTTTGACTATCGCGGACGTGCTGCCAGATCGTCCGGTTCGGTGTGGCGGCGCGCGACGACCGGCTCGGATGGCGAAAACGGCGGCGCGATAACGGTATGTCCATGGTGTTCACTTCCGTCTCAGTGATCTGGCAGCGTGTAGGTGTGCCTAAAGAGTGAGCAGGCCGAAGTCGCTGCCTATTGGCTAGTACCTTGGCGATTATTCCAGGACAGGATTTACCTCCGCCAGAGTGACTTGTAAATAGAACTTTGTTCTATATAGCAGAACACCTATTCCGCTGCCAAGTATTGCGCACAACGGTCACTCTGCCATCAAGGGTCGGGTGAGCTCCCTCGGTAAGTTGGTTCCTATCCCCATACTACCCGTGCCAGCGAGAACAGGTCTGCTGAATTATGCGAACCTTCCGGGTCGTATCCAAACTCACTTTGACTTGACCGACAAACACCTCATCCTGTCTTAACTTCGTGACAAGCTCTTCCGCCTTGTGACGCATCGTGACGGTTCTGGTCCTGCTCTTTCCTAGTCTTTGCGGCGAACCACTTCGGCGTGGGAAGACCGGCACGGTCTAGATCCGTCCCTTGAGGTGCGTCGACAGGTTGACCTCGTGGCGACCGGTCGCAACAACGGTCTCCGGTACAAGCAGGGCAGAGCGCCAGGACGGCGCACCCGACCCCGAAAAACCACGAATGGGTCAATGGCTGAAGTCGCCAGCCCCCTGCAATCCGTTTTCCAAAACCGTCCGACCGAATTGATCCGGGGACGTGGTGGACCGGGTGCCCCGTTGCCCGGCGACCGTGTGACCCGGACACCATGGGGCGGGGCGGGTGCCCGGCTTGCGGGGTGCCGGGTGGTTTCTAGTGCCCGTCGTCCGGGGCGATCTCGACTCCAAGTGGACCCGACTCAAGTGGTGCCGGTGTGACTCGGTGCCCGGTTGAATCGAGTCAAGGTCGCTCTGGGTCCTTCCCCGCGAATCCGGGCTGACGGGGGGTGCGCGGAGCGCGTTATTCGAGAGTTCTGCGAATGTTCTAGGGAACGGCACAAGATGTTACACTATTACACTCGGCCCCACAGGGAATCCGGGCTGCCCGGGTCTTGGGCGGCGGGGCTGATCGGCTGACCCTCCCAGATCGGATTCCGGGTATCCCGGCCCTCTCGCTATAGATGTTATACTATAACACCTCACCCCCGGCGTCCGGGCCTCCCCCGAGCGAAGCGAGCGGCAAGCACGACCGGACGACCGGCTGCCGGGGTCGCTCGACCATCTCCACCAGCGGTTGACGTCTCAAACGATGGTTGACGGTTTCCAAAAATTTTTCCGGCAGAAGTTGAAAGATCGGCACAAGATCGCAACCCTACAGGGTCTACAGGCTGCCTACAGGCTCAAAGAGGGGACCTTGTAGGGGGTTTTCGTTTACTTTTCCGAGACTTACGGGAATCCTACAAGGTCTACAGGGTAAAACCTTAACTGGCAGACAAAAGGAAAAAGGGAGACCCGGAGACCGCGAGAACACCCCGGTTTGCGTGATTTTTTAGGCTCCTATAGGGCGAGCCTGTAGACCTTGTAGGCACCGCCGGATTCACCCCCGTACAATACTGATTATAAACGATAAAGTCATCTACAGGGTCAAAAGGCGGAGCCTGTAGGATTTTCGCCCCCGGCAAGCGTGACCGGATTCCGCGTCTCACGGTAAACTGGAATATTCGAGTGCGCGTTGAATCTTTGAACGAAAAAGTCAGCCCCCGCTTGAAGGATTTTGCCAGAATTTCAGATCCCGGTTGACGGGTTTCTCAACTACGCGTGGAAACCTCAAGCCCCGGTTGACGGGCTTCAGGGTCAGGTGGAAACACGGCACAACGAAAAAGGCCCCGGCTTTCGCCGAGGCCCTTCTACTGTGTGTTGAAATCTCGCTAGACTCGGTGCCGCCCGTCAGTCGTCGTCGTCGTCCAACGCGCGGTTGTCGTGGTTGCGAATCCGCGCGTCGATAGCCTGCGCCCGGCGCAGCATCGAAGCCTCCAGTTTAGTATCGGGGGCCTTCCCGGTCCCTGCAATATAGCCATTCAACATGGCGATGAAAATTCGGTCTCGGCGGTCCGTGTGAGTGCTCATTTGTCGCTCCTTTTATTGGTTAATCGTCAAGGCCGAGATCGTCGCCCCCGGCGCGAGCTATCTGGATGAACGGGGGCTCCCCGTCGGTGCCTTCCCGAACGAGCCAGCGCACCTCTTTCTTCGTGGCTGCCCCGAGGTGGGGGTGCCGAAGCACCGCGCCGGAGCCAGCCGGGACCCACCCTCGCAGAAGCCGGAGGGCCGCACTCGCGATCCGCGTGTTCTTGCGGTTGTCCTGAACGATCTGCGCAGGGCAGTCCTCCAGTGCGCCCAACTTCGAGATGAGGTCGCGCCGATACGTCGGGCCTCCGTCCTCGTCGTCCTCATCGTCGGGGAACTTGTCCTCTCGGCCTCCGTAGGCGACTTCTGCCGTGACTGGCTCGTCCAACCACGCGGCGATGGCCTCGGCCATAAGCATCTCCGTGGTCTCCTCGCGGGCACCCTCTTGCAGTTCGAGTGCGGTGGCCTTGGCGGCGTCCGACTCCAGATCGAAGATAATGTCCTTCGTCCGGGCGGCCTTGATCGACTGCTCGTAGAGCACCTTGGCCTCGGCCCATAGCTGGCCGACCTCGGACTTGAGCCGGGGGAAGTCGATTTTCTCCCCTTCGGGAAGCCGCACTTGGACCGGCAGGAAGCGCCGGTTGCCCGTGTCGTCCCGGAGGAAGTCGCCCTTGTTCGAGGTCCCCATGAACACGCAGACACGCGGGAAGTCCTCCTCGTTCTGCCGGTAGGCCAAGCGGATCGTGTCCACCTGCCGGGAGAAGAACTTCTTAATGTCCTCGACCTCGGACAGACGGAACCCGGACAGTTCGGCGACCTCCAGAATCCACTTGCCGCGCATGGACTCGACCATGCGCTGATCGTTGTGGAAGTCCTTGGACAGTTCGCCGAAGTAGTGGCCGAACCCGAGCACATGGATCATCCCGGATTTACCGATGCCCTGACCGCCCCAAAGGATCGGCACGAGGTCGAACTTGGCCCCGGGGTCCACAAGGCGCTGGAAGGCAGCCCGGAACCACGCCAGCGCGGCCTCACGGTGGTATGCGTCGTCGGTCGCGTCGAGGTAGTTGATGAAGAACCGCTCGACGCGCGGCGTGCCGTCCCACTCGGTCTTGTTGATCTTGTCGAGCACGGGGTTGAAACTGTTTTTCTCGGCGGCCTGCAACATGCCCGTGGTCAACTGCTCTTGGGTGAAGTCCAACTGGTATCCTCCTAGTTTTTTGGGTGCGGAAATGGCGGACGAGACTGCGGACAGGTCAACGTCGGAGAACTTGCGCCCGCCCGGTGGAATCCGGGCCTGCTTGCGCCCGAGTTTCTTGAAGTGGAATTTCTTGAGGACGTAGGGGGCCCCGGACAGTTCGTTCTTCGCGATGCACGGCGAAATCCGTCCGTCGTTGCAGAAGATCACCACGGCGTTGTGCCGAGTTTTCTCAACGACGTCCTGCTCGTTGACGGTCATAAGGGACTCCCACCTGTCGGCGGCCTTCTCCTTCGTCTTTTTCTTCGCCTTCTCGGGCTCCGGCTCCTCCTCGTCGCCCTCGTCGTCGTCGTAATCCTCGAACTTGGAGGCGAAGTCGTCCTCGTCCTCCTCGTCGGGGGCTTCGCCGTCCCCGGCCAGAAGATCGTCCAGATCGAAGTCGTCCGAATCTGCGGACTCGTCGTCGTCAAAGAAGTCCGCGCCGTAGTATTCGTCGTCGTCCTCATCGTCGTAGTCGTCAAAGTCGTCCACCCGGGCGGAAACCAACTCGACCTTCACTTCGTCCAGATCGCGGGCGAACTTCTCCATCGCCTTCTGGCTCGGCAGCTTATTGAACGGCGTATCGTCCTTCGCCTTGTCGTCCAGATGGCCGAACTTGTGGATACGCACGGCGTCCCACGCGTTGCCGCCGGAGCCGATGGGGTCGGTGCCGTGGTTCGACGCGAGGAACGTGTCGTCGTCGTAGAGCACGGCCCCGTTGCGCCCGGACGCGCCGACCAGCGTGAAGCGGGCCTCGTCCGTGCCGGAGTCGCCCTCCTCGTAGGTGCCGGGGATCAGTTCATCGAGCGCCCGGGTGATAGGGTAGCAGCGGTTGAACGCGCCGATCACGCCCGGCTTGTCGTGGGCGTGCTCTTTCTTGATGTTCGGGTCGCGGATCGCGGCGGACTTCTCGCCCTCCTGCGTCGGCAGGTTGTGGTGGTCCGTCCAGTCCACGTCCAGCGACTCAAGGAAGTCGTCCGGGTCGAGGAGGTGGCCGTGTGCGTCGTTGAAGTGGACGAGGTATTCCTGATCCCGGCAATGCGCGGGCCGGTACGCGATCTGGTTGTTTCGGAACGAGACCTGATCGGGAATCTCGATAGCTTCGTCCGGATCCTTGGCGAGTTCGAGCGCGAAGAACCGCGCAACCGCGTTGGCCTTCTCCAGATCGACCGGGCCCGTGAGCGGCACAATGATCCGCCAGCGCGGGTTCTCGGGCGAGTGCGACCGCGTGGTGTGCGCGAAGTACCGGAACGCGTTGATCCCGGCCTTCCCGTTGATGATGTACGCGATCTGCTTGTGGGTCGCGTTGTCGAGGTCATACGCCAGCGCCGAGATGTTCTGGAGGTGCGTGATCTTGCGGATGCCGCCCTCGTAGTGCCCGAACTTGTAGTAGCCGGACGACGCCTTCACCTTGGCCTTTTCGTCCACGTCCAGCTTCTTGTAGGAGCCGAACGTGCGAGCATCGACCGAGGGATTCTGGAGCACCCGCAACAGCTTCGCGTCGGTCCACGACTCGTTCTTGCACTCGCCTCGGTGCGTGCCGTGGGCGACCTTGAGTTTGACCCGGGGCTTGATCTTGTCCGGGTTGTTCAGTTCCAGCTCTGCCAAAGTTTTACACCTTTTCCCGGGTCTCGTGGCAGGCATTCTCGGCACAATGGGCAATGAATGCGTTGAACCACGATTCCGGCAGAACCGATGCGCGCTCGCTGATCTTGATGAAGGCAGGGAAACGACCGTCCGCGATCATTTGATAGACTTGGCTGCGCGACAGTCCGATGCGTTCGACGACGTCTTTCGGCCGCAGCATTTTGCCGGACGGAGGAACATCGTTCCAAGGTTTCGAGCTATGGGAATCTTTGTTCATATTAGTCTCCTAGTGTTCTGTTGAAACCACTTCAGGCTTCAGGGGGAGACTCGCTGAAAATTCTTTCCTGGAAAAACTATAGAAAATCTGGGTTTCGCGATTTGCGTGTATTTTCACGAAGCTCTTGAAGGCCTGCTTGATAGCCACGACCAACCTCACGCCACCGTTTCGAGGCCTCATCGTTTTCCGGCGGATGCTTTTTCCATAGGTTGATTTTATTCTGCAGAGCCGTCTCGCTATGGAAGTCCCAGCTCTCAATGCTCACACCAAGGGACCCTGTCGTCCTTCTAAATCGAACTGCCGTTTGACAGTCCGATGCCCCCAAAATTACTTGGCGCATGAACCACATGGTCGGCCCTAGAGCGCCTGTTGCAGTAACGTTGAAATCATCTGCTGTGCTTGCTAGGTCGATCGTTGCCGTTGGAACCTCATCAAAGAGTGCGAAAAAAAGGCCCAACGCTTCGGAGTAAAAAGTCCTCTCCCAGTGTTCCTTTGACCGGTGGGGTCTATAGTCAGTGGCAGGCCATTCACCGCCATTGACCGCTTTCTTTAGGAATTCCAAAAGTTCCGGGCTTGCTGTCTCGTAATTCGTAAAGCCGACGCCTCGAAACCGGTTGGTCGTCTCAAAATACCGAACCGTGGCCGCAATATCTTTTAGGTGCTGCTCGCCGTCAAAGTCAAAAGCTTGCAAAAACTGAGCATACATAGACACAGAGATTGTGTCATTGAGCATTCGAAGAGCTCGGGCACGCACATCGTGTGGGAAATCCCGTTCAGGATCAAATTTGCGACGCTTCCGTTTTCGATCCGCGAAGAGGTCGATCGTTTGATTTAGAATTCGATCGAAAGCCTCACGCTCAATCCAGATTTGGCCATCAAAATACGTTGCAATACCCCACATCACTCACCTCGGCTCAACGTTCGAAACCCTTCAAGTTCTCCAGCCCACCAATCAGCCATTTTAACGCGCTCTTCCCAGTGTTCGCCCCGCAGATAAGCCCTCCGGACGTCATTTGCCTCGATGTGCGCCAATTGTCTCTCGACCGCATCTGGGTGCCAAAGGCCGCTCTCGTTGGCAAAGGTACTGAATGTGGCCCTAAACCCATGGGCAGTAATCTGGTCGGAGCTATATCCTAGTCGTCTAAGCGCCGCGTTGACCGTGTTCTCGGACATAGGCTTGTGCCACGATCTTTTGGACGGAAATAGAAACCCGCTCGTACCGGTGTGTAGACGCAATTCTTGCAAACGGTCGATGGCCTGCGCTGGGAGAGGAACGCGGTGAGGCCGGCGCATTTTCATCCGCTCCGCAGGAACACGCCAAACGCGCTCGTCCACATCGAATTCTTCCCATGTGGCCAGCCGCAATTCGCCGGGTCGCGGCGCTAAAAGCGCGAGCATCTGCAGCGCGATCCGCGTTGCGGGCTCGCCGCTAAACCCGTCGATCTTGTTAAGCAACTTGCCGAGGTCTTTACGATCCAGGATTGCTGCTCTGGACTTCACCTGCGGTCGAATGAGAGCACCGGCCAGCGCCAGCGTGGGGTCATGGGTCGCACGGCCGGTGGCAACGGCAAATTTGGACACGCTGCCGATCGTGCTGCGCAATCGGCGCGCCGTCTCGTAGGTGCCGTTGGCCTCGACCCGCTGGAGAACCCGCAGTACATCGGGAGCCTCAATCTGCGCGAGCGGCTGGTTCCATAGCGTTGGCTGTGTCTGTCGTACGAGCCACTCAACCTTCTTCAGCGTTGCCGGAGCACGGCCCTCCTTGCGGAGCTTGTCGAGATACTCTTCCGCTACGGCGCCAAAGGTTACGGCTCTTTCACGGTCCGCTTGGATGCGGGCCAGCTTGCGTTCTTCAGACGGGTCTTTGTCCTCGAGCAGCAAGAGTTTTGCCGCATCTCGCTTCTCTCGCGCGAGCTTTAGGCTCACCAGTGGGTATGGACCGAAGGAGAGGAGCTTTTCGCGACCTCGATATCTGTATTTTAAGCGCCACAATTTCGCGCCGGATGGGGAGACGAGGATATGCAGCCCGCCGCCATCGAACATCTTGTATTGCCTATCGCGGGGCTTCGCATTTCGCAGGGCGGTATCGCTTAGGGGCATAGGATTGGGAATCGTACTAATGTGACCAAAAATGCACCCCCAATAACACCCCCACGCGATGTGGCTGCCCTCGGAAATACCTGGACAAGCCTGGACTCCAAATCCAGCAAAAACAAGGCGCTAACAGTACAAATGGATGGCGCTGGACATAGCTGTAAGTGGTCATGGTGCCCGGGGGCGGAATCGAACCACCGACACGAGGATTTTCAATCCACTGCTCTACCCCTGAGCTACCCGGGCACGGGTGAACGATCATCGTTCGGGTGCGCGGTTTCTAGTCGGCGTCGCGTCGGGTGTCCAGAGGGAAAACGGCATTTTTTAAGGTTGCGCGCTTACGACTTGCCGCTGCGAATTTGTAAGCCCAATGTCGGCTTTCTCATCCTTGCATCTGGTCAATCCCTGACGGATAGGTCAGGATCGCTGCAACAACCGATTTTCGCAAGACAGCACGGGGTATATGCGGCCAGATCTCAGGACACTGACCTTCACGCTTGCCATCATGTTGATGCTCGGCTGGCTGTTTCGTGTCGGCCAGGTGGTGCTGCTTCCGGTCCTCATCGCGATCATCTCGCTTTATGTTCTCGCCTCCGCCACGAACGCGATGGCGCGGCTGCCGATCATCGGCCTTCTCCCCGCAGCCCTGCGCCGGATCATTGCGTTGCTTGTCTTTACCGTCGCCGTAGTGGCGCTCTTCGTCTACGTTATCGACACCTTTGCCAAGGTGGTCATGGCGCTCCCCCGCTACGAAGAGAATCTCGACCTTCTGATCGTGAACACGGCGGCATTGATCGGGATCGACGACCGGGCCAGTTGGTCGAGCTTTTACGGCGCGACCATCGGGCGGCTTGAGCTTCAATCCATCGTACCGCTTTTGCTCAGCTCGCTGCGGGGGTTCGGCGGCACGCTCTTTCTCGTCGTGCTATACGCGGCGTTTCTCATGTCGGAGCGGCTGCACCTGGCGACCAAGCTCGCCATTGCGCTGGACGACCCGGACCGCCAGACACGCACGATAGAGCTGCTGGAACGGATCAACGAGCGGGTCGGTGAATATCTCTCGGTCAAAACGCTCGTGAACCTTATCCTCGGCGCGATTTCCTATGTTATCATGCTGTTTCTTGGGATCGAATTCGCGCTCTTCTGGGCCATCCTGATCGGGCTTTTGAATTACATCCCCTACATCGGGTCGATGATCGGCGTGATATTTCCGGTGCTCCTGAGCCTTGCACAGTTCGGGTCCGTATCCATGGGGGCAGCTGTGCTCGTGGCGCTGAGTGCAGCGCAGATTTTCGTCGCCGGGTATCTGGAGCCACGTATGATGAGCAGGGCGTTCAACCTGTCGCCGTTTGTCATACTTCTCGCACTGGCGTTCTGGGGGGCCCTCTGGGGCGTGTCAGGCGCGGTGCTTGCCGTGCCATTGACCGCCACGCTCGTGATTATCCTGGCTGAAATCGAAGCGACCCGTCCGATCGCGATCATGTTGTCAGGCTCGGGTAAAGTGTGACGCTCAGTGCGGCTTGGGCGGTTGTCGCTCCATCTGTTCAAGCGCCTCTTCGATGTCTTCGGGATCGGTCGAGGGAACCGCGTAGCTGCCCTTGAGCCAGCGGCCAAGATCCACATCCGCACAGCGTTTCGAACAAAACGGGCGATACTTCGGGTCAGTGTCTTTGTCGCAGATCGGGCAAGTCATGGGTCTATCAAAGCGTGACGGTCAAACGGTCTCTTTTGCGTTGTAACTCGAAATGCCCCAGTGGTGTCCAGCCCGCGAGAACGGTATCCACGCTGTCTTTCTTGAAGGCCGCGCGCAGGACTTGTTCGAACGGATGGCGGTCCTTCTTGGGCATCGGCGCGAGGTCGAGCGTGATCTGCCCGCCAAGCCCCCGACAGCGCAACAGGCGTGGCAAATCCCGCGCCAGCGCGATGTTCGCCTTCAGACCCGCCGCGGGAGAGCTATCGGACCCGGTGTTCACATCGACAGCCGTCAACGCGCGCGTAGGTTCGATATAGGCAAATGAACCGCCTTCCAGTGGCTGTTTTGCCCCGAGGACTGTTGAAATCATCTCGGTCACGCCGTGGGCGTCGAAGCTTCCCGGTTCGTCCGCGAACACCTCGGGCGTGGGCCAGTCGCGCCAAGCGAGCAGATGCGCATCGGGGCCATCGACCAGCAATTCCGGTATCTTGCCGTTCGCATCGCCCGTGACCGCGTCCGCGAGGCTTCGCATTTCGGCGATGTCTTCGGCGACCTCGGCCAGATCGGCCTCCGCAGCCTGCGAGCGCACGATCAGGCCATGCGCCGCGCCTTCCATGATCTCATGCGCCACGTCCAGAAGCTCGACCCGCATCTCTTCGTCACGGATGGAGCGGGACAGATTGATACCGGGCGCCTCCGGCGTGACGATGGCGTAGCGACTCTTGAACAGGACTTTCTGGGTGACGCCCGGCGCCTTGCCCTGCTCCGCCCACCCGGTGACCTGTACCAGGAGCGGCTGACCGGGGGCCAAACCTTTGGCACCGCGCAGGTATCCTTTGCCATCACCGAGCGACAGGAACATGCCGCCCTGCCCTTTCATCGGGCGATCGCAGATGCCGCGATAGATCGCACCCGGCACGGGCCCGGCGTCCTCCACCGCGTCGATCAGGAAATCCTCCAGTCGGCCATCGACGATCAAGGCCGCAGCCTTGCGTCCGTTCACCTCGTCCAGCGCGACCACAGTTCCCTTCATGCCCACCCTCCGTAAACGGGATATCCCGCGGCTGTCAGAAGCGCGGCGGTTTCTGCCACGGGTAGCCCCATGACAGCGCTATAGCTTCCCTGGATCCACGGGATGAACGCGCCGGCGGGTCCCTGGATGGCGTAGCCACCCGCTTTGCCCTGCCAATCGTCGGAGGCGAGATAGGCGTTCACCTCTTCGTTCGACAGGCGCTTCATCTTCACCGTGGTGACCACCTCCCGCTCCCACGTCCGGTCCGGGGTTTTGACGGCGACACAGGTGATGACCTGGTGGCGTCGCCCGGACAAAAGGTGCAGGAATTCGGCAGCCTCACCCGCATCAGCAGGCTTGCCCATGATGCGACGACCGACTGCGACCGTGGTATCCGCGCAGAGCGCCACCTCGCCCTCGGTGATCTCCATGGCCGCGATCTTGTCGTGCGTGACGCGGGCGCAATAGGCACGCGGCAACTCGCCCTTGAGCGGCGTTTCGTCAACGTCGGGCGGGCGCACTTCGTCAGCCGTCACACCCAGCGTGCCGATCAGTTCAGCACGCCGCGGCGATCCAGACCCGAGGATTAGCCGGGGCTTACTTGAAGCGGTAATTGATACGACCCTTCGTAAGATCGTAGGGGGTCATCTCGACCTGCACCTTATCGCCAGCCAGAACACGGATGCGGTTCTTACGCATCTTGCCTGCCGTGTGCGCGATGATCTCATGGCCGTTTTCCAGCTCGACCCGAAACGTCGCGTTAGGCAGGAGTTCCTTCACGACACCGGGAAATTCGAGCAGTTCTTCCTTGGCCATGTTCACTCCATTGTTTCACTCGCCAAAGCGCGAGTGCGCCCTAAATGGTCCCAAACGCCCAGATTATCAAGAGCAATTCAGCGTAGATCGACGGTTGAAATGAGCGGCAAAGCGCGCGCTGCGGCTGGGTGATGGGTCGGCCAGTCGGCTCGGGCCCGGACGCTACCGGTTTCCCGCACCGCGCGCAGCTGGTCGAAATCAACCTCGGCAAATGTCCATCCGGGCCGATTCATGACGCCTTGCGCAAGGTTTCCATTGGCAGGGAGACCCACGTCCGGCGGGACGTAAACCCCTGCGGTGCCATTGTTTTCATCGACAACCTCGCACCATGGCGCCGTCCCTTGGGTCGGGGCCTGAACGGTCACGATCTGCCCCTCAAGCGCCCGCGCTTGCGCCCCGATCCGCACGCGATTGAAGCCCGCCATCGTTTCGGTCGCCGAGGGAACGAGGATGATATCCGCCCCCGATTCGACCATTGCGCGAGACGTGATCGGAAACTCACAATCATAGCAGATGAGCACGCCGACCTTGCCGATTTCGGTCTCCATGAGAACCGGACTGTGGCCGGGAGCCACCCCCATGGGCGACACCTCCCACGGCGTCATGACCTGTTTGTCATGTGCCTGCCGCGCGCCGTTCGGCGTAATGAACATCGCCCGGTTGACCGGCGTTCCGTTCTCAAAAACCGGCCCGGACGGGCACAGGATGTGCACGTCGTGCTTTACGGCCAGCGCTCCCCAAATGTCCCATGCACGTGGAAGCGCTTCGGACACTGCCATCATCTGCATATGCAGGCTCGTGGCACGCGGTGTAAGCGCCGCCAACTCCATGGCCCCATACTCCGGAAACACCAGCAGATCGGCCCCTGCGCCTGCGGCCTCCTCAACCCAGACACGCGCCTTGTGGGTCCATTCGGTCCAGTCCGCGAGGCGGTCTATCGGGTATGTCGCTGCAGCGATTTTCACGGTCTCTCCCCACGCGGTTCTCTATCCGAGACGGCAGCGATGCCTGATCGGCCACCGATTGCCCCACGTTTATCAGGTGAGCGTCGCGATTGAACCTTCGTTCTCTTCAGAACCTCTGACATGCCCAAGACCGAATAGGTCACAAGCTTCAGACCGCGAAGGCCCAATCGAAAGAAGAGACCACGCAGCTGACCTGAGACACCAAACCGTCTTTGAAGGTCACGAAAAACGCCGCGGGCACGATGATTTCCTGGCCTTGGGCCTCGATATGGCCGGGGTAGGTCGAGATATACTTGCAGACCATCTGCGCTTCGACCACGGCTTCGCCTCCGTGGCTGAACACTCGCCAGCGTTGAAACCTGTGTTCGTAGAACTGCGAGAAATACGCGATAACCTGCAACGCCCCGGACGGACCGGTCATTGAAAACTCCGGCCCGACCTCGACAGCCGAATCCAGGGCGAAGACACTCGCAACCACGTCCAAGTCTCCGACATTAAAGGCAGTCAAAACGCGTTCGACAGTTGCGGAAATCCCGTCGTGCGTCATGCTTGGCGCCCCTCTCGCTTACTGTGGATCTCGGTCGCGCGCAGCCAGTCTTCATAATTGTAAACCAGAGAAATGCGGTCGACCCGCCCACCCACGACGTCGAGGAAGCCCGCCAGCGGGACCTGGAACGTCTGGCCGACAGCTTCGGGCATGCCAGGTTCGGTCGTGTGGTACGTCACATTGAGCTGCGCTTTTACCGCGACGGCGCTGCGCTGCGTGAAGAGCTTGAGAACCTGGAAATCCACGTGGAAATATCGCGCGTAGTACTCGAGCACCCCCATCAGGCCCATGGGCCCCACGGTCTCGGCATTCGGTCCGATCCGGCTCACCACGTTGGGAGTGACCATTCCCGGCAAGTCAGCCCATCGGTTTTCGTTGTATGCGGCACCCATCGCCGAAACCACTGAACACGCATCACTCGTCATTAATCACCTTCAAGACAAACTGGAAAGTATGTCGCAAAACCAACCGGACGCGCCCCAACCTTCTCTCTTCCCAAGCATAGAACGAACAGTCTGCGATGTTTTGTCAAGAATTTACGGGCGTAAAGTGTGGACGCCGCCGCGTTTGGCCGCGCCCTGATAGGCGACTGCCTTGAGACGATCCTGCGTCGCGCGAACGGAAATACCGGCGACCCCTTCGGCGGTCTTACGGGTCTAGCGGGGAAGCATGGTCGGTCATGCAGTATAGATCAATCGGTGTGGTGCGGCGGTCCGAAGCGGGAAATGATCCGATTGCGGATCTGGTCCCGCGCCTGCCGGTAGGCGTCCAGTTTCTCGTCTCGCTTGGTGCCCAACCCGGTGGGATCCATGATTGGCCAATACTCCACTTCAAGGTGGTGATAGCGGGTCAGATCGAGAACCTTTCGCTGGCTCGCAGGCGACAGGGCAACAATCAAATCATAGGACGACAGATCGTCACCCCATTCCTGCATTTCGTCGAAACTCCGCACCCGGTGGTTCACAAGGGGCACGCCGATCTCGGCACAGACTGCAACCGCGAAACCATCCACGTCCAGCTCGTTCTTCACGCCTGCGGACTGCACGTAGGTCTCCGTGCCGTAGTATTTTTTCATCATGCCTTCCGCCATCGGCGAACGCACCGCGTTATGGTCGCAGCAAAACAAGACGGATTGAGGAAGCACCCCGCTCAAGATCAACCCCAGTGCAAAACGCAGATCAATGTGAACAGGCGGCGGGCGGTGTCGATGTCCAGCTCCGCCTTACCTTCGAGCCGCTCTTTGAGCACTCGCGCCCCTTCGTTGTGTATTCCGCGCCGCGCCATGTCGATCGCCTCGATCTGGGCGGGCGGAAGTTTCTTCACCGCGTCGAAATAGCTTTCGCAGATCTGGAAATAGTCTTTGACCACTTGCCGAAACGGGCCGAGCGACAGATGGAATTCCCCGGCCTTCTCCCCGGCTTCAGTATCAATGTCAAAGACCAGCCGCTTGTCGCGGATGCCGAGGTTCAAAGCATAAGGCCCCTCCGGCACGGCGCGCCCGTCGCGTCCGATCGGTGCGAAGCTATTGTCTTCCAACAGGTCGAAAATGGCGACCTTGCGTTCCTGCTCGATTTCGGGCGTGGGCGCGGCCAGCCCGGTTTCGTCAATGTCGATTTTTGTGATGCGGTTCATGGGTCCTGTCCCGGTGGTCGGAACAGGGATAGCCCAAGGCATCCCGTGGGGCAATGAGAGGCGTCAGGCCCAGGGGTATCCGACAGGTGCGCCGACCAATCCGCGTCAGTCGTTCAGCTTATCGAGCCGTGCCCGAACCGAAAGCCCATGCGCCTCAAGGCTCTCGGACCTGGCGAGCGTCTCGGCTGCGGGGCCTATGGCCTTCAAGGCTTCCGGCGTCATCTTGGACAACGTCGTGCGTTTCATGAAATCGAGCACCGAGAGCCCGGACGAGAACCGCGCGGACCTGGCGGTCGGCAGCACGTGGTTCGGCCCTCCGACGTAGTCGCCGATGGCTTCGGGCGTGTATTGCCCCAGGAAGATCGCCCCGGCGTGGGTGATCTTCTCCGACAGGCCGTCCGGGTCGGCGACACAGAGTTCAAGGTGTTCCGGGGCGATCCGGTCCGAGAGCCGGGCGGCTTCGTCCAGGTCGCGCACGGTAATGACCGCGCCGTAATCTTTCCAACTGGCCCCGGCGATGGCGCGCCGTTCCAGCGTCTCAAGCCGGTTCTCCACCGCCTCGGCCACTTCGCGGCCAAAGCCCGCGTCGGTCGTGATCAGGATCGACTGCGCGCTTTCGTCGTGTTCCGCCTGGCTCATCAAATCGAGCGCGAGGAAGTCGGCGTCGTTGTCCGCATCCGCGATGACGAGGATTTCCGACGGCCCCGCGATCATGTCGATCCCGACTTTTCCGAAAACCCGACGCTTGGCCGCCGCGACAAAGGCATTGCCCGGCCCGGTGATCTTGTCGACCGGCGCGATCGTGTCCGTGCCGTAGGCCAGCGCCGCAATCGCTTGCGCCCCACCGATCCGGTAGACTTCGTCGACCTCCGCAATCCGGCAGGCCATCATGACGAGCGGGTTCACCACCCCGTCCGGGGTCGGCACCGTCACCACGAGGCGCCCGACGCCAGCGACCTTCGCAGGCACCGCGTTCATCAGGACAGACGACGGATAGGACGCCAGACCACCCGGCACGTAAAGCCCCGCCGCTGAAACCGCCGACCAGCGCCAGCCCAGCGTCGCCCCGTCGGCATCGGTCCACATCTGATCTTCGGGCACTTGCCGAGCGTGATAGGCGCGAATGCGGTCTGCCGCCGTCTCCAGCGCGACCCGCTCCTCCTGCGAGACCTGCGCGCAATAGGCGTCGATCTCTTCCTCGGTCACGCGAAGATTTTCAGAGGTCAGGTCCAGACGGTCGAACTTCGTAGTCAGCTCCAGAACCGCCGCGTCACCCCGCGTCCGCACGTCCGCGATGATCCCGGCGACCGTGTCGTCCACGTCCGGGCTGTCTTCGCGTTTGGCGCCGAGAAGCGCGATGAAGGCTGCTTCGAAATCAGCGTCCTGGGTGTCGAGAAACTTGGGCATGTCGGCTCTCCTGTCGGATCGCTCAATAGCGGCGGCGGCGCGCGGTCTCAAGCGTGAAGCGGTCGCACCATCAGCATGTCGCAGCCCGAGGCCAGAAGATCACGCCGGTCTGTCTCCGGCGAGAAACCCAGCCTTTCATAGACCCGGACCGCGGCCGCGTTGTTCTTGGAAACCTGCAACATCACTTCGGCATGGCTCTCAGGGATCGAGGAGAGCGTAGCCTGCATCAACTCGGTCGCGATCCCCTGTCCCCGTGCCTCGGGCGCGATATAGACCCATGTGATCTCCGGCAGATCATGCGCGTTGCGATACCAGCCACAGGTGCCGATGATCCGGCCCTCCTGCTCGGCGGCAAAGATATGCGCGTTGGCGAGAAGCGTGGCGAAAGACGCCACGGGGCGCGCTGCTACGTCGTCGTGTTTTTCCCAGAAGCTCTCGGGATGGGCAGCCAGCATTTCCAGACGCACCGTGCGAAAAGTGGCCGCGTCCCGAACGCCGAGCTGCCGGATCACTCCGGATGCCCCGGCACTTTCTTGGACGGCGCCACGTAGGGGCGCGTCACATCTTGCAACCGCGCGTTGATGGTTTCCACATCCAGCGCAATCGCCCCATCGCCGGCCAGCGTCAAGGTAAGCCGCCCCGTGCCATCTTCGCCCGGCTCCCAAGCAATAGCCAAAAGCGACATTACGACGTCTTTGTCACGCTTCGAGACGCCCTGAGATTGAACTTTTTCAACATCCCCAAAGAGTAGCACAGATTGGACACGCTCGACCGGCCGCCCCCGTTTCGAGGCGTCCTGCGCGTCCTCCCAGCGGAACCGGTTGAGCAGAAGCGCGAACTCCCGCGCCTTCGGGTGCCAGGCCATTTCCGTCGCCGGGAACACCGCGTCCTGGGTCAGCGACGAGATCACTTCGAGATCGGCGGCATCCACCGCCATCAGGCGAAGCGGCTTGCCGCCGCCATCTTCGAACCGTGCGTCTTCGTTCATGCTTTCACCCGTTCAATCTGCGCACCAACACCGCGCAATTTTCGCACCACATGCTCATAGCCGCGATCAAGATGGTAGACACGGCTCACGACCGTCTCACCTTCTGCCGCCAACCCCGCAAGGATCAGCGAGATCGACGCGCGAAGGTCCGTCGCCATCACCGGTGCCCCGCGCAGCTTATCGACCCCCGTGACCGTGGCCATCCCGCCCTGAACCTCGATCTCCGCCCCCATGCGGGTGAGTTCCGGTGCGTGCATGAAACGGTTCTCGAAAATCGTCTCGTTGAGCTGGCTGGAGCCTTCCGCTGTGCAGAGCATCGCCATCATCTGTGCCTGCAGGTCGGTCGGGAAACCCGGGAAAGGCTCGGTCGTCACGTCGATGGCCTTGGGCCGCCCGTTGGTGTGCGTCACCTTCAGGCCGCGCTTGGTTTCCTCCACCTCGATCCCCGCCTCGTTCAGCTTCCCCACGAAGCTCTCGACCAATTCCATGCGACCGCCAAGGCATTCCACCTCGCCGCCGGCAATTGCCGGGGCGAGCATGTAAGTGCCCAACTCGATCCGGTCGGCGACAACCTGGTGCGTCGCGCCGCCGAGCCGGTCCACGCCCTGGATTTCAATTCGGGAAGTGCCTTCGCCGTCGATCTCGGCGCCCATGGCCCGCAGGCAGCGCACCAGGTCCACGATCTCCGGTTCCCGCGCCGCATTGGTCAATACGGTCGTGCCCTTGGCCAGCGTCGCGGCCATGACGATGTTCTCGGTCGCCCCGACAGAAGCGAAGTCCAAATCGATCTGGGCCCCCTTGAGACCCCCCGGCGCTTTCGCGTGCAGGTAACCCTCGCTCAACTCGATCTCCGCGCCCAGTTTCTCCAACCCGAAGATATGCAGGTCCATTGGCCGCGCGCCGATGGCGCAGCCGCCGGGCAGAGATACTTCCGCATGACCCATTCGCGCGATCAGCGGCCCAAGCACGAGGTTCGAGGCCCGCATCTTGCGCACGATATCGTAATCTGCCCGCGACGAGGTCAGGTCATGCGAGGACATGGCCAGGACCTGCCCATCTTGCAAGGATGTCGCCTCGGCACCCAGCGACTGCAACAAGGTCGTCATCGTCTTGATGTCCGACAAACGCGGCGCATTGGTCAGCGTCAGCGGCTCTTCGCTCAGAAGCGTCGCAGGCATCAACGCGAGGCAGGCATTCTTGGCCCCTGCGATGGGAATCTCGCCCTGAAGCGGCCCGCCGCCTGTCACCACAATCGAATCCATTCGGTTCCCTACTCGTCCTCAGATTTGTTGTCCCCCGACGCTCTCGCACGTGCCTGTGCCTTGCGCCGGGCCATGTTCGCCTTCAACGCCACCTTCAGGCGATCTTCGCGCTTTTGCGCGGCCTGTTCCTTGGAAGACGAGGGTGTTTTCTGGCTCATGGCTCCCTCTCTAACCTGTCACGAAAAAAGGGTCCAGATTGCGCTTGCACCCTCGGCGATTTGCGTCTAATCAGCCGCCCACGGTCCGCTGCTGTAGCTCAGAGGTAGAGCACTCCCTTGGTAAGGGAGAGGTCGAGAGTTCAATTCTCTCCAGCAGCACCATTACTCTCCCAAATCGAATTTTTCAACGCGACAGGCACAAGAACGCCGGTCAACGGTCCGCGCGATGCAGCCGCTCTTTTCGCGTCCAACTTGCGCAACGCGTCCAGAATGCGGGGTTTTCGAAAGTGTGAACAATTATGGGTTGTATTTTTCGACGGCTCAACACCTATTTAGGGTATGGGGCGGAATCAGATCATAGACGATGTTTTGGGCGAAATCAGCGCACGCGCGCCTGCCGGATACTTCATTGGGGTGCACATTCGGTTCGCCGGGCCACTCATGACCTTTCGCTCCTACAATAAAGCCTGGACCGACCATTATTCCCGCAACGGCTACGCGCTTCACGACCCCATGATCGCCTGGGGCGTATCGCGCACCGGGGCCGCGCGGTGGAGCGAGATAGACACCCCCGACCCGTTCGGGATCATGTCCGAAGCCGCCCAATTCGGGTTGGTCTACGGCCTGTGCATTTCCTGCGGCCCCACGACCTCTCGAACCGTCACCGGCATGTCGCGATCCGACCGAGAATACACCGACGAAGAAATCGCGACCCTGAACGGTCTCGTCGTCCGCCTCCATACCGAAACCGAACCTCCACACAATCTCACCATTGCCGAACAAGAGGCCCTGCGCATCGTTCGATCGGGAGACCGTAGCGCCGCCGGAGCGAGAACGCTCGGCATTTCGGAGAGCGCGCTGAAAGCCCGCCTCTCGACGGCGCGAAACAAGCTATTCGCCAGAACCACCGCCGAAGCAATCCAACGCGCGAAGGATTACCGCCTCATCTGAGGGTGCGTTCGGACCCGTTTCGCGGTGGAGCTGTCGAATGGCTGCACGCAATCAGTAATGGAGGTTATTATTATGCAGACCACGACACTTTCCTTTGCCAACATCCACAACCATGGCGAGCTCTTCGCAAATCTCCTTCGCGCAAGGCGGCAGTCGTTCATCGTTCAGAACAAGTGGGATCTGCCCGAAGCGCTTGGGATGGAATACGACCAGTACGACACGCCCGCGAGCCGCTGGGTCGCCGTGCACCACTTCGGCCAAGTCTTCGCGGGCATTCGGCTCACCCCCACCACGGCCCGCTGCGGGATCTACACCTACATGATCCGCGACGCGCAATTGGGACTTCTGGAGTCGATCCCGCAAGACTTGCTTTACGCCGAAGCGCCCGTCGACGACCACATCTGGGAAAGCTCACGCGTGTTCGTCGCCCATGACACGCCGCAAAAGATACGGCGGCTGGTCCACGCGCACCTGATAACGGAGATGACCAAGGCGGCCCGCGAGCTCGGCGCGGTGCGGGTCCTCGGTCTCATTCCCGCCAACTGGCCGCGATGGGCGCGCCGCTGCGGGTTGGAGGCAGAGGCGGCCGGTCGGGTCATGACCATCGACGGTGTCGACAACCAGGTGGTGTCGATCAACCTGGCCGACAAACTTCACTGACCGGGAAACGCCAACGGGGGATGGCACCTGCTGCTTGCAAAACGGCCCGGCAATTTGCCGGGCCGTTTCGCATTCGGACGATGGGATTAGACCCAGTCGAAGGGTCGGGTGAAGTTCCCCAGGACGTGCTCGACCTTCTCACGATCCTCCCCCCTGGCCTCGACCTGCGCCACGAGACCACGCTTCTTGTCTTCAACCACGCCGACCACCTCGGCGGTCAGGCCTTCTTTCTCGAGCGCCTCGTTGTAGACCCGCAAGATTGCAGATTTCCGCAGATCGGGTTTGAACACCTTGCCAACACCCGTTTTCGGGATCTCATCCATGATCTCGATGTATTTCGGCACGGCCGCGCGCTCCGAAATGTGCTCGCGTGCGTAGTCCATCAGCTCTTTCTCGGACACCGTCGCACCCTCGACAAGCTCGACAAAGGCACAGGGCAACTCGCCCGCCACCGGGTCCGGCTGGCCGATCGCGCCGACCACGGCCACCGCATCGTGCCCCGCCAGCGCCTCTTCGATCTCCGCCGGGTCGATATTGTGACCACCGCGGATGATGATGTCCTTGGCCCGACCCGTGATCCACAGGTAACCGTCTTCATCAATCCGCCCCAGGTCACCGGTGCGCATGAAGCCGTCCTTTGTGAACATGCCGCGGTTCTTGGCCTCCTCGGTGTAGGTATGCCCCACGAAGACACCGGGGTTCGAGACGCAGATCTCTCCCACTTCCTCGACGCCACACTCCTTCTGCACGTTGCCATCCGCATCGCACTCAAGGATCCTGACATCAGTATAGGGAAAGGGGATGCCGACGGACCCGATTTTCTTCACGCCATCCGTCGGGTTGCAGGAGACGAGACACGTGGCTTCGGTCAGACCGTAACCCTCGACGATCTTCACGTCGGTCGCTTTTTCAAACCGATTGTACAGCTCGACCGGCAAGGGCGACGAGCCTGAGAAGGCCACTTTCAGAGACGAAACGTCCGCATCCACCTTGCGCTGCATCAGTGCGGAAATCGCCGTCGGCACGGTGATGACGAAGGTCACGCCATACCGCTCGATCAGTTTCCAGAAGTTGTCGAACACGCCATCTCCGCGATAGCCCGCAGGCGTCGGGAACACGACATGCGAGCCAGCGGTCAACACCGCCATGAACACGACGTGCACCGCGAAGACGTGGAACAGCGGCAGCGGACAGATCAGAACGTCCGTCTCGTCGAAGAGCAGGTTCGCCCCGAGCCAGCCATTGTAAATGATGCCGGAAAACTTGTGCTGCGCGACCTTGGGCATGCCCGTGGTGCCGCCCGTGTGGAAATAGGCCGCGACACGGTCTACCTTTTCATCCTCGAAGGTCAGCGTCTTGGGCTGTCCGGCGATTGCCTTGTTGAAGCTCTGAATCTTGGCCGAATGCTCAACCTTGACCTTGGGCCGGATCAGCGGAACGATCCACGACTTCGGCGGCGTCAGATAGCGGTTCAGGTCGACTTCCAGAACATGTTTCACATCGGGCGCATCCTTGAGCGCCTCGTGCACCTTGTCAGCGACATCCGTCTTTGGAAAACCACGCAGGGTGACGACGACCTTTGCCCCCGTCTGACGCAGGATCGACGCGATCTGTTCCGGCTCCAGCAGGGGGTTGATCGGCGCAACGATCCCCGCCGTCATACCACCCAACAGGGTGATGACCGTTTCGTTCGCGTTCGGCAACACGTAGGCGACCACATCATCCTGGCCGACACCCAGCGACCGAAACAGGTTCGCGGCCTGGACCGACTTGTCATGCAGCGCCTGCCAGGTGAGTGTTTCGGCCTTGTCCTTCGGCCCGCTCTCGATCTGGAAAGAGATCGCGTTGCGGCTCCCGAACTTGCCGGTGGTCGATGCGAGAACATCGTAAACCGTCGTCGGCAGGTTGCGCTGATCCCAAGGCTTTTCGTTTTCAATGTCGTTGCGCGCTTCAAGCGAACTGAATTCGTATCGTCCCATGTGTCCTCCCAGACGGTCGAGTGGTTGACCCACACGTAAAACATTGGGCTTTTCGACCGGCTCCGCAAGGGTGACGAAGGGTTATTCCGCCGCGAGACCTTCGGTGAATTGCAGCCGCGCGAGCCGGGCATAGAGCCCGCCCTCGGCGACCAGCTCGTCGTGCGTCCCCTGCGCGACGATCCGGCCCTCTTCGAAAACCACGATCCGGTCGGCCTTTTTCACCGTCGCCAGTCGGTGCGCGATGATCAAGGTCGTGCGGCCCTTGGCCATTTCTTCCACCGCTGTCTGGACAAGCCGCTCACTCTCCGCATCCAGCGCAGAGGTCGCCTCATCGAGAAGCAGGATCGGGGCATCGCGCAGGATCGCGCGGGCAATGGCGATCCGCTGTTTCTGCCCGCCCGACAGCATCACGCCGCGCTCGCCCACGTAGCTGTCATAGCCTTCCGGCAACTTGGTCAGGAACTCGTGCGCCGCCGCCGCCTTGGCCGCGGCTTCCACGTCCGCATCGGTGGCATCGAGCCGCCCGAAGCGAATGTTCTCACGTGCCGTGTCCGCAAAGATGACGGCGTCCTGCGGCACCAGAGCAATATGCTGACGGAAATCATCCCGCGCCACGTCACGCAGATCCATACCATCGACCTTCACGCCCCCCTCGGCCGGGTCGTAGAACCGCTGCAAAAGCTGGATGATCGTGGATTTGCCAGCGCCTGAGGGGCCGACGAGGGCCACGGTCTCGCCCGGCTTCACATGCAAGTCGACCGCATCCAGCGCCAGGTGTTCGGGGCGTGCGGGATAGCGGAAGGTCACGCCTTCGAAATCGATCGCGCCCTGCACAGGCGTCGGCATCGGCGCGGGCCGATCCGGGTCTCGCACCGCGTCCTCGGCATTCAAAAGTTCGACCAGACGCTCGGTCGCGCCCGCCGCCCGCTGCAACTCGGACCATATCTCGGAAAGCGCGCCCACCGCCCCGGCCGTCATGATCGCGTAGATTACGAACTGCACCAGGGCCCCGACGGACATCTCGTCCCCGCGCACATCCCGCGCGCCGATCCAGAGCACGCCGACCACGCCCGAGAAGATCAATGAGATCACGATCACCGTCATGAGGGACCGGGTCGTCACCCGCTTCTTGGCGAAGTTGAAGCTCTCTTCCGTCACCTCGTGAAATGCGTCACGCGACGGCTCTTCGTGGGTAAAGGCCTGCACGGTCTGAACCGAGAGCAAAGCCTCCGACGCCTTGCCGGACGAGCGCGCGATCCAATCCTGGTTCTGACGGCTGAGCGCCCGCATGCGCCGCCCCAGAACGATGATCGGCACCATGACGACCGGCACCACCAGCAACACCAAGCCGGTGAGTTTTGCGGAGGTAACGAGCAGCATGATCGTCCCGCCAACGAGAATCAGGAAATTGCGCAGGGCCACCGAAACCGACGACCCGATCACCGACAGGATCAGCGTGGTATCCGTAGTGATCCGGCTCAGGACTTCCCCGGTCATGATCCGCTCGAAAAACGCCGGGCTCATTCCGATCACGCGGGCAAAGACGGCCTCGCGAATATCGGCGACCACCCGTTCCCCCAACCGGGTCACGAGGTAGTAGCGAAGCCCGGTGCCCAGCGCGAGCGCGACAACAATACCCAGGGCCGCCAGGAAGTATTGATCAAGCAGCGCATCTTCCGAGGTGGAAAAACCGTCGATGACCCGACGTACCGCCAAGGGCATGATGAGCGAGATACCGGCGGTCACAACCAGTGCAACAAAGGCGGCGAGAAGCATCCCCTTGTAGGGCTTCAGGAACGGCCAAAGTCCCTGCAACGCGCCGATCCGCTTGGACTTTTCGCGCTCCTCGTTGGTCCTGTCCGCCATATCTGTCCCTCGTCTTCCGAGAAGGCATCCCTGCCCCCTCCTTTCCGGTCCCCAAATATCCCAGGGGGTCTCGGGGGAGGATCCCCCGCCGCCGCGCGGATCGGGAACCGATCGGCGCGGCTGAACCTGCGCGGGCGCACGCCCGCACAGCTTGCTTGCGTTCTCTTACTCTTCGCCCGGCAGGATCCGCACGCCGCCCTTGTTGGCCGAGGATGCGAGCAGTGCATAGGCCTTGAGCGCGGTCGACACGGCGCGTTTGCGCGGTGCCATCGGCTTCCAGGGCAGTGGGCCTTTCTCATCACGCCGCGCGGCCAACTCGTTGTCGGCGACCGCCAGGTTGATGGTCCGGTTCGGAATGTCGATCTCGATGGTATCGCCGGTTTCCACCAGGCCGATCAGACCGCCCTCATGGGCTTCCGGGCTGACATGCCCGATGGACAGCCCCGATGTCCCGCCCGAGAAGCGGCCATCGGTCAGCAAGGCACAATCTTTCCCCAGGCCTTTGGATTTCAGATAGCTCGTCGGATAGAGCATCTCCTGCATCCCCGGCCCGCCCTGCGGCCCCTCGAAGCGGATGACCACGACTTCGCCTTCGCTGACTTCTCCGGTCAGAATGCCGTTCACCGCGTCATCCTGGCTCTCGTACACCCGCGCTTTGCCGGTAAACTTCAGGATCGAGTCATCCACACCCGCAGTTTTCACGATACAGCCGTTTTCCGCGATATTTCCGAAGAGCACGGCAAGGCCACCGTCCTGGCTGAACGCATGGGCCGTGGAGCGGATCACACCGTTTTCACGGTCCCGGTCGAGCTCCTTGTAGCGGTTTTCGGTCGAAAACGCCTGGGTCGTGCGCACACCACCCGGCGCGGCGCGGTAGAACTGATCGACCTCGTCGTCGTTCGTCACCACCACGTCCCATTTGGCGATTGCCTCGGCCATGGTATCGGAATGGACCGTGCGCACGTCCCCATGCAACAGGCCCCCGCGCAGCATTTCGCCCAGGATACCAAAGATGCCCCCGGCCCGGTGCACGTCTTCCATGTGCACGTCCTGCTTGGCTGGCGCGACCTTGCAGAGCACCGGCACCTTGCGGCTCAACCGGTCGATGTCGTCCATCGTGAAGTCGATCTTCCCCTCGTAGGCAATGGCCAGCAGGTGCAGCACGGTGTTGGTTGAGCCGCCCATCGCGATATCCATGGACATGGCGTTCTCGAAGGCCTCGAAGGTCGCGATCTCGCGCGGGAGATAGCCTTTGTCCTCGACCTCGTAGTGCAGCTTGGTGATCTCGACGATCCGGCGACCAGCCTCCCGGAACAACCGCTCGCGGTCGGCGTGGGTGGCGAGAGTGGAGCCGTTGCCGGGCAGCGCAAGGCCCAGTGCCTCGGCCAGGCAGTTCATCGAGTTGGCGGTGAACATGCCAGAGCAGGAGCCGCAGGTCGGGCAGGCGTTCTGCTCGAACTCCGTTACCTGCTCATCGGTGTAGTTGTCATCGGCCGCGACGACCATCGCGTCGACGAGGTCCACGGCGCGTTCCAGGTCGTCCACGGTCACCTTGCCCGCTTCCATCGGGCCGCCCGAGACGAAGATGACGGGAATGTTCAACCGCATCGCGGCCATCATCATCCCCGGCGTGATCTTGTCACAGTTCGAGATACAGACCATGGCGTCGGCACAATGCGCATTGACCATGTATTCCACGCTATCGGCGATGATTTCGCGCGACGGCAGGGAATAGAGCATCCCGTCGTGGCCCATTGCGATACCGTCATCGACCGCGATGGTGTTGAATTCCTTGGCCACGCCGCCCGCTTTTTCGATCTCGCCGGCGACGAGCTGCCCCAGATCCTTGAGGTGAACGTGCCCCGGCACGAATTGGGTAAAACTGTTCACCACGGCGATGATCGGCTTGCCGAAATCGTCGTCAGTCATCCCGGTGGCGCGCCAAAGGCCACGGGCACCAGCCATGTTGCGGCCATGGGTAGAACGGCGGGAACGGTAATAGGGCATGAAACGTCTCCTTCCAGCGGACGGCGCCTCAATAGACCCAAGCGCCTTTCGGAGCAATGACAAAGCCTTGTGATGCCGCGCTGCAGAAAATATTGTTCAAATCGTTCAATCTATATTGAACGATGCGATGACCCATCCTATATCGCGCCTATGACGCGCGACCCGATCGAACATTTCATCGAACAGATGGGCATCTTCACCCAAGAAGATGGCCTGCCCCGCATTGCCGGGCAAATCCTGGGCTTTCTGCTGATCGACGGTGAGCCGCGCACGCTGGCCGAAATCACCGAAGCTCTGGGCATTTCGAAAGCCTCCGCCTCCACCAACTGCCGCCTGCTCGCAGACAAAGGCGCGGTGGTGCGTATGGGGGCGATCGGAGCGCGTCAGGACAGTTACGTCATCGCGGACGATCCCGCCCGCCGGACACTGGGCTCCATGGCGGAGCGTTTCCGCCAGCGGGCCAAGTCGATGGACCAGATCGCGCAGGACTTTCCCGAAAACCGTGCAGGCGCGCAGGCGCGCGTGCTGAACTTGTCGGCCTTTTTCCGCGATTCCGCCGCCTTTCTCGATGAATGGACGGCCCATGCGCAGAAAAACCAACCGGCCGAAACGGAGTGAGCCATGAACATGGAAAATACCAAGCCTGACTGGGCCATGAACAAGCGGGAAAAAGCCCGCGCCGAACGGGTCGCCGCCGGTGAAGAACCGAAAAAACGCGCGAAATGGCCCTGGGTCGTCCTGGTATTGCTGATCGCAGGCGGTGCCGGCGGATACCTCTACACGCAGCAGCCCATGGAATCGGTCGAAGTCGTCGAAGAGGTCGAACAGATCACCGTGGTTCAGCTTGCCCCCTATGAGGTCGAAACCCTCGCCCCCATGACGCTCGAAGAAACGCTGCGCATGACCGGATCGCTCACGCCCGCCCAACAGGTTCATCTCTCCGCCGAAGTCTCCGCCCGCCTCGTGTCCGTCTCCGTGCGCGAAGGCGATCGCGTGGAACAGGGCGACGTGCTGGCCGAATTCGACGTCGACACGCTGGAAAACCAACTGGCTCAGGCCCTCTCCAACGCGCAGGCAACGCGGGTGCAGGTCAATCAGGCCCAGTCGGATTTCAACCGCACGCAGACGCTGGTGGAACGCGGTCTTGCCGCGCCCACGGCCCTGGAAAATGCCCGCTCCGGGCTGGAACAACTGCAAGCTCAGCTCTCGGCGCAGGAAACCGCGGTCGAGAACGCCGAAGCCTCGCTCGACAAGGCCCGCGTCATGGCGCCCTTCGCTGGCGCGATCTCCGAGCGCGCCGCCGATCCGGGAGAATTCATCGCCACCGGCTCGCCGCTTTTCACCCTCGTCGATCTGTCCTCCTTTGAAGTAAAAGCCACCGCGCCGGTTTCAAAAAGCCCGATGATCGAACCGGGTCAGACCGTCGAACTCACTGTCGAAGGTTTCGGGGATAAGACGTTCAATGGCACCGTCGAACGGATCAACCCGGTCGCGCTCGAAGGGTCGCGCGCCCTGCCCGTCTACATTTCCCTCGCCAACTCCGATGGCCAGCTTCGCGGCGGCATGTTCGCCTCGGGTCGCATCGTTCTCGACTCCAAGGAAAACGGACTGTCGGTTCCAATCGAAGCCCTGCGCACCGATGCCGATGGGGATTACGTCCTCGTCGTGACCGGCGACACGCTTGAGCGCCGCGCCGTCGAGGTAACCCGCGAATGGGCGAACGGCGCCCGTGTCGAGATCGCCTCCGGTGTCGAACCGGGCGAGACCGTTCTGGCCGCCGCCATGCCCGAAGTCCGCGCCGGTCAAGCCGTCGCCCTGATCGAAGAGTAAACCCCATGTTTCTGACACGGATCAGCGTCAACCAGCCGGTCTTCGCCACGATGGTGATGATCGCCGTCATGGTCGTCGGCGTCTTCTCCTATTCGCGTCTCCCGGTTGAACAGTTCCCTGACGTGGACTTTCCCGTCGTCGCCGTCGTCACCTCGTATCCAGGCGCGACGCCGGAAGCGGTGGAGAGCGACATTATCGAACCCATCGAGGATTCGATTTCCACGCTCGCCGGCATCGACACGGTAGAAAGCACCGCGCTGACCGGTTCCTCGCTCGTCATCGTCCAGTTCGATCTGGAAGTGGACAGCGCCACCGCCGTGCAGGACGTGCGCGACCGGGTAAGCCAGATCTCCGGTCTTCTGCCCGATAACGCCGAAGATCCCCGCATCCTGCGCTTCGACCCCTCCGATTTCCCGATCATCTCCATCGGCATCTCGTCCGAAGAGGTCGAAATCGGGGCGCTGACCAAGATCACCGAAGACGTCATCTCCAAGCGCATCTCCAACCTGCGCGGCGTCGGTCAGGCGAGCGTCGTGGGTGGCCTGCCGCGCCAGGTTCAGATCGACATCGACCCGGATCGTCAGACCGCGCTCAACGTCGGCATCGCCGAGGTCGCCTCCGCCGTGGCCCAGGAAAACCAGGATGTGCCCGCAGGTGCCGTGACCGGTGACGGCACCTCGCAATCGGTGCAGGTCGAAGGCCGCATCGAAACCCTGCGCGCCTTCGAGGACATCATCGTCGCCCGCCGCGCGGGACAGGCCATTCGGCTTGGCGACATGGCGGACGTGTCTTTGGGCCTCGCGGAACGCGACAGCCTCGCCATGCTCAACGGACGCGACGCCCTTGCCATCGACATCCTGAAAATCCAGGGCGCGAACACCGTTGACGTGGCCGAACGGGTGCAGGAAGAAGTCAAAAAGATGCAGGAGGACCCCGACTTCGAAGGGATCGACATCCGCATTCTACGCGACAACTCCTTATCCGTCGTGGAAAGCTTCCATTCGGTGCAATCCATGATCGTCGAAGGCGCCATCCTCGCCACCATCATCGTGTTTCTGTTCCTGAATTCGTGGCGCTCCACGGTCATCACCGGCCTGACCCTGCCGATCTCGATCATCGGCACCATGACCGCGATCTATGCCCTCGGGTTCACCCTCAACATGATGACGCTCATGGCGCTCTCGCTTGCAGTCGGCATCCTTATCGACGACGCCATCGTGGTGCGTGAAAACATCATGCGGCATTTACATATGGGCAAGACACACCGGCAGGCCGCGCTCGACGGCACCAACGAGATCGGGCTTGCCGTGCTCGCCACCACGCTTTCCATCGTCTCGGTTTTCTTGCCGGTGGCCTTCATGGAAGGGATCATCGGCCGCTTCTTCCTGCAATTCGGGATCACCGTATCCGTGGCCGTCATGATTTCGCTCTTCGTGTCCTTCACGCTCGACCCGATGATGTCCTCGGTCTGGTATGACCCGGCCGCAGACGAGAATGCCAAACGTGGCTGGCTCGGTCGCCAGGTGCAGAAATTCGACCGGTTCTTCGACTGGATCGGCCAGCAATACGGCAAACTTCTCAAGAAGGCGCTGAAGTTTCGCAAGACCACCCTCTCGGTCGCCTTCGCGGCCTTCGTGGGGTCCTTTGCACTCTTCCCGATGATCGGGGGTGAGTTCATTCCCGCGTCCGATACCGGCGAAATCCAGGTCGATATGCAGGCCCCGGTCGGCACCTCGCTCGACCGCACCGCCGAGAAGATCGCGCAGGTCGACACGCTACTTCGCGAACAATTCCCGGAGATCGAGCGGACCTACGCGACGGTCAACTCCGGCACCACGTCGGGCGACAACAACGCGACCATCGTTGGCATCCTGGTGCCGTCCGACCAACGGGCGCGCACGCCGCAGCAGCTGACCAGCCCGGTGCGCGACGCGCTTGCACAGATCCCCGGCGCCGCGTTCTCGGTCGGTGCCGCTGGCGGCATGGGGCCGGTCGAACCTCCCATCGTGCTGAAGATCTTCGGCCCGGACCTGCGCGTTCTCGAACGCCTGTCAGGTGAACTGGCCGATAAGCTGGCCCAGATCGACGGCCTGGTCGATATCGACACCACGCTGGACGACCCCCAGCCAACGCTTGGCATCAACGTGGATCGCGACGCGGCCTTCGACCTCGGTGTTTCGCTGGGTGCCATTGGCGACACGCTGACCTCCATGCTGGAAGGGCAAACGGTGTCCGAATGGACCACGCCGCAGGGGGAAAGCCTCGATGTCGTCGTGCGCCTGCCCGACCGGGCGCGGCAGGATACCGGCTATCTCGGGTCGCTGCCCATCGCCCAATCCGGCGCAACCGGGTCGCAAGACCTGATCCGTCTGGACCAGGTCGCGACGATCACGCAGTCCGAGGGACCGGGCGAGATCAACCGCGAAAACCGGGAACGCTCCGTGCGGGTCACCGCCAACCTCGCTTCCGGCGTGCGTCCCGGCGATGTGACCGAAGCGATCAATTCGGCAATGGAGAGCATCGGCATGCCGCTCGGCTACGGGACCGGCGCTGGCGGCGAGACCGAAGACATGGCCGACCTGGCGCTGGCGGCGGCGGCCGCCCTGGCCCTCGCCATCATCTTCATCTACCTCGTGCTCGCCTCCCAGTTCGGCTCGTTCATGCAGCCCTTCGCCATCATGACCTCGCTGCCTCTGGCCCTGATCGGGGTCATGGGGGGGCTTCTGGTCTTTGACTCGACGCTGAACGTCATGTCGATCATCGGGTTCATCATGCTGATGGGCCTCGTGACGAAGAACGCCATTCTGCTCGTCGACAACGCCAACCAACACGTGCGCGACGAAGGCATGAACCTCTTTGACGCCTTGGTGAACGCGGGCCGCACCCGGTTCCGGCCGATTGTTATGACGACGCTTGCGATGATCTTCGGGATGCTGCCGCTGGCGCTGAACATCCACGGCGGCACGGGTCAGAACGCGTCAATGGCCCACGCGGTCATCGGCGGTCTGATTTCCTCGTCGCTCCTGACCTTGGTCGTGGTTCCCGTGGCCCTCACCTACACGGACGGTTTCGGGCGCTGGGTATCGCAATACATGCCAAAGGCCCCGGACGATGCACATGCGACGCCGGTGTCGCACGACAGCAAATCCCCTGCCGAGTAACACGCGACACCTGACGAAAAGAAGCGCCGCGCCCTGCCAGGACGCGGCGCTTTTGCGCGGGTGTCTGGGCCGGTCCTAGCTGGGAAATCGCAAGGACACGACAAGCCCGGGGTCCGCATCGCCAAGCTCCAGTGACGCGCCATGCCGCTCCGCCACCGCTGCGACCAAGGCAAGGCCCAGCCCGTTCCCCGGCGTGGTGCGCGACCGTTCCAGCCGGTAGAGCCGTCGCGTGACCTTGTCGCGTTCCTCTTCGGGAATACCCGGCCCGGTGTCCGCCACCGACAACACCGCGCCACCCGCGTCCCGTGCGACCGACAGCGTGATCGTTCCCCCTTCGGGCGTATGTCGCAGGGCGTTTTCCAGAAGGTTGGCCAGGGCCTGCCCCAGAATGTTTCGCTCCCCGGTCACGAGAACGGGCTGATCGGGCAGACACTGCACCAGAGTGTCGCCCCGATCCTCAGCCGTGGGCTCGTAAAGTTCCGCGATCTGCCCAACCACCTCGGTCAGATCGACGGGGGCCGCATCGCGCATCCCTTGTCCACCCTCGATCTGTGCAATTTGCAGGAGCGCCCGGAACACGGCCACCGCCCGATCCGCTTCGGCCCCGGCCTGTTCGGCCAAGTCCCGCGCCTCGCCATCTTCCAGACGGCTCTCAAGGTCTTGCAGCGTGACCCCGATCCGTTGGAGCGGCGTGCGCAGATCATGTGCGATATCGGTCGTGACCTGACGAAGCGCCTCGGTCGCCGCCTCCTGTTTCGCGGCCATCCGATTGACCCGTTCCCCGATGCTCGCAAGGTCGTCATCCGCCCGCCCGACCGTCACCCGCGCACTCAGGTCGCCGCCCGCGATCTCGTCCAAAGTGGTTTCGATAAGGTCCACCCGCCGCGCCGAGACGCGACCGATCAAGGCCCCGATGAACATGGCGATCGCGACCGTGGGCAACGTCGAGAACACCAGCAGGACAAGGAACGTCCGGTCAAGGTCCGCAACCGGCGCGAGCGAACGCGCAACGATCAGGACACCACCCGACAAGCGCCGCACCTCGTGCAGGTATCCCGCATCCGACAAGGGGGCGCCCTGGCTTCGCGCCGTGAACCCGACATCGCTCCCGTCGATCACCGCCCGCGCGTTGCCCGTCGCGCCGCCGTCATTGCCTAGGAAGACGAAGACAGTATCCGACGGATCCGTGACCCGCGCCCGCGCGCTCACAAGGGTGCGAAGCGCGCCGGGGCTGGCCGACACATCAAAGCTCGCCATGTCACGAGACAACTCCTCGCTGAGCGTGGCCGCCGCGTCCTGTCGAAGCGTGATCCAGGCCACGCCCAGCGAGACGAGGTTCACCACGGCAACGACGATAATCAGGAGCACGGTCTGGCGGATCGGAGTGGAGCGCACCCAGCGCCAGCGTCCGGCCGCCATCAGGAATCGATCCTGTAACCCGAGCCGCGCACGGTATGGATCAGATCCCGCTCAAAGGGTTTGTCGACCTTGGAGCGGAGCCGGGAGATATGCGTCTCGACCACGTTGGTGCCCGGGTCGAAATGGATATTCCAGACGTTTTCCAACAGCATGGTGCGCGTCTGGACACGCCCCTTCCGACGCATCAGGAACTCCAGAAGCGCGAACTCGCGGGGCAGAAGATCTATGATCTTGCCGTTCCGTCGCACTTCGCGCCGTGTCAGGTCCATCAGCAAATCGCCCGCTTTGAGCACGGGTTCCTCGGCCGCCAAGGGCGGACGCCGGGTCAGGGCGCTCACCCGGGCAGACAGCTCGCCAAAGGAGAAGGGTTTCACGAGGTAATCGTCGCCGCCTGCTTTCAGCCCTTGGATCCGATCCTCCACCCCCCCGATGGAGGTCAGGAAGATGGCTGGCGTCGTCACGCGGGCCGCCCGAAGCGCCTTGACCATGGACAGGCCGTCCAGCCCCGGCAGCATCCGGTCCACGACCATCGCGTCGTATTCGCCATCCATGGCGATCCCCATCGCTTCGCGGCCGTCTCCGAGCACGTCCACAACGTGTCCCTCCTCGGAAAACCCGCGAGAGATGAAGTCTGCCGTTGTTTGGTCGTCTTCGACGACGAGAATGCGCACGGGAACCTCCTTGGCGTGTATTTGATAACAACTTTAACGCAAGACCGCATATGCAGGTTTCATCCTGCCGCCAAAACCCATCCTCACAGCCGCGTGATCATCATTACAAACTTTCAATCTGACTGATCAGTCACTGCAAGACCTGTCCCCCATCTTCCTGCCATCGCCGCCGAACAGGGCGGCAGCCTGGATGGCCCGCGCGCCACCAGACCCAGAGACACAAGAATTGAGGACACTCATGCAGAAGACCCGCACTTTTTCCAAACTGGCCCCCGCCCTCGCCGTCACCGCGCTGATCGCTGGCGGTGGCGTGGCTGGCTTGACCAATACCACCACACCAGCCTTCGCCGCTGCGCCCGTCGCCGGCGGCTATGTCGATCTGGTGAAAGACGTCTCGCCTGCGGTCGTCACCATCGAGGTGACCAGAACCGTTGGCGCACACCCCGCTCGCTCCGACATGCAGGGCGCAAACCCGTTCAAGGAATTCGAAGAGCGGTTCGGCTTCAAGTTCCCCGAAGGCATGACGCCCGAGCGCGGCACACCACGCGGCGGCGAACGTGAAGCGCGGGGCGCAGGCACCGGGTTCATCATCTCGGACGATGGCCGCATCGTGACCAACGCCCACGTCGTGGCCGATGCGAACGCCGTAAGCGTCACGCTCGAAGACGGCCGCAGCTTCGACGCCGAGGTGGTCGGCTTCGACGAAGCCACCGATGTTGCGCTCCTGAAGGTCGATGCCCGGGACCTGCCGTCGCTGAGTTTCGGGACGACAGACCCGCAGGTGGGTGAAAACGTCATCGCCATGGGCAACCCCTTCGGTCTCGGCAACACCGTGACCACGGGCATCGTTTCTGCCATCGGGCGCGATCTGCGCGCCGGGCCCTTCGATGACTTCATCCAGACGGATGCCGCGATCAACCGCGGCAACTCCGGCGGGCCGCTTTTGAACGCGGATGGTCAGGTGATCGGCATGAACACCGCTATCATCTCGCCCTCCGGCGGTTCGATCGGCCTGGGCTTCGCGGTCCCCGCCGACATGGTGGAACAGATCGTCGCCGACCTGTCTGACGACGGGGAAGTCACCCGCGGCTGGCTGGGCGTTCAGATCGCACCGGTCAGCGACGACGTGGTCGCCGCCCTTGGGCTTGAAGACGGGTCCGGCACGCTGATCCAAGGCGTGATGGAGGACACCCCGGCCAAGGACGCAGGCCTTTTGAAAGGCGATATCGTCACCCATGTGAACGGTGACCCCGTCGAAGGTCCGCGCGGCCTGACCCGCGCCATCGCAGGCGATGCGCCGGGGGCCGAGGTCACGATCGACCTCATCCGCAAGGGCAAAGAGGTGACCGTCACTGTCACCCTTGGCGAACGGAGCACCGACGAACCGGCCTGATCTCCCCGGTTCGAGCAAAAGCTCCACACAGGCCGTCGGTTCCCCCACCGGCGGCCTTTTTCGGTCTCAACTGGTCAGGGTTTATTCGGCGGCGCGGGCGCGATCATCCGCACAGGTCGCGGCGGCTTCGCCAGGATGGAGCGAGAGAAGCCGGGCCAGTCCGCAGTTATCTTCGAGCAAATCCTGCAAGGTCACATTGTCCAGTTCCTGGTAAAACGCATCCAGCGCATTGGTGATGAACAAATTGAGACGGCAGCTGTCGGTCAGCGGACAGTTGTTGTTGGCCGGGTCAAAACACTCGGCAAAGGGCACGTCGCTTTCGAAATCGCGAAACATGGTGCCGATGCAAATCTCTTTCGGCGCGCGCGCCAGGGTCAGCCCGCCACCACGCCCGCGGCGGGTGTGCACATATCCCATTTGTTGCAACTGGTGGATCACCTGGCTCAGATGGTTGCCGGATGCGTTGGTCGCTTCGGCAATCTGGGCCGATCGAACCGTCGTGTCGGAATTCACGCCGCAGAACATCAGAACGCGGGCGGCAAGATTGGTTCTGAGGGTCAGGCGCATGGTAAATTTCCTACTCGTTCTAACGTAATGTAACTGTCCGACTTAGTCAGTGAATTGACATAGATCAGGTTCAGGTTTTGTCAATTCGCAGGAGCAACATGATGATAGCGAAAATCTTTGACGATCGCCATTGCGCACTTGGCGAAGGGCCGCTCTGGCATCCGGAACGCAAACAATTGTTTTGGTTCGATATTGTCGGGAAACGCCTGCTCAGCCGAACGGACGAAACCCAGCTTGAATGGACCTTTGACGAGACGGTTTCCGCGGCCGGTTGGGTCGATCACGCAACGCTCCTGATCGCGTCGGCCACTGCTTTTTTCCGATTCGATATCGCCTCGGGGCAGCGAGATGACCTCATTCCGCTCGATGCCGACAACTCCGTGACCCGCTCCAATGACGGTCGCGCCGACCCACACGGCGGGTTCTGGATCGGCACGATGGGGTGTGATTTCGAACCGAACGCCGGCGCGATCTACCGCTTCTATCGCGGCGAGTTGCGCCGGCTCTACGCCGGGATCACAGTCTCCAACTCGATCTGCTTCGCGCCCTCCGGTGACCTCGCCTACTGGGCCGACACGATGACCCGTCAAATCATGAACCAACCGTTGGACAGTCACGGCTGGCCCAAGGGCGAGCCGAAGGTCTTTGTGGATCTACGCGCGCAAGAGCTGAACCCGGACGGTGCCATCGTGGACAGCGAAGGCGCGCTCTGGTCCGCCCATTGGAACGCGAACAAGGTCGCACGATATCTGCCGGATGGCACCCATGACCGCGAGGTTCACGTTCCCGGCCGCCTCGCCTCCTGCCCGGAATTCGGCGGCCCCGACCTCGCCACGCTCTACGTCACGACCGCCAGGCTCGGGATGAAATCGCCGAAGCCCGAAGACGGGTTGATCTACGAAATGGACCCCGGCGTGCGGGGTCTTCCTGAGTATCAAGTCATTCTTTGACACCTTCCTCGGGTCGCGATCCCTTGGGACTCGCGGGAAAGGTCTTTAAGGTCGGCCCCGGCACCCGCCGCGCGCGGAAAATGCTTTTGCGATGCGATATTGTTTGATATCCACCATTCATGGACCGCGGGCAGGAGGAACCCGCGCCCGAAGGGAGGACAATATGATCGACGTAGTCCCTGCGCTCTCAGCATGCGCACGCACGGGTGGCATGTGAACCTGTCATCCCGCTTCTGACCAATACCCACCCGCGGACACGCCACCGCGCCCCTACCTGCGAGAGACACCATGGACAGCACCCCTGCCCCACGCCCCGTTCGCCGGATCATCCAGATTATCGAACGGATCGCCGGGATCGTTCTCGGCCTCGTGACGATCCTGATCGTGGCGTCTGCCATCGGACGCTACGGCTTCGCCCGCCCGATCCCCGATGCCTTCGACGTCTCGCGCCTGGTGCTCGGCGTCGCCATCGCATGGGGCATGGCCTCGGTCGGGTATCACGGCAGCCATATCAAGGTGGACCTCCTGGCCCAGGTTGTAGGCCCCAAGACGCGCCGCTGGCTCAACCTCTTCGCCTGGGCCGTGCTCTTCGCCTTTACCGCGGTGATGACCTACAAGATCTGGGGGCGGGTCGGGGCGGCGATGGGCGGTGGTGACACCACCATGGACCTGCGTCTGCCGCACTGGCCCTTCTTTCTCGCCATCTGGGCCGGCCTCATCGCCGCTCTTTTCGCCATCGCCGTGCGGATTTGGCTGATCGTGAAATCCAATAGCGACCTGGGCGAATACGACGGCATCGACGAACAGCTTCTCGAGGATCAAAAGAAATGAGCAATGAACTCATCGCAATCGGCGGTTTCGTCGTTCTCTTCGGGCTCATGGCCGTCCGCGTGCCCATCGGTATCGCGATGGGTATTGTCGGCGTCGGCGGGTTTGCCAGCGTCGTCGAAATCGGCCCGGCGCTCAACCTGCTGTCCAACTCCCCCATCGCGGCGATCACCGACTTCAACCTGACGCTGATCCCGTTCTTCATCCTGATGGGTGTGCTCGCCACCAACTCCGGCATGTCCGCCGAATTGTTCCGCGCAGGCCGCGCCTGGCTGGGCGGGTTCAAAGGCGGCCTGGGCCTCGCCTCCGTCGGCGCCTGCGGCGGCTTTGCCGCGATCTGCGGCTCATCGGTCGCCACCGCCGCGACGATGACCAAGATCGCCTATCCGGAAATGAAAAAGGCCGGGTATTCCGACACTTCCGCCACCGGCATCATCGCGGCGGGCGGCACGCTGGGCATCCTGATCCCACCCTCCGTGGTGCTCGCGATCTACGGGTTCATCACCGAAACAGACATCGGCACGCTTTTCATCGCGGGCGTGGTCCCGGGCATCCTCGCGCTTCTCATGTACATGCTGACGGTGCGCGTCTGGTATGGCCGTTCGCTGCCCGCCGCCGAACCCTTCCGCCTGTCCGAGGGCCTCGCGGCGCTACGCGGGGTCTGGGCCGTGGGCCTTCTTTTCATCGCGGTGATCCTGTCGATCTACTTCGGCATCGTCACCGCCACCGAAGCCGCCGCCGTCGGCGCGCTCCTGACCGCCGTTATCGGCTTGGTGCGTCGGCGCCTCAATCTGTCCACGCTTGTCGACAGTCTCGTGGAAGCCCTGCGCACCTCGGTCGCGATCTACACCGTCCTGATCGGCGCGACGCTCTTCGGCTACTTCCTCGCGATCACTCAAGTGCCGCAGGATATCACCAGTTTCCTCACCGAACTCGGCGCGGGCCGCTACGGCACGCTCGCCCTGATCCTGCTGCTGTTCTTCGTGATGGGCTGTTTTCTTGATGCCATGGCGATGATCATCCTCATGGTGCCCATCGTCTTCCCGGTCGTCACCGCGCTCGGGTTCGATCCGGTGTGGTTCGGCATCATCATTGTCATGACGGTGGAATTGGGCCTCATCACGCCGCCGGTGGGCATGAACGTCTACGTCATCAACTCCATCGCAAGCCGCGTGAGCCTGACCACGATTTTCAAAGGCGTCACGCCCTTCGTCGTGATCGACGTGGTCCGCCTGATCCTGCTGATCGCCTTCCCGGCACTCGTCCTGTTCCTGCCCGCAAGCATGAACTGACCGGACGCCGACGCACCTCTGTGTAAATCCGACCGACGTATTCGCCGATGATCCCAAGGGCGAACATGTTGATGCCCCCGAAAGCGAGGACCAGGATGATGGTCGAGGCATAGCCCGGCACATGGACACCGCAGAGAAGCGTGCGAGCAAAGATGAAGGCCGGATAGGCACGCGCGAACAGCGCAGCTTCCTTGCCGAAATTGCGCGACAGGTTGATGAGGGCGACATCGTCCCGCTCGTCGGCCGCAGCGGGGATCAATCGCTCGGTGGCATCCCGACTTTCATCGTTGACGAAAAGAATGTCGAACGCCACGTCGGGTTCGATCCGCGCCAGACCCTCGGTTGGCTGGCCGCCCGGACCGGGATACGGGAATGGCCGCCCGTCCGATGTCTTTTCAGCTTACGAAGGCTCAGATCACTCCGCCGGCGCGCGCCGTGGATCGGGAGCCGTGGGTCCCGGGGCCGCCCTCTTCATCTTCTTCGGAGCCCACGTCCAGAACCCGCTGACGCGTGAGCCATTCGGGATGCCTGTCGCGCACGTAAGCCAGAAGCTTCTCGCGCAGGCGGCTTTGCGCGGTCCACCCGGTCGAGGGATCCGGCATCATGGCATAGAAGCTCACCTTGTAGCCCTCGGACGTGTGGTCTGTGGCATAGACGAAGCTGTTCTCGGTGTCCTCGACGTCAGGATCGTCCTCGAGCAGCGTTTGGAAGTGCCGCCGCAGCATCTCCACATCGGCACGGGGATCAAGCCAGAGGTCGATCACCCGCATCATCCGCGCCTCGGTCACCGACCAGTTTTCGAAGGGTTTCGAAATGAAGTAAGTCACCGGCACGACGATGCGCCGCTTGTCCCATGTGCGCAGGCGCAGGAAAGTGTAGAAAATCGCCTCGACATAGGCCCATTCGCCTTCGAACAAGACGGCATCCCCGATGCGCACAGGCTTGGCGAAAGCGATCTGAAGCGAGGCGATGATATTGCCAAGCACTGCCTGCCCCGCGATCCCGAAAATCACCGTCAGAACACCCGCCGAGGCCAGAAGCGTCATCCCGATCGAGTCGAACAGGTTCAGCCGGGCCAGCACGATGATCGCGGCCAGCACCACCATGACCAGCACGATCAGGCGGCGCAGCGCGTAGATGGAGGTGTAGAACGCCCGCTCGTCGAAGCCGCGCTTGTCATCGATCTCGCCCACGAAGCGCAGGGTGATGCGGTGCAACGCCGCGTCCAGGATACGCAGCGCGGTCATACCCACGGCCCATACCATGACGATAGTAAAGGCCGGGCGCACGATAGCGTTGACCGGACCGGAGAATGAAATCACCCATGTCAGGATCGCCTGCCCGATCCCCGCCATGACGAACAGCGCGACGGGCATCGCACTGCGACGGGCGGCGTTTTTCACCCAGATGCGCGACGCATGGCTGGACATCCGGCAAACCCCTTGGTGTGCCGCCCAGCCCAGGCCCGTGACCATCAAGGCCAGAAGCGGCAGGGCGATCAGCTCCCAAAGCCACAGCCCGCCAACCTTGTGTTTCAGGCCTTCGGGAATGAGGTCCTCGTAACCGCGCGGCCCAAAGGCCTCATAGAGAGCCGGCAGGTTGTCCACGGTTTGCGGCGTGAACAGCCAGACCGCCTCGCCCGCATCGGGTTTGTAGCGCGCGATCCGCAGGTCATAGGCGGCGCCATCGTGCGACAGGGTTTCGAGGTGGAGGTTGCGGCGTGGCTCGCCCGCGCAATTGTTCGACCCGCCCATGGTTTCGATCATCGCATCGGGACGCGCGGGGAGACCGGCCCAGTCGAGCCAAACCTGCCGCACCAGAACCGAGGCCATCTTGCGCGCCAGGTCCGGCCCGCGCACAGGTTGCTCCTCGACCGCGAAGTGCGCGAGGTTGAGGTAGTGCGCGGCGCGGTCATAATCGCCCGCACCCGCCGCATCTACCAAACCGCGCATGGTCTGGCGCGGCGTTGATCGGTCGAGGCCCTCCAGACGCTCAAGGCCCTCGTTCACCGCCCCGGCCTCATACCAATAGGACGAACCGTCCTGCGCCGCGGCGACGAGCGGCCAGAGCAGGCCCGACAGGGCGATCACCAGCACGGGAAGCAGAGCCGACGCGAACCGTCGGGCACGCGGGGAAGGATCGGTCACGATGTTAGTCACGTAACATCAACCAGCCCCGGGCTCGTCGGTTCCAAAAAACACGCGTTTGGCCAGAGAACCGGCCCCGCGCAGCGCGGCGACCTCGGAACCGCGCGGTGCCTCACGTATTGGGCTGCAAGAGACCCCGGCGATCGCGATCTTCGGGTTGGACTGTTGTATCGCGACGGGCCATTGATGCTGATCGGCTTTATCGGCGCGGCCGTGGCGGGACCTGCAAGGCTCTTGAGCGGCTGACTCCCGGACCACGTTTTGGAAGCCTGGTGGCTGGGGTGGTAGGATTCGAACCTACGATACACTGTACCAAAAACAGCTGCCTTACCACTTGGCTACACCCCAACAGTGCGCGTGTTCCTACTCAAACCCGGACGGAGCTGCAAGACCAAATTTGAGGGAAATTCGCACCTATTCTTTCGACGCATCTTCCCGCAGCAGGTCTTCGCCATCCTTGTGCACACGCTCGCTCTCGACGATGTGTTCGAGATCGGTTTCCATTGTCGCTGCGACGTCCTGAACCTTGGTTTCCGCGATGATTTCCTTAGCCGCGCTCTGCGCATCGGCGCGCTGGGCCGCGTCCAGGTCGGAGGTGAGCAGGCGGTAGGTCGGCTCGGGCATCTCGATGCCGGCTGCCTCGAAGGCCAGAAGCACCTTCCGGATCGCCTCGGACCGGGCCACCAGCAGGCCGGTTTCGCGCTGGTCGATCCACGCGGTGAGCTTCAGGCCGATATCGGAGCCATTGAGGCTGGTGGTCCAGATCGACACGGCGGGCGTGTCCAGCACGAAGGGAAGCTCCTCCAGCGTCTTCTGCGCCAGCGCCTTGGCCTTTGCCAGATCGGTGCCATAGCCCACCCCCATCTCGAACTCGAACCGCCGCTCGGGGTTGCGGCTGTAATTGACGATGCGAGACTTGAAGACGGTCGCATTCGGGATGCGGATGTGGTTGCCGTCGAAGGACAGAAGGATCGTGGCGCGGGAGGTCAGGCGAATGACCTTGCCCTCGTCGCCGTTGATCTCGATCGCATCGTTCGGCGCGAACGGCTGACGCACCGACAAGAGCACCGAGGCGATGAAGTTCTCCACCGTGTCGCGCACCGCGAAACCGATGGCCAGGCCGATGATCCCCGCCGCCCCGAGGATGGTCGACAGAAGCGCCGTCGCCCCGAGGATATCGAGCGCCACGACAAGCCCCGCGACAATTGCAGCAATCCGGATAACGGCACGGATGATGTCGGCGATAAAGGCGTTCGGCGCGAGACGGTCCCACGGCTTCTTGCGCCCGGCGACGAAGAAGCCGACCCACAAGACAACCGCGAAGGCGATCAGCGCGATCCCGACAAGCGGGAAGAAGGCGACGCCCTGCCAGAACCGGGTCTGGACTCGCGTGACCAACGGGGTCAGCCGTTTCGCCACGTCCGTTGATATGGTCACATCGTTCTCGATGGCGACAACACCTTCCACGCGCCCGGTGAGCGCGGTCAGCTGTTCCACCTTGCTCAGTTCAAGCGTCGTGCCCCGCAGGGTGACGATCCCGGATTTGACCGACACCGTGACGTCTTCGAACCCGTCGAGCTCGCTGATGATGTCCCGGATCTTGGTTGCGATGGCCGCGTCCGCCTGCCCCTGTTCGGTAGAGGTTCCCTCCCCGGTGGTGATCGTCCCGTTCTGCGCCGCGGCGGGCGACCCCGCGCCGGCAGACACCGTCAGGCACAGGACAAGTGCCAGCAATCTCACGAAAATCATCCCATCCCCTCAAGGTTTTCTGAACCTTAGACCGGCGCCAGGGATTCGGGAAAGCGGTTTCAGGGGCGGATGCGCCGGGATTTGGCGACCCCGTCCAAGGCGGCAAGGTCGGCGATCAGGTCGGGCATCCGGGCCAGCGGAACCATGTTCGGCCCGTCGCTCGGGGCCTGGTCCGGGTTGGGATGCGTTTCGAGGAAAACACCGGCCACGCCGACGGCCACGGCGGCACGTGCAAGAACCGGCGCCATGGTTCGGTCCCCTCCCGACGCGTGCCCCTGCCCGCCCGGCGATTGCACGGCATGGGTCGCATCCATGATGACCGGGTAGCCGGTTTCGGCCATGACCGCGAGCGACCGCATATCCGCGACCAGGGCATTGTAGCCGAAGGACGCCCCGCGCTCGGTGAACAGGATGTCGTCGTTTCCCGTCGAGGCGATTTTTTCGGCGACCGGGCCCATATCCCAGGGCGCCATGAACTGACCCTTCTTGATATTCACGGGCCGGCCCGTTTGACCGGCGGCGATCAGAAGGTCGGTCTGGCGGCACAGGAACGCGGGGATCTGGAGAACGTCCGCCACATCGCCCGCCCGCACCGCCTGTTCGGGCGTATGCACATCGGTCAGGATCGGGACACCCAGCCGGGCCTTGACGTCGGCCAGCATCTCAAGCCCCGCGTCGATCCCCGGTCCGCGCACCCCGTCCACCGAGGTGCGGTTCGCCTTGTCGAAACTGGCCTTGAAAACAAAGGGCAGCCCCTGCGCCTCACAGGCCGTGGCCAGTGTCTCGGCAATGCCCAGCGCGTGATCCAACCCTTCCAGCAGGCAGGGCCCCGCGATCACGCAGAGCGGCAGGTCGTTGCCAACCTGCCGCCCGGCGATCTCGACGATCTTCGACATTACCCCGTAACCTGCTCACGCAGGATCGACGTGGTAATCGAAACCATCAGGTAGATGCCCGCGAAAACCAGGAACGCCAGCAGCGTGTTTTCAAACGCACGCGGATAGGTCGGCTCATCGGGCGCAACCGGATTCACGCCGAGCTCCAGGTAACGGGTCTGCTTGTTCGCTTCGATCCGGGCCGATTCAAGCTGTTGCAGCGCCTGTTGCATCAACGCGGTTCGCGTCGTCAGGTTGGTCTGCGCGATGGTCAACTGACCGGCTACTGAGGCGAGCGAACTGTTGCCCCCCGCGGTATCTTCGGTCAATCGCGCGCGCAATTCGGCGATCAGCGTTTCGAGCCGCCCGATATCGCCCCGCACCCCGTCAACACGCGCCTGGTTCGGGCGTGGATTGTCGAGAAGCTGTTCGAGTTGCAGGCGCTTTTGCTGAAGCTGCACTTCGAAGGTATTCACCTGCGACATAACGGAGGTCGCATCCGAGGTTGCATCGAACACCCCCATGCTTTCTTGCAGCCGCAAAACTTCGGCCTGCGCGTCGAGCATCTCCCGCTCGGCGTCTTTATAGCTGTCGATCGCGCCCTGCATCTGGTCGGCACGCAGGCGCTGTGTCAGGTTGTCGACCCGCTCTTCCGCGTAACGGATGAGCGCCTCGGACATCGCCGCCGAAGTCTCCGGATTGGGGGCGATGACCTCCATCTTCACGATGCCCTCGGTGGGATCGAAGCCGATCTTCACGTTGCGCTTGTAAACCTTGTAGGCCTCTTCGTTCGTCGCGCCGGGATCGAGCCGCTGGATCGGGTCCACATCGTCAGCCGCGAAAGCCTCCTTGAACCCGAGATCGGTATCGAGCCGCAGCATCGCGTCGCGCGACGTGAGATAGGATTGAACCGTGATCGAGTCTTGCGAGGTGGCCAGCCCGGACCCCGCGAAAAGGCTCGACATGGACGACCCGCCGCCCTCGGCCTTCTGGATCACGAACTCGGACTTGGTGGCATACATCGGGGTCGCCACCACGTAGAAATACCACGCCGCGACAAAGGTCGGGAGCAGGACAAAGGCCGCCACGCGGGTCGCCAGCAGCAAGAGCTTCTTGCGGCGACGGCGCACGATGGCCTCCTGCATCTCCTGCACCGAACGGGCGCGGTCGGCGGCATCCAGAACATTGGTCGAGGGAAGCTGTGCATCCTCGGGCTTGATCGTCTGCGGAAGCTGTTGCTTGGTCGTCGCGGGCAGCTGCCCGTCCTGCGACGCTGCCGCGGCTTCTTCCTCGCTGGAGACGAGTTGCAGCATGTTCGCGGCTTGAAACGGATCGACCCCGGCCTGGCGCAGCAACCGGACCGCATCGTAATCGGACGTCGCGGGAAGCCCGTGCTTCTGCGCCACGCGGCGGGCCATGCGAAGCTGACGCCCGGTCAGCCCCTCCTGCTTGATCTTGGCGATGGCCACGTCGGCGCTTTCACCGTGCACGGTCGGCGTCGGCTCAGTCGACGGTCGCTCCGCCTGCGGGCGCCGGGGCTGCCCTTCGTCGGCCTGTTTTCCCGTCTCAGCGTCCTGCGACGACCTGTCGGCCGCGGCCGATCCCGGGAACGGCGCCCCGCCAAAGCCGTCTTCGCGCGGGTCCATCGCTGCCTCTTCCATCGCGTTCAAACGGCGCGGCGCAGCCTCCTGCCCCGCCTGGGGCCGGGCCGGGCGGACACGGTCGGTGCCGGTGGACTGCGGCGCCTCGGCCTCGGGGCCTGGGCCACTGGGCCGCCGGATGCGAAACTTCTTAGCCTTGGGTGGAGTAGTCATAGAGCTGCTTTGCCTCTTCCAAGGTGTCAAACATGAACAATTGCCCGTTGTGAAGCACGGCCGCCGAGCGGCAGAACTTCTCAAGCGTCGCGGCCTGGTGGCTCACCACCACCACGGTCGCACTTTCAAGTCGCTGGCGAAGCACATCGCCCGCCTTCCGGTTGAATTCCGCGTCCGTGGTCTGCGGCATCCCTTCGTCAATCAGATAGATGTCGAAATCCAGCGCCAGAAGCAATGCGAAGGTGAACCGCGCCTTCATGCCCGAGCTATAGGTGCCGATCGGGAAATCGTAGTATTCTTCCAGCCCACAGAGCCAACGTGTGAAGGCTTCGATGTAATCCGGGTCCAGCCCGTAAAGCCGCGCGATGTAGCGCGCGTTTTCCTTGGCGGAGAGTTTGTTCACGACGCCGCCCATGAATCCCAGGGGAAAGGACACGCGGCTGGTGCGCCGCACCACGCCCTCATCGGGCTGTTCCAATCCCGCCATCATGTTGATGATCGTCGTCTTGCCGGTGCCGTTCGGTGCAAGGATGCCGAGCGAATTTCCCAATTCCACGCGGAAAGACGCATGGTCCAGAATGACCTTGCGCCGTTGCCCCGTCCAATAGGACTTAGATACATTGTCGAATTCGATCATTCGAACCCCGGTGACTGCTGCGGCCCCTAGACCCGGTGTATCCGGGTTTTGTTAACGATGAGTCATAATGGCCCAGTTAGACCATATTATGTCGGACCAGCACCCTGTTTTTCAACGACTAGTGCGTGAATGCGGCGTGAAAGAGACGATTTCCACCCCAAATTAACCCCCATTACGAAACAATCTGCACCATTTGGCCGAAATTCACCCGTTTTGTTTCCTAACCCGGAACAGTCGCCCCGCCACGAGCGCAAGCCCGGCGGCGCCGAAACTGAACAACGCCCCCATCTTCGCAGCGTCCCGCACGCCCCCCGGTTCGAAGGCGACCGACGCAACGAAAAGCGCCACGGTAAACCCGATCGCGGCAATCAACCCGATGATGACCAGATCGACGGTCCGCATCCCCCTGGGCAAGCCCAGCCCAAAGACATGGGCGGCCAGGGCGCCGAAGACAAAGATACCGACAGGCTTGCCGACGACCAACCCTGCCAGGACCAGCCAGGTCGGCTCGGCAATCGCGGACAGCGCGACGCCCGCATTGACCAGCCCGAACAGGAACAGGATGACCTCCACCGGCACCTTCAACCCCTGCTGCATCTGGTTCAGAACGTCATGCAGATGCCGCTCCGCATCGGCGAAGATACCAAAGGCCCGGTCGGCATGGGGGATCGCCGGTATCACCGGCAGCAGGCCCAGCGCCGGGTGAATGCCCGACTGGGTGAAGGCATAGAGGCTCACCAGCCCTGCAATCGCGTAAGGATACCAGGACAACCGCTTGCGCACCCAGGTCGAGCGCCGGCGCATCTGGTCGCCCCGATCCAGACGTCGGGGAAGCCAGTTGAACAGGACGAACACGATCACCGCCGCCGCGAGCGACAGGAGCAGCCATTCCGGCGCGACCTCCGCGGTCGGATAGAAGATCGCCAGGATCAGAAGCGCGCCAGCGTCGTCCGCAATCGCCAGGAGCAGCAGGAACCGCACCGCCGGATGGCCCGCGCCGAAGACAAGCCGTCCGATCACGTAGGACAAAGCGATATCCGTTGCCGTCGGGATCGCCCAGCCACGCGACACCGCGTCAAAGGTATCCGACCCGAGACCCACGGCAATCCCGAGGTAGACCGCAATCGGCCCCACCATGCCGCCCACGGTCGCGACCAAAGGCGTCGCCGCCTTCTTGCCGCGCAGCGCCCCGTTTTCCAGGACCAGCGCTTCCCAAACTTCTTTCCCGGCAATGGCGAAGAACAGCGCCATGCCCAGGTCGTTGATCAGGTAATGCAGCGTGACCACCCTGCGCACATCACCGATTTCATAGTGATAGGACGCCTCGCCCAAGGCGCGGGTCCAATAGGCGATATCGACACCGTAGCGATCGTTGAACCAGATCGGGTATTCGACGAAATGGTGGTAACTCAGAGGGTGCGCGTTCGCCCAGACCAGCGCGACGACCGCCCCGGCGATCAACAGGACCGAATAGGTCGCGACGAAATTCCACACGCGATACATGGCGCCCCCAGCTTGGATTGCATTGGCGTAATCGAAAGCGTGCGGGCCCTCAATACAGGTCCGGGATTTGGCCTCGACCTGTGGCTTAGAAGCCCGAGACCAGCGGCACATCACGCGTGACGTGGGTCCGACCCATGTCCGCGGCGCGTTCGGGTTCGGTGAGCGGACGCACCGGCGTGCCCTGCCCCGTTTCCATCAACGCGACCAGCTCCGGCATGATGGTGCGGATTTCTTCCAGGGCCGCGTCCCCCACGGCCTCCCGCGCGCCAGCACCGAGAAACAAGCTCTCCATCGGCGCACCGTCGGCAAAGATCACCTCGTGCTGATCGAAGAGCAGGTGGACATAGATCACGCCTCCCACATCCTCGGCCACCTCGACCCCGGGCAGACCGACAAGCGCGTTGACCGCCACCAGGACTTCCGTGGTCCCGAACATGTTCATTGCCAGCCGCGACCGCACCAGGACCCTGTGCTGGGGCGACAAGAGCACGTCCCGTTGGGGCAGGCCGTGGCCCAACGCGCCTTGTCTCACCCGGATCGGGCGAACTTCGGGATGCGCGCGCAATTCGAGCGGCCCCATCCGGCGCATCGCGACCCAGCGAACGGGCTGCGGCCCGCGATCGACCGTATCGACCAGGTCGCCGGGCTTCAGCCGCACGACCTTTTTCGTGCCCCCGGGCGTCCGGATCCGCGTATCGGACCCGAAACAAACATAACCGCTGTTGGCGAGATTGCGCACCGCGGCCCGGTAATGCTCGCCGGTGATGGATTGCACCTCGATGCTCTTGATCGGCTTCTCGACAAAGCTTTCGGAGAAGTCCGACCCATCCGCGAAGGGGGTCAGGAAGACCCGACCCGCGTCATCCTGAAGCACCACCATCCAGGTCGTGTCAGTCTTGCGGTCCATGTAGGCAAGCTCCACGGAGACATGGAGCGACGCCAGAACCTCGGCAGTCGTTCCGCCAAAGGTCAGGCGATCCGCAACGCTGGCGTCGTCCTCCGAGTTATCGAGGAAAATGGTCACTTCCCGTGAGTGGGCCGGATGGTCGTCATCCCCCAAACGAAACCCGACAAGCCGCCCAGCGGTCTTCGCAACGGTCTCGCCCATTGCAAGATCCAGCTCTGTGTAGGTTCCGATGTAAAAGGCTGAAAGCCTGCTCGCCGTCATCGTTCTCATTTCCACTCAGTTCGCGTTGAACTCGAAGACTTTTTTTAAAACCGAAGGGGACGTGGTATCCTTAAGGTAGTAACAACCAAGATGCGGTGTTCGAATTGGGGCGGACTCATGAACAATCGGTGAAAAATACCTGAAACGGACCGAATGATTGGCCTTTCGACGCACGAGAATTCCTTGATCCAATGCACGAATTAACCGAAGCCATCGCGGAATGCCGCCTTTGTTCTGCCGCATTCCGCGCAACGAAGTCGGGCCACAGACCACGCCCCGTGCCGTGGTTCGCGCCCGGCGCTCGACTTCGGATCATCGGGCAGGCACCGGGTCTGCGGGTCCATGAAACCGGCCTGCCGTTCAACGACCGCTCGGGGGACCGGTTACGCAACTGGATGGGCGTCGACCGCGACACCTTCTATGACCGCGACCGCATTGCGATTACACCCATGGCCTTCTGTTTTCCGGGCTACGACGCCAAGGGCTCGGACCTGCCACCGCCCCGGATCTGCGCCGAGACTTGGGCCGACCGCGTGGACGGCGTTCTTGCCCCGGAGCTGACACTTCTCATCGGCGGCTACGCGCAGAAACATCATCTGGGCACCCGCACCTCCGTCACTGAAACCGTCGCGGGCTGGCGCGACCATGCGCCCGCCATTCTCCCCTTGCCTCATCCGTCCTGGCGCAATACCGCATGGCTCAGGAAAAACCCCTGGTTCGAAGACGACCTCGTGCCCTTTCTGCGCATGCGGGTCGCGGAGGTGATCGGATGAACGAAGAGACACGGCTGGATCAGGCCCACGCCGCCATGCAGGCCGACCTGAACGACGATGCGGCGCGGCTGGCGTTCTACGAACGACTGGCCGACACCGAGCTGTTCCTTCTGTTGAAAGTTGAACCCAAGGGCGAGCATCTCGACCCGGAAGTCGTAGAACTCGAAGCTGGCGAAGACGAAGCGCCGGACACCTATATCCTCGTCTTCGACCGCGAAGACCGGCTCGCCGCCTTCACGGACGGTCCGGCCCCCTATGCCGCGCTCCCCGGTCGCGTCATCGCCGCCATGGTCGCGGGCAGCGGCCTGGGGCTTGGCGTGAACCTCGGCGCCGCTCCGTCGTCGATCCTCATTCCGGCCGCCGCCGTCGACTGGCTCGCCCAGACGCTCGGCCCGGAGCCGGAGGAAGTCGAAGGCCAGGTCACCGCCTTGGAAGCGCCCATTGGCATCGCGGACCGCGTGCTCGTGGCGCTTTCGGACAAGATCGTCACCGCCGCCGGGATCGCACAATATGCCACCCTCGTTCGGGCGGTCTATGACGATGGATCGCGCGGCCTCGTGTTGGCCTTCGCGGGCACCAACGAAGGGTCGGAAGCCGCGCTCGCCCGCGCGGCGCAGGAGGCCATGACCTTTTCCGATGCCGACGAACGGCTCGACGTGGCATTCTTCTCTCCCGGCGACCCGGCTCTGGCGCGGATCGACGCGGTGGGGTTCAAGCTCGACATCCCTACTCCGACGGCGCCCGAGACACCCGAGCCGAAAGCGCCCGGATCAGACCCGGACAAGCCGCCGATCATCAAATGGTGACTTGACCGTTTCCGACATTCGAAACGAAAAAGGTTGGCCGGAAGCCGCCCCGCCTTACAGTCTTCGCACAATCGCTTACATCTTCGCCGCGAAGAGCATCACCCACAGCGGACGACCGTTCAGCATCGAGACACCGATCCCGTAGTCCGTGACAGACGTGCGCAGAATGTTCGTCCGGTGCCCCGGCGACGCCATCCATTCTGCAACCACTTGCTTGGCACCGGTCTGCCCGGCCGCGATGTTCTCGGAGGTCACCCGCGCCCGGTATCCGGTCGCCGCGATCCGGTCACTGGGTCGCGACCCTGACACGCCTTGGTGGCTGAATTCCCCTTGCACGCCCATCCAGCAGGCATGGCGCTGCGCCGCTTGGTCGAGCGCCGCGTTGCGTGTCAACGCCTTGCGCCCGGCACTCCGCCGCTCGGTATTGATCGCGACACCGGCATCCGCCATCAGCCGCGCCGCATTCCCCGGCACCTCGCAGGCCACGGCCGCAGGCGCTGCCGCCAAGGCAAGGCCAGCCGCGACCAGGGCCGCGCGGAGGGATCGCGCGGGGTGTCGCATCAGCTGGACGTCTTCTTTGTCGATTTGGGTTTGGAGCCTGCTTCGAGCGCTTCGATCCGCATCTTGAGCGCTTCGTTCTCTTCACGGGCTTTCTGCGCCATCGCGCGGACCGCATCGAATTCTTCACGAGTCACGAAGTCGCGATCCGCAAGCCAACGGTCGACAAGACCCTTCATCGCCGTCTCGGCCTCGGTCTTGGCCCCCTGCGCCACACCCATGGCATTGGTCATCAGTTGGGACAGGTCGTCGAACACCTTGTTGCGCGTCTGCATGATCGTCTCCGTGATCGCTTGTTATCGGGGCTTTTCGCCCCGCGCGGGCCTCATTTGTCCGCGCTCGTTACCTTCACATATGGGCGCATCACGTGCAATTCACAACCGTTCCCGTTGACACCGCCGCTCCCGCGTCGCACCAACCCAACATGTTAGCCGCGCTCCAGTTCCCGAATATTTCACCCGAAGCCCTGTCGTTCGATCTCTTCGGGCTTCATCTCGCGATCCGCTGGTACGCCCTGGGCTATATCGTCGGCATCGGCATCGGGTGGTGGATCATCCGCATGGCGATCACACGGCCTCGGCTCTGGGCGGGCGAGCAACCGGCGATGACCAAGGCACAGCTCGAAGAACTGGTCACCTGGATGGTGGTGGGCATCATCCTTGGCGGGCGGCTCGGGTTCGTTCTGTTCTACCAACCCGGCTATTACCTCTCCAATCCCCTGGACATATTCAAACTCTGGACCGGCGGCATGTCGTTTCACGGCGGCTTCCTTGGCGTGGTGGTCGGCGTGGCGCTCTTTGCGCGCAAACACGGGCTTGTCACCGCCTCGGTGGCCGATCTGCTTGCCATCGCCACCCCACCTGCCCTCGGGCTGGTCCGCGTTGCGAACTTCATCAACGCAGAGCTTTGGGGGCGTCCCACCGACGCCCCCTGGGGCGTGGTTTTCCCCGGTGCCGCCGCGCAATCCTGCGCCACCAGCGCAGGCCCCTGTGCGCGTCACCCCTCGCAGCTTTACGAGGCGGGACTGGAAGGCATCGTCCTCGCCCTGGTCCTGCTCACCCTCGCCTTCGGGTTTCACTGGCTCAAACGCCCCGGGCTCCTCGCGGGCGTGTTCTTTCTGGGCTACGGCCTCGCCCGTGTCTTCGTGGAATTTTTCCGTCAGGCAGATGCGCAATTCATCACGCTGGACAACCCGATGGGCTACGTCCTCCGCCTCGGTGACCTCGGCCTGACCATGGGGCAGCTCTTGTCGCTCCCCATGGTGATTGTCGGCATCCTCACCATCGTCTGGGCCGCGCGACGTAGCCAATGAGCCTCGAAGACCTGCTCATAGCCCGCGTGAGTGAAACCGGCCCGATGACGGTTGCGGATTACATGGTGGAATGCCTGCTGCATCCCCGCCACGGCTACTACACCACTCGCGATCCGCTGGGCATTGCAGGCGATTTCACCACCGCGCCGGAGATCAGCCAGATGTTCGGCGAGTTGATCGGCCTGACGCTGGCACAAGCCTGGATCGACCAGGGCGCGCCGCGCTTTACGCTGGCCGAACTTGGCCCCGGCCGCGGCACGCTCATGGCCGACATCCTGCGCGCGACCCGCGCGGTGCCGGGCTTCCACGACGCCGCCACGATCACCTTGGTCGAGGCCTCGCCGGTCCTGCGGGACCGGCAAGCCGAAACGCTCGCGGACTTCGCCCCCACTTGGCTCGACAGCGCCGCCGACCTGCCCGACGCGCCGCTCTTCGTAGTCGCGAACGAGTTTTTCGACGCCCTCCCCATCCGCCAGTTCCTGCGCGACGGCGGCACATGGCGCGAACGCCAGGTGGGCGTCACCGACGGCGCACTGGCCTTCGGGCTGGGCGGACCCACCGACCAGCCCACGCTGGCCCCGTGGTCCGACACCCCGGACGGAACGCTCATCGAACTGCGCCCCGCCGCAGCGGCCGTAATGGCCGAGATCGCCCCGAGGATAGACACCCACGGCGGCGCCGCGCTCGTCGTCGACTATGGCACATGGGGCGAACCCGGCGATACCTTCCAAGCGGTGCGCGGGCACGAAAAGGTCGCGCCTCTGGACACCCCCGGATCAGCCGACCTCACGGCACACGTCGATTTCCGCGCGCTGGCCCAGTCGGCGCCCGGCCTTGCCGCCAGCGCCCTGACCCCGCAAGGCGTCTTTCTCGAACGGCTCGGCATCACGGCGCGCGCCCAAGCGCTCGCTTCGAAACTCTCCGGCGATCCGCTCGCCCAACACATCGCCGCGCATCGCCGCTTGACGCACCCCGAAGAAATGGGAGACTTGTTCAAGGTGCTGGGCCTCACCGCGCCCGGGGCACCGATGCTGCCAGGACTGAGCCAAACATGACATTGGACATCATCACTTCCCCGGCCCTGAAGGGCGTCACGCATGGGTTTTTCTCCCGCCAGGGCGGCGCGTCGTCCGGGGTCTACGCCGGCCTGAACTGCGGCGGCGGTTCGGACGATCAATCCGATGCCGTGGCGCTCAATCGCGCCCGCGTGGCCCAGGCGATGGATGTCGCGCCCGAAGCGCTCGTCACGGTCCACCAGGTCCATTCAGCGGATGTCGCGCGCGTTGATGGCCCGCTGACCGGGGACCAACCCAAAGCGGACGGAATGGTCACGACCACCCCCGGCGTGGCGCTCGCCGTCCTGACCGCCGATTGCGAACCCGTGCTCTTCGCCGACCGTGACGCAGGCGTGATCGGCGCCGCGCACGCCGGGTGGAAAGGCGCCATCGACGGTGTGCTCGAAGCGACGCTGGACCAGATGGAAGCGCTTGGCGCGAAACGCGAAAACACCTCTGCCGTCATTGGGCCGACCATCAGCCAACGTGCCTATGAAGTGGGTCCCGAGTTCTTCGAACGCTTCATGGACGAGGATCCGGAGTATGGCCGTTTCTTCGCAGGCGGCGAAGGCGACCGGATGCACTTCGACCTGCCCGCTTTCGGATTGTATCGCCTTCGCAACGCCGGTGTGGGCGAAGCGGAGTGGACGCGCCATTGCACCTATTCCGATCCCGAACGGTTCTATTCCTACCGCCGGTCCGTGCACCGCAAAGAGGCCGATTATGGCCGGCTGATTTCCGCCATCCGCCTGTAAAACCAAGGGCTTGGCCCTGTGCACCGGACACGCAGCAGGCCGCGATCACCCCAGTTTCAGCACCAACTTTCCCCGCTTGTGCCCAACACTCGCCCCAATCTCGGGGCCATATGTCCTCAGACACCGGGACACACCCCACAACGACATGAGGCCAGTCATGAACAAGAAACAACGTTGGATCAAATCCATCATCGAAACCGCGGACACGCAGGCCATCGAAATGCCCTTCACCCGCGGCAACCGCAAGAAAGCAGCCGAACGCGCCCGCGCCGCCGCCTGACCGTTGCGACCCGGACAGTGAAAAAGCCGCTCCCCCGGGGGCGGCTTTTCTCGTCTCGAAGGGTCAGAAGTGGGCTTTCGGCTCGTCCGGTTTGCCCGCCGCCAAGGCCAGCACGCCGCCGACCAGTGTGAAGCCGATGGGAAACATGGTGAAGACGCCGAATCCGAAGGCGTAGTAGATCAGCACACCCGACAGGATCAAAAGCACCCCGCCCCAAAGCGCGCGCACCTTGGCCATGGCCCCGCCCGCAATGGCGAGCAGCGGCGCGATGAAGCTCGCGGTGCGGATCAGGCCGGGATTGTCGAGCGGGCCGAACACGTCGTTCGCAAAGCGGTTGAACTCCGGCGAATTATGGAGCGCCTCGGTGTAGCCGTAGTTGAAAAAACCGACCAACATGGCGATGAGACCGCCGATAATCCCGAGCATGAGGGCTGCGTTGCGCATGTGCCTGCCTTTTGTCTGCGTCTGTGAAGGGTGACATAGGCGGTCTGGGGGGGCGGGTTCAAGAGGAGAGCCACGCTTACCGTGCCTGCGCGCAGCGTGATGCAGGCGCGTCGGCTGACCGCCTCCGAACGCTGTCGCCCTGTCGCAAGAGCGCGCGCGCAACGGTTATCGGCAACCCAAACACCCTGCGCAAATGCCCCTTAACGCACTGTTTCAAAACGGCAACCAGAAAACTGGTTTTCTGGTTTTCTGGTTTTCTGGTTTTCTGGTTTTCTGGTTTTCTGGTTTTCTGGTTTTCTGGTTTTCTGCGAAAAGCTGGTCCGACCCACGACATTGGCAAGGGAAAAATGCAACACCCTAGCCACGTCCGGCATCTTTTTCGCGGTCGCGCCACCGCCCTAAAGCATTTCACCATATACCTGAACCAGAGCTATTGGCGAAACGCAGTGCAAGATACGAGCGCCCGCGTGCGCCCCGCCTTTACCTGATGTCTCAGGTTAATGGCGTGACGCTCTAGCGTTGCACCCGTGCCGCATACCAGGCGGCAAAGCTCTCCGGACTCCCGGCAAAGGCGTTCAGGTCCACGTTGCCTTTCACGCCGCGCGCCACGCCCGTCCCCGAATACTGCCAGAACGTCCAGCGCTCATCCGGGTAGCGCTCCGACGGGTGCTCCGCGACCGACCGCAGCCAGAACTCCGCCCCCGCAAGCTGCCCCAGGGCATTGTCTTCGTAGAAATCCGGCGTGGTATAGATCACGGGCCGCGTGCCGTAGTGGGCCGCAACGTTCCGGCTGTATTCCTGGATGGCGTCCCGCACCGTTTGGGGATCGGGGCGCGCTTTGCACGATGACTGGTGGTTCCACTCCATGTCCAGGACCGGGGGCAGGTCGCCCGGACGCTTGTCCACCGTCTTGATGAACCAGCGCGCCTGTTCGGCCGGCGTGCGGCAGAAGTAGTAGAAATGATAGGCCCCGACCGGCATGCCCGCGGACCGCGCGCGCGGCGCGTTGATCGCCCAACCGGGGTCGAGGTGATCGCCGCCTTCGGTTGCCTTCAGCCAGGCAAAGGCCACACCGTTCGCCCGTGCCGTCGCAAAGTCGATCTCTCCCTGGTAGCGTGCCGCGTCGATCCCGTGAACGGCGTAATTGTCAGGGCGAATAGGATGCTCGCGCCACTCGATCGGTTTCGTGTCTCCGAACATCGCGGGGATGCCGAAGGCCGGGTAATTCTCGGGAAACAGCGGTTTGGGCGCCCCCATCCGGGGACCATGCGCACCCCCGCCACAGGCCGCCAGCGTGACGGTCGCAATAAGGGTCATCAGGACGAGCGTCCGGCGCGAAGCGGTGCGATACATGGAAGAGCCTGCAAAATGAAATCGGGCCGAGCATAGCCGCTCGGCCCGTTCAAAGCACTGAGGTTTTTTCAAAGCACGGCAAGGATTTGCCGATCACCTGCCCGGATTAGATCGCGCCCGGCGGCGTGGTGAATTTACCCTTTTCCGCCTGGCTCAGGATCACGACCCGCGTGCCTTTGGGGGTATTTGCATAGAGGTGAATGGCGTCCTGGTTGAACATCCGGATGCACCCACCGCTCTCGGTGCCGCCCACGGTCCACGGGTAAGGCGTGCCATGGATCCGGAACAGCGTGTCGCGTCCCCCCTTGTAAAGATAGAGTGCGCGCGCGCCCAAGGGGTTCTCCAGCCCACCTTCGACACCACCGGCCACGGGACCATATTTCTCAGGTTCCCGACGCAGCATATTGGCAGTCGGGGTCCAGTAGGGCCACTCTTCCTTGCGCGATATCCGGGCCTCGCCGCGCAGACCGTAGCCGGCCTTGCCCACACCGACGATATAGCGCATCGCCTCGTTCGGCCCGGAGACCAGGTAAAGCTTCCGGTCCCAGGGATCGACCACGATGGTTCCTTCTTCGTAGGGCGCGTAATAGGGCACATACTGCCGCTTCACCTCTTCCGACAGGTACTGCCGCGAAACCGCGGGCACCACGAAGCGGCCATCGTCGAATTCGCGGTACATCGAGGCGGTCTTGGAGGAAATCGTCGGCAGGATGGTTCCATCCGCCGTGCGGGCCGTGCCCGCGCTGGTGGTCTCGGCAGGGACCGTGTCACAGGCCGCAAGCGCGAAGCCCCCGGCGATCACGAGCGCAAGTTTCAGTGCAGCACGACGCAAATAGGTCAATGTATTCCCCCAGAATGTTTGGCCTTCTTCCCCGGGCAGACAGGGGGCCTTCGCAGAATCTCTGCCACATTTAACCGTGCGGCATCGCTTACACGCAACCTCACAAGGTCCAAAAAGGTGGCATTTTCAGCACTATGTGGCCGCAACCGCGCAGAATCCCCGACGCAAGCGCGCCGTCACACTCACGCCTTCGCGGTCATCCGGGCTTCGAGCACGTCGAACGGCACCCCCGGTTCGTCCTTGGCATCCCGGATCACGAGCGAGGTTTTCACGCTCGCCACGTTCTCGGCCGCCGTCAGTTGCTCGGTCAGAAACGTCTGGAAAGTCGACAGGTCGGGCGCCACGCATTTCAGGATGAAATCGACTTCGCCGTTGAGCATGTGGCACTCGCGCACCAGCGGCCAGTCGCGACACCGCGCCTCGAACGCGGACAGGTCGGCCTCCGCCTGGCTCACCAGCCCGACATTGGCGAACACCTGCACCTCGAACCCCAGCGCGCGGGCATCCACGTCGGCATGATAGCCCCGGATATACCCGGCCTCTTCCAGGGTCCGCACGCGGCGCAGGCACGGCGGGGCAGAAATTCCCACGCGTTTGGCCAGTTCGACGTTGGTCATCCGCCCGTCGGCCTGCAGTTGGGCAAGGATCATGCGGTCGATCGGGTCAAGTTTGGTAGTTGGCATGCGGCGTCCTTCGCGGAATTTGCCGAACCTTACCCGCGAGCCACCGGGCGCGCAATATTATTTCGCAACTGCGCAAGATCGTGACTCGAAACCCGCGCCGACCGCCCAGGGGATGTTGCAAACCTGACAAGCTGTCGCAAGGGGTTTCGGCGCCTCCCCTGCCCCCCTATATCCAATGCAACCGTATATTCGAGAGGGATTCGTCATGTCCGGAACGCATCACACCCGCGTGCTCATCATCGGCTCCGGCCCGGCGGGCTACACCGCCGCCGTCTACGCAAGCCGCGCCATGCTCAAACCGATCCTCGTGCAGGGGATGGAACCAGGCGGTCAGCTTACCACCACCACCGAGGTGGAAAACTGGCCCGGCCACACCGAGATCCAGGGCCCCGAACTGATGGTCAACATGGAAACCCACGCGAAAGCGATGGGCGCGGAGATCATCACCGACATCATCACCGACCTCGACCTGTCCAAACGCCCCTTCGTGGCCAAGGGCGACTCGGGCGCGACCTATGAGGCCGAAGCGGTCATCCTAGCCACCGGCGCGCGCGCCAAGTGGCTGGGCCTGCCGACCGAGGAGAAATACAAGGGCTTCGGCGTCTCCGCCTGTGCCACCTGCGACGGCTTTTTCTACCGCGGGCAAGAGATCATCGTGGTCGGCGGCGGCAACACCGCCGTGGAAGAGGCGCTCTTCCTCACCAACTTCGCCTCCAAGGTCACCGTGATCCATCGCCGCGACGAATTCCGCGCCGAGAAGATCCTCATCGACCGCGCCGAGAAGAACCCGAAGATCGAAGTCATGTGGGACCACGTGCTCGAAGAAGTGGTCGGCACCGACATGCCGCTGGGCGTCGAGGGCGTGAAGGTCAAGAACGTGAAAACCGGCGAGGTCACCGAACTGTCGGCCAAGGGCGTCTTCATCGCCATCGGCCACGCCCCCGCCTCGGAACTCGTGAAGGACGTGCTGGAAACCCACAACGGCGGCTACGTGAAGGTCGAACCGGGCACCACCCGCACCTCGATCCCCGGCGTCTTCGCCGCGGGCGACCTCACCGACCACGTCTACCGCCAGGCCGTGACAAGCGCCGGCATGGGCTGCATGGCCGCGCTCGACGCCGAGAAATTCCTCGCCGAACACGAAGAAGCCGAACCGGCGGCTGCCGTGGACGCGGAGAAGGCCCCGGTCTGAGGGGGTCACGAGGTTGGATAATTGCCGCCCGGGGGAAACCTCGGGCGGTTTGTTGGGGGGAGCGGCTCTTCGCTCCACTCTTCTCGAAAGTCCGGAATGCGGACAAAGTGATCACATGTCAGCGGGTGCGATCGCACAGAAAGTATCCAAGAAAGCTCGGGGATGACGTCTGGCTAATAATGCGACCTGCCATTCACACACCAACGACGTCCGGACGAAGTGTGTGGAAGATATAGAGCACATCCGCTTTCTCACGATCACCCACATCAGCATTGGTCAGTGCCTTCATCAGGTCATCGACAGCCGCCATATATTCGTTATCGGAAATGTTCATGTGTTTGTGGGCGCTGAGCATATCCAGCCCATCGTAGTTGTTGGGGCCACCCGAACCCATAGAGAAGAAATCGGTTGCCTTCTTCTTCATAGCGATCACATCGCTGCCGGCGAAACGCCTGCCGATCAGTGGGTTGGCAATGTGGTTATCGACGAGGTCGGATGCAATCCGGGCGATTGCCTCCGCGCCTCCGAGGCGAGAATAAAGGGTATCGGTCATGACTTTCTCCATCGTCTTGGGGTTTCCTGACAAGCAGTGCAAGAAACAGGACGATACCGATAGTCCTGAAACTGGACTCCCCTTATATTCGAAGACTAACCGACAATTTTCTTCTGCGTGGCGAAATGACTAAAGCCCAACCATTGGGTCATGGATCGGGCCAATGCGGGGTCGCCATCAACAAGTATCTTCGATTGCGAGTCTTTTACCGAAGACAACCCCATCCAGATGGCAGTCATTGTCTTGAGGTCAGTGGTGACCCATAGGTCAACATCAAAACCCGGATCTTTTGCACAGAGATCTACCTCGAGCTTTGCTTCCGGGTCAATGATCAGCCACCAATTGCGGCGATTGGCAGGAAGTTCTGGATAGCGAAACTGAATGACGGTCCGTTGCGATGGCAGCGGCGCGGGATTGATGTTGCGCCGCATGTCCCACATCAGGAGTGAGGGATCGAGGTTCTCAAGAGAGGCCTGCGTTTCGACCCATTTCTGCCCCCAGATACCGAAAGATTCTACGATTTGCTTCAGGTCTTTCCCGGCCTTAGTCAGATGATACTCGTGAATGCCCACCTCATCGGCCACAGGTTTCCTGGTGACAATTCCTGCGGCTTCGAGTTCCTTTAGCCGCTTTGACAAAAGTGTGGGAGACATCCGGGGAACGCCGCGCCGCAGGTCGCCGAACCTTGTGGAACCCGCCACAAGCTCACGGACAAGGACCATGGTCCATCTGGTGCAAAGCACTTCGGATGCCATTGCAACCGGGCAGAACTGCTCATAGCTCCCTCGCGTCATTCAAAAGACTCCAACGGCCAGGAGGGCCAGTGACCGCAGCCTAGCACCGTCAACCTCCAACTCCACCAAAATTTGAGCGGAACGATCCTAAAAACAACTGAGACCAAACACCCTCCTTCCCCCCACAGGCCCTCCCGGAACACTCTCCCACCGGGACGCCGCACTGCGGCATAATTGCCTTCGTTTTCACGATCAAAGCGGCTGCGGGTTGCCTTGGCGGTCGTTTCGACGCTAAACGCCCGCGAAACCCGGCGGTCCCGCCCTATTGACGCAAAAGAAGGCATTTCAGGCATGTTGCCCAACCTCGCACCGATCCCCGAACTCTATGTTTCCTACGAGAGCGCCCAGAAGCTGAAGACCGAGGCGGCCGATCTCGTGTCCTGGGATCTGACCCCGCGCCAGATCTGCGACCTCGAACTTCTGATGAACGGCGGGTTCAACCCGCTCAAGGGGTTCCTGTCGGAGGCCGATTACGACGGTGTGGTCGAGAACATGCGCCTGGCCGACGGGTCGCTCTGGCCGATGCCGATCACGCTCGATGTGTCCGAGGAATTTGCCTCGAACCTCAAGGAAGATCAGGAAATCGCGCTGCGCGACCAGGAGGGCGTGATCCTCGCCACCATGTCCGTCACCGACAACTGGGTACCCGACAAGGCGCGCGAGGCCGAGAAGGTCTTTGGCGCCGATGACGACGCGCACCCGGCGGTGAACTACCTGCACAACACGGCGGGCAAGGTCTATCTCGGCGGCCCTGTGACCGGCATCCAACAGCCCGTGCACTACGATTTCCGCGCCCGCCGCGACACGCCCAACGAGCTGCGCGCGTTTTTCCGCAAGATGGGCTGGCGCCGCATCGTCGCCTTCCAGACCCGCAACCCGCTCCACCGCGCGCACCAGGAACTGACCTTCCGCGCCGCGAAAGAAGCGCAGGCCAACCTCCTGATCCACCCGGTCGTCGGTTTGACCAAGCCGGGCGACGTGGACCACTTCACCCGCGTGCGCTGCTACGAAGCCGTGCTCGACAAGTACCCGGCCCAGACCACGCAGATGAGCCTCCTCAACCTCGCCATGCGCATGGCCGGCCCTCGCGAGGCCGTCTGGCACGGGTTGATCCGCGCCAACCACGGCTGCACCCACCTCATCGTCGGCCGCGACCACGCCGGCCCCGGCAAGAACTCCGCCGGCGAGGATTTCTACGGGCCGTATGATGCGCAGGAGCTCTTCGCCCAATTCGCCGACGAGATCGGCATCGAAATGGTCGACTTCAAGCACATGGTCTGGGTCCAGGAACGCGCCCAGTACGAAGCCATCGACGAGATCGAGGACAAGGATGACATCACCATCCTGAACATCTCCGGCACCGAGCTGCGCCGCCGCCTGTCCGAAGGCCTGGAGATCCCCGATTGGTTCTCCTTCCCCGAAGTGGTCAAGGAGTTGCGCCGCACCAAGCCGCCGCGCTCGCAACAGGGCTTCACCGTGTTCTTCACCGGCTTCTCCGGCTCCGGCAAATCGACCATCGCCAACGCGCTCATGGTCAAGCTGATGGAAATGGGCGGACGCCCCGTGACGCTGCTCGACGGTGACATCGTGCGCAAGAACCTGTCCTCCGAACTGGGCTTCTCGAAAGAACACCGCGACCTCAACATCCGCCGCATCGGCTATGTCGCCTCCGAGATCACCAAGAACGGCGGCATCGCCATCTGCGCCCCCATCGCGCCCTATGCCGCCACCCGCCGTGCGGTGCGTGAGGACGTCGAGCAATTCGGTGCCTTCGTCGAGGTCCACGTCGCGACCAGCATCGAGGAATGCGAACGCCGCGACCGCAAGGGGCTCTACAAACTGGCCCGCGAAGGCAAGATCAAGGAATTCACCGGCATCTCCGACCCCTACGACGTCCCCGCCGACCCGGAGCTTCGCGTCGAGACGGAGAACGTGGACGTCGACAACTGCGCACACCAGGTGATCCTGAAGCTGGAGCAGATGGGCCTCATCTCGGGCGACTGGTCGATGTAAACCAAGCTCGGCTTTGGAACAACGGAAAGGCCGGGGTGATTGCCCCGGCCTTTTTTCACGAAAGCCACTCGGCCCCGGGACCGGACGCCCCTTGCGGACCTGCAACGGTTGGCGACCGCCCAAAGCCCCCCGGTTGACCCGAACCGCCCCCCCGTGCCATGCGCCCGCCAGTCACGATGCCCCCGGCCCCCATGCCGGCCCAGCCGAAGGAAGGACCCATGGCTCTCACCCTGCGTCGCAACCGCGACCGCGATCTCGCCCCCTTGGCACGGATGCTGCCGGACGCGGACATCCCCCTGCTCAACCCCAATGCAAAAGTCCCCTTCGATGAGATGGAGTGGCACCGCAAATGGCTCGGAGAGCACACGGATGTCTCCTTCTACCTTCAGGACGCCGCCGGACAGGACGTCGGGTTCTTCGCTTTGCGGGAGGGGATCGGGCCGGAGGTGCGCCACCTCACCTACGTCTACCTCGTCGAAACCGCGCGCGGTGGAGCCGCCGCCGAGCTGACCGAACGCGTGGAACAGGCCGCATTGGGCCTCGGCGCGCTGACCTTGACCCTGAAAGTGGACCTCGACAACGCGCCCGCCCTCAACGCCTACCTCTCGGCTGGCTACGAGGAGCTGTCCCGCCGCCAAGGCATGGCCACGATGCGCCTCGACCTGGAAGCGCGCCGCGTCGCGTAGGCGGGGCGTGACGGGAGACATTCGGGAAGCCGTCGTTCACGGCGAGGCTCGCGAACGGCAGCGATGCGCAGGGAGCGGACACATGTAAAGTCGTCCTCTCTGCGGGCATGAAGCTTCAGGAGCAGCATGCGCATGACCGGGCTCGCAGCCAAATCCGCGATACCCAACGCTGGCGACGGGAAAGCTGTGTCCGGCGCATGGTCAAATCACGTCTCCGGGTGCCAAACGACCGACCTGGCGCCAACTCGCACCAATTCACAGCGGCGAGAGCGAGCCAAAGTAGTCAAAAGGCTTGGTGAATTGCTTTGGGTGCTATTACCATCCCGAAAGGTGATCCAAATGGGGAATGCTGTGTTTATTGCAAATCGAGCGAGATGAAGCCCGAAGCCGCCAAAATGGAAACGGACTTTTCCAAACCTGGCCGCGAGACAAAGCGCCTCCGGCTTTACTTTCTTGTGCCTCTGGTCATCGCCATCCTGATCGCCGAGATCGTCCCCATCGCCGGTGTCTATCTCTTTCAGCACCGCAGTGTAGGTGTCGGCGGCGTCCATCTCCAGATGTCGGCAAACGATATCTATCGCGACTCGATAGACCAGCACGCGCATGCGCTGGAGATGACTATCGATCTTCTGGTGCACGACGACGATCTGGCCGGGTATCTGGCGCGCAAGGATCGCGATGCCCTGCTCGCACACGCAGCCCCGATGCTCGACCAAATGAAACGCATATATGGCGTTTCGCATTTGTATTTCACCCTCCCCGATCGTGTGAACCTGTTGCGGGTGCACGATCCGGATCGCCACGGCGACGTTATCAACCGCGTGACCACGAAGCTGGCTGAACGAAATGGCACAACCGCGTATGGCATCGAAGTCGGGCCGCTCGGCACATTCACGCTGCGTGCGGTAAGGCCCTGGTACGACCCGCAGACCCGGCGTCTGATCGGCTATGTCGAACTCGGCATGGAAACCCCCGAAGTGGTGGAGCGAATTAGCAAATCCCTCGGCGCCGAGGCTTTCGTCCTCATTGGAAAGGAATTCCTGGACCGGGCCGGCTGGGAGGACGGCATGCGGGTCTTCGGGCGCACACCGGATTGGGACCGATTTTCCGAAGTTGTGGTGAACAGCCAGACGCTGCCGTCAATCCCGCCGACACTCGCGCGTCGGATCGAGAACGGTGAAATGGAAACCGCGCCGGATGAAACGTCCATTCAGTTTGGCGGGCGCTTTTTCCGGCCGTTGTTCATTCCAATTCAGGATGTCGGCGGCCGCAATGTGGCAATCATCGCGCTGCTCGTGGATGTTTCCGACGAAATCAACTCCGCTCGGCTGGCGCTTTTTCTCGGCGGGGCCGCCTATCTGGTCGGCGGCGTTCTGCTCTTCGTCCTTTTTTACCACCTCGTCGGCTGGATCGGGCGGCGCATCGAGGAAAATGAACTGAAGCTCCAGGAGCTCGCTGCGATCGACAAGCTCACCGGCCTCCTTAACAGCAGGATTTACCACGCCAATTTGGAAAGGGAGGTCCTGCGCGCGCAGCGCGAGGGTGCCCCGGTCTCCATTCTCATTCTGGACATCGATCACTTCAAGAAGGTCAACGATACCTATGGCCATGTGGCCGGAGACAAGGTCCTCGAAAAACTCGGACTTCTCTTGAAAGAATACACCCGGGAGGGCAGCGGCCTATTCCGTTATGGCGGCGAGGAGTTCGCCGTCCTCCTCCCCGGACTTGGGATCGACGGCGCCATGGAGACAGCGAATCGATTAAGAGTTATTGTCGAACAGGCCGATTTCGACGTCGGCGACGACCGGAAGATCAAGGTGACCGTCAGCATCGGCGTTGCTGTATTCCCGGTTTCGGCAGCAACGCCAGAGGAGCTTACAAAGGCGGCAGATGCTGCACTTTATGTGGCAAAGGCGACGGGGCGCAATCGCGTGTCGGCATACGGAGATTCCTCTTTAAAAGCCGCCGAATCATTGGCCCGTCCCGACGCCGATGACACACCCGGCTGAGTGTGGCGAAGATCCGGGAAAATAAAATCGCTTCCGCGCGAATAATACCCTGACACCGGATCTGGGTTCGACATATGCCAATTGCGCAGCCAGAACGTCTCGGGCAGTACCATACCTGCCTGGTGTCGGCTTTGTCCCGCAATGCGTGAGTTCGTTTGACCGTCAAATTTGCCCCGCGGCGGACGGCTGCTTGGTCGACAGCATCCCAGCATCTGAAGCTTGCGATGAACGTCAGCTCCGGCCCCAAAACACCCACTTTCCCGCTCCCTCCGCCACGCACCGCCCCTCACAAGACCTCCCCCTCCGGTCCCCGGTCCCCGTAGCCTTCGATGATCTTCGACATCCGCAGTTTCACGAAGAACTTGAGCACGTCGTTGATGAAAGCCTGGTACCCCCGGCCCCGGGCGCGGAAGTATTTCACGACCTCTTCGTCGAGCAGCAGCGTGACCCGGATCTTTTTGCCCGTGGGCGGATAGATCTCGTCAAGGGTGAGCCATTCTTCCGGAATCGTATCCCGCGTCACTACCTCCCGGTTCAGTTCCGCCACGAGGAAGTAATTCATCATCACCGCCTCCCGCGCGTCGCGCAGTTCGGCCTTCGCCGCGCGGCGATCGGCGGCGATGTTGAGGTTGTAGGTGTCGGGTTTGTGGTCCGGCAGGTCACTCATGGCAGGTCTCCTTTGCGGATCACCTTGCGGGCAAAAGGTTAACGCGGCGCTGGCCGACCGTGCGCCGGCGCACATGCCTTTCATATGGTTTTCATATGGAAATCATATGGACCGTGATCGCGGTTTCGGGTTGTCTGTTCCCACGTTTCATCTATCCATGAACTATGGAAATGATGACCGCCATGACCGCCCTTTCAGCCCTCGCCCATAAGACGCGGCTCGACATTTTCCGCACCCTCGTGCAGGCCGGGGACGCGGGTCGGCTGCCCGGTGAAATGGCTGTGGATCTTGCGATCAGTCCGACCACTTTATCCAACAATCTCAGGATCTTGACCCGATCCGGCCTGATCCGCCCGCAACCCGAAGGGCGTCGGGTCCGCTACTTTGCCGAGATCCAGGAGATGCGCGCGCTGCTGGCCTATCTGACCGAGGACGGCTGCGGCGGCCACCCCGGCGAAAAGACAAGATGACCGGCACCACATCCCCCGCCCCGATGAACCTCTTCGCCCGCTTCCTAACCCTCTGGGTAGCCCTAGCCATGATCGCCGGCATCACCCTTGGCGTCCTCGCTCCCGGCGTGGTCCAAGCCATTGCCGCTGCCGAGGTCGCCTCGATCAACCTAGTGGTTGCGGTGCTCATCTGGGCGATGGTCTATCCGATGATGGTCGGCGTCGATTTTGGCGCCATCGGGGGCATCGCGCGCCAGCCTAAGGGATTGCTGGTGACACTCGTGGTCAACTGGCTCATCAAGCCCTTCACCATGGCGTTTCTCGCGGTCTTGTTCTTCGACTACGTCTTCGCCCCCTGGATCGCGCCGGAGGACGCGGCGCAATACATCGCCGGTCTGATCCTGCTCGGCGCAGCGCCCTGCACCGCGATGGTGTTTGTCTGGTCGCAACTGACGCGGGGCGATGCGACCTATACTTTGGTACAGGTGTCGGTGAACGACATCATCATGGTGGTGGTCTTCGCCCCCATCGTCGCGCTGCTTCTCGGGGTGACCGAGATCACCGTGCCGTGGCAAACGCTCGTGCTCGCCACCGTGCTTTACGTCGTGCTTCCGCTTCTCGCAGGTCTCTTGACACGCCGCGTTCTCGGCCCTGCGGAGAAGATCGAAGCCTTTGAAAACAAAGTCAAACCCTGGTCTGCGGTGGGTCTCGTCGTGACTGTCGCGATCCTGTTTGGATTGCAAGGCGAGGTGATCCTCGCCAAACCCTTCATCATCGCGCTTATCGCCGTACCGATCCTGATCCAGAGTTACGGTATCTTCGCGCTCGCTTACGGGGCGGCCTATGTCCTCAGGGTGCCGCACAAGATCGCCGCCCCCTGCGCCCTGATCGGGACGTCGAACTTCTTCGAACTGGCGGTCGCGGTGGCGATCAGCCTTTTCGGGCTGAACTCCGGCGCGGCTCTCGCAACGGTCGTGGGGGTCTTGGTGGAAGTGCCGGTGATGCTCTCGCTCGTCGCCTTCGCCAACCGGACGCGAACGCGGTTCGCGGAAGCCTAAGCCATTGCGGGCACGCAGGGTTTCCGATCTTCTCGGGACATGTATGCGATTTCGCTCACCAGCATCCCGCCGCGGTTCGACCAGCTCCCACGCGTGTTATCCGCGCTCATGGCGCAAAGCGTGCCGCCCGAGACCGTGTTCCTGGTGGTGCCGAAATCCTACGCCCGTTTCGACGTGAAACCGCTCCCGGCCCTGCCTTTCGGCGTCACGCTTCTTCAACCCGACGCTGACCCAGGCCCAATCGGCAAACTGCTCCCGGCAGCCGAAGTCTATGACGGCGATCTCCTGATCTGCGATGACGATTGGCTCTATGCGCCGGACTGGGCCGAGGCGTTTCTGGACAGGCGAAAGACCCACCCGAGCGCCGTACTGGCGGCAACAGTCTGGAACGGCTCACGCATCGGGCATCCCGGCACCCGCATATTGCAAGGTTTCGGCGGCGCACTGATCCCAGCACATATGGCCAGGGAAATCCCGGCCCCACCGAGGCAAGCTTGGACGGTCGATGATGTCTGGGTGTCCGGGCATTTGCCACCCGCTGTCGAGGTCACGACCGTGCGCCGCCTGATGCGCCCGATCAGCGATCCCGGCAGCTTGCAAAGCGACCCGGACCGAGATGCAGCGAACCGGTGGGCCGCGGCGCATGCCCCTTGGCCGGGACATGCCGCAAATCCGTAATTAGTGCACGGCGACCGGCGAAAACTCGTTCTGACGCGCCAGCACGAAGGCCATGTTGCGGTCGGAGACAAGCGCCAGGCGCTCGCCGTCTTCGGCGTGCACGGCGTATAGTTTATCACGCCCGCCAGCCTGCTCCTGTAGCTCTTCCGGCAGGTCGGAAACGGCGACTTCGCGCACGTACACTATGGTTTCCGCCGTTTGGGGCAGTCCAGTGAATTCGGTATTCATGACATTCTCCTTTTCTAGCGGGCTTGAAACTCAACGCCCGTCACCGTCCCAGGATTCATCAGGCTTTCGTGATCTGGATGGTTTGCACCACCCGTTCGGGTTCGGCCCGCTCCAGGTCGATATGCAGAAGGCCGTTCTCGGTCTTTGCACCCGTCACCTCAACCCCGTCTGCGAGCACGAAGCTTTTCATGAACTGCCGCCCCGCGATTCCGCGGTGCAGAAACACCCGGTCTTCGTCCGCCTTGGGCTGACGACCGCGGACGACAAGTTTGCGGTCTTCGATGGTGATGGACAGATCGTCATCGCCGAACCCGGCCACGGCCAGCGTAATCCGGTAGGCGTATTGCGACACCTGTTCGATGTTGAAGGGGGGATAGCCCTCGGTGCCGCTTTTCGCGGCCTGTTCGATCATCCGTTCGAGCTGTTCAAAGCCCAGAAGGAAGGGGGTGGTCCCCAGCGTCATTTTGGTCATCACACGTCCTTTAACTGAAAGCGACCTGTTGTTTGGGCCCCGTTTCGGCGACCCGTGGTGAAAATATGGGGTGATGAGGCCAATGGCGCAAGTGTCAGGCCCTTCAAAACGCTTTGAGAAAAAACGCTCTCGGCGTAAGTTGTCGGCATCATGAAAGACGACTCGCGCACCATGACGAATTCCTACGAGATGAAGACGGAAGAGGTTCTGGTCGTCGAACTCGACGTTTTGCGTCATGAGCACCGCGACCTCGACGAAGCGATCAAGGCGCTGGAGGGGACCGGGACCGCCGATCCGCTCACCATTCGCCGGCTGAAAAAGAAAAAGCTGGGTCTGAAGGACCAAATTGCGCGGATCGAGGACATCCTGACCCCTGACATCATTGCATGATGCTTTGATCGGCTTATAAACGGGCCCTTCTAAGGAGGGCGTTTTATGGCCGATGTGAAAGTTGGGATCATCATGGGGAGCCAGTCGGACTGGCCCACGATGAAACTTGCCGCCGATATTCTGGACGAACTGGGCGTCGCCTACGAGGCGAAGATCGTCTCGGCCCACCGCACCCCGGACAGGTTGTGGGATTACGGCAGGACAGCCGTGGACAAGGGTCTCTCTGTCATCATCGCGGGCGCAGGCGGGGCGGCGCACCTACCCGGCATGATGGCCTCCAAAACGCGCGTGCCGGTGATCGGCGTGCCGGTGCAGACCAAGGCGCTCTCGGGTGTCGACAGCCTCTATTCCATCGTGCAGATGCCCAAGGGCTTTCCCGTGGCGACCATGGCCATCGGCGCGGCAGGCGCGGCCAACGCGGGCCTGATGGCCGCCGGCATCCTTGCCGTGTCCGACCCCGCGCTGGCACAGCGCCTCGACGACTGGCGCGCCGCCCTCTCCGCTTCCATTCCAGACGAGCCGCAAGATGACTGATATGCTTCCCACCGGGTCCGTGATCGGCATTCTCGGCGGCGGTCAGCTTGGCCGGATGCTCTCGGTCGCCGCCGCGCGCCTCGGGTTCAAGACCGCGATTTTCGAACCGGGCGGCGATTGCCCGGCCAGCCACGTGGCGAATTTCCATATGCAGGCGGCGTATTCCGATACCGACGCCCTGAAACGCTTTGCCGAAAGCGTCGATGTCATCACCTACGAGTTCGAGAACATTCCGACCGAGGCACTTGACGTGCTGGAAGCGATCCGGCCCGTGCGGCCCGGTCGCAAGGCGTTGAAAGTGTCGCAGGACCGGCTGACCGAAAAGAGCTTTCTTGAAACTCTTGGCCTCAGCGTCGCGCCTTTTGCCGCCGTGGACGACGCCCAGGATCTTGCCGAGGCGATCGCGGAAATCGGCTGTCCGTCGATCCTTAAGACCCGCCGGTTCGGTTACGACGGCAAAGGTCAGGTGCGGCTCACATCGGCGGCGGACGCAGAGGCGGCGCTCGCCGACATGGCGGGCGCGCCTGCGATCCTCGAAGGGTTCGTAGACTTCGATTACGAGGTCAGCGTCATCGGTGCACGTAACCTCGCGGGCGAATTCGCGGCCTTCACACCGGGCGAGAACGTGCACAAGAACGGAATCCTCGACACGACGACCGTACCTTCTCATATGCCCGCCGATCAGCAGGACGAAGCGCAGCGGATCGCCAGGACCATCATGGACAAGCTCGACTATGTCGGCGTCATGGGCGTTGAACTTTTCGTACATTCCGATGGTCTGATCGTGAACGAGATTGCCCCCCGCGTGCATAATTCCGGCCATTGGACCCAGAATGGCTGCGCCATCGACCAGTTCGAACAGCATATCCGCGCGGTCGCGGGCTGGCCCATCGGGGATGGGCGGCGGCACCTGAACGTGACCATGACGAACCTGATCGGGGACGACATGAATGCCGTACCGGAGCTCGCCTCTGATCCCGACAATGCGCTGCATCTTTACGGCAAGGCCGAGGTGAAGCCGGGCCGCAAGATGGGGCACGTGAACCGGATCACCGGCCCCGCCGACTGATGCCTCGCTACGCGCTCAAGATCGAGTATGACGGCAAGCCGTTCTCCGGTTGGCAGCGTCAGAAAGAGCACCCGTCCGTGCAGGGCGCGGTGGAAGCGGCGCTCGCGAAACTGGAGCGCGACGTGCCCTCGATCGCGGCGGCGGGCCGGACGGACGCCGGTGTCCATGCACTGGGGCAGGTGGCGCATTGCGACATGGCGAAGGACTGGGACCCTTTCCGGCTGTCCGAGGCGCTGAACTATCACCTCAAACCCGATCCGGTCGCCGTCGTCGCCTGTGCACGGGTGACCGAGGACTTTCACGCCCGGTTCTCAGCTGAGGAGCGGCAATACCTGTTTCGCCTGATCTCCCGCCGCGCGCCCTTGGTGCATGATCGCGGCAATGCCTGGCGCGTGGCGCATCCGCTCGACCCGGACGCGATGCAGGCGGGCGCGGACCGGCTGATCGGCAAGCACGACTTCACCACCTTCCGCTCGACCATGTGCCAGGCCGACAGCCCGGTCAAAACTCTGGACGAATTGCGCGTGGAAACGCTGTCCTACCCAAGCGGCACTGAATACCGCTTTCACGTCCGGGCGCGGTCGTTCCTCCATAATCAGGTTCGCTCCTTTGTCGGCACGTTGGAGCGGGTCGGCGCGGGGGCTTGGTCGCCAGACGACGTGAAAGCCGCGCTTGTGGCCCGGGACCGCGCCGCCTGCGGACCGGTCTGCCCGCCCCAAGGGCTTTATCTCGCCGCCGTGCGCTACCCAACCGACCCCTTCGCCTGAGCGCCCTTGGCCCAAAACGGGCTTGCGCGTAGGGTGACCACAAGACACGGGAAACGTGGGCAATCGAGCGAGGCTGCAATGGTGAAACGGGTCAAGATTTTTGGCGAGCGGCATACATCAACCAATGCCGTGAAAAACATCATCGAGCGCAATTCCAAGACCACCGTTTTCCCCTCCTCCGCCCGCGAAGTCGACAGTGACCTCGTGGATAGCCTGAACGCCGGGAAGAACGCAGGCGAGATCACGACGGCGGACCGGGAACGGACGCTGGACGCCGCCTTTGAAACCAAGGGGCCGAGGCTGGCATGGAAACACGCGGCCACCCGGTTCGAAGATGCGCGCGCATTCAAAGGCTGCCACGTGGTGTTTTGCGTGCGGCACCCGGCCTCCTGGATCGTAGGGATGCAGCGCGGTCCCTACCATATCCCCGATGGCGCCCCAGCCGACCTGGCTACCTTCCTGGGTAAACGCTGGCATACGCTGCGGCGTGAACGGCTTGCGGGACAGGAGGTCAGCGTCACGGAGCTTTATAACCTCAAGATGGCGTCCTTCGCGGCCTTGCAGGTACAACTGATGGCGGCGGGACTGACCTTTACCGTGGTGCGGCAGGAGGACGTGGCAACAGATCAATCCAACGTCTTCGCGCGACTTCGCCCACATCTCGACGGGACGACGCGCAGGTTCTCTCCCTTGATCGCTTCGACCAAGGACCCGGATAAGACCGAAGCCTATTACCGCGACTATTACGACAACGAGCGCTGGCGCGAGGATATCGACCCGGCCAGCATGGCGCGCATCAGGGACGAGATCGACTGGGGCCCCTTGGCGGTCTATGGCTACCACCCGGACTGATCAAAAAAAGAGCCGGATCGTTTCCGATCCGGCCCGTGCCCCAGGGGAAGTGTTTGGTGCGAGGTGGCGCGTCCCCTCAGATGCGCCGGTTCGCCTTCCCCGTCGTTTCCCGCTCTGCCAAGCGGGACCAACTGTGATTGACTGATCATGTTGTGCCCGAATTAAGGCAGATCGGTCAAGGAAAACGACCGAGTTTGCCCTAATTTGGCCTGATTTATCAAAGCATTGACGCGGAATCACGAACAGTCCCGTCATCACCTGCGCATAGCGCCACTTGGGGAAACACGCCCTTTGGACAGGTGCCGAATCGTGGCCGCATTTCGGCACCTTTCCCCGGCCTGCACTCCCTGCCATAATGCCCGCAAAACATCTCAAGAAATGTGAGCGGTATGAGCGATCTTCTCGACAATATGCCCGATGACTATGACGCCTCGTCCATCGAGGTGCTCGAAGGGTTGGAACCCGTGCGCCAGCGTCCCGGCATGTATATCGGCGGCACCGACGAACGCGCGTTGCACCACATGGTGGCCGAAATCCTCGATAACTCGATGGACGAAGCGGTCGCGGGGCACGCCAACCGGATCGAGGTGACGCTCCACGCCGATCACTCGGTGACGATCACCGACAACGGGCGGGGCATCCCGATCGACCCGCACCCGAAGTTCCCCGAGAAATCGGCGCTCGAAGTCATCCTCTGCACGCTCCACGCGGGCGGCAAGTTCTCCGGCAAGGCCTATCAAACCTCCGGCGGTCTGCACGGCGTCGGCTCCTCGGTGGTGAACGCGCTGTCCGACGTGATGATCGTGCAGGTCGCCAAGAACAAGGAGCTGTTCGAACAGCGGTTCTCGCGCGGCATCCCGCAGGGGCCGGTGGAAAAGATCGGCGCGGCACCCAACCGGCGCGGCACCTCCGTGACCTTCCACGCGGACGAAGAGATTTTCGGCTCCCACCGGTTCAAACCCAAGCGCCTGTTCACGCTGGCCCGCTCCAAGGCCTACCTCTTTTCCGGCGTCGAGATTCGCTGGAAATCCGAGATCGACGATGGCGAAACGCCGACCGAAGCGGTGTTCCACTTCCCCGGCGGCCTGTCCGACTACCTCAAGGAGGTGCTCGGCTCCGCGTCGGTCTACTCCGACACCGGGTTCTCCGGAAAAGTCGAGTTTCGCGAGAAGTTCGGGGAAGCGGGCTACGTGGAATGGTCGATCAACTGGACGCCCTCGCGCGACGGGTTCCTGCAATCCTACTGTAACACCGTGCCGACGCCCGAGGGCGGCACCCATGTCACCGGCTTCTGGGCGGCGATCCTGAAGGGGATCAAGGCTTATGGCGAGCTGGTCGGCAACAAGAAGGCTGCGCAGATCAACCGTGACGACCTGATGACCGGGGGCTGTGCGCTCGTCTCGACCTTCATCGCGGACCCGGCCTTTGTCGGGCAGACCAAGGACCGGCTGTCGACGGAATCGGCGGCCAAGATGGTCGAAGGCGCGGTGCGCGATCACTTCGACAACTGGCTGGCCGCCGATACGAAGTCAGCGGGTGCCATCCTCGACTTCCTGATCCTGCGGTCCGAGGAACGCCTGCGCCGTCGCGCGGAGAAAGAGACCCAGCGCAAGACAGCGACCAAGAAACTGCGCCTGCCCGGCAAGCTGGTGGATTGCTCCGCCACGAACCGCGAGGGCACGGAGCTTTTCATCGTCGAGGGCGACTCGGCCGGTGGCTCGGCCAAGATGGCGCGGGACCGCAAGACGCAGGCGCTTTTGCCGCTCAAGGGCAAGATCCTGAACGTGCTGGGCGCGGCGTCCAACAAGCTGGGGTCGAACGCCGAGATTTCCGATCTGTGTCAGGCGCTTGGCGTCGGCATGGGGACCAAGTTCAACATCGACGATCTGCGCTATGACAAGATCATCATCATGACCGACGCGGACGTGGACGGGGCGCATATCGCCTCGCTCCTGATGACATTCTTCTTCACCCAGATGCGGCCGATGATTGACCAGGGCCACCTCTACCTCGCCTGCCCGCCGCTCTATCGCCTGACGCAGGGGGCCAAACGGGTCTATGTGGCGGACGATCTGGAAAAAGACGCGCTGATGGAGAAAGGTCTGGGCGGCAAAGGCAAGATCGACGTCCAGCGCTTCAAGGGTCTGGGCGAGATGGACGCGAAGGATCTGAAAGAAACGACGATGGACGTGACGACGCGGAAATTGATCCGTGTAACCATCGACGAGGACGAACCGGGCGAGACCGGCGACCTCGTGGAACGGCTCATGGGCAAGAAGCCGGAGCTACGGTTCCAGTATATTCAGGAGAACGCGCGGTTCGTTGAGGAGTTGGATGTTTGAGGAAATACCATGATTTATTTGTTGTCACGCGCGGTTTCTGAAGAGCGCGAAAGGCAATCCAATCTTCTTCCAGAGTTTCATTTAGATAAACGACCAACCGCACTATTAAGCTACGAAGACGTATTAGACGCCCACTTCTGTATTGTGGATTTTTTCACACGTGAAGGGTACGGACTCGGCGGCATTGGAGTGAAGGATATTGGTACGTTTGTATCTACAGTGGAGAGACAGTACGCAGGCTATGGATCGGCGGACATTTACGAGAACGACTATCAAAAGATCGCCTCACTCATGTTTGGCATCATCAAGAACCACCCTTTCTACGACGGAAATAAAAGGACCGCATTTCTGTGCGCATTGCTGCAGCTAAATCGGATGGGCCGCATCATCAAAGTCTCTGAGAAGGAGTTCGAAGACCTAATGGTTGAAATTGCGGACGATTCCATTCAACGGCGATCTGCACTCAAAGAGTTGAGGAAAAAGAAGGCCAAAAACGCTGAAATATTATATCTCGGACGCTACTTGGAGAAAAACTCTAGAAAGCGGGCACGTCTAAACAAGACCATCAAGTTTAGACAGCTTCGGCAAATTGTCGAAGAAAATGGCTTTTCTTTTGCCAATTCGAACAAGGGAACGATTGATCTAGTCAAGGTCTCAAGAAAACCTGTTCGAAGATTTTGGTCGCGTGATAAGGTTGAGACAACGAAAACGGTTCTTGCGACAATTGCTTATCACGGAGAGGGAGTCGATGTTCCCGACAATACTGTTAAGCTAGTCAGGCAAGCTTGTGGACTCACTGACCAAGACGGCTTTGATGGGGAGGTCCTTTTGCGTGATGCACAACCAACTTTCCAGCTTATCAACAGCTATCAATCGGCCCTGCAAAATTTAGCTTACCGCTAGTAAGATTCTCCTCTCCGCGAGGCCGCATTGTCTCCCCGTTATCGTGGAATTGATCTTTTTTGTTCTGTCACTTTCGCCCCGTGGGGGCGGTTCGGGCGCTCACTTGTCGGCTTGCCGACAAGTGATGGGGTGGATAGCGCGGGGCGTTGTCACGGGCGGTCCACGGTTTGGCCACCACCCCCGGCACCCTTTCGCCGACGGCGAAACACCGCTGCAACACCTCCGGCCTTCCCGCGTTACACCTGCGACAAACGCCAGACAAAACCGGAGACCCCCATGCCCAGGATCAAGACCCCGCTTCTCATCCTCACCGCCCTTTCACTGGCGACCCCGGCCATTGCCGCGCCGAACGGGCATAACAACGGCACCGGCTGGGGCGTCGGGAAGGTGCCGCCGGGGCATCAGAAAAAGATGCAGCGCCATGACGCGCGCGACGTGCGTGTGATCCGCGAATATGTCGTGGTGCGCGATCCCGGTCTTTACGACCTGCCGACCCTGCCCGCCGATCAGATCTACGTGCGGCAGAACGACGAAATCTATCGCATTCTCCGGGACACCGCCGTTGTGGTCGAGGCCATCGGGATCGTGTCGGACCTGTTGAACTAGGCCCCTGACAAACCAAAGGCCGGGCTGAGGCCCGGCCTTTTCATTTGAACCGACCGGCGGTCGGCCTGTGACGTCCGGTCATGTATCGAGTTCGAAGGTCACCTGCATGTTGACCTTGTACTCGGTGACCTCGCCATTCTCGACACTGACCTTGCTTTCCTTCACCCATGCGCCACGGATGTTACGAAGGGTCTTGTCCGCGCGGGCGATGCCTTGTTTCACGGCGTCGTCGAAGCTTTTGGTCGAGGTTGCGGAAATCTCTGTCACTGTTGCGACTGACATGTTGGCCTCCTTTCAGGGTTGCCTGTCCTGTCAACGCGCAGTTCGCCACCCTGTTCCAGTCCGTCTCAGACCTGTTGCCCTTCGAGGTATTCGGCAAGGCTGAGAAGCGCCGCTGGCGTCGGGGTCGGCGTGCCGTTTTCGTCGGTCCAGCTGGCCATGTCGCCCCCCAGAAGCTCCCCAAATTCCGGCATCGGACCGTGGGTGTTGTCCCGCGCGTAGCCGTCGATGGTGGACATCACGTAGGCGGTCGGGAAATCACCGCCGTGACGACGGCTGAGCGTGGTGAGGTTCGGGGCGCGTTTGCCCGCGATCACATCGCCGCCCGTGGCATCCGTGCCGTGGCAGCCCGCGCAATAGGCGCCGTAAAGCTCGGCCCCCGAGGTCTCGGGTGCCCTGTCCATTGCCTCCAGCCCGCAGGCGGCGGTCAGGGCGGTCAGCGACAGGTAGATCAGGTGTTTCATGTCTGCTCCCTTGTTTTTCGCCATGGTAACGCGGGGCCACCGGTAAGTCATTACTTCAAACATTTTGCGATTTTCCGATCGCTTGCTAGGATTTCCCGAGAGAAGGGGGTCGTCATGCGTATTTTAGCAATCGTCTTGGGGCTATTCATCGCCTCGCCTGCCTTGGCGCAGGATGCATTCTGGAAGTCGGTCGGCTGGTGGGAGGTCAATTACCTTCAGGAATACGGCGGTTGTTCCGCCATCGCGCAGTTCCAGAACGGAACCTACGTGTTCATCGGGCTGGACACGACCACCCAGAACCTCGGTCTGCGGGTCGCGCTCTTGAACGAGAAATGGCAGTCGCTCGCGGTGGATCAGCCCTACCAGGTGGATGTGCAATTCGACCGGCGCGCACCGTGGGAGGTCACGATGTACGGGATGGAGGTCGAGGGGAGCCGCGGGCTCTACAACCTGTTCCCGGCCACCTCGGACAGTTCCGCCAGGTTCCTGCGGGAGTTTCGGCGCTCGGTCCACATGGTGTGGGACTACAACGGTAACGAGCTCGGGGATTTCTCGCTCAAATCCACCAATATCGCCATTCAGGAGGTCATCGCCTGCACCGAGCACTACATGAAGAGCGGCGGGACCGATCCTTTCGCGGGTGGCGGTGGCAGCGCCGATCCGTTCCAGTAGCCGCGCAAGCCACGGATGCCCCCCGGAAGAGAGACGTCAGGCAGGTTTAGAAATTGATGACGGTGTGGGTGCCGACGTCCGGGTCGTTGTCATCCGTCAAGTGGGCTTTGGCGATTTCCCAACCGAAGACAAAGGCGCTGTCGGTCGAGGCCCAGATGGCGGCATCGGCCAGTTCCAGCTTCAGCAAGACCAGCGCCGGGTCGTTGTGGTCTTCGAACCATGCCCCCGCGACCGGGTTCCACAACTCCTTGCGCTTGGCGGTGTCTTCCACCTTCTTGATCTGACCTTGCGCACAGATCTGCACGTCCTGACCCTTGTTCACGATGCAGAAATGAGCCCTCGCACCGGAGCCGACGGCATGGGCGAGGTCGGTCTTGATGCTGGTAAAGAACCAAAGCGCCTTCGCGTCGCGGTCGACGAAATGCGTCATGGGTTGCATGTGCTGGCCGGACCCTTCGACCCCCAGCATCCCGAAGCGGGTGTCGTCGGCGGTGCCCCAAAACAGATCGGTGGGGGCGGTTTTGGCTTGCTTGAGGTCGGTCATGTGTCTCTCCTTTGCGTTTCGCCTCCAACGCGGGACCCTGTTCGCAGGTTCCCGAGCGATCCGTCGCCTCTGCGCGCCCTTTCATGGGAACCCGCTGCATCGCTTCGGGGTTAACCTTGGAAGGACGGAGACAATGACAGACGAAAGCGCCTCGGTCGCGCCCTGCACGGATGAACAAGACCCAAGTGACACGCGCGCCGAAAGCGTCGAGAACGTGATCGAGCGGGCGCGCAACGGCCTGCACGAAGGCAAGGTGTCCGTGCGCGACGTGGTCGAGGCCTTGGGGCGGGCGTCCTTTGCACCTCTTTTACTTGTGCCGGCCCTCGTGGTCGTCACCCCCGCGAGCGGCATTCCCCTCCTGTCCTCCATCTGCGGAATTTCCATCGCCTTGATTGCGATCCAGATGCTCTTTGGTCGGGCGCACGTCTGGCTGCCGGATTGGATCATGCGCCGGTCCATTCCCGAGGCACGTCTTGCGAAAGCCTTCGACTGGCTGACGCCCATTGCCCGGTTTCTGGACCGGATCACGCGGGTCAGGCTCCGCGCTCTTGTCGAAAGGCCATTCCTGCTCGTTCCGCAACTCCTCGCCTTCCTCTCGGGCGCCGTGATGCCGCTTCTGGAGGTGCTGCCGTTCACCTCGTCCATGCTGGGCGCGACCGTTTCGCTTCTGGCGGTCGGCATGGTGACCCGCGACGGGTTGCTCGTGGTGATGGGGGTTTTGGTCATCGTCGCCACGGGGATCACCGGGTATTCGCTTGTGACGTCGGACGCGGTGGCGGCCACGGCGGGCGCGGTGGCCAAGACAGCAGGAACGATGGCCGGGCATTGATCCGAAAGGCAACGCAGTATCGCGGGCCTGAACGCGGGCATTCTTGGGTCAGAACAGGCTGACCCCCAGGGCTTGTCAGTCGCCCCGAGCGGGGTCATGGTGACCGCATGACACCAACTGATGCCCAAACCCTGCTCGACGAGATGTTCGCCCCCTGGGTGCGTGCGCTCGACATCCGCGTGGACGCCATCGGGGACACCGGCGCGACGCTTTCCATCCCCGTCACCGACGAGATTGCGCGGGTCGGCGGGATCGTGTCGGGACAGGCTCTGGCCGCACTCGCGGATACCGCCATGGTCTTTGCCGTGGCCGGACATTTCGACGGCTTCAAACCGGTTGCGACCACCAATCTCGACACGGTATTTCTCCGCCCCGGATCGGGCGAGCGGATTTCCTGCCACGCCGAAGTGGTGCGCGCCGGTCGCGCCGTGCTCTTTGCCCGCGCCATGATGCGCGCCCTGCCCTCGGAAAAGGACGTGGCGACGGCAACCGCCACCTACATGATCCCATGAACCAGACGGCGGTTTATGCGCTTACAATGCTGGCGGCTGGCATCGGTATTCCGATCTTGGCCGCGCTCAACGCCGGGCTCGGTCAGAAGATCGGCAATCCCTTCGCGACGGGCGTGGTTCTGTTTTCAGTGGCCCTTGCCATAGGTGTCGTGGCCGCATTGATCAGCGGACCGCAAGCCTTGGCAAAGCTTCCGGAAGCTCCGAAACACCTCTACCTCGCGGGCGTCTTCGTGGCCTTCTACGTGCTCTCGATCACTTGGGTCGCACCGCATTTCGGTATCGGGAACGCCGTGTTTTTCGTGCTCTTGGGCCAGCTCATCTCCGCCGCGCTCATCGACCAATACGGTCTCTTTGGCGCGAAAGCTTCGCCGATCTCCCTGACACGTGCCGCAGGGATCACGGTCATGGCCATCGGTGTCTGGCTCACCCAGAAGACATAGCGCCCGGTTTCCATCGGGCCCGGAGCGAAAACGGGATCAGTCCTGAACGACGATGAAAGCGTCGTTCTTGCCGGTCTCGTAGATCATCGAATACAGCACCTTGGCGTTGTCCGGATGCAACCGCACGCAGCCCGCCGATGCGGGCGCGCCCAACTGGTTGACCGAGGTGGTGCCATGGATCGCGTAGTCGCCGGAATAGAACACCGACCACGGCATCGGCGCATTGTTGTATTTCGACGATTTGTGGTTCGGTGAAAAGAACTGCGGCTGATAGGTGCCGCGCGGCGTGATCTTGCCCGGACGCGCAGTCGAAACGGGCCAGGTGTGAACCCGTTTGTCACCCTGGATCACCGTCATTTTCTGCTCGGAAATATCGACCCGAACGACGATGCGTTGCGTGGCTTGGTTTGATGTCGAGATCACCTCGTCGGCACTGGCAGGCGCGGCAGACATGGTCATGGACAGAAGCGCCGCGCCCAAAGTGGTCCCGGCTCTTCGAATGGATTTTTTCAACATATAGCGTATCCCCCAAAATACGCATCAATGATTGGGGGGTGTTTTCGATTCGGCAAGCGGTTTTTGACGTCTCACTTGGTAGGTGTGATCACACCGCTATCCAGAGCCAATATCCGATCCATCCGCGCGGCCAAGTCCAGGTTATGCGTTGCGATCAGCGCCGAGAGCCCGGTTTCGCGCACCAGCGTCATGAGCGCCCCGAACACCCGGTCCGAGGTCTCGGGGTCGAGGTTTCCGGTCGGCTCGTCGGCGAGCAAGAGCGCGGGCGCATTGGCGAGCGCCCGGCAAAAGGCAACGCGCTGTTGCTCCCCGCCCGACAGCTCGGCAGGGCGGTGATCCGACCGATGCGCGACGCCCACCGTGTCCAGGAGCATCATCGCGCGGTCTTTCGCAGCCGCCTGCCCCGCGCCGTTGGCAAGCTGCGGCAGGACGATGTTTTCCAGCGCCGTGAACTCGGGCAGCAGGTGGTGGAACTGGTAGATGAACCCGACCTTGGAGCGCCGCGTTTGCGTGCGCCGCTTGTCGCCCAGATCGGTCAGGTCCTCCCCCCCGATCCACACCCGGCCAGAGGTCGGCGTATCGAGCAGCCCCGCGATGTGCAAAAGCGTGGACTTCCCCGCACCAGAGGGGGCCACCAGCGCCACCACCTCGCCCGGCTGAATTGCAATATCCGCACCTTTGAGCACCGAAACCTCGCCCGGTTCGCCCCTATTGTAGATCTTTTCGATCCTTTCGAGCTTCAGCACCTCACTCATAACGCAACGCCTCCACCGGGTTCATTCGTGCCGCGCGCCGCGCCGGAAAGATCGTGACGATGAAGCTCAGGCCCAAGGACATGGCGACCGCGGATAGCACGTCGCCCAGCTCCAGCTTCGCGGGCAAGGCATAGATGCCGCGCACCGAAGGGTCCCAGACCCCGCCACCAGACACCCAGTCCACCAGCGCGAATATCTGGTCGATATAGGTCGCGAACAGCACGCCAACGATCACGCCCATGATGGTGCCGACAATGCCGGTGAGTGACCCGCAGAGGAAAAATATGCGCAGCACCGACCCTTCGGTCAGGCCCATGGTGCGCAGGATGCCGATATCGCTGCCCTTGTTCTTCACCAGCATGATGAGACCCGAAACGATGTTCATGGAGGCGATCAGGACCAGCACCGAGAGGATGACGAACATCACGTTGTCCTCCATCTTGAGCGCGCGCAGGAACCCGCCCGCGCTGTCCATCCATGTCCAGGGCGCGGCCCTCTCACCGGCCGCCGCGAGGATCGCGGGGAGGTAGTCCTGAATATCCTCCGGGTCCAGCACCATGACCTCGATCTCGTCCACGGTGCCTTCCTTGTTGAAGAAACTCTGTGCCTCTTCGAGGGGGAGGTAAACGCGGGTCGAGTCGATGTCGTAGCGGCCGGCAGAATAGATATAGGCCACGTCATAGACGTTCACGCGCGGGGTCACGCCAAACGCGGTGCGCGCGCCATTGGGCGAGATCAGTTTGATCTTGCCGCCGACACCCAGACCAAGATCGCGGGCAACACCGGAGCCGATAGCAATGCCACTGTCGTAAACCGCTAGCGATCCGACCGAGGTTTCGGGGTCCGCGATGCGTGGAAGCGTGGCAAAATCCTCGCCCCGCATCCCGAACACCTGAACCCCGGTGTTATTGTCGAGATGGTTGGCCATCACCTGCCCTTTGACGACAGGGGCCGCGCGGGTCACGCCTTCGACGCTACGGATGCGTTCGGCCCAGCCGTCATAATCGGTGATGGAGCGGTCGATCTGGCCCGCGTCGTCGATCTCGCCTTGGGAATACACCGAAACATGCCCGTTCGCGCCCAGGATGGTATCGACGAATTCGGCGCGGAACCCGGTGCGCACGGCCAACGTGATGATAAGCGCGGCAACCGCGAGCGTGATCCCGATCAGCGAGATCCACGTCATCGTGGACACGCCCCCCTCGGCCTTGCGCGCCCGCAGGTAACGCCAGGCGATCATCCATTCGAAACGGGAAAAGGGGGCTGTGCTCTGGCTCATCTCGGCATCCTTTTGTCCGCGCGACCCTGCGGCGCGCGGGCGCAAGGGTCAAGTCACGCAGGCGTCAGCCTTTGGTCTCTTCGGCAGCTTTTTTCTCAGGCCTGGAGGCGACCATGCCGATACCGATCGCCGCAACGGCGATCACGGCGAAAATGCCGATCCAGAGCGGTGTGATCTCGACGGGACGCTCGCCCATGGTCAGCGTGTTGATGAAGCGTCCGATGCCCCAGAAAATGACGACCATAACCGCCTGGGTGATGAGCACGACGCGCAACTCGGACAGCGGCTTGCCGATCCGGCTCGCCCCGATCACCGCGTTCAGGATGAAGACGGCATAGACCGCCGCCAGCCAGACGAAGGGCAGCTTTACGATGCCCGCAAGCAGCGGCAACAGGAACAAAAGCCCCGCGGAGGCGAGCGCAAATTTCATTTTCGTCGGCATGGTTTTCCCCTCAGGCTCGACGCAACCGGCGGAACGGGCTGAGGATCAGGGACAGAAGCCCCGCGATCACGGCCCAACCGGCCACAAATCCAACGCCCGCCGTGATGGCTCCATCGACGGTCACGGGCACTGCCGGTTGATAATGCTCCCACGTCGCCTGCACAAGCTCCGGGTCGCGCAGGCGATAGAACTTGGCAAGACGGCCCGCCGGGGTCGCGGGTCGCAGCGCCTCGTAGTCTCCGCGCAGGCGTTCGTAACGTTCGACGCGCTCTGCCAGCCCTGCCCCCATGTCCGAGACCAGGGCAGAGTTGCCCGAACGCAATTCGTCCAATGCTTCTTCGCGGGTCTTGCCCGCCACGGCAGCGGCGCCATCCACGATCACCGTGACCGCGCGGAGCTCGTTCACGGCACCCGAAAGCCGCTGCAAATACTGTTGAGAGAACTCGGGAAACTGCGACAGGGCGAGCGCGCCGACAAGGCCGCCCGCCAAGGGGATGATCCGCATATGTCTGCTCCGTTTTTTCGCGCGAGTGTGCGGGGGCCGGCCCCGCCGGGTCAAGAGGCGAGCCAAAGTGCCGCCCATGTGACCGGCACCATGAGCACCGCGCCGGAAAGTCCGGCCACCCATCGGGTGCGCGGGAGGACCGGCGCATGGGTGATGAGATATCCGGCAGCGGGAAACACGAGCAGAAGCGCGGTTCCGGTGCCGGGCATGTAGCTCCAGGTGATGGCCGAAAGCGCGACATGGCTCACCACGTTGGCAAGCAGGGCACCCGCCACGACCGTGGCGGCGACCTGTATCCACGCGACCACCGTCGAGCGGGCAAAAATCATCACGACGATCACCAGAATGGCCAGCCAGATGATCGCGTTGGACATCTGCGCCTGCGTGATCGCCACGGAAACTGGCAGCGACGCGACCCATGCGGGCAGCCCGGCAAGCTCCTCGACGCTATGCGCGAGAAACGCGATGGCCACCGCGTTGTAGGCCTGGCAGGAACACGACAAGCGCCCGGCCCCGGCACCCGCACCGGACGCGGGACGGAGGCGCAGGCGCGCCATATCAGACGCCGTAGATCTCTTTGATCCGGCTCACCGCGATCTCCGGCGCCAGCTCTTCGCTCTCGCCGGTGCGGCGCGAGGTCAGCTCGACCACGCCATTTTTCAGACCACGCGGCCCGACGGTGATCCGCCACGGCAGACCGATCAGGTCCATGGTCGCGAACTTGCCGCCTGCCCGTTCGTTGCGATCATCGTAAAGCGGCTCCAGCCCGGCCGCGGTAAGCGCCTTGTAGAGGTCTTCACAGGCCGCGTCGGCCTCCGCGTCGCCCTGCTTCAGGTTCACGATGCCGCAATGGAACGGCGTCACGCCCTCGGGCCAGATGATGCCGTTCTCGTCGTGGTTGGCTTCGATCAAGGCACCGACAAGCCGCGAAACGCCAATGCCGTGAGAGCCCATTTCGACCGGAACCTTGTTCCCGTCCTTGTCCTGAACACTCGCGCCCATGGATTCGGAATACTTGGTTCCGAAATAGAAAATCTGCCCGACCTCGATGCCACGCGCCACGCGACGCCGCTCTTCGGGCACCTCGTTGAAAACGGCCTCGTCGTGGGTTTCATCCGTGCGCGCGTAGCGGGAGGTGAACTCCTCCAGCACGGCCTGGCATTCTTCCACGTTGTCATAGTCGATCTCGCGGTCACCGAATTTCAGGTCGGTGATCTCGCTGTCATAGAACACCTCGCTCTCGCCGGTTTCGGCCAGCACGAGGAATTCGTGGGTGTAGTCGCCCCCGATCGGCCCGCCGTCCGCACGCATCGGGATCGCTTGCAGGCCCATACGTTCGTAGGTGCGCAGGTAGCTGACCAAGTGGCGGTTGTACGCGTGCAACGCATCTTCGCGAGTCAGGTCGAAGGTGTAACCGTCCTTCATGTAGAACTCGCGCCCTCGCATCACGCCGAAGCGCGGGCGGATCTCGTCGCGGAATTTCCACTGGATGTGATAGAGCGTCAGCGGCAGGTCCTTGTAGGACCCGACGTGACTGCGGAAGATGTCCGTCACCATCTCTTCGTTGGTCGGACCATAGAGCATGTCACGCCCGTGACGGTCGGTGATGCGCAGCATCTCTTCGCCGTAGTCGTCATACCGCCCCGACTCCCGCCAGAGGTCCGCCGATTGCAGTGTCGGCATCAGAAGCGGGATGTGGCCGGCGCGCTGCTGTTCCTCATGCACGATCCTGGCGATGTTCATCAGGACCTTGTAACCCAGCGGCAACCACGAATAGATCCCTGCCGCCTGTTGCTTGATCATGCCCGCCCGCAGCATCAAGCGATGGCTGGCAATCTGGGCGTCGGCGGGTGTTTCTTTCAAAACCGGCAGGAAATAGCGGGACAGGCGCATGGAACCCTCGTGGTGTTTGGCGTTTGGGCATCCCTAAAGCGTTCTGCCCAAAACCTGCAACACCAGTTTTGGGCAGAACGCGCGAAACGCTCATATGTTGCGCTGCGTCCCGCCTCATCCCGTCTCAGGTAAAAGGCGGGACGCTTTAGCGTGCCCCCCCCTGCCCCGGCAAGCCAAATGGCGGCCCCGGCGGGGTTCGGCTCCCCTCACACCCGCTGCGCGTTCACCGACAGGTACAGCATGGTCGCCGGAACCTGCGAGTCCATGAAGGCGATGTCATAAGCGTCGCGCCCCACGGCGATGATTGCCATGCCGTCCGGGTCACACATGCCGGTCGCGTCCACCAGGTGCCATGCCCCGTCGAGCCAGACCTCGGTCACCGCGTGGAAATCCTGCGGTGTCACATCGGGGCCATAGGCCGCGACCATCCGCGCGGGAATTTCCGCCGCGCGGACCATGGAGCACATCAGGTGCGCGTAGTCCCGGCACACGCCTTCGCGTCCGGCAAAGGTCTCCAGCACGTTGGTGTCGGCATCCGAACTGCCCGGCACGTAAGACAGGTTGTCCTCGATCCAATCGCGCATCGCCGCGACCTTGGCCCCGCCCTCCAGATGACCGAACCGCTTCTTGACCAGCGAATGGAACTTGTCGGACTGGATATAGCGTGACGGGCGCAGGTAGGGCGCGACCTCGGCGGGAATTTCGTGCAGCGGGACTGCGGACAAGCTGTCGAGCGGGACGCTCTTGCGCGTTACATCGACCAGCGCCTCGTAGGTCACGACGAATTCCTCGCCCGGCACCTGCGCCCAGATCCGTTCGCCCACGTCGGCGTCGCCCTTGATCCGGGTGGCGATTGCATTGCCCAACTGCATCCTGGAATGTTCGACGACCTGTCCGGTGGTCTGCGCCGCCTCAACGGTCAGAAACACCGTGTTCGGCACGGCAAAACGGTAGTGAAGGGCAACGTCGATCTGAAAGCGCATTGCGAGACCTCGGGTCGGCGGTGACAGGGATTTCCGCGCGCCGTAACCTGTATGGCACGCGGTTTCAACGGGCGTGACGCCTCCTCACGCCATTGCAATGTATCAGATGTGGCGCGTCGGCCCCCATCAACCGCACTTGGAATGGCCGCAGGACGCGCAGGTCATGCAGCCCTCGACCATCCGCATTTCATACTGGCCACAGCTTGGGCAGGCTGGACCGGGGCGATGGCCGATGTTCACGACCTCCGCCGTCGGGTCGGTTTTCAGCCCCATCCCCTCGCCCGCGATGAACCCCGTGGCGATCATGTGTTTCTCGATGGTGGCGCCGATGGCGGCCAGGATGGATGGCACGTATTTGCCCTGCATCCAGGCGCCGCCACGCGGGTCGAACACGGCTTTCAGCTCCTCGACCACGAAGGACACGTCCCCCCCACGCCGAAACACCGCCGAGATCATCCGGGTCAGGGCCACGGTCCAGGCGAAATGCTCCATGTTCTTGGAGTTGATGAAAACTTCGAACGGCCGACGATGCCCACCGACGATAAGATCGTTGATGGTGATGTAGATCGCGTGCTCGCTATCGGGCCACTTGAGCTTGTAGGTCGACCCGTCCAACTCCTGCGGACGGTCGAGCGGTTCGGAGATATAAACCACGTCCCCCTGCCCCCGGTCGCCTTCCGCGACCTTATCGCTGTCTTCCGAAACCGACAGGACCGACCCCGTCACCTCGTTCGGGCGATAGGTGGTGCAGCCTTTGCAGCCCGTCTCGTAGGCCTGCATGTAAACATCCTTGAACGCTTCGAAGCCGATATCCTCGGGGCAGTTGATCGTCTTGGAGATCGAGCTGTCGACCCATTTCTGCGCGGCGGCCTGCATTTTCACGTGATCGGCGGGGGCCAGCGTTTGCGCGTTCACGAAGTAGTCCGGAAGCGCGCGGTCTCCGAACTTGTCGCGCCACATCTGAACGGCGTAATCCACCACCTCTTCCTCGGTGCGTGTGCCGTCCTTTTGCAGCACCTTTCGGGTGTAGGCATAGGCGAACACAGGCTCGATCCCGCTTGAGACATTGCCCGCGTAGAGGCTGATCGTGCCGGTGGGCGCGATGGAGGTCAGGAGCGCGTTGCGGATGCCGTGTTCGCGGATCGCCTCGCGCACATCCTCGTCCATGTCGCGAAGCGCGCCGCTCTCCAGGAACTTGTCGGCATCGAAAAGCGGAAACGCCCCCTTCTCTTTCGCAAGCTCGACGGAGGCAAGGTAAGCGGCCCGCGCGATCTGTTTCATCCAGACTTCGGTCTGTGCCGCAGCCTCGTCCGACCCATAGCGCAAGCCCAGCATCAAAAGCGCATCGGCGAGCCCGGTGACACCCAGCCCGATCCGGCGCTTGGCGGCGGCTTCCTGTGCCTGCGCCTCCAGCGGGAATTTCGATGCATCCACCACGTTGTCCATCATGCGCACGGCGGTGCTGACAAGCTCCGCGAGCGCCTCTCCGTCCAGCGCCGCGTCGTCTTCGAACGGGTTCGCCACCAGCCGCGCCATGTTGATCGACCCAAGCAGGCAGGCGCCATAGGGCGGCAGGGGCTGCTCGCCGCAGGGGTTCGTCGCCGCGATGGTTTCGCAATAGGCGAGGTTGTTCATCTCGTTGATACGGTCGATGAAGATCACGCCCGGCTCGGCGTAGTCGTAAGTGGCCTGCATGATCTTGTTCCACAGGTCACGGGCCCTGACGGTGTGATAGACCTTGTCGCCGAAGGTCAGATCCCACGACCCGTCGGCCTTGACCGCTTCCATGAACGGATCGGTGACCAATACGGACATGTTGAACATGCGCAGCCGTGCCGCATCGGATTTGGCGGTGATGAAATCCTCGATATCGGGGTGGTCGCAACGCATCGTCGCCATCATCGCCCCGCGCCGCGAGCCTGCCGACATGATCGTGCGGCACATAGCGTCCCAGACATCCATGAACGACAGCGGCCCGGAGGCATCCGCCGCGACGCCCAGCACATCCGCGCCGCGCGGCCGGATGGTTGAGAAATCGTATCCGATCCCCCCGCCCTGCTGCATGGTCAGCGCGGCCTCTTTCAGCATGTCGAAAATGCCGCCCATGCTGTCGGGGATCGTGCCCATGACGAAGCAGTTGAACAACGTCACGTTGCGCGCGGTGCCCGCGCCCGCCGTGATCCGGCCTGCCGGCAGGAACTTGAAATCCGCCAGGGCGTCGTAGAATCGCGTTTCCTGTTCCGGCTCGCTCGTCGCCAGCGCCCGCGCGATTCGCCGCCAGGTATCCTCGACCGACTTGTCCCGCGCCGTGCCGTCCGCCTCTTTCAGCCGGTATTTCATATCCCAAATTTGCTCGGCGATGGGAGCGGCGAAAGGGGTCATGGCACGTCCTTTTTGAACGGTTATGTGATCGGTCTTATGGCTGGCCCCCGGTTGCGTGGGCCGCCGGGGAAGACCTAATATAACAGAACATTTGGGTGAGTCACGCCGCGAGACACCGAAGATGTAGCGGCGTGGCATATTTCGGGGAAGCTGCCTGTGAGCCATGTAAATCTGGTCAAACTCTGCGTCGGCGCGGAAAAGGTCGAAGACCTGATCGCTTGGCAGGTATTGCGTGCGGGGGGCGACGAGAGCTATCAGCCCCGCCATGTGACCCGCATGTGGCCAAAACGCGAACCCGAGCTTTTGAATGGCGGATCGCTCTACTGGGTGTTCAAAGGCCTGATCCTCGCACGGCAATCCATCGTGCGGCTGGACGAGGTGATCGGCGAGGATGGCATCCGCCGCTGCGGCATCGTTCTGGGGCAAGAGGTGGTCCGTACAAACTCGGCCCCGCGCCGCCCGTTCCAGGGCTGGCGTTATCTGTCGCCCGATGATGCGCCAAGGGATCTGCCAAAGTCCCGCGACGGAGACAGCGATCTTCCGGTCGAAATGGAGGCCGCGCTGGCCGAGATCGGGATATTATGACGACGCCACACTGTTTTTTTGTCGGGCTATCGGCAACCAAACCCGCCAGATTAAAGAATTTTATTGCCTAAATGTCTTGATCTGAGTCATGTTTCTCGTCCGAAATGAAGGACAGGACTTATGTCCGGGACACAGACATTACCCGATGGAGACAAGCAGTGACCAAATCTCAAAATTACGAATGGTTCGTCGCTGTTTTGAGTGACCTGATCCAATTCGCCCAGGAAAACGGGATGCCCCAGACCGAGGATGATCTGCGGGCCGCGTTGCAAAGCGCCCTGCGCGAAGCGCCCTGTTCGGTCGGCATCGACCCCGGCGCCGTCGTCCGGCTCCCACGGGTCTGACCAGGGTCTAGTCCCGGTATCCGGCCTCGCGGGCGACATTTTCGATCACGTCCGCCAAGGTCAGAGAGTGATCGAAAGCTCCGGTTTCAAGAAACGTGATGACCTCTGCGATGACCAGCGGGTTCGACATCATGAAGGTGTGGGTGACCGGAAGGACGATATGGTCGTCCATGCCCTGAATACGGGTGGAGTCAACCGAGACCTTGCCGTCGTCCGCACCGTCGATCATCGACGACAGGATCGGGTTCAGGGACCGGTTCCCCGCGATCACGCCGAGCTCAAACCGCGGCAGGCCAAGCGTGTTCGGCGTGGATCCCGGTCCGGTGCCAAGCTGCAACCCGGCCGGACCCATCATCCACTCGAACGGCGCGAGGTCACGAAATCCGTCCACGACTTCCGTGCCCTGGTTTGGCGGGGCCAGCATGACGACGCGGCCCATGATGGCCGGGCGGTGGTCCTCCAGCCAGGCCCGCACCAGGATACCCCCCATGGAATGGGTCACGAAGTTCACCGGCACCCCCGCCGGGCATTGCATCACCGCCTGCGGCACGGCCTCGACCAGCTCTTCGATGGGCGCGTCGGTCGAGGGGTAGTCCTGATTGACGACCGTGTATCCAGACTGCCGCAAGGTTTCGGCCATGACCAGCATGGAAGCGGGCGAGCGGGCCAGACCATGCAGCAGCACGACACAATCGGCGCGTGCCGGTGTGGCGAGCGCCGTGAGTGTCAGCGCCGCGCCAAGGCTTGCGGCCAGGGCGCGGCGAAGGGGCGTGTCTCTGTGCATTATGCCTCGGTGAAAAATCCGGGTTGAACCACGCGAACCGCCAGTCCACCGATGCCAACGAGCAGCACCGCAACCACGGCCAACCACCCGATGAAAGGCACCAGAGCGGCGATGGTCAAGAGACCCGCGCCGACAAAGGCTGCGATTGCCCGGTCGGCATGGCTGTCCGGCGCCGATTGCCCCGTCAGGGTAAGCGCCCAGACGCCGATGATGTAGGCGCCGATCACATATCCGAGACATCCAAGCAGCAGGGCCGCGAAGATCGACAGCGGTGCGATGAAGATGCCGATACCGGTCATGGCGAGCACGACCGTGGACCCGGCCACGGCAGAGAGCGCCAGCGCGCCCATCCACAGGCTCCGACCCGGCGTCTCGATGACCCGCTCGCGGATGCCGGCCATGAAGCCGGGTGCGAAGATAGCCAAGGCGGTCGCGAAGAGGCCCGTGATCAGCACCGAACCAAAGAGCCCACCCAGACGCGCCCAAAAGCCGCGGGGGCGATCCTCTTCCATGCCCTCGGGCATGTTTTCGTCCCATTCGGACATCGGATGCACCGTCACGCGGTCAGCCGAGGCCACCCGATCCGGCACCTCAAGCGTATCTCCGTCCTTCACGTAGACATGCACCTGGCCCAGAACCAGCGCTCCCGCGCCCCAATCCATCTCTTCTGCGCCGATGGCGAGATCACCGGCGATGGCGGCATCGAGGCTAACAGTTTCACCGCCAAGGATGGCGCTGCCAGCAACGGGTGCGGTTACGACAACATCGGACCCCATGGCCCGCAGATTGCCTGCGACCGGGTCACCCACGCGCACCCCGTTCCCGGCGAGCGAGGCATTGCCCAGCACTTCGCCGTCAAGGTCCACATCCATCCCGGCTGCGTAGAGGTTCCCGCCAATCTCGCCGTCAATGGTCACCTTGCGGCCCGCGACATGCGCGGAGCCCCCGACGTCGCCCTGCACGGAAACCCGGTTGCCCGCGGCAAAGAGGTCACCCTCGACCGGGCCGGGGCTGATGCTCCGACCAGCCTGGAAGCGGTCACCCCCAAAGCTGAACACCCCGTCGCGGTCCTGCGCGGCCAGCGGCGAAGCCAGAATGAGAAAGAAGAAAAGAATAAAGCGTGTCATGACGTCCCCCGTCAAAATGTTACGCCCCTTTACATAGGTACGGCGGGCCGTCTTGTTAAGACCGCGCAGAGGGCAGACACGAAAAAAGGGCCGGGAATGACCCGGCCCTTCAATCTTTGCGGCAAAGATTGCGCGGCTGATTACATCATGCCGCCCATGCCGCCCATGTCGGGCATGCCGCCGCCACCGGAACCAGCCGGCTCCGGCTTGTCGGCGACCATGGCTTCGGTCGTGATCAGCAGGCCAGCGATGGAAGCAGCGTCTTCCAGGGCGGTGCGGGTCACTTTGGCCGGGTCGATGACACCGAACTTGAACATGTCGCCATATTCTTCGGTCTGCGCGTTGAAGCCGAAGGTCAGATCGTCGCTTTCGCGGATCTTGCCAGCCACGACCGCTCCGTCGACACCAGCGTTCTCAGCGATCTGGCGCAGCGGTGCTTCGAGAGCACGACGCACGATGGCGATACCGGCGTTCTGGTCGGAGTTCGCACCCGTGAAGCCTTCGAGCCCCTTGGCACCCTGAACCAGGGCAACACCGCCGCCGACGATCACGCCTTCCTGCACAGCAGCGCGGGTTGCGTTGAGAGCATCGTCCACGCGGTCCTTGCGCTCTTTCACCTCGGTTTCGGTCATGCCGCCGACCTTGATGACCGCAACACCGCCAGCCAGCTTGGCCACGCGCTCTTGCAGCTTCTCCTTGTCGTAGTCCGAGGTGGTTTCCTCGATCTGCGTGCGAACCTGGGCCACGCGGGCTTCGATTTCCGCCTTGTCGCCAGCACCGTCGACGATGGTGGTGTTCTCTTTCGTGATGTTCACGGTCTTGGCGGTGCCAAGCATGTCCATCGTCACGTTCTCAAGCTTCATGCCGAGATCTTCCGAGATCACCTGACCGCCGGTGAGGATCGCGATGTCCTGCATCATGGCCTTGCGGCGGTCGCCGAAACCCGGTGCCTTGACGGCTGCGATTTTCAGACCGCCGCGCAGCTTGTTGACCACGAGGGTCGCCAGCGCTTCGCCTTCGACGTCTTCAGCGATGATGAGAAGCGGCTTTTGCGACTGGATGACCTGCTCGAGAAGCGGGACCAGCGGCTGAAGCGAGGAGAGCTTCTTCTCGTGCAGAAGGATAAGGCAATCGTCGAGCTCGGCGATCATCTTGTCGGCGTTGGTCACGAAGTAGGGCGACAGGTAGCCACGATCGAACTGCATGCCTTCCACGACATCCACTTCGGTTTCGAGACCTTTGTTTTCCTCGACGGTGATGACACCTTCGTTGCCGACTTTCTGCATCGCGTCTGCGATGAAGCGACCGATTTCCGGTTCGCCGTTGGCGGAAATGGTGCCGACCTGCGCGACTTCATCCGAATCGTTGACCGGGCGTGCAGCGGCCATGATGGCGGCCACGACCTTGGTGGTGGCGAGGTCGATGCCGCGCTTGAGGTCCATCGGGTTCATGCCAGCGGCAACCGATTTCATGCCTTCAGCCACGATGGACTGGGCGAGAACGGTCGCGGTGGTGGTGCCGTCACCGGCTTCGTCGTTGGTGCGGGAAGCGACTTCCTTCACCATCTGGGCGCCCATGTTCTCGAACTTGTCTTCCAGTTCGATTTCCTTGGCAACCGACACACCGTCCTTGGTGATGCGCGGTGAGCCGAAGGATTTGTCGAGCACCACGTTGCGGCCTTTCGGGCCGAGGGTCACTTTGACAGCGTCCGCAAGGATGTTCACGCCGCGCAACATCGCGTTGCGCGCTTCCGTGTTAAACTTGACTTCTTTAGCCATTTTCCAGCTCCTGAATTCTTAGATTACCGGTGCGACGATCAGGCAATAATGCCCATGATGTCGCTCTCTTTCATGATCAGCATTTCTTTGCCGTCGAGCGTGATCTCGGTGCCGGACCATTTGCCGAACAGGATCTTGTCGCCTTCTTTGACGTCCAACGCGATGCGATCGCCGTCTTCGTCCTTGGCGCCAGCGCCAACAGCCACGACCATACCTTCGGCCGGCTTTTCTTTCGCGCTGTCAGGGATGATCAGGCCACCAGCGGTTTTTTCTTCGCTTTCGACGCGCTCTACGAGCACGCGGTCATGCAGGGGAGTAAATGCCATCTCTGAGGCTCCTCAAAACTCAGTTCAATTCGGTATTAGCACTCATCTCGGTCGAGTGCTAACGACGGATAGCTAGGCAGGTCACGGGGGCGTGTCAACGGCGCGAGGCTGAAAATCTTTCGCCGCACCGCAGCAAAAGATCACCTGCCCGGTCCGGGGAATCGGAGCGGGTGCCGTTTTTCAGGAATTCAATCGCACCAGAACCTCGAACTTGTTTCAAATTATGGGGATTTTCATACGCCGATTTGTCGTGATCGCCCTTTGCGCCCTGCCCTGCGCGGGCGTCGCCCAGAACGAGGAAGAGGCGGCAGGCGTCGCCAATACCCCGCTCGAATTGCAGGGCATCGCGTTCACCGATGGCGACGACGCGAAGACCGCGTTGCATCTCTACATCGACGCCTCGCGGTCGGGGGGGGTACGGCAACGAACGCCCCAACGTCACCCTTGCCCGTGGCCCGCCCGCGCGCAAGCTTCCCGCCAAGGAGGCACCCCATGCACGCGACAAGACTCGAAGATCTGCCCACTCAAGACGAAGCTCTCTCCATGTCCGGCCTTGAATTCATGGAACGGATGCTGGCGGGGGAACTGGCCGGACCGCCCATAAGCGCGGTTCTGAACTACTCGGCGACCTTGGTCGAAAAAGGTCGCGTCAGCTTCCGCGGCACGCCCACATTTGACTACTGCAATCCGATGGGCACGGTGCACGGCGGCTGGTACGGTACGCTTCTGGACAGCTGCATGGCCTGCGCCGTGATGACGATGGTGCCGAAGGGCTCGGTCTACACCACGCTGGAATACAAGGTGAATATCACCCGCCCGATCCCCGTCGGCATGGAGGTCGAAGCCCTGGGAGAGATCCAGCACGCGGGCCGCTCGACCGGGGTGGCGAACGGGGAAATCCGGGGCGTCGAGGACGGTAAGCTCTATGCCACCGGCTCCACGACCTGCATCATCATGAAAGTGCGCTGACGCCGATCACGGCGTTTGCATATCCACCTCGCCGGACACGAAATGCCGCCCATCGGACACCGTGTTGGGCTGCCAATCCGCCTCGGAGGGATCATAGCCCCGCCGCCGCGCCGTGCGCAGCAGGAAAAACTTGCCCCAGCCGTGATTGCGCCCCATCGACGGCGCATCCGCGTCCGCCGGGAAACGGTGGTGCCAGTCCTCCGGCAATGGCAATCCCGCCGCCTCGGCCCGACCCAGCATCCAATTGAGCGACAACCAGGCCAGGGGCCGCGCGGCTTCGAAGCCACCAAGCTGCCCGCCCACATCGCCATGCGTGCCAGGGAACCAGACCTGTTCGACCCGTCCGGGAAACTCACCATAGGTGCGCCACAGGAGCGGTTCATAGGCTCGCCGCGTCTCGTCCCGTGCCAATGCGTGATACCCGTGACGCACCTTGAGGCTGAGATTGGCATTATGGAATTGGTGCTTGCGCTCCCACAGCCGCCAGATCAGCGGCCAGCGCAGGCCCAGCGCTTTCACCGTGTCCCAGACCCCGATCATCTCGATCTCGACACCATGCACGCAATTCCTCTCGGCAAAGGTGCGCGCCGCGTCAGTTATGTGGTGCGCTTCGTAATGGCGATAGGCGGTGAGCACGTTGCGCTCGGTCGCCTCCTGGGGCTTGAGCAGCCCAACCCGGTCGATCATCCCGACCAGTGACCGGGCGGCAAATGCGCCGCGCGAATAGCCGAACAGGTAGATCCGATCCCCGGGCCGATACCGGCTCGCCAGAACACCGTAAGCGCGCCGGATCTGGCTATCGATCCCGATCCCGGTCGCCACCGGCCAGGCCGAACGCCAGTTGCGCCACTGGATACCGGCTTCGTAGTAAACCGAGACGCGCGGCGCGGTGTTGCGCCTGCGCATTTCGTCCATCAACCGATACACCATCCCGGCGTTCGTCTCTCGCCCCTGATCGAGCGTCGACATGGTCCCGTCGAGCACGATCACATGGCAGACCGGGTCGCGGGTGACGGTCTGGGCCCCGGCCGAGAGCACACGCCCCCGGAACCATTTGCGCAGCCGTGTGAATCCCCCGTCCGTCAGCCCATGCAGGACTTTGTTGAGGCGGCGACGCAGGCTCATCGCATCACTTCGCGGCTTGGATCATCTGCCAGACTCGCTCCGGCGTGAACGGCATCTGCGCATCGCGCACCCCGACCACCCAAAGCGCATCCGCCACCGCGTTGCCGATGGCGGCCATGGAGCCGACGGTCCCCGCCTCGCCACAGCCCTTCATCCCCATGACGTTGGCGGTCGATGGCACGGGTTCCGTGGTGAACTTCATGAACGGCATGTCGTCCGCACGCGGCAGCGCGTAGTCCATGAAACTGGCGGTCACGTTCTGCCCGTCCTCATCCACCACCGCATGTTCCATCAAGAGCTGCCCTGCCCCCTGCACCACGCCCCCGTGCACCTGGCCCTCGACCAGCAGCGGGTTGATCATATTTCCGAAATCGTCGGTCACGGTGTACCGCGCAAGCTCCACATGCCCGGTGTCCGGGTCCACCTCGACCTCCGCCACATGGGCCCCGTTCGGGAAAGAGCGCGCGGGCAGCTTGGCCGTCTCGGTGATTTTCAGCAGATCGTCACGTTCCTTGGCATAGGCCAGCGCGGCCACGTCCAGCATGGTGGGGGTGAGGTTTGATCCGGGAATACGGAACACCTCGTCGTCGAAACCGATCTCCGCCGGATCGACCCCTTCGGTTTCACCGAGGAAGGCTTTGAAATTCTCCACCACCTTCTCGATCGCAACCAGCGTCACGTTGTTCTGCACGGTCACGGAGCGGGAGCCACCGGTGCCGCCGCCACGGGCGATCCGGTCGCTGTCGCCTTGCACGATCTCGATTCTCTCGACCGGAATCCCGGTCTGATCGGACAGGAACTTTGCATAAACCGTTTCATGCCCCTGCCCATTGGATTGCGTCCCCACGTAGAGCAACACGTGGCCGTTGTCGGTGAACTCGATGGTCGCGTCCTCTTCCGGGCTGCCCAGGATCGACTCGATGTAATAGGCGAGCCCGACCCCTCGCAGCTTGCCCCGCGCCTTGCTCTCTTCCGCGCGTTTCATGAAACCTTGCAAGTCGGCTTCTGCCACCACGCGCTCGAGCACCCGGTTGAAATCGCCCACGTCATAGGTTTCGCCCGACACGGTGTCATAGGGGAACCTGTCGACGGGAATGAAATTCTTGCGCCGCAGATCCCAGGCATCGACACCCAGGTCATGCGCGGCGGCGTTCATCATCCGCTCCAGAACGTAGATCGCCTCGGGCCGCCCCGCACCCCGGTAGGCATCGACCTGAACGGTATTCGTGAACACGCCCCGCGCGTTCTGCCAGGCGGTCTGGATATCGTAGACGCCGGTCAGCACGCGGGCGAAAAGGTTCGACTGGATCGCCTGGCCGAACTGGCTGGCATAAGCGCCCAAATCGCTGACGGTTTCGACCTTGTAAGCGGTGATCTTGTGATCCGTGTCGAAGGCCAGTGTCGCGGTGGTCGTCAAAGCACGTCCCGCGTTGTCCGACAACATGGATTCCGTGCGATCCGCCATCCAGCGGACTGGATGCTTCAAAACCATCGCCGCATGGGTCAGCACGATGTATTCCGGATACATCTGCGCCTTCATGCCAAAACCGCCACCCACGTCGGGCGTCGTGACCTTCAGCTCGTCCTCGCCCAGTCCCAGCGCCTTGGAAATCTGCTCCTTCGGTCCCCAGACCCCTTGGCCGGAAAGCGCGATATGGGGACGACCGTCCTCCAGCACTTCCGCAAAGCCCCCGCGCGGCTCCATCGACACCGCGTAGACGCGGGTGTCCGGGATGGTCTTGGTCACCACATGGGCGGCCTCGGCGATCGCGGCCTCGGTCGCGGCCTCGTCCCCCAGACCGAAGTCATAGGCCACGTTCTCTGGCACATCGTCATGGACCAGCGCCCCTCCGGGGGCGATATCGACCTTCACGGGAAGCTCGTCGATCTCGACCATGATCGTCTCGGCGGCATCACGGGCGGCATCCAGCGTGTCCGCGACGACAAAGGCGATGGCCTCGCCCACGAAACGCACTTTGCCCTGGGCAAGCGGCGGACGCGCGGGCTTCAGCCCTTTCGAGCCGTCCCGGTTCGGCACCTGCACGCCCCACATATCCATGACGACGCCACCGGCCTCCAGGTCGTCGGCGGTCAGGATCAGGTGCACGCCCTCCATCTCCCGCGCGTCGTCCACGTCTAGTTCGGTGATCGTCCCATGCGCCACCGTCGAGCGCAGAAAGTATCCGAAATACGCATTCTCGGGGGTGATATCGTCTATATATCGCCCTTCACCTTTCAGAAATCGCACATCTTCGAGCCGGGTAAAGGCTTGTGACTTACCGAATTTTTCCATTGGAGACTCCCCGCGTTTCACGGGGGAGACTACCCGCCAGACGCGCGATGTCCAGAGCGCCGCACCGTCACGACCTCGTGTGAGCCGTAACCGTTGAACCGGGTATTCGTGGCGGTGGAATAGGCCCCGATCCCGTCGAAGATCACGTAGTCACCTTCGCGGGTGGTCTCCGGCAAATCGACGGTGTCGGGAAGTTTGTCGAGACTGTCACAGGTCGGCCCGTAGAGCACATACGGGCGTGTCGGCCCCTCGCGCAGCGTGCCGCCCTCGGTCACCACCCGCAGCCTTTGGTGCGGCCCTATGATGGGGAGTTCCGCGAGCAGGCCATAGATACCATCGTTCAGAAACAGCGCGCCGCAAGCCCGCTCGGCTTTCACCTTGAATGCCGCCGTGAAGGCATCGGCCACCATCGCGCGACCAGGTTCGCACAGAAGCTCGGGGCGGTCCTCGGGAAAAGCGTGCGACACGGCCGCGCGGATCGCGGCAAAGATCGGCTCCAACGCCGCACCGCGCCCGCGATCGGACGGAAAGCCCCCGCCCACGTTCAACCGCGCAAGCCGCACACCCGCCTCCCGCGCCACCTCGGCGCAGGTCTCGATATATCGGGTCCAGGCCGCCGGGTCCGCGCATTGAGTGCCGACATGAAACGTCATCGAAGGCACGTATCCCGCCGCGACAACGGCCCGCAAGAGCTCCACCGCGCCCTCCGGCCCCTCGCCGAATTTCTCGCCGAAATGATAGGCCGCGCCCTCGACCGGCAGAGCCAGCCGCACGGACATCTCCGCTCCTTTCGGCACGGCCTCCACGAGCTTTGCCAACTCACCAAGCCCATCGACGGAATAGGAGGCCACCCCGGCCTGAACCGCATGGGCGATCTCCCAGCCACCCCGCACGGGGTTGTTGTAATGCAGTACCGCCCCGGGCACGAGCGCACGCACCGCGTCGATCTCGACGGGCGAGGCCACGTCGAAGGCCTGCATCCCGCCCTTGGCCAGCGTGTCGATCACGCCCGCGTTGTCATTGGCCTTCACGGCGTAGGTCACCGCCCCCGGAAACCCGCTGCGAAACCGCCGCTGCGTCCTGACCAGCGCTTCCGGCGCGAAATACAGCACCGGATCGACGGGACGCGCCGCGCGAAGGTGGTCCATCTCCGTGGCCCAAATCTGGGAAAATTTACTCATAGCCTTGCCCTGTTCGCCGTTTCTTTCAGCGTTCCGCGAAAAACCGTCGATTCAAAGCGGCGATCCGGGCGAAATGCGCTTTACTTTCGTCAATTCGCCAGCTTGGCTGGCGATATGGATGATACCGACCGTCAACTCCTCACCCTGCTTGGCGAGAACGCCCGCCGCCCCGTGGCCGATCTGGCCCGCGATCTGGGGCTGGCGCGGTCCACGGTGCAAGCGCGGCTGGAGCGGCTGGAGCGCACCGGCGTCATTGCGGGCTACGCGATCCGATTGAACGATGCGGCGCGGAAATCCATGATCCGGGCCACGGTGCTTCTGGCCCTGGAACCCCGCGCGACACCTGCTGTTCTCGCCCGCCTCGCGAAAATGGCGGAAGTCGAAACCGCGCACACCGCGTCGGGCCGCGCCGACCTCGTCCTCACGCTCGCCGCGCCCACGACCGCGGCGCTCGATGCAACCCTCGATGCCCTTGGCGCGCTGGAAGGCGTGAAATCGACCGAGACACTGATCCACCTGTCCACCAAGATCGACCGACTGGGATAATCCACGATGACCATCGAAACCCGCGCAACCCGCCCGATCGAGGGCCAGGAACCCGGCACCTCCGGTCTGCGCAAGAAGACCGCCGAGTTCTCCCGGCCCGACTTTCTGGAAAACTACGTGCAGGCGATTTTCAACGTGATCGAACCGGCGGGCAAGACCTACGTGGTCGGGGGCGACGGGCGATATTTCAACGACAAGGCCATCGCGACCCTGATGCGCATGGGCGCGGCGCAGGGTGTCAAACGGATGATTATCGGGCGTGAGGGCCTCCTCTCCACGCCTGCCGCCTCGCACCTGATCCGGCTCAATGAAACCGACGGCGGCTTCATCCTTTCGGCCTCGCATAATCCGGGCGGCCCCGAGGGCGACTTCGGCCTCAAGTTCAACATCCCGAACGGCGGCCCCGCCCCCGGCGCGATCACCGATGCGATCTTTGAAGAAACCAAAACGCTGAAAAGCTACACGATCACCACGGAATTCGCGCCCGACCTGTCGAAGATCGGCAGCTTCACCTTGGGCGACATGCAGATCGACATCATCGACCCGGTCGAGGACTACGCGGCGCTCATGGAAACGCTGATCGACTTCGAGGCGGTGCGCGAGATGATCGCGAGCGGCTTCACCCTGCGCTTCGACGCGATGCACGCGGTCACCGGGCCTTATGCCACCGAGATCCTGGAGAAACGGCTGGGCGCGGCCTCCGGCTCCGTGGTCAACGGCCTGCCCTCGCCCGATTTCGGTGGCGGCCACCCGGACCCGAACCCGGTCTGGGCCAAACCGCTCGTCGATCACCTGATGAGCGACACCGCCCCCGATTTCGGCGCGGCCAGCGACGGGGACGGCGACCGCAACATGATCCTTGGACGCGGGATCTACGTCACGCCCTCCGACAGCCTCGCCGTGATCGCCGCCAATGCCCACCTCGCACCCGGCTACTCGGACGGGATTAAAGGCATCGCGCGCTCCATGCCCACCTCCAGCGCATCTGACCGGGTGGCCGAGCGTCTCGGCATCGAAGCACACCAGACGCCCACCGGCTGGAAATTCTTCGGCACGCTTCTGGACGCGGGCCGGGTCACCATTTGCGGCGAGGAAAGCGCGGGCACCGGGTCGAACCACGTGCGCGAAAAGGACGGGCTTTGGGCGGTGCTCATGTGGCTGGGCATCATCGCCGCGCGCAAGCAAAGCGTGGCCGAGATCATGGAGGACCATTGGTCCACCTATGGTCGCACCTATTACTCGCGCCACGATTACGAGGAGATCGACTCCGGCGTGGCCACCACCCTGATGGACGACCTGCGCGGCAAGCTGGCGACCCTGCCGGGCCACGAGGTCGCCGGACTGACCGTGATCGAGGCGCAGGATTTCGATTACACCGACCCGGTCGATGGCTCCACCGCCGAAGCCCAAGGCATCATCCTGACCTTCGAGAGCGGCGCCCGCGCGGTGATCCGGCTGTCCGGCACCGGCACGGCGGGCGCGACCCTGCGCCTCTACCTGGAGCGTCACGAAGCGCCGGACGGCGACCTCGCCCAAGACCCGCAGGAGGCGTTGGCCCCCGTGGCCAAGGCCGCGGACGCCATCGCCGAGATCAAGGCACGCTCCGGACGGGACGCGCCTGACGTCATCACCTGACGGACAGGAGCGGCCCCGGACCCGATCCCGCGCACCGGCCTTACGCGGCCACCATGTCGCGCGACATGAACAGGACGCAGAGCGCCCGCCCGCCGAAGGTGCCGGATGCCAACCCCAGGAGCGTCGTCGCAAGCGCGGGAATGGGCCAGGTCGCCAAAAGCTCCGGGGCCATCCCGCCGATCGCGCCCACCACGAAATTCACGACAAAAAGCGTTGCGACCGCGACCGCCGTGCCCCCCTCGCCTTTCTGCCGAATGTCCCGCCCGGTTTTCTCCACCGTGCGCACCGATTGCCGACGCCAGCCAATGACCGCGCCCACCCCATAGGCCAGCGCGAAGATCCCCCAGATCCCGGCGGGCGCCGGCAGCCCCGCCACCGTCTTCAGCGATAAAAGCCCCAGAAGCGGCAGAGCATAGAGGACCACCAAGGGCGTGCGCCGATCCTTCATCGACAGGATTGAGACCCAGCCAAGCCCGACCAGAAGCGGCCAGACATAAAGCGGTGTGTTCGTGAGAATCTCCATACCTCAGTCCTCCAGATCGAGCAGGACGAGGAACACACCGACCCCGAGGATCGCCGCGATCCCATGGCCGATAATCGGCCCCAGCGTCACGTTGGCGAAGATGATCGCCGCGATCCCGATAAAAAGCCGCGCTTTCTTCTGCGCCTTGCGGTTCGGCCCGACGATCCGGGCAAGCATGTCGTTGATGGTGGTTGAAAGTGTCATTGCACCCTCCGTTCATTGCAGATGCCCAAGCTGTCGCGGCCCTGCTGCACTCACTCAATCGCGCTTGCGCCGAAAGGCACGCGGACTACGCCGAAGCCATTCACGAAGCGCGAACGACATTTCGTTTTTCCGCCGCCCCAAGGGCCACAGGGGCAATCCGGCGCAAACCCACGCCCGGACAATTTGAAACCCCCACTTTCCCTTGGCGTCGTGGGGCGCTATCACGCAAGCCGACCCAGAGACGACAGACCGGGAGCCTCACCATGGCTATGGACAAGACCTTCGACGCCAAATCGGCGGAACCGCGTATCAGCCAGATGTGGGAAAAGGCAGGTGCCTTCCGCGCTGGCGCCAATGCCTCGCGGGACGAAAGCTTCTGCGTGATGATCCCGCCGCCCAACGTGACCGGCGCGCTGCACGTGGGCCATGCCTTCAACAACACGCTTCAGGACATCTTGGTGCGCTGGCACCGGATGCGCGGCTTCGACACGCTCTGGCAACCCGGTCAGGACCACGCCGGCATCGCCACCCAGCTTCAGGTCGAGAAAATGCTGGCCGCGACCCAGCAACCCTCGCGCCAGGAGCTTGGCCGCGAGGAATTCCTGAAAAAGGTCTGGGAGTGGAAAGGTCAATACGGCGGCACCATCGTCGAACAGCTTAAACGCCTGGGGGCGTCCTGCGACTGGGACCGCAACGCCTTCACCATGGCGGGAGCCGACGGCGACCCGCGCACCGGCCACGAAAATTCGCCCAACTTCCACGACGCGGTGATCAAGGTCTTCATCGACATGTATGAAAAGGGCCTGATCTATCGCGGCAAACGCCTCGTGAACTGGGACCCGCATTTCGAAACCGCGATCTCCGACCTCGAGGTCGAGAACATCGAAGTCGCGGGCCATATGTGGCACTTCAAATACCCGCTGGCGGGCGGCGAGACCTATACCTACGTCGAAAAGGACGAGGACGGGAACGTCACGCTGGAGGAAGAGCGCGACTATATCTCCATTGCCACGACCCGACCCGAAACCATGCTGGGCGACGGCGCGGTCGCGGTGCACCCGGATGACGAACGCTACGCGCCCATCGTCGGCAAGCTATGTGAAATCCCGGTCGGGCCGAAGGAACACCGCCGCCTGATCCCGATCATCACAGACGAATACCCGGACCCGAACTTCGGCTCCGGCGCGGTGAAAATCACCGGCGCGCATGACTTCAACGACTACGAAGTCGCCAAGCGCGGCGGCATCCCGATGTATCGCCTGATGGACATGCGCGGCCAGATGCGCGCGGATGGCGACGATTACGCCACCTGCGCCGCTCGCGCACAGGAAATCGCGGGCGGCGACGATTTCGGCGCGATGGAAGTCGACGGGCTGAACCTCGTCCCCGACGACCTGCGTGGGTTGGACCGCTTCGAGGCGCGCAAACGGGTGGTCAAACAGATCACCGACGAAGGTCTTGCCGTGATGACCACGGTCACCACGACCCACGACGATGGCTCGGTCACCGAGGCGGAAATGCCCTATGTCGAAGACAAGCCGATCATGCAGCCCTTCGGCGACCGCTCCAAGGTCGTGATCGAACCGATGCTCACCGACCAGTGGTTCGTGGACGCCGAGAAGGTTGTCGGCCCCGCATTGGACGCCGTGCGGAGCGGCCAGACCAGGATTATCCCTGAGAGCGGTGAAAAGACCTACTACCACTGGCTCGAAAACATCGAACCCTGGTGTATATCGCGACAGCTCTGGTGGGGTCACCAGATCCCGGTCTGGTATGGTCTCGACCTTGGCTACGAGAAACAGATCGGCGTGGATGGCGATCTCGACGACGTCGAGGTGCTGAAAACGCTGGTCGACGGCATGGTCCATCGCGGCATCGTCCATCATGCCTCCACCGATTTCGACGGCGTCATCCCGGCCTTTCAGGACGAGATCGCGGATACCCCCCTGCCCCTCAACCACGCCCGCGTGGTCGAAGCCCCGGACCGCGCGACCGCCATCGACATGTTCGCCGAAAGCCTCGCGCGATACGCCATCGACCAGGACCCGACCCGGCTTGTCTACCCGGTCTGGCGCGATCCGGACGTGCTGGATACGTGGTTTTCGTCCGGCCTCTGGCCTATCGGCACGCTGGGCTGGCCCGAACAAACCCCGGAAATGGAGAAATACTTCCCCACCGACGTGCTCGTCACCGGCTTCGATATCCTGTTTTTCTGGGTCGCCCGGATGATGATGATGCAGCTTGCCGTGGTAAACGAAGTGCCCTTCCACACCGTCTACCTGCACCAGCTCGTGCGCGACGAGAAGGGCAAGAAGATGTCGAAAACCACCGGCAATGTCATCGACCCGCTGGAAATCATCGACGAATACGGCGCCGACGCGCTGCGCTTCACAAATGCCTCCATGGCGGCCATCGGCGGGGTCCTGAAACTCTCCGAGGAGCGCATCAAGGGCTACCGCAATTTCGGCACAAAGCTCTGGAACGCCGCGCGGTTCGCCGAGATGAACGATTGCCGCCCGGTGACCGGCTTCGACCCGTCGAGCGTCACCCAGACCGTGAACCGCTGGATCGTGGGCGAAACTGCCCGCATCCGCGAAAGCGTGGACGAAGCTCTTGTCGGTTACAGGTTCAACGACGCCGCCAACGGGCTTTACGCCTATGTCTGGGGCAAGGTCTGCGACTGGTACGTGGAATTCTCAAAGCCGCTCCTGAACTCGGGCGACGAAAAGGTCGTGGCCGAGACCCGCGCCACCATGGCCTGGGTCATCGACCAATGCCTGATTATGCTGCACCCGGTCATGCCCTTCATCACCGAAGAGCTCTGGGGGCAGATCGCCAGCCGCGACAAAATCCTGGCCCATGCCGACTGGCCCACCTACGGCGTCGAACTGATCGACCCGGAAGCGGATCACGAGATGAACTGGGTCATCAAGCTGATCGAAGACATCCGCTCCGCCCGCGCCCAGATGCACGTGCCCGCCGGCCTCCAGATCCCGGTCATCCTGCGCGATCTCGACGACAAGGGCCGCACGGCCTGGGACAGAAACGAAGCCCTGATCAGGAAGATGGCCCGCATCGACAGCCTGACCGAAATGGAGGATCTGCCCAAAGGCTGCGTCACCATCCCGGTCGAAGGCGGCACCTTCGCCCTGCCCCTGGCCGACATCATCGACGTGGACGAGGAAATGGCGCGGCTGGAGAAAACGCTTGGCAAACTGGAGAAGGAAATCGGCGGACTGAAGGGCCGGTTGAACAACCCAAAGTTCGCGGAAAACGCCCCGGACGAGGTGGTGGCCGAGGCCCAGGCCAACCTGGATGCCCGCGAAGAGGAAAAAGCCAAGCTGGAAGAAGCGTTGAAGCGTCTCTCTGAACTCGGCTAAGGGTTTGCGCCGCCCTTCGGGCGTCGCCGTGGGCCGTCGCTGACGCGACGGCCTTTTCCATTTCATCGTGCCAAAAATATCCAAATTCGGCGTGCCCTCGCCCTTGGCGAGGGAGCGCCAGACATGCGCGCCGCAGGCGCACCTTTTGAGGGCGGGATATGACTTTCATGCCTCCGGCGGGGATATTTGGAGCACGATGAAAGGGTTTGTTAACTTTGATCGGTCAGGATTGAGGCACGGTACAGGCGGGGACGCCGATGACCGTGCACGGTGAAAGCCGAAGACCCCGTGGCGCCGTCGCGGGGTCTTTCTCTTGGCAAGGCGCGCAGGCCGCGATAAGCCCGTCGCATGCAGATCATACGCGATTTCCAGTTTGTCGATGACGCGCATCGCGGGGCCTCCGCCGCGATCGGGAATTTCGACGGTCTTCACCGGGGCCACCAGTATGTCATCGACATCGCCCGCGCCGAGGCGGACCGATTGAACGCGCCGTTGGGCGTGATGACGTTCGAGCCGCATCCGCGCCAGTATTTCGCGCCGGACGCGCCGGATTTTCGCCTGATGAACGCCGAAGCCCGCGCCAACCGGCTGGAATGGCTGGGCGTCGACAAGCTCTATGAGCTGACCTTCAACGATACGCTCTCGGCGCTTTCGCCGGAGGATTTCGCCCAGCGCGTGATCCTGGATGGGCTGGGGTTGAAACATGTTGTCGTGGGCCGCGATTTCCGCTTCGGCGCGAAGCGGGCGGGCAACGTCGAAACGCTCGAAGCCCTGGGGGCAAAGCTCGGCTTTGGCGTCACCGCCGCGCCGCTCATGGACGTGGACGGGTTGGAAATATCCTCCACCGCGATCCGTGAAGCGCTTTCCGAGGGGCGGGTCCAGGATGCGGCCACCATGCTCGGCCATTGGCACCGGATCGACGGCACGGTCATCCGGGGGGACCAGCGCGGGCGCGACCTGGGCTATCCGACCGTCAACATGTCCATCGCGGGGCTTCATCAACCACGCTTCGGGGTCTACGCGGTGAAGGTCGACGTGCTGACCGGCCCCCACAAGGGTGCTTACAAAGGCGCTGCCAGCGTGGGGGTGCGGCCCACCTTCGGCGAAAACCTCCCCAACATTGAAACCTTCCTCTTCGACTTTGCCGGCGATCTTTACGGCGCGCATCTGTCGGTGGCGCTCGTCGCCTACCTGCGGCCGGAAGAGAAATTCGACAGCCTCGACGCGCTCATCACCCAGATGGACGCCGATTGTGCCGAGGCGCGCAGCATCCTCGAAAACCTCTAAAGCGTTTCGGGACAAACCCGTTTCAGGTTTAACTCGAAACGCTTTAGGCACGAAAAAGGGGCCGCGCCTCGGCGCAGCCCCCGGAATTTTCGGCAACGCCCCGATCAGACGATGGTCGCTTCCGTCTTGGAGCGGATCTCGTCCTCGGTCACGTCCGGCGCGGTCTCGACGATCTTCAGACCGCCCTCAACCACGTCGAATACGCCAAGATCGGTGATGATGCGATCTACAACGCCGGTGCCGGTCAGCGGCAGGGTGCAGGCCTTCAGGAGCTTGGACTCCCCGGCCTTGTTGGTGTGGTCCATGACCACCACGACCTTTTCGACGCCCGCGACGAGGTCCATCGCCCCGCCCATCCCCTTGACCAGTTTGCCGGGGATCATCCAGTTCGCCAGGTCGCCGTTTTCGGCCACTTCCATCGCGCCGAGGATCGCGGCCGCGATCTTGCCGCCCCGGATCATGGCGAATGACATGGCGCTGTCGAAGTAAGCGGTGCGGCTCAGCTCCGTGATCGTCTGCTTGCCCGCGTTGATCAGGTCCGGGTCTTCCTCGCCCTCGTAAGGGAAAGGTCCCATCCCGAGCATCCCGTTCTCGGACTGAAGCGTGATGTCCTTGTCGCCCACGTAGTTCGCCACCAGCGTCGGAATACCGATGCCGAGGTTCACATACATACCGTCTTCAAGTTCCTCTGCGGCCCGTGCCGCCATCTGATTACGATCCCAGGGCATTATGCGTCCTCACTTTTTTGATGGTCGGCGCGTGGCCATGAAAACCGGTTTCCACTTTTCATTACGCTTCCTCCCGGCTGCGCGTCGTGACTTTTTCGATCCGCTTCTCGTGCTCGCCCTGAATGATGCGGTGCACGTAGATACCCGGCAGGTGAATGTGGTCGGGGTCGAGCGATCCGCGCGGCACGATTTCCTCGACCTCGACGACGCAGATCTTGCCGCACATCGCGGCGGGAGGGTTGAAGTTGCGCGCAGTCTTGCGGAACACGAGGTTGCCGGTGTCGTCCGCTTTCCAGGCCTTCACGATGGACAGGTCCGCGAAGATGCCTTCTTCGAGGATATAGTGCTCGCCGTTGAACACCTTCACCTCTTTGCCCTCACCGATCTGGGTGCCGTAGCCGGTCTTGGTGTAGAACCCCGCGATGCCCGAGCCACCGGCCCGCATCCGCTCGGCCAGCGTGCCCTGCGGGTTGAACTCCAGCTCCAGCTCACCCGACAGATACTGACGCATGAATTCCGCGTTCTCGCCCACGTAGGACGACATCATTTTCTTGATCTGCTTGGTTTCGAGCAATTTGCCCAAACCGAAACCATCGACGCCCGCGTTGTTGGAGGCGACGGTCAGGTCCTTGACCCCGCTCTTCACCAGCGCGTCGATGAGAAGCTCAGGGATCCCGCAGAGACCAAAGCCCCCCGCGGCGATCAGCATCCCGTCATGCAGAATGCCATCCAAAGCCTCTTCGGCTGTAGAGAACACTTTCTTCATACTATCCTAGTCCTTGTTGGTTTCGGTTGCGGCCAGAATGCCGTCGGCTCTGGGTGCCTTGGGGGAAACATATCCGAAGCCTCTCAGCGATACGACCCGCATTCCCTGTTCTGGCCAGCCCGGCGCCGGCGCAGAAAACCTCGCGCATGATCCGCGCCAAACGCGGCAAACCCCGCACGTCGGAGCGGGGCATCGCGGGTCCTCACGGCGGCGATATGGTCTCTCTCCCTTGGTCGCCTCGTTGCTAGCAAGGGTCGCGACGGACCTCAAGCACGCAAGGATAGGTAGAAACACCTAATGCGTTCTGCCTCATCCCTGTCTCAGAAGAAGGCGGGACGCGTTATCGACCGCTGGGGGTCAGGATTGCGGCCAGGGCATTTCTTTGAAGTCTTCACGGAAGGCGAACCGTTCGAGATGGCGGTCGATCACGTCTTGCAGGCCGGGAATGCCCTCGGCATTGTCGGTTTCCACCTGCACCCAAAGCCCCCCGTCGTCGGCCTTCATCCTGACCACGCCGTCGCGCAGCTTCACGAAACCATCTTCGGGGGTAAATTCCACCTCGGTCTTGTGGCCGAAGTGCTTGCAGAGCTGTTGCAGGTATTTCGACCCGTTGTCGGTTGTCAGGTAGGCTTCGCTGGTAACCATGTATCGGTCCCTTCGATATATCCTTAGTTTTTTTGTAGGGTAATCGGGTGTACAGCAATGTGGCAAGGCACCCGCCCGCGCAATCGCGCGCTCTCCCTGTGCAACTGTGCAGAGTGAGCTGCGTCCCCCCGATCGTCTTTGACAGGAAATACAGCCCAACACGAACATTACCTCCAAGAGGGAACCCAAAAACCAAAAGCCCCACCGAAACGGCGGGGCTTTGTGCCTCTCCCGGTTGGGAGATTGGTGCGGTCGAGAAGACTCGAACTTCCACGGGTGTTACCCCACAGCGACCTCAACGCTGCGCGTCTACCAATTCCGCCACGACCGCAAATCTTGGCTTGGTGGCGCGCTCAATACCGTGGGATTCGGGGGATGTGAAGGGGGTATTTTCACTTTGCGGCGGATTCCCCGCATTACGATCCGCATTCACTCGGTTGGCATATCGCGGAACCCGCGTGGAAACCCGTTTCGGGCCAGGATGAAGGTCGCGATTACGAACACGGTAGCGAACCCGGCAACCCCGGCCTCCCCGAACAACGCCTCGTTCATCAGCCGTCCGGGCAGCATGGTGAACAGGCCCGCCACGCCCAGCGCCCAGAACGCGGTCAGCTTCATCGTGCGCTCATGGGCGCGATATTGGCCGCGTTTGATTTCGACAAGCCCCCAGATCACGTTGAACAAGGTCAGCACGGACAGGACATGGATGGGCGAGAACGGACCGATCAGACGGATGCCGTTGATCCAGAAACTCGACAGGGCCGTGACGAGCATCGCCGTGATCCACACGTAACCGGAGACTTTATGCACGCGGTCGCGGCGTTTGCGAAACAGAGAAAAGGGCAAAAGCCCGACAGCCAGCAGCGCGGCGACGATATGAAGGTGGATGACCGGGCTGGCGGACAGAACTGGATCGAATGACATGGCGGGTCTCCTTGTCTTGCTGGTATCAAACTGGCACTTCTGTGCAATGAAGGGCGCGCCGGTGACGAGGCGCTTTACGGGAATGGGACGAGGGCAGACGTGAACAACACCCCCTTGCAGATCACGAAGCGTGAAATGCAGATGCTTTTCACCGCGCGCCGCACCTGGATCGGGCTGGCTGCGGCCGGTATCATCCTCGGCCTCGCCGGCCCCTTCGACACGGACGAGGCGCTCACCGTCGTGCCGCGCCTCGTCTACTGGCTGTTCGTCGCCGCCATCGGCTTTTTCCTTGGCTCCACGGTCTCGACCTTCACCGCCGAAACCCTGCGCGGGCGCGGGGTCGGACTGTGGCCGTCGGTCGTCATCGCCGGGGCGCTCGCCGGGGTCGTGAACCTCGGCGCGTTGCTCCTCATCAACTGGCTGGTCTTCCGGCTCTCGCCGTCGACCCCCGGCTACCTCGGCGCCCTGTCGATCAACGTGGTTGCGATCTCCATCATCATCGCGGGCGCCTATGTCTCGATCCAGTCCAACACCCCGCGCGAGACACCCGAGCCACAGCCCCCCCGCCTTCTCGACCGCCTGCCGGTGGACAAACGCGGCCCGCTCATCTCGCTTTCGGTGCAGGACCATTACGTCGAGGTCGCCACCGCCAAGGGCACGGACCTGATCCTCATCCGCCTCTCGGACGCCATGGCCGAGGTCGGCGACACCCCCGGACTGCAAGTCCATCGCTCCCACTGGATCGCCACAAAAGCCGTGGCTTCCGTGCGCCGCGACGGGGCGCGCGCGATCCTGACGATGGCGGACGGGCGTGACATTCCGGTCAGCCGCACCTACATCCCGGCCATAAAGGAGGCGGGGCTTTTGCCCCGGTGATGCGCATGGTCCAATGGGAAATCACCGACGGTCTGACCGACTACGAAGAGGCCGCCGCCTTCATGGAGGCCCGCGCCGAAGCCATCGCTGCAGGCAAGGCCCGCGAGCTGATCTGGCTCGTCGAACACCCGCCTCTCTATACCGCCGGCACCTCCGCCAACATCCGCGACCTGGTCGAACCCGACCGCTTCCCGGTCTTTGAAACCAAGCGCGGCGGGCAATACACCTACCACGGCCCCGGTCAGCGCGTCGTCTATGTCATGCTGAACCTCAATGAGCGTGGTCGCGATATCCGCGCCTTCGTGAAACAGCTCGAAAACTGGGTCATCGCAACGCTGGGCGAATTCACCGTGACAGGCGAGATCCGCGAGGGCCGCGTCGGCGTCTGGGTCGTGCGTGACGACAAGCCGCGCACGGCGACCGGGGCCAAGGCCGAGGACAAGATCGCCGCCATCGGCATCCGGCTCAGGAAATGGGTGAGCTTCCACGGCATCTCCATCAACGTGGAACCGGACCTCGGCCATTTCACCGGCATCGTGCCCTGTGGCATAACGGAACACGGCGTCACCTCGCTGGTCGATCTGGGATTGCCAGTGACGATGGAAGACGTGGATGTTGCGCTGAAAAGGACCTTTAGCGATGTCTTCTGAGCTTGTGACCACCGCACTTGCGACCGGCGCGAAGGCTGGCGCGGCGGGAGCGGACCGCAAGTCGCACACGCCGCTTCCGAACATCAAGGAATGGCTCCAGTTCTCGGGCTGGCTGCAATACCTGCCGTCCTTTGTCATCGCGGGCATTCTGACGCTGATCGGGCTTCCCTTTCACTTCATTGCGCTCATGCCGATCGCCTGGGTCTTCTACGCCCTCGCCATTCTCTTCGCGGCACGCGGTCTTTTCGACCTTGCCGTCATCAAGTTCCGCCTGTTCTCCCTCCCCGAACCCGCGCCCGTCCCCATCGCCGGCGACGCGCTCGACGTGATCCGCGCGCGCCGCTCCTGCCGGTCGTTCCAGGCCCACCCCCTGAGCAAGGATCACCGCGCCCTCGTCGACGCGTGCGTCGCCCATCACACGGCGCTCGACTGCGCGGAAGCCCTGACCCAGGGCGAGGTGCGCGCGGTTTACGTCGCCGCCCCCCTGCGGGTCTGGCCCTCTGTAAACGCCCGGGAATTCCTCGTCGTGCTCGGCCCCGCCGACGACGACCGCGCCGCCGTGATCGAAGCGGGCCGCGCCATGCAGTCCGTGGTGCTCGACCTCACCGCTGCCGGGATCGCCACCTGCTGGATCGGGCCGGGCGCGGATCAGAGGTCCGTCGAAGACGCGCTTGGCGACCGTTTCGATCCCACCCGCGACCAGGTGCTCTGCGTCATCGCCATCGGCTACGCCTCGCGCTACTGGCCCCTGATGACCCGTGTCATGAAACGCGCCATGGCAAAGCGCAAACCCCTGAACGACCTGATTTATGACGAGGTGCCGGGCCTCCCCGCCCCCTTGACCAAGAAGCCCTACAAGCACCTCAAACCCGCCTTCAAAGCGGTGCAGAAAGCACCCTCCTCCTACAATGGCCAGACAACTCGCCTGATCCTGTCGCGCGAAGACGACCGGCTGCGCATTGCCCGGTTCGCGACCGAAGAAGGCTCGCGCTATTCCGGTCCCATGGCCTTGGGCATCTGGACCGCCAACTGGTCCCGCGCCATGCACGCCCTGGGCCATGACGGGCGGTTCGTTCTGAAGAAAAACCCGCAACCCATGGCGCTTGGACTGGTGCGCGACGTGGACTGGCTCCCGAACAAACCCGCTTGAGCGAGACTTCGCGCCCCCGTGAACTGCGACAAAGCGACACTTGCGGCCCCACGCTTTGGTGGACATGTTCCAGCCAAGCTTCCTAAGGTGGGGACACCGCGATTCCCGACCGGGAGAACCGAACGCAAAACATGAGGAACGCCATGAAAGCCATCCTGACCACCGCAGCCGCCGTCATCGCCCTGTCGGGCACCGCCGCATTCGCCGAAAGCCACGGCGGGGGAGACGCAGCCGCCGGTGAAAAAGACTTCCGCAAGTGCAAATCCTGCCACACGATCACCGCCCCGGACGGCGAAGACATCGTGAAGGGCGGCCGCACCGGACCGAACCTCCACGGCGTGATCGGTCGCCAGGCGGGCACTTACGAGGACTTCAAATACGGTGACAGCATCGTGGCCGCTGGCGAAGCCGGTCTCGTCTGGGACGAGGAAAACCTCGTCGAATACGCGGCCGACCCGAAGGGCTTCCTCTCCGACTACCTCGGTGAAAGCGCCAAGTCGAAAATGACCTTCAAACTGAAAGACGCAACCGACGTCGCCGCCTACCTCGCCACCTTCTCGGAAGAAGGCGAGATGGAAGAAGACGGCGAAGAATCCTGAGCGACACCCCGTCGAACCGGATCAGAAAGCCCCGCCCCAACCGGCGGGGCTTTTTGTTGCGACCCGCGCGCAGGATTGAGACGGTGGGGGCGCCGGGCGAACGAGCGGCAAGTGACGGGACTGGACGACCGCGCACGGTGGGGGATTGACTGATCGCTCGCGGGTCGGAGGGGAGGTGGCACGCAACAACTTTCGGGTAAGTCCGTCATGCAGGCAACGTGTGAATTCGCTGCGGCTGCGCCAAGGTCTGCTTTAGCTGGAGTCGTTCTTTCAAAACCTACGCTGCACGGCTGACGTCCAAGGCATCCAGAATCGCCTTGCCAAACGCTTCGTCCGACACGTCTTCCGCCAAGACAGTATCTTCATGGCCGCGAATGCCCTCCCAATGGCCACGCCCGCGATAGCGCCACGGTTTGATTTCGATCTGTCCATCTTGCTGCCGTAGTGAAACATGGCCCGCGCCGTTGAACAGCGCTTTCAAAGTCTTGACGCCAGCACGTGCCTTGTTGGCCTCTTCCCAAGCCTTGAATTCTTCCTTTATCGGAATGCGGATGACATCGTCCCATTCCGGATGTTCGGGTGTGATAAATCGGCTCGCCATGAGCGCCGCGCGTGCTTCGCGGCCAAGATCGAGCGCGGTCATATCCGGCGCAAAATGCCGCTTGTAGCCCTTTGGGTCGGGGTAACCGAAACCATAGGTTGCTTGTGATGAAATCTCGACAAACTTTCGGTAAGAAGTGACACCAGCGCTTTTGTACTCCTTCGGAGGCTTGGAGCGCTTTTTCCATTCCGCCGCGCGAGCACGTGCTTTTGCTCTCTGCTCTTCGAAAGTTAGCGCTTTTTTCATTGGATTAGCCTCACGTTGACGTCGATGCCCAAGCTCTCAGCGTAGTCTATCGCACGTTGGACTTGGGTAAACTGTTCCGGGGTGGTGTTGTCGGGAATAGCCAGTTCAAGGCGTTTGAGGTCGATATCTTCGGGAAACGCTCGTAACCCATCTTTTACGTCACCTTCAAACTGGTCGATCTGATCAATGTACCGTTTTAGCGCGCCGTAGATGCGGCTGGGGCGATCAACATAACCCGGGGCTCGGGTATCCAACGTCTTTGCACTTGTCGCAACGCGGTTCGGGAGATCTACAAAGTCGAACGTCTTGAAATTGTCTGGCGAACGCTCGCCCAGACCGCCCAATCGTTCAAGGTGATCTTCCCACGGTCCACCTTGCTCCTTGATTGGTCCGCCCCAGCGGATGCCGGGGTTGTCAATGATGTCCCAGTCGGGGTCAGACGGCAGACGGCGGGCGTCTTCAGCTTCGTCCAAAAGCTCGTCACGCAAACGCTCGGGATTGCTCGTATCACCGCTCCGCCCCCTGCGTCGCAGAAGTTTCGTTGCCAACCCAGCCGGAGCCACATTCAATGCGATCAATGTATTCAGATAGGCTCGATCTCGTGCAGCTTCTTCCACCTGAGCCAAGGTTGCGCGGCAAAGGGCATATTCTTCCATCACCATGCCGGGACGGGTTTCAACGGCATAGGCATATTCTGCGAACGCCTTGGCTGTTTCCGGGAAATCGCGCCAGAATTCCTTGATTTCCTCAACACGGCCTTCGACCGCTTGGCGCATGTCGTCCAACTCGGCCTGTTCGTCGTCCGAGAGCGTTCCGAACCGTTCCCGCGCCGTCAGCACGCCCAAACGCGTGACCCAGGCGAGGTTCTCGGGTATCTCACTCAGCGTTTGCCAAATGTCGGTCAGCGTATCCCTGATGGCTTCCCAGGCGCCAGCGTCTACACCGCTTCCATGGGCAACTTGTGCCGCAACGAAATCCGGTTCGCATTTCGGCTCATCAATCAGGTGCGGTTCGGAAAATCCAGATTGGTCGCAAACTGCCGTTGCAAAGCGGATAGGCCGGGGAAATCTGCCTTGAGCGAAAGCGGGCATGCGACCATCCCACGCGTACCCCTCGACAAAACGTAACCGCCGCTCCCGCCCGACCTCAGAAATTGAGTAAACTTTGTTTCCATGACCCACGCCGCGTCGAATGAACGAGGCATCTTTGCGAAATCTGGTTGACGGGATGAATTCACACCGAGCGGTGGCAAATGGATATGTTAGTCATTGCCGTTATTCGCAGGTCGCGCAGCATGTGTTGAAACGGGCTAAAACCTGCTATTCGCTACGGAGGCCACCAAGTTGCGCTATGGGCCGGTCGCGGGCCAATAACTGATCCGCGTTCGCTTCCTCGTCTCGCTCTGCGCATTGCCGACGCACGTCTCGGTACGGCGCAGGTCAAACTGCGCTGCGGACCCGCCAACTGGACTCAGAGCTTGTTAGCCCTCCGTCCGCAAACGACGCGAACCGCACCTCCCACGCCACCGTGACACCCCTGGCACCGTGCCAGAATCGCGACATCCGGTCGCAGGCAAGGCACAAATTCCCCCTGTGCGATCAAATCTTTCGGCTCACATGCAGAATGTTGAAGATTTGATCTCGATCAAACGTCGTTCAACATTGCCCTGCGCGAATTGTCGCATTAAAAGCGGTGCCAATGCCGTGGGGCGAGTCTGTCTTTTTCGACGCCGCGCCCCATGGGAGGGAAGGACCCCGCCCGGATCAGATCGGGTCCGGGACGGATAGAAAGGGAGACCCACATGGCGGATGCAGCCATTCAGGGCCATGACCACGAAGACAACCGCAGTTTCTTCACGCGCTGGTTCATGTCCACCAACCACAAAGACATTGGTATCCTGTACCTGATCACCTCGGCCATCGTGGGCCTGATCTCGGTGTCGTTCACCGTGTTCATGCGCCTCGAACTGATGGAACCGGGCGTTCAGCACATGTGCCTCGAAGGCGCGCGCCTGTTCGCGGACAGCGCAGCCGAATGTACGCCGAACGGCCACCTCTGGAACGTGATGATCACCTATCACGGCGTCCTGATGATGTTCTTCGTCGTCATCCCGGCGCTCTTCGGTGGTTTCGGCAACTACTTCATGCCGCTCCAGATTGGTGCCCCCGACATGGCCTTCCCGCGGATGAACAACCTGTCGTTCTGGCTCTACGTGGTCGGCACCTCGCTCGGGGTTGCCTCGCTTCTGGCGCCCGGCGGCAATGATCAGCTCGGCTCCGGCGTGGGCTGGGTGCTCTATCCGCCGCTGTCCACGACCGAAGGCGGCTACTCGATGGACCTCGCGATCTTCGCGGTCCACGCGTCCGGTGCCTCCTCGATCCTCGGGGCGATCAACATCATCACGACCTTCCTCAACATGCGTGCCCCGGGCATGACCATGTTCAAGGTGCCGCTCTTTGCCTGGTCGGTCTTCGTCACCGCCTGGCTGATCCTTCTGGCCCTGCCGGTGCTCGCGGGCGCCATCACCATGCTCCTCATGGACCGCAACTTCGGGACGACCTTCTTCGACCCGTCGGGCGGCGGTGACCCGATCCTCTACCAGCACATCCTGTGGTTCTTCGGCCACCCGGAAGTGTATATCGTGATCCTGCCGGGCTTCGGCCTCGTGTCCCACGTCTTCGCTACCTTCGCGAAGAAGCCCGTCTTCGGCTACCTGCCGATGGTCTGGGCCCTGATCGCCATCGGCGTGATCGGCTTCGTGGTCTGGGCGCACCATATGTACACGGTCGGCATGTCGCTGCAGCAGCAGTCCTACTTCATGCTCGCCACCATGGTGATCGCGGTGCCAACCGGCATCAAGATCTTCTCGTGGATCGCGACCATGTGGGGCGGCTCGATCGAGTTCAAGACACCGATGCTCTTCGCCTTCGGCTTCCTCATCCTCTTCACCATCGGTGGTGTGACGGGTGTGGTTCTGTCGCAGGCCGGCGTCGACCGCGTCTACCACGACACCTACTACGTCGTGGCCCACTTCCACTACACGATGTCCATGGGTGCGGCCTTCACCATCTTCGCCGGGATCTACTTCTGGATCGGCAAGATGTCGGGCCGCCAGTACCCGGAATGGGCCGGTAAGCTCCACTTCTGGATGTTCTTCATCGGTGTGAACCTGACCTTCTTCCCGCAGCACTTCCTCGGGCGTCAGGGTATGCCGCGTCGCTACATCGACTATCCGGAAGCTTTCGCGCAGTGGAACTACGTTTCCTCCTGGGGTGCGTTCCTCTCCTTCGCGTCGTTCATCTTCTTCTTCGGCATCATCATCTACACCCTGCGTGCAGGTCGCCGCGTGACCGAGAACAACTACTGGAACGAATACGCGGACACGCTGGAATGGACCCTGCCCTCCCCGCCGCCGGAGCACACCTTCGAGCAGCTCCCGAAGCGGGAAGACTGGGACAAGTCGCACGCTCACTAAGGGCATACGGCGAAAGAAACCGAAGGCCCGGAGGTAACGCTCCGGGCCTTTTTCGTTGGAAGGACCCCCATGCTGCCGCACGCCGCCCTGCTTCTCCTGATCCCGGCCCCGGCCCTCGCAGCCCTGGCGCTGCACCTGCGCGCGTCGCTGGTGATGGCCGGAGGGCTGATCGGCGCGGCGGCCTACATGGTCACCGCCATGACCTGGCCTGTGGATATCCCTGATACCTATGCCGACACCTACTACGTGACCGGCTCCATCGTCTTCGTCCGTAGCCTCGTGATCCTGAGCTTCCTTCTGCTCGTCGCCCAAGGCGTGAAAGAGCGTCTCGGGACCGAAGACCGACTGACCACGGTCACGCTTTTCCTCATGGTCCTCATCGGCGGCGCGGTCAGCCTCCTGCCCCTGACCTCCCAGCCCCCCGGCACCGACGGCTGGCGTACCGCCGCCGCCAACCTTGGCGGCACTCTCTTCATGGCAGGCCTCATGGGCCTCGCCTTCGTCATCCTCATCCGGCCCCTCCTCCGCCGCCTCCGGAGGGCTCGTTGATGCCCTATGAATGGGACCATCCGATCACCGAAGCCCCGGCCCAGGACGCCCCCGGCCACGACGACGGCGGTGACCCCATCGCCGTGCTTCACCTCTGGCCCTACCGCTCGCTCCCCAAGCGCGGCTTTGCCTTCGCCATCGGCTTTGCCTACTGCGCCATGATGATCCCGGTCGCAGGCTTTGTCGGCACTGCGGCGCTCTGGTGGCTCCTGATCCCCGGCCTCATCGCGATCTTCGGCCTGTGGTGGTTCATCGGCAAAAGCTACCGCGACGGCGAAATCCTCGAAGAACTCACCATCTGGCCCGACCACATCCACCTGACACGTACCGGCCCCAACCGAGAATTCTCGGAGTGGGAGGCCAACCCCCACTGGGTCACCGTCCAGCGCCACCCGCAGAGCGGCAATCTGAAAGACTACATCACGCTCAAGGGAAATGGCCGCGAGGTCGAAATCGGGGCTTTCCTGTCGGAAGACGAACGCCCCAGGCTCTACGACGACCTCGCCCGCGCTCTCACGCTCGCCAAGTCGCGCCGCGCCTGACCCTTCACCGTTTCAAAAATACTTCGGGGACGTGACCTTTGCGCGCAAAGGTCACCTGGGGCAGCGCCCCATCCGCATGGGCAAAGCCCATGCTCATCCGGCGCGCGCCGCAAGGCGCGCACCTTTTGGCACCATCAATGCCCCGGCGGCGGACCACCGGCGCTGTCGGGCGGGCGGCGCACGAAGAACCCGGCGACGATCAGGCCCAGTGACGCGATCGCCCCGCACATGAACCCCATCGACAGACCTTGGGACAGCGCATGAACCGCGTCCGCGCCCCCGGCCGTGGCTCGCGCCGACACCACCGACATCACGGAGACGAAAAGCGCGATCCCCGCCGCGCCCGACACCTGCTGCAACGTCCCGATCATGGCGCTTCCGTGGGAATAGAGCTTCGGTGGAAGCGCCCCCAGGCCGGAGGTGAAGAGCGGCGTGAAGAGAAACGCTAGGCCGATGGATAACAGGATATGCGCCCCGAGCACCCAGGCGATGACGGTTTCGGGTGTGAAGGTCACCATCGTCCAAAGCGCGGCTGACACGGCCACCGCGCCGGGAATGACCAGCTTGCGCGCCCCGAAGGCATCGAACAACCGCCCCACGATGGGCGCGAGCAGCCCCATGGTCAGCCCGCCGGGGAGCAGCATCAACCCGGCCTGCAACGGCTCCATCCCCAACACGTTCTGCATGTAGATCGGCAGCAGGATAATCATCCCGAAGAGCGCCATCATCGCCAGCGCCATCATGATCACGGCCACCGTGAAGACCTTCTCGCGAAAGGTCCGCAAGTCCAGCAAGGCCCGCTCCTCGGGTCCAAGCACCAGCTGCCGCCAGATGAACGCGGCCAGCACCACGACGCCGACGACCAGCGGCACCCAGATCGGCATCCCGCCCTCGGTGCCGTGGCCCTCCCCGATGGTGGACAGGCCATAGACCAGCCCGCCAAAGCCAACAGCCGCCAGTGGCACCGAGATCACATCCAGCGGCACCTTCTTCGGCTCCGTCACGTTCACGAGCTTGGCATAGCCCAGCGCCAAGGCGCTTAACCCGATGGGCAGAATCAGGATGAACAGCCAGCGCCAGTCGAGCAGGTTCAGGATGATCCCCGAAATCGTCGGCCCGATGGCGGGCGCGACCGAGATCACGATGGAGATATTGCCCATGACCTTGCCCCGGTTGTCCGGCGGCACGAGCGTCATCACGGTGGTCATCAGGAGCGGCATCATCATCGCCGTGCCACAGGCCTGGACCACCCGCGCGAAGATCAGGAGCCCAAGCCCCGGCGCCAAGGCCCCGATTAGAGTTCCGGTGCTGAAAAAACTCAGCGCCATGAGGAAAATGGTCCGCGTGTGGAACCGCTGGATCAAAAACCCCGTGATTGGAATCACCACCGCCATGGTCAGAAGAAACGCCGTCGTCAGCCATTGTGCCGCATTGGCCGTGACCCCCAGGTCGACCATCAGCCGGGGTATCGCCACCGCCATGACGGTTTCGTTCAGGATCATGACGAAGGTCGATATCAACAAAAGCGCGATCACGAGCCGATCCCGCGCGGCATTGTCCGGTGCATCGCCGTCAAGCGGCGGGCGCGCAGGCGTTGTGGTGGCGGACATGACGAAACCTCTGAATGAAAAATGGCCGGTCGCCCGGCCTCGCCCCTACTTCACGCGAAAAGCCGGGTGGGTCAATCTCCACAGGTGCAACCCGACTCAGCGGCCCCCGGCATTAACGCACAGGTTTCGGGAGGCTGAAAGCACCGCCCGCCCGCGTTAATTGAGATCCTCGCATCGTTTCGGTGCATGGGAATCATATGGATGTCATATGCTTTACATATGCTTTTCACGGCGTAGCGCGCGCGGTACCTGGAACGGTAACCGCGTCGTGACGCCGCGCTAAACACTTTTAAAACCGGCGTGAAAGCTCAGCCGAGCCGCGACTTGACCATCGGGCCGACCACGCCGAAATCCATCTGGCCGGTGTATTTGGCCTTGAGCACGCCCATCACCTTGCCCATATCGCGAATCGACGATGCGCCGACCTCTTTGATGGCCCCGTTCACCGCCTCTTCGACCTCTTTGTCGGACAGCTTCTTGGGCAGGAACTCCTGGATCACCTTGATCTCTTCGAGCTCCTTTTCCGCCAGCTCCAGACGCCCGCCTTCTTCGTAGGCACGCGCGGATTCCTGGCGTTGTTTCACCATCTTACCGAGGATCGACAGGATTGCGTCGTCACCGACTTCGCCCGCATCCTCGCCCTCTCCACGCAGGGCGATCTCGCGGTCCTTGATGGCGGCGTTGATGAGACGCAGGGTCGACAGGCGGTCTGCCTGCTTCTCTTTCATCGCGGTCTTGAGCGCTTCGTTCAAACGGCTGCGCAGGTCCATGGTTTCGCTCCACTCTGGCTGTGACGAAGCCCCGTGAATACGCAATCCGAGAGTGGAAAACAAGCGCTCTCGCCCCTTGACCCTCCGCGCGCGCGACCGTAGGTACCACGCGATCCGCCGGGGAGTTTCGTCATGCCTGCTACGCAAAAACCAACCGCCTGCCTCGCACTGGCAGACGGAACCATTTTTTACGGCAAAGGGTTCGGCGCCACGGGCGACACCACCGCCGAGTTGTGCTTCAACACCGCGATGACGGGGTACCAGGAAATCATGACCGATCCGTCCTACGCGGGCCAGGTCGTGACCTTTACCTTTCCGCATATCGGCAACACCGGTGTGAACCCCGAGGACGACGAGACCCAGGACCCGGTCGCCGAAGGCATGGTGGTCAAATGGGACCCGACGGAACCGTCGAACTGGCGCGCGACCGAAGACCTGGCTGGCTGGCTCGCCAAACGGGGCCGCATCGGTATCGGCGGCGTCGACACCCGCCGCCTGACCCGCGCCATCCGCCAGCAAGGCGCGCCGCATGTGGCGCTTGCGCATGACCCCGACGGCACCTTCGACATCGAGGCGTTGGTTGCCAAGGCCCGCGCCTTTCCGGGCCTCGTGGGTCTCGACCTCGCCAAGGGCGTGACCTGTGCGCAAAGCTATCGCTGGGACGAAATGCGGTGGGCCTGGCCGGATGGCTTCCCGAAGCTGGAAAACCCCAAGTACAAGGTCGTCGCAATCGACTACGGCGCGAAGCGCAACATCCTGCGCTGCCTTGCTTCCGCTGGCTGCGACGTGACCGTCCTGCCCGCCACCGCGACGGCGGCAGAGGTGCTCGCACACGGTCCCGACGGCGTGTTTCTGTCCAATGGCCCCGGCGACCCGGCGGCCACGGGCGAATATGCCGTGCCGATGATCCAATCGGTTCTGGACGAGACCGACCTGCCGATCTTCGGCATTTGCCTCGGCCACCAAATGCTCGCCCTCGCGTTGGGGGCCAAGACCGTGAAGATGAACCACGGCCACCACGGCGCGAACCACCCGGTGAAGGACAACACCACCGGCAAAGTCGAGATCACGTCCATGAACCATGGGTTTACGGTTGATGCACAAAGCTTGCCTAAAGGTGTGACCGAGACACATGTCTCGCTCTTCGACGGGTCGAACTGCGGCATCGCCATGGACGAACGCCCGGTGTTCTCGGTGCAGTACCACCCCGAAGCCAGTCCGGGTCCGATGGACAGCTATTACCTGTTCGAACGCTTCGCCGACGCGATGTCCTCACGGAAATAGCCGCGTTCGAAGGCGACACGCCGGTTTCGTTAACACAACATTAACCATCCGCGCTGCAAGCTCCGGTTGAACGGAGTGGGGTCAGTGTGGACAAATGACGATCACCATCCATGATCGAAACGCCTTGCATGCGGCCCAGCCCGCACAGGCGTTGTCGTTTTCGCAAAAGGCTTCGTTTTCAAGGCCTCCCGTCACCCACCCCCACCGAAATCGCCGCAAGCCCCTGGGCCAGATCCTGCTCGACCATGGCGCCATCACCGAAGTTGCCCTGTCCGAAGCGCTGCTGCGCCAAACCAAGGAGGATGCACGGCTCGGCGACATTCTCCTGGCCAACGGAATGGTCACAGAGACCGCGCTTTACCGTGCCCTGGCCGAGCGTCACAAGACTGTCGTCGCCGACCTCGATCGCGACCCGCCGGACGTGCGGCTGGTGGACGAGGTCGGGACGGAGTTGTGTATTCGGCATGGGGTCGTTCCCTGGAAACGGGTCGGCGGCACAGTTGTTCTGATCTGCTCCCACCCGGACGAGATAGACCGGATTGCCCGCCGCCTGCCCGCCGCGTTCCGCGACGCGCGTCTCGCCGTCGCCCCGGAACGCGCGATCCAATCCGCACTAGTCGCCATGCGCCACCGAGACCTCGCCGGACGGGCCGAGACACGGGTGGACAGCGACCAGTCCTGTCGCTCGTGGAACCCGAAATCGGCCGGTCGATTGGGGATTGCGATCGTGTTGGCCATCACCACGCTCTTTGTGCTCTCGCCCGTTCTGGGGTTCGCCGTCGTGACCGGCTGGGCGGTGCTCACCCTCCTCGCGAATTCCGCGATCAAGTTTCTCGCGGCCACCTTCTACCTGAGGCGAAAGCAGCACGGGCGCGGGTCACAACCGCCGACGGAAGAGGCTGCCGGGGCACGGTTGCCCACGGTGTCGGTCCTCGTGCCGCTTTTCAAAGAGACCGAGATCGCAGGGCGTTTGGTCAAACGGTTGAGCAAGCTCAATTACCCGCGCGCCCTTCTCGACATCTGTCTGGCCGTCGAAGAAGACGACACGCTGACGCAGACAACACTGGCGCGGTCCGATCTTCCGCCATGGATGCGTCAGGTCCGCGTCCCCCGGGGCACCGTGAGGACCAAACCCCGCGCGCTCAATTTCGCGTTGGATTTTTGCCGGGGCAGCATCATCGGTGTTTATGACGCCGAAGATGCGCCGGACGCCGACCAAATCCGCAAAGTCGTGGATCGGTTTCACAACGCCGGGCCTTGGGTCGCCTGCCTTCAAGGCATCCTGGACTTCTACAACCCGCGCACCAACTGGCTCGCGCGCGCCTTTACCATTGAGTACGCCACCTGGTTTCGCGTCGTCCTGCCCGGCATGGCCCGCTTGGGGTTCGCGATCCCGCTTGGCGGAACGACACTCTTCTTCCGCCGCGCCGCGCTGGAAAGCCTTGGCGGATGGGATGCGCATAATGTCACCGAAGACGCCGACCTCGGCATTCGGCTTGCCCGGCACGGCTTTCGCACAGAACTGATCGAAACCGTCACGAAAGAAGAGGCCAACTGTCGGCTCTGGCCATGGGTCAAACAACGCTCCCGCTGGATCAAGGGCTACGCCATGACATACGGCGTGCACATGCGCAGCCCGGCGCGTTTGTTCGCCGACCTCGGTCCGAGAAAATTCTTCGGCGTGCAGATCCTGTTTCTCGGGTCGCTGAGCCAGTTCATCCTCGCCCCGTTCCTTTGGTCCTTCTGGATCGTCGTGTTCGGCATCCCCCATCCGCTCGTCAAAGCAATGCCGACCTGGATGTTCCTGGCGTTGGGCGTGACCTTTGTCGCCGCCGAGATCCTCACCATCACCGTCGGGATGATCGCGGTGGGCGGGCCCGAACACAGGTTCTTGCGAAAATGGGTGCCGACCCTGCATTTCTACTTTCCCCTCGCGTCGCTCGCCGCGACCAAAGGGCTGATCGAGATTGTCGTGAAGCCGTTCTACTGGGACAAGACCCAGCATGGACATGCCGACCGGGTGCGGGAAACGCTCGACACCGTCCTGGACCCGATACAGAAGGCCGGTGGCGAGATCAGACCTCGTTAAGAGCCAGGCTGTCGAGCTTCAGGCGGGTTTCGAACGCCTTGGAAATATGGGTGCGCAGCGCTTCGTCGGCGGCGTCACCGTCCCGCTCTTCGATAGCGCGCACGATGGCGTCATGCTCGGAAAGCGCGTCCTCCGGCCGACCCGCCACCGCAAGCGAGGTGGTCGCCAGGAGCGCCATGGTCCGATGCACAAGGTCGAGTTGCTGAAGCAGGTAGCGGTTGTGCGAGGCCAGATGGATTTGCCGGTGAAACCGGCGGTTGGCCCGGGCCATCGCATCCGGGTCGTTGACCAGTGTCTTGTCGTTGTCCACCATCTCGCGCAGGACACGTTGCTCCTCGGGTGCCGCATGTTGGGCGGCCAACCGCGCAGCGAGCCCCTCCAGTTCAGAGCGCACTGTGTAGAGCTCGTGAAGCTGGTTGTGGTCGAGCGAGGCGACAATCAAAGACCGTCCGTCGCGGTTCAGGAGGCTCTGGGTCTCCAGCCGTTGCAGGGCCTCGCGGATCGGGGTGCGCGACATTCCGAACCGGTCGGCAAGCTCGCTCTCCACCATGCGATCGCCGGGCTTGTACATACCTTCGTCGATCGCATCGAGAATGAGTTCATAGGCGTCTTTTTGACCGTTTTTCGTCTGCCGCACCGGATGTCCTCCCATCAATCCCGCGATTTTGCACGGGGGCCTGCGACATTCAAGCACGGGGGCAAGCGCGGGGGGCCGATCACGCGCTTGGGCGACTTTGTGACGCAGTCGTGCTTCCGCTTCTCCACCGCCGAGATTAAAGCGTCCCGACATATTCCCGGGACAGGGATGCGGTGGCGCGCAGCGCATCATATGAACGTTTCACGCGTTCCGCAAAAAAAAACCAGTGGTTCAGGTTCTTGGCGGAACGCTTTAGGGTGCGCGCATGGTTTCAGAACGCTTCAGCCACGTCACCACCTGGGTCTTTGACCTGGACAACACGCTGTATCCACCGGAGCAGGGTTTGTTCGACCAGATCCAGATCCTGATGACCCGCTGGGTAATGGACACTCTGGGCATCGATCATGCCGAGGCGGACCGTCTGCGGCTGCATTACTGGCGTGAATATGGCACCACGCTGGCCGGTCTGATGGCCGAGCACCACATGGACCCCGGACCATACCTGGAGGCGGTGCACGACATCTCTTTCGCGCCCCTGGAGCCTGACGCCGAGCTTGCCGCGCGGATCACCGACCTTCCGGGGCGCAAGATCGTCTATACGAACGCCACCGTGCCCTATGCCGAGCGCGTGCTGGAGGCCCGTGGTCTATCGGGCCTGTTCGACCAGCTTTACGGCGTCGAGGAAGCCGCGTTTCACCCGAAACCGATCCGGGAGGCGTTTGAAACGGTTTTCGCGTTGGATGGTCTCGACCCCCTTGCTGCGGCGATGTTCGAGGACGATCCCCGCAACCTCGCCGTGCCTCACGACATGGGGATGCAAACCGTGCATGTGGCCGCCGAACGGGCAACGGGCGATCACATCCACCACCATACGACACACCTTTCGGACTTTCTGTCGCAACTCGGCGACTTGGCCAGCGCGCGCGGCGGGAGTAAGGAATGACCATGGAACGACGCGAAGCGGACATTTTCATATCCGGCGGCGGGATCGCCGGGCAAGTGGCGGCGGCAAGCTTTGCTGCGCGGGGTTATTCCGTCGTGATGGTCGATCCGGTGCCGCCAGTGACAGAGGCGGACCTCGACGGTTCCGACCTGCGCTCCACCGCCTTCTTGCAGCCCGCGCGCGACCTCTTTGAGGCTTGTGGATTGTGGGACCTGCTGGAGCCCTATTCCAAACCCTTGGAGCAACTCGCGGTCATCGACACCGTGGGCTGGCCGCCCGAGGTGCGCGAGCGCAGGGCCTTCCGCGCGAGCGACGTCTCCGACGAGCCTTTTGGGTGGAACCTGATGAACTGGATGGTGCGGCGCGAATTGTGGGGCTACCTGCAAAACGCCGAAAACATCACCGCGCTATACGGCACCGGGTTCAAAAGCCTCGTCAACCGCACCTCCGAAGTGATCGTCGCGCTGACCGACGGATCGACCGTGCGCGCGAAACTGGCAATCGCGGCAGACGGTAAATTCTCGCCTCTGCGAGAGGCTGCGGGGATCGAGGTGACGACAACGCGCTACGGGCAGAAGAGCCTCGCATTCACCGTCACCCATGACGTGCCCCACGACAATATCTCGACCGAGATCTACAACGAGGGCGGCCCTTTCACTATCGTGCCCCTGCCCGACATCGACGGGCAGCACGCCAGCGCCATTGTCTGGATGAACCTCGGCCCGCGGGCGGTCGAGCTGATGGAGATGCCGGTCCCGGCCTTCGAGGATGTGATGCAGGCGCGCTCGACGAACCTCCTGGGCCGGATGCGGCTCAAGGGGCGGCGCTCGATCTGGCCGATCATCACGCAGACCGCCGATCGGTTGGTCGAAGGACGCGTCGCGGTGATGGCCGAGGCGGCCCATGCGCTGCCCCCCATCGGGGCGCAGGGTCTGAACACCTCGCTCAACGACCTGGCCGAGCTTCTGACCCAAGTGGAGTCCGCACCGAACGATCCCGGCGCGCCCGGTGTGCTGGCCGCTTACGAGGCGGCGCGCAAACCTGACATCGCGCGCCGAGCTCGGGCCATCGACCTCTTCAACCGCGTGGCGCGGTCCGGCGAGGCGGGCCTGCAAGCGGTGCGGCTGCTTGGACTGAAGGCGATCCACGACATCAAGCCGGTGCGCACGAAAGTCATGCGGGCGGGTCTCGGGCCAAAGTAACCCGCCACGCACGGGCGACTTTCAGCCGCCTGCGTCAGGCTGTCGCGCGGCGGTTTTGCACATTTCAGATTCACCATTATCCTTTAGGGAAACAGTCCAACACTTGCGCGAACAGGAGACGCTGCCATGAGCACCGAACAAGCGAATTTCGACGAAAAGAAAGCCACCATATGGTTTTTCGCCATCGCCCTTCTGGTGGTCGTGGCGCTCGTTGTCGGCTTCCTGACCCTCGGGCTCGCGGGTGTCGCCCTCGTCATGGTCGCAGCGACCCCGGTGATTTACATCGTTCTTATCATGATTTCAGTCGGGGCCTGATCCCGATGCACGAAGGCCGGAGCGTGCAGAGCACCCCGGCCTTTTCCCTGTCTCGCGGTTGGTTTAGATGACCGCGTCGAGGGCCGCCTCGAGCCGCGCGACAGACGCATCAACGTCATAGAGCTTATCAAGCCCGAAGAGACCCAGGCGGAAGCTCTTATAGGCCTCGCCCTCATCAATCATGAGCGGCACGCCTGCCGCGATCTGCACCCCTTCACCAAGGAAGGCGCGACCGGTCTGAAACTCTGGGTTGTCGGTGTAGACCACCACCACGCCCGGTGCTTCGAACCCCGGGGCCGCGACGGATTTGAAACCGCGATCGGACAAGAGCGCGCGCACGCGCCGTCCCTGCTCCCACTGTGCTTCTTTCAGCTGGTCGAGACCGTAATCCCGCGTTTCGACCATCGCGTCGCGGAAGGCGCGCAGGGCGTCGGTCGGCATTGTCGCGTGGTAGGCATGGCCACCGGAAAGATAGGCCTCCATGATCGTGATCCACTTGCCCAAGTCGATGGCGAAAGAGGTGGACTGGGTCGCCTTGGCCGTGGCCAGCGCGGTTTCGTTCATCATCACAAGGCCGGCGGAGGGTTGCGCAGACCAGCCCTTTTGCGGGGCCGAGATCAACACATCCACGCCGAGCGCCTTCATATCGACCCAGATCGTGCCCGAGGCGATGCAGTCCAGCACGAAGAGACCGCCGACCTCGTGCACCGCCTCGGTGACGGCAGCAATGTAGTCGTCCGGCAGGATGATGCCGGAAGCGGTTTCCACATGCGGGGCAAAGACCACGTCGGGCTTTTCCTCGCGGATTTTCGCCACGACCTCGTCCACCGGGAGCGGCGCGAAGGGCGCATCGTGATCGTTGCCCACCCGGCGGGCTTTGATCACCGTTTCAGAAGCGGGGATCGACCCGGCTTCGAAAATCTGGGTCCAGCGGTAGGAGAAAAAGCCATTCCGCAGAACCATCACCGACTTGTCGGTCGCGAACTGCCGCGCGACCGCTTCCATCGCGTAGGTGCCGCCACCGGGGACCACGGCGACCGCATCCGCGTCATAGACCGCCGACAACCCGTCGGAGATGTCGCGCATCACCTGTTGAAAGGACTGCGACATGTGGTTGAGCGAACGGTCGGTAAACACCACCGAAAATTCCAAAAGCCCATCGGGGTCGATGTCATGACGAAGCGCCATATGCGGTCTCCTTGCGTTTGAAGGGCGGATCACGCTCAGCGGCAATAAGCGCCGGAGCGATAGCTCGCCGTGTCGAAATGGAAATGGTTCTGGTGGAACCGGTCGGAGTTGGGCCCAAGCACCGTGCCGAAGTTTCCGCAGGCCTGTTTGTGAAGCGCCTTCATCACCTTGCCATGGGGCGAGCGCCAGTCATCGAGCACGCTCAATTGCTCGCCGTTTTTCAGGATGATCCCACCCACGTCCACCGCGCGGCCCCGCCCGTGTTCCGAGACCTTCGCACCGCGCTGGTTGTTGCGGGTCCGGCAGGCGTAGCTCGCCATGATATGAAGCCCGGAGACGCCCCCGCCGAGTTTTCCGACTGTCGGGATCACCGAGAATTGCACCCATGTGTCGAGCGCCACGGCCGTGGGACAATCGACCGTGATCGGTTGGCTCAGCCCCACGCCTGCCACCGAGGTCACTTTGACTGGTTCCGCGACACCGCAGCCCTTGATGCGTCCGGGGATCTGCTGAAGCTCGACGCCCTTGATCGTGTTCACGCCGCAGACCGAGCCTCGGGACGTGGTCCGTCGCTGGTTATTTTGTAGGATCGCGGCAAAGCCGGTGCGCTGCACCGTGTTGCGACGTTGCAGGTTCTCGGGACGGGCCGGCGGCGTGGGCGAGCGTGCGACGCCGGAGACCGTCGAGCTTGCGCTTGCGGTCTTTTGCACGACGTTGGTGTTGGTCGGGTTGCCGCCCGTGCCGCCATTGCCGGTAAACAGGGTGTTCAGGAAGGTGCCAACCGGGTCTTTGGTTTGCGTTTGCGACTGCGGCGTCACGACCCGTGTCTGGGTTGCCGCCGGTCCGGTGACGGGGCGCGCTTTCGGGCGCGGCACGGCAATGGGCGCGGTCGTGGTTTGCGGGACGCTTTGGGAAGCAACCGGGCCGGGGCGCGCGGGCGGTGTGGGCGAAGCGGACGGCGCCTCGGCAAATGCGGCGGGCGCCGTTGCCAGAAGCGCTATGATCGCCGCCCTGATCACTCCGGCTTCACCCGGCCAAAGTCGGGCGCATCGGTGTCTTGACCGGCCTCGATGATGCCCCGGCGAATGGCGCGCGTATGTGTGAAATAGTCAAACAACTGGTCGCCATCCCCGGTCCGAATGGCTCGTTGAAGTGCGAAAAGTTCTTCCGTGAAGCGCCCGAGGATTTCGAGGGTCGCGTCCTTGTTGGTCAGGAACACGTCGCGCCACATGGTTGGGTCGGACGCCGCGATCCGCGTGAAGTCGCGAAAACCTGCGGCAGAATACTTGATGACTTCGCTGTCGGTCACACGGCGCAAATCATCGGCCACGCCAACCATGGTGTAGGCAATGAGGTGCGGCGTGTGGCTGGTCACGGCGAGGACGAGATCGTGATGGTCCGCATCCATTTCATCGACAAAGGCCCCCATTCCTTCCCATAGCGCGCGCACCTTGGCGGTCGCGGCGTCGTCCGAGCCTTCGACCGGGACGACAAGCGTCCAGCGGTTGTCAAAAAGCGTCGCGAAACCCGAGCGCGGGCCGGAGTGCTCGGTGCCAGCCAAGGGGTGCGCCGGGATGAAATGCACGCCTTCGGGGATATGCGGACCGACAGCCTCGATCACTGCGCGCTTCACCGAGCCGACATCGGTGACGGTCGCGCCGGGTTTGAGGTGCGGCGCGATCTCGGCCGCGACCGTTGCCATGGCCCCGACCGGGACGGCGAGCACGATGAGGTCGGCGTCCTGCACCGCCTCGGCGGCGGTCTCGACCACGCGGTCCACAAGGCCAATCTCATCGGCCACGGCGCGGGTTTCGGCCGAACGTGCCGTGCCGACGATTTCGCCGGCCAAGCCGTCTCGCCGCATCGCGTGGGCCATGGACCCCGCGATCAGCCCGAGACCGATCAAGGCCACGCGATCATAAATGGGGGCATCAGCCATCCCTGAGGCTCCCTTTGAATTCACCGATCAGGTGGGCGACACGGCGCACGGAGGGTTCGTCACCGATGGTGATGCGGAGACAGTGGGGAAGCCCGTAGCCGCCGACCTTGCGCACGATGATGCCCTGCGCTTTCAGATGTTCGTCAACCGCGCTCGCCTCGTCCTCGTCATGAAACCGCGCCAGAACGAAGTTCGCACAGGACGTATCCGAGGGCACCCCATGTTCAGCCAGCGCTTCGGCCAGCCAGGTGCGCAGGCGCGCGTTTTCGTTGCGGCACTTCTCCACATGCGCCTGGTCGCGCACGGCCGCCTCGGCCACGTCGAGCTGGGTGGTGGAGAGGTTGAACGGACCGCGGATCCGGTTCAGCACGTCGATGATCTCTTTCGACGCATAGCCCCAACCGATCCGAAGTCCGCCCAGGCCGTAGATCTTGGAAAAGGTTCGCGTCATCACGACATTCGGGAATTGCCCGACCAGCGAAGCGCCACCGTCGAAGCCATCGACATACTCGGCATAAGCCCCGTCGAGCACCAGAACCACGTTGTCAGGCAGCTCCTTCGCGAGATGGGTCAGCGCCTTCTTCCCGACCATGGTGGAGGTCGGGTTCGCCGGGTTCGCGATGAACACCAGCCGGGTTTTCTTCGTCACGGCCTTGAGAATTTGAGCCACATCCACGGTGCGATCCAGCTCCGGCACGCAGACCGGTGTCGCCCCCGCCGCGCGGGCCGAAATCTTGTACATGGAAAACCCATGCTCGGTATAGATCACCTCGTCGCGCGGGCCCGCATAGGCCTGGCAGAGGAAACTGATGATCTCGTCCGACCCGACGCCGCAGATGATGCGGTCGGGGTCCAGACCGTGCACCTCGCCAATGGCGGCGCGCAGGGACTTGTGGTCGGTGTTGGGATAACGATGAAGCTCGTGACCGGCCCGCCCATAGGCTTTGATCGCCGCCTCGGAGGGTCCGAGCGGGTTTTCATTGGAGCTGAGCTTCACGCTGTTCGCGACGCCGTCGATTTTCGCGGCGCCGCCTTGGTAAAGCTCGATATCCATGATGCCGGGTTGTGGCACCGGGCGGGTGTGTTTGGTCATAATGATCCCCAGACACGAATTATCACGTGTTGACCGCCTTCTAGCGGTCGCGCGCCTGCAAGACTAGCCTATTCGAAAGGTGCGTGACCTTACAAACCGCGCCTGTGGACCTTGTGTCACCCTTGCTTGGTTTCCGGTGCGCCGGTGGCCATGTTGGTGCCAAGATAGGGTTGACCCGCGGCTTTCCAATTGGCGAACCCGCCTTCAAGATGCGCCATCTTCTCGAACTTCTTCGACAAGCAGATCTCGGCGGCCTTGCGCGAGCGCATACCGGAGCCGCAATAGAGCACGACATGTTTGCCAAGCCCGGCGGGGAGCGCTTTCTTCGCGATATGGCTCATCGGCGCCAAGAGCGCATCTTCGATGGATTCGAACATGAACTCAGCGGGCGTGCGCACGTCGATCAGAACGATCTTTTCGTCCTTGAGACCCTGGGCCACGTCTTCCGGGGTCCAGGTTTCAAGCGTCTTGCCGTTGATGTCTTCCGTCTGCATGTCGGTCTCCTAAAGTGTCTGGGGCCCTCTGGCCGTTGACCACAGACTTAGGGCGCGCGCAGGCAGGGGAAAAGACCCAATCACAAATTTGAATGTGAAAACCCGCGTCCGGGGCGCGCTGCCCTGCCAAATCAGGCGCCGGTCCGTTCCAACACATTGGCAAAAGCCCAAGGCTCGTCTTCTACCAGCTCTTCCGGGAAGAGCGACTGGCGGTCGGTGAGCGGGGTCCAATCGGTATAGTGACCTTCAACTGGCCCAAGGTAGGGCAACTGCACCTCTAGGCACCTCGCATGATCCATCTCGTCGGTCTCGACAATCCCTGCCTGCGGGTTCTCAAGCGCCCAGACCATGCCGGCGAGCACGGCGGAGGTCACCTGAAGCCCGGTCGCGTTCTGATCGGGGGCAAGGTCTTTGGTCTCCTCGTTGGACAGGCGCGACCCATACCAAAGCGCGTTTTTCGCATGGCCATAGAGAAGCACGCCAAGCTCGTCGATCCCGCCCGGCTCGATCTCCTCCACGTCGAGGATATGGTGCACCTCCTGAACCTGACCGGACCCGAACATCTCGTGCAGCGACAGGACCGCGTCGTCACAGGGGTGGTAGGCGTAATGGGCGGTCGGGCGGAACTCGGGGTGATCGCCCTCGCCAACGGTGTAGTAATCCGCGATCGACACCGCTTCGTTGTGGGTCACGAGAAACCCGAACTGCGGCCCGCGCGTCGGGCACCAGGTGCGCACGCGGGTGTTGGCACCGGGTTGTTCCAACCAGATCGCGGACTTGCAGCCCCTGTCCTGACGATGGGCATTGGGTGGGAACCATGGCTCCCACGATCCCCAGCCAAGCTCGGCGGGCTGGAACCCTTCGGCGATGAAACCCTCGACCGACCAGGTGTTGACGAAATGCCCGGTTTCGCGCGGCTCAGTGCGCACCTGGGTGTCCCGCTCGGCGATATGGACCCCCTTGACGCCAAGGGTCTGCATCAGCGCCGCCCATTCACCACGGCTGCTCGGCTCGGCCACGGCCCCCAGATCCTCCGCAAGTTTCAAGAGCGCCGCTTTCACGAACCAGCTCACCATACCGGGGTTCGCCCCGCAGCAGGATACGGCCGTCGTCCCGCCCGGATTGGCCGCCTTCTCATCCCGCACCGCTTGGCGGAGCGCGTAATTGGTGCGCGCGGCGTTGTCGTCCGTGTCGAAGTAGAACCCGACCCAAGGCTCCACCACCGTGTCGATGTAGAGCACACCCTGTTCGCGGCAGAATTTCATCAGGTCGAGCGAGGAGGTATCGACAGACAGGTTCACCACGAAGCCCGCGCCGGGGGTCAGCACCGACCCCAGGACCTCGCGATAATTCTCCGGCGAGAGGGACGCGGCAAGACGTTGATACCCTTTTTCAGCGATCTTCTCGGCGTTCGCGTCGTTCGGCTCGATGATGACCAGCTTATCGGGGTCAAAATCGAAATGCCGTTCAATCAGGGGCAGTGTCCCCTGCCCGATCGAGCCGAAACCGATCATCACGATGGCGCCGTCGATGCGGCCGTACTTGGGGTAGCTCATGTGCGCGTCCTTTCTGTCTCCCTCCCCTATCGCAAAGACTTTGGGTCACGCCAAGCGGCTTCTGAACGTCTCGGGATGGCGACGACGTTACCGTCCGCTGGCCGGTTCGCTCCATTCCGCAAGCGGGAAAAGCCGGTCGTAGGCGAGGTTAAAGAGATAGGCGTAGACCATGTAGAAAACCGCGAAGGACAAATCCATGACAAGCGCCTGCCAGAGCGTCAGGCCGAGATACCATGCGATGAACGGCAAGAGCACGAGCAACAGGCCGACTTCGAAAAGCACCGCATGGACAACCCGAAGCCCATATCCCTTTTTCGTCGTCCCGGTTCGGTAGCGAAGCACGAGGTCGAAGCCGAAATTATAGACCATGTTCCACAGGGTCGCGAGCGTGGCGGAGACAAGCCCGACGACGCCGATGTCCCCAACCGGCTTGTCGAATACCAGCGCGCCCAGCGGCACGACGATCAGAAGCCCGATGATTTCGAAGCTCAACGCGTGGCGGACGCGATCGGGGAAGCTACGCATGACGACATCTCCTTGATCCGGGTCGTCCCGGCCGTTCACCAAAATGGGGAGGTCGTCCTCGCGTCCTGTGTGTTACGCCCGGACCGCCCGCGTTTCAAGCACGCCAAAAGAAAAGGGCCACCCAACCGGGCGGCCCTTTCACAAAGTCGGTTCGGCCCAGATCAGTTCTGAGCGTAGAATTCGATGACGAGGTTCGGTTCCATGTGGACCGGATACGGCACGTCCGAAAGACCGGGCGTGCGCACGAAGGTCGCCTTCATTTTCGAGTGGTCGACGTCGAGGTAATCCGGAACGTCGCGCTCGGGAAGCTGCGAGGCTTCGAGAACCAGAGCCATCTGCTTGGACTTCTCGCGCACTTCAATCACGTCGCCTTCCTTCACACGGTAGGACGGGATGTTGACGCGCTTGCCGTTCACCAGAACGTGGGCGTGGTTCACGAACTGACGGGCCGCGAAGATGGTCGGCACGAATTTGGCGCGGTAGACCACCGCGTCGAGGCGACGCTCCAGCAGGCCGATGAGCTGTTCACCAGTGTCACCGCGCAGGCGTTCGGCTTCGGCAAAGATGCGGCGGAACTGCTTCTCGGTGAGGTCACCGTAGTAGCCTTTGAGCTTTTGCTTGGCGCGGAGCTGAAGGCCGAAGTCGGACATTTTGCCCTTGCGGCGCTGACCGTGCTGGCCCGGGCCGTATTCGCGGCGGTTGACCGGCGACTTCGGACGGCCCCAGATGTTTTCGCCCATGCGGCGGTCGATTTTGTACTTGGCAGACGTGCGTTTGGTCACGGCTGATCTCCTTCTTTGAGTGGCATCTCGACTTGATCCGAAAACCGGTTCCCACTTTTCGGGTCGAGATCGCGTCTCGGCTCGAAGGTAGGCGCTTTTCGAACCCCGCCAATCGCCGGGATTGAAGGGCGTTGTCCTCTCCCCGGACTGTTTCGTTTGACCGATCCAGCGCCCCGGGTTGACAGGCTGCCTCTCGCGAGGGCCACCAACACCAATGAAAACTGGCCCCACGCGGAGGCCAGATGGCGGGCTTATACAGTGCCATTCGGGCGAGTCAACGCTTTGTCACACCCTCATTCGCCTTTCTTTCTTGCCTTGAGACACTGGTTCTCTATCATCGCGGCCAACGACAATGGAGCGTTTATGACCTGTTAAGGCCGGGAGGCACGATGGCCTCCCCTCACATGACCGACCGTAAGACCCGCCGCCTGCGGGCCGTGAACCATGTTCGAGCGTTCGAGACCTTTCAGAAAGATACGATCCATGACACGGGACTATTCCCAGCTTTTCCCCAACGCCACGCCGAAACCCGCCGCGACGCGCCTGTCGCAGCTGGGTTGGCAACCGTTCTTCGCGCAGCAGCTTGAAGCGGATGCTTTGACCGAAACGCCCCCGGTGCGCATAACCGAAGTCCACCGCTCCGGCCTCGTCTGTCTTGGCGAGACACTCAACGTCGAGGTGCCGCCGGACGACGACCTGACTGTCGGCGACTGGCTTCTGTATGACGCGGAACATCCCAAGGACAGCGTCCGGCTGGAGCGCAAGTCGCTGATCCAAAGGGTCGCGGCGGGGCGTTTGAAATACGTCCAATTGATCGCGGCCAACGTGGATACGGTGTTCATCGTCACCTCGGCCAACGCGGATTTCAACATCGCAAGGCTCGAACGCTACATCGCCTTGTGTTTCGAAGCCGACGTCGACCCCGTCATCCTTGTGACCAAGCCGGATCTGACCGACGATGCCGAAGATTACCTCGCGCGCGCGGCCGCGATTTCGGACCGCGTGCCCGCTTTGGCGATCAATGCCAAAAAGGACGACGTTGCCGAATGTCTGTCAGACTGGGCGAAACCCGGTCGGACCGTCGCGTTCCTTGGGTCCTCCGGCGTTGGGAAGTCCACGCTGACCAATGCGCTCGCGGGCACGGAGCTCGACACCCAGGGGGTGCGCGAGGACGACGCCAAGGGGCGGCACACGACCCGGCACCGACAGCTTTACCTGACCGAGAACGGCCCCGCCGTGCTCGATACCCCGGGGATGCGCGAGTTGCAGCTCACGGATGTGGCGGCCGGTATTTCCGAGTTGTTCGAAGACATCGAAGACCTCGCCACCCGCTGCAAGTTCCGGGACTGTGCGCATGAGAGCGAACCGGGCTGCGCGGTGCAGGCGGCGATTGCGTCAGGCGATCTGGATCCAGCCCGGCTGGAGCGGTTCCGCAAGCTGGCCGCCGAAGAAACGCACAATCGCGAAAGCATCGCGGAAAAACGCGCGCGGCAGAAAGGCTTTGCGAAACACGTCAAGCGGGTCACGAAAGACAAACCCAACCGACGGTAACGGGGCCGCTTGAGCCCGCAGGCGCGGGGGCTTCGAGCACGTCGCGTAAAAGTGGGAACCGGCTTTTCGCGTCTCGGACGTGCGCTAGAGCCCGGCGCCCATGATCGCCGCTTCGGCTTTCGACAGGATACGACGCGCGGCAGCGCCGTATCCGCTGGCCCCCATGCTCAGATCCGGCATTTCGGATAGAAGCCGGTCGCGCTGCGCCTGCTCGACGGCCGCAATCGCTTCGTCTTCGGGAAGGAAGCTCTCGGTCTCCAGGTTATTGGCGAACACCACCTGGTGCTGATCCAGCAGAAGATGGATGTAGGTCACACAGGACACGGACCGGTCCCGCGTGATGAAACGGTCGTCGATCAGGTCGCGCGCGGCAACGAGGACTTCGTCTTCACCGAAGAGTGCATGGGCCTTCTGGCCCTTGACCAACATCCGGTGCGCCGGCGAAACCAGCAAATCCCCGTCCGGTCGATCCTTGCCCAGGGCGCCGGAACGCAGGCGGACCGGGCGTAGCTCGGGAAGCGCATAGAGCCGGGCGCCGGTCACCCTTTTCTGTCCGATCCAGCGCACCTCCTGGAGACCGTTGTCCTTGGTCTGAATGCGGTCGCCTTCGCGGATGTCTTCGACGGCCACGTCCCCCTTCGCGGTTCGGATGCGCGTGCCCGGGGTGAAACAGATCACACCGGTCGGCTGGTCGATTTGCCGGTGCACTTCGACCGCCTCCATCCGCGCCTCGACAACCCAAAGGTCGCGATCACTCGGCGGCAAGCTGTCGTGAAACATCAAGAGCGTACCACCGGCATGGCCATTGTCCACGACCGATATATCGTAGCTGTGATATCCATCGGTCACGGTGAATCCGAGATCGAACACATGGTCCACGCGGCTTTTGCTCTGCGGATGCCCCAGTTCGTCTCCCAACATGCGGTGCACCTTGCGTGCCACGCGCTCGCGAATGTCTGCCTCTCCGGTGGCAAGGTTCAATCGGATCACGTCCTGCGGGCCGTCCACCCGCACAGCGTCTCCGCGCCACTGCCAACTTGCCCCAATACCCAAGGCTCCGCGGGGCGCACCCACGAGACCATCAATTGCGGTTTGGGACCAGGAGATAACAAACGAGCCAAGAATGCCCGTCATCATGCCTGTTTGCCTGCCTATGCTCGGTTATCAAACGGCGACCTCTATGGACCGCTTCGTTCATTTATGCCGTCACCCTAACACGCGCGATTCGCGGTGTTAAGGATTTTTGTCCCGAGGACTCGCTCTGCGTGTGTGCAGCGTCGGTGGCTCAGAATTTGAGCTGAAGCTGCCACGATCCCACGACCTGTCCGCCGCCTTGGCCGACAAATTCCGGCCCCAGATAGGTGGCGCCGTAGAAGAGCGAGAACAGCTTGTCTTCGACCATCATCCCGGCCCGCACACGGCTGCGCAATGCCGTGGGGCGATAGGTCGGCGCCGGGAGGTATGCGGAGGAAAACACCCGCGCCACGTCAGCGCCGAAGACGGCCGTCACCCCCGGCTCCGTCGCGCCTTCGAGCACCTGATACTTGTGGCCCGTGACGTAATCGCGACCAAACACCCCGTGATCGAAACCCGGACCCAGGGTCAAATCGAACCCCGCGCGCGCATAGCTTTCCAACCCGTATCGCCCCTCGACGAACGGGCGGAGCGTGACCGCGTCGCCCAGAGAGACGTCATAAGACGCGGTCGCGGAAGCCATCGGGCGGACGCGATTGCCGATCTGGCTGGCCTGCGCGCCCGCAGATATCCGGTCAAATCCAAACCGCTGGTGAAACCTATCCTGCAAGGAAATGAGCCGCGTCGCCGGCCCGACCGCCTCGACCCCGCCGCCGAGCGCGAAATCCCATCCGCCGCGCGCCGCATGTGTCCAAAGCCCAGCGCGCAAGATGCCCGCGACCCGGCGGTCCCCGGCCGCCGGCGCGCGCGTGTTTTCGGGTGTGATGATCTGAAGCCCGCCACGCAGTTCCCACAAACGGCCAAACTGCGCCGGCGGGTCATAACGGTCTTTCGGGCCGTAAAGAAACGAGATCATGTTGGATGCGCTTTGCCATCGGTCCTGACCGTCTCCGTAGAGATCGTTCGTCGCGAAGGTCGTGTAATCCAGCAGCCCGCGCTCCTGCGCTGCAAGAGGGCTGGCGAAGGCCGCGCAACATAGGGCGACGAAGGCCATGAGCCGCGTCTTGAACATACACATCGATCCTATCTCCCGGCCCCCACCGGGATTTCGACTCATAAGGCCGCAATCGATTCGAACCGAGTCAAAAATGGCTTATGCGTGACGATGGCTTCAGGTATTCGACATTCGATTTGCTTTTTCGATGGATGATCCCGATTGCCATGCTAATTTTCGAACATGCTTCATAAACTCGAAATGTTCATCGCCCTCGCCCACGAGCGGCACTTCGGTCGCGCCGCCGAAGCGGTCGGCGTGACGCAGCCGACGTTATCCGCCGGGATCAAGCAGCTTGAGGCCGAGCTTGGGGTCAAGCTCGTGCAGCGCGGCTCACGGTTCGGGGGGCTGACACCCGAGGGCGCGCGCACGCTCGACTGGGCGCGGCAGATCGTGGGCGATGCGAAGCGGCTGAAAGACGAGATGCGGTTTGCACGGGAGGGGTTGTCGGGACACCTCCGGCTCGCCGTCATCCCCACCGGCCTCACATGGGCCTCTCGTCTCGCCGCGAGTTTCAGCGCGGCCCATCCCAATGTGCGCTTTACCATTCTCAGCAGAACCTCAGCCGAGATCCTGGAGATGTTGGAGAACCTTGAGGCCGACCTGGGGCTTTCCTATCTCGACAACGAACCGCTCGGCCGGGTCACGACCCTGACGCTTTACCGTGAATCCTACGCCTTGGTGACCGGGCAGGACAATCCGCTCGCGGACCAGGTTCAGATCGGCTGGGCCGACCTCGCGGGTCATCGACTGTGCCTATTGACGCCCGATATGCAGAACCGCCGCATCATCAACCGTGCGTTCATGGAGGTCGGACTTGCCCCCGAAGCCGACATGGAATCGAATTCCACCGTGGTCCTGGTGAGCCATGTAGAGCAAGGCGGATGGTCCACCGTGCTGCCCGTCGACATGGCGCAGAGCCTCGCCAACGGACGTGATGTGGCCGTGATACCGATCGTGACCGACCACCCCGGCCCGTCCGTGGGGCTTGTCGCCCCATACCAGGAGCCTCAAACCCCTGTTTTACAAGCACTTCTTGATGCCGCGAAACGGCTGGCGAGCGCCTGAATATTGATAGATATTTTCTATCATCCAACGAATTATCAATATTGATCATCGCTATGATTCTGTGCAGGGTCCGGCAAAATCCGGAGGATCCATGCCAGCCCAACTGCCAGCCGCGCCCGCACCCGAGGCGATCAGGGACGTTATCGACGCCCACCTTCATCTTGAAGGTCCGCTCCTTCCCATTCTCCACGGGATGATGGAGGCCTTCGATCATGTGCCGGACAGCGCCCTGCCGCTGATTGCCGATGCGTTGAACATCAGCCGTGCCGAGGTGCACGGGGTCATGAGTTTCTATCACGATTTTCGCTCGATCCCGGCGGGCCGCCACGTGGTCAAGATCTGCCGCGCGGAGGCCTGCAAATCGGTGGGCGCCGACGCGCTGGCGGAGCGGGCCTTGGCGACACTCGGCACGTCCTGGCATGGGACGACACCGAACGGGGCTGTTACCATCGAGCCTGTGTATTGCCTCGGCCTTTGTGCCAACGGTCCGGCCGCCATGGTGGATGACCGCGTGGTCGCGGGGCTCGACGAGGACAGGCTAGCAGCCGTTTTCAAGGAGGCCGGCGCATGAAGATTTTTCTTTCGCAGGACGCAGTTGCCCGAGCGCTCGGCGCCGATGAAATCGCGCAGGCGCTCACCGACGCGGGAGCCGAACTGGTCCGTGTCGGGTCGCGCGGCATGACCTGGCTGGAGCCGCTGGCCGAGGTCGAGATCGACGGGGTCCGCCATGCCTTCGGACCCTTGGCGCTGGCCGATGTACCCGCGCTTCTGGACGGATCGCTCGAAGGGCACGGTCCGACCGAGGAGATCCCGTTCTTTGCCGGTCAGACGCGCCTCACCTTCCAGCGCTGCGGCGTGATCGACCCGCTCGATCTGGACGCCTACCGCGCCCACGGCGGTCTGGCCGGGCTTGAGAAGGCCATCGGCATGAACGACCTCGGCGTGGTCGAGGAAGCGAAAGCATCGGGCCTTCGCGGGCGTGGTGGCGCGGGGTTCCCGACCGGCATCAAATGGGAGACCGTCGCCAAGGCCGAGGCCGATCAGAAGTATATCGTTTGTAATGCGGACGAAGGCGACAGTGCCACCTTTGCCGACCGCATGATCATGGAGGGAGACCCCTTCTCGCTGATCGAAGGCATGGCCATCGCGGGCGTCGGGGTCGGCGCGACGAAAGGCTATGTCTACCTGCGTTCCGAATACCCGGACGCGATCCACATCATGAACAAAGCGGTGAAGATCGCCCGCGCGAACGGCGTGCTGGGCGACAGCATTCTGGGCAAGGGTCCGGCCTTCGACATGGAAATCCGCGTCGGTGCAGGGGCCTATGTCTGCGGCGAGGAAACCTCGCTTCTCAACTCGCTCGAAGGCAAGCGCGGCGTGGTCCGCGCCAAGCCGCCGCTGCCCGCATTGGAGGGTTTCCTTGGCAAGCCAACGGTCGTGAACAACGTGATCTCGCTCGCGACCATTCCGGTGATCTTCGAGAAGGGCGCGCAATATTACGCGGACTTCGGCCTGGGTCGCTCGCGCGGCACCATCCCGCTCCAGATTGCGGGAAATGTGAAATACGGCGGGCTGTACGAGGTCGCTTTCGGTCTGCCCTTGGGTGAAATCGTCAATTCCATCGGTGGCGGCACCCGCTCGGGCCGCCCGGTGAAAGCGGTGCAGGTCGGCGGACCGCTGGGCGCTTATTTCGGCCCGGACCAGTTCGACACGCCCTTCGGATACGAAGAGTTCGACGGGGCCGGTGGGTTGATCGGTCACGCCGGTTTGACCGTGTTCGACGACACCGCCGATATGCTTCAGATGGCTCGTTTCGCGATGGAGTTCTGCGCCGTGGAAAGCTGCGGCAAGTGCACCCCCTGCCGCATCGGCGCGGTGCGCGGGGTCGAGACCATCGACCGTATCGCCGCTGGCGACGATGCCGCGAAAGAGCTTCTCACCGATCTGTGTGAAACCATGACCGACGGCTCGCTCTGTGCGTTGGGTGGCTTCACCCCCTACCCTGTCATGTCCGCGCTGACCCTGTTCCCGGACGACTTCGCCACCGCCAGGGAGGCAGCAGAATGATCCGGTTTCGCCTGCTAACGCAGCCGATCCGTGCGGGGGCGCTGCCCCCGCTCCCCCGGGATATTTCCGGACCGGAAAGACACAATGGCCCGCGCCCCATGGAGCGGATGCGCAAAATCGAAACACTCGACGCCCATGCGACGGCCAATCGAAAAGGATGACGCCATGAAAGACTTCATCATCCCCTGGGACGACAGCGACAAAGGCACGCCCGCCAAGACCGGCGCGCCAGTCACCCTGACCGTCGACGGGGCGGCCGTGACCGTGCCCGAGGGCACCTCCGTGATGCGGGCCGCCTACGAGGCGGGGATCACCGTTCCGAAACTCTGTGCAACGGATAACGTCGAGGCTTTCGGCTCCTGCCGCCTCTGCGTCGTGGAAATCGAGGGGCGGCGTGGCACGCCCGCCTCCTGCACCACGCCGGTGACCGAAGGCATGGTGGTTCACACCCAATCGTCGAAAGTTCGACGCATCCGCAAGGGCGTGATGGAGCTTTACATCTCCGATCACCCGCTCGATTGCCTGACCTGTAGCGCCAACGGCGATTGCGAATTGCAGGACATGGCCGGGGCCGTGGGCCTGCGCGATGTGCGCTATGAGTACGGTCAGAACCACTTCGACCCGACCGGCGACGGCGCGCTGTCGCTCGCGGATGCCAAGCGCCGCGCGGACGACACCGACCTGCCCGGTAACTTCCGCTACATGGAGAAAGACGAGTCGAACCCGTATTTCACCTATGACCCCTCCAAGTGCATCGTCTGTTCACGCTGTGTGCGGGCCTGTGAAGAAGTCCAAGGCACCTTCGCACTGACCATCGAAGGCCGGGGTTTTGACAGCCGCGTCTCCGCCGGCACACCGATGGACGATTTCCTGTCGTCGGACTGCGTGTCCTGTGGCGCCTGCGTGCAGGCCTGCCCGACGGCAACGCTTCAGGAAAAATCCGTGGCCGAGCTTGGCACGCCGACCCGCGCGGTCGTGACCACCTGCGCCTACTGCGGCGTTGGCTGTTCCTTCAAGGCCGAGATGAACGGCGATCAGCTTGTCCGCATGACGCCTTACAAGAACGGCAAGGCGAACCGGGGGCATAGCTGCGTGAAGGGCCGCTTCGCCTATGGCTACATGGAGCACCCGGACCGCATCCTGTCACCGATGATCCGCGAGTCGATCGACGAGCCGTGGCGGGAGGTCTCCTGGGACGAGGCCCTGGGTTTCGCCGCGAAACGTCTGAAATCGTTACAAAAAAATTACGGGCGGCGTTCGCTGGGGGTCATAACTTCTTCACGCTGCACGAACGAGGAAACCTTCCTTGTGCAAAAGCTTGCGCGCGGTGTGTTCATGAACAACAACACCGACACCTGCGCCCGCGTCTGCCACTCGCCCACCGGCTACGGTCTGGGCCAGACCTTCGGGACGTCGGCGGGGACGCAGGATTTCGACAGCGTCGAGCACACCGACGTGGTGATCGTGATCGGGGCGAACCCGACCGATGGCCACCCGGTCTTTGCCTCGCGTCTGAAAAAACGTCTGCGCCAAGGTGCCAAGCTGATCGTCATCGACCCGCGCCGCACCGACTTGGTGAAATCGCCACATATCGAGGCGGCGCATCACCTGCCCTTGCGTCCCGGCACCAACGTGGCCGTGGTCACGGCGCTGGCCCATACCATCGTGACCGAGGGGCTGGCGGATGAAGACTATATCCGCGAGCGCTGCGACTGGGACGAATACCTCGCCTATAGCGAGTTCGTGTCCGACCCGCGTCATTCGCCAGAAGCCGTCGAAGAGCTGACGGGCGTCCCGGCCGAAGAGCTGCGCGCCGCCGCCCGCACCTTTGCGGGCGAGAAGAATGGCGCGATCTACTATGGTCTCGGTGTCACCGAGCACAGCCAAGGTTCGACCACCGTCATGGGCATCGCGAACCTCGCCATGCTGACCGGCAACGTCGGGCGCAAAGGCGTGGGCGTGAACCCGCTGCGTGGTCAGAACAACGTCCAGGGATCTTGTGACATGGGGTCTTTCCCGCACGAGCTTCCGGGCTATCGCCACGTGAAGAACCCCGAGGTGCGGGAGATCTTCGAGAAAGCCTGGGGCGTCACGATCGACCCGGAGCCGGGTCTGCGTATCCCGAACATGCTGGACGCCGCCGTGGATGGCACCTTCAAGGGGCTTTACTGCCAAGGCGAAGACATCTTGCAATCGGACCCGGACACGAAACACGTGGCCGCGGGGCTTGCCGCGATGGAATGCGTGATCGTTCACGATCTTTTCCTGAACGAGACCGCGAACTACGCCCATGTCTTCCTGCCCGGTTCGTCGTTTTTGGAAAAAGACGGCACCTTCACCAACGCCGAGCGCCGCATCAACATGGTGCGTAAGGTGATGGCCCCGAAGGCGGGGTATGCCGACTGGGAAGTCACCCAGCTTCTCGCCCAAGCCATGGGCGCGGACTGGAACTACTCCCACCCGCGCGAAATCATGGCGGAGATCGCGGCGACGACACCGTCGTTTGCCGGCGTCACCTATGAGAAGATCAACGAGCTTGGCTCGATCCAGTGGCCCTGTAACGATGCCGCGCCGGAAGGCACGCCGATGATGCACATCGACGGGTTCGTGCGCGGCAAGGGCCGCCTGATGATCACGGAATACGTGGCGACGGACGAGAAAACCGGGCCGCGCTTCCCGCTACTTCTGACCACGGGCCGTATCCTTAGCCAATACAACGTGGGCGCGCAGACGCGGCGCACGGCGAACTCGACGTGGCACGACCAGGACCTGTTGGAAATCCACCCGCATGATGCCGAGGTGCGTGGTGTCAAAGAGGGCGATTTTGTCAAGCTCGCCTCTCGGTCCGGTGAGACGACACTGCGTGCGACGCTCACCGACCGGGTATCCCCGGGCGTGGTTTACACGACCTTCCACCACCCCGACACGCAGGCCAACGTCATCACCACGGACTTCTCCGACTGGGCCACGAACTGCCCGGAATACAAGGTGACGGCGGTGCAGGTGTCGCCCTCCAACGGTCCCACGGACTGGCAAGAGGAATACGCCGAGCAGGCCGCGCAGTCCCGGCGTATTCTTCCGGCGGCAGAATGAACGGCGCGGTCAGCAAAAACGGGATCGCGGTCGGGCCAGATGGTGCCCGCACCGTGACCCGGAGCCTGCCCGAAGAGACGGCGGTGGCCGTCTCGTTCGATGGCTCCACGCTGGCCGTGATGATGGCGACCCCGGCGGACATCGAGGATTTCGCCTGGGGCTTCGCCATGACAGAAGGCGTAATCTCGGGACCTGCGGATGTGGACGACTTCGAGGTCATCACCCATGACATCGGCATCGAGGCGCGGTTCTGGTTGAAATCGGACAAGTCCGAAGTGCTAAAGGCCCGGCAACGTGCGCTCATGGGGCCGGTTGGCTGTGGCCTTTGCGGGATCGACAGTCTTGAAGGCGCATTGCCTGATCTTCCGCCTGTTAAAGCCGACCTGCGCTTGAGCCGGGAGGAAGTGGCCACCGCCACCGAGGCGCTGCGCACCCATCAGCCGCTACATGATCGCACGCGCGCGGTTCATGCTGCCGGGTTCCTCGTCCCCGGCGAAGGGATCACGATGTCCCGCGAGGATGTCGGTCGGCACAATGCGCTCGACAAGCTGATCGGCGCCCTGCATCGCGCCGGTATCGACCCCGCGACCGGCGCGATGGTGTTGACCAGCCGCGTGTCGGTCGAGATGGTGCAAAAGACCGCCCACGCCGGATCGCCCTTCATCATCGCGGTGTCCGCACCAACCGCCACCGCGCTTGCCCTTGCGGATGGCGCGAACATTACCCTCGCGGCATTCGTGCGTGGCGAGGGGTTCGATCTTTATTCTCACCCGCATCGCGTCACCACGGGAGCTTCCGATGTCGCCTGAAAAAATGGTCACCATGGCCAACCAGATCGCCACGTTTTTCGAAAGCCAGCCGGGAGATCGCCCGGCACTGGTCGCAGCACATATCAATGACTTCTGGGAACCCCGGATGCGACGTCAGTTGTTCGACCATGTGGCCGCTGGCGGCAAAGGGTTGAAGCCGCTCGTGATCGACGCGATGGACCAGATCAACGAACCCGTGGACTAAGACCGGCGGCGCGCTCGACTGGCTCGTGGACCAGCCGCAGGTTGACGAGGCCCTGGTCGCCGTGGGCGGCGACAGCGGGGGCGGACATCTGGCCGCTGCGCTTCGCCGCGCGTTGCGTGTCCGACCGATCAACGGCCGATCACGCGCCGATCACGGATCACCGAGAAACACAGAGCGGTGACTGACATCATCCACAGGGACCTTCCTCCTCGTAACCCTTGTCATACGCAACAGAGAAACTGGAGGAAGACATGAACCTTTTCGCAACCACCGCACTGGCCGCAACAATTGTCGCCGGAGCCGCATCCGCCGAAACCATCGCGGAAATCGCTGCGGGCAACGACGACTTTTCGACCCTCGTGGCGGCAGCCGACGCGGCGGGCCTCGTCGAGACGCTGGGAAGCGAAGGCCCGTTCACGGTGTTCGCACCGACGAACACCGCCTTCGCCGCGCTGCCGGAGGGCACCGTGGACACGCTTCTCATGCCCGAGAACAAGGAAATGCTGACCAACATCCTGCTCTATCACGTCGTCGCGGCCGAGGTTCCTTCGACCGCAATCGAGATGGGCACGATGGGGGCCGACACGGCGGCCGGTCCGCAAGTCTGCATTACCAAGGGCGATGACGGCGTATCGCTGACCGATGGCGAAGGTGGCACGGCCATGGTCGTGACCGCAGACATCGAGGCCGACAACGGCGTCATCCACGTCATCGACCAGGTCATCATGCCGGGTGACGGCGCAAGCTGCTGATCCACCATGCCAGGGACGCGATTTTTTTCATGCGCAAGGGAACCAACCCCTCATCCCAAGCGTAGTCTTTATGTCCCATGACTGTCCCTGCCGAGGCTCCCACCTCGGCTCCGGCCCGGAACCCGTCCCAGGTTCCGGGCCACCTCTTTTCCGGGGCTGCTTATGTATCGAGCCAGAGACGGATCAGCGCCGCTTCCGGCGTTTCGCGCGCGCCGTTTTCAACGCCAGCATCCCAAAGCGGTTGTCCTGCCGCGTAGTGCCCGGGGATCAATCCGCCGCTTTCGCATTGGCTGACCGCGCGAATACGCAGGCCGCGTGCGCAGGCGTCCTCAAGCACGGAAAGCACATCGGGATCGTCCATCACCGTACCCGCCCCGAAGACGCGCAGCACCAGGCCGTCAACCTCCTCCAACATCGCGCGAAGCGCCGCTGCGCTGAACCCCGGCGTGAGCGACAGCATGGCAAGGTTTCTGGGCTTGAAGCGCCGCGCTCCCGGCACGGGCAGGTCGTCCTGCGGCACCGCGCGAAAGGCGTCATCCCCACGCGTGTCGTGTTTCACCAAGCCGCCGCCGTCCAACACCTTGCTGGCGAAAGCGCATTTGATGCCGGTCCATCCCGGTTGCAACAGGGTCGTGACGGCGAGGTTCAGGTTGGCGCGCGCGCCCTCGCCCGCGCCGAGCGGCGCCATGGCACCACAGAGGACCACGCGAACCTCCTGTCCGGCCAATGCCGCGGCCAGGGCGGCGCCGGTAAAGGACATGGTATCGGTGCCATGGGTCAGCAACACGGACGCTCCGGGGTGTGCGTCGATCAGGTCGAGCATCTGGTTCCAGTGGTCCGGCCCGACGTTGGAGCTGTCGAGCAGCGGATCGAAGACATGCGTCGTCAAATGCGCGCCGGCAGGAAGCATTTCCGCCACGGCGGCTTCGACGCGGCCCCGCGCGGGCACCAACCCGTGGTTCGAAGGCACCATTCCGATGGTCCCGCCGGTGTGTATGAGCACCAAGTCCATGCTTTCCGTATGACGAAGCCGCCCGTGCCAGGCAAGCCGGGAGCTAAATGCTTGATCCCCCGCCCGGTTGGCATCAAGACTGTGTCGAAGCAATCGGAGGCGACATGGCACTGCCCGTCGGAACACAGGCAAAATACTGGGGACTCGCGGCGGCGGTCTTTTTCGTCGCGCTGTGGTTATTGGGCGATGTGCTCATGCCGTTCCTGGTCGGTGGCGCGATTGCCTATTTCCTCGATCCTGTCGCGGACCGGTTGGAAGCCTGGGGGCTGAAGCGAATATGGGCAACAGTGACGATTTCGATCATCGCCTTCCTGATCTTCGTCGCGATGGTGCTTTTGATCGTGCCGACCTTGGTGTCCCAGGCCGCGCAGCTCGTGAACACCGCACCGGAGATTTTCGCGCGCCTCAAGACGGTAACCATCGAGATGTTTCCTGGCATCGTCGACGAGGATTCGGTGATCCGGCAAAGCTTCGACCAGATCGGCGCGACGGTGAAGGAACGCGGCGGGGAGCTTCTGGACACCTTGTTCTCATCGGCAATGGGCGTGATCAACGTCGTGCTTCTGATCGTGATCGTGCCCGTCGTGACCTTTTACCTCCTGTGGGACTGGGATCGGATGGTTGCGGCCATCGACGACCTTCTGCCCCGCGACCATGCGCCGGTGATCCGTGATCTGGCGTCGAAAATCGACGATACGTTGGCGGGCTTCATCCGGGGGCAAGGCACCGTTTGCCTGATCCTCGGGTCCTTTTACGCCGTGGCGCTCATGCTGATCGGGCTTCAATTCGGCCTGATCGTCGGGGCGATTGCGGGACTTTTGACCTTCATTCCCTATGTCGGCGCATTGGTCGGTGGCGCGCTCGCCATCGGTCTGGGGCTGTTTCAGTTCTGGGGCGAATGGTGGCTTCTGGGCGGGGTCGTCGCGATCTTTGTCTTCGGCCAGTTCATCGAAGGCAACGTTCTGACCCCGAACCTCGTCGGCTCCTCCATCGGACTGCATCCGGTCTGGCTAATCTTCGCATTGTCGGCCTTTGGCACGGTCTTCGGCTTCGTCGGCATGCTCGTCGCCGTGCCGGTGGCCGCCGCCATGGGTGTCGTCACGCGATACGTGATCCAGCGATACAAGGAGGGGCGGCTTTACAAGGGTCTCTCCGAAGGGGCGTTGCTGCCCCAAGAACAAGACGACGCGGACTGAGATGAGCCAGCAATTGACCTTCGATCTGCCTGTGCGCACCGCACGGGAACGCGGTGATTTCTTCGTCGCCGAGAGCAATGCCGTCGCGCTTGCCGCCGTCGAGGGGTGGCAGGACTGGCCGGGGCGCAAGATGGTTCTCACCGGACCGGCGGGCGCAGGCAAGAGCCACCTGGCACAGGTTTGGTCGGGATTGGCGGAAGCCGTCGTTATTCCGGCCGCGTCTTTGGCTGGCGCGCATGCAGACGAGGTCGCCGGGAGAAACGTGGTCATCGAGGACGCGGATCGAATCGCCGGTGACACGGATGCCGAAATCGCGCTGTTTCACTTGCACAATATCGTTCTGGCGGAGGGAGGCACTCTTCTCCTCACGTCCCGCCTGGCCCCGAGCCGTTGGGGCCTGGAGCTTCCCGATCTCAAAAGCCGCATGGAAGGCACCCCGACCATCGCGCTGGAGACCCCGGACGAGATGTTGATCTCGGCTGTGCTGGTAAAATTTTTCGACGACAGGCAGATCGCCGTGGCCCCGAACCTGATCTCCTATCTCGCGCCGCGCTTGCCCCGGTCGCTCGCAGAGGTCGAGCGCTTCGTCGCACGGCTCGACAGGCAGGCGCTTTCGGAAAAGCGGGCTGTGACCCGCGCACTGGCGGCGCGCTTGCTGGACATAGGGGAGGATGGGGGCGCATAGTCACACAGACGTCACACAACGCGCTCATACCCCCATCATGCCAGACACCACACAAATCATCCCTGCGCCAAACGCCGATTTCCTCGAAACGGAATTCCCGCCTGCTGTCGAATTGCCGATCGAGGACATCGACGGTCCGAAACGGTTCTTCAATCGCGAGCTGTCTTGGCTTGGGTTCAACTGGCGTGTGCTGGAAGAGGCCGAAAATCTGCGCGTGCCGCTGCTGGAACGGCTGCGGTTCCTGTCAATCTCGGCAACCAACCTGGACGAGTTCTACACCGTGCGCGTGGCCGGTCTGCGCGAGCTTGCGAAAGAGGGAAACAACACCCCCGCCGCCGACGGTCACACGCCCGCCGAACAGCTGTTGATGATCGACGCCAACGCCCGCGCGCTGATGTCGCGCCAGCAAGAGGTGTTCGAAACGCTGGCCGGCGAAATGGCAGCAACGGGCATCGTGTTATGCAGTCGGGATGACGTGACCAAGGCCGATCTGAAATTTCTGGACGACGTGTTCCTGAGCCGGGTGTTTCCTGTGCTCTCACCGCTTGCCATCGACCCGGCCCACCCGTTTCCATTCATCCCGAACACCGGCTTCGCGCTCGCGCTCGAACTGGAGCGGAAGGCGGACAAACGCAAACTCCAGGCGCTGCTTCCGATCCCACATCAGATCGACCGTTTCATTCGGCTGCCGTCCAGCGATGGCACGATGCGGTTCCTGCCGCTCGAAGACCTTTTGATCCTCAAGATGGACAGCCTGTTTCCGGGCTATCTGACCAAGGGACATTGTGCTTTCCGCGTGCTGCGTGACAGCGACCTTGAGGTCGAGGATGAAGCCGAAGACCTGGTGCGGGAGTTCGAGACGGCTTTGAAACGCCGCCGCCGTGGCGAAGTGGTTCGGATGAAAGTGTCCTCGGAGGCGCCCAAATCGCTGCGCACGCTCATTCAGCGGGAGCTTCACGTTTCCGACGACGAGATCGTCGAAGTCGACGGTTTGATCGGTATGGCGGACTTGTCCGAGCTTGTCGTCGATGAACGCCCCGATCTTCTCTGGCCAAGCTTCACGCCGCGCGTGCCGGAACGGGTGCAGGATTTCGAAGGCGATATTTTCGCGGCAATCCGGCAAAAGGACATGCTGCTGCACCATCCTTATGAGACCTTCGGCATGGTGGTGCGGTTTTTGGAGCAGGCCGCGCTCGACCCCAATGTCGTGGCGATCAAGCAGACCCTTTACCGGACCTCGCGCAATTCGCCTATCGTTTCAGCACTGTGCGAGGCGGCGGAAGCGGGCAAATCCGTGACCGCGCTCGTGGAACTGAAGGCCCGGTTCGACGAGGCCGCGAACATCCGGCAATCGCGCCGGCTGGAGCGGGCGGGCGCCCATGTCGTCTACGGCTTCATGCAGTACAAAACCCACGCCAAAATTTCCACGGTGGTGCGCCGTGAAGGCGATGAGCTTGTGACCTATACGCATTACGGCACCGGCAACTATCACCCGATCACGGCGAAGATTTACACTGACCTGTCGCTGTTCACCTGCGACGCCGCCCTCGGACGCGATGCAACGCGGGTGTTCAATTACCTGTCCGGCTACGTGCAGCCCGAAAGCCTCGAAAAACTCGCGATTTCGCCGCTCACGCTGAAATCCAAGCTGCTTGAATTGATTGAAGCGGAAGCGGAACACGCGAAAGCCGGAAAGCCCGCCGAGATCTGGGCGAAAATGAACTCGCTCGTCGAGGAAGACGTGATCGACGCCCTTTACCGGGCAAGTCAGCAGGGCGTGAAGATCAGCCTCGTCATACGGGGTATCTCGGGCCTGCGTCCGGGGATCAAGGGGCTGTCCGAAAACATCCGGGTGAAGTCCATCGTGGGCCGGTTCCTCGAACACTCGCGGATCGTGTGTTTCGGGAATGGTCATGGTCTTCCGTCGAAGAAGGCACGCGTTTTCATCTCCTCGGCGGACTGGATGGGCCGCAACCTCAACCGTCGCGTGGAAACACTGGTCGAGACGACGAACCCGACCGTGAAAGCACAGATCGTTTCGCAGATCATGGCGGCGAACCTGCATGACGTGGCCCAAAGCTGGGTCATGCAGCCGGATGGCAGCTTTGCGCGTCCCGACCTGACCGGGAACGACACGCCGTTCAACTGCCACAAGTTCTTCATGGAATACCCCTCGCTCTCGGGTCGAGGGTCTGCGGGCGCCTCCGATGTGCCCGAGCTCACGCACAGCCACGATTGAGACGTCACTTCGGAACCGGGTGGTCGGTTTGGCGCGTTGACCCTGCGCCCCGGCTGCTGTCATAACCGGGGATAGGCAACCGGAGCACGTCATGGACGGAACCGAAGAGCGCGACTGGGGACCGTTTGGACGGCCCCTGTTTGCAGACCCGCAAACCCGCGATCTGGCGCGTGTCGGTGTTGTGGATATCGGATCGAACTCGGTCCGGATGGTGGTTTTTGACGGTGCCGCGCGCTCGCCTGCCTATTTCTACAATGAAAAGATCATGTGCGGCCTTGGCGCCGGGATTTCCGAAACCGGGCGATTGAACCCGGAGGGCCGAAAGCGCGCCCTGAAAGCGATTCGCCGATTCCAGCTTCTCGCGGTGGGGATGGACCTTCCTCCCCTCACCGCCGTTGCCACCGCAGCGGTGCGAGACGCGGAGGACGGGCCTGAATTTCGCGAAGAGGTGCTGCGTGAAACCGGGCTGACCATGCACGTCATCGACGGGATCGAAGAAGCGCGGCTTTCGGCGCAAGGGGTGCTCTTGGGGTGGCCCGGCGCGAATGGGTTGATGTGCGACATTGGCGGCTCTTCGATGGAGCTGGCCGTCATCGAGAACGGCGAAGTCGGCAAGCGCGTCACCTCCGGCCTCGGACCGCTCAAGCTTCAGGGTTTGAAGGGTGGCAAGAAGGCGCTGCGGAAGCACATTCAGAAGGTGATGGACGAGTTGGCCGAAGAAGTCGGCACGGGTCATGACCGAATTTTCCTGGTTGGCGGGTCCTGGCGGGCGATTGCCAAGCTCGACATGTATCGGCGGGACTATCCTCTGACCGTGCTGCACGAATACCGGATGCGTCCCAAGGAATTGGCCACGACACTCAAGTGGATCGGCAAACAGGATCTGGACGAAGTGCGCCAGCATACCTCGACCTCTTCGACCCGTATGGCCCTGGTCCCGATCGCGTCGGAAGTGCTCAAGAAGCTCGTCCGCACGTTCAAACCCAAGGATATCGCGGTGTCGTCCTATGGCATTCGCGAAGGCATGCTCTATGAGCAGATGCCCGACATCCTGCGCCAACGCGACCCTTTGATCGAAGCCTGCCGGTTTGCAGAACGCAAAGACGCGCGGATGCCGGGGTTCGGCAAGGCGCTCTATGCATTTATCCGACCGCTGATCGCGCATGAACCATCCCATCGGCGGCGGATCATCAAGGCAGCCTGCCTGCTCCATGACGTGACCTGGCGCGCGCACCCGGATTATCGCCACGAGGTTTGTTTCGACAATGCGACCCGCGCCAACCTTGGCGGGATGACCCACAAGGAACGCGTGTTCCTCGGGCTTTCACTGCTCCATCGCTACAAGTCCAGCCGCGACAATTGCCGGTTCGAGAACACCTTTACGATCCTCAACGACCAGGAGATCAATCGGGCCGAGATCGTCGGAAAAGCAATGCGGTTCGGGGCGATGTTTGCTGTCGATGAGCCGCACAAGAAAGCGTCCCTGAAATGGCGCCCGAAGCGCAAGGAATTGATCCTGCACATAAAACCGGAAGCCGCCGGTTTGTTCGGGGAAGTCGCCGAGGCGCGGTTCAAAAGCCTGGCCTCTACACTTGGCGGCGAGGGCATCGTCGTCGTTGCCGACTAGCGCGAAAAAAATGCCCCGCCGGTCCGGCGGGGCAGTGCACCTTTGAGAAAGAAACGAAAACCGTCAGATATCTGTGCCGGTCCCATCGTCCCGGCGCCGAATGATGATGTCGCCATTGGGCAGCTCTTCGGGCGCCTCGTATTGCGGCATGTTCTTCAACAGGTCCCGCCACGCTTCGGCCAGAGGCTCCATCTCTTCAGAAAAGCCATCCATGAACAATTCCAGCGCTTCGCCAAGCTTCTTGGCGCCCTCGCTGAAATTGTCCGACTCGGACTGAGCCAGTGCCGGTCCTGAGGCGAGGGCTGCTGCGGCCAGTGTCATCGTGATCCGTTTCATGACCCTAATATGGGAACGATGTCGCTCCCACTCAAGTCACAGATCAATCTCCAAGGAAACGGGGAAGTGGTCCGAGGCGGTCAGGAGCGCTTCGCGGAGTTCCAGTGTTTCGTAACAGACCGGGTCGTCGAAGGGATGCCATATCCGCCAGTCCGGGCGTGGCTTCATCAAGTCAGGCGACACCATGATGTAGTCGAGCAACGCCTGAAGGTAACGCCGCTCAGCGTGAATCCAGAACCGCGCCGTGGTGGGCATGGCCCCAACCCGCTGGCCAAGGGCGAGCTTGGCATGGGGATCGAACAGCTCGGCCGCACCGTTTTCGCCAAGCACCACTTCGACGCCCGACCGTCCGAACAGTTTTTCGTATTCGTCCAGACCGGGACCGTCGTTGAAATCCCCCATGACGATCAGGCTATCGCCCGCGATAAGGTGTTCGTCGACCCGTTGCCTGAGCCAGATGCACTGCGCCATCTGTTTACGCCGGTTCTCGATGGCCAAGCGCATGATCTCTTGCGGGTTGGTGGCCCCGTGCGGTGCTTTCGACTTCGCGTGAACACCGATCAGCCGAACCTCGCGGCCACTTTCCTTGAGCGTGAGCGCCACTTCAAGGGGCGGTTTGGACCATGTCACCAGGTCGGCGGCAGCGTCCGTGTCGAGGTCGAAGCGAAACACGCTGTCAAAGCGCGGGGCATCCTGCGCACCTTTTTTCCCGGTCTCGTGGCCTATCGGATCATGTGCCGCGTCGAAAACGTCCGGGTTGTAAAGCAGGGCGATCTCCTGCTGGGTGGCGTTGCGAAACCCCAGAAGCGCACGGCGGGCCCGCAAGCCGACGGCATAGGCGAAGCCTTCGAGCGCGCGTTTCGTGGAGCGACGACGGTTATCGTCGGGGGCTTCGATCACCATGATCGCGTCAGCGTCGAGCGCGGTGAAAACAATCCCCAAGGCTTCCAATTGGCCGCGACGGGTCACATCGTGGCGGCCTGACCAGCCGCCGTCTTCGATCATCTCACCATCGTCGTCGAAAAGCGCGTCGAACCACTCGACGTTGTAGGTCACGATCCGGGCCATCAGACCCGGCCTTCGCTGATCTCTTCCCAGGCCCGGTTCACGGCGATGAGCTGCTTCTCCGCCAGTTTCACGGCCTCTTCCGGCACCCCCCGCGCGATCAGTTGGTCTGGATGCGACGCCCTCACTTCCGCGCGCCAGGCTTTGCGAATTTCCGGCAAGGGTGTCTCCGGCGTCACTCCCAGAACCTCGTAGGGGTTGGGCACGGCATCCGGCACGAAACGGGCACGAAGCGAACGGAACCGGGCTTCGTCTATCCCGAAAATCCGGGCGACCTTGGCCAGAAACTCGTCCTCTGCCGGGTGGTATTCACCATCCGCCAAGGCGATGTGGAAAAGACCTTCCATGAGATCGCACAGCGCCGGATCGGCCTCACCGAACATGGCCGCGATCTTCTGCGCGTATTGTTCGAATCCTGCAACGTCCGTGCGGGCCATATTGAAGATTCGCGCAGTGTTTTTTTCTTCGGAAGGCGGAATCGTGAAAACCTCGCGGAACGCCGACACCTCGTTCCGGGTCACCAGACCATCTGCCTTGGCCATCTTGGCGCCGAGCGCGATCACGGCGATGGCGAAACCGGCCGAGCGTTCTGGAGGTGTGCGCAGGCGCGAAAAGACCTCCGACAGGCTTTCGCCCGAGGTCAGCGCCGAGAGCGCATCTGTTATGCGAGTCCAAATCGACATGGCGATAGTTAATCAGATGTCACGCATCCACGACAGGCGAAATCAGGTCAGCAGACCCTCATTTCCAGCAGAGCGGATGTGCGCCTCGATCGCAACCGGCCCCTCTTCGATGACCACGCGGGTGTCATCGAGAAACGGTTCAAGCGCATGTGTCAGGGCTTCTGCCTGTGGGTGGCGAAGCGTGAGCGTCAGCAAACGTGCTCCGCCGTCTGGAATCGCGGGCGCCGGGTTCGGGCTGTTCCATTGTATGAGGCTCGGGAACAAGCCGTCGAACGGCAGTTTCCCATCGGCGGGTACGGCCATGCGCCACGCGTATGGACCGCGAGACAAGGCCCAGCCTTCACCGACACCGGCGGGCGCCTTAGCCAGCGCCTCGTTCAGATCATCGACCCGCATGACCCAGTTGGTCAGTGCTGCCGGGCCAGTCCGGTTGTCCAGATCGAAAAACCGGGGGCGTCCGGGTGACGTGGCCGAGGGGTTGACCGCGACGACTTCCAGATAGTCTGCCGGGCCAAGCGACATCAGCCGATTGTGCGTGCCCATGGCGACATGGTCTCCGCCCCCGTCCATGGGTTGGCCCAAGGTGGTTTCCACCAGCGTCACGCCGTCCTCCAGCGTTGCCGCTGTAACCACCAAGTGATCCAGTTCCGCCTTGTTCATGCTGCACCCTTCCCGCGCGGACTATGGCACGATGGTCCGGGGCAGGCAAAACAATCCGGGAATGACCGCCCCCGGTCAGGTCGCCAGTGCAACGGCCAACCGGTTTTGCACCTCGATCACGCGCGGCAAGTCGATGGTCGCGATCTGGCCGTCACGGACCACCTGGCGACCTTCCACGAAAAGGTCACGCACCTGCGTCGGTCCGGCGAGGAGGAGCGCCGCGGGATCCCAGCTTCCCGCGCTTTCGACGCCGCTTACGTCCCAGATCGCGATGTCGGCGCGTTTGCCCGGCGCAATCTGTCCACAGTCGTGGCGCCCAAGCACCTCGGCACCGCCGCGTGTGGCGATCCAGAGCGCCTCGCGCGCACTCATCTTGTCGGCCCCGAACGCGACCCGCTGCAACAGCATCGCCTGGCGCGCCTCGGCGACCAGATTGCCCGCGTCGTTCGACGCAGACCCGTCCACCCCCAGACCCACCTTCACGCCCGCGTCGCGCATGGCACGGACCGGGGCGATCCCGGACCCGAGGCGACAGTTGGAGCAGGGGCAATGCGCCACGCCGGTGCGAGATTTCGCGAACAGGTCGATCTCGGCACCGTCCAGTTTGACGCAATGGGCGTGCCAGACGTCATCGCCGGTCCACCCGAGGTCTTCGGCGTATTGGCCGGGGCGACAGCCGAACATCTCTTCGCTATAGGCGATGTCCTCGTCGTTCTCGGCCAGGTGGGTGTGCATCATGACGCCCTTGTCGCGCGCCAGGACCGCGCTGTCGCGCATCAACTCGCGGCTGACCGAAAACGGTGAGCACGGCGCAACACCGACCCGGACCATCGCGCCCTCGGTGGCGTCGTGGTGGGCGTCGATCACGCGGATACAATCGTCGAGGATCGCGGCCTCGGCTTCCACGACACTGTCAGGCGGCAGCCCGCCCGCGCTTTCGCCGATGGACATGGAGCCACGGGTCGGATGGAACCGCATCCCGATCTCGCGCGCGGCGTCGATGGTGTCGTCAAGACGTGACCCGTTCGGGAAGAGATACAGGAGATCGGAGGTCAACGTGCATCCCGACAGGGCCAGTTCGGCCAGGCCAGTGAGCGAGGAGATGTGCATTTCTTCCGGCCCGAAGTGTTCCCAGATCGGGTAGAGCGTCTTGAGCCAGCCAAATAGCAGCGCATCCTGTCCACCGGGCACGGCGCGCGTCAGGGTTTGGAACAGGTGATGATGGGTGTTCACGAGGCCCGGTGTCACGACACAGCCCGTGGCCAGAACAACCTCGCCTTCGGTCCGGAGACCCTGGCCGATCTCCACGACCACCCCGTTTCGGATCAAGACGTCGGCACCGTGCAACTCCCGCGCGTCGTCGTCCATGGTCAGGAGCACTTGCGCGTTACGGATCAGCGTCTCGGTCACTGGACCCCCTTCAGAAAGGGGATCGCCGCCGCATGGATGTCCGCATTCGCGGCCGCAATGACCCGGCCGCCGTCCTGTGCGGGACCACCATCCCAATCTGTCACGATACCGCCCGCGGCGTTGATCACCGCCATCGGCCCCTGGATGTCATAGGCGTTCAATCCCGCCTCCACGACCAGATCCACCTGGCCAGCCGCAACGAGCGCATAGGCGTAGCAATCAATGCCATACCGCGTGAACTTCACCTCTTTCGCGAGCCGGTGGAACGCCGCACCTTCGGCTGCCGAGCCGACCTCGGGAAAGGTCGTGAAGAGCGATGCGTGGGACAATTCCCGCGTGGCGCGGGTTGCCAAGGGATGGGTGCCGTGGGGTCCGGCAACCTCTGCCAGACCGAAACCACCGACGAACCGTTCACCGATAAAGGGCTGATCAACAATGCCGAACTCGGGACCGCCCGCGCCGCCGACCGCGATCAGGGTGCCCCATGTGGGCGTGCCAGAGATAAAGGCCCGCGTGCCGTCGATGGGATCAATCACCCAGGTGAGCCCGGAGGTGCCATCCTGCGCGCCGTATTCTTCGCCAAGGATCGCATCATCGGGACGGCGCTCGGCCAGAACAGCACGCATCGCGCGCTCGGCAGCCCGGTCACCTTCCGTGACTGGGTCGAACCCCTCGGACAGCTTGTTGTCCGCCGCCAAGTCCTGACCGCGAAAATGCGGAAGAATCGCTGCACGCGCGGCGTCAGCCATGGCGTGTGCAGTCGCGACAAGCTCGCGTTCAAGGAGTTTTCGATCAGACATGACACATCCGCCAGAAGAGACCTCTTCCGGCGGTAGTCTGTCACACATGCACCGTCAAGTCGTCAGGCGACGTCCGAGAGCACCCGTGCCAGTTCGAACAGGCGACGCCGCTGATTCTCCGGAATCGCGTAGTAGCTCCGCACAAGCTCCAAAGCCTCTTTATCGGCCAGGATGTCTTCGGGCAGGGAACGGTTCGTATCCTGCTCGACCCCGCCTTCGAGACCCTCGAAGAAAAAGCTTACCGGCACAGACAAGGCAAATGAAATGTCCCACAGCCGGGAAGCGGAAACACGGTTCATCCCTGTTTCGTACTTCTGGATCTGCTGAAACTTGATACCCACCTGTTCCGCAAGCTGTTGCTGTGTCATACCGACCATCCAACGCCTATGGCGAATTCTCTTACCGACATGCACATCCACAGGATGCTTCATCTTTCAACTCCTAATAGCTCGGTCCGCAACGAGGCCTAGAAAAAACTTTTACGCGCTCAACCACAACCTGTCTTTTTGGATATTCAAAGGAAACTGTTATTTTTAGTTAATAATCAGTATATTAAAACAATTTCACATGGAACTGTTCCGATCTCAAGAAGCGCCTTCGCCTCCCGAAATACCCGTAAAGGTTGTTTCGCGTTCTGCAATTCCCAAATGCCACAAACACTATTGCCGTCCCTACTCCCGCACCGCTAGGCGGTGTCACGCAACGTTTTGGTCGTGATCGAACGGGCTAACACCTACCGTCGCACAAAAGGAGGACCCAATGAAAGCATACCAGATTCTATCGTTCGACGAACCCCCGAGCCTTCAAGAGGTGGCCAAACCGACCCCTGCAGAGGGAGAAATCCTCGTTGAGATCGCGACTTGCGGCCTAAATTTCGGCGACCTGCTGATGGCCAAAGGGCAATACCAGGAGAAGCCTCCCCTGCCGTTTACGCTGGGGATGGAAGTGGCCGGGACGGTGGTCGAATGCGGCGCGGGGGTCGACGATATTGCTCCCGGCACACGGGTTTTAGTTGGTGGTGGCAATGGGTTAGCCGAGTTCGGCGTCTTCCCGGCGAAAAAGGCACTGCCCATCCCGGATGAGATGCCGTTCACCGACGCAGCGGCCTTTCAGGTGGCCTACGGCACGTCGCACGTCGGGCTTGACCACCGCCTGCAGTTGCAGGCCGGCGAAAACTTGCTCGTTTTAGGTGCGGCAGGCGGCGTTGGCCTCACCGCTATCGAAATCGGCAAGCTGATGGGCGCGACGGTGATCGCCTGTGCCCGCGGCAAAGAAAAGCTTGAGGTCTGCAAGTCCGCAGGCGCGGATCACCTGATCGACAGCGAAACCGACGACATCCGCGAAGCGGTCAAGGCGCTCGGCGGCGCGGATGCCGTGTATGATCCGGTCGGCGGCGAGCAGTTCAAAGCGGCGATGCGTTCCTGCAATCCGGAAGCACGACTTCTGGTTGTAGGATTCGCAAGCGGCGACATCCCCCAGATTCCGGCGAACCACCTTCTGGTGAAGAACCTGAACGTGATGGGGTACTACTGGGGCGGATACAATGTGTTCCGGCCCGAGGTGATCCGCGACTCGATGCAGACCTTGGTCACCTGGTACTCGGACGGGAAACTCAAGCCGCACGTCAGCCATGCGCTCCCGCTGGAACAGGCAGGTGAGGCATATGAATTGCTCAGGTCCCGCAAGTCGACCGGCAAAGTCGTCGTGACGATGACCTGAGAAACGCGGGCGGCGGGTTACTCCGCCGCCTCGACCGCTGCTTGGCGCGGGCGCTGTTGCCCCATCGCACCGTAGGCAGAGCGAAGATCTTCCACCAGCCGTTCTGCCGCCGCGCCCTTGAGCGCCTCCGACACATAGAGATTGACGGCATAGCTCGGCAGGTCCGGCAGCGACCCGCAATGGTGAACCGGATACATCGGGCGCATGTCGGTGCCCGCCAAACGCGCGTGCACCGCAAGATCCGCACCGACTGAAGCATCAATGGTGCGCCCCTCTTCCGCCGACACGGCCATTTCCCAAGGGATCCCCTCGGCGTCCAGCACGGCCTGCACCTTGGGCCGGAACTTACAACGTGTCTCGAACGCCAGGCGCAGAGGACGCTGTTTCCACGCGGTGCCACCATCCGCGCCCATCCAGAGCAACGGCAGTTCCACAAGAACCTCACCTGCCCCTTCGCCCATCTCTTCGGTTGTCAGGACGATATCGCATTTGCCGCGATCGAAATCGTCCTTCAGCGCAGTGGTGAAAGACGACACGATATTGATCTTCATGCGCGGAAAGAGCTGGTTGAAAGTCTTCAAGACCGGCGGAAGCATGGGGAGCACGATGTCATGGGGCACGCCCAGCACGATCTCGCCTTCGAACACTGAGTCTGTGAGCCGCGACAGAGCCATGTCGTTCAGCTCCAGCATCCGGCGGGCATAGGAGAGAAGCTGATCGCCGTCGGACGTGAGCTCGATCTTGCGACCGGTCCGGTCGAAGAGCTTGAGGCCAAGGCTTTCTTCCAGGCGCTTGATCTGCATGGACACGGCCGACTGGGTCAGATGCAGAACTCCTGCGGCTCGGGTGACTCCGCCCGTATCGGCAACGGTGACAAAGGCGCGCAGCGCGGTGAGGTCGAGGTTTCTGGCCATATCACAATCCTTGATGGACAGCTTCAAAATCATTCGTTTTCAGAATTACCCGATTTCACTCATATATCAAGTATCGAGATTCACGACGACTCCCGCATCACATTTACTGAAGGACCATCCCATGTCCCATAGCCGCACCGCTTCCGCCCTCTCCTTCGAGGCACCCAAGCCGCGCCGCTCGCTTACCGTCGTGATCGCCGAAGGACTTGCCACCCGTCGCGAGCGCCTGGCTCTCGCACGGCTCGATACGCACCTGCTCGACGACATCGGAGTCGATCCGAAATCGGCCTGGTCCGAAGCAAAACGCCCGTTTTGGGAGCTTCCGGGCCGTCATCACTGGTAAGTCATCGTTCGGGGCCGTTTTCGACCCCGGAAATCCTTGAAAATGCGCAGAACCCTGCCAATATCTGATCCAAGTCCGGGGACTTCGTGTTCCGACTAGGGAAACGCTTTTCAGGAGGCAGTTAATGGCTGACTACAACACGATCCGCGCTGGCGCAGGCACCCGCAGCGCTCAGATCGATGAGGGCCTTCGCGCCCATATGAACAAGGTCTACGGCCTGATGTCCGTAGGCTTGCTTGTGACGGCGGGCGCCGCTTGGGCCTTCGGGACCGCCGAGCCGCTCCAGGCGATGCTCCGCGACCCGGCAACGGGCGCCATGTCGATTCTCGGCTGGATCGTGATGTTCCTGCCGCTCGTCATGGTGTTTGCCTTTGGCGCGGCGATCAACAAGCTGTCCGCCGCTGGGGCGCAACTGTTCTTCTATGCCTTCGCGGCCGTGATGGGCATCTCGATCAGCTGGATCTTCCTCGCCTTCACGGACTTCTCGATCGTCCAGACGTTCCTCATTACGTCAATCTCCTTCGCGGGGCTTTCGCTCTGGGGTTACACGACCAAGAAGGATATCTCCGGCTGGGGGTCGTTCCTCATCATGGGTCTGATCGGCCTGATCATCGCGTCGATCGTGAACATCTTCCTCGCCTCGTCCGCGATCCACTTCGCGATCTCGGCCATTGGCGTGCTGATCTTCGCGGGCCTGACCGCCTATGACACGCAGCGGATCAAGAACGACTACCTCGCGCACGCACAGGCGATGGACAGCGAGTGGCTCGCCAAGTCGGCGATCCTCGGGGCCCTGAACCTGTACCTGGACTTCGTGAACCTGTTCATGTTTCTACTCCAGTTCCTCGGCAACCGCGAGTAACAGAGACGGCAATTGTCGCCTATTCAGGGCCGGTCCTTCGGGGTCGGCCCTTTTTCGTGGGTCTCGGGAAACAACGGCGTGGAGAAACCGCTAAGGCGGCAAATTCGGGACAAGATTGACCGGCATACCCTTCCCAGTGATGGAAAGGAGCGCAGCATGTCGATGTGGACCCTGTTGGGGACTGGAGCATTTTTCAGCGGCGTGTCGCTGTTTTACTTGGTTATGAACCGGACGCGAAAGCGACGGATGGAAGAGTTCGAAGCGACACAGCGCAACGCCTGACCCCCAAAAACCCGATGACGGCCGCAGGAACACACTGCGGCCGTTTTGCTGTCACAGGGTCATTCGCATCTGCACGGCGGGAAAGCTCAGACCCGGCGCGAGCGCGAGGTCAATCTCACCTTTTGCGGCGAATCCCATGCGGGCGTAAAACCCGGCGGCGGTCAGGGTCGAGAGGCACGAGAGCACCCGGACGCCTTCGGCGCGCGCATGATCCAACACCTGCGACACGAGCAGTCCGCCGATGCCAGCGCCGGCCATGTCGGGGTGCACCGCGACATGGCGCATGTGCCCCCAGTCCAGCGGGGCCGCGCCCCCTGCGGGTCCCTGCCAGGTCCAACCACCCGCGGCGATCAGGTCGCCACCCCCGGTTTCGGCCACCAGATAGCCCGGCGCCTTGAGCAGCATGTCCTGCGCCTTGCCGATCACGGGAAGCGCAGCCGCCAGAACATTGGGGTGATAATCCGGGACGAGCAGGCTGCCATAGCTCGCCGTGAGGAGTTTCGTCAGCGGCGCTTCGTCCGTGTCCCTGGCCGGTCGCAGCGTGAACGGCGGCGGTGTGGGTCCGGGACTTCGGGGTGGGTCTGGTCGTTCAATCATCCTGTTGGTCCTTCGAGCTTCGTGTTGCTTGGGGACCGGCGCGGAGATTAGGGGCTTACAAAGAAAAACCGCGCGGTCCCGGGTGGGCCGCGCGGCTTTTCGTCTGGGTGACCAGAAGGCTTACTTGATCTTGCCTTCTTTGTACTCGACGTGCTTGCGCGCGACCGGATCGTATTTGCGTACGGTCATCTTCTCGGTCATGGTGCGCGCGTTTTTCTTGGTCACGTAGAAGTGCCCGGTATCCGCGGTCGAATTCAGGCGGATCTTGATGGTAGTCGGTTTCGCCATGTCGTCAGCTCCTCGTCGGGTGTTCCCACCCGGTCAAATCCTTGAAGCCCGCGTTTTAGCGTGCCGGTGGCTCGAGTCAACCGCATTCTCCCGGCAAATGCGTTATACTGACCCGGCAATCGCGTCACGAAAGGACATTTCATGCATCTTGGAGCATTCTCCGTCAGCCTTACCGTCGCCGATATCGCCACCTCGCATGCGTTCTACGAAAAGCTCGGCTTTTCCGAAGCCGGCGGCGATCAGGACCAGGGCTGGCTCGTTCTCAGGAGCGGCGACACCACCATTGGCCTATTTCAGGGCATGTTCGACAAGAACCTGATGACTTTCAATCCGGGTTGGGGACCCCAGGCGCAGCCGCTCGCGGAACCATTCGAGGACGTGCGCGCGATCCAGGCCCGGCTGAAGGCCGCGGGCGTGGCGTTGATCGAGGAGACCGATCCCGAAGGCAGCGGCCCCGGCTTCATCACGCTCGAAGATCCGGACGGCAATCCGATTCTGATCGACCAGCACGTCTGAGACCCGCGCGCGCATGGTCGGCCGCCCACCAAGCGACTGACGAGGCGGAGGGGCACCCCACACCCCCGCGTGACCCCCGCGTGGGTGTCTTTGCCAGGATGAAGATACGCGCGGATGGCCTGTAAGCCGGATTTTGTAACGGCGGGCTTGCGCCCACCGCCGACGATCATTCCTCTAGAGCGTCCGTCACCGAACGCTTCAAGCTGCCAACCCGAACCTCAAGGGCCAAGACGGCCTTGCCCGTTGCCGGGCGTGAGGTCCCTATTTGGCATTGCTCCCGGTGGGGCTTGCCGTGCCGCTTCCGTTGCCGGTCGCGCGGTGGGCTCTTACCCCACCGTTTCAGCCTGACCCCGGATCACGTCCGGGGCGGTTTGTTCTCTGTGGCGCTTTCCCTCGGGTTGCCCCGGCCGGGCGTTACCCGGCACCGTTGTCTTGTGGAGTCCGGACTTTCCTCCCCAAGGGCAGGTTTCCCTGCCCTAGCGGCGATCATCCGGCCATCCGCGCAAAAGGTGACTTAGGCGCTGACGGGGGATCGGTCAACGCCGAAGCGCCCGGCAAGATCCCGGGCGATGGCCATGTCGGTCGCGTCGAGCGGCCCTTCGGTCCAGGGACGAAAGCGCAGACGCAGGGCCGAGAGAACATGTGCGGCGCCAACATCGCAGGGGTAGCCGAAGGCCCCAGCGGCTGTGAGGAACGCCTTTTCGGACAGGTCCGAACCCGTGTTGGCTGAGTTCGGCCAGATCGACTGGCCCTCCAAGGCAAGCCGCCGCCAGTCGAAGCGTTTTCCGGGGTCGGCCTTGCGGTCCGGGGCGAAGTCGGAATGGCCCAGCACGCCCTCGGGAGGTATCGACCAGCGCCCGCGAATATCGGAAACGAGCAAGGACAGGGCCGACATTTGCGGCTCCGAGAACGGGTGTAGGCCGGTATTGTCCAATTCGATCCCGATCGAACGCGAGTTCACGTCACCCTCGCCGCGCCACTCACCCGCACCCGCATGCCATGCCCGCTTGGCCTCATCCACAAGCTGCACGACGTCTCCATCGCGGCCGATCAGATAATGCGCAGAGACCTCGTGCTCCGGCGCGCACAGACGGTCGAGCGCCGCCTCGGCGCTCTCCATCGCGGTGTAATGAATAACGATCAGGTGAGGCTGCCGCCCGTCCCGCCGTTCGCCGAAGTTCGGCGAGGGATGGACGCGCGGCTTACTCGGAGACGCCGGGAGTTTCGACATCCACGTATTGCGTCACAACGTCGGGCGCACCCGCTTTTGCGGCACGGAAGGGGGCCGGATCCCAGTAACAGGCGAAGCCGTCGCCATCGGGGTCAAGCCCCATCCGGTCGCGCTGCGGACCGCCAGCGTCGAGGAACGCCTCCTGGGCGCGGTCCGAAGACGGGTATTTAGCACAGTTGCGCTGGAACCGCGCTTCGGCGTTGAAGTTCGCGCGGTTGTACATCTGCTGACCCTTGGCGTTCGTGGTCTGCAAGGCATATTGAACGATGGACGCGCCGCCGCCGCCTTCGCGCTGCGGCAATTCGGTCGGCTGGATCTGCACGTATTGCGCACGGTTTTCTGCGAGGCGTTCGGCATCTGACTGGATCGACTCGCGGGAGCTGACCGCCTGGAAGTTCTGTTCGTCGGAAAGAGCTGCCGGGCTGGCGGGTGCGCCCGTTTCGACCGCCGCTTCCGACGTGCCGGTGGCGAGCGTCGAACTGGAGGACATGGCGTTCATCGGGGCACCGACATCGGCCGTTTGGGCCGGCGTCGAGAGGCCCAGCGCCTGCGCGGCTTCGGCGGCCACGGCCTGCCCTTCGCTCGTCGCACCGATGGGTTGCGAGGACACCGCGGCGGCCTCGGGCAACCCCGTCACGCCGGAGGATTGCGCGGTGCCAGCCCCTGCGCCGCTGTCGGGCATGGTGGGGCTACAGGCGGCAAGCGCGAGAGCGGCAAGGGAAAGGGATGCGATCGACCGCATAGAAACTGCTCCAAAACTGGGTTCCGGGGCAATTACCACCATTTTTCCGGCTTGGAAACAAATCCCGCAGCGCCTTCGAGCGCATAGGCGACATTCAGCAAGTCGCCCTCTTCCCACGGACGACCGATGAGTTGCAGGCCCAGGGGAAGCCCCTTGGCGTCCAACCCGGTCGGCACCGAAATCCCCGGCAGTCCCGCGAGGTTGACCGTGACGGTGAACACATCGTTGAGATACATCTGCACCGGATCGGCATCGACCATTTCGCCCAATCCAAAGGCCGCCGAGGGCGTCGCCGGCGTAAGGATCGCGTCCACGCCCTGATCGAACGCCTCGTCGAAGTCGCGCTTGATCAAGGCGCGCACCTTGCGGGCGCGGTTGTAATAGGCGTCGTAGAAACCCGCAGACAACACGTAGGTCCCGACCATCACGCGGCGCTGCACCTCGTGCCCGAACCCTTCGGCGCGGGTTTTTTCGTACATGTCCACGATCCCCTCGCCCGCTTCGAGCTTGGCGCGGTGGCCGTAGCGCACCCCGTCGTAGCGCGCGAGATTCGAGGAGGCCTCGGCGGGCGCGATCACGTAGTAGGCGGGCAGCGCGTACTTGGTGTGCGGCAGAGAGATGTCGATGATCTTCGCGCCCGCGTCTTCGAGCATCTTGCGACCCTCGGCCCAGAGGTTCTCGATCTCTTCGGGCATACCGTCCATGCGGTATTCTTTCGGAATGCCGATGACCTTGCCCTTGATGTCGCCGGTGAGCATCGCCTCGAAATTCGGCACCGCAAGCTCGGCAGAGGTCGAATCCTTCGGGTCGTGGCCGGCCATGCTTTCAAGCATGATCGCGGCATCACGCACCGTTTTGGTCATCGGACCCGCCTGATCGAGCGAGGACGCGAAGGCGACAACACCCCAACGCGACACGCGCCCATAGGTTGGCTTGATCCCCACCGTGCCGGTGAAGGCGGCAGGTTGACGGATCGAACCGCCGGTGTCGGTGCCGGTCGCGGCAAGACAGAGGTCGGCGGCCACGGCGGAGGCAGAGCCCCCCGATGAGCCGCCCGGCGTCAGTATGCGGTCATCCACTTTCCACGGGTTCACCGCATTGCCGTAAACCGACGTCTCGTTCGACGAGCCCATGGCGAATTCGTCCATGTTGAGCTTGCCCAACATGACCGCACCGTCAGCGAACAGGTTCGTTGTGACGGTCGATTCATACTCCGGCTTGAACCCTTCGAGGATGCCCGAGGCCGCCTGAGAGGCGACGCCCTTGGTGCAGAAGAGATCCTTGATGCCCAGCGGGATGCCGGTCATGGCCGTGGCCGAACCGTCCTTGATCCGTGCGTCGGCTGCTTTCGCCTGCTCCAAGGCGATGTCGGGCGTGTTGTGGACAAAGGCATTGAGCGCCCCCTGCCCCTCGATCACCCCGAGACAGGCTTCGGTCAATTCGACCGAGGTCACATCGCCTTTTGTCAGCGCATCGCGCGCGCCGGAAATCGTCAGCTTGTTCAGGTCGCTCATTATTCCACCACCTTGGGCACGGCAAAGAAGCCCTCACGGGCGTCCGGTGCGTTTTTCAGAACCTTGTCGGGCATTCCGCCGTCCGTCACCACGTCCTCGCGGCGCTTGAGGCGCTGGGGCGTGACCGAGGTCATCGGCTCGATCCCGTCCACGTTGACCTCGTTCAACTGTTCGATGAAACCGAGGATGGTGTTGAACTCGTCAGCCAGCGCGGGAAGAGCGTCTTCCTCCACGCGGATGCGAGCGAGATGCGCGACCTTGCGCGCGGTGTCCTTGTCGATCGACATATCTGCCTCCGTCTGGGGTTAGGCCGGGTTTAGCCCCCGCGCGGTTGGTCTGCAAGACGCCGGAGGGCTGCACGGCGATAGACTTCGATCATCCAGCCCAGCAGAACGGCGTTCAGGATGTGCCACAGGAAGTGCGTGCCCAGGGGAAACCCGCTGCAGGTCTGCATGTCGAGCGACCGGAAGGTGAGCGAGGCGGTCAGGAGCGCGACCGCGATCCAGAGCCCGAGCCCGCGCGCCACCGGCCCGCGTGTGATCGCGGCAAAGATCGCGATGTAGAGCAGGATCGGCACGTAGCCAGCCGAGGAGCCAAATAGCGGGAGCCGTCCCAGGAGCGGCATGAGCAGCGCAACAAAGGGGAATAATGCGACGACCACCAATATGGCCCGCACCAAAGACAGCCGCAGGTATTCGCAGGACGCGGCGAAGATGTAGACGAGCGCGAACATGAGGATCGGAAGCGTGTCCGCCAGCCCCGCCCAGCGCGTCGCAAAGGTGTGAAACAGGAAAGAGCCGATACCGATCGCCGCCAGGAAGCCGACCAAAAGGTTGGCAATCGGCAAGCCGTGCCCCCGCAGGCGCAGCGCCATGACGAGTGCCGCGAGCAGAAAAGCCGCGTTGGTCACAGCGTTCATTGGCTCCGCCCAGAACCCGGGACCAAGCCGTTCGCAATAGGCGTCAACCTGTGCTGTCCAATCCATCGACAATCCCTTTCGCCGTGCTAGGCTACCCGCAAATCACGAGGAGGCACCCCATGAAAATCACCTGGCTCGGTCACGCAAGTTTCCGCATCGAAATCGAAGATCAGGTGCTTCTGATCGACCCATGGCTCACGGACAATCCGATGCTCTCCGAAGAGCAATACGGCCCTGCGCTGGACGGTGCGACCCACGTGCTGGTGACGCATGGCCATTCGGATCACGCCGCCGACGTGCCAGCGTTGTGCTCCGAACGCGGCCTGCCCTGCGTCGGCATCTATGATCTCATGCAGTATTGGGAGGCCAAGCACGGGCTGACCACAATCGGTTTCAACAAGGGCGGCACAATTGCCTTGGGTAAAGTCAAGGTCACGATGGTCAACGCCACGCATAGTTCGGCCCAGCAAACGGCGGACGGCCCGCGCTACATGGGTCACGAATCGGGCTACATGATCTCGGGCGAGGGCCACACCATTTATGTCTCGGGCGATACGGACATCATGGCGGACATGGAGTGGATGGCCGATGTGCATGAGCCGGACATCGGCATTCTCTGTGCGGGCGGTCATTTCACCATGGATATGGCGCGTGCCTCATATGCCGCCAAACGGTATTTCGACTTCAAAACCGTGATCCCCGGCCACTACCGGACGTTCCCGCTGCTCGAACAGAACGCCGACCTGATGAAACAGGCGCTGCCCGGCGTGGACGTGATCGAACCGGAGGTCATGGACCCCATCGTCATCTGACAGGGTCCACACTTTTCACTTCTTGCTCTTGCGTTTCTTGGTGTCGACGTTGCGAACCGGACGGTTCGAAACGCGATCACGGCGCAACGCGCGCCGGGGTGCTGGCGGGCGCGTCCGGGCCGCTTCGCGTTCGCGTTTGGTCTGGCCATAGACAAGCATCGAGAAGATAGCGGTGCCGCCCATCACGTTGCCCGCGAGAACCGGCAGGAAAAACCGGGTCACACCGTCCACGATGGCCAGATCGCCAAGCACCATGAGATAGGCCATCTCCACCGAACCGGCGACGATATGAGTGAAATCCCCGGCCGCGATAAGCCAAGTAAAGATCACGATGATCGCCACCTGGGAATGTCGCGCCTCCGGCAACATCCAGACGATAGCGGCGACAAGGATGCCCGCGGGGATACCACGAACGAAGCCCTGCCAAGCGGTCATACCGGTGGCGTGTTCGGAGAGGTCATGGAAGGCTTCCATGATTTCGCCTGAAATCGCGCCCGAATAGGCGTAGAACAGCGCGATTGCAAAGGCCCCGACCACGTTGGCCAGAAGCACCACGACCCAGAGCCGCCCGGTGCGTCCAAGAGACGCCCACGTCGGTGTCTCGAATACGGGAAGAACGCTGGAAATCGTGTTCTCGGTGAAAAGCTGCATGCGCCCCACGATCACGACGAGAAAGCCAAGGGAATAGCCGAGGTTCTCGACAAGGTAGGACCAACTTGCGTCCGGCAGGTAAGTGCGGAGAATGGTTTCGGCCAGCACGGACAGGCTGATGACGATGCCGGCAGAGATACCTGACCAGATCAGCGAGCGCACGTCGCGCGCCAGCTCTTCTTCGCCGTCGCGCCTGATCACTTCGTAAATCGTATAGGCGGACAGGCTTGCGGCCTCGCGAATTTCCTCTTCCGCCTCGATTTGTTCTTCTTCTGTCATGGGAACCCTTTACGCTGTCCGTTAAGTCTACGTTCAAGGGTGTGAATAGTTCAATCACCAACGGGTAACGTAGGGCACGAGCAATCCAAAAAAGGAACGGGCAAACAATGTGGAAAACCGAGGACATGGGCGACCTGAGCGGACGTCGCTTCGTCGTGACCGGCGTAAGTGGCTTGGCTTCGGCCATCATCGAAACGCTGGCCGCTCATGGCGCCGAGGTCATCGTGGCGGGCCGGTCTCCGATCCGCGCAGGCGCCTTGATCCACGATATTGAAACGCGCCTGCCGGACGCCCGTCTGTCGCACCGGATTCTCGATCTGGGAGACCTTGGGTCCGTGCAGACCTTTGTCGAAGCGGCGAACCGAGACCTCGACCACATCGACGTGCTGATCAACAACGCCGCCGTCATGGCCGAGCTCAAGCGGGGCGAGACCAAGGACGGCTTCGAGAAGATGTTCGGCACCAATCACCTTGGCCACTTCGCGTTGACGCTCGGACTGCTGCCGCTTCTGCGCAAAGGCACCAATCCCCGTGTGGTCAGCCTCGCCTCGGGCGCACACAAAATTGGAGAGTTCGACTTCGGCGACCTACAGTCGACCAATAAATTCAAACCCATGGTCGCCTACGGCAAGACCAAGCTCGCGACGCTCATGTTCGCGAAAGAGCTTCAGCGACGTTCAGATGTAAACGGCTGGGGCATCACCTCGGTCGCCGCCCACCCCGGATTTGCCCGCACCCAGGGCGTCTACGACCGGCTCGACACGATCCCGGTTTTGGGGTGGATCGCAGGCAAGACGGTGGTTCCGCTTCTGTCACATGTGCCAGAAAAAGCCGCCGAATCCACATTGTTCGCGGCCACGTCTCCGGATGCGACAGGCGGCGGGTATTACGGGCCCCAGTCCTGGCGCGGGCTAAAAGGGCCGGTCGGCCCGTCCGAACCCGCCAACTATGCCGAGCGCGAAGACATCGCGACGCGGCTATGGGACGAAAGCGAAAAACTTACCGGCGTCAGCGTTTGAGCGCGAAGAAATCCTTCAAGATCGCCTCGGCCTCGCCCGCGGCCATCCCGTCGTAGACTTCGGGCACATGGTGGCATTGTGGGTGGGAAAACACCCTTGCGCCATGCGCGGTGCCGCCAGATTTCGGGTCCGATGCACCGTAGTAGAGCCGCCGGATCCGTGCAAAACCGATGGTCGCCGCGCACATGGGACAGGGTTCAAGGGTGACGTATAGATCATGATCCACCAATCGTTCGGACCCAAGCGCCGCGCAGGCCGCGCGGATCGCCAGCACTTCGGCATGGGCCGTGGGATCGTTCAACTCCCGCGTCCGGTTGCCGGCCTGCGCCACGACCGTCCCATAGGGAGACACGACGACCGCGCCCACGGGCACTTCGCCCCGGTCAGCGGCGGCCCGCGCCTCGTCCAAGGCAATGTTCATATGGCTGCGAAAGGCGGTCATGCCCCTTCCTGCCCTGCCCCGCCGCGCTGGACAAGACCTGCACACCCGCCTAGAGCGGGAGTATGTCGAACGAGACCCCCAAATCCCCGCCCGGCGACCGCATCGCCAAGGTTCTTTCCCGTGCCGGTGTCGCCAGCCGCCGCGAAGCCGAACGCATGATCGAGGCGGGACGGGTCAGCGTGAATGGCAAGGTCATCGACAGCCCCGCGCTGAACGTTACCGGGCAAGACAGGATCGTCGTGGACGGCAAAGAGGTGGGCGAACCGGAACCGCCGCGCCTCTGGCTCTATCACAAGCCCTTGGGACTCGTGACCACGGAGCGCGACGAAAAGGGCCGCGATACGGTGTTCGACAAACTGCCCGAGGACATGCCCCGCGTGATGAGCGTCGGGCGGCTCGACATCAATTCCGAAGGCCTCTTGCTTCTCACCAACGACGGCGAGATCAAACGGCGGCTGGAGTTGCCCTCGACCGGCTGGGTCCGAAAATACCGGGTCCGGGTCAAAGGCGCGCCGGACGACAAACAGATCGCCCCGCTGCGCGATGGCGTCACCGTCGACGGCGAACGGTTCCAGGGGATGGCGGTGACGGTCGATCGGCAACAAGGCGCGAACGCCTGGCTCACGGTCGGGCTGCGCGAAGGCAAGAACCGCGAAATTCGCCGCGCGATGGAGGCGGTCGGCCTGTCGGTAAACCGGCTGATCCGCATCTCTTACGGCCCCTTCCGTTTGGGCGACTTGAAGGCCGGCGAGACCGAAGAGGTCAAAACCCGCGTCATGCGCGATCAGCTTGGCATGGAAGACGGCAAGAAATCGCCTGTGCGGAACCGGAAAGCGCCCGCCAAGCCGAACAAAGGCGCAGCACGCCCGCCCAAGGACGGCGAAAAGCGCGGGCCGCGCCGAGCAAAACGCCCGCAAAAGCCGCGTTAGGCGCGCGACAGGCAAGGTCCCGCATCTTTTCGGAAATTCGCTGGCACCATGACGGTGTCCCCCCTATATCTAAGGGGAATTAGAGTTTTTCCGGCTAGGGGGTGCGCGTGTCCGGGACCGGCCTTCAAAAATTGTCCTATGTGCTTCTGTTGGCGCTGATCCTCTACGCGGCCCTGACGGGGGGCGCGTAATGGCTCAGCGTTTCGGCGGGAAATTCAGCCCCCATGGCAGCGAACCGTCCAAGACGCCCGCGCCGCAAAACCCGTTTGACGGCCAGACACGCTCCCGCGCCGGGGGCCGCGTGAACGCGTTGTTCCTGACACCGATCCCGTTTGCGATCCGCGCGTTCTTTCACGACCCGCTCGTTATGGCGCAATTCCTGATCGCCACCGCGCTTTTGCTCCTTGCCGCCTGGCTCACCCGCGAAGGGGTCCTGGCACAGGAAGCCTACGACGCGCGCAAGATTGCGCGCCGCCCGGCACTTCCGCGCAAGATCCTTGGTTCAATCATCACCGGCGCCGGTCTTGCCGTGGGCGGCTTGGCCGGTCATGGGGTCTTGGAAGCGGTCATTTTCGGTGTTCTGGGCTTCGGCCTGCACCTCTTTGCCTTCGGTCCCGACCCGATGAAGAACAAGGGCATGGAAGGTATCGACGAGTTCCAGACCGACCGCGTGGCCCGCGCCGTGGGCGAAGCCGAAAAGCTATTGGGAGCGATGAAGGACGCCATCGAACGCGCCAAGGATCGCGAGTTGGAGCGCCGCGTCGACAGCTTCCAGGCAACAGCGCGCCATATGTTCCGCACCATCGAAGACGATCCGCGTGATCTCTCCGGGGCGCGCAAGTATCTGACGGTCTATCTGATGGGTGCGCGCGACGCGACGGTGAAGTTCGCCGACATCTATAGCCGTTCCCGCGACGCGAAAGCGCGGGCGGACTACGTGTCGCTACTGGATGATCTGGAGGCCAATTTCACGGCCCGGACACAAAAGATGCTTATCGCGGATCAAAGCGATCTCAACATCGAGATCGAGGTATTGAAAGAAAGGCTCGCGCGCGAAGGCGTCGTGGCCAGATAGGACTGGGACAGATGATGGACAACAAGACATTCGAGAAAGCGAGCGCCGAGCTTGGACCCGTGGAGGAGCTGAACGCCGTGGTTTTGAAAGAACCCTCGACGGCTCTGGTTCCCCTCTCGGAGGCCAAGGGCAAACAGGCCACCGCGATCAAGAAGCGGATGGGCGAGATCGACATGGAGAATTCGCAGTCGATCATCGAGTTCGGGTCGGGTGCACAGGCGGAATTGCAGGTCATCTCGCAGGAAATGCTCTCGGGCGTGCGCAACAAGGACGTGGGGCCCGCGGGCGACAGCCTGCGAGACATCGTCACCGCGATCCGGGGCTTTTCCGTGTCCGAACTCGACATGCGTCGCAAGCGGTCCTTTTGGGAGAAGCTCTTGGGCCGTGCCGCGCCCGCCGCGAAATTCGCGGCCCGCTATGAAACCGTGCAGGGCCAGATCGACAAGATCACCGACAACCTGCTGATGCACGAACACACGCTGCTCAAGGACGTCAAATCGCTTGATGTGCTTTACGAGAAGACGCTTGATTTCTACGACGAGCTTGCGCTCTACATCGCCGCCGGTGAAGCCAAGCTCGAAGAGCTGGACGACAAGACCATTCCCAAGAAGGAAGTCGAAGTCGAGAAAGCGCCGGAAGACAAAGGCGTCATCAAGGCGCAGGAGCTTCGTGACCTGCGCACGGCCCGCGACGATCTCGAACGCCGGGTTCACGACCTGAAACTTACCCGCCAGGTCACGATGCAATCGCTCCCGTCGATCCGCCTGGTGCAGGAAAACGACAAATCGCTGGTCACGAAGATCAACTCGACCCTCGTGAACACGGTGCCGCTTTGGGAAACCCAGCTCGCACAGGCCGTCACGATCCAGAGGTCCACGGAAGCCGCCGTCGCGGTGAAGGAGGCCAACGATCTCACGAACGAGCTTTTGACTTCCAACGCCGCGAACCTGCGCGAAGCCAACAAGATGGTGCGACAGGAAATGGAACGCGGCGTGTTCGACATCGAAGCGATCAAGTCGGCGAACCAGGATCTTATCGCGACGATCGAGGAAAGCCTCCAGATCGCGGACGAAGGCAAAGCCAAACGCGCCGCCGCCGAAGAGGAACTTCAGAAAATGGAAAGCGAGCTGAAAACCACGCTCGCCTCCGCCAAGGCCCGCAACACCGGTTCGGGACACAACGTCGGAACCTCGGTGGATAAGTGACAACCAGGACCTTCGGCCTCGCGGCACTGGCCTCTGCCGCATTTCTCGCGGGTTGCGATATGCCCGGAACCGGAGCGGTCCGCACCGCTCCGACCCCGACGCCGCGCCCGGAAACCGCAATGGAGGTGCCCACGGCCGGAGGACTTTCCCCGCAACTGGTCAGCTATTACAGTCGCTTGCAGAACGGTTTGCTTGCGCAAGGCCTGTTGCGCACCGATGGCGGCGGGGTCGACACGCCCTATAGCCAACGCGACGTGGTGCGGAATTTCCTGCGGATCGCCTTTTACGAGGAATACTCGGACGCGGGCGGCATGTTGGTCGCGCGCGAAACCGCCTCGCGCATGCATCGCTGGGACAAACCGGTGCGCCTGACGCTCGAATTCGGCCCGTCTGTAAGCCAAGAGAAACGCACGCGCGACACGAACGAACTGGTCGGCTTTGCCAATCGCCTTGCCCGCGTGACCGGTCATCCGATCTCGACCGGGAGCAATGGAAACTTCCATGTGTTCATCGTCAGCGAAGGAGAACGCCGCGCGCTGGAGCCGCGCTTGCGCCAGATTATGCCGAATATCTCGCGAACGGCTTTGAACACGGTCATCAACCTGCCCCAGACCACCTACTGCCTTGCCTTTGCGACAGACCCGGAGCAGGACGGCACCTACAACCAGGCGGTCGCCGTGATCCGGGCCGAGCATCCGGACCTGCTGCGCGCGTCCTGCATTCATGAAGAAATAAGCCAGGGGCTTGGCCTGTCCAACGACTACCCGGCGGCGCGCCCGTCGATCTTCAATGACGACGAGGAATTCGGTTTCCTCACCCGCCACGACGAAATTCTGCTCAAGATTCTCTACGACCGCCGCCTGCGTCCCGGCATGTCCGAGGCTGAAGCGCGGCCCATCGTGGAGCGGATCGCGGCGGAATTGATGGACGGCACGACTTAAGGACGACACAGGGGACACACATGGGCATTTTGGATTTTCTCAGCGGACAGTTCATCGACGTCATTCATTGGACCGATGACACGCGCGATACGATGGTGTGGCGGTTCCAGCGCGAAGGCCATGAAATCAAGTACGGCGCCAAGCTGACCGTGCGCGAGGGGCAATCGGCGGTCTTCGTGCACGAAGGCCAGTTGGCGGATGTCTTCACCCCCGGTCTTTACATGCTTGAGACCAACAACATGCCGATCATGACCAGCCTCCAGCACTGGGATCACGGCTTCAAATCGCCCTTCAAGTCCGAGGTCTACTTCGTCAACACGACGCGGTTCACCGATCTCAAATGGGGCACGAAGAACCCGATCATGTGCCGGGACCCCGAGTTCGGCCCGGTGCGCATCCGCGCCTTCGGCACCTATTCGGTGCGGGTGTCCGACCCGGCGAAATTCCTGGTCGAGATTGTTGGCACGGACGGCGAGTTCACGATGGACGAGGTCGCGTTCCAGATCCGTAACATCATCGTGCAGGCGTTCAGCCGGGTGATCGCTGGCTCTGGCATCCCGGTGCTCGACATGGCCGCGAACACGATGGAGCTGGGCGACATGGTCGCCAAGGAAATCACCAAGATCGTCGCGGATTACGGCCTGACCATCCCGGAATTCTACATCGAGAACATCTCGCTGCCCCCGGCGGTCGAAGAGGCCCTGGACAAGCGCACCTCGCGTGGGTTGGCGGGCAATCTCGACGAGCACATGAAATGGTCCGCCGCCGAGGCGCTGGCCAAGGGCGGGGCCGCGTCCGAGGGCATGGGTGCCGGAATGGGCATGGGGATGGGCATGGCGATGTCCGGCTTGGCCGGCCCATGGGGTCAGGCGGCCAACGCCCAACCCGCGGCCGCAGCACCCCCGCCCCCGCCGCCGCCGACCGAGAAGGTCTGGCATATCGCCGAAGGTGGTGCGACCACCGGCCCCTACTCTCGTGCCACGATGGGGCAAAAGGCGGGTGCGGGTGAGGTGACCCGCGAAACGCTCGTGTGGACCGCGGGTCAGGACGGCTGGCTGCCCGCCGAGGACACCGAGCTTGCCACGCTGTTCACGGTCATGCCGCCGCCGCCGCCGGGATCGTAAGACGGCACGCACCGGGTGCCACCCGGTGCGTGCCGTCTTACTTCAAAGCGCCCATCAAGAGCGGGCCGGGACAGGCATCCGTTGGAAAGACATACCCGTCATCCCGGACAGCCGGCATAGGCGTCTCGGGCGGCACACGGCTTTCCTCCAGCAGGTCACCGTCCAGGCACAGGTCCTGCGCCAGATTGCCAATGTTGAAGCCAAAGCCCCCGTCCCCGCAGTCGGTGCCGAAACCGTTCATGTTCCACTCCTGCGGGCTGGGCGAAAACGGCGAGTAGACCAGAAACCCGGGCCAGTGCGGGTTGAACGTGACCTGCCACGTCGTCTCCTCGGTCAACATCCCAAGCGCCCAGCGACCGATCGGCTCGCCGCCCCGCGATCCTTCGACGACGAAACATTTCAGGTCCGCCTCCGTCACTAGCCCTTCGCTGATCAGGGCTTCGTCGAACGACAGGGCCCCGTGCATCGCGTAGCCACCAGCGCCCTGCCACGAAAAGCTGAAGACCGCGTCGCCGGCCAGCCCTTGCGCAACGGTCCCGCTCCATCCGATGACTGCAAGAATTATCGCGCGCACGTATCAGCCTCCTCTAGATGCCATCCTCAACATAGGCACCCCCGCGCAACCCACAAGCGCGCGATCTGCGGTTTCCGAACCGCGACCTGCATGCTAGATCTTCGCCACGATCAGACCCTTGAGGAAGGCCACCCCATGACCGAGGTCAGCCGGTCGCAGGACTGCGGCAGAAGTCCCAAAAACGCCCGCGCCGAGGAAATTGCACTCGCGCTCATGGGGGTGGGCGATCTGCCGCCGGACATCCTTGCCGAAGCCGCGAGTTGGGAACGCCCCGAGGGCGCGGTGATGGGGCGCGAGGCGATTCTCAATGCCCGCGCGACTGATTTAGACCGGGTTGAAGTGGAACAGGTCGTCACGCATGGCAAAGCGGGCTCAGTCTCCGGGCGATTCACGAAAGCGGGCGAGACCCGGCTTTTCTGCCACGTGATCCGCTTCACCTCCGCCAGCGCCAATCAAGTCGGACAACTCGTGAGTTTCGAACATGCAGGATGACGCCTCCCCCTTCGACGTAGCCGCCCCGGAAGAAGCGCACCGTTTCCCCTGCGACCAGTGCGGCGCGGACCTCCGTTTTGATGCGGACGCGGGCGAACTGAAGTGCGACCATTGCGGGAACGTCGTGACGATCGAAGGCCACGGCGGCAGCGCGACTTCCATCGTGGAGCTCGACTTCAAGGTCGCGCTTGAGGCGAAACTCCCCGACGCCGAGATCGAGGAAACCCGCGTGTCCTCCTGTCCCAATTGCGGCGCACAGGTGGAGTTCGACGCCGACACGCACGCCGCCGAATGCCCGTTTTGCGCGACTCCGGTGGTCACGGATACGGGCACGCATCGGCATATCAAACCCAAGGGCTTGCTGCCTTTCGGTGTCGAAGAACGCGAAGCGCGAGAGGCGATGAACAAATGGCTGGGGCGGCTGTGGTTCGCCCCGAACGGGCTTCAGAACTACGCGCGCAAGGGGCGTAAAATGTCGGGTATTTACGTGCCCTATTGGACCTTCGATGCGGACACCAAATCGCGCTACCGCGGGGAACATGGCACGGTCTATTACGTGACCAAGACCGTGATGCGTGACGGCAAACAGGTGCAGGTTCGCGAACAACGCGTGCGCTGGCGGCCTGCTTCTGGCCGTGTCGCGCGGTTCTTCGACGATGTTCTGGTTCTCGCCTCCCGATCGCTTCCCAAACGGTTCACGGATGGATTGGCCCCGTGGGATCTGGCCGCGCTCGAACCCTACCGCCCGGAATACCTCGCGGGGTTCCGGGCCGAAGGGTATACGGTCGAGTTGACTGACGGATACGAAGAGGCGCGTCACCACATGGACCAAGTGATCCTGCGTGATGTGAAATTCGATATCGGCGGCGACCGCCAGCGGGTCCATTCCGTCGATACGACAGTAAGCGATGTCACCTTCAAGCACATCCTCCTGCCCGTCTGGCTCGCCGCCTACAAATACCGGGGCAAAACCTTTCGCTTCGTGGTCAATGGCCGCTCGGGCAAGGTGCAGGGGGAACGCCCCTGGTCGTGGATCAAGATCACTCTGGCCGTGATCGTCGTGGCGCTCGTTGCCGGGGCGATCGGCTTCATCGCCAGCCAATCGCAGTAAGCCCCGACAGGAGACCCGATGACCGACTACGACACGCTGCTGGACATCCTGACCGCGCGCCACTCATGCCGGGCGTTCAAGCCTGACCAAGTCGCCCGCGATGACATCGAAGCGATTCTGCGCGCGGCCCAGCGCGTGCCGTCCTGGTGCAACGCGCAGCCTTGGGAAGTGGTCATCACGTCCGGCAATGAAACCGGCGACCTGCGCGCCGCGCTCATGGACGAGGTTTCGCGCGGAAAGCCTTCGCCCGACCTGCCCTTCCCCGAAGGTTATTCCGGGGCTCACAAGGACCGCCGCCGCACCTGCGGTTGGCAGCTTTACGACGCGGTCGGCGTGGAAAAGGGCGATCGCGCCGGATCGGCCCGCGAAATGATGAAGAACTACGAATTCTTCGGCGCACCGCACGTGGCTATGGTTTCGTCCGGCCGCGAGTTGGGTGCCTACGGCGCGCTCGACACCGGGGGGTTTATCACCGGTTTCACCCTGGCCGCCCAGGCACGCGGCATAGCCACGGTCGCGCAAGCCGCGCCTGCCGCCTTTTCCCCCTTCCTGCACGAGTGGTTCGGTCTGGGCGAAGATCGCATCGCCCTTTGCGTGATCTCGTTTGGCTATGCCGACCCGGACCACCCCGCCAACAGGTTCCGCACCGAACGCGCGCCGCTGGAGGAATGGGCCACTTTCCGGGGCTGACGGCCCGTGGGAACACCCAGCGCATAAAAGAAAACGGGAGCACACAATATGAAAGCGGTTCTTCAACGTGTGAGCGAGGCCAGCGTCCGCGTCGATGGCGACATCGTGGGGGAGATCGGATCCGGCCTCCTGGTCCTGGTCTGCGCAATGCAGGGAGACACCGAGGCGAACGCCGACAAACTTGCCGCGAAGGTCGCCAAGTGCCGCATCTTCCAAGACGACGCGGGCAAGATGAACCGCTCGGTGCAGGACATCGGCGGCTCGGTCTTGGTGGTCAGCCAGTTCACGCTCGCGGCAGACACGGTGTCTGGCAACCGGCCCGGTTTTTCGCGCGCGGCGGCACCAGCAGACGGCGAGCGGCTCTACGAGTATTTCGCGGACCAATTGCGGGCGCTCGGGCTGACGGTTGAAACGGGTCGGTTCGGCGGGGACATGAAGGTGTCACTTCTGAACGATGGTCCTGTGACAATTCCGATGGAATTCTGAGCAGGGTCAGGCTGTCGGGACGGAGACCACCCAAAACTGGAAAACTGGAAAACTGGAAAACTGGAAAACTGGAAAACTGGAAAACTGGAAAACTAAACTCCGCAGCCGCACCCCTGTCAACCTATTGTTTTTCAATCTGTATCGCGACGTGATTTCCGCAACCGCTTCCTTTTCAGAAGCAATCTGTTAACACTCTGGCAGGAGGACCATCATGCAAATTGCCCAACTGGCGGATATTCGAACGCACTACGCGGACGAGGGGCCAAATGACGCGCCGACCGTCCTTTTCGCCAACTCGCTCGGCACGGATTTTCGCCTCTGGGACGGCGTGGTGGACCGGTTGCCGGACACTTTGCGCATCATTCGTTACGACAAGCGCGGTCACGGTCTGACCACGGCTCCGGACGGGCCCTATTTCATGGGTGACCTCGTCAAGGACGCGGGTCGTCTGCTCGATCACCTCGCCGCCAAAGATGTGGTTGTCGTTGGGCTTTCCATCGGCGGTTTCATCGCGCAGGGTCTGGCCGCGGAGCGGCTCGATATCGTGCGCGCGATGGTGCTCTCCAATACGGCCGCCAAGATCGGCACGCACCAAATGTGGGACGAGCGCGTGGCCCAGGTCCGCGCGAAGGGGGTCGAAGCCCTGGCGGATGCCACGATGGAGCGCTGGTTCTCGAAGGCGTTTCGCGCAGAGAACCCTGACACGGTCGGAGCGTTCCGCAACATGATGACGCGCCAGCCGCTCGAAGGGTATGCAGGCTGCGCCGCGGCAATCGGCGAAAGCGATCTTTACGAGTCGACCGCGCGGCTCAAATTGCCCACGCTTGGCATCGCGGGGAGCGAGGACGGCTCGACGCCCCCAGACATGGTGCGCGAAACCACCGATCTCGTCGCCGGGTCGAAGTTTCACCTTATCCGTGGGTCCGGGCATCTTCCCTGTGTCGACAACCCGGACACTTATGCCGACGTCCTCGTCGGTTTCCTCAAAGACATCGGACACCTCTAATGGCTCGTTTCCTCCTCGTTCACGGAACATCGCACGGCGCATGGTGCTGGCGTGATCTTGTCCCCGCGCTGACTGCCCTGGGTCATGAGGCGGTCGCCATCGACCTGCCCTCCCATGGCGGCGACACGACGCCGGTCAATTCGGTCAGGCTCGACGACTATGCCAAGGCGATCACCCGGCGGTTAACCGGACAGACGATCCTTGTCGGTCATTCCTCTGGCGGGTTCGCAATTACCGCAGCGGCCGAGCGCGACCCCACTAATATCGCAGGTCTCGTCTATCTCTGCGCCTATATCCCCGAGACCGGAAAAAGCCTCGTCGATCTGAAGAACGAAGCCGAGGAGCAGCCTCTCAAGGGCGCCTTCGACGTGGCCAGCGACCGCAAGTCCTTCCGCTTCAAACCTGAAGTCACAGGCGATCTTGCCTATCACGACTGCCCGCCGGGCACCGCGGAAATGGCACGGCATCTGCTGGGCTGGCAGGCGCTCGCACCGCAAACCACGGCTCTTACGCTCACCGACGCCTCCGAAGGCCTGCCGAAAAGCGCCATCCTGACCACGCAGGATCGCATCATCCCGCCCGCCCATCAGGCCTACATGGCGCGAGGTATCTCGGAGTGTCAGGAGATGAACACGGGCCACTCGCCCTTCTTCGCCGCGCCCGAAGACCTCGCCGCACGTCTCGCCGCCATCGCCGACGCAACGTAAGAGCTTGCGCCACTGGACGTCGGGGTCGCGTGGCGGCATCACTTCGCTCGCGTGCGAAACTACGTTTCACGACCGGGAGGAACCCATGGACACCATCAAAGCCGCCGTTTGCCACGAATTCGGGCAACCGCTTGTCATCGAAGATATCACTATGCGCCCTCCCGAAGCGGAAGAGATAGAGGTCGAAGTCCACGCCGTTGCGGTTTGCCAGTCGGATATTTCCTTTGCCGACGGTGGGTTCGGCGGGCCGCTTCCGGCCGTCTACGGGCATGAAGCGGCGGGAAAGGTAACCAAGGTCGGCCCCGGCGTCAAAGGTGTCTCCGAGGGCGACACGGTCGTCGTGACGCTGATCCGCGCCTGCGGGCACTGCCCGTCCTGCCAGACGGCACGCCCGGTGACCTGCGAAACGCCCTATGACGGCTACAACAATGGCCCGATCAAGACCGCCGAAGGCGCGCCGGTCTACCAGGGGCTCGAAACCGGGGCTTTTGCAGAGAAGGTCGTGGTGCACCATTCACAGGCCGTGAAGGTCCGGGATGATCTACCCATGGACAGCGCCGCGCTCCTTGCCTGTGGCGTGATCACGGGCATCGGGTCGGTTGTGAACGTGGCCAATGTCCGCCCCGGCCAAACCGTTGTCATCATCGGCGCGGGCGGTGTCGGGCTCAACGCGATCCAGGGGGCGCGGATTGCCGGTGCGGCAAAGATCATCGCGGTGGACATGACCGAAGAAAAGCTCGCAATGGCCAAGGAATTCGGCGCGACCCATGGCGTGTTGGCGACGGACGAAAAGCCCTGGTCACAGGCGAAGAAGATTGGCGGCGGTCGTGGCGCCGATGCTGTTTTCGTCACGGTCGGTGCCGCCCCGGTTTACGACGCTGCCCCCCGTTACCTCGCCCCCGGAGGTGATGTGATCATGGTCGGGCTTCCGCATGCGACGGAGAAGGCCAAGTATTCGCCTCTTGCCATGGGCAACGCCGCGCAGGGTATTCAGGGCACGATGATGGGAAACACGGTTATTTCGCGCGACATCCCCTGGATGGTCGACATGTATGACCAAGGGCGCCTCAAGCTGGATGAACTGATTTCAAATCGCTTCAAACTCGAAGAGATCAACGAGGCCATCGCCTCGACCAAATCCGGGAGTGCCAAGCGGAACGTGATCGTCCTGAAGTAACCTTCACCGCCGAAAACCGGGCGTCATGCGCGAATGAAACCGGACCGGCGCACCGTACCGCGCCTCTCCCGGTTCTGGCGATCCCTGAAGGACTCGAACCCTCAACCTGCTGATTAGAAGTCAGCTGCTCTATCCAGTTGAGCTAAGGGACCGCACGGGCTTTCGATAGCCCGCCGTCCCGCGTCGTTCAACCGCTTTACGAATTGAGCTTGCGCGCGACCAGCCAGGCGACCGGGATGGCGACCACGAACCCAATGACTGCGGCCCAGATGATCGGCTGGGCCGTCGTCATGCCGGCCGTGAGAGCCGCCACGATGAAAATACCGGCGAGCGAGGTTCCCGCGACAAAATAGAGAGCCAGAATCAAGAACATGGGTTTTCCTTCCACTCCGCGCGTTCGCGAAATCTGTATCGGAAGTGAGCCTTTGCTGTCTTTGATCTAAGTCATGCGGTTTACCGCATGCGTTTCGCAACGACGAAAGCCACCGGCCAAGCCGCCACATACCCCGCAAGAGCCGCGCCAAGCAGTGGCCACAGCCCGGTGACGCCAGACACCAGCGCCACCACGACGAAAACGAACGCAAGCGTGGAGCCGATCATGCTCCCCAGGAAAAGAACCAATCGGGTCATGGATTGGGCCGGACCATCCGCTCCATCACGTTGGATTTCAATACAAACTTCTGGAACAGGGCACCCGCGAAATGGAGACCCACCAGAACAAGCAGCACGGACTTCGCGATCTCATGCACCTCTCCCGCGCTTTGGCTGGCCAAGAACCAAGCGATCAAGCCCGATACGGGAACGAGGACCATGAGCAGGTACAACACAATATGCGTGAGATGCGCCGTGAGCTTCAGGAGTTTCGGTTCCTCGTCCGGCAAAGCAGGTGCTCCACGCCGCGCCTTGATGGAAAAGCGCCAGACGACGAGCAGCAGGATCGCGATCCCGGTGAAGACATGCTGCACCGCCAGCAAGCTGCGGTCGAACTCGCCGGTCCGCACGAGACTCCGAAACGCTTCGGAAATGCCATCGTGGAAAATGAACTGGGCAGCAATGAGAGCGAAAATCAGCCAATGCAGGATGATCTGGGTGCGGGTGTAACCGTTGGGCATAAGACATCTCCGTATAACGCTAACCTGTTATACGAAGCTTACCACGCCCTCCGTCGCACCCGCACCGACTTTCGCGTGGACCTTACGCCGCAGGGTCAACGCGCGGATCGCCCCAATGCGGATCATCCCGGCGCACTTTGCGAGCCGTCCAAATTCCTGCTGGAATTCCAATGACTAAGCCCAGGATGCCTGCGATGATGAACGTCCAGACGGTGGTCATACCCATGGACAGCGCCATGGTGACGAAGGCCCCCGCGGCAGGGAGGCCCCAAAGCGGGATGAAGAGCAGTTTCCAACCGTATTTCATGACAATTGCCTCCTTTGAGAGATCAACGTGCCACCCGGTCTCGGAGTTCCCGAAACGCGCGGAAACAGGAGGATTCGGGGCCGCACGGACCATGCACAGCGCATATGAAAACCATATGATCCGCATATGACTCGCATGGGCATTTTGCGCCTGACGGGCTGGCAGCCGTTAACTTTTGTAAACGTCGGGCCCCGCCGGAGCGGTCAGCGCCTCACGCAGAAGGGCCGCGTTCTTGCGGTGGGATTTGTAAAACAGGTCGAAGAGGTCGCCAAAAAGCGGGATCGAGCCGACCACGTAATCGACGCCCGCATACCACCCCATCTTCGCGATGGTCCGCTTGCGAACGCCGTGCTTATGCGCCACCGCCATGATCCAGAGCGACGGGACGAGCATCGCGGTATCGCCCAAGCCGGGGATCAGGCCGACCACACTGTCCAACCCGAAGCGAATGCGCGTGCCGGGGATGGTGAACCGGCTGTCGAGGAGCGTGGCGATCCGTTCGACCCGGGCAAGGTCACGGGCGGCATCAGGCGTCGGGGCGGTCAGGGCGGTGTCGCTCATGTCGTCTCCCTTGGCAGGAGAACGGCGGGTGGCGGGGGGAGGTTCCCATTGCGGGCCACCCGGCGCCCCCGGCGCCCCGGACGTGATCCGGGTCTTGGCGGCGAAGGTCGAGGTCCCGGCTCAAGGCCGGGACGGGTAGGAAGGGGCGGCAAGCCCGCGCGCGGCAAATGGCAATGACGGTTCTGGGAGCGCCACATTTGGGACGGCGCGGATTTCGCGGCGAACCTTTCTTGTTTGGGTGAGGAACGCCCGGAGCATTGGCCATGCACATCGGCGCACGAACACCCACGATACATCGCGAGAATAGACCTGATGTAGGGTGGCTGTACGCTAATGGTGATTATGTCTCGGTAGAAATCAGTTATCGCAAGGATGTGTCGCACGATTTCCATTCGGACAAGTCATCGATTGGAGAAAGAAAAGATGATGACGTTGTTAATGCCAGTGTAATACTATGTGCATGGGTACAAAGATCAAATCCGTTTCTATTGCAACGATTGCCAGGAGAGTACGATTGAATTCTGCAACAGCCATTTATGTAATTCACGCGATTGTCGTCGGCCTGACTGCATATCTTTTGTCGGTATCAGATCTGGCGAGCTGGTACCTTGCACTCCTTATTGGGGTGCCACTCCTTCTGGCTCTAGCTCCATCCCTCTCGGGCCTATCCTATACTCTCAATGCACGCATTCTCTTCCCGATTTCCATCGGGCTATTGACCGTCTCTTTATTTCATTACTTTCCCGAAATTCTATCAACAAACAGCGACCAGTTGTCGCTCTATGGCGTCTCTAACGATGATAGGCTCGATCAGGACTTCTTTGTGGTCAATCCTATTTTCAAAGACTCTGTATCAGTTCTATACGCATTGTGCGCCGCTTTTCTTCTTTTGAAGGGACTTAACGACTTCGACGAACTCAAGAATGTTCTTTATGAAGAGGCCAACGAACTGAGATCGATTTCCGATTTTTCAAGCTATTTCATTGCCAGCGGCGCACCCGAAGAAAATGCTCCGATCATTCACCGCATTCAAGAAAATCTACTTTCTTACATCGAAAACATGATGGCAGGAAATAAGGTGGTCGCCAATGAAACAAACGAAATGGTATTAGAAGAATGCATTCTTAAGGTGGGACATTTGAATGCAGTTGATGAAAATGACAAGATTGCGCTAGCTGAAATCATGAAGAGCCTTAACAGGATTTCCGTGCTGAGGACCCGCCGAACAGTTTGCATAGAAAAGCGTATGTCTCCATACATACTCGGCCTGATGCTCATTATGTCTCTTACAATGGTTGGGTCGTTTTTCGGAAAAGCAACTGGCGAACTGTCCATAGACTACGTTTATGTCTTCCTTCTCACAGGCTTCTATTCATCAATCTTCATGACTTTAATAGACCTCAGTTCGCCGTTTGACGGATACTGGACTATCAAACTCGGCGCCGTTTACAGCACCGAAAAGAAGCTTCGAAAGCAACTAGGCTCGGAGAAAAGTACCGAGCTTGGATGGCATCCAGCGGATCGTCAAGATCGCCTTGTGGCCGCTTCAAGGGAGAGTACCATTACCCATCCATCTTCAACGCCGAGATAAACGCCTCCTGCGGGATTTCCACCTTCCCGAACTGGCGCATCTTCTTCTTACCCGCTTTCTGCTTCTCCAGAAGTTTCTTCTTCCGCGTCGCGTCGCCGCCGTAGCATTTCGCGGTCACGTCCTTGCGGAGCGCTGACAGCGTTTCCCGCGCGATGACCTTGCCGCCGATGGCGGCCTGGATCGGGATTTTGAACATGTGGCGGGGGATGAGGTCCTTGAGTTTCTCGCACATGGCCCGCCCGCGCGTCTCGGCGCGGTCGCGGTGGACCATCATGGACAGCGCGTCGACCGGTTCGTCGTTCACGAGGATCGACATTTTCACGAGGTTGTCGGCGCGGTAGCCCTCCATCTGGTAGTCAAACGACGCGTAACCTTTCGTTACCGATTTCAGCCTATCGTAGAAGTCGAACACCACTTCGTTCAGCGGCAGGTCGTAGACCGCCATGGCGCGCGAGCCGGCGTAGGTCAGGTCCATCTGGATGCCGCGGCGGTCCTGGCAGAGTTTGAGCACGTCGCCCAAGAACTCGTCCGGCACCATGATCGTGGCCTTGATGCGCGGTTCTTCGAGGTGGTCAACGATAGTCATGTCGGGCATGTCGGCGGGGTTGTGCAGCTCCTGCATCGTCCCGTCCTTCATGTAGACGTGGTAGACCACGCTGGGCGCGGTGGTGATGAGCTCGATGTCATATTCGCGCTCGATCCGGTCGCGGATCACTTCGAGGTGGAGGAGGCCGAGGAACCCGCAGCGGAAGCCAAAACCAAGGGCGGCGGAGGTTTCCATCTCGTAGCTGAAGGAGGCGTCGTTCAGCGCCAGCTTCTCGATCGCGTCGCGCAGGTCTTCGAATTCCGCGCTATCGACCGGGAAGAGACCGCAGAACACCACCGGGATCGACGGGTTGAAGCCGGGGAGCGGTTTCTCGCAGCCCTTCTTCTCATGCGTGATCGTGTCGCCGACCTTGGTATCGCGGACCTGTTTGATCGACGCGGTGAGAAAGCCGATTTCGCCGGGCGCAAGCTCGGTCACGGTTTCCATCTGCGGGCGGAAGACGCCGATGCGGTCCACAGGATAGGTGGCGCCGGTTTGCATCATCTTGATCTTGTCGCCCTTTTTCAGGACGCCGTCCATGATCCGGACCAGCACGACGACACCGAGGTAGGGGTCATACCAGCTGTCCACCAGCATCGCCTTGAGCGGCGCGTCGCGGTCGCCTTCGGGGGCGGGCAGCAGGTGGACGATGCTTTCCAGCACCTCGCGGATGCCCTCACCGGTCTTGGCCGAGACGGCGATGGCGCCGGAGGCGTCGATGCCGATCACGTCCTCGACCTGTTCGGCCACGCGGGAAATGTCGGAGGCCGGAAGGTCGATCTTGTTGAAAACCGGCACGATTTCGTGGCCCGCGTCGATGGCCTGGTAGACATTGGCAAGCGTCTGCGCCTCGACGCCCTGGGTCGAGTCCACCACCAGGAGCGAGCCTTCGACGGCGCGCATGGAGCGCGACACTTCGTAGGCGAAGTCGACGTGGCCGGGGGTGTCGATCAGGTTGAGCACGTAATGCTCGCCGTTGAGCGCCTCGTAGTCGATGCGCACGGTGTTGGCCTTGATCGTGATACCGCGCTCGCGCTCGATATCCATGGCGTCGAGCAACTGCTCTTTCATATCCCGGTCCGCCACGGTGTTGGTGGCTTGGATCAGGCGGTCGGCGAGCGTGGATTTCCCGTGGTCGATATGGGCGACGATGGAGAAATTTCGAATGTGGGCAAGGTCGGTCATGGCGTTGGCAGATACCACCGCTTCGTGCCCCGTGGAAGTGGGGAAACGCAGGTCTCGCGGATTTGCGGCGGGAGAAGCGACGGGGGCTTGGCGGAATTTGGCCCGCCCGGGTCGATTGGCGGTCTTCTGCGAGGTCAAGGTGCGGGCCATTCAATTGGTCGGAGCACGCTGCACCAGAGGCTGGACGCCCCTGCCCGCCCCCGGTAGCGTCGTGTGATGGCAGGAATTCTCACCGTTACGCTCAATCCCGCGCTGGATATCTCGACCTCGACCCCGGTCCTGCGGCCGGAGGACAAGCTGCGGTGCCGGCCGACGACGCTCGACACGGGTGGTGGTGGCGTGAACGTGGCGCGTGCCATCGGTGAGCTTGGCGGGCGGGCTGCCGCTTTCGTCGCGCTGGCCGGGCACACCGGCGCGGCCTTCCGCGATCTTCTGGCCCAGGAACCGCTCGACCCGGTGGTCTTCGACATTCCCGGCGATACGCGGCAATCGTTTGCGGTGATCGACGAGACGACGGGCGAACAATACCGCTTCGTGATGCCCGGGCCGCGGTGGTCGCCCGATCTGGCCCAGGAAGCGATCGAGGGCATCGGCGCCGCGACCCCGCCCGGCGGCTACGTGGTTTTGTCAGGGAGCCAACCGCCGGGCGTGCCGGTGCATTTCCCGACCAACCTTGCCGCCGAAGTCGAAGCGGCCGACGCGAAGCTGATCCTCGACACCTCCGGCCCACCGCTTCACGCGCTGATGGGGGTCGGTTCGGCGCGCCAGCACGTACTGCGGCTCGACGATGCAGAGAGTGCGGAACTCGCCGGACGGCCCCTCACGTCGCGTGAGACGGTGGCCGACTTTGCCTCCTCGCTTATTTCCCGCGACATCGCCGAAATCGTCGTGCTGGCGCTGGGTCCGGACGGGTCCGTGCTCGCCACCAAGGATGGGGCCTGGCATGCCAACACCGTGGACGTGCAAGTCAAATCCAAGGTTGGCGCGGGGGACAGTTTCGTCGGGGCCTTCACGCTGGCGCTTGCCCAGGGCGCGGCGCCTGAAGAGGCGCTTGTGCGAGGTTGTGCCGGCGCGTCAGCCGCCGTCATGTCGGACGCGACAGGGCTATGCGCGCGCGCCGATGTCGAAGCTTTGGTCAAGACCGCGACGCTCGACCGGCTCTAGGGCTACGCCCCAGCTTTTCCAAGCGGGAAACCTGTGGTATCTTCTGCGCCGTTCGGAACGTGGGGCTTGAAGATGACCGTCAGAACCTCTGCCAAGCGCGCAATTGCCGGCGCCAGTGTCGGCTTGATGATCGCCGCGGTGCCCGCGCAGGCCGGGCTGATCGAACGGGCCTGCAATTCGTCTGACCGGAGTGGCGGAAACTCGACGCTGTGCGCCTGTATCCAGGCGGTCGCGGATCAAGTGCTCTCACCATCCGAGCAGCGGCTTGGCGCAGGCTTCTTCAAAGACCCGCACAAAAGCCAGGAAATACGCCAAAGCGACAGACAACAAGACGAGGTGTTCTGGCTTAAGTGGAAGCAGTTCGGTGAGGTCGCGGGCGACGCCTGCCGTTAATCGAAACTCTTCAACAGTCCGCGCGCGCAATCCTCGACAAGATCGAGCGTCCCATCGAAATCACGGGTGTAATAGGGATCCGGCACCTCAGAGGCGCCCCTGTCCGGCGCAAAGTCGGTGAAAAGGTGGACCGGGGTCTTGTCCCCCGCCGGTCGCAACGCTTCGATATCGGCCAGGTTCTGGTCGTCCATCGCGATGATCAGATCGAAAGCCGCGAAATCCTCGCGCTCGAACTGGCGCGCGCGGAGCGGATCGAGGTCATAGCCCCGGCGGCTCGCGGATGTGCGCATCGGCCCATAGGGCGGCTCGCCAACGTGCCAACCGGACGTGCCCGCGCTGTCAAAACGGACGTCGCGGTCCCCGGCCAACGCGCGGGTAACACCTTCGGCTGAGGGAGAGCGGCAGATGTTTCCGAGGCAGACGAAGAGGATGCGCGTGGTCATGGCGCTACCCTACCCGTGACCGCTTTACATGCAACCGGTCAGCGGAGCACGCCGCGGGCCGTCATGCGCTTCGCGTAGGCCCACAGCGCTATTGCGACGATGATGATCGCCAGGTTGAACAGCATGGCGCCCGGTCCCATCATGTCGACCAGCGCATTCCCCATCGACAGCACGGAATGGACCGAGTTGCCTATAAGCCCGATGATCGAGAGCGCGAAGGCCCCGACGGCGAAGCGGGATTTGACCAGGATAAGAAGCGATCCGATCACGGCACCCCAGACGCCCAGCGCCCAGAAGACTTCGGCCCAAGCCGGAAAGTCCTGATACCAGGCGCGTTGTTCCTCGGTCATCATGCCCATGTAGCTCTCACCCGCAAAGTGCGCCATGACCCAGTCGAAGGCGCCGCCGGCGTTCCACAGAAGCGACAAGATCCCGACGACCCAGATGTGCCAGGGTGTTTTCATGCTGTGTCCTCCGGCCTTGATCCTCCCCTCTGGAGCCGGTTCGGTCAAGCCCGCCAAGAACCAGTGGTTCCGGTTCCCGGCGGAACCCATTAGGGTCGGCGCATGAACATAGTGGTACTGACGGGCGCGGGCATTTCCGCCGAAAGCGGGCTGGGCACCTTTCGCGATGTGGACGGGCTTTGGACAAAATACGACCTGAACGATGTGGCAACGCCGGAAGGGTTTGCGCGCAATCCGGAGCTTGTGCAGGATTTCTACAACAGGCGCAGGGCCAATGCGCGTAGGGCCAAACCCAATGCGGCGCACGAGGCTTTGGCGCGGTTGGAGGCCGCCGACGGCGTTTCCTTGTCACTGGTGACACAGAACGTCGACGACCTGCATGAGCAGGCCGGATCGTGCAACGTCATACATATGCACGGGCAGTTGGCACGGGCGCTGTGTGGGGCCTGCGCCCATCGGTGGGACGCGGGCGAAATGATGGCCGTCTCGGACCCATGTCCTGCCTGTGGTCGGCCCGCGACACGGCCCGATGTCGTCTGGTTTGGCGAGATGCCGTATCACATGGACCGGATTTTCGCGTTGTTGCTGGCCGCGGACCTGTTCGTCTCCATCGGCACGTCGGGCAGCGTTTATCCCGCTGCCGGCTTCGTGGCGGAAGCACGGTGCTCGGGCGTGGAGACGCTGGAGTTGAACCTTGAGCCTTCTGAAAACCACCACGTCTTTGACGGCGGACGCTATGGTCCGGCCTCCGAGGTGGTGCCGCTGTGGGTGGCGGACGTGCTTGGCGGGGCCGGTTAGAGCACGAAGTCGGACGCGGTCAGGGTCATGTGCGCCCCGACATCGACCGTGTAGCGATCCCCGAAGGGGACAAGCTCGCCACCAAGGATGATCGACATGTCGGCGATGGCGTCACCGTCCGTATCGGCCTCGATCACGGTTCCGCTTCGGTTGTGCAGATACCGCAACTCGCCCGCAGCGCCCGAGAACGCGGCGTCGCCAATGAAGACGAAAGCGTCGTCGATCCCCGGCGTCGTCTTGTCCGCGTCGATGGCGGAAAAGTCGAAGTGGTCCTCGCCCGGATCGAAATCGCCGATCCAGTCGAGACCACCATCCTCGTAGGCGACCGAGTCGGTTTCGTCCCGGTAGATGAAGATGTCGGCTCCGGCACCGGCCCAAATGGTATCGCCACGCGCGCCGCCCGTGATCGTGTCGTCACCCCAACCGGCGTAGATCTTGTCCCGTGCCCCGCCGCCGTCGATCACGTCGTCACCCGGCCCGCCGTCGAGACTGTCGATCCCGCGTCCGCCAAGCAGGGTGTCGTTTCCGACCCCGCCGGTGAGCGAGTCATGCCCATAGCCACCCGACAGGAAATCGTCGCCCTTGCCGCCGAAAAGCGCGTCGTAGCCGTCGCCGCCGAACAGCCGGTCGTCACCTTGGCGGGCGATGATAACGTCGTTCCAGTTGGTGCCGACCAGGACCTCGCTCAACTCGGTTGCCCAGATGACGACGGGCGCCGCGCGAAGATCGAAGATCTGGCTGCGCACCGCCGCGTCCGGGTCGTCACCGTTCGTCTCTGCGCCGTTCGACTCGTCCGACCATCCGATCACCACGCGCCCGTCGGTGAGTTGGGCCAGGCTGACCGCGCCCTGATCGCCGGTGGTCACGTCGTTGGCGATGAACTCGTCGCCCCATTTCGTCCCGTTCGCGCGGAAGACCTGCGCACGGATCGCGGTGCCGGAGGCGTCTCCGCTGGCATCTTCCCACGCCACGAGGAACCGGCCGTCCTCCATCGCGCGCACTTCGGCCCCGCCCTGGTCGCCCGCGGTTGTGGAATTGGCGAGCCGTTCGGGCGAGATTGCCGTGCCGGTTTCGTCGAAAACCCTGAGCCGGATCGAGGTGCCTGAAGCATCATCGCCCGCGGTCTCGACCCCACCCGAGGCATCGGTCCAGACGGCGACGAAGTGACCGCCGACCAAACCGGTGACGGAGACATCGGTCTGGTCGCCCGTGGTTACGGAATTCACCGCGAACTCGGCCCCGAGGGGAAAGCCGGAGGACGACAGGATCTGGCCGCGCAGACCCGAGCCGGATGTATCGGACCCGGTGGCGCTGTCGTCAGCGAAGAGCGCGACCAGGCGGTCCGCGCCAAGAGCCGCAAGCCGACCGGGGCCCTGGTTGCCCGCGACGGTGGTGTTGATCAGGACGTCAGACCCGGCGCGCGTGCCGTCCGGGTTCAGGACCACGACGCGCATCGCGGTGCCCAGCGTGTCGCCGCCCGATTGCGAGCCATCCATGTAGCTCACCACGATCTGCCCGTTGGGCAGGATGAGCACGTCGGGCTGGCTCTGGCCCGACGCCGTGATGCCGTTGACCAGCATTTCGCCCCCGTCCGCCAGCCCGTCCGCCGTGAACCGCTGGAACCGGATCGCCGTGCCGGAAGCGTCATCCCCTGCCGTGTTCGCCCCCACCGAGCCGTCAGTCCAGACAGCGACGAAGCCGCCGTCGTCGGTCGCGGCGAGGCGCTGGGCCTCCTGCGTGCCGGTGGTGGCGGTGTTCACCTCGATTGCCGCACTGACCCGACTCCCGTCCGGGTCGAATATCTGCACCCGAAGGCCGATGTCCGGATCGCTCCCCTCGCCCGAGGCGTCGCGATAGGCGATTGCATAGCGGCCACCGGCAAGCGCTACGACGTCAGGGCCTGATTGGGGGCCGGTCACGACCGCGTTGACGAGCGATCCCTCCGCCCAAGGGGTGAAACTGCTCATAGGAAGAAGTCTTCAGCGGTAAGAGCGTGCACGCCGTTGAGCAAAATCTCCAGATCGGCGCTCCCGTCGCCGTCAGCGTCGCCCTGGACCAAGGTCCAGTTCCGACCGGTCTGGACCCGAAGCTCGCCGGCTGTACCCGAAAAACCGGCGCTGCCCACGAAGGCGAAGGCGTCGTTGGCGCCGGTCAGGAGGTTCGCGTCCAGATCGGAGAGGTCGATCAGGTCGACACCGGCCTCGAAGTCCGCAATCGTGTCGCGCGCACCGGGGCGGCTGTCCGCCCCGCTTCGGATCACGAAAACATCCCAGCCCGCGCCGCCGTAAAGCGTGTCGGCGCCGCCGTCTCCTGCAAGCCAATCTCCCCCCGCACCGCCAGACAGCACATCCGCAGCGCCGCCGCCGAGAAGCACGTCCTGTCCGCTCTGCCCTTCAATCCGGTCCGCGCCCGCCTGCCCCTCCAGCCAGTCGTTGCCCGCGTTGCCGTAAAGGGTGTCCGCGCCATCTCCGCCCAGAAGGACGTCGTCGCCCGCACCGCCGGACAGGGTATCGTTCCCGCCCGCACCGAAGAGCCGGTCGCGCCCTGCGCCGCCGTCCATCACGTCGTTGCCCGAAGTGCCTGCATATTGTTCGCCCGCATCGGTGCCGGTCCAGGTGACCACCTCGCTGCGGGGGTCGAAGATGGAGGTGCGGATCGCGGATGTCGTATCGTCGTAATCCGTCTCCACGCCCATGGAGGTATCGAGATAGGAAAAGGCAATGCGACCGTCCGACAACTCGGTGATCGACACGTCGGATTGAAATCCGGTTGTTACCTGGTTGACGAGGAACTCATCGCCTGAGGCGGTTCCATCCGCCTCGAACAGCTGGGCTCGAACCGCGCCGCCATCTGCGTCATCCATAAGCGTGTCGACGCCTTCGGACCGGTCGAGCCACGCGACCACGAATCGCCCGTCCGACAGGCCCAGGATGTCCGGGTCAAGCTGGGGGCCGGTGATCGCGGTGTTCACGAGGAACTCTCCGCCCTGCGCAACGCCGGTGTCGTCAAAGACCTGTGCCCGGACCGCATAACTTGATGGATCGAAGCCTGTGAGCGCGCCATCGGTCCAGGCGATGACGAACCCGCCGCCCTCCAGGGCGGCCACTTTCGGCGCGAACTGGTCGTCCGCCGTGGTCGAATTGACAGTGATCGCGGCAAGAATGGTGCTCCCCGTTCGATCAACGATCTTGGCACGGACATCACGATGGCCCGGCGCGCCATCCGTATAGGTTACGACGACACGGTCGCCCCCCAGAACGGCGATGTCGGGATCTTCTTGCACGCCGGCGGTGAGATCGTTCACCCGAAAAGGCGCGCCCGAAGGCGTACCGTCCGCGTTCATCAGCCCGAGCATGACGGCGGCGTCCCCGTCTCCGAAACTGCCCGAAAGGTCGGTGAACGCAAAGCCGATCTCGCCGGTCGCAAGCGCGGCAAGGGCGCCGCCGGCCTGGTCTCCGGCGGTCACGGCCGGGGCAAGAAAACCACCCGTCAAAGGCGCGCCGACCGCCGAATATACCCGCGCCCGAAGTGCGCCATCGGTATCATCCGCCCCGCTGTCGGCACCGTTCGAAAAATCGTCATAGAGGACGACCACGCCTCCCGTCGCCACGAGCCGTGGATTGATCTGATCCAAGGTGGTCACGGTGTTTACCTGTATCGGATCGCCGATCAGGGTGCCTGCAAGGTCATGGAATTGAAGCCGAATGGCAAAGCCATCGGGATCGGACCCGCCGAATTCCGACGTCCTGCTGAAATCGCCATAGGCTACTGCGAAGCCGCCGCCCGCCAGGGCCACGATCGAGGGTGCGTTCTGGGTGCTGAAGGTGATCCTGTTGGTGAGAAACTCTTCGCCCCAACGGCTCGGCGTGGACATCGCGCCCTCCTCGTCTGCCGCCCCCGTCACCGTTGGGCAGGGGACCATTAACCTTGATGAAGGTTTAAGGGCGCTTGGTTAGCAAAGGGTTAAGGTCGGCATTGGGACCCCGCACCCAACGAAAAAGGCCCCGCAGATTGCGGGGCCTTTGGAGAAGGTCTTGAGGCGTCGCTCAGTTCGTGGCGCCCATGTTGCCATTGTTCATCTTGCCGGCCCCCATATTCCCCATATTGGGCTGGCGTTCGAGATCGACCGGGATCTCGACGTTCATCTCGCCTGCTTTTTCGAAAATCAGCGTCAGCTCGATGATGTCGCCCTGCTCCCAAGCACCGTTCAAGCCCATGAACATGACGTGATCGCCGCCACGTTGCAGCGAATGAGTCTCGCCCGCAGCAACCGGGAAGCCCTCTTCGACTTCGACCATGCGCATCACGCCGCCTTCACCCTCGATATGGGTGTGAAGCTCGGTGCGTTTCGCGACGGTGGATTTTGCGCCGACGAGCCGGTCGTCCTCATCGCCCGTATTGACGATCTGGAAAAAGGCGGCGCCGGCCATGGCGTTCATACCCGCGGCCCGTGCATAGGGGTCCTGGATGGCGATTTCGCTCTCGGCGAAAGCGGGCATGGCGAGAGTTGCGGCGATGGCCGCGATAAGGGTGCGTTTCATGTGTATGTCCTGTGATTTGCGTCTCTGAAGGTGGGATCAGAGCGCTACAGGTGGCCCCCGCGCGGACGGCGAAACCTCGTCTCGCGCCACCAGAAGGGACAAAACGGTGGGCTCGACGCGGTCGACAAGAAGCAGTTTGGGCTGCGGCAGGTCCGGCGCCGTCATGGTCGCCACGAATATGGAATGGCCTTCGGGGCAGACCTCGGTCGCCTCGATCGGTTCCCCGTCCGGGCCAATCGTGATGGTGGTCATGCCCACACCGGAACAGATCACGATCTCCATCCCGATGTCATGCGACGCCCCCTTCGCCTCCGCGAGCACGAAGCCGGACATGGCAAGCACGAAGCTCAGGATATAGGCGAAGAGACCACGCATGGCCGGATTGGTAAGCCTTTGTCAGTGGCCGCGCAAGGTTGGGAATGTCGCAGGCCCCGCGTCCAGCGGCGATCCGGTGGCGATCCGGTTGTGACCAGGGGTCAGCCTGTTAGGTTCCGGGAAACCAGAGAGGACAGATATGCCAACATTGACCGAAGCCGAAGACATTTCCGACATCGCGTTTGCCTACATCGGGTCGAAGGCCCTGTTCGCGGCCATCGAATTCGGTTTGTTCACCGCTTTGGCGGGCGGGCCGAAGGACGTGGACACGCTGGCGGCCGAGATCGGGCTACCCCGCGAACGCTGCCACACGTTGATGACGGCGCTGACGGCTTTGGGGCTGACGGTTGCGGAGGCCGAGGGCTTCGCGAACTCCCCGGCGGCGGAGGCTTTCCTCGTCGAAGGCTCGAAATACGACTTCTCGGATTACCTGCGGCTCCAGGTGGGCCAGCAGATGTATCCCTTGATGGATCAGATCGAACCGGCGCTGAAAGGCACCCTGCCCGAAGATGCCACGGACAGCTACGCCACATGGTTTTCCGACCCCGAGGAGGCCCGGCGCTATTCAGAAAGCCAGCACGCAGGGTCCATCGGTCCTGCACGCAGCCTTGCCAAGCGGGTGGACTTGTCGAAAACGAAACGCCTGCTGGACGTCGGTGGCGGCACGGGTGCCATGGCAATCACGCTGTGCGAGGCGTTCCCGGACCTGACGGCGACGATCATCGACTTTCCGAATGTCGCGGTGCTGGGCGAAGCTTATGTGGCCGAGGCGGGTCTTTCGGACCGGATCCACTACACCCACGGCAATGCGCTGACATCGGACTGGCCGACACAACAGGACGCCGTTCTCATGTCCTACCTGTTCTCGGGCGTGCCGGATCATTTTCACGACGGCATGATCGCAAGGGTCTTCGACCACCTCGCGCCCAATGGTCAGTTTCTGATCCATGATTTCATCGTCGACACGGATCACACCGGGCCGAAGAACACCGCGCTTTGGCAGCTTCAGCACACGGCGTTCACGCCGGAAGCCCGCTCGCTCGACGATGCCTGGTTGACCGAGGCGCTGACCAAGGCGGGCTTTGCCGACGTCACGGTCGGCGCTATGATCCCCGGCATGACCAAGCTCGTCACGGCGCGCAAACCCGCCTGAAACCGGGTTCGCGCCATGGGTCACAGCCCGGCGAGCCAGAGGTAGATCGGCAGGCCAATCGCGACGTTGAACGGGAACGACACACCGAGGGAGAGGGTCAGGTAGATGCCGGATTCCGCCTTCGGCAGGGCGATACGCATGGCCGCCGGGACCGCGATATAGGACGCGGAGGCGGCGAGAACCATGAGGAGAAACGCGCTTCCGGTCTGCATTCCGGCGAGGTTCGCGAGCCCCCAGGCCGATACCGCGCCGATCATGGGCATGACGAGGCCGAAGAGGAACAGCCCCGGCGACAGAAGGTGGCGGTTACGCATGAGGCTGCGCCCCGCCGAGAGCCCCATGTCGAGCAGGAACAAGCACAAGACACCCGTGAACGGCGTCACCACGAAGGGCGCGATCATGTCCATACCCTCGGGCCCGGTGGCCGCGCCGATGGCGAAAGCCCCGACCAGAAGCACGATGGACCCGTTGGCGAGGATGTCCCGGTACAGGCCCGGTCCGCTGTGCCCCACGCCCGACCAGCGATGCGCGATCCAGAGGGCCGAAAGGATGGCGGGCGCTTCCATCGCTGCGGCCACTGCCACCATGTATCCGTCATGGGCGATCCCGGTGAGGTCCAAGAGGCTGACCGCCGTCACGAAGGTTACGATGGAAATCGACCCGTAGTGCCCCGCGACCGCCGCCGCGTTCATCAGGTCGAGCCGGGTCATCGTGCGGATGAGCAGGAAGGCAACGAAGGGCAAGGCAAGCGACAGGATGACGCCAAGTCCGATGGCTACGAAGAGATCACGGTGCAACCCGTGCTCGGCCAGGGACACCCCGCCTTTGAACCCGATCGCGAGCAAAAGGTAGAGCGACATGACCTTGGCCGCGCCCTCGGGGATCGAGAGGTCGCTCCGCGCCAAGGCCGCCGCGAGGCCGAGAAGAAAAAACAGGATCGTCGGGACGAGCAGGTTGCTCGCCAGGGTATCGAAAGCTGCGGACATGGTGGTCTCCAGTGGCTGATCGTCACGATGCGCGCCTTGCCTGAGCCATTTCCATAAGAAAAATACTTGCTTTCTAATTTTTACATAGTCTTAACCTATGAAATGAACCTGACCCTTCGACAACTGGAATACATCGTAGCCGTCCATCGCCTGGGCCGCTTCGGGCTTGCCGCCGAATTGCTCAACGTCAGCCAACCGAGCCTCTCGGCACAGATCGCGAAGGTCGAGGCAACGCTCGGCGTGCGGCTGTTCGAGCGGGACCGAGGGGGCGTGCAAGTCACCGCGCGGGGCGAGGATTTCGTAAGGCGGGCGCAAACCATCCTCGCGCAGGTGCAGGACCTGACACTTGCCATGGCCAGCGACGTGCCGTTCGGCGGACGCCTTCGTCTGGGTGTGCTACCGTCGATTGGTCCCTACCTGCTTCCGCAGGTGGTGCGCTCGATCCACCGGGACCAGCCGGACCTGAAGGTGCTGGTGCGAGAAGAGGCGACACAGGGTTTGGAACGGGGCCTGCGCTCCGGTCGGTTCGACGCGATCCTGTCGACCCCTGAGGATCACCCCAACACGCGGCAAACCCGGCTTTTCAACGAAAACCTCTGGATTGCCACCGCCGTCGACGATCCGTTGGCACGGACGGGCGGGCCTGCGACGGCACAGGACCTTGCCGGGCAGCGCCTGTTGACCCTGGACAATTCACACCGGCTGTCACGTATCGTCTATGCTCTGGCCGCTGAAGCCGGGGGGATGGTGTCGGATGATTACGAAGGCACCAGCCTCGACTCGATCCTGTTGATGGCCGCCACCGGCGCGGGTGTAGCCATTATCCCCGAGTTGTTCGCCAAGCGTCAGGCCATGTTTCGCGAGGAGGTGACGGTGCGGCCCTTGGCGCCGGAGAGCGCGACGCGGGATATCGCGTTGATGCTGCGCACGGGCGAGGATCAGTTGGCAGGGCACGCTTTGCTTTCGAAAACGCTGCGCGATGCGGCCGAGGCGCTTGGCCTTCGGACCTATGGCGGGGGTTGACCAGAGGATGACCCGGCACAGAAAAACGGCCCCACCATTGGCGGAGCCGCTCTGACAATCAATGGAAGTGCGATCAGGCTTCGGCCTGAGCCTTCATGATCTCTTTCTTGACCTTCAGCGCTTTCGCGGACAGCTCAACGTCCTTGGCTTTCGCCAGGTACTTGTCCAGACCACCACGGTGGTCGACGGTGCGCAGAGCCGACGCCGAGATGCGCAGCTTGATCGGGCGACCGAGGGTTTCCGACACGAGCGACACGTCGTTCAGGTTCGGCAGAAACCGGCGCTTGGTCTTGTTGTTGGCGTGGCTGACGTTGTTGCCAGACATCGGCCCTTTACCAGTCAGTTCGCAGACGCGCGACATGGGTTCATCCTCACTTTGCGGGCAGTTTCCGGGGCATTTCTGCAAGGTCTTGGCGACCTTTGCACTTGGCCCGGCGGACTTGCCAGTCAATACAAACGGGCGCCGCGATGGCAGCGCCCTGAATTCCGTCCGCGGTCTTTAGGCCCATAATCCGCACCCGTCAAGGGATTCGCGCGAGGTTTCGAGCCATATTTTGCGACCTCTTCCCGAGGCCCCTGCTCAGGCATATACTTCCCGCGATGGCCCAGTTCGACGACAGCATTCCCGCAGACGCGCTTCCCGATGCGCCCGCCATGCCCGAAGCGGCCTGGGCAGAGGTCTTGCAGGCGGTCGACAAGACCTATTCGGAGCTTGTCGCCTACCAGGAAGAGCTGGAGGCCCGCAACGCCGAACTGGACGCGATGCGGCGCTTCATGGGGTCGGTGTTTCAAAGCGTCTCGGACCTCGTTCTGGTCGTGGATCGCGACATGCGGATCGAAGAGGCCTCCGGCTCGGTTCTGGACGAACTCGGCGCGGGAGGCGTGGGCGCGATGTTGTCCGATCTGGTCTGCCCGGACAGCTGGCGCGACGTGGAGGCGCGTGTGCGGGGCGCGATTGAAGCGCGCGAAGCCGGAAACGTGGAAGCGGACTTCGCCACAGATGGTGGTAACGCGCCGTTCGATCTGTCCATCGCGCCCCGGATCGGAGAGCGCGGGCGCACACGCGGTGCGGTCATTATCGGTCGCCCGTTGGGCGAGCTGCGCCGCGCCTATTCCGAGTTGGAAGAAAGCCACCGCCAGTTGAAAGAAGCGCAACTTCACCTGGTGCGCAACGAGAAGCTGGCGTCCTTGGGGCGGCTTCTGGCCGGGGTCGCGCATGAATTGAACAACCCTATCTCCTTCGTTTACGCGAATGCCCACGCGATGCAGAAATCGGCCACGAAGCTGGAGACCTATTTCGACGCCGTGCAATCCGGCGCAAGCCGGGAGGAACTGATCGCCCTTCGGAAAGGTCTTGATCTCGACCGCCAGATGCAGCGCCTGCGCACCGCCTTGGAAGGGGCCCGTGACGGGTCGGAACGGGTGCGCGATATCGTCGAGGACCTGCGGCGGCTCTCCGCGGACGGCCAGGGCGAAATGGCAAGCTTCGACCTGGTGTCGACCTCCAAGGCCGCGATCAACTGGGTCGGGCGCGGCACGAAAACCATGCCAGCCGTGTCACATCACGGCCCCGACACGCTGACCGCCTACGGGCGCAAGGGGCATATCCAACAGGTGCTGATGAACCTCGTTCAGAATGCCGCCGATGCTGTCGAGAGCATGGAAAAGCCGGAGATCTCTGTGACCTACGGCACCGAGGACGGATTTGCGACGGTCAAGATCGAAGACAACGGACCGGGCGTTCCCGACGATCTCGCCACCGCCGTGTTCGACCCGTTCTTCACCACCAAGGCCGTGGGAAAAGGCACGGGGCTCGGCCTGTCGATCAGCCACAAGATCGCGAAGGAGCATGGCGGCGACCTGGCGCTCTGTCCGCACCGCAAGCAGGGGGCCTGCTTCACGCTCACGCTGCCCACCGGCCCGCCGAACGAGGCACAGGAATGAACCTTCTCTGGCTACAAGCGGCGGGATGCGGCGGCTGCACCATGTCGCTCATGTGCGCCGAGGACCCGGGCCTTTTTGACCTGCTGGAAGGCGCGGGCATCAACTTGCTCTGGCACCCGACCTTGTCCGAGGCGACAGGCGCAGCGGTCCGCAGGCTTCTTGAAAAGATCGAAGCGGGAGACATCGCGCTCGATATTCTGTGTATCGAGGGGGCCATTGCGCGTGGTCCCAAGGGCACCGGCCGGTTCAACATGCTCGCGGGCACGGATCGCTCGCTTCTGGGCTGGGTCCAGGCGCTCGCGCCCAAGGCCGCCCACGTGGTCGCGGTCGGAACCTGCGCGACCTATGGCGGCGTGACGGCGGCTGGGGGAAACCCGTCCGATGCGGTCGGCGTGCAATTCGACGGCGCGGAGGCGGGTGCAGCGCTCGGCGCGAGTTTCCGCGACCCGTCTGGCCTGCCAGTCATAAATGTCTCGGGCTGCCCGGTGCATCCGGACTGGGTGACCGAGACGCTCATGCTACTGGCGGATGGCACGTTGACACCCGCCGATCTGGACGACTACGCCCGGCCCCGGTTCTACGCCGACCACCTGGTGCACCATGCCTGCCCGAAGAACGAGTTCTACGAATACAAGGCCAGCGCCGAAAAACTCTCCGATCTCGGATGCATGATGGAGAACCTCGGCTGCATCGGAACGCAGGCCGTGGGCGATTGCAATATCCGGCCATGGAACGGCACCGGATCCTGCACCCGCGCGGGATACCCTTGCATCAACTGCACCGCGCCCGAATTCGAGGACCCGAACCACAGCTTTACCGAAACCCCAAAGATCGCTGGTATCCCCGTGGGCCTGCCCACAGATATGCCCAAGGCCTGGTTCATGGCGCTCGCTTCCTTGTCGAAAGCCGCAACTCCGAAACGGATCGGCGAAAACGCGGTGAGCGATCGGGTGGAAGTGCCCCCGACGATCAGGAAGCCACGGCGATGACCGAGTTGATCGTAGGGCCGTTCAACCGGGTCGAGGGTGACCTTGAAGTCAAGCTGACCGTCGCGGACGGTCGCGTCGCAGAGGCGCGGGCGAATTCACCGCTCTACCGGGGGTTCGAGGTGATGATGCAGGGCAAGGACCCGCGCGATGCGCTTACCATCACGCCGCGGATCTGCGGGATTTGTTCGATCAGCCAGTCGGCGGCGGCGGCCTTTGCACTGGCCGACGCGGCGGGCGCAACCATGGCACCGATGGGCGCGCAGGTGGCGGCCTTGCTTCACGCGGCAGAGAATACCGCCGATCACCTGACCCATTTCAACATGTTCTTCATGCCGGACTTCGCTCGTGCGGTATATGCGGACAGGCGGTGGCACGACCGGGTCGTGGACCGTTTCACCGCAGGCCAGGGATCGGCCTTGCGCCGGTCGATGGAGGCACGGGCAGAGCTCTTTCATATCGTGGGCACGCTCGCCGGCAAGTGGCCCCATACGCTTGCGATCCAACCGGGCGGCGTGACACGGACCCCCACCGCCTCTGAACGGGTGCGGATGCGGGCGACGCTCAGGGAATTCCGCCGCTACTTGGAGGCCGAGGTTTTCGGCGCGGCGCTGGAGGACTTCGTGGCCCTTGAAACGGTGGACGCGCTGATGGCCTGGGAGACGGGCGACGCGGGGCTGTTCCTGAGGATTGCGGAGGATCTGAACCTGACCGACCTGGGGCGCGGCACCGGGCGGTATCTGTCCTTCGGGGCCTATCCGACCGAAAGCGGTCCGACGCTGGCACGGGGCGTCTATGACGGCGGGCTGGCGGAGGTTGACACCGGCAGGATCGCCGAGGATCTGAGCCATGCCTGGATGATCGGCGACACCGCGCATCCCGACGTCGGGCGCACGCGGCCGGACGAAGACATGGCAAACCCCGGCTATTCATGGTGCAAGGCGCCACGCTACGGTGGAAAACCGATGGAAACCGGGGCGCTGGCGCGTCAGGTGGTCGACGGCCACCCGTTGGCACGGGCGCTGATCGGGGGTGGCGTGTTGGCGCGGGTCGCGGGGCGGCTGCTTGAGATTGCCCGGCTGCAAGGGATGATGGAGCATTGGGTGGACACGCTCGACACCAAGGCCCGTTTCATGGACCCGGTGACCCTGCCGCGTGAGGGACGCGGTGTCGGGCTGGTCGAAGCCGCGCGGGGCGCATTGGGTCATTGGATCGGGATCGAGCGCGGGGTGATTTCGCACTACCAGATCATCGCGCCGACCACGTGGAATTTCAGCCCAAGGGACGAGGCGGGCATCCCCGGGCCCTTGGAGGCGGCACTCGTCGGGGCCCCCGTTGCGGCGGGCGAGGACACGCCGGTCAGTGTTCAACACATCGTTCGGAGTTTCGATCCATGTATGGTCTGCACGGTCCACTAGGTTTCGAAGTGCGCCTGCGCGCAATCCGACCAAGGCGGGGGTGCTGCCTGTCGCCAGTGTCTCTCGGCCCGCTGGCGCGACAATGACGACCCCCAAAATATTTGAAGCACGATGAAAGCACAGGTTCGAATTCGTGGGCAGGTTCAAGGTGTAGGGTTCCGACCCTTTGTCTGGAATTTGGCACGGGAGCTTGGGCTCAAGGGGCGCGTGCTGAACGATGCCGAGGGGGTGTTGGTGTTTCTTGGCGGGGACGCCATCCCGGACTTCCTGCATCGGGTGGAAGCAGAGGCCCCACCCTTGGCCCAGGTGGACGCGGTCGAAGTCTCGGACTGGGCCGGAGTTGTGCCGGAGGGGTTCGAGATCGCGGCCAGCGGCGGACCCGGGGCCGAGACGCGGGTCACGCCGGACGCCGCCACCTGCCCTGCCTGTTTGGACGAGATCCGGGGGGACGGTCGGCGCGCGGGCTACGCGTTCACCAACTGCACCCACTGTGGACCGCGTTTCACCATCATCGAGGGGCTTCCCTACGACCGGGCGCAGACCACCATGGGCGCCTTCAAGATGTGCGGCGCGTGCCGCGCGGAATACGAAGACCCCGCCGACCGAAGGTTTCATGCCCAGCCCATCGCCTGCCCCGACTGCGGCCCGCGTGTCTGGTTCGAGGGAGACGGCACGGCGGCGCAGGTGATCCTTGCAGGCGGGATCGTCGCGGTGAAGGGTCTGGGGGGCTTTCACCTTGTCTGCGACGCGACGAACGCGGCGGCGGTTGCCCTCTTGCGCAGGCGCAAGCGCCGGCCCGCAAAGCCCTTGGCGCTCATGGGAACCGAGGACATGGTGGCGCGTCTTGCGGCCGCGACACCGGCGGAATGGTCGCTGTTAAGGGAGCCTGCCGCGCCGATCGTGCTTTTGGCCAAGGGCGAGCCGCTGCCCGACGGGCTCGCGCCGGGGCAATCGCGGCTTGGCTGGATGCTGCCCTATACGCCGTTGCATCATCTGCTGATCAGCGAGGTCGGGCGCCCCTTGGTGATGACCTCCGGCAACCTGTCGGGCGAACCGCAAGTGATCGACAACGACGAGGCACGCGAAAAGCTGGGCGGGTTTGCCGACGGGTTTCTCATGCATGACCGCGATATTGCCCGCCGGCTGGACGATAGCGTGGAGCGCGTGACCGAGGCGGGGCCGATGGTCCTTCGCCGTGCGCGGGGGCGCGTGCCGGGGACGTTCCCCTTGCCCGCCGGGTTCGAAGACGCGCCACAGGTGCTCGCCATGGGCGGGCAGATGAAGGCCGCGATCTGTTTGACCAAGACCGGTGAAGCGCTGCTCGGGCACCATCTGGGCGAGTTGGACGAGGCGCTGACCTGGGAAGCGTACAGGCAGGCGCTGGAGGATTATCGCTCGCTCTTCGACCACAAGCCCGAGGTCGCCGCGGTGGACCTTCACGAGGGCTACCGCGCGACGCAGGCGGGGATGGCGATGGGATTACCTGTCGAGCGGGTGCAGCACCACCATGCGCATCTGGCCAGCGTGATGGGCGAGAATGGCTGGGCGTTGGATCAGGGGCCGATCGTCGGGATCGTGCTGGACGGGCTGGGGCTGGGATCGGACGGGACGATCTGGGGTGGCGAAGTGCTGCGGGGAGATTACCGCGGGTTCGAGCGGATCGGTCACCTCGCCCCCGCCGCGCTCGCCGGTGGCGATGGCGCGAGCCGGGAACCTTGGCGCAACCTGCTGGTGCGGCTGGATCAGGCGGGATTGGCGGACCTGGCGGACCGGGTCATGACGGACAAACCGCGCGCGGTGTTGCGACAGGCGGTTGCGGCCCGGGTGAATGCGCCGTTGTCCTCCAGCGCGGGTCGCTTGTTCGATGCCTTCTCCGCCGCGCTGGGCCTGTGCGTCGATCGGCAAAGCTACGAGGGGGAGGCGGCGATGGCGCTGGAAGCTCTGGCGGAGGCGGCGGGGGATGTGGCCCCCTACCCGTTTACCTTGAGGGATGGCGTGATCGACCCGGTCCCGATGTTTCGGGCGTGGGCCGAGGGTCGCGACACCGACGCGGAAGCGGCGAAGCGGTTTCATGCGGGTCTCGCACGGGCCTTTGCCGGGATCGCGCGAGCCGAGGTCGAGGCCGGGCGCGCGGCGGCGGTGGCCCTGTCCGGCGGGGTGCTTCAAAACGCGCTCTTGCAGGACATGCTGTTGGATGAGCTGGACGGTTTGCCGGTGCTCCTGCACCACGGCGTTCCGGCCAATGACGGCGGCTTGGCCTTGGGTCAGGCGCTGGTCGCGGCGGCGCGCGCGCTCCCCCGGTAAGGGCCAAAGATTGGCCTCGCCACGCGCGCCCATCACATGACCCCGTGCGCCGCAGGCGCGCGATTAGGGAAGAGCCGGGAGAGGCTGAGAGAGGCGGCGGGACCTGGTTGCAAAGTTTCCGTTCTGCGTGATCGTGCGGTTACCACCTGATCGGCTGCGGGCGCGGCATGTGCCGGGATGCCGCAGTTACTGATCTGAAATCACGTCATTTTTTCGATTCTCCGTTGATTGTGTGCATTGCCATACAAACACGATCCGGGATCGGCGACTCTGTCTTCCACGAAAGCCACGGGTCCGTCTCGTGGCCCGTCATGGACCAAGGGAGGGACTTTTGGCCGATATCGAAACCTTCTACGACGTGATGCGGCGGCAGGGGATTACCCGCCGCTCCTTCATGAAGTATTGCTCGCTCACCGCCGCCGCTCTGGGGCTTGGTCCCAGCTTCGTGCCCAAGATCGCCCATGCGATGGAAACCAAGCCACGCACGCCGGTGATCTGGGTCCACGGGTTGGAATGCACCTGCTGTTCGGAGAGCTTCATCCGGTCCGCACACCCGCTGGCCAAGGACGTGGTCCTGTCGATGATCTCGCTCGATTACGACGACACGCTAATGGCCGCCGCCGGGCATCAGGCCGAAGCCGCGCTTCAGGACACCATCGAGAAATACAAGGGCAACTACATCCTCGCGGTCGAGGGAAACCCGCCGTTGAACGAGGACGGGATGTACTGCATCGTGGGCGGCAAGCCCTTTGTCGACCAGCTCAAGCACGCCGCCGAACACGCCAAGGCCGTGATTTCCTGGGGCGCCTGCGCTTCTTACGGCTGTGTTCAGGCCGCAAAGCCCAACCCGACGCAGGCGACGCCGGTGCACAAGGTCATCACCGACAAGCCGATCATCAAGGTGCCGGGCTGCCCGCCTATCGCCGAGGTCATGACCGGCGTCATCACCTACATGCTGACCTTCGACCGTCTGCCCGAGCTCGACCGCCAGGGACGGCCCGCGATGTTTTATGGCCAGCGCATCCACGACAAATGTTATCGCCGTCCGCATTTCGACGCCGGCCAGTTCGTCGAGGAATGGGACGACGAGAACGCGCGCAAGGGCTATTGCCTCTACAAAATGGGTTGCAAGGGACCGACCACGTATAATGCCTGCTCGACCGTGCGTTGGAACGAAGGCACATCCTTCCCGATCCAGTCGGGTCACGGCTGTATCGGCTGTTCCGAGGACGGGTTCTGGGATCAGGGCTCGTTTTATGACCGGGTCACCGATCTGACCCAGTTCGGCATCGAGAAGAACGCCGATCAGGTCGGCCTCGCTGCCGCTGGCGTCGTGGGCGCCGGTGTGGCAGCCCATGCAGCCGTCTCCGCGCTCAAGGCCGCGCAGAACAAAGCTCAATCCAGGAAAGAAGAGGAAGTCTGATCATGGCGACGACTCCAAACGGTTTCGACCTCGACAACACCGGGCAGCGCATCGTCGTCGACCCGGTGACCCGGATCGAAGGTCACATGCGCTGCGAAGTGAACGTGGACGACGAAGGCATTATCCGTAACGCCGTGTCCACGGGCACCATGTGGCGCGGGTTGGAAGTGATCCTGAAGGGTCGCGATCCGCGTGATGCCTGGGCCTTTACCGAGCGCATCTGCGGCGTCTGCACCGGCACCCATGCGCTGACCTCGGTCCGGGCGGTGGAAGACGCGCTGGGCATCGAGATTCCGGACAACGCGAATTCGATCCGCAACATCATGCAGCTCAACCTGCAAATCCACGACCACGTCGTGCACTTCTACCACTTGCACGCGCTGGACTGGGTGAACCCGGTCAACGCGCTGAAAGCCGACCCGAAGCTGACCTCGGAGCTTCAGCAAAAGGTGAGCCCGTCTCATCCGATGTCCAGCCCCGGTTATTTCCGTGACGTGCAGAACCGTCTGAAAAAGTTCGTGGAATCGGGACAGCTTGGCCTGTTCAAGAACGGATATTGGGACAATCCGGCCTACCTCCTCCCGCCGGAAGCGGACCTTATGGCCACGACCCACTACCTCGAAGCGCTGGACCTGCAAAAAGAGATCGTGAAAATTCACACGATCTTCGGCGGCAAGAACCCGCATCCGAACTGGCTGGTGGGTGGCGTGCCCTGCCCGATCAATGTCCATAGCACCGGTGCTGTCGGCGCGATAAACATGGAACGCCTGAACCTGGTGTCCTCGATCATCGACAAGTGCATCGAGTTCAACAAGAACGTTTATATCCCGGACGTGAAGGCCATTGGCGGGTTCTACAAGAACTGGCTCTATGGTGGCGGTCTGTCGTCGAAATCCGTGCTCGCCTATGGCGATATCCCGGAGCATCCGAATGACTTCTCGCCGGAGCAGCTCCACCTGCCGCGCGGCGCGATCATCAACGGCGACCTGTCGGTCGTGCATGATGTCGACCCGCGTGATCCCGAGCAGGTTCAGGAGTTCGTGGACCATAGTTGGTACGAATACGGCCAGGCGGGTGTGGGTCTGCACCCCTGGGATGGCGAGACTACGCCGCGATACGAGCTGGGACCGAACGCCAAAGGCACTAAGACCAACATCGAAGAGCTGGATGAAGCGGGGAAATACTCGTGGATCAAGGCACCGCGTTGGAAAGGTCACGCGATGGAGGTTGGGCCGCTGGCCCGCTACATCGTTGGCTACGCCCAGGGGCACGAGGACATCACGGATCAGGTCACGGGCCTCTTGCGTGACATGGACCTGCCGACCGAAGCCCTGTTTTCGACGCTGGGGCGCACCGCCGCGCGGGCGCTGGAATCCGAATACTGTGGACGCCTCCAGAAGCATTTCTTCGACAAGCTCGTCACCAACATCAAGAACGGCGACGAAACGACGGCGAACGTGGCGAAATGGGATCCCTCGACCTGGCCTTCGGAAGCCAAGGGCGTTGGCATGACCGAAGCACCGCGCGGTGCCCTGGGCCACTGGATCAGGGTCAAGGACGGTCGCATCGAGAACTACCAATGCGTGGTGCCGACCACGTGGAACGGCTCGCCCCGCGACACGGCAGGCAACATCGGTGCCTTCGAGGCGTCTCTCATGGACACCAAGATGGAACGCCCGGAGGAGCCGGTCGAGATTTTGCGCACATTGCACAGTTTCGACCCCTGTCTGGCCTGTTCGACCCACGTGATGTCGCCCGACGGCGACGAGCTGGCCGACGTCAAAGTTCGCTAAGGGAGGACGAACCATGAAGAAGTTGATCACCCTCATGGTTGCCGGGATGCCGGCAACCGCCCTCGCCCACCCCGGCCACCCGGAGCTTTCGGGTGCCATGGGCCATGACGCGTCGCATATCCTGATCGGCGGCGCTCTCGCCACTGCGTTGGTGCTGGCGGCAACGGCGGTGCGCCGGGCTCTCAAAGACCGGAAGGACTGAGCCATGGCCGAGGATACCATTCATGTCCCGAACCCGGACGCGACCCCCCTGCGCAGTGCTCAACTGACCGGAGACGCGACCGAGGCGGATATCGAAAGCATCCGCAAACGCACCAGTGTCTATGTCTACGAGGCACCTGTGCGCCTGTGGCACTGGATCAATGCGCTCGCTATCATGGTTCTGATCGTGACCGGCTACCTGATCGGATCGCCGCCGCCCTCGATGCAGATCGGCGAAGCGACGCACCAGTTCGTCTTCGGCTACATCCGGTTCGCGCATTTCGCGGCCGCGATGATCATGACGGTGGGCTTCTTTGGGCGCATCTACTGGGCCTTCGTGGGCAACCATCACGCCCGCCAGTTGTTCTATGTGCCGGTGTGGCGCAAAGCCTGGTGGCGCGAGATGTTTCACGAGCTGAAGTGGTATGCCTTCATTGAGCGGACACCGAAGAAATACGTGGGCCACAACCCGCTCGCACAGCTTGCGATGTTCTTCTTCATGACCGTCGGGATCACCTTCATGATCGTGACCGGCTGGGCGCTCTATGCCGAAGGCGCGGGACAGGGCAGCTTTGCGGACACCGTCGCAGGGTGGGTGCTGGGTCTCGTGGGGAACTCCATGATCCTGCACACGTTTCACCACATCGGGATGTATTTCATCCTGATCTTCATGATCATCCACATCTACGCCGCGATCCGCGAGGACATCATGTCCCGTCAGTCGATGGTGTCGACGATGATCTCAGGCCACAGGACGTTCAAGGACGACCGAACCGATTGACCTGTGGTCGCCTGTGCGAGTTTGGGGCGAGTCGCAAGGCTCGCCCTTTTCCGTTCCGGCAAAGCAAACCCCGCCGCGCGGGACGGTGAGAGCAGGAAAACCGTCAGGCCGCCGGGCAGGACATGTGCGGCCACCAGACCATGGGATCGCGAAAATCGATCCCGTCGCGCGGGGTGAGCGTGGTGGTCACGATCTCTCCCCCTTCCCCAACGGACAGATCGAGGATACGCGATTTGAAGGCGTCGATGGCGCCGGAGCGTCCATCACGCGCGGTCTTGAGGAAATGGATGCGCTGCCCGACGTAATCGGCCGCGAAGCGTTGAGGCTCCAGGGCATTGCGCAGGAGTGCGGCGCGCGCGTCCGGCGCGCCGGTGATGTCGTCGAACCCATCGAGCGGCGCGCTCCAGTCTGGTGAGCCACCGACACAGGTCACGAGATCAACGTCCGACACCATCCGCGCCGCGCCAAGCGCCGCGTCCGCGCCGAGCCCCATGCCCGAAAGGGACAGAGGCCGCGCGCCGAAGCGGCTGCGCGCCCATGTAGACACGGTCGGAATGTCGAGAATGGCGTTGCCAAGAAGCGTCCAGAGCACCCGAGCGTAATCCTCCCGCACGTCCAACCCAAGGCTTTCGCTTTCCCGCCGTGCCCCGTGGCCCGGCAGATCCAGCGAGATGGCGACGTGACCTTCGTCATCCGCCAAACGATCGAGCAGCTTGACGCTGTCTTCCTTGCGGCGACCGAGATCGGCGATATGGATGGCGATGCCTGTGGGCGTGTCCGACGGTTGCCGCCAGATCAGCGGAATATCGTCGAGGTGGGCCTCGTGATAAGGTCTCAGAAAATGGATGCTCGCGCTCATGACGTGTTCCTTTTCTTTCGGCAGCAACGACGTCATGGCTCATTTGGCTCCACAAACAGTTAAGACCACACTATCTTGTGGGTGCCAAAAAGCCCGCCCACGGACTTTCGTGGACGGGCCGGTTGGATTTTCTTCCAGACCTTGTGGGTCGGTTACCGCACGACAGTGACGATTTCACGCGTGCTGTCGTCAACCACGACCGTATCGCCGTTCACGTTGAGATAGACGTATTGGTCGGACATCGGCACGTCGTAGACCTCCACGTCCTGCGGGATCGCCACGCCTGGAACCGGCTCACCCGTGAGGATCACCGGCTCGACCGGGTTTTGCTCGACATAGACAACCACGTCTTCGTCCACGGCCTCGCCAGCGGCGGTCGCACTGGCGACACCGCCCACGACAGCGCCCACCGGGCCGCCGACAAGCGCGCCGATGGCAGCACCGGCACCGGTGCCGAGGATCGCGGCTTCGTCGCCCGGATCTTCATATTCAACCTCGGTCACGGTCACTTCGGACACGGGCTGTTCATCAACGGTCAGGTAAGGCGAATAGACCCAGCCGGTCTCGCCTTCGGCGGTAACCTCGCACCAGCCGTCGGACGGGATGCACCCGTTCAGGTCGACTTCGGTTTCTGCGGTCAGCGTGTCCATGATGACATACTGCGGACCGGGGCCCATGCGCATGTTCAGGTCGGTGGTCACGGTCGCCGTGCCGCTCTGAGCGAAAGCGGCGCCAGCGGTCAGGCTGAGGGCTGCGGCGGTGCCGAGCAGAGTAATCTTCTTGGTCATGGTGTTTCCTCCATTTGTTTACCTGCAAGCCAGTGGCTCGCTGTGATGGTAGGGAAACGACCACTCCTGCCCGACGTTCCGAGAATCTCGAACCTCGGCGGGGACTTGCTGATCTGGCAAGCCGCTTTCCAATGCAAACCTTTTCTGAAAGTGTATTTTCCAGCTCCACCTGCGTCGTGGTGGACACAGTGCGGCTTTTTTCGTTCAATCTCTGGAACTTAATGAATTTGGGCGGTGCGCTGACAAAATGCCTCACCACCCCGGTGGACGCATTACGTTCACCATGACAACCCGCCGGTAAGTGACGTTCCGGCAAGAGGAGGGAGGCGTTCATGGCACCACGTGTGCTCATTCTCGGTATTGGTAATGTGCTCTGGGCCGACGAGGGTTTTGGCGTGCGCTGTGTGGAACGGCTCGCCAGTCGGTTCGCTTTCGACGACAAAGTGAAAATCATGGATGGCGGGACGCAGGGGCTCTACCTCCTGCCGTTCCTCGAAGAGGCCGACATCTTGCTGGTGTTCGACGCGGTCGATTACGGGATGGCACCCGGCGACATGAAAGTGGTCGAAGGCGACGAGGTTCCGTCCTTCATGGGCGCGAAAAAGATGTCGCTGCACCAGACGGGATTTCAGGACGTCATCGCGACCTCGGAACTCATGGGCTACCGCCCCGAAACCCTGATCCTCATCGGTTGCCAGCCCGAGGAGTTGGAAGATTATGGTGGTGGATTGCGCGAGGTGGTCGCCGCCCAGATAGACCCGGCCATCGACGTGGCCTTGGCCAAACTCGCGGCCCTCGGGATCGACGCGAAGGACGGTCAGCACGCGACCGACGACCTCGCGGACCCGTCCATTACGCGTGACGCCTACGAAGGCGGCCGCCCGTCCGAATGCCAGGCGCATCGCAAAGGCGACATCCGGTTCTACCCGAAAACGGAGACCGCGTAATGTGTGTCGGCGTGCCGATGCAGGTGATCCGGCGCCGGGAGCTCTCGGCGCTCTGCTCGGACGGGGTCACGACGGAGACCATCGACCTCGCGCTTGTCGGTGAGGTGGACGAGGGGACGTGGCTCCTCACCTTCCTCGGTTCGGCCCGCGAGGTGATCTCCGAGGACGAAGCCAGGAAAATCGCCGCCGCGCTGGACGGGTTGCGCTCGCTCATGAGCGGGGGCGACCTGGGCGATGCCTTTGCCGATCTGGAAGAAACCGGGCCGCGTTTGCCGCCGCACCTGGCCGCTGCCCTTGAGACAGGAAAGACAACCGCATGAGCTTGCTGGCCACACCCCCCGTGTCCAACGGCCCCTGCGGCCATCCGCTTCTCGACCGGCTGGTCGAGGATCAGGGCTACCCGCATCTGCAAACGCCCGCCGAGACCGAGGCGTGGATCTCGCGCGAAGGCGCGCATGTCGTCTTTCTTCCGGGCGACATGGCCAAGAACCTCGAAGCGCCGGATGTCGCGGTGGTCTTGCCGGAACTGCGCATGGCGTTCCAAGGGCAATTCGATTGCGCCGTGGCGCAGGGCGATGCGGACAAATGGGTTCGCGACACCATCGAAATGCACAAGACCCCGAACCTCGCGTTTTTCCGCGAGGGGCGGCTTCTGTCCTGTCTGCCCAAGGTGCGCGATTGGTCGGACTACATGGCCCGCATCCCGCAAATCCTGGCGCTTGCCACCCCGACCCCCGACGCCTGAGGAGGACCCCATGTCTGATTTCGTATTGCCCCCGATCGGCTTCGGCCCCGGTTCCCAGCCGATGAGCGAAGACGATCAGCTTGAATACATGCAACTGCCGCAGGACATGCGGACCTTCACGCCCTCGACACCCGAGGTGGACGACGCCACCCGCGTCGCCCCCGCGATGGCCATGCTGGCCGAGATCGCCGCGGCCTGTGCCCGCGTTGGGCAAGGGATGGCCGCCGAGAGCTTTGACCTGACCACGCTGGACAAGGACAACCGCGCCTTCATGGCAGAAACCATGGGCGAAGGCGAAGTGGCGATGAAGGTGCAGGGCACCCCGGCGCTCAGCATTCAGGAAAGCTGGTTCGCCGGGGTCTGGATGGTCACGGGCCACGGTGTCGACCGGATCGACGTGGGCCACGTACCGCCCATTGCTCTGGAGCGGGCCCACCGCCCCCACCGTGCTGGCGTTGGGGCGGGGATCGCGCTGATTCCCGGGCTGGCCAACGGCCCCGCGCTGATCACCGAACTGTTCGACAAAACCGCCACATGGCGACCGGGTGATACGCCGCATGTGGTCAACCTCACTCTCCTGCCCCATACCGAGGCCGACCTGGCCTGGCTCTCGGATGCCTTCGGCGAAGGGGCAACCACCATCCTGTCGCGCGGCTATGGAAACTGCCGCATCACCGCGCAGGCAACCCCGCACCTGTGGCGCGTGCAATTCTTCAACTCGACCGAACAACTGATCCTCGACACCTTCGAAGTGACGGACGTGCCGGAGGTGGCGCTGGCGGCCGATGTGGACCTGGAGGATAGCGCCGAACGCATCACGGAAGTGATCGAGGCAATTCAATGAACGGGCAGACGACCGGGTTTGAAGGCTCGTTTCTGGGTGCGATAGACAAGATCAGCCCGCAGGCGATCATGGAGTGCAAGGTCTGCTGGACCCCCTACAACCCCGCCGAGGGCGACGAATTCCGCCAGATTGATCCCGGCACCGCTTTCGTCGATCTGCCGGAGGATTGGTCCTGCCCGAATTGTTCTTCGCCGAAAGATCAGTTCCTTGTCGCGGAAGACCCCGGAAGCCAATCCGCCGCCGAGCTTCGGCTACTGGAGGCGCTGACAGGTAAACTGGTCGCGGATTTCACCGAAGTCTGGAATGGCACCATGCGGGACGTGCCGCTGGTCAACGCGGCGCTGCGGGTCGAGGCGGTGGGCTGGCGTGTGGTCGATGGGCGCCCCCTGGGCGTGCTCATTTCACCGTGGTTCATGAACCTGATCCAGCTTCCGGGCGTGGATGACGACTGGTCGGGGCTTCGGGCCGGTGTGAAGGAAAACATGACGTTTCCCTCTGGCGAATACGAATTCATCCACAACACCCGCGAGATGATCGGGGGCTACAAAGCCTGCTCTCTGTTCTCGCCGATGGGCGATTTCAACACGCAACAACAGGCCGTCGATGTGGCCGAGGCGGTAATGGTGGAGCTGTTCAAGGAAGACAACATGGCCGAGACTGACCGTGCCGCGGACATTCGCGCGGCGCGGGAAGATGAGATCGCCGCGGTCTCGGCTGTGGAAGCCGACGACCACGCCGCACTGGACGACCGCGCCGTGATCGCCGAACCTACGCGCAGACAAGTGCTGACCGGAGGTCTGTCCGACTAATGCGCGACCAGGGGCCATATCAGGTGGTGTGCGGCCCGGACTTGCCGGTGGCGAAGCTCGTTATCGGGAAACCGGCGGTCGAGGCGGCCGCGCTGCTCCCGCGGCTCTTCAACCTGTGCCGTGCAGCGCAGGCAACGGCGGCGGCGATGGCCATGGGCCTGCCTGCGCCCGATGTGGACCTGTCGGGCGAGATCCTGCGCGACCACTTGGTGAAGTTGACACTGACCTGGCCACGCCTCGTGGGTTTGGACCCGTTACCATTGCCTAAAAACTGGCAAGCCGGTGGCGCGGCGCTCCTGGATCAATTGTTCGAAACACGCTTCCCCGAGACACCCGAGGCCTTCGAGGCCGCGCTTTTGTCGGGCGCGGGCCTTGCGCCATTCTTCGTGGCATTGGCCAAGTCGCTGCCCCCCGGGTTCGGCGCAGGCCCCGCGCTGCCTGTCATGCAAGACCCCGAGGCCTTCGCGCCGGGAGCCTATGAAAACTCTGTCGCGGGCCGACAGGTGGACCACCCGGTTCTGCGGGCGATCGAGGCGACGCGCGGGCGCGATCTCTATTGGCGAGCGGTGGCGCGGCTTTACGACCTGGCTGACGCCGCGCAGGGCAATCTGCCGCCGCCGCGTATGGCGGGGGCTGGTCGCGTCCTGGTGCCTGCCGCACGCGGCACCTACGCCGTCGCCGCCACGCTGGAGGCCGGGGTGGTTACTGAGTTTACGCGTGTGACCCCAACCGATCACTTGCTTGCCGAAAATGGTATAGCAGACATCACGATTGCGGGTTTTGCTGACCCTGATCAAAGAACGATCCATCTGGCCATGGATATTCTCGATCCTTGTATCCCCATGGAACTGAAGGAGCGGAACCATGCATGAAATGTCGCTTGCCGAAGGGATGCGCGAGATCATCGTGGACAATGCCGCCAAGCATAACGCCAAGCGGATCAGCCGTGTGCGCGTTGAGATCGGGCGGTTTGCGGGGGTCGAGAAAGATGCGCTGTCCTTTGCGTTCGACGTTGTCATGCGCGGCTCACCGGCCGAGGGCGCGGAGCTTGTGATGATCGACCTGCCCGGACGCGCAAATTGCTTCGGCTGCGGTGAAACCGTGCAGATTGAAGACCGGCTGGACCCCTGTCCGCGTTGCGGCAGCCTCCAGTTGATGCCCGATGGGGGCGACGAAATGCGGATCAAGGATTTGGAGGTGGCGTGATGTGCACGGTTTGCGGATGCGGTGAAGCGACGGTCGAGGGCCAAAAGGGCCGCGGCCATTCCCATGGTCACTCCCACGATCACGGGCATGATCACGACCACCACCATAGCCATGATCACCACCATCACGACCAATTCCACGTGCACCACGAGGGCGACAACGTGCATTACGGCAAGGGGGACGCAGGCGTCGACGTGGCCGGGATGAGCCAGGACCGGCTGATCGAGATCGAGACCGGAATCCTGTCGAAAAACGACCGCTACGCCGCCGCCAACCGCGAGGCGCTGACCGCGCTCGGTGCTTTTGCCGTGAACCTCGTGTCCTCGCCCGGCTCGGGGAAAACCACGCTTCTGTGCAAGACCATCGAAGCCCTGGGCGACCAGCCTTTGGCAGTGATCGAAGGCGATCAGCAAACCGCCAATGACGCCGACCGCATCCGCGCGACCGGGGCCAAGGCCATTCAGGTGAACACCGGCAAGGGATGTCACCTTGACGGGCATATGATCGGCCACGCGATGGAACATCTCGATCTGGCGCGCGGTGCGATGCTGTTCATCGAGAACGTCGGAAACCTCGTCTGTCCCGCTGGCTTTGACCTTGGCGAAGATTGCAAAGTTGCGATCTTGTCAGTGACCGAGGGAGAGGACAAACCGCTGAAATATCCCGATATGTTCACCGCAAGCCGCATCGCGCTTTTGAACAAAGTCGATCTCGCGCCGCATTGCGACGTGGATCTCGACCTCTACGAGGAAAACCTGCGGCGGATTAACCCGACCATCGAGATCATCCGTGTTTCCGCCCGCACCGGCGAAGGGCTGGGCGATTGGGTCGCCTGGCTACGATCCAACCTCGCCGCCAAGACCGCGACCGAGGCGGCCGAGTGATGCCCGAAGCGCGTCCTTCCATCCTCCTCGTCGATGACGAGCCGCATTCGGTCAGCGCCATGGAGATGGCGCTCGAAGATGATTTCGACTGCCTTACCGCGACCAATGCCGACGACGCCATGGCCCTCATGGCGGACAGTTACGTGCATGTCATTTTCTGCGACCAGCGGATGCCCGGTACCACGGGTGTCGAGTTTCTGACCGAAGTGCGCGAGCGCTGGCCGGAAACCGTGCGGATCATCATCACTGGCTACACCGAAGCGACGGACATGATATCGGCCATCAACGAAGCCGGGATTTACCAGTTCGTCACCAAGCCGTGGCACCCGGACCAGCTATTGATGGTGGCACGAGGGGCCGCGCGACTGTTTCAACTGAGCCGGGACCACGACCGGCTGACGCTGGAAAGCAAGTACCTCGCCAATACCGCTGAATCGAAACTGGAAAAACAGCGTGCGGCGCTGAGGAACGGGCTGGGGTTCGAAAACGTCATGCGCGCGCCGAACTCGCCCATGAACCAGATCATCGAGGTCGCGCGGCAATACGCAAGCTTCGACGTCCCCGTGCTCGTCACCGGCGAGCCCGGCGTGGGTAAGGTGCAGATGGCGCGGGCGATGCACTACACATCCCTGCGTTCAGAGCGTCCGTTCTTCGAATTGAATTGCGCGGGCCTGTCGGACCAGATGATCGAAATCGAATTGTTCGGTGCCAAACGCGGCGCCGTGAACGGGCTCAACTCCAACAAGATCGGGCTCTTGCAGAAGACCGACCGGGGCACGCTGTTTCTGAACGGGATCGACACGCTGTCGCCCCGGCTCCAGATCGAATTGCTCCGTGTCGTTCAGGAAGGAGCGTTTCAGCCGCTTGGCGGGCATGAGACGATCACCACGAACACGCGCCTTCTCAGCGGTGCGCATATCGACCTGCGTACCGCCGTTGCCGACGGCAGGTTTCGCGCGGACCTCTATTATGCGATCTCGACCGCCGAAATCACCGTGCCGCCCCTGCGGGCGCGCCCCGGTGACGTTGCCATTCTCGCGCAGCACATGTTGGCGGACGCGGCCCAGAGCCACGGCAAGGTCGTCCACGGCATCGCGGAACCGGCGTTGGAGTTTCTTGAGAACTACGATTGGCCCGGCAACCTGCGCGAATTGGAAAACGAGATCACCCGCATGATGATCTTCGCCCAGGAACGGGTGTTGGGACCGGAGCTGATCTCCCGCCATATCCTTCAGGCCGCGCCGTCCGACGAGGGTGCCGACCGCCGCGCGGACCAGGTGCTGGTGGGCGACGGGTCGCTCAGGGAGCGCGTTGAACTGATCGAGATGCGCATCCTGCGCGAAACGCTTACCCGCCTGAAATGGAACAAATCGCGCGCTGCCGCCGAACTGGGCCTGTCCCGCGTCGGGCTTCGCGCAAAACTCGACCGCTACGGCATCCAGCCGCCGGTCTCACAGGAGAGCTGATATGTGCCTGGGCATCCCCGGACAGATCGTTGAAATCACCGATGAAACCCGCCTCATGGCCATGGCTGACGTGTCAGGCGTGAAGCGCGAAGTGTCGATCGCCCCTGTGCTTGGCGCAGGTATGAAACCCGCGGACGTGATCGGAGAATACGCCCTGATTCATGTCGGTTTCGCCATGGCCCTGATCGACGAACACGAAGCAGCGGAGACGCTCAAGGCGCTTGAAGGTCTGGGCGAGGCGCAGGAAACGCTCGACGCGATGGCGGAAGGCGCGAAAGCTCTGGAGGGTCAGGCATGAGATACGTCGAGGAATTCCGCGACCCGAAGGCCGCCAAGGCGCTTCTCGCCGAGATCGCCCGCGTGACGGACGAGATCGGCGCCACCAAGGCAAAACCCGTCCACATCATGGAAATCTGCGGCGGGCATACCCACGCGATCTTTCGCTATGGGCTGGACCGGCTGACGCCCGAGGGGGTGGAATTCATCCACGGCCCCGGCTGTCCTGTCTGTGTGCTCCCCATGGCGCGGGTCGATGAATGTGTCCAGATCGCCGAGCAGCCGGATGTGATCTTCACCACCTTTGGCGACGCGATGCGGGTGCCGGGAACGAAGAAATCATTGCTACAGGCCAAGGCGGACGGCGCGGATATCCGCATGGTTTATTCACCCCTGGACGCGCTGGAACTGGCGCGGCGCAACCCGGACAAAGAGGTCGTCTTTTTCGGTCTCGGGTTCGAGACGACGACGCCGTCGACGGCGCTGTCGATCCAGCAGGCAGCAGCCGAAGGGCTCACGAACTTCAGCGTCTTTTGCAACCACATCACCGTGCCGCCCCCGATCAAAGTGCTCCTCGATGATCCTCACATGGTGCTCGACGGCTTCGTCGGGCCGGGGCATGTGTCGATGGTCATCGGCACGCATCCTTACGACTTCATCCCCGAGGACTACGGCAAACCCATCGTGGTCGCGGGCTTCGAACCGCTTGACCTTCTGCAATCGGTTCTCATGGTGCTTCGCCAGATCCGCGATGGACGCGCCGAGGTGGAGAACCAGTATTCCCGCGTGGTGCCAGAACACGGAAACCCCGTCTCCATTGCCGCGATGGAAGATGTCTACGAGAAACGCCCCTCTTTCGCCTGGCGCGGGCTTGGTGAAATCGACGAGAGCGGGCTTCGTATCCGGGACAAATACGCCGCCTTCGACACCGAGGCCAAGATGGGCATCGGCTACGGCGCGGAAGTGGCGCGGGAGGTCGAAGAACCGGAAGGCTGCGCCTGTTCGCAGGTCATGACGGGCCGGATCAAACCGACGGGCTGCCCGCAGTACGGCACCGGCTGCACGCCCGAAATGCCGCTTGGCGCGTTGATGGTTTCCTCCGAAGGTGCTTGCGCGGCCTATTATCAATACGGCCAACGGCGACCCGTGGAGACGGCAGAATGAAAGATACGCCGGGGCAAAGCAAGCTACGCGACGCGCGGGTGACCATGGCCCACGGCGGGGGCGGCAAGGCGATGCGCGATCTGATCGAGAGCGTGTTTACCGACGTTTTCGAACCTGACGGTATGGAAGACCAGGCGCGTCTGACCATGGACGCGCTGGCGTTGCCCGGCGCGCGGCTCGCCATGACCACCGACAGCTTCGTCGTAACCCCGGTGGAGTTCCCCGGCGGCGACATCGGCAAACTCGCCGTATGCGGCACGGTCAACGACCTCGCCGTGGGAGGCGCAAAGCCCCTGTATCTGTCCGCCGCCTTCATCATCGAGGAAGGCACCGAAATTGCGCTGTTGCGTCGGATCGTCGCGACCATGAAGCGGGAGGCCGACAAGGCGGGCGTCAGGATCGTCACCGGCGACACCAAGGTCGTCGGGCGCGGGTCAGCCGACCAGGTATTCATCACCACGACAGGCGTGGGCTTCATCGCGCCCGAGACAGACATGAAAGCCGGCAACATACAGCCCGGCGACGTGGCCATCGTGAATGGCGTGCTTGGGGACCACGGGGCCTGTATCCTCGCCGCACGCGGCGACATGGCGTTGTCCTCCGACTTGGTATCCGATTGCGCGGGGCTGGGTCATTTGATGGCCGCCGTGCAGGCCGCCTGCCCCAATCTGCGCGCGGCCCGAGATTGCACACGCGGCGGTTTGGCATCGGCCTTGAACGAAATGGCCGAGGTCGCCGGGGTCGCCGTGGAGATCGTGGAAGAAGACCTGCCGCTGCGTGCAGAGGTCAAAGGCACTTGCGAAATCCTTGGGCTGGACCCGCTCTACCTGGCGAACGAGGGCCGGTTGGTGCTCTTCGTGCCAGAAGACGAGGTCGAAGCGGCGCTGACCGCGATGCGCGCGGTGCCAGAAGGCGCAGGCGCGGTAGTGATCGGGCGGGCCCATGCGGGTTACAAGGGCGAAGTCACGATGCGCACGCTTTTCGGCGGGGCGCGGATCGTCGATATGCTTGTGGGCGAGCAGCTTCCACGGATTTGCTGAGGGCGATTTCGGACGCCGAAATCGGGTCGAAATCATGCGATGATTTCCGGACAGTGCCTTTGATTTGGTCGTGCGAAATCAAAGGCGACATCATCGCATGATGTCGCCTCTGCACAAGTCCGCCCCGTCGCGTGCCTTGCTCTGCCGGGCGCATTGGCGTCTAAGGTCCGCATGACGACGATCCCCGACATCCCCGAAGCCAGCGAACGCGCGCTGTCCTATCCCCAGTTTCGCCGATTTTACGTCGGCGCGGTGTCGGGCACCAACGGTGGCTGGGTGAGCCGCATCCTCATGTCGTGGCTCGCTTGGGACCTGACCCATTCACCGACCTTCGTCGGCGTCATCGCCGCGACCACGCTGCTCCCCGTTGCCATTTTCGGCCCTTTCTTCGGCGCGATTATTGACCGGATGTCCACGCGCGTGGCCTTCCAACGGGTCGCGCTCGCCATGATGGTCGCACCCGCCCTTCTGGCGCTCCTGATGGTCGCGGGGCTCCTGACCGCCCCGACGTTGTTCCTCGTCTCGCTCACCTTCGGCACCGTCATGTCGGCCTATCACCCGGTACGTCAGTCGCTGGGTCCAAGGTTGGTGGAGCGGCCCGCGATCGGGTCGGTCGTGGCTCTCGCAGCGCTCAACTTCAACATCGGGCGGCTTTTGGCACCTGCCGTCGGCGGCGCGTTGATCGCAAGCTACGGCACCCTGCCTGCCGCCCTGCTCGCGCTGGCCATGACGATCCCGAACGCCGTCATTGCGCCCACGCTCGAACCGCGTGAAGGCGACCACAGTAAGCACGGCGCGATGATCGACGACCTGCGCGAAGGCTTCCGCGTGGTCTGGCAACGCTGGCCGATCCGGCGCTCGATCCTGCTCGCCGTCGCTTCTCTCGGGTTGATCCGGGGGTTTCCGGAGATTCTCTCGGTCATCGCGGACGGCGTATTCGAGCGAGGTGCCGCAGGGCTTGGCCTCCTGACCTCCTCGGTCGGGGGCGGCGCGTTGATCGCGGCCATTTTCCAAGTCGTGGCGGGCACCCGGCTCCTGCGCCACCGGGTGCTGCGCTTTGCGATGATCTGGGTCGGGTTCGCGGGCATTCTCGGCGTGGCCTTTGCGCCGAGCTTCCTCTGGGCTCTGGGTCCCGCCGCCGCCATCGGGTTCTCGTCGACCTACGTCGGCGTGTCGCTTCAGATCGGGGTGCAGGCCCGGTTGGAGGATGAATTGCGTGGGCGGGTCATGTCGATCTGGATGCTGGCCAATACCGGTTCCACGTCGCTCTTCGCCTTCCTGGTCTCGGCGCTGACGGAGTGGCGGTCGATCACTTGGGCGGCGGTGTCGCTTCTGATCGTCTGCGCGGTGGCAACGCTGATCATCTGGATGCGGCCCGTGCGCGACTGACGGCTACTCCGCCGCCCGTTCGCCCAGAAAGCCGCCCGACTGGTGCGCCCAGAGACCGGCGTAAATCCCGCCCTTGTCCAGGAGGTCGGCGTGGCTCCCCTGTTCCACGATCCGCCCCTCGTCCAGGACGACGATCCGGTCCATATGCGCGATGGTCGACAAACGGTGCGCGATGGCGATCACGGTCTTGTCCTCCATGATGTCATAAAGCGTGTCCTGGATGGCGGCCTCGACGATACTGTCCAGGGCACTCGTCGCCTCGTCCAGCACCAAGATAGGCGCGTCCTTGATGATGGCCCGGGCAATGGCGATACGCTGGCGCTGACCACCTGAGAGCTTCACCCCACGTTCCCCCAGATGCGCTTCATAGCCTTCGCGCCCGTCGGCATCCATGAGGTCACCGATAAAGGTATGCGCTTCGGCACGCTCGGAGGCACGGATCAGCTCGGCCTCGTCCGCCTCTGGCCGTCCGTAAAGGATGTTCTCGCGCGCCGAGCGGTTGAACATTGCGGTGTCCTGCGTGACCATCCCGATGGCGCGGCGCAGGGAGTTCTGCGTCACATGTGCAATGTCCTGACCGTCGATCTCGATCTTGCCCTCTTCCGGATCATAGAGCCGTAGAAGCAGCGCGACGAGCGTCGACTTCCCCGCCCCCGAAGGCCCGACAATGCCAAGTTTTTCGCCCGGCTTCACGGTCAGCTCGATCCCGCGCACGCCGCCCTTCACCCGACCATAGGCGAAGCCTACGTCGTTGAAATGGATTGCCCCGGACGTCAGGTCCAGCGGCTTCGCATCCTCGGCGTCGCGCAACCGGCGGTCCGGGGTCAGCGTGCGCATCCCATCCTCGATCTCGCCGATGTCACGATAGAGGCCCATGAGCGCGAAACTGACCCAGCCGGTCATCTGCGCGAGCCGGACCGAGATGGTGCCGGCGGCCACGATATCGCCCTCGGACGCGCTGCCTGCTTGCCACGCCCAAAGCGCACCGCCGACCAACAGAACCGGAAGCACACCGGCCAGCGACATGAGCGTCAGGCGGAAGGTCGCGGCGAGGCGACCGAAGTGGATCACGGCGCCGCGGAACTCCTTGACCGCCGAAAGCGCACCCTCGTCCTCGTGACCCGCGTTGGCAAAGAGCTTGACGGTGCGGATGTTGGTGATCGTATCGACCACCTTGCCGGTCACCACGGCGCGTTTGGAAGCGCGGAATTTCGCCCTTATCCGCACGCGCGGGATGAAGAACCGGATGACAAGGATATAGGCCGCGAACCAGATCAGCATGATCGGTGCAAGCCACGGGTCGATGGAAAAGACCAGAAACAGCGCACCGATGACCGAGGCAAGCGCGAAGAAGATCACGTTGATCGCCTCGACCACGAGGTTGGTCATGGCATTGGCTGTCTGCGCCTGTTTCTGTGCCAGTCGCCCAGCGAAATCGCTATCGAAGAAATCGACGGATTGGCCCAGCATCCAGCGGTGCAGGCGCATGATGACCAGTGGCGAGATCGAAGGCGTCACCACCACCGAGGTCATGAAGTTCGACATGGCGAAGACGACGGGCCGCAGGATCAGGAAGAACCCCAAACCAAGCACGAAAAGTCCAAGGTTGGCGGCGGAGAAGAAATCGGCTTTCCCGGTTTCCACGACGCCGTCAATCACCCGCCCCAGCACCCAGGCGGTGCCGGTTTCCGACGCACCGGCCATGGCCGAGGCGAGCGCCGCGATCATCAGGACCGGCCATGCGCCCTTGAGCGTCCAGCGGACGAAACCGCCAAGCGTCTGCGGTGGCGGGCCGTCGGCGGGGCGGAAAGGGTCGATGAGGTCGCTCAGGGCCATTCGGTCAATCTAAGTGCTGCTGGAGGGCGGGCCAAGTCACCCTCGCGTGTTCGTCTTCATTCATCGGCGAGGAACCCGCCCGACTGCCGCGCCCAGAGACCGGCATAGGTGCCGCCCTCTGCCAGCAGTTCATCGTGCGTGCCGTCCTCGATCACCCGGCCCTGATCCATCACGACGATCCGGTCCATGGCGGCGATGGTGGAGAGCCGGTGCGCAATCGCGATCATCTGGTCGTCCTTCGCGCCGGGTCGTCCATAGAGGATATTGGCCCGCACCGAGCGGTGAAGGAGAGAGCTGTCTTGCGTGACCATCCCGATGGAGGCGCGCAGGCTGTCCTGCGTCACCGCGCTCACGTCCTGACCGTCAATCAGGATGCGCCCCTCTTCGGCATCGCGGAACCGCAGGAGCAGATTGACCAGCGACGACTTGCCTGCGCCGGAACGGCCCACGAGCCCGACTTTCTGCCCCGCCGGGATATCGAGAGTAACGTGACCCAGACCACCCGTTCCCTTGCCGTAGTGGTGGCTCAGATCCTCGATGCGGAGCGCGCCCTTGGTCACGGCAAGCGCGGGAGCGTTCGGTTTATCCACGACGTCGTGCTCGACCGAGATCGAGCGCAGCCCTTCGCGGATCACGCCCGCATGTTCGAACATGCGGATGGCGACCCACATCAGCCAGCCGGACATGCCGTTCAGCCGAAGCGTCAGCGCAGAGGCCGCGGCGACATCACCCACTGAAACCCTACCGACCGACCAGAGCCAGACCGCAGGCCCCAGCATACCGACCATGAGCAGACCGTTCAGAACGTTCTGCCCGCGCTCATTTCAGTCATCAGGCGCAGGAACCGTGAAAGCCGCGCGCGGTGGCGGCGCATGGCGGATTGGACGTAGACCTCTTCCGTGTTGCCCTGACCGAAGAGCTTCACCGTCTCGACGTTGGCATAGGCATCCACGATCCGCCCTGTCACCAGACTGCGCGCATCCGTCCATTTCTCGGACGCCGCGCCAACGTGGGTCGAGACGTTCCAAGTATACCAGATGAAGCCCGCGACCCAGAGCACGAGAGGGATGGCCAGAACCGGGTCCATGGTGGCCACGATGATGCCTGCCGCGATCACGTAGGTCGCCGAGAACCACAGCGCCTCCAGCGCCATGAACACGGTGTCTTCCACCGCCGGTCCCAATTGCATCACGCGGTTGGACAACCGGCCCGCGAAATCATTCTGGAAAAAGCTCATCGACTGGCCGAGCAGGTGTTTATGCCCGCGCCAGCGCACCTGGTCTTGCATGTTGGACACCAGCACGTTTTCCAGGAACAGCGAATTCAGCCCGATCATCAGGGGCCGCAGCAGGAGAACGAATAACGCGGCCAGCGCGAGTTCCCAGCCATGGGCCGCCCAGAACCCTTCGGCCCCGGTATCGAGCAGATCCACGACGCGGCCCGAATAGGCGATGATCGCCGTTTCGGCCACCGCGACGAACATTCCGGACACCATCATCACCGGCAACACCCGGCGGAAGTTCCCGAGCTGCGAGCGCAGGTAGGGCCAGTAGCGATCGGGTGGCGTGTCCTCGCGAAAAGGGGCGAAGGGATTTACGAGATTCTCGAAAAAACGAAACATGACGGGGTCTCTTTGGGTAAAATAGCACCGAAAATGTTGAAAAGGTGCTGGGCAGGTCGAAGATGCGAATGGGCTGAATGCAGCCCGAAAGGTTCGGGCGTGTCAGCCGTAGCAGTAGGGAACCTTGTTGAATCGCATCTGAGCCTCCGTCATGGGTGCAGGACTGATAGCCGCACAGACCGCAGCTGTCACCTTTTTCTTTGCCAAGATCGGGATCACTCAGCCGCCGAGGGTCGCCAAAACCTCGTCGGCGGCGACCGTGGGCGACAGGTCGCCCCGCTCCACGCGCGCGCCGAGATCGGCGATCCGCGCGCGGACCTCAGGATCCTTGTCGAGCCGCGCGAGAAGCCCCGCGCGCAGGTCTTCCATGAACCAGTGGCGCGCCTGTTCGGCCCGCATCTTGTCCCAATGCCCGCTTTCCTTGCGCCAGGCCGCAAGCGTCTCCATCGCCTCCCATGCTTCCGGCAAGCCATCATGGGTGACGGCAGAAACCATCATCGCCTTGGGGTAACCCTCCGGGTCCTGCGGCCGTTTGCGCAGGAGCTTCAGTGCGCCGGTGTAGTCAGCGCAGGTGCGGGTCGCCGTTGGCTTCAGATCCCCGTCGGCCTTGTTCACGAGGATCATGTCGGCGATCTCCATGATGCCGCGCTTGACCCCCTGCAATTCATCCCCGCCCGCGGGCGCGATCAGCAGGAGGAACAGATCGGACATCTCCGCGACCATGGTCTCGGACTGGCCGACGCCCACGGTTTCGATCAGCACCACGTCGAAACCGGCAGCCTCGCACAGCGCAACGGCTTCGCGGGTGCGTCGCGCAACGCCGCCCAACTGGCTCTGGCTCGGGCTAGGACGGATGAAGGCCCGCGGGTGGCGCGACAGTTCCTCCATCCGGGTCTTGTCGCCTAGAATGGAGCCGCCTGAGCGGGCCGAGGACGGGTCCACGGCCAACACCGCGACCTTTAACCCGCGTTCGATCAGGAACATGCCGAAGGCTTCGATGAAGGTGGACTTGCCGACACCCGGCGTGCCCGACATGCCGATACGAAGCGCTTGCTTGCCGCCCGGTTTCAGCGCATCCAGAAGTTCGACCGCCTGCGCACGATGATCGGCCCGCGCACTTTCCACCAAGGTGATCGCACGGGACAGGGCGCGCCGTTCCCCCGCTTCAAGCCGTTTCGCCAGATCGTTCAAGTCGGTCGTCGCCATCGCCCTACCCTTCTTCTGCGTCTCCCGACATGCCGAACCCTCCCGGCAATGTCCAGCCGATCCAACCGTCACACACTTGTCAGCGTGGGTTTCAGCGTTTTACTGATAGCGAAAGGTTGAAAGCTGGCTAATCTTCCCCGGTATTTGAAGGGGTCATTTTCAGGAGTACCTTGTCCATGTTTCGCAGAGCCGCAGCAGCGCTTGCCCTGCCCGTCATTCTGTTTGCCTCACAGCCAGCACAGGCAGCCACCGAAAAATATCGTGTCGCGCTCCGGGGGTTTCCGGTCGGCATGATGACCGTAACCGACCAGCGCGGCGGCAACGGCGTTTATGATGCGAAATCCCATTTCAAGACCACCGGCCTCGCCGGCGTGGTGCGGGAAGTCTATTTCACCATGCAGTCACGCGGGCGTCACAAGGGGGCGTCCCTCTATCCGGTTCATTTCGTGGAAGACATGAACACTGGCAAACGAAAATCCAACGGTAAGGTTCAGTTCAACGGTGGAGATGCCCGCTGGGACCCGAACACCGCCATGATCGCCGTTCTTGCCGACCGTCCGGTTGCACAGGGCTGCGCCTTCGACGAAAGCGTTTTTGACGGCAAGCGCACTCATCAACTCAAGATCTGGACAGTTTCGGAAAGCGAGGGACAGCTGAACTGCAAAGGCACCTTCACTCGCACGGCGGGCTACACGGCCAAGCAGTTGTCGTCCAGAATGGGCTACACTTTCACCATCAGCTACAACAATCAGGGTGGGACTTGGGTCTTCAACGAAGCGGCGACCGACACCGACTATGGGCGTGTGAACCTCTACGCCCGGTGACTTGTCGCGCAGGTGCTCCGGCCCCATAACGGGACCATGCACATGTCTCTCCCGATAGACGAGGTCATAGGTGACCTGCGCGCGGCTCTCCGGCAGGCGGGCCGCGTCGTTCTTATGGCTCCGCCGGGGGCGGGCAAGACGACACGGGTGCCGCTTGCGATCCTCCCGGATGTAACCGGCAAGATCGTCATGCTTGAGCCCCGACGTCTGGCCGCCCGCGCCGCGGCAGAACGCATGGCCGCCACCCTGGGCGAGCGGGTCGGCGAAACGGTCGGCTACCGCATCCGGGGCGACGCCAAGGTCGGCAAAGCCACCCGGATCGAGGTCGTGACCGAAGGCATCCTGACACGAATGCTGCAATCCGACCCGGAATTGACCGGCATCGGGGCGTTGATCTTTGATGAATTCCACGAACGCAGCCTGAACGCGGACCTCGGCCTGGCGCTGGCCTGGGAGGCACGCGAGGCTTTGCGCGACGACCTGGCGCTGATCGTCATGTCCGCGACCCTGGACGCGGGTCCCGTTGCCGCGCTTCTGAACGATGCGCCGATCGTGTCCTCCGAAGGCCGTGCCTATCCGGTTGAGACCCGCTGGCTGGATACGCCGGTAAAGAAAGACAAACGCTTCGACGCCGCCACCTGCGACCTGATCGAACGCGCGGTGTCCGAGACCGAGGGCGGTGTGCTCGTCTTCCTGCCCGGCGAAGGCGAAATCCGCCGCGTCGCCTCTGCGCTGCGCCTGCCCGACGACTGCCACGTCCACACGCTCTTCGGCGCGATGGAGATGAAAGCCCAGCGCGCCGCGATCCGACCTGCCGAGACCGGGCGCAAAGTGGTGCTCGCCACGTCGATCGCCGAAACCTCGCTTACCATCGAAGACGTGCGGGTCGTCGTGGATACGGGCCGCGCCCGACGTGCGCGGTTCGATCCCGGCTCCGGTATGTCGCGGCTGGTGACCGAGCCGGTCAGCCGCGCCGAAGCCGAACAGCGCCGGGGCCGCGCGGGCCGGGTGGCGAAGGGCACCTGTTACCGGATGTGGACACGCGGCGAAGAAGGGGCCCTGCCTGCCTTTCCACCGGCCGAGATCGAGGTCGCCGATCTCGCCCCCCTCGCGCTCGAACTGGCGCTCTGGGGCGCCGGCGACGGCGAGGGGCTGGCGTTCCTGACGCCACCCAATCCGGGCGTGCTGGCCGAGGCGCGTGCGCTCCTCACCGACCTCGGAGCGCTTGATGCCACCGGCATCACCGAGCACGGAAAAACGCTCGCCCGCCTGCCGCTGCACCCACGATTGGGCCATATGCTCGTCCTCGCAGGCAAGGCCGCCGCACCGCTCGCCGCGCTCCTCGGAGAACGCGATCCGCTTCCCCGGCCCGCGCCCGTCGACCTGACGCTCCGGCTCTCAGCGCTCGACCGTCCCGGAGAGAGGAACGCCAACCGTGGCGTGGTGGACCGTATCCGCCAAGAGACCAAACGCCTCGCCCGGCTCACCCGCGATGCGCCCGCGATGTCCGCCGCCGAAATGGCCGCGCTTGCCTACCCCGACCGTGTCGGGCTGCGCCGAAAGGGCGATCAGCCGCGCTACGTCCTCTCTGGCGGCAAAGGCGCGGTGCTCGCCGACGATGACCCGATGGCCGCCGCCCGCCTCATCGTCGTGACCGACACCGACGGCAACCCGCGCGAGGCGCGCATTCGCCAAGCGATAGAGATCACGGAAGCAGAACTTCGCGCGGTCCACGGTGACCGGATCGCATGGCAGAAGGTCTGCGACTGGTCAAAACGTGACGGTCGCGTCGTCGCCCGGGAGCAGGAGCGTTTCGGCGCCGTGGTGCTGGACGACCGGGTCTGGCGAGACGCCGATTCCGCGACCGTCGCCCGTGCCATGCTCGACGGCGTGCGCCAGCTGGGTCTCGCCCCCTCGCCCGCCGCCAATCGGTTTCGCGCCCGTGTTGCTCTGGTGCGGGACATGGACCCGAGCCTGCCCGATATGTCCGATGCGGCGCTGATGGAGAGCCTGGAGGACTGGCTTCTGCCCCATCTGGCCGGCGTCAAGTCGACCCAGGACTGGAAGACCTTCGATCTCCTCGGACCTTTGCGCGCCATGCTCGACTGGAACCAGATGCAGACGCTCGACAAAGCCGCGCCCGCCCATTTCGTGACGCCCTTGGGGGCCAGAGTCCCGATCGACTATTCCGGCGAGGCGCCCGAAATCGAAGTGCGTCTCCAGGAGATGTTCGGGGTCACTACCCACCCCACCGTGGGCCGCACACCGCTCCGCGTCACCCTCCTGTCGCCCGCGCGGCGCCCGGTGCAAACCACAACCGATCTGCCGGCGTTCTGGGAGACATCCTACGAGGACGTGCGCAAGGATATGCGCGGGCGCTACCCGAAACATCCCTGGCCGGAAAACCCGGCTGACGCAGCGCCAACCCGCCGGGCCAAGCCGCGTGGAACCTGACCGTGCGGGCAAAACACTTGATAAAACAATCCAATCCGTGTAATTTCACTTTCCATAATTAGAAAAGTGATACAGGCGGTTTCTTATGACGACCCTCTTCGCCAAGGCGTGGGACGATTTCGTCCGGCCTATGATAAAACGACCGAACCAGCTTCAAGTCGCGGCACTCTGCTATCGCAAGGTCGGCGGCAAGAAGGAAGTATTGCTCGTGACCTCGCGAGGCTCCGGCCGTTGGATCCTGCCCAAAGGCTGGCCGATGGAGGGCATGACCGCAGCGGAAGCGGCGCGCATGGAAGCCTGGGAAGAAGCGGGTGTCGAACCGGCCAAGATCTCCAGGAAGCCTGTTGGCACGTTCGAGTATACCAAGGACCGCGACGAAGACATGCCGCTGCCCTGCGACACCAACGTCTACCCAGTGAAAGTCGCCAATCTGGCTGACGAGTTTCCGGAGGCCGGCGAGCGCGATCGCAAGTGGTTCTCGCCGGAAGACGCGGCCAACCTCGTCGACGACGAAGGCCTGAAAGACATCCTCCGCCACTTCTGAACCAATACTGTCCCGGAATCGTTGCAACAGCAAGTCGGGTGCGCTAGGCGCATGTCCGACTGTGAAGGTTATGTAACAAAACGATGACAGGGCAGCAGGCATGAGCGAACCCAGCGGCAACCAGTGGAAGACACTGGACCGGGATCTTGACCGGATCGGGCAACTTGAGCGCGCAACGCATTACGTCTCGCGCCCGCTCGTGGGATTGGGCGTGTCCGCGATCTTCATCGTCGTCGCCGCCCTGATCGCCGCCCTGTTCTTCGGCCTGCAACCGGGTGGCCTGGTCGTCGTGGTTGCGGCTGGCTTCGGGGCCTACATGGCGCTCAACATCGGTGCGAACGATGTGGCCAACAACATGGGCCCCGCGGTGGGTGCGAACGCGCTCACCATGGCCGGCGCTATCCTGATCGCGGCCGTTTTTGAGAGCGCGGGCGCCCTGCTTGCGGGCGGCGATGTGGTTTCGACTATCTCCAAGGGCATCATCGACCCCACCGCAATGTCGGACCTGCGTGTTTTCATCTGGGCGATGATGGCCGCGCTCGTGTCGTCGGCCCTCTGGGTCAACCTTGCCACCTGGGTCGGCGCGCCGGTTTCGACCACCCACTCGGTCGTGGGCGGCGTCATGGGCGCGGGCATCGCGGCGGCCGGGTTTGACGTGGTCGACTGGGGCTCGATGAGCAAGATCGCGGCGAGCTGGGTGATTTCGCCGGTGCTGGGCGGCGTCATCGCCGCCATATTCCTCGCCTTTATCAAGACCAAGATCATCTACGTCGACGACAAGATCGCGGCCGCGCGCCGCTGGGTGCCGGTCCTCATCGGCATCATGGGCGCAGCCTTTGCGACCTATCTCGCGGTCAAAGGCTTCAAGAAGATCGTGAAGATCGACCTTCCGACGGCGATCCTGATCGGTGTCGGCGTCGGCGTTCTGCTCTGGGGTGTCTCGGTCCCCTTCATCCGTCGGCAGTCTCGGGGGCTGGAAAACCGGAACAAGTCGCTCAAGGTGCTTTTTGGTCTGCCGTTGGTGATTTCTGCCGCGCTGCTGTCCTTTGCCCATGGCGCGAACGACGTGGCCAACGCGGTCGGCCCACTGGCCGCCATCGTCCATGCCGAAAGTCTCGGCGAATTCGCGGGCAAGGTCTCGATCCCGATGTGGGTCATGGTGATCGGCGCCTTCGGGATCAGCTTCGGCCTGATGCTCTTCGGCCCGAAACTCATCCGCATGGTGGGAAGCCAGATCACCAAGCTGAACCCCATGCGCGCCTATTGCGTGGCGCTTTCGGCGGCCATCACCGTGATTGTCGCCTCTTGGCTGGGCCTTCCGGTTTCGTCCACCCATATCGCCGTCGGTGGCGTCTTTGGCGTCGGCTTCTATCGCGAGTATCATGCCGAAAGGCGTCGCCGCCTGATCAATGGCACCTCGACCCGCGCGCTCCTCCCGCCGGAAGAGCGTCGCCGCCGGAAACTCGTGCGCCGCTCCCACTTCATGACCATCGTCGCGGCCTGGGTCATCACCGTTCCCGCCGCCGCGCTCCTGTCGGCACTGATCTTCACGCTCCTGAACGCATTCATTCAGTAAGCCCTCTTCATCGTGCCAAAAATATCCCGGGGGAGTCTGAGGGGGCAGCGCCCCCTCATCACCGCGACGCGCGTCAGCGCGGCGCAACAAGCAGATCTTCAAGCACCAACGCCATCACCCCCGCGCTATCGACCATGTCCTGCACGCCCACCCATTCGTCAGGTTGGTGCGCGAGGTCCAGGATGCCCGGCCCATAGGCGATGCAGTTCTTCAGCCGTCCGATCCGGTCGATGTGCTTCTGGTCGTAGGTGCCGGGGCTGACCACGTAGTCCGGCATCTTGCCCAAGACCCGCTCGATCGCCGCCGCCGTCGACCGCACCACAGGCGCGTCTTGCTCCGTCATCGATGGGATCACTTCGAACAACTCACGCACGTCATAGTCGAAGTCTGGGCGAGTCGCTTTGATCTTTTCCAACATTCCCCGCACTTCGGCCTTCACGTCTTCAACGCTCTCCTCGATGAGGAACCGACGGTCGATGATGATCCGGCAACGGTCCGGCACAACCGGGGCCGGCAGCCCGGTATAGGCGGGGTCCTGCTCCCGCTCGCCACCGTGGATCGAGTTGATGTTGAGCGTCGAGTTCCGGGCCCCTTCCGGCACCACCGGCATCGCGGTTTCCTTGGACGCAAGCAGCGGAAACAACGTCGCCTCCATCTCGGCCAGGACAGCCCCCATGTGGCGCACCGCGCTATCGCCCAGAAACGGCATCGAGCCATGCGCGATCCGTCCCTTGGTCTCGATTTCTGCCCACCAGACGCCCCGGTGACCGAGACAGATGCGATCCTTGTTCAAAGGCTCCGGAATGATGACGTGCTGCACCTTGTCCGGGTCGAAGCGACCGAGTTCCGCCAGGTAGGCGACCCCACCGTACCCACCGGTCTCCTCGTCCGCCGTGGCGGAAATCTCGATGGCACCGGCAAATTCGGGATGTGCCGCGATGAACGCCTCGACGGCAATCACGCTCGCCGCCAGCCCGCCTTTCATGTCGCAGGCGCCGCGACCGTATATCTTGCCATCTGCGACTTCGCCGCCGAAGGGGTCGCGGGTCCAGCCATGGCCCACCTCGACCACGTCGTGGTGCGAGTTGAAATGGACCACGTCACCCGGACGCCCACCGTCGTAGCGGGCCACCATGTTCCAGCGCGGGAACTCTTCGCTGTCCCCCGGCGTGTCCACGGCGCGGATCAATTCGACCTCCCAACCGTTGTCGCGCAGCCGGCTGCCCAGAAACGCGCAGATATCGCGGTAGTGCAGCCCCGGTGGGTTCAGCGTGGGAATGCGGATGAGATCCTGGCACAGGGAGACGAGGTCTGCCTCGCGGGCAGCGACCAGTTCAGGGAGAGGAGCAGATTTGACCATGCGGTCAGGCTAGCCAAACCGTCTGAGAGGGGAAAGCCCGAAGCGCACGAAATCGTCGACGATTTCGATCCGAATTCATGCGATGAATTCGGTCACGTCCAGCAGGCACCGAAAAACACCTGATTTCGGCGATTTGCCCGTGACCTCCCCTTCACAAACGCGCTAGGCTTCCTAGATAGGATAATGTTACGATGATTAACTTTAAGAGATAGAACGGGGACAGGATGGCCGCAAATCTCGACACCCAGATCAAGGAAAGCCAGACGCAGGTGCAGGAAGCACAGGCGAAGATCGCTGAGCTGACAAGCCGGATCGAAACGGCGCGCACGAAGCTGAAGTCGGGGGAAGACATCACCATCGACATCGAGAATGCGACACTCGATGACGTGCACACCCATACGCAGGTGATGAACGCCAATATCGCCGAGCTCATCATGGGTCTCGATGACGTAACGGCCGGGTTTTCCAAGGACTTCGATGAAATGCGGTCCAAGACCGGCTGGGAAAGCTTCGTTGGCATCTTCTCCAGGCACCGCTCGGAAAGCCTGCGCCAGGAACGGATGCGCACGGCGTCGATCGACGACAAGTTGCAGGACCTGATCTCGAAATCAGACGTGATCGTCTCGCTGCTGCAAGGTCAGCTCGACATGCTGAATGAGCAAAAGACCAAGGTGGAAACCAACCTCACCGAGACCCTGGACGAACGCGAAATGGTGGTCGGCGAGTTGGAAACGCTCAAGGCCGACATCCAGGCGATGGACCCCAGGATCATCGAGGTCGAGAACAAGATCTCCATGGAGCAGGACGCCGCCGCGCGCACCAAGCTGGAAAGCGAGCTCGCCGACCTGAATGCAAAATACAACGACATGGTACAGCAGGAGCAGGTGAAGCTGGCCCGCTCGCAAACGCTGGAGCGCTACATCGAGAAGGGCAAGACCTGGGTCGACAGTCTGCAAAACCAGGCCGCGACCCAGATGGTTCTGATCAACAAGCTTCAGACGGACACCAAGCAGCGCGTCGTTCTGTATGACGCCCTGTCCAAGTCGCTCAAGACCGCGCAGCAGCAGGACGTGGCCCACCGGATCAACGAGATCGGGGTGGAGACGGACAAGGAAGCGCAAGCCGCCATGGCCTCCATCGGCACGGCGACCAATCAGAAGATGGCCGACATGATGGAAGCCCACGAAGAACATATGGTCTTCGCCCGTGACGTATTGGAAGCCAAAGCCAAGGCGGATGAGCGCTTTGCGCGTCGGTTTGCCGAGATCGTCGAGAAGCACGACAAGAACCTCTACGGCGCGTGACCATGACCAAGTTGTCCAAACCGCTGCGCTGGACCGTCGTGGTGGCAATCGCCTTGGCCGTGTCCATTGCAATGGTCCTGATGGGCGACACCCTGCCCTTCGGCGAGGACACCATGGGAGCGATGCTCCGCGGGTTGGTCGTCGGCGCGGTCACCGTCGCCCTGATCCGGTTCATGCGCCTTGGCAAATGGGACACGCCGGACGGCTCGTGATGATCGAATTTTCCGCAACCGATCTGGGGCAGAACACCCGCGACGTGCTGGAGGCCGCAAAACAAGACCTCGTGTCGATCCGGAAGCACGGACGGCCCCAATTCGTCCTTATGAGCCAGGAAGCCTATGACCTCCTGATGATCGGCGGCGACCCGGCGACCTTGGTCGTGGAGGCACCGGCAACGCGCGAAGACCGCCAAGCCGATTTGTGGGGCGACATGGAGGGGATGGTCGAAGATGACTGAGACGGGCGCGCTCACCGACGATCACATCGACCTCGAAGACACCCGAGTCACCCGGCGCTATTTCAAGAAATTCGACGCGATCACAGATCACCTCGCGCGGGTCGCCGCGGTCATGGAAACCGAAAAGGCGCTCGACAAACAGGAAGTCGAAGTGCTCGCGCGCTACATCATCGCGCTTGGCTACAGCTTCCGGGCTTTGGCGAACAAATACCACATGTCGGGGCGCGTCGACGGCATCGGGCCGGGCAAGCTGACGTTCGACCGGGAGGAAAGCGGCTTTCCGATCCACGCCGAATTCCTCCAGATGGCCGCAGATGCCGCGCAAGCCGCCAAGCACCTGAAAACCCTGCCGTCGGTCACGAAGCTGAAAGACCAGATGATCCAGGAGATCGTGGGCAGACTGACCATCCCGACCAAGCTGCAATACGCCATGTCGCAACGGCTATACTATGAAGAGCTGGCGCGCGGCGATCTGTTCTGGCCACAGATGGACCCGGATGCGATCTGGCTTGGCAATCTGCAAGAGGGGCGCGACCCGCGCCGCCGGTATCTCCTGCACTGGGCGGTTTACGACAGCGGCGTGAACCTGCCGACGATCTACATGATGGAGGTCGAGGACACAGGACGCATTGCCCTGCCAAAAGACGAATCCCGCTGGCCGGAAGTGCAGTCGCATCTCGCCGCACAAGCAATGGGCGGGTTGAAGCTTGTCACCATCGCAAGCGGGTTCGATCGCGATTTTTCCGACCTGCACCCGAAACGCCTGCGACGCATTCACGTCGGACCGATGTACTCCCATGCCTACACCCGACAGGTCGGCCCGCTGCGCGATGTCCTGTCCGAGGCACGGGCGCCGGAGGGCGAGGATTGGGCGCTGGCCTGGACGGTCGAGGAGTTGGAGAGCGAGCGGGTCGAGTTGGAGAAAAGCGGCTGGTTCGGCAAGGTCGAGCGAGAGGTCTTTGCGCTCGACCCTTTCTCGGGGCGCGGCGCGGAAACCGGGGCCACGCGGATGGCGCGCACGGTGATATTGCCGCAGCGCCCGTTCCAGGTGCTCGCTGAGAAAAACCCGCCGGGGTTTCGCGACGTTCGGAAATTTGTAGTCAGCCACGGGGGGCAGGTGCTGAGTTATTGGTAGTTGCGCCGCGCGGAGCGCGCGTCGCGGTGATAAGGGGGCGCTGCCCCCTCACCCCCCGAGGTATTTTTGGAACAGTGAAGAGGATCAGGGATGAGCATGCCAGCCGATCAGATGGAGCTTCGCGAGGAGGATATCCGCGCCCATTACGATGCCGCGAGCGCCATGCTGGACGGCTTCGACCATACCCCACGTTTGGCCAAAGCGCGTGAGGCGACGCCGGTCGAACGCTCGCCCGGAGTCGCGCGGACGCGGCGGTTTCGGTCGACCACGCCGGGATTGGTAACACGCTCGACCGCGCGGCCCGAGGGCGTGCGTCTCATCGACCGGATCGAGGCTTCGGACGGGGACGATCCGATCATTTCGCCGGTGCAGGCGGGCGCGCTGCACGGGTTGCGCCGCGCCATCGCCATCGCCCTGGCCATTGGTGAGGGCTACGGCGAGCGGACCGGTCTGGTCGAGCTGAAAAAGATGAATTTGGCCGGGTCCCTGCCCCGCGACAAGGCCGCCGATTTTTCCGAGCTGCTCGCCGCCGAAGCGCTGATCGTGCTCGGTGTCTTCGCCAATGCGGCCGCTTTCCTGCTCGCCGGACAGGCGGGCGAGATCTCGGTCGAGGTGGGCAGCGTCGACGAGGTGCTCACCGACAACGCCCTGACCGCGCTCCATGGCGCGCTGTGGGAGTTGGATCAGGATATTGCGGATTTCACCACTGAAGAGCCGCGCCTCATTCCCACCATCGTCGCCTTTGCCGAGCAGTTGATGGAGAAGGTCGCCCTGCGCGCGCAGACCGCTCCCCGGCTGGCGCCGTTCACCTCGGTAAATACCCGTGTCGAGGCCGACGATCTGACCATCTCGGGCTTTACCCCCGCGCGGAGGGCCAGGGGCACGACCCTCACCATGCAGTTCAAAGAGCCGCACCAGGTGGTGGGCAACCATATCGCCAAGTACCAGGCCATGAAGCTTTCCAAGATGCTGATGGCCTATGATTTCGACCGCAAGCTGAACCCCTTTGCCGAGCTTGGCGGCTTCATCTTCACCTTCATGGGCGACGGGATGCCGGGGACCGGAAAGACCACGCTCATTCAAATGATGGCCGGTCTGATCCATGGGTATTGCGAGGTGGCGGGCTATCCGTTTCGCTACCAGAACCTCTCGACCGAGAGCATCGACAGCTACCAGGGCAAGTCCGCCCAGAACGCCAAGGCTTTCATCAACGGGGTGATCGACCCGAACGTGATCGGCTTCGGCACCATCGACGACATCGACCAACTGGCGGGCAAACGGGGCGACCGGCAGTCCTCGGCCGGGCAACTCGAAATCACCGCCGTTCTGATGGAGAGCTTCTCGGGCGCCAACACCGTCGTGCGCGGGAATTGCACCTTCGGGATGTTTTCGAACTACCCCGAGAACGTGGACGACGCCCTACGCCAACGGGCCGGGGCGCGGTTCCTCGTGGACGGGCCAAAAACGCGGGAGGATTACATCGACATCCTCGCGCTTTTGATGGGCAAGAACCACGACATTCCGCTGGGTGAACATGAGCTTTACGCGGCGCAAGAAATCAAGAAAGCCGTGGCGGAGAGTTTCGAAAGCCATGCCAAGCCGCATGAGGACGGGCTTTTCAAGGTTTATGAGCGGGTGTCGAGGGACATCGGCACGCTCGACACGATTGCGAAGCTCGGCACCTACCTGAAAGGGATCCAGGAGACCGACCCGCGCTTCACCGGCCGCGCGATCAAGAACATCACCGACGCGGTGAAGGTCCGCGCGATGGATTTCGAACTGCCGGACGAATGGATGGAAGAACCAGAGTTGTTCCTGTTTCGCGACTACGACACCAAGAAAGCCATGATCGAGGAGTTGCGCCAGCCGATTACCATCGAAATGGTCATCCAGGAGATCAACCGCTACGCCGACAGCGAGTTTCGCTATGCCGACAAGTCGGACGAGGCGGCGATTGCCAACATGGTGCGCGAGTTCGGCATCACGGAAGAGGCGAAGCGGCGGTATGTGGAGAGCAAGGGGTCATGATGGCGCTTTTCGTCCTCGCGGTCGGTGTGCCGCTCGGGCTGCTGGCTTGGGGTGCGGGGCGCATGGGTGCGCCGGGTGTGACATTGGCGGCTTGGGCCGGTCTGCTCATAGGCGGTTTCGCGCTTTGGTTCACCGTGACCAATGACCGGGTGCCGGTGGGCGATGGGTTTGACGAGCCGGTTTTGACCGGCATGGTGGTGGGGGGCATCGCGGCGCTATTCACGTCGCCGTTTTGGATCGGCGGGTATGTCTTGGGCCGGAAGGCGCGGAAGGGAAACGTATGAGAGACTGTGGCGATCTGTTCCTGGTGGGTGGTTTGATGGCGATTGGCGCGGCGGTGGCGGCGTGGATCGTCGGGCGGTTCGTGGGCCGGATGGCCGAGCCGAACACATGGGTGATCCTCGGCGCCATTGTCGTGTCACTTGCCGTGCTTCAGGTCGGCGCGCGTCTTGCGGTGATCGTGAAAGGACGGGTGGAGGCCGCTGGGTTTGACCCCACGGCGGTTTGTGACGGGAATCTGGGCTTGATGAGCTGGGTCGCGACGTTGATGATTATCGTGGCCTATGTGGGGGCGTTTTTTGCGAGTTGGCGACGGGCGAAAAGGGGGGCGTGATGAGTTGGGGTCATTGTATCAAAGGTGAGCGCGCGAACCGCCGGGGTGGTCGAGAAGCGCCCGCCCATCACGCCCAAGGCGTGCCTTCGACACGACGGGGCGGTCGGGCGCTGCTCGGCGTGCCGCCAGGTATGTCAAACTGGTGTACCAATGGTTCTTGAATTCCTCGATAAGCTTCAAGTCTGGAGTGCCGAACACAAAGAGTTAATCTCGTTCGTGGTGTTACCTTTTCTAACGCTTATATTAATTCCAACGTTGACCGTAACGATCACCAACCGATTGGAACGTGCTGCTGAAAAACGCGCGACAGCCGTTAAGACTATCGAAAGGCAACTAGCACGTGAGCTCAAGCTATCTGAATTTCGTCAGAAATGGATTGATGAGCTAAGAGATGATTTAGCGTTATACACCGCTCGAACTTGGTCTTCGGACCTTCAAGAAAGCGAAGCCGCAAAAACTGAGCAAATACTGACGCAAGCTAGAATACGCATGCGTATGAACCCAGAGGACCCCGACTACGAAAGCTTGATCGCTTCTCTCCAAAATCCTGTTGCTGATCCAAGCAAAAACCGCGAGGCGCTGTACGTGATCGGACAAAGAATTCTGAAACGAGAATGGGATCGCTTGAAGGCTGACGTGAACGCAACAGAGAAGACGCAAAAATGATCCGCCTCATCAAACGCGGCCTGATGTTCGGGAACCTGATCCGGGTGGACAGCCCCGCGCTGATCCGTCGTTACAACCGGGCGCTCCACAACCTGACCGGCAAGCGCTCGGAGCTGACCGAGTTTCACATCGACATCTCCGGTTATTCCTACGAGATCGGCGAGGAGCTTGGCGACCACCTCTACCTCAACCCCAATGGCGTGAACCGGATGTTCATCATCCTCACCACCGACCAGAAAACCGCGCCCTTGCTCAACGCAAAGTTCTCCACCTCGCGCGGCATCCTGCGGCAATTCATCGAGGAGAACGAGGCGAAGCTTTTCGCGCTGACCGCGCATGATGCGGTGGCAGGTGAGTTGGACAACTCCGTGTTCGAGGCCAGCGAGGCCGCGCGCCTGCTCGACATTCGCACCATCACCGTGAACGCGGACACCACGCAGAGCCACGTCGAGAACGCGCGCAAGCTGGCGGACCGGATCGAGACGTTCCAGACGGCCGAGGACGCCTGGTTCGACGATGTGCTGATCGCCGAGATGATCGGTCTGGCCAAGAAGACCGGCGATGTCACCCGCCAGCCCATCGACCTCGACCGCCCGAGCTATGAGCAAAGCAACTTCTGGACCGCGCATTTCGGCGGGCTTTACGTGTTTCGCGACGTGGCCGAACCCGCCGTGGTCGCGGTTGGGGACAAGGACCCACTGGGTGTGCTGCCGATCGAGACGACGCTGGATTTCGGCGACCGGAACGGGATCGCGGCTTTCCTGGAGGTCAACGAGTTGGTCGAACCTATCATCAAGGCGCGCGGTGTGGACGGCGCGGCGATCCTGCGCCAGAAGATGGATTTCATCCTTGTTGATGCCGCGACCAGTGCCGGGATCGAAATCGAGGAGATGGATCACCGGGCACTGCATCGGCTGGCCCAACGCATGGGATCGGACCTGCCCGAGGAATTCCTCAAGCTCAACCAACTGGTCCGCTGGGCTTTGAACGGCGGCAAGTGGCCCCGGATCGCGTCAGATGACGCGAGCTATTTCTACACCCTGCGCGCGCGCCCCGATCATCCAGACCGCGACCTGATCAACATGATGCTTTCGGAGCTGTCACCGCTCGACATCCGGCAACTGTTCATCTGCCACAAGCAGGCGTTCTATGACGCCTATGCTACGTGGCCGGACGACAAGAAAGAGTATGTGGCCGAGTTCCTGCACCGGGACTATGCCGCCAACAAGGCGGGCGCCCGCGAGGCGCTCTTCGGCGGCGACGAACCCGCGCCGACACAGGAATCCAAGCCGGTTTCCACTGGCTCCAAAGAAGATATACTCGACATCGTCGGTCCTTGGGGCGCGGTCAGGAGGTAGGGATGAATCTCATTCGGCTTGTCATTTTCGGTTTCCTGTTTCTCTCGGTGATCTACCTCGCCGTGGCGTGGTATTCCCGGTCCGTCCGGCGCGAGAAGCTGGAGAAGGAATGGGCCGAGGATCATCCCGATGGTGGCGACAAGGCGGCGCGCCAGACCTTCATCACCCAGGGCATGACCGACTACAACGACTCGATCCGGCCCAAGCTGCTCCTGCTCATCTACATCGTCCCCATGCTCGCCGTGGGGACGATCCTTTACGTTATTAACGCGAATTGAGGCTCTTATGCTGCGCACGCTCCGCAAAGTCATCCTGACCGTCCTGCTCTTGGCCTTCGGGCTCGTCCTGCTCTATGCGTTGCCCCGGCATGACATCGCGCGCATCACCGGGACCGAGATCATCCGCATGGATTTCTCGAACCTGAACCGTCCGTTCTTCGCCCAGACCGACAGCGCGAATACGGAAATGGCCACGCGGGACATTCGCCTGATCAATACGGTCCGCAAACGCGAGGCGCTCATGGGTCTCATCCGGCGCGACAGCGAGCGCGTGTTCGTCTACCGCAACGAGGATACGGGCTGGATCTGGCCGCCGTATTTCAAATTCGACTCGTCGGACCTGCAGGCCGAGGCGCTGGCCAATGTCTCCGCACCGGGCAACGAGCAGTGGGTGGTCATCACGCGCTATGGCTGGCGCAACCGCTTCTTCACGATCTACCCGAACGCCGTCGCGATCAAACCCGTGGAGGGGCCGAACGTAACGATCATCCCCTGGTTCAACATCTTCTTCTTCGTCGCGCTCATCGCCGCCGCCGTGTTCCTTCGCGCCTTCTGGATGCAGTTTCGCGAACGCGCCATCGACCCGCGCCTCGAAGATACGCGCGACGCGTGGGAAAAGGTCGATGCCTATGCGGATGAGCGGCGCGGCCGTCTGAGCAGATGGTGGCAAAGCTGGCGCGGGAAGTGAGGGTTCGGATAGGCTGCGTCCATCCGACCGACGCGGGGGCTTTGCCCCACGCAAGACCGTCCCTGCGGCCATGCCTGGCACGATGACGAGCACCCCGGGCCGGATCAGACCGGGATATTGTCAATCAACCGGACCTTGCCCAGATGTGCCGCCACGAGAAGGCGCGCCGGTTCGTCGAGGTCCTTGAAGGGAGCGAGGTCGCGCGCCGCGCGAAGCTCCAGGTATTCCACCCGGGTAAACCCCGCCGCCTCGATTTCGGCCTTGGCGCGTTCGATCACTGGACCCGGCGCTTCACCGTCGCGCAACCGTGCTGACGCGGCTTGCAGCGCCCCGTGCAGCGCGGGAGCGATCGCCCGGTCGGTGTCGGACAAACGTTCATTGCGCGAGGACAGCGCAAGGCCGTCGGTTTCGCGCACGGTCTCGCAGGGCAGGATGTCGATTGGCAGGTTCAGGTCCGCGACCAGCCGCTTCACCACCTGCAACTGCTGGTAATCCTTTTCGCCGAAGGTGGCGCAATCGGCCTGTGTCTGAGTGAAAATCTTGGTCACGACCGTGGCGACCCCGTCGAAGTGGCCCGGACGGCCCGCGCCGCACAACCCTTCGGAGACACCTGCGATCGAAACCGTGGTTGCGAACCCCTCCGGGTAGATCTGATCCGGTGTCGGGGCATAGAGCGCGTCCACCCCGGCGGCTTGGAGTTTCGCGATATCCGCCTCCATGTGAGACGGGTATTTCGCCAGATCCTCAGGGTTTTCGAACTGTTTCGGGTTCACAAAGATCCACGCTACCACCCGGTCCGCATGGGCGCGCGCGATCTCCACGAGGGACATGTGGCCCGCGTGCAGCGCGCCCATGGTTGGCACCACGCAGATGCTCTCGCCTGCCAACCGCCAGCCGGAGGCCTGGGCGCGAATGGTTTCCAGATTGTCTATCACCTGCATCTCAGGTCTCGTCGTCAAAGCTGTGTTCAGGGGCCGGGAAGCGCCGGGCGCGCACGTCTTCGCCGTAGGCCGTAACGGCGGCGCGGGCGTCTTCGACAAGAGACGCATAGCGTTTCACGAATTTCGGCTTGAACATGTCGAACAGCCCCAGCATGTCATCGACCACGAGCACCTGACCATCGGTCCCCGACCCGGCGCCGATCCCGATCGTCGGAATGGACAACGCCTGCGTAATCTCTTCTGACAGACGTGATGGCACTTTCTCCAGCACCACCGAGAACGCCCCGGCACGCTCCACCGCCTGCGCATCCGCCAAGACCCTGGCCCGGTCCTCACCCCGCCCCTGGACCTTGTATCCGCCCAAGGTATTGATCGCCTGAGGGGTCAAGCCGACATGCGCCATGACCGGGATCGACCGGCTGGCGAGGAACCGGATCGTCTCTTCCATGCTTTCGCCACCCTCCAGCTTCACCGCCGCTGCGCCTGTTTCACGCATCAACCGCGCGGCATTGCGAAACGCTTGTTGGGGGCTTTCCTCGTAAGAGCCGAATGGCATGTCCACGACCATCAGCGACCGCGACAACCCGCGCGCCACCGCTTTACCGTGCATCACCATCATGTCCATGGTCACGCCCAGCGTGCTATCCATTCCGTGCAGCACCATGCCAACGCTGTCACCCACGAGTACGAGATCACAGACCTCGTCAACGATTTTCGCCACCGGCGTCGTGTAGGCCGTCAGGCACACCAGCGGCGCACCGCCCTTGGCCGCCATGAATTGGCTGGGCGTCATCGCCGCCCCCGATCCTGTCGCGCTCATGCCATCCTCCCTCATGCCGCGTTGCAGCGTCATACCCGTTCAAAATGCGTTTTCCAACAAGAACACCGCGCCAAATGCGCAATTTTGCAAATTGCCTTGCGCCCTATCGCGCAGGATTGTTTCATGGTGCTGTCCCAAGACGGGGCCGGAGGGAGACATATGACAAAGCTATTCACAAGCGCTGCCGCCATGGCGCTCCTTGCAGGTGCGGCCTTCGCGCAGCAGGATACGATCACCGTCGGCATGCAGCTCGAGCCGCCGAACCTCGACCCGACCGGGGGCGCGGCCGCCGCGATCGACGAAGTGACCTATGCCAATATCTTCGAGGGCCTGACCCGGTTCGGCCCGGACGGTTCGATCCAGCCCGCGCTTGCCTCCGAGTGGGAGGTGAGCGAGGACGGCACCGTCTACACGTTCACGCTGCGGGATGGCGTGGTGTTCCATGACGGCACGACGATGGATGCCGAGGATGTGGTGTTCAGCCTCAACCGTGCCCGTGCCGAGGATTCCACCAACGCGCAGAAGGCGCTTTTCGCCGGCATCACGGACGTGGAAGCGGTTGACCCGCTGACCGTGAAAGTCACGCTCGCCGAACCCAACGGCAACTTCCCCTTCAACATGGCTTGGGGCGATGCCGTGATCGTCGCGGAAGAAACCATCGAACAGGCCGCGACCACGCCCATCGGCACCGGCCCTTTCGTTTTCACCGAGTGGGTGCAAGGCGACCACGTCACGATTTCGCGCTTCGACAACTACTGGGGCGACCCCGCCGCGCTTTCGACCGCGACGTTCAAGTTCATTTCCGACGCCAATGCCGCCTTTGCCGCGATGATGGCGGGCGATGTGGACGTCTTTCCGGTCTTCCCGGCGCCCGAGCTTGTCAGCCAGTTCGAGTCCGATCCCCGTTTCGAGGTGATCGTCGGCTCGACCGAGGGCGAAACGATCCTCGCGATGAACAACGCGCAAGCGCCGCTGGACAACGTGAAAGTGCGCGAGGCGATTTCGCACGCGATCAACCGTCAGGACATCATCGACGGCGCCATGTTCGGCTTCGGCACGCCCATTGGCACGCATTTCGCGCCGCACAACCCAGATTACGTCGATCTGACCGGAATGTCGAACTACGACCCGGACGCGGCAAAAGCCCTCCTGGCCGAAGCGGGTGCGGAAGATCTGACGTTGCGCATGATGCTGCCGCCCCCGACCTATGCCCGGCGCGGCGGTGAAATCATCGCGGCCCAGCTTCGCGAGGTCGGCATCGAGACGGAGATCACCAACCTGGAATGGGCGCAGTGGCTTGAACAGGTGTTCAAAGGCAAGGATTTCGACCTGACCATCGTCAGCCACACCGAGCCTGCCGACATCAACATCTATGCCCGACCCGATTACTACTTTCAGTACGACAACGCCGACTTCCAAACCCTGATCGACAATCTGGGCGTGGAAAGCGATCCGGCGAAGCGGACCGAAATGAACAAGCAAGCCCAGACGATCATCGCTGAGGATTTCGTCAACGGCTACCTGTTCCAGCTGGCCAAGGTTGGCGTGGCAAATGCCAAGATCGAAGGGTTGTGGGAAAACGCCCCAACCCAGGCCATCGACCTTACGGATGTGCGCTGGACCGAGTGATCTGAGCAAACGAGACAGGCAAAGGGGCGCTCTTTCGGGCGCCCTTTTTCATTCAGGTATCGACGTCAGATCACCACCGGTGGGGCGGTAAGCGCAGTGGCGCGTTCGAAGACCGATAAGGGCGCTTGTGGTGCTGGCACGCCGATGCTCTCGGTCCCCCGGTCGGGCGACCATCCTGATTTGCCGGCAAGGCTGCGCGAAACCCATCTCGCCCGCACAATCCTGCAAGCACAATAGCGGTCCCCGCAATCTTTGCCTCTTTCCCCGCGACCTCGACCGTCCTAACCTTCCCCCATGCTGCGTTTCGCCGTCACCCGGTTCATCTCCCTGGCTCTCAGCCTGCTCGTGGCCTCCGTGGTGATTTTCGCGGTGATCGAAGTGATTCCGGGCGATCCGGCAAGCTACATGCTCGGCATGAATGCCAGCCCTGAAGCAGTCGAGGCCTTGCGCGAGCGGCTGGGGCTGAATGACAGTCTGCCCTTGCGCTATGTCGACTGGATCACGGGGATGCTCGCTGGCGATTTCGGGCAAAGTTACACTTACAAGGTGCCCGTGGCCGACCTGGTCGCCCAGAGGCTTTGGGTGTCCCTCCCACTCGCTGCCTACGCACTCATACTCTCGACGCTCATCGCTATTCCCATTGGGCTGGTCGCGGCGGCCAAACGCGGAAGCATGACGGATTATTCGATCATGGGCGTCACCCAGCTTGGGATCGCGCTTCCGAACTTCTGGTTCGCCATGTTGCTGGTGCTGGTCTTCTCGGTGTCGTTGCGTTGGTTCGCGGCTGGCGGTTTTCCGGGCTGGGACGCAGGCCTTTGGCCGGGGCTCAAGGCGCTCACCCTGCCCGCCGTGGCGCTTGCCCTGCCCCAAGCCTCGATCCTCGCCCGTGTCATGCGTTCGGCCCTGATCGACACGCTGGGTCAGGACTATATCCGCACCGCCCGCGCCAAGGGGCTTACACGCCGCCAGGCGACCGTGCGTCATGCGCTGCGCAATGCGCTGATCCCGGTGCTCACCATCATCGGGTTACAGTTTTCCTTCCTGCTCGCAGGGGCCATCATCATCGAAAACGTTTTCTACCTTCCGGGTCTTGGTCGCCTGATCTTCCAAGGCATCACCCAGCGTGACCTGATCGTGGTGGAAAGCCTCGTGATGCTGCTGGTCTTCGCGGTGATCCTCGTCACCTTCCTCGTCGACATCGCCTATGCGGCTGTCGACCCGAGACTGAGGAAACGCTGATGCGGGTGCCGGTGCAACTTATCCTCGGTGCGGTCCTTTCGGTGCTCTTCGTCCTCGGCGCCCTCGTGACCTTCATCTGGGTGCCGCATGACGTGGCTGCGCTGTCCATCGCGGACAAGCTGCAAGAGCCCTCCGCGACCTATCTCCTCGGCACTGACCACCTGGGACGCGACACGCTGTCCATGCTCATGGTCGGCGCGCGCACCTCCATCGCCGTGGCCATTGTCGCGGTCGGTATCGGGATCGCCATCGGCGTGCCGCTCGGATTGATCGCCGCCGCCAACCGTGGGTCGCTTCTGGACGAGGTGATCATGCGCGGCAACGACCTCGTCTTTGCGTTTCCCTCGCTTGTCATCGCCATTCTCATCACCGCCGTCTTCGGCCCCTCGGCGGTGAACGCGATCCTCGCCATCGGCATCTTCAACATCCCCGTTTTCGCCCGCGTTACGCGGGGCGGCGCGCTGTCGATCTGGACGCTGGACTACATTCTCGCCGCGCGCGTCTCCGGCAAGGGCAAGGCGCGGATCAGCATCGAGCACATTCTGCCCAACATCCTCAACCTCCTGATTGTCCAAGGCACGATCCAGTTCTCTCTGGGCATCCTTGCCGAAGCCGCGCTCTCCTACGTCGGTCTCGGGGCGCAGCCGCCGACACCGAGCTGGGGCCGGATGCTCGCAGAAGCCCAAACCATGATCTACGTTGCGCCGCGCCTTGCCATCTGGCCGGGGCTCGCCATCGTCGCCATGGTGCTTGGCCTCAACCTCATGGGAGACGGGCTGCGCGATCTGCTCGACCCTCGGATCAGGCGGGCGCGCGCATGATCCAGCTCTCAGATCTTTCGCTCGCCATCCACGGCACCCCCATCCTGCGCGACGTGGACCTCACCCTCGCAGCGGGCAAGGTCACCGGTCTTGTCGGCGAAAGCGGCTCCGGCAAATCCATGACCGCGCTGGCGATCATGGGGCTGCTACCAGGCGGTTCCGAGGCGCGTGGCGCCGTGATCCTCGACGGTGAAAACCTCCTGGACTGGTCCGAACGCCGTCTGTGCAGCCTACGCGGCAACCGGATCGGCATGATCTTTCAGGAGCCGATGACCGCCCTCAATCCGGTCAAGACCATCGGCGACCAGGTCGCCGAAACCCTTCTCATCCACGGCAAGTCCTCGCGCCGCGACGCCGCGCGCATCGCTGCCGAAAAACTTGCGCGCGTGGGTCTCGCCGATATGCCACTCACTCGTTTTCCGCACGAGCTTTCAGGCGGCCAACGCCAGCGCGTCGCGATCGCCATGGCCATTGCGCTCCACCCCGACCTCCTGATCGCGGACGAACCCACAACCGCGCTGGATGTCACCACGCAGGCGCAGATCCTTGATCTGTTGCGCGACATCGTGCGGGAAGAAGGCATGTCGCTTCTCCTCATTACTCACGATCTGGCCGTGGTCGCGGATATGGCCGATCATGTGGCGGTGATGAAGGACGGCGAGATCGTCGAGGCAGACGCGACCGAGGCCCTGTTTCGCAGAATGTCGCACCCCTACACCAAGGCACTTTTCAAAGCCTCGTCGCACCAACCCGACCGAAAGCCGCTCCCGATCTCCGACGCGATACTCACCGCCGACCGTGTGATCCGGGACTACCCCGGCCGCCGCCAAGGTCTTCTGGGCCGCGCGACACCCTTTCGCGCGGTGAACGAGGTGAGCTTTACGCTGGCGCGCGGCGAAAGCCTCGGGCTTGTCGGCGAAAGCGGTTGCGGAAAATCCACATTGACCCGCGCGCTCTTGGGCCTCGACCCGGTCCAGGGCGGCACGATCACCGCCTTCGACCGAACCGTCGGCCCCGATTTCCCCAACGCCCTGCGCGCCGGCATCCAGGTTGTGTTCCAAGACCCCTATGGCAGCTTCAATCCCCGTTGGCGGGTGGATCGGCTGGTCTCGGAACCCTTCCACCTGATGCCGACCCCGCCCGCCGACCCGCGCGACCGCGTGGCCGAGGCGCTCACCGATGTCGGCATAGACCCCTCGGCCATGGACCGCTACATCCACGAATTTTCCGGCGGCCAACGTCAACGCATCGCCATTGCCCGCGCGCTCATTACCCGGCCCGACATCATTGTGCTGGACGAAGCGGTCTCGGCGCTTGATGTCTCGGTGCGCGCGCAGGTGCTCGATTTGCTCGCCAAACTTCAAGCCGAGCATGGTCTGGCCTATATCTTCATTTCCCACGACCTCTCCGTCGTGCGCGCCATCACGGACCGGGTCATGGTGATGCGCGCGGGCGAGATCGTGGAGGAAGGCGAGACGGAAGTTGTCTTCCATTCGCCGAAACACGACTACACTCGCACCTTGATCGCAGCGACGCCCATGATCCCGGCTGGCTGGCAGGAGGAGACCAAACATGCGTGAACACCTTTGGTATGACGCAACCCAGATCCACATCGACGGTGAGTGGCGCGCGCCCTCCGGCGGCGGTCAACTGGACCTTGAGAACCCCTCGACCGGCGACGTGATCGGCACGATCGCCCGAGGTACGGCGGAGGACATCGACGCTGCCGTCACCGCCGCGCAACAGGCGCTCGATGGGGACTGGGGGCGCATGACGGCACTGGAACGCGGTCGCATCCTCGCCCGGATCGGCGCGCTGGTGTCCGAGAAGATCGAAGCCCTCACTATCATCGAGGCGACGGACGTGGGCAAACCGCTCACCCAAGCCCGAAACGACGCTTTGGCGCTGGCGCGCTACATGGAATTCTACGCGGGTGCCGCCGACAAGGTGATGGGCGAAACCATCCCCTATCTCGACGGCTATACCGTCTATACCCTGCGCGAACCGCACGGCGTCACGGGCCATATCATCCCGTGGAACTACCCGATGCAAATCATCGGTCGCTCGGTCGGTGCGGCGCTCGCCATGGGCAACGCCTGCGTCTTGAAGCCAGCGGAAGAAGCCTGCCTCACCGCGCTTGCCTTCGTGGCGCTTGCCGAAGAAGCGGGGCTTCCACCCGGCGCCCTGAACGTTGTCCCGGGCCTCGGGGAAGAGGCGGGCGCGGCCCTCACCGCCCACCCGGGCGTGAATCACATCAGCTTCACCGGTTCGGTGGGGGTTGGCACCCTCGTCCAAGCCTCGGCGGCGCAGAACGTGACCCCGGTGACGCTCGAACTTGGCGGCAAATCGCCCCAGATCGTCTTCGACGACGCCGATATCGACGCGGCGATCCCGTTCCTGGTCGGGGCCTGCATCCAGAACGCGGGCCAGACCTGTTCCGCCTCCTCCCGCGTCCTGATCCAGCGCGGGGTCTACGAGGAGGTCATCGAGAAAATGGCTGCCCGGTATGACGCCATGATATCGGCCCCGGCCGACAGCGATGGTGCGTTGGGCCCCCTGATTTCGGCCAGGCAAAAGGAAATCGTGATGGGCTTTTTGAAACAAGGCGAGGGCCTCCGCGTCGCGGGCATGGGGTCGATCGCGGACGGCGCCCCTGCTGGCGGCCATTATGTCCCCGCCACGCTCTTCGCTGACGTGCCCCCAGATCACCCGCTCGCGCAGAATGAGATCTTCGGACCCGTGCAGGTCGCGATGCCCTTCGACACCGAAGCAGACGCCATCCGCATCGCCAACGGCACCGATTTCGGCCTTGTCGCCTCGGTCTGGACCGAGAACGGCGCGCGCCAGATGCGCCTGGCCAAGGCGATCAAGGCGGGCCAGGTTTTCATCAACAACTACGGCGCAGGCGGTGGCGTGGAACTCCCCTTCGGCGGCGTTGGCAAGTCCGGCCATGGTCGTGAAAAGGGCTTCGAGGCGCTTTATGGGTTCTCAACCCTCAAAACCGTCGCGGCCAAACATGGCTGACACCCGGCCCATCCCCGTGACCCGTGACACCCTCCCCACTTCTTCGTTTCAAAAATACTTCGGGAGGGTCCGGGAGGGCAGAGCCCTCCCGGTTGGTCGTGCGGGGCCACGCCCCGCGCGAAATCCATGACCCTGCGCATCGACAATCGCACCGCGCGGGCGCTTTGGCTCGACGCCCACGGCCTCGCCGCCGCGCCGACCCGCGCACCGGACGTTCTGGACATCATTCGCGATCTTGGATTTCTCCAGATCGACACGATCCGCAATGTCGTGCGCGCGCAGGATCATATCCTTTGGTCCCGCGCTCAAACCTACCGCGAGGGTCAGGTCTGGCGCGCCCTTTCGGCCCGTGACCTGTTCGAGCATTTCACCCACGATGCCTCCCTGATCCCGCGCGACGTGCTGCCCTACTGGACAAGGCGCTTCAACGAATTGGGTGCCCGGGCAGCGCGCGGAGACTGGTATCAATCCGGCCTCGGCAAGGCGGAGTTAGATGCCATACGCAACCGTATTTCGCAGGAAGGCCCGCTGTCCACCCATGCCTTTGACACCAAGGTCGAAAGCCGCGAGATGTGGGCGCGGCCGCCGCACAAGAAGGCGCTGGACCAAATGTGGTATGCGGGCGACCTCGCCACCTGCCATCGTCAGAACTTCGTCAAATACTACGATCTCGGAGAACGCGTTCTTGGCCAAATCGACCACGGGATCAGTAAAGTGGATCAAGCCCATGCGCTTCATGAGGCCGCGCTAACCCGGCTTGGCTTCTGCACCCCCGGCGAGCTGGCCCGCTTCTGGGATGCGACGCGCCCGCACGAGGCCAAAGAATGGATCGCGATGGCCGACACCGTCCCGGTCGACATCGAAACCGCCGAGGGCACATGGCTCCCAGCCCATGCCACCCCGGACATCGAGTCACGACTTGCCGCCGCGCCCGAACTCTCCACCCGCCTGCGCATCATCAACCCGTTCGACCCGGCTTTCCGGGATCGTGCGCGAACCCAGCGTCTCTTCGGTTTCCACTACCGCAACGAAATGTTCGTGCCACGGACCAAGCGCCAATTCGGCTATTACGTCTATCCGCTCCTCGAAGCCGACCGTTTCGTCGGGCGGCTGGAAGCAAAAGCCGACAAACCCAACGACACGCTGACAATCACCGGCTTCTGGCCGGAACCTGGAACCCGTTGGGGCGCGGGTCGCCGCGCGCGCCTGGACGCGGAACTCGCCCGCTTCGCCCGCCTCGGAGGGTTGGCCGACGTGACTTGGACTTGCCCCCGCCCGTGATCGGGCGCAGTCTCGCAACAAAACGGGAGGACGCATGAGACTTCACAACAAACGCGCCATCGTGACCGGCGGCGCTTCCGGCTTCGGCCTTGGCATTGCGCGCAAATTCGTTGCCGAAGGCGCGAAGGTTCTGATCGCGGACCTCAACGAAGAGGCAGCACAAGCGGCGGCCAAGGATCTGGGCGCCGAAGCCGCGACCGTCGACGTCGCGAGCGGCGCTTCGGTCGAAGCCATGACGCTTGCCGCGCAGGACAAGCTGGGTGGTATCGACATCCTTGTGAACAACGCAGGCGTCACCCATCTTCCCCAACCGATGGAAGAGGTCACGGAAGAGGAATTTGACCGCGTTTTCGCCGTGAACGCCAAGTCCGTCTATCTCACCGCCCGCGCCATCGTGCCCCTGATGAAGGCCGCAGGCTCCGGCGCAATCCTGAACGTGGCCTCAACGGCGGGTCTCAGCCCGCGACCGAACCTCAACTGGTATAACGCGTCCAAAGGCTGGATGATCACCGCGACCAAGACCATGGCCGTGGAGCTCGCCCCTTTCGGCACCCGCGTGAACGCGCTCGCCCCGGTGGCTGGTGAAACCCCCCTCTTGTCGTCATTCATGGGCGAAGACACCCCGGAAATGCGCGCCAAGTTCCTGTCCACCATCCCCTTAGGCCGCTTCTCGACCCCCGAGGACATGGGCAACGCCGCCGCCTTCCTGTGCTCGGACGAGGCCAGCATGGTCACCGGCGTGGTGATGGAAGTGGACGGCGGGCGCTGTATCTGACGCTGGGCCGGGGGTTTCACACCCCCGGACCCCCGTGAGGTATTTTGAAACCAGAGACGAGGATTTGATGCGACCCGGCCCCCGAAACCTGATCACCGATGTCGACGGATTGCGCGTCGGCAATGCCCGTGATGACAAGATCAAGACCGGCAGCACTGTGCTTGTTGGCGACGTGCCTTTCACGGCTGCGGTGCACGTCATGGGCGGCGCGCCGGGGACACGGGAAACGGACCTTCTGGCACCGGACAAGACCGTGCAACAGGTGGACGCGCTCGTGCTCTCCGGCGGATCGGCCTTCGGATTGGATGCCGCCTCCGGCGTGGCCGATGCCCTCCGGGCCGAGGGACGCGGATTCCAGGTCGGTGACCAGCGCGTGCCGATCGTGCCGGGCGCAATCCTCTTCGATCTCATCAACGGGGGCGACAAGGCATGGTCCGACAACCCTTATAAAGCGCTGGGGCAAACTGCCCTCGCCGCTGCCTCCGCGGATTTCGACCTGGGATCACAGGGGGCCGGAACGGGCGCGCTGACAGCGGAATTGAAAGGCGGCCTCGGCTCTGCCTCTCTCACGCTGGACACGGGTGTTACCGTCGGCGCGCTTGTCGCCGTGAACCCGGTCGGCAACGTGGTTGGCCCCGACGGCCAGTTCTGGGCGAGCGCCTTCGAAATCGGGGGTGAATTTGGCAACCGCGGTCCGGTGACCGGATTCGACCCAGCCGGGCCGCTTGTCACCAAGCTCACCCCGCGCACCGCCACGACCATCGCCATTGTCGCAACGGACGCGGACCTGTCCCAGGCCCAGGCCACCCGCATGGCAACCGCTGCCCATGACGGCATGGCCCGCGCGATCGTGCCGAGCCATACGCCCCATGACGGCGACCTCGTCTTCGCCGCCGCAACCGGGGCAAAGTCGCTCACCAACCCGGATATCGACATGATGACCTTGGGCCATGCCGCCGCCGCCTGTCTCGCACGCGCCATAGCACGCGGCGTTTTCCACGCCACCCCGGCACCCGGCGACGTGATGCCCACATGGGCTCAGCGCTTTGCCAGCAATTGACCCGACCGCCCACCACAGGCGATCATTTACACACCAAACAGGGGATTTTTCATGCAACGTTTCAAATCACTCGCACTCGCGCTCGCCCTCGCGGCCACACCTGCGCTCGCCGACGATGTCACCGACACGCTCAGCTCTGCCCTTCAGGCCTACGAGGACGGGGATATCGATTATGCGATGGAAGAACTGGACTACGCCAAGTCGCTGCTCAAGGCGATGAAGACCCAGGCGCTCGGCCAATTCCTCCCGGACGCGCCCGAAGGCTGGACTCGCGAGATCGACACCGAGGTCTCCGGCGCTCTCGGAATGATGGGCGGTGGCACCGGGGCGCAGGCCGAGTACACCAATGGCAGCGAGAAGATCGAGTTGATGATCATGGCCAACAACCCGATGGTCACGGCCTTTGGCGGGATGCTCGCCAACGCCGCCATGCTCGGTATGAAAGTCGAGCGTGTCGGACGCGAAAAGTTTCTCTGGGACGACGATCAACTAACCGGCCTGATCGACAACCGGATTCTGATCCAGGCGGAGGGCGGCGACAAGGACATGTTGCTCACGCTCGTCGGAGAGATCGACTTCGAAGCTCTCGAAAACTTTGGCGACTAGTAAACCAGGCCACGCGGTTCACCGTTGCGCTGTGCCGTGCGATAGCTTACCACCCAAATGCATAACATGTTAACCAAATGGAGCCGCCCTCATGCCCCGTGACGCCACCAACCTCGCTTCGCTTCTCTCGGACCCCTCGCTGCTGGCGACCCAAGCCTATGTCGCGGGCGACTGGATCGACGCGGACGATGACAAGACCTTCGAGGTGACGAACCCCGCGCGCGGGGACGTGATCTGCACCGTGCCCGACCTGACCCGCGCCGAAGTGGCCCGCGCCATCGCGGGGGCCGAAGCGGCGCAGGCAGAGTGGCAGGCGCTGACGGCAAAGGAACGCGCCAACATCATGCGCAAATGGTTCAACCTGATGATGGAAAACCAGGCCGATCTGGGCACGATCCTCTCGGCCGAGATGGGCAAGGCGGTGACGGAGGCGAAGGGCGAAATCGCCTATGGGGCCAGCTTCATCGAATGGTTCGCCGAAGAAGGCAAACGCATCTACGGCGAAACCATCCCACCGCACGCCAACGACAAACGGCTCATGGTGATCCGCCAGCCGATCGGCGTCGTGGGCTCGATCACGCCATGGAACTTCCCCAACGCCATGATCACCCGCAAGGCGGGCCCGGCGCTTGCCGCGGGCTGTGGCTTCGTGGCGAAACCGGCGGGCGAAACCCCGCTGTCCGCCCTCGCCATTGCGGTGCTGGCGGAACGCGCCGGTTTCCCCAAGGGGCTTTTCTCGGTCGTCACTTCGTCCTCGTCGTCCGACATCGGCAAGGAATTCTGCGAAAACCCGACCGTGCGAAAGCTGACCTTCACCGGGTCTACCGAGGTGGGGCGCATCCTGCTTTCACAAGCGGCTGATCAAGTGATGAAATGTTCCATGGAGCTGGGTGGAAACGCCCCCTTCATCGTCTTTGACGATGCGGACCTTGATGCCGCCGTCGAAGGTGCCATCGCCTGCAAGTTCCGCAACAATGGCCAGACCTGCGTCTGCGCCAACCGGCTCTACGTTCAGGAGGGCGTCTACGACGCCTTCGCCGAAAAGTTCGCCAAGGCCGTCTCGGAACTCAAGGTCGGCGACGGGCTGGACAGCGACACCGACCTCGGCCCGCTTGTCTCCGAAGGTGCGGTCGACAAGGTCAAAGAGCACCAGGAAGACGCGACATCCAAAGGCGGCGAGGTCATTCTCGGTGGCGCGCCTATGGACCTTGGCCCGCTGTACTACCAACCGACCATCGTGAAAAACGCAACACAGGACATGACATGCGCCACGGAAGAAACCTTTGGCCCCTTCGCACCACTGTTCAAATTCACCGACGAAGACGACGTGATCCAGAAAGCCAACGACACGATTTTCGGCCTCGCCTCGTATTTCTTCGCCCGTGACCTGAGCCGCGTCTACAAGGTGGCCGAGGCGCTCGAATACGGGATCGTCGGGGTGAACACCGGCCTGATCTCGACCGAGGTTGCCCCGTTCGGCGGGGTCAAACAATCCGGCCTCGGGCGCGAAGGCTCCCGCCACGGGATCGAAGAATTCCTTGAGATGAAATACATCTGCCTGTCGATCTGATCCCCTTCTTCGTTTCGTAAGTACTTCGGGGAGCGCGAGGGGCAGCGCCCCTCGTCTGGCGTGTCCGCGCAAAGCGCGGGCGCGCAAACCCTGCGTGGGGATGCATCCCCACCCCGTAACAAAACCATCATCTCCCATTTACGCAGCCGTCACCAAACCGCGCATACTCCGCCGGGCAACCATTCCCCGGAGGACATCATGACGACCAAACTGGTCACACTTACCTCGGCAATCGCACTCGTGACGAGTGCGGCCCAAGCCGAGATGAATTTCAACCGGATCGCAAGCTTTCCCGTGGTCTCGAACATGGCCGCGGGTGAGAATACGGCGCTCGAAACCTCGTCAGAGATCATCGACGTCACCGCGGACGGCATGACGCTGGTCTATACCGACAGCCCGCTGGGCGTCGTCGGCCGGATCGACATCACCGACCCCGCGAACCCCGCCCCCCTCGGCAACGTCGCGCTTGGTGGCGAGCCGACGTCGGTCGCCGTCATAGGTCAGATGGCCTATCTCGGCGTCAATACCTCGGAGAGCTACACGGACCCCTCGGGCAAGCTCGTCACCATGAACGTCGCGACCGGCGACATCACCAGCGAATGCGACCTGGGCGGTCAGCCGGATTCGGTCGCCAAATCCCAGGACGGCGCATTCATCGCCGTCGCGATCGAGAACGAGCGTGACGAAGACCTCAATGACGGCGTCCTTCCCCAGATGCCCGCAGGCGATCTTGTGATGATCGACGTGGCGAACGACGCCCTTGCCTGCGACACGCTCACGCGCACGGACCTGACCGGCCTCGCCGAGATCGCGCCCTCCGACCCCGAGCCGGAATTCGTCGACATTAATGCGGCGGGCGAGGTTGTTGTGACCATGCAGGAGAACAACCACATCGCCGTGGTCGCCCGCAATGGCTCTATCGTGAACCACTTCTCCGCAGGCGCGGTCGATCTGGAAAACATCGACGCCACGGACGAGCGCGGCGCGCTTTTGTTCACCGAAAGCCAGATGGGCCGCAAACGCGAACCGGACTCGGTCAAATGGCTCGACAACGATCACTTCGCCACCGCCAACGAAGGCGACTACGAAGGCGGCTCGCGATCCTGGACGATCTTCCACAAGGACGGAACCGTGGTTTATGAGGCCGGCACCTCGTTCGAGCACGCCCTGGTCAAGATCGGTCATTACCCGGACAAACGCTCCGATGCCAAAGGTGTCGAGCCGGAATCCGTGACCTTCGGAACCTTCGGCGGCACGCCTTACGTCTTCGTCGGGTCAGAACGCGGCTCCGCCGTTGGCGTCTACGACGTCTCCGACCTCGCAAACCCGGTGCTGCAACAGATCCTACCCTCTGGCATCGGGCCGGAAGGTTACGTCACGATCCCCGAGCGCAACCTGCTCGTCTCCGCAAACGAGACCGACGGGTTGGAGGACGGCGCGGCGCGCAGCCACGTCATGCTTTTTGAATATGCCGAAGGCGACGCGGTCTACCCGCATCTCACGTCGGAAGGCATGGACGCGCTGACGGGCTGGGGCGCGATCTCCGGCATGGTCGCGGATGACGATGGCGTGGTCTGGGCGGTCTCCGACAGCTTCTACGGCTACCAACCGCGCATCTTCAAGATCGATACCACGCAGGCACCTGCACGCATCGTTGACGCAATCGACGTGACCCGTGCCGGTCGTCCGGCGCAAAAGCTAGACCTCGAAGGGATCACGCTCGACGGTGAGGGCGGCTTCTGGCTCGCGTCCGAAGGCCGCACCGACCGGCTCGTGCCCCATGCGCTCTATCACGTGAACGCAGAGGGAGAGATCAAGGACGAAATCGGCCTACCGATGGAATTGGAAGCCGTGAAACGGCGCTTCGGTTTCGAGGGCATCACGAAAATCGGCGACACCCTCTGGATGGCCGTTCAGCGCGAATGGGCCGACAATCCCGCCGATCACGTCAAACTCGTCGCCTACAATACCGCAACCGGGGAATGGGGCGCCGTGCTCTACCCCAAGACCACCGCAGAAAAAGGCTGGGTCGGCCTGTCCGAGATCGTGTCGCATGAAGGCCACGTCTATTTCGTGGAGCGCGACAACCAGCACGCGGGCGAGGCAAAAGTGAAGAAGATCACCCGTGTCTCGCTGGACGACATGACCCCCGCGCCGCTCGGCTCAGAACTTCCGGTCGTGACCGTCGAAGACGTCCGCGACCTGATCCCGGATCTCTCTGCCACCGGCGGATACGTGCTCGACAAGGTCGAAGGCCTCGCCATCACCAAAGACGGACAGGCGTGGGTCTCTACGGATAACGACGGTGTTGACGATCACTCCGGCGAAACGATGTTCTTCCGGGTCGACCTGGAAGAGACCTCCGGCACCTGATCCGGGAAGCCCTGGAGACACGAAGGGCGGGACAGGCCGACATGGCCGCCCGCCCTATCATGTCATTTCTTCGCCCATAAAAAGAGCGCGGACGCTGACGCCCGCGCTCTGACTTTAACGGGTTTCGCCGCTTAGCCCTCGATGGCCTTCGCCTCGATATCACCCGACTTGGTGATCTCGACGCGGCGCGGTTTCAGCGCCTCGGGCACCTCTCGCACGAGGTCGATGTGCAACATCCCGTTTTCATGGGCGGCACCGGTCACGCGCACATGGTCGGCCAGCGCGAAGCGACGCTCGAACGCGCGGGTCGCGATGCCACGATGCAGGTAGGTGCGCTGCGTGTCGTCTTCGGCTTTCTTCGCCGAAATATGGAGCGTCTGGTCTTTCACTTCGACCGACAGCTCTTCATCGGTGAAGCCCGCGACGGCAACGCTGATGCGCCAGGCGTCGTCGGCGGTTTTCTCGATGTTGTAAGGGGGGTAGCTTTCGCGGCTGGTTTCCGTGGTCAGAACCCGGTCCATCATATCGGCGATCTGATCAAACCCGACAGTGGCGCGGTACAGTGGCGTCATATCAATATTACGCATAGGTCATCCTCCAGTGAGCGATGTATGTTGGAGCCTTCCCACCATGGGACAGGCTGGAAATCACGGACCCGCATGCGGCATCCGTGGCATAAATTTGGGAGCGTTTTTCCGGGTTTCAAGAGGGGCAAGTCGCCCGTGTGTCAGCCGCCGGGGCGCACGAACTTCGCGCTCCCAGCGGCACCGCTCTCGCGACGCATGACGTCGGCTGTCGGGGCCACGACGTGGGTGAACAGCCCGTCACTCATCGCGAGTTCGGCCCGCATTCCATCAAGCGCATCGCCCAGCGTGGTGCCAAGCGACACCGGAAGCTCCCCGGCATGGGCTTTCGCCGACACGACGGACACGATCTGCGCCACCCCGCTCTCGAATGAAAAGATCGGCGCGCCCGACGATCCCTTGTCTACGTCGCAATTCAGGACAAGCGACCCTTGCTGTCGCCCGAGTACTTTACACGTCTCTTGCAGCGACGGCATATCGGCCCGGTCGAAGGCATAGGAGACGACCCCGACCTCGGCCCCTTTGCGCGGCCAATGGCCGACGGGAAACGGTGTGACCGAGGTCTTGCGAATTGGCTGGTCGAGCTCCACAAGCGCCACATCGGTCGCAACCCGGTCCGTCTCAACCTCGCCGTGATAATCGTAATCCGGGTGCACAACCGCCCGACGCGCCGAGCGATAGGACGCCGCCCGGCCATTGCGCCAGCCTGCGAGGAATTCGATGGACGTGTCCGGGTAGCGTTCGCCGGTGTCCGCGTCATACAGGCAATGCGCCGCGGTCAGCACGAGTGTCTCGGAGATAAGCGCCCCGGTGCAGAACGCCTCGCCCGCGATATTCAGCCGTCCGACCGCCTCGTACCCCTTGCTATCGTCCCCCGTCATCATCGCCTTGAGCGAAGTCGGTTCTGCCAGAGCAGGGCCACACAGGCCCAGCGCAAGAACAGCGAAAGCGAATGGTTTCATCGGAGTGCCCCGGGCTGCGTCATGTTTTCAGGCTGGAATACCGGCGATTTCAGGCGAAAGTATGGCCTGTCAGCCAGCGTCCATCTTGCGCGGTTTCGGCCCGCCCGTGGCCCAGTCCAGAAGCTCGACCGTATGGACCACCGGCACCTCGGTCCCGGAGCCGATCTGGATCATGCAGCCGATATTGCCCGCCGCGATCACTTCGGGCGTTTTTGCCTCCAGCGTCCGCACCTTGCGCTCCTTGAGTTGCGCCGAAATCTCGGGCTGCATCAGGTTGTAAGTCCCCGCAGACCCGCAGCACAGATGCGGGTCCGACGGTTCCACAACCTCGTACCCGGCCTTTTTCAACAGGTCCTTCGGATAGGTCTTGACCTGCTGACCGTGCTGAAGCGAACAGGCCGCATGATAGGCGACTCGCATCGGTTCGGCCCTCGCGGGCATGTCGAGCTGCATAAGCACCTCGCTCACATCCTTGGCCAGCGTCGAGATCTTGGCGGCATCCTCTGCCATGTCCGTGAGACGGAACATATGGCCGTAGTCCTTCACCGTCGTGCCACAGCCCGAGGTGTTGATGACCACCGCGTCCAGCCCCTCGCCGTTCACTTCCGTCATCCAGGCCCGGATGTTCTTGGCGGCGGTCCCATGCGCTTCTTTCTCCTTGCCCATGTGATGGGTCAGCGCCCCGCAACAGCCCTGCCCCTTGGCGATCACCACGTCACACCCAAGCCGCGTCAGCAGGCGAATGGTGGCATCGTTGATATCCGTATCCAGCGCCCGCTGGGCACAGCCCGTCATCAACGCGACCCGCATCTTGCACACGCCCTCGGCAGGAAACACCTGCGCATCGTCGTTTCGGCTCACGGCCGGGATCTGCTTTGGCGCCATGGCCAGCATCGCCCGGAGCCGCACATCCGGCACCAGCCCGCGAAACGGCTTGCCGATCTTCGCCCCCAGAAGCGCGAGCCGGAAGCGCCCTGGATAAGGCAGGATCCGCGCCAGCGTCCACCGCAGCATCCGGTCCATCAGGGGCCGCTTGTAGGTCTTCTCGATATGCACCCGTGCGTGATCGACGAGGTGCATGTAATGCACGCCCGAGGGACAGGTCGTCATGCAAGCCAGGCAGGACAGGCAACGGTCGATATGCTTGACGGTCTTTTCATCCGCAGGCCGGTCGTTCTCCAGCATATCCTTGATGAGGTAAATGCGCCCGCGCGGGCTGTCCAATTCATCCCCCAGCACCTGGTATGTCGGACAGGTCGCGGTGCACATGCCGCAATGCACGCAAGCCCGCAGGATTTCGTTCGCCCGTTCGATACCGGGGTCCTGCAATTGCTCGTCGGTGAAAAAAGTCTGCATGTCAGTAGCCCATCAGTCCGGGGTTCAAAATGCCCCGTGGATCGAAATTCTGCTTCAATGCGCGGCTCAAAGCGGCCACGCCCGGCGCTTGAGGTTGGAAAACGTCAACCTTGGCCCGTGTCTCCGCCGTCGCCCGCACCAGCGTCGCATGACCGCCGAGCCTGGCGATCTCCGTGCGCACCACCTCGGCCCCGGCGTCGCCCACATCCGGCATGAGCAGCCACAACAGCCCCCCACCCCAGTCCATCAGCGCCGCCTCGACGCGCGTTCCGAGCGCAGCCAAAAGCGCGGGACCATCGGTCGGTTTCACGCTCACCCGCCAGACCGCACCGGGCCGATCCGCCAGCATCGCCACATCGCGCACTTCGGTCCAAAGCGCCGACGATGCTTCGCCGTCGACCTTTTCGAACCCGGCGAGAACGCCCGACATCAATTCCCGCGCGCGATAGGCAATCGACTCCGACAATCCTTCCAACCGGACCATCGTGCGCCCGCCAACTTCCTGCGCCGCGCCGGTCACGTCGAACGGCGATCCCAACGCCGCCGACAATTTCGCCACGCCCGCCTCCGGCGACAAACCCTCGGCCACGAGCGTCGTCTCGACTTCCGGACAGGCCTGCACCTTCAGGCTCACCTCGGACAGAACGCCCAGCGTCCCGCGACTGCCCGCCATCAGTTTCACAAGGTCATAGCCGGTGACATTCTTCATCACTCGCCCGCCATTCTTGATGATCCGGCCCTGCCCATCGACAAACCGCGCGCCCAGGGTGAAATCGCGCGCTGCCCCGGCCTGCACCCGGCGCGGACCGGACACGTTCGCCGCCACCACACCCCCGATCGTCGACGTGCCAGCGGTCCCCAGCAACACCCGATGATCCATCGGCTCGAACGCCAAGCGCTGTCGCTCCGACGCCAAGAGCCTGTCGATCTTCTCCAAAGGCGTGCCCGCGCCCACCACCAGTGTCAAAGACCCAGGCTCGTAGAGCACCACCTCGTCCAATCCGGACACCGACAGAACCTCGCCCAGCACCGGGGCCCCCACGTCCCGCGTGCCTCCGCCCTGCACCCGCAGCGGTCCGTTCGCACCTGCAACCACGTCGGCAAGCTCTGCCTCGTTCGAAACTGTCTTCATCTTCATCGTGCCTCAAATATTCCGGGGGGTCGTTTTTGTCGCACCATTGGTCCTAGAGACAATGGCGACGGGCCGCGCCCCCGCCTCAGGCGACCGCGTCTGCGGGCGCGACCCCTACCGCCGTGCCGCGGATGCCTCCAACGGAAAAACCTTCGCCGGGTTCAGCCCCCATTTCGGGTCGAACACGTCCTTTACCGCCATTTGGATGTCCAGATCGTCGGGCGCATATTGCACCCCCATCAGATCGCGCTTCTCGACCCCGACCCCGTGTTCGCCAGTCAGGCATCCGCCCACCTCGACACAGAGCGTCAGGATATCGGCCCCGAGCTTCTCGGCCTTCTCCAGATCGCCTGGATGGTTCGCATTGTAGATGATCAGGGGGTGCATATTGCCGTCGCCCGCGTGAAAGACGTTGCCGACCTCCAGCCCGTATTGCGCACTCAGCTCCCCGATCCGCTCCAACACATGCGGCAGCTCGCTGACCGGAATGGTTCCGTCGAGACAGATGTAGTCGCCCTTCTGTCCCATGGCGCCAAAGGCCGACTTCCGACCCAGCCAGATCAGCGCACTTTCCTCCGCCGACGCACTCTCGCGCACCTCCAGCGGGTTGTGCTTCGCGGCTATCGCCTTGATCCGGCCCAACTGGTCGTCGATCTCGGCGTCGCTTCCTTCGACCTCGATGATAAGGAGCGCCTCGCACATCGGGTATCCCGCGCCGGTAAAGGCTTCGCAGGCCTCGATGCAGGGCCGGTCCATGAACTCGATCGCCACCGGCACGATGCCAGACTTGATGATGTCTGAGACGCAGGCCCCCGCGACAACGTTCGAATCGAAAGCCATCAGAACGGGCCGCGCCCCTTCGGGCTTGGCCAGAATACGCAGTGTCGCCTCGGTCACGATGCCAAGCTGCCCCTCGGAGCCGCAGACCAGACCGAGCAGGTCCAACCCCTCCGCATCCAGATGCGCGCCACCCAGTTCCACGACCTCACCATCGGCCATGACCATGGTCACGCCCATCAGGTTGTTTGTGGTTACCCCGTATTTCAGACAATGCGCCCCGCCCGAATTCATCGCGATATTACCGGCGATGGCGCAGGCCAACTGGCTCGATGGATCCGGCGCATAGAAGAACCCGTCGGTCTCCACCGCGCCCGTGACCGCAAGGTTGGTGCGCCCCGACTGGACCCGGATAAAGCGATTGTCGTAGTCGGTCTCCAACACTTCGTTCAATCGCGCGACGCCCAGGATCACGCTGTCCGCCGTGGGCAACGCCCCACCTGCAAGCGAGGTGCCGGAGCCGCGCGGCACGACCGGCACGCCTTCTTCGTGGCAGATTTTCATGACGGCTGCGACTTCTTCGGTCGACCGCGGCAGCACGGCACAGAGCGGCGGGCAGCGGTAGGCCGAGAGCGCATCGCATTCGTAAGCCTTCAACTCCACCCCGTCCTCGATCACCGCGCCCTTGGGCAAAACGCCCTGCAAGCGGTCGATCACGCGGGACTTCTTGGCGATCACATCGGGGTTCGGGTCTGGCATCTGCATGGCGCTCTCCCTATTGCAGTGGAGCGGTTTTAACCGATTATTCCACGGGCTCATAGCCCTTGCACCGTCCGGGAAAAACGGGTCATGTCGGCGCATGGATTGGGTCAAGATCATACATATTCTCTGTGTCATGGGCTGGATGACGTCGATCTTCGCCGTGCCGCGCGCGATCATCTACTGGAAACGCGACTGGGACCGTCACACAGCCCAAGGCCCGATCGGCGACCTGACGTTCCGGCTCTACCGGTTTTCTGCGGGTCTCGGCGTCATTGCCGCCATTACGGGGCTGTGGCTGGCGTGGGAGCTCGGGTTTCCCGGCTGGGTCTGGCTGAAGCTTGGCATCGTCGTCGTGCTTGCGGCTCATTACGTCTGGACCGGGCGGCTGGTGGTGAAGGCCCGGCGCGGCAGTTTCGATGACAGCGATAGATTCCTGCGAATTTTCAACGAGGTCTCCGTGCTCCTTGTCATCGCGATCCTCTGGGCGGTCGTGCGGCAGCCGTTCTGATGGATTTCGCCTTTCTCACCCCGTTCTCCTGGCTGGACCTGATCGCCATTCTCCTGATCCTTTTCGCGTGGCGCGGGATCGGATGGCAGATCGAGCACTCCACCGACTCCAAACCCTCCACCTCGCGTGTGATGAAACGCTACCGCCGGGACTGGATGGAACAATTCGTGACCCGTTCGCCGCGCATCTTTGACAGCTCCGTGCTGGCATCGCTGCGCCAAGGCACGACGTTCTTCGCCTCGGCCTGCATGATCGCCATCGGCGGCGGCCTTGCGCTATTGGGCAATACCGAGCGGCTGGACAACGTGGCCGAAGACCTGATCGACGCAGGGTCCCCGCAATTCGTTTGGGAGGTGAAAATTCTCTTCGTGATCCTCTTCGTCACCTCCGGCTTTCTCGCCTTCGTCTGGTCGCATCGCTTGTTCGGTTACTGCGCCATCGTCATGGCCTCGGTCCCGAACGACTACGAAGATGACCCAGCGGCCTTTCCACGCGCCGCGAAGGCCGCCGCGCTCAACATCAACGGGGCCCGCAGCTTCAACCGGGGTCTGCGCGCGATCTATTTTGCCATCGCCTCGCTGGCGTGGCTCCTGGGACCCGTGGCGTTGATCGTCGCAACCGTGGTGACCTACGTTGTCTTGTGGCGGCGGGAATTCGCATCGAAATCCCGCGCCGTTTTGTTGGGGGATGACACGTGAAATACGTCGCGCTTCTTGCCCTGCTGCCCGCCCCCGCGCTTGCCGACATTCCGGTGGTCGAGACTGCGTGGCTGGAAGGAAATACCGTTCACGGCACGCTTACCCACCCCGACACCGGATGGGACCACTATGCGGATGGCTGGGAGGTTCAGGACCAGGACGGCAACCGCCTCGGCCTGCGCTTTCTGACCCATCCACACGTGAATGAACAACCCTTCACCCGCTCGCTTACGCTCGATGCAGTGCCAGAGGGCCCGTTGACCCTGCGCACCCGATGCAAGGTTGACGGTTGGGGAGCGGCGACAGTGCCCGTCAGCCGCGACTAGCGCAGCATCCGCCACAGGCTGAGCACGGCATCCGACAGATCGCCCAGCCGTGCCGCCAGATGCTCACGTTCCAGACCGTCGTCAGCCTCTCCTGCTTCGATCCGCTCGATTAGCCGCGCCAGGCGTCGTCGATGAATACCCAGAACAACCTGGATCGGATCGGCAATCAGCCCTGCAAAGGTCGTCAGGATCGACGCCAATATTGCGAGCGCCAGACCGGTCACCAAGATCTCCCCAAGAGCCAAGTGTACGGGAAACACGCCGTACCAGGCCCTACCGAGAAATGACCCGAGCGGGAAGGCTTCGACCGCATGGGTAAAGGCCCGCAATTCGGCGACAGGCCCCGCGAGCGAAACGACGCCAGGCGTCAATGCCCGGAAAACGATCACGCCCGTGACAACCAGACACAGCATCGTCGTGATTTCGGCCACGGCACTGCGCGTGCCGACATAGGTCCTGATCGCCGCATCGTTCCGTCCCTCCGCCCCCGGGAACACATCGGCCACAAGCCCGCGCACATCCCGCGCAACCTGTTTGGAAACGGCTGTCTCCAGAAAGAGGTTTCGTGCCTTCAGCCAGACTGCAGCCTGCCTCCAACCAAGCTGCCCGGCAAGGACTGCCGCGAGACGCACGAGCAAAAACACCGGCGCGAGCAGCAAGTTAATCGGCGCCCGCAACAGATCCCAGCCAATGGCGGCGCGGTGCAACGCCAAAGTCCCGCGCAATCCGAAACGTGCGCGCACAAAGCGGCGCAGCATCAACTGGCGGTCTGGGGCGGCACTGTCGTTCATTGGTTCCGATATGGTCGGTTCAGCCGCCTTTGTCAGCAGTGCGGGAGATTATTGGTGAGGCGCGCCGTTGCCGGAAAGGTCAAAAAGGACCGGTCCGCCCCGAACAGAGTATGATAATTTCTCCTTTATAACAGCATGTTAAATCACACCGACAAAACCAGTTTTCTGGTTTTCTGGTTTTCTGGTTTTCTGGTTTTCTGGTTTTCTGGTTTTCTGGTTTTCTGGGAAAAGCTTCGTTCCATTGATCGGTTGTCAAGTGTCAAGTGCCGTTCTTCGCGGAATTTTCGTTTGGGTTCACGCCGCTTTCCGACGCCGCCCCCGGCCTTCGACCAGCCAAGCTGCCACAGCCAGACTCGCAGCGATCAAGAGCATCAACCACGCGGGCGCCAATGGGACGATCCGCAGATCCTCAACCACATAGGCCCCGCGCGGCGTAAATCCGATCCAACCGCGCCCAACGGCCGCCCGCCCGGGTTGCACCGCCCGCAGGCTCGGCGCGCCATCCTCAACTGCGACCGCACCACCGCGCATCGGATCCATCACCGGCAACAGGTCCGCCTCCGATGCGATGGTTTCCTCGAACTCCTTGGGCGAAGCAGGGCCGACGGCTACCACGGCCTCTTGATCACCCTCGCTCAAGCGGAACAGCCCCACATCTCCGGTCGCAAAGGTGCTTTCAAATACCCCTGGTGCGACCTCTTCCATGGCCATGTCCTCTTCGGTGCCATCGGGCCGCGTCACGGTCAACGACCGCGCGCCCTCGTCCATCGTGCGCCGGGTCACGATCACTTCGCCACCCGAGGCTTCAGCGGTCAGCGCCTCTTCCTCAAGCTCCGGCTCCTTCATCATCCAATGCGCCAGCCGCTTGAGCAATTCCAACTGCGGACCGCCGCCCTCGAACCCGCGATCCCAGAGCCAGGCGTGATCGGAGGCGAGAAGCGCCACGCGGCCCTCGCCCACCCGATCCAGCGTCAGGAGCGGTCGCTCTCCCGCCCCGCTCATCACGGTCATCCCGGCCTCGGTCTCGGTCATCTCGATCAGCCGCATCCAGCGGCCCCAGCCATCCTCGGGCGCGAAATCCTCAAGCCCCCGCGTCACGGGATGCCGGTCGCCAAGGTCCGTCACCTCTGGCGAAAACCCTTCCTCCAGCACCCGCGCGGTCGGCGACCCCGGCAGCACATCCCCCAAGGGCGAACGCGCCAGGCTTTGCGCCGATGCCAGGTCAGGTCCGGCGGCGACCAGAACCGCCCCACCACCTTCGATGTAATCACGCACCGAGATCAGGTAGCTCGCGGGCAATATCCCCCTGAGCTTGTAACGATCGAAGATGATCAGATCGAACTCGTCGATCTTTTCCATGAACAACTCTTGAGTCGGAAACGCGATCAGGCTCAATTCGCTCACCGGCACACCGTCCTGTTTTTCGGGTGGACGAAGAATGGTAAAATGGACAAGGTCCACGGCGCTGTCCGATTTGAGCAGGTTGCGCCAGGTCCGCGTTCCCGGATGCGGAACGCCTGACACCAAGAGCACCCGCAACCGATCCCGCACGCCGTTCATGGTGACGACGGCGGCGTTGTTGCGGTCCGTCAACTCGCCTTCCTCCATCGACGTCGAGAACTGGATCACGTTCTGCCCACCATGGGTCAGCGTGATCGGCAGCGCCAATTCGCGCCCCACCGGCACGGTATAGGTCTGCGGTTCCTCCCCGTCGATGGCGATCGACAGATCGACGCTTTCGGTACCGGGCGCATCCCCCATGTCGTCGATGCGCAGGCGGATTTCCTGCTCCTCGTCAAGAATGGCAAAGGCCGGGGCATTGGTAATGGTCAACCGCCTGTCCCAGTCGTCCTCGTGCCCGGTCTGAAGCAGATGCAGCGGTGCCTGCAACTCGGGCGCAGCCTCCAGATCATGGAGTCGCCCGTCGGAAATCAGGACCATCCCGGCCACCCGGTCGCGCGGCAGTTCCGCCAGCGCCTCGCTGAGCGTGGTCATCAAAAGGGAGCCGCGATTGTCCTCGCCGTCCCCCATTCGGGTCACGCGCAATTCCAACCCTTCGGTCGCCGCCACCCGCGCGGTCAGCGCGTCCAGCGCGGCCTGGGTTTGCTCGGCGCGGTCGGACAGACGTTGCGAGGCGCTTTCATCGACGATGGCGACCATGATGTCACCCTCGGGCGCCCGATCTTCCATCTGAAGCGACGGCCCGGCAAGGGCGAAAAGCAATGCGGACGCGCCGAGGAGCCGCAACGCCCAGCCTTTCAATCCTCGCCAGAGCGCGAAGAGCAGAAGGGCCACGATCACGGCCCCGGCGACCCAGAGCACCGGCCAATCGAAAGCCGGGTCGAATATGACGGAAGACGCGTTCAATTCCCGATCCTTTCCAGAAGCGCAGGCACGTGGACCTGATCGGATTTGTAGTTGCCCGTGAGCACGTGCATCACGAGGTTCACCCCAAAGCGATACGCCATCTCGCGCTGCCGCTCCCCGGCAAAGCCCCGTCCCACCGGGTACATCGGCGTGCCGTCGTCATTGATCGCCCAGGCCCCCGCCCAGTCGTTCCCGCCGATGATGATCGGCGTCACCCCGTCGTTGAGATTGCGAAACGGCATGCCCTCGGCGCGTTCGGCGTCGGGTGGCGCAGCCTCGACCCAGACGGCTTGCCCGGCGTAGCGACCGGGAAAATCGGCAAGGAGGTAAAAGGCGCGGGTCAGCACGTGGTCGTTGGGCACCGGCTCCAGCGGTGGAATGTCTAAGGGTCGCGCAAGCTGACGCAACCGGTTGCCTTCCGCCGTTGCGCCCGATCCGAACCCGGCCACATCGCCGTCGCGTGTATCGAACATGATCATGCCGCCCCCGCGCAGATAAGCGTTGAGCTTGCCATAGGCTTCGGAACTCGGCGCGGCCTGATCTTCGGTCACCGGCCAGTAAAGCAACGGATAGACGGCCAATTCGTCGCGCTCGATGTCGACGCCGATGGGCTCCGCGGGCTCGACCGAGGTGCGCGCGAAGAGCTGCCTCGACAAGCCCCGAAGCCCGGCTTGCGACACCTCGTCGATACCGGGTTTGCCGGTTTCCACGTAAGCCAACGTCACTTGGCCCGCGCGCTCCGGCAACGTGTCGCTCTCGGTCAGGTCCTGGGCCCGCGCTCCGGTTGGGGCGCCCATGCCAAGCGACAGCGCGACCAGCACGACCGCCGCGCCAGCCCGTCCGACCCGCCGCCCGGTCAGACGTCCCGCCAGCGCGAGCGAGGCGATCACGTCGATGGCGAGCGCGGCCAAAGCAGCCAGCAGGAGCCAGCCGGCAAGGTTCACTTCTTCCCGTGCGCCTTGCCAACTCGGGGTCAGCGCCGCGGGCCATGTCGCAGGCTCCAACGTGTCGCCTTCCTCAAGGATATTCACCGCCACGCGCTGTTCATCGCTTGCATAAAGTCCGGGGATCAGGTCGGGACCAATCGCCCCGGCCAGCCGCTCGCCCGGAATACCGGGACGTTCCCCCGCCGCATCCAACGAGCCAAACCCATCCAGCAAGGTTTCGGGCACCCAGGTCGTGCCTTCCAACTCCGCCGCCTCCGGCGCACCGGTCCGGGTCGAGACGGCGAGGCGTTCCAGCATCTGGACAAAGAGCCCGGACAAGGGCAGCGACGACCACTCGGCATTGGCCGAGACGTGAAACAGGACGACCTGTCCGTCACCAAGGGCCTTGCGGGTCACCAGCGGCGTGCCATCGGCCAGCGCCGCGATGGTCCGGTCGGAAAGCTCAGGGCCGGGTTCGGCCAGGACCTGGCTCGTCACCTCGATATCCTCGGGCACCTCAAGCCCATAGAAAGGCGAGGTTTCCGGGAACGGCGCCAACCCACGCGGCTCACCCCAGGACATTGCCCCGCCCACGTCACGCCCACCAACGCGCAGGCGCACCGGCAGGAGCGGATCTGTCTCCGTCCGGCCGGTGTCGGCGGCAGCAAGGCGCGGCCCTGCGAACCGCAGAAGCAATCCGCCCTCGGCAACCCATTCTTCGATGGCATCCTTATCGGCAGGCGCGAGCGCGGCCACGTCGGCCAGCACGATCACGTCGGGGCTTGCCTGCACCAGATCGGTCAGCGCTCCCTCCATCACATCCGCCGTCGGCACCAAGGCTTCGCGCAGGTAATGAAGCGGCGAAAGAAGCTGGAGCCCCTCCTCGCTGTCACCGCCAATGAGCGCGACCTTGCGACGGCGCAGCGTATCATCGGCCAGCGTCACCGCCGCGGCCGAACGCGTGCCCTCGATTTCGAACCGGTCGATCCGGTTGCGCAGCTCCGGCGGCAGCGAAATCGCCTGTTCCGCCTCACGGGCCCCCGGCTCAAACGTCAGCGTCGCCCGCGCCAGTTCACGCTCCACGCCGGAGGGGTCCGGGCCTAGCCCGACAAGGGTCACTTCCTGTGCGGTCTCGCCACGCGAGCGCACGGCGCTCAGGTTCACCATCCCGTCCTCGATCCGCGCGGGCGGCAGGCCGATGCGCGGGCTGGGCGGCTCCACGACCTCGACCCCGCCACGTCCCTGCAAAGCGGTGGCGAGGGCAGACCGCCCCTCGCTCGCCAGACCATCAGACACCCACAATGTGTCAAACGCCCCGGCCTCGATGCCAGAGACCCAATCTGCCACCGCCGCGTGATCCACGTGGAATGGCTGGGGCACCAAGGCATCCAGACGCGCGCGCCCATCTGACGCCGAACGCAGAGGCAAACCACCCTCGGCGGGCAGATCGGACGCGGGCACCACGGCCACGCGTTGCCCGTTCGCGCCCGCACCGTCCACGCGCCGCGCCGCCGCCTCCATCCGCGCCCGCCAATCAGGCGCGGCGGCAAAGCTGTCGTCGATGAGGACCAGAAGCGGCCCGGAGCCTTCGTCCATAGGATCGGGATTCAAAACCGGCCCCGCAAACCCGAGGATCATCGCCGCAATCGCCAGCACCCGCAGAAGCAGAAGCCACCACGGCGTGCGATCCGCCTCGCTGTCCTCGTCCTCCAGCCCCAAAAGCAGCGCGACGCCGGGAAACGCCCGACGAACCGGCGCCGGCGGGATCGCCCGCAGGATGATCCACAGCACGGGCAGCGCGACCAGGGCGGCCAAGAGCCACGGCGCGGCAAATCCAATGGGGCCAAGGCTGAACATCAGGCGCGGCCCTCCAATGCCGAAAACGCCCACAGGAGGGCCGTGGAGGCCGACGTATCGGTATGATGCACATGATACTGCCAGCCGGTCATCCGCGCGAGGTAGGACAGACGCTCCTTGCGCCGCGCCAACCGCTCCAGATACCGTTCTCGCAGATCGCCTGCCTTGCGCGTCTCATATTCCAACGTGCCGCCGACCGAGTGGAACACCGTGCGCCCATCGAAAGGAAACGCCTCTTCGGCCGGGTCGAGGATTTGCAGCATTATCCCTGTCACGCCGCGATCCGCCGCAGTGGTGAGAGCGGCTTCCACAGGCTCAGGGTCGGCCATGAAATCCGACATGAACACCGCCCGCGCCTGACGCGGAAGGATCGACACATCCGGCACCGCGTAGTCAGCCGCGCGCCGTTCGATCAAAGCGTCAGCCATTCGGTTCACCTGAATGTGGCCGGTCATCGGGCGCATTCCCATATCGGTCAGGCCGACACGCTCGCCGCCCTGCACGAGCAGGATCGACAACGCCAGCGACAGAAGCGCCGCGCGATCCGCCTTGGTCGGCAGACCCTTGTCACTGGCAAACTGCATGGACTGGCCCCGGTCGACCCAGAAGCTCACCGATTGTGCCGCCTGCCATTCTTTCTCGGCCACGAAATGCGTGTCCGAGCGGGCCGAACGCCGCCAGTCGATGGACCGCGCATGATCCCCCGGCTGCGCGGCTCGATACTGCCAGAACGCATCGCCCATTCCCGGCCGCTTGCGCCCGTGTTCACCAAGCACCACGCCCCGCGCCAATTGCTGCGCATGGGCTAGCAGCGGCGGCAGAGGCGCCGCCAATCCTTCTGCACGAGGCCGAAGAGCGTCAGATGCGGTCAAGCCGCCGCCTCCCTGGGCGCGATGCTTTCGATCACGCCGTCTATGATACCGGACAGGCTGTCGCCCCGCGCCCGCGCGGCGTAGGACAGTGCCATCCGGTGAACAAGGACCGGGCGTGCCAGCGCGACCACGTCCTCGGGTCCGGGTGCAAGACGACCCTCCATGAGAGCGCGCGCCCGCGTCAGCAACATCAGCGCCTGCGCCGCGCGCGGCCCCGGCCCCCAGGCAACCGCGTCTTTCACGATCTGCGGCGCGCTGTCGTCATCCGGGCGGCAGGCCCGCACGATATCCAGGATCATGTCAACGATGTTTTCGCCCACGGGCATCCGGCGCAAAAGCGCCTGCGCGGCGATCAGGCTCTCGGTGTCGAACACCGCTTCGGCCTCTTCCTCGGTCGCGCCCGTGGTGGCGAGGATGATGTCGCGCTCGGCGTCGCGGTCGGGATATTCGACGTCGACCTGCAAGAGGAAGCGGTCGAGCTGCGCTTCGGGCAGTGGATAGGTGCCCTCCTGCTCCAACGGGTTCTGCGTGGCGAGCACGTGGAACGGTCGGTCGAGCTGATGCTCCTGCCCCGCCACCGTAACGGCACGCTCCTGCATCGCCTGAAGCAAGGCAGACTGGGTCCGGGGTGACGCACGGTTGATCTCGTCGGCCAGAAGCAGCTGACAGAACACAGGGCCTCGGATGAACCGAAACGCGCGGCGACCCTCTGCATCCTCTTCCAGCACCTCGGAACCCAGAATGTCGGCAGGCATCAGGTCCGGCGTGAACTGGATACGACCGCCGGAAATCCCCATCACGGTCGACAGCGTTTCAACAAGCCGTGTCTTGCCCAGTCCCGGCAGGCCGATAAGCAGCGCGTGACCCCCGGCCAGCATTGCCGCCATGACGAGGTCTACGACGGTATCCTGACCGATAATGCGCCGCGCCGTCATCTCCCGCGCCTTGGCCAGTTTCGCGCCAAGCGCCTCGATCTCACCAACCAGATCCTCTGCGGTGCCCGCCTTGTCCATGAAACATCTCCGTGTGACTATCGTTGGTCAGTAAAGGCCATGCGCCGGGAGGGTTCAAATGACAAAAGCGACAAAAACGGATGAGGTGCCAGTTTCTGCCGAGAGTCTCGCCGCCTCCGCGAAGGTGGCAGGCAAGAAGGGGCCGCCCCCCGTGGACAAGTGGAACCCCCCGTTTTGTGGCGATCTGGACATGCGGATCGCGCGGGACGGGACGTGGTTCTACCTCGGTACGCCGATTGGCCGTCACGAGTTGGTGAAGCTGTTTTCCTCGATCATTCGCAAGGACGGGGAGGATTATTTCCTCGTGACCCCGGTCGAGAAAGTCGGAATCACCGTGGACGACGCGCCCTTTGTTGCCGTGGATTTCGAGCGTGACGGTGACGGGCTTCGCTTTGTCACCAACGTCGAGGACGAAGTGATCGCAGGTCCTGACCACCCGATCCGCGTCGAGCGCGACCCGGAAACCGGCGAACCTTCGCCCTACGTGAACATCCGCCGCAATCTCGAAGCCCTCATCGACCGCAAATCCTTCTATCGCTTGGTCGAGATCGGTGAGCATGCCGACCATGACGGCGAACGCTGGTTCGGCCTGCGCTCGCAGGGCGCGTTCTTCCCGATCATCCCGAGTGCTGAAATGGAGGTCTAACCTCTCTTTCATTGTGCCGGAAATATCTCGGGGGTGCGGGGGCTGGCCCCCGCGTCACCTCGGAACGCACACCACGCGATGGTCAGCGCAGGAAAAACACCACCGTCATCACGGCCCCCACGAGCGTCACGAAATACCGCAGGTAATCGGTGTTGGTGATCTTCTTGCTCACCACCGCGCCCAGATACCCGCCCAAGGTGATGGTCACGGCCACCACCAGCGCGGGCTTCCAAGCGATCAGGCCGGCGATGACGAAGGTCGCCGCTGACAGAAGCGACAGGATCGCGGAGAGCATGTTTTTCAGCCCGTTCATCCCGTGCAAGTTCACGTAACCGATCAACCCGAAGGTGGCGAGCAGCATGATCCCGAGCCCACCGTTGAAATAGCCGCCGTAGATCGAAACGACGAGAATCGCCAATCCTGAGACCACCGGGCCCGCGTCGCGCCCGCCCCGTGCCCGGATCATCTTGAGCAACCTAGGCCCCATCGCGAACAGAACGGTCGCGACGAGCAAAAGCCACGGCACGACCGCGACGAAGGTCTCACTCGGTGTCACCGTCAGGAGCAACGCACCGATCACGGCACCAATCATCGAGACGCCGATGATCGCGGGCAGTCCAAGCGTCCCCTCGGCCTCCATGTCATTACGGAAGGCAAAAGCGCTCGACGCGTAGCCCGGAAGCGCAGCGAGTGTCGCGGAGGCATTCGCCATGATCGGCGGCACACCCACGTAGATCAGCGCCGGGAAACTGATAAAGGTGCCGCCGCCCGCGACGGCGTTCAGCATCCCAGCGGCAAACCCGGCCACGGCCAAAACAACGATTTCCAGCATGACACGTCCTCCTGTCGCCCCTTCTGCGTCATTTGTTTCCGGAGCACAATCAGACAGGGCCAGGCTGCCGCGTTCGTGTTCCAGTCGTGGAAGCGCTGCCGCGCCCGCCTGAAAACACGACGTCAAATGCCCCGTTTCAGACCCGGCGCCGAATATGTCTGGACCGTGCCGCCGGCCTCGGCCATTGTCTGAAAAAAATTTAGGGAATCGACATGATCGCGCTTATTTTGACCGGGCTGGTCGCCCTCATTCATATCTACATCGTTTACCTGGAGATGGTTCTCTGGACCAAGCCGGGGGGACGGAAGGTGTTCGGCACCACCCAGGAGTTTGCCGACGCCTCGAAAACACTGGCCGCGAACCAGGGGCTCTATAACGGCTTCCTTGCCGCCGGACTGATCTACGGGATAGCCGTGGCGAACAATGAAATCATCTCGCTCTTCCTGGTGTTCGTCCTGATCGCGGGCCTTTATGGCGGGCTGACCGTGGGCCGCAAAATCCTCTTGGTGCAGGCGCTACCGGCCACCCTCGCGCTCGTCGCCCTCGCGGCCGGTCTCTAGGACATCCTCAAGGAATCGCTCGAAGGCGTCGAGGTTCACGGGGTCGAATTGGCCGAACCCCTGCATCCAGACGCTGGCCGCTTTCATCGCGTCCGGCTCCAGCTTGCACCATTTGACGCGCCCGCGCTTCTCCTGCGATATGAGGCCCGCGCGGGTCAGGATGGTCAGGTGCTTGGAGATCGCCGCGAGGGACATTTCGAACGGTTCGGCCACGTCCGTGACGGCCATGTCGTCTTCCAGCAGCATCGACAGGATCGCGCGGCGCGTGGGGTCGGCGAGGGCCTGAAACGTGAGGTCGAGTTTGTCGTCCATGCGGCTGTCGTTAGGGCCACGCCACGCCATCGTCAACCAAACGGTTGAATATGGGTTCAGGGCCGAAATTGCCACAAATTGCCTTGCGGCATGGCTCTCTGCATCGTTCGCCAGAATCAATTCCTTATGAATTCAATGCGTTACCCGCCGCCATGTTGGCGCTATCCAGCGTTGACTCCGATCCCGCCTGCCATTAGCAAACCCTCAACTCTTCTGAGGGGCATTTCACGCTTGGCAAACCCGCACGACGATCCGAATGGCGACCGCCTCAAGGCGCTCAGCGACAAGATCGAAGCGCGCAAGGCCACCCAGCCGGATGATAGCCCGCATCAGAAGAAGGACTACGCGCTCGCGAATCTCGCCTGGCGCATGGTCATCGAATTGGTAGCCGGTCTGGGGATCGGCTTTGGCATAGGATACGGGCTGGACTGGCTCTTCGGGACGATCCCGATATTCCTTGTCATTTTCACGCTGCTGGGTCTGGCGGCAGGCATCAAGACGATGCTCGGTTCGGCCCAGGAGCTCGGAGAGAAGCAGGCGGCGAAATACGCCGCAGAGCAAGAGGACAACGCACGTGGCGACTGAAGCTCATGGCGAAGAAACCGGCGGCCTGGAATTCCACCCGCTCGATCAGTTCATCGTTAAACCGCTTTTCGGCGAAGCAGGCGATCCTGTCGCCTGGTACACGATCACCAACGTGACCCTTTGGATGGCTCTGGCCGTCATCGCCATCGTCGCCCTGTTCGTTTTCGGCTCCCGTGGCCGCGCCCTGGTGCCGACGCGCACCCAGTCGATCGGCGAAATCCTCTACGGCTTCACCTACAAGATGGTCGAAGACGTGGCCGGCAAAGATGCGGTGAAGTTCTTCCCTTATATCATGACCCTGTTCATGTTCATCCTGTTCGCGAACTACCTCGGTCTTCTGCCGATGTCCTTTGCGACGACCTCGCATATCGCCGTGACCGCCGTTCTTGCGCTGGGCGTCTTCCTCACCGTGACCATCGTCGGTTTCGTGAAGAACGGCGCGGGCTTCCTTGGCCTCTTCTGGGTGTCTTCGGCCCCGCTGGCCCTGCGCCCCATCCTGGCGATCATCGAGCTGATCTCTTACTTCGTGCGCCCCGTCAGCCACTCCATTCGTCTGGGTGGTAACATCATGGCTGGCCACGCCGTTATGAAAGTGTTCGCAGGCTTCGCCGCCGTCGCCGCCATTTCGCCCTTCGCCGTGCTTTCCATCACAGCGATCTACGGGCTGGAGATGCTCGTGGCCGGTGTTCAGGCCTACGTCTTCGCAATTCTGACCTGTGTGTACCTGAAGGATGCTCTGCACCCGTCGCACTAAGGTCGACCCGCTCAACCCAAGTCAATCAACTCGAATTCCATCGTAAGGAGAATCATCATGGAAGGCGATATCGCACAACTCGGTCAATTCATCGGTGCTGGCCTCGCAGGCATCGGTTCCGGCGCAGCAGCAATTGGTGTGGGCCACGTCGCTGGCAACTTCCTCGCCGGCGCGCTCCGCAACCCCTCCGCCGCTGGCGGTCAGACCGCGACGCTCTTCATCGGCATCGCGTTCGCAGAAGCCCTGGGGATCTTCTCGTTCCTCATCGCTCTGCTCCTGATGTTCGCCGTCTAATCCTGCGATAACCTTAGGGTCGGCATTGCGCCGACTATCCTTACGCGCGGTGGGGCCTTTCCGGTTCGGAGTTGGTCCCACCGATGTAAACAGGGTTCCAGGAGGAAACGATGGCAACTGAAACCGAAAACGCCGCCGACGCAGCGCATGGTGCCGCGGAAGCTGGTGGCGCTGGCATGCCTCAGCTGGATTTCTCGACCTTCGGGAACCAGATCTTCTGGCTCGTCGTCACGCTGGTCGTCATCCACTTCGTGTTGTCCAAGATCGCGCTGCCGCGCATCGCGGGCGTCCTGTCTGAACGTCAGGGCACGATCACCTCGGATCTCGCAGCCGCCGAAGAGCTGAAGCAAAAAGCCGTGGACGCGGAAGAGGCCTACAAGAAGGCGCTCGCCGATGCCCGTGCCGAGGCGCAGAAGATCGTCGCCGACGCGAAAGCCGACATTCAGGCTGATCTGGATGCTGCTCAGGCGAAAGCCGACGCAGAGATCGCGGCCAAGACCGCCGAGTCAGAAAAAGCGATTGCGGAAATCCGCGATGGTGCCATCGAAAGCACCAAGGAAGTCGCCAAGGACACCGCCAAGGAAATCGTGGCTGCCATGGGCTTTTCCGCCGATGCGCGCTCCGTAACCTCGGCTGTCAACGCACGGATGAAGGGATAAGGACATGAAAAAGCTTTTCACCCTCCTGCCCCTTCTCGCAGCCAGCCCTGCCGTGGCTGCCAGCGGTCCGTTCTTTTCGCTGGGCAACACGGACTTCATCGTGCTGCTCGCCTTCATCGTCTTCGTGCTGGTGCTGATTTACTTCAAGGTTCCCGGCATGATCGGCGGGATGCTCGACAAGCGCGCCGACACGATCAAGGCCGAGCTTGAAGAAGCCCGCGCCCTTCGTGAAGAAGCCCAGACGATCCTCGCCTCCTACGAGCGCAAGCAGCAGGAGGTGGCCGAGCAGGCCAACCAGATCGTCGAGCACGCAAAGACCGAAGCGGCAACCGCCGCAGAAGTCGCGAAAGAGGACCTAAAAGCCTCGATCGAGCGTCGCCTTGCGGGTGCCGAAGAGCAGATCAAGTCGGCCGAGAACGCTGCGGTGAAAGAAGTGCGCGACAGCGCCATCACCGTCGCCATCGCTGCCGCTCAGGACATCATTGCCAAGCAGATGACCGCAGCGGATGGCAACAAGCTGATCGAAGATGCGATCAAGGACGTTGAAGCCAAGCTCCACTAGGCCTTGAGACATAAGATTTTGGAAGAACCCGGGCCAGCGCCCGGGTTTTTTCGTCTTGATATGGTTGGTCGGGGCGCTGACAACCTCAGCGGCCATGGCTGCGGTCATATCCATTCGGTTCCGGCATTTTCCAGGGTGTCCCCTGCGACGACCCAAAGGTTTCGATTTTCAGCGGATAACAGGTGGCCGTGTCTGACGAATGCTCCGATGAACAGTCCCCACCCGGACAGGCAGACAGAACGCCCAAGAGGTCGATCTCCGCGAAGAACTCAAGATAGTCGCCGGGCCGCACCGGCGAAGCTTTCATGAAATACTGCCCCGTGTCGCGCGTGAACCCCGTGCACATGAAGACATTGAGGACATCATGGACCAGAGGCTCGGCCTCCGTGAGGCTTACATCCTGAGCATCCGCTAAGGCACGGGTGAGGTTGGAGTGGCAACAATGGTGGTAATCGTCACCCGATAACAGATGGTGCGTGTAAGGGTCGCAACGCGTGCCGATCACGTCATGGACAGAGCCACCGAAGCCGTCGATGCCATACCAGTCCAGCGTATCCCCGATGATCGTCGCCATTGGGCGCAAATAGGGAAAGCTCGACCACATCCGATCACCCGTGGTCAGATGGGTTCCATGGAGCGCCCTGGTCTTGCCGGAGTAAAACCGCTCTCGCGGGTCTGCGGCATTGAACAGGTTGAGGTCGCCTACCTGCGGACCCTCGACCGAGGTGATCCGAAAGAACCCGCCAGCCGGAACGTGGAAGTGTCGCGCCTCGCGGGGTGGGACGATCACTGTTTCCTCTGCCTGAGCCTCGCGCCGGCGCGCGTGGTAGTCATCGAGATCGGGCTTGGGTAACGTGTCGGTCGGGTAACAGATCACGGGTGCAATGGCACGGCGGGCTTCAGCATCTTCTGGCGTATGGGTCATGGCCTGACTATAAACAGCCAACGTTCGGACGAAAGCTGGAACAGCCGGGTCCGGATCACAAATCGAAAGACATCTATGCGCACGTTTTGGCAATGCCTCGCCCTTGTGGTTTTCCTGACTGGTTGTGGATTGCCGGTCCAGCATCCGGAGTTCACGGGGCTGCCTGAAACACAACGCGCGGAAACATTCACCTGTTGTGCCGATCCGGAACGGCAACCCGCCTGGTTCGCCGACCTTGCCATCGCGCTGTCCGAACCGCTGGAACCGCTCTTCGACCCGGGTCCGGGCACCGGCCTCATGGCGGCGCACCCTGAGGCCATCGACCGGGCCAAAACCACTGCCCAGCCGATGGACATCCTGGCGCTTTCTGCCAAGAGCCACGCCGGGTCGCGGTTCTTTTCGGGCTGGTTCACGCATACTGCGATCTACATCGGAAACGAACGCAAGCTGCGCGCTGCGGGCCTGTGGTCACATCCGGCCATCACCCCCCATCACGACGCGATTCGCGGCGGGATGGACGTGATACACGGCATTGCCCCTCGCGTCCGGCTGGACCGGCTTGACGACGTGCTGAGTCAACGTGATGCGGTGGCCATCCTGCGTCCGACCATTGGCCGTCAGGAAAAGGGTCTCGTCGCCTCGCGGGCGCTGTCGACGCTGAATTACGGGTTTGATTTCACCTACAATCTCAACACCTGCGATGCCTTTGCCTGCACCGAAGTCGTGGCGCGGTCTTACAAATCGATCGACTTTCCGCTGCGCGAGCTCTTGGGCGAGCCTGTTTTGCTTCCCGACGACGTGGCGGCCAAGGGTATCCGTAACGAGGGGCTTCGTTTGGTCGCGTACATCGAAGCGCGGGAAGCGTCCTGGGTCGCCACTGGAACGCGCGGCGCGATGGAGCGCATCGCCGGTTTCTGGGGACCTTCGCCGGTCGGGCCAATCTCCCCGGTCTCCTCTTCGCTCAAGCTCGCTGCCTGCCGCCGCTAACCTGCGGACAAGTGCTTTGTCTTGATCCAAAACAAGGCACCAAGTCTCGCAAATCAATAGGATTCATTGGCAATTGAAGGGAGGACCCATGGTTCGATTTCATCTCGTTTGGCCGCTTCTCGCGATCACTGCCTGCACGCTTCCGAATCAGCACCCAGACTTTACGGGCCTTCCCGAAGATACGCGGGCATCTACATTCACCTGCTGCGAAGATCCGGAGCGCCAGCCGGACTGGTTCGCCGAACTGGCCCTCGCTGTCGCCGAGCCTCTGGAACCTCTGTTTCATGCGGAGTCGGGCAGCGGGCTTCTGGCAGCGTATCCGGCGGCCATTGACCAGATTGTCGACAGGGCAAGGCCTCTGGATCTTCTGGTCTTCTCGTCAAAGAGCCACCTGTCCTCGCGCATGTTGCCGGGATGGTTCACCCATAGCGCTGTCTATGTCGGAACCGAGTCGCAGTTGCGGGCTGCGGGGCTGTGGTCCCATCCCGCAATCGTACCGCATCACGATGCAATCCGGGCCGGCGCCAATGTGGTTGAAGGAGTCGCGCCGGAGGTTTCTTTCAGCACGCTGTCGGATGTTCTGGGGCAACGCGACTCAGCGCTCTTGATCCGCCCGCAAATCGGGTCGGCAAACAAACGTGCTGCGGCCGCGCGTGCGTTGAGCCTGGTCGGACAGCCCTTCGACCATGCTTACGACCTGAAGACCTGTCACGCCTTTGCCTGTAGCGAGGTTCTGGCCCGCGCTTTTCCCTGTCTGGATTTCCCGGTGCATGAGGTCCGCGGATTGACGGTCTTGTTGCCGGACGACGTGGCCGCCAAGGCGATCAGGGGCGAAGGCTTGCGCGTCGTCGATTACGTCGAAGCCCGAGACGGCCAATGGGCCGCTCCCGGCGAAACCGGCGTGATGGAACGGGTCGCCGGGTTCTGGGGCCCTTCGCCGCTTGGACCGATTGCGCCGGTGTCCTCGTCGCGGGATCTTCCCGGTTGCAACGCCAAATAAGACGTTTCTCGGAAGACAGGCCTGAATATGCGTTATTACACTCTTGCCTTGGTATTGGCATCAGCCGGTTGCGGTTTGCCAAATCATCAGCCTTATGACGCACCGTTGCCGGACACGGAGGAGGCCGCCCAGTTCTACTGCTGTCATGATCCTGAACGCTACCCGGAGTGGTATGTGGAATGGGCAAAATCAGCCTCCGACACACTCACACCGCTCTTGGGTCGGGTCGAAGCCAAGCCCGGTGCTCTTTCAAGACACCCCGACGCTTTGTCGGCATTGATGGCGCGGGCGCGCCCGTTCGATGTCGTCACGGTGTCGAACAAGGCCCGAAAGTCGGGAACGATCATCCCGGGGCATTTCACCCATGTCGGACTATACCTCGGAACGGAAAGCCAGTTGCGGAAAGCGGGGTTGTGGTCACACCGCGCTCTTGCGCCGCTTCAGGCCGACATTCGCGCCGGGCGCACGGTCGCTGAAGCGCAGGCTCAAGGGATCCGAATGGTCGCGCCGGACACCATCTTGAACACCGACGGCGCGGCGCTCATCCGACCGGAGTTGACCACACGCGAACGCACCGAGGCGGCGGCGGTGTTGACCCAGTATCTCGGGACGACATTCGACCCGTTCTTCGACCTCTGCACCGAAGACACGGTGGCCTGCAACGAGCTTCTGGCGCGCGCCCTGCCGGGCCAAGCCTATCCCCTACGCCACGTGTATGGCGCACAGATGATCATTCCCGACGACGTGGTGGCGAAAGCGATCCGGCGCGACGGAGCCGAGGTCGTCGCCTACGTCTATTCCGATGGGCCGAATTGGCACGACGCGGGGATACGGGCGGTTATGGCCCATATCCGCGCGTTCTGGGGACCGTCGCCGGCAAAAGCGAGCAATCTCGTCGATCCGAATTCGCCCGCCTGTTGTGCGCGTTGAGGGTCAGAAGAACGCCTGAAGCCCGGTCTGCGCACGCCCGAGAATGAGTGCGTGCACGTCATGGGTGCCTTCGTAGGTGTTCACGGTTTCGAGGTTCACCATGTGGCGGATCACCTGGAACTCGCCAGAGATCCCGTTGCCCCCGTGCATATCCCGCGACTGCCGCGCCACGTCGAGCGCCTTGCCGCAGTTGTTGCGCTTCATCAGCGAGATCATCTCGGGCGCGGCTTTGCCCTCATCCATCAGCCGACCGATCCTGAGAGACCCCTGAAGGCCCAGCGTGATCTCGGTCTGCATGTCTGCTAGCTTCTTCTGGAAGAGCTGTGTTTGCGCCAACGGACGGCCGAACTGGACCCGGTCGAGGCCATATTGGCGCGCGGCATGCCAGCAAAATTCAGCCGCGCCCATTGCGCCCCAGCTAATGCCGTAGCGGGCGCGGTTGAGGCAGCCGAAAGGACCTTTCAGACCTTCGACGTTCGGCAAGAGCGCATCCTCGCCCACCTCGACACCGTCCATAACGATTTCACCGGTGATGGAGGCGCGGAGCGAGAGTTTGTTCTCGATCTTCGGCGCGGACAAGCCCGCCATGCCCTTTTCAAGCACGAAGCCCTTGATCTTGCCGTCATGCGCGCCGGACTTCGCCCAGACCACGAAAACGTCCGCAATCGGCGCGTTGGAGATCCACATCTTGGACCCGGTGAGCTTGTAGCCACTGTCAGTCTTCACCGCCCGTGTTTTCATGCTACCAGGGTCGGACCCTGCATCGGGTTCCGTCAGGCCGAAACACCCAATGAGGTCGCCCGACGCCAGCCCGGGCAAGTATTTCTTGCGCTGCTCTTCAGACCCATAGGCGTAGATCGGATACATGACGAGCGAGGATTGCACCGACATCATGGACCGATACCCGCTGTCGATCCGCTCCACTTCGCGCGCGACGAGGCCGTAGGACACGTAGGATCCGCCAAGCCCGCCGTATTCCTCGGGCACGGTCACACCCAAGAGCCCCATGTCGCCCATCTCTTTGAAAATCATCGGGTCGGTGTCTTCGTTCTCGAAAGCAGACACGACGCGCGGCGCGAGCTTTTCGGCCGCGTAGGCACGCGCCGAATCGCGGATCATGCGTTCGTCTTCTTCGAGTTGGTCATCGAGGCGGAACGGGTCTTCCCAATCGAACGGGCCAAGGTCCGGGCGGCTTTTCGCGGGTAGATCATGGGGCATGTCGGTCTCCTCCAAACTTTGGCGGGACTGTCCGTGAGTTGGCCAGTAGGGGCAAGCCCCCTACCCCGTTTCGTCGCGTAATTGCGGAGGCCGGGTCCGGGTGCTAGGCCAGTGCGGTGGGTTTTGAGGAGGATGGCATGGCACCGCTCGAAGGGTTAAAGGTCGTGGAACTGGCGCGGATTCTGGCGGGGCCTTGGGCCGGTCAGGCGCTTGCCGATCTGGGGGCGGACGTCATCAAGGTGGAGAGCCCGGACGGGGATGACACCCGCAAATGGGGGCCGCCATGGATCGAGCGGAACGGCGACAGGTCGGCAGCCTATTTCTACGCCGCGAACCGCGGCAAAGACAGCATCGCAGTTGATTTCAGAACACCTGAAGGACAAGCGCGTGTACGTGATCTCGTGGCGGATGCGGACATCGTGATCGAGAACTTCAAGGTCGGCGGGTTGGCCAAGTACGGCTTGGACTATGGTAGTCTGGCCGCGCTCAACCCGCGCCTGATCTATTGCTCGATCACAGGGTTCGGGCAAACCGGGCCCAGGGCGCAGGCGCCGGGCTACGACTTCATGGTGCAGGGCCTGTCGGGTCTCATGTCGATCACCGGTGATGCGGCGGGTCAGCCGACAAAAGTCGGTGTCGCGGTGACGGACATCGTCTCTGGGCTTTACGCGGGCATCGGTATCCTGGCAGCGGTCGAACAGCGCCACCGCACCGGGCGCGGACAAATGGTCGACATCTCGCTTCTGGATTGCGCCACCGCGCTGTTGGCCAATCAGGCGATGAACTACCTCACCACGGGAGAAAGCCCCCAGCGCATGGGCAACGCGCATCCGAACCTCACACCCTATGACGTTTTCCCGGTCAGCGACGGCCACGTGATCATCGCGGTCGGGAACGACCGCCAGTTTGGCGCGCTCTGTTCGGTTCTCGGGTTGAATGACATGGCGACCGACCCTCGGTTTTCGAAAAACTCGGAACGCGTGGCGAACCGGGAAACGATGTTTCGCCATCTAAGCGACCAGACACAGTTGTGGTCGCGTGATGATCTCCTCACAGCGCTGACGGACGTGACCGTTCCCTGCGGTCCGATCAACGAGATCGCGGACACGTTCGCCGACCCTCAGATCGTTGCCCGGGGGTTGAAGATTACGCCGGAAGGGGTGCCGGGCGTGCGCGGCCCCTGGGTCTTTTCCGAAGCGGAGCTTTCCCTGCATCAAAGCGCGCCGACGCTGCCCAGGCAGAGGGGGTGACACCGCCGTTCCGTTCGGCGGGGCCCGCCCTTTACGCACAGCCGTCCTATGGCCTGCTGTCGAACGGACAAACGGGGTAGCGTTCCGTGTGGAACCACCCTCTGTTCCGCATTCCTGGCGTCATGTTCTGGCTGCTTATTTCGCAATGCAGAATTAAGTTCCACATGATTGACCCCCCGCATTGCAGCCGCTAGGTTTGCCTCACTGGCACGGCCGTGCCTTGGGAGGATCAATGGACTGGCTGCACGACCTCGTCGGGAAACACCCGGCGGAGCGCATCGCGATTATCGACCATGATGACACGCCACTGACCTATGGCGCGTTTCGACAAGTCATCGCCGCGGTCGAACAGGAACTGATCAACACAGGCCTGCGGCCCGGCGATCGACTGATGCTCGTCTCGGAAAACTGCGCGACGTATGCCGCTACGATATTCGCGGCCAGCCGGATCGGTGCCTGGGTCATGCCGGTAAATGCGCGTCAATCCGAAGACGAACTGCGCTCGCTTTCTGAACACGCGGGGCCCCGTCTGATCGTTTTCACACCTGAAGCCTCCGAAGCGTCGTTGGCACATGCCGACCGGCTCGGAGCGTCTTGTCGCGGTGTCACGCAGGTTGGTGACATCCTTGTCGCCGGTCCATTCGATGGTCCGAAGACGGGAGCGGAACCTGCCGAAGACACGCCCGAGAACAGCGTCGCAGCCCTCATGTATACCACGGGAACGACCTCGGCACCCAAGGGGGTCATGCTGACCCACCGAAACCTGATGTGGAACGCAATGTCGTCGGCGAGACTGCGCGAGATCGTACCCGATGACATCGTAATCGGCGTTCTTCCCGGCACCCACATTTTCGGGTTTTCATCCGCTTTTCTCGCCACGATGCACGCGGGCGCCACCATCCGGTTCATGACACGCTTCGATGCGGCACGGGTGCTGGACGCGCTGGAAAACGGCGGCGCGGTGCTTCCTGCGGTTCCGCAGATGTACCAGGCGCTCCTCGCCGAAATCGAAACGCGCGGGCGGGGGATCGACGCACCGAAACTCCACTACATGTCCTCGGGCGGAGCGCCGCTTGACCCCGCGTGGAAAGAGCGGATCGAGGCGACCTTCGGCCTGCCGCTGCACAATGGATACGGGCTGACCGAAACCTCACCGGGCGTCTGCGGCGGATCGAACGCGCGGCCGCGCAAAGACCTTGCACTGGGAGAGATTCTTCCGGGCGTCGAATGCATCGTCGATGAGCCGGACGAACACGGGGTCGGCGAATTATTGATCCGCGGCCCGAACATCATGAAAGGGTATTACCGGAACCCGGAAGCGACCCGTGAGGCGATCCGGGAAGACGGCTTCTTCCGGTCCGGTGACTTTGCCAAGATCGACCCCGACGGGGCGGTTTGGCTGATGGGTCGCAAGAAAGAGTTGATCATCCGCTCTGGTTTCAACGTCTACCCGCCGGAAGTCGAAGCGATGCTGACGCGGCACCCAGATGTCGCGCAAACGGCTGTGGTCGGGCGCCCCGTGCCGGGCAACGAAGAAATCATCGCCTTTGTGACCGCGAAGGCCGGCACGAAAGCCGCCGACCTAAAAGGGTTTCTTCACGACCACCTGGTGGCCTACAAGGTGCCCCAGCATATCGTCGTGATCGACGATTTTCCACGCGCCGCGACCGGCAAGATACTGAAGCACAAGCTCGTCGATCTTTATGCCGACGAGCTGGACCGACGCGACGCGTTGGCCACCTGAATGACACAAAAACCGAGGACTCCATGAGCGACACCCAACAGATCAATGACGTTATCTCCCTCGAACGCGTGGGCGAGATCGCCCTTATCTGCATCGACAACCCACCGGTAAACGCAAGCGCCCAGCCCGTGCGCGAGGGGCTTATCGCAGCGGTCGAGGCGGCCAATGCCGATGATGCGGTCAAGGTTCTTGCGATCTATGCCGCGGGGCGGACTTTCGTCGCTGGGGCAGACATCCGTGAATTCGGCAAACCGCCCCTCACACCGTCGCTCCCCGATACGATCAACACCATCGAAGCGAGCGCGAAGCCGGTGATTTCCGCCCCGCATGGCACGGCGCTTGGCGGCGGACTGGAGATTTGCATGGGCACGCACGCACGCGTCGGCGTCAAGGGCCTGCGCGTGGGCTTGCCGGAGATCAACCTCGGTCTTCTGCCGGGCGCTGGTGGCACACAACGCGGGCCGCGCCTGATGGGGATGAAAAACACGCTCGATATGTCGCTGACAGGCAAGATGGTTCCCGGCGAAACCGCCGCTGATTGGGGTCTGATCGACCGGATCGACGAAGGGGAGCCGCGTGATGTTGCGCTGAAGGCGGCTCAGGATGTGCTCGACGGCACGCTGAAAACCCGCGTCACAAGCGAGCTGCCGGTGGAGGTCGATCAAGAGGCGCTCGATGACGCGCGGGCCATGGTCGCCAAAAAAATGCCCTTTCTCGCCAGCGCACCGAAGGTGATCGAAGCGGTCGAACGCTCCACCGGCGACGTTAAAGAAGGCATGGCGTTCGAGCGCGAGTGCTTCATGGACCTTTTGCAAAACGCAGCATCAACCCGTGGCATGATCCACGCCTTCTTCTCGGAACGGGCCGTCGCCAAGGTGCCCGAAGCGGGTGCGACGCCGCGCGAGATCAAGAAGATCGGTGTCATCGGCGGCGGCACGATGGGATCGGGCATCGCAACTTCAGCGCTCAATTCCGGTCTGGACGTGCGCATGATCGAGATTTCAGACGAGGCGCTTCAGCGCGGCATCAGCACGGTCACGAAAAACCTTGAGGGCGCAGTCAAGCGCGGCAAGTCGACCCAAGAGAAGATGGAGGCCGCCCTCGCGCGTTTCACCCCGACGACGAACATGGACGACCTTGGTGACGTGGACCTCGTTATCGAAGCGGTTTTCGAAGATATGGACGTGAAGAAGGACATCTTCACCAATCTCGACCGCATATGCAAAGAGGGCGCGATCCTTGCCTCGAACACCTCCTATCTCGACGTTAACGAGATTGCCTCGGTCACGAAGCGCCCCGAGGATGTGATCGGCCTGCACTTCTTCAGCCCGGCCCACATCATGCGGCTGTTGGAAGTCGTGGTGGCGAACAAAACGGCGCCAGAGGTTGTGGCCACGGGGTTCGCGCTGGCCAAGAAGATGAAAAAGATCGGTGTGCGCGCGGGCGTGTGCGACGGGTTCATCGGAAACCGTATCCTCGCCTACTACGGCAAGACCGCCGGTTACCTGATGGAAGATGGCGCCAGCCCCGAACAAATCGACACGGCGCTGGAAAACTTCGGTTTCGCGATGGGGCCGTTCAAGGTCGGCGATCTGGCAGGTCTGGACATCGGCTGGGCCAACCGCAAACGGATGGCACCCAATCGCCCGAACGAGGAACGCTACGTCCGCATTCACGACAAGATTTGTGAAGAAGGCATGTATGGGCGCAAGACTGGTAAAGGGTTCTACATCTACGACGAGGGCGACATTCGCCCGAACCCCGAAGCGCTCAAGATCATCGACGACGAGCGCGCGGCGAAGGGGATAACCCCCAAGGACTTCAGCGATCAGGACATCGTCGACCGCTACATGACGGCAATGATCTCCGAGGCCGCGCGGGTCGTAGAAGAGGGGATCGCACTGCGCCCGATCGACGTGGATGCCGTGTTCCTCTTCGGCTACGGTTTCCCGCGTTTCCGAGGCGGACCGCTCAAGTATGCCGACGAGATCGGCGCGAAAGAGATTGTCCGGCGGATCGAGGAATACGCCAAGGACGACAGCTATTACTGGAAGGTTCCCGCAATACTCGCCCGTATGGCCGAGGACGGGACGACCTTCGAAGATCTCAACAAGGAGGGCTGAGATGGACCTGAGCTTCACCCAAGAGGAACTGGACTTCCGCGACGAAGTCCGCGCGTTCCTCGATGAAAAGCTTCCCAAGGAGCTGTCCGAAAAGGTTCGGATCGGCGGCGAGTTGGACAAAGAGGACATGGACCGCTGGCATGCGATCCTGAACGAGAAGGGGTGGCTGGCCACCGGATGGCCGACCGAATTCGGCGGTCCGGGCTGGTCGCCGGTCGAGAAGCACATTTTCGAAGAGGAATGCGCCAAGGCTCATGCGCCCCGGATCGTTCCCTTCGGTCTCGCCATGCTCGGCCCGGTGCTTCAGACATTCGGTTCCAAGGAGCAACAGGACCAAATTCTGCCGCGCATCCTCGACGGGTCCGATTGGTGGTGCCAGGGGTATTCCGAGCCGGGGGCTGGGTCGGACCTCGCGTCGCTCAAGACCCGCGCGGTGCGGGACGGCGACGACTACGTCATCAACGGGCAGAAAACCTGGACAACGCTGGGCCAGTACGCGAACAAGATCTTCTGTCTCGTGCGCACGAAGACGGACGGCAAGCCGCAGGAAGGCATCAGCTTCATCCTCGTCGACCTCGACACACCGGGGATCGAAATGCGCCCGATCAAGCTGATCGAAGGCGGGCATGAGGTGAACGAGGTGTTCTTCACGGATGTTCGGGTTCCTGCCTCGAACCTCGTCGGCGAAGAGAACCAAGGCTGGACCATCGCTAAATTCCTGCTCACCCATGAGCGCACGAATATCGCGGGCGTGGGCTTCTCCATGCAGGGTCTGACCGAATTGAAGGCCCTCGCACGGCGTGTGAAGCGGGGCGGCAAGCCGCTCATCGAAAATCCGCTTTTCGCCGCCCGGATTGCACAGATGGAAGTCGATCTTGAGGCGATGAAAATCACCAACCTGCGGATGCTCTACACCGCGCAGACCCAAGGCGCGCCGGGGCCGGAAACCTCGATCCTCAAGATCAAGGGCACGGTCATTCGCCAAACGCAGAACGAGCTTGCGCGCCGCGCGCTCGGTCCGGCGGCGGCCCCGTTCCCGTCCGAGGACATGTTCGGCAACGCGGCCTTGGCCGAGCCCGAGGATGTGCACAACGCCGCCACCTATTTCAACAACCGCAAGCTCTCGATCTTCGGTGGGTCCAACGAGATCCAGCGCAACATCCTGAGCAAAGCCATGCTGGAGCTGTGAGATGGATTTTTCCCTGACTGAAGACCGGCGGATGCTGTCCGACAGCCTGACCCGCTTTCTCGCCGACAAATACGGCTTCGATCACCGCAAGACCGTAGCCTATGAAGCGCCCTTCCACGACACCGACTTGTGGTCCGAGATGTGCGAATTGGGCGTGCTCTATGCGCTCGCGCCCGAGGATGCCGGGGGCTTCGGCGGCGCCGGGTTCGATGTAACAACCGTGTTCGAAGCTCTTGGCAAGGGTCTCTGCCCTGCCCCGGTGCTGGGTTCGCTCTTGGCCTCGTCGCTTCTGACCTCGGCGGGCGCGGATCAGGCGGGCCTTCTGGACGGCTCGGTGCGATACGCCGCCGCCATCGGTGAGTTGGATGCCCCCTATGACCTCGACGACATCGAGACCACGTTCGAGGGCGGCAAGCTCTCTGGCCGCAAGTCGGTGATCTATGGCGGCAACGACGCGGAGGTGTTCCTCGTCGCGGCCAAATCCGGCGACACGCTGGGTGTCTATGAAGTGAAAGCTGCGGATGCGCAGGTCACGGGTTATGGGTTGATCGACGGCGGCGGTGCGGCAGAGCTGTTCATGGACGGCACGCCCGCGACCGAAGTCATCGCAGACGCGCGCCACGCCTTGGAACACGCGCTGGACCTTGGTCGCCTGGCGCTCTGTGCCGAAGCGGTGGGCCTGATGGATGCAACGAACGAAATCCTTCTGGACTACCTGCGCACCCGCAAACAGTTCGGCGTCGCGATCGGCAAGTTCCAGGCGCTGCAACACCGAGCCGTGGACCTCGAGACCGAAATCGAACAGGCCCGCTCGATCACCATTCTGGCGGCCAGCCGGATCGGAGAAGACGATCAGGCGAAGATCGTGGCCATGGCAAAGAACCTCATCGGTCGCGCCGCGCGGCTCGTGTCGGAAGAGGCGATCCAGATGCATGGTGGTATCGCGATGACCTGGGAAGCGGCGGTGAGCCACTATGCCAAACGCCTCGTGATGATCGACGCGCAACTTGGTGACGAGGACTATCAGCTTGAGAAAGTGATGGCGGGTTACGCGGCCTGATCCCCACCGCAAACAGACGGAAGGCGCGGTTTTCGGACCGCGCCTTTTTCGTTGTCCTTCAGGTTGTTCAGGCGGAGCGGTAGCGGAACACACCGGTGCCGGAAGCGATCCTGGCCCCGGTATCATCCGAGATCAGTGCCTCGGCGAAGAAAGTCTTGCGCCCGCCCCCGGTCTTATGCCCCTCGGCGATCAGAACCTTGCCCTTCGGCTGCCCGAGGTAGTTCACGTTGAGTGAGAGGGTCATGCCCAGCAGCCGCTTTTCAGGGTCGCCCGTGTAGCATCCCGCGAACCCCATCGTCGTATCAAGCAGCGAGGCATAGACGCCGCCGTGGGTCAGACCGTAGCGATTGCCCAGTTTCTCGGTGATCGGAAGTTTCCACCGCGCGTAACCTTCGGACCAATCGGTGATGCGGTAGCCCAGCAGATTCTGAAACTCGAACGGGTCTTCGACGAGGGCCGGGTCGAGGCTCATGGTTCCTCCTTCGGCACACCGGAGGACAGGTTCTGCGCGGCGCGCTTGAGCGGCTCGGCATAGGCGTCCATCAGTTCTTCGGGCGAGACGAGGAAGGACGGGCCACCCACGTTCAGGCCGAAGATACGGTCGTTGTTCAGGGATTTGACCGGAACCGCGATGCCGTGGACTTCTTTACGCCAGCCGCCAAAGCCGGTGCAGAGCCCATATTCTGCGTAATCCGCGAGCGCTTGCTCCATACTTTCGTCAATGCGGGCGCTATCCTCGGGTCGGCTCTCCTTTGCAAGCTGGATAATATGCCCGCGCTCCGCCTCGTTCATGGCGACGAGGATCGCACGGCCGATGGCGGAGTGCATGATCGGCAGACGCGCACCCACGTTGATCGTCAGCGCGACCGCTTGTTTGGAACGGTGCACGGCGATGTAGACAGCTGACAGACGGTGATGTTCGGCAAGTGCAGCGGTGATATTCGGGTTCGGCCCTTCGCAGAGCGCTTTCAATTCGTTCTGCGCGCGGTCTGCGATCTCCATGCCGGACAATACGCCGAAGCCCAGCGAGAGAACCCCCGCGCCCAGCCGGTAGGTTCCCGTGCGCTCGGAATAGACAAGGTAATCAAGCTTGCGCAGCGTATGCGTCAGTCGGGAGATCGTCGGTTTGGGCAAGCCGGTGCGTTGTGCGATTTCCTGGTTGGTCAGGTTCGTCTCGTAAGGACGGAAGCATCGGAGCACGTCGAGCCCCCGCGCCAGCGCAGTCACGAATTTGCGGTCACCATCCGCTTCTATGTCGTCGATAAGCTCGTCCTTACTCATAGCGGCTTCCCTTATACAGCAGTCAGGCCTCCATCAATGGAAATTGCCTGACCTGTCATGAAACTATTGTCGTCCGAGACGATGAAAAGCATGGCCTGCACCACTTCGATCGGATCGGCGACACGGCGCATCGGCACGCGGGCCGCGATCTTCTTGTAGGCATCCTCGCGGCTGATACCATGGGCTTCTCCGACCTGATCGCCCATGCTTTCCACCATGGGTGTCGAGGCGAAGCTCGGGCAGATTGCGTTGACCCGTATGTCGTAGCGCGCGACTTCGTCGGCGGCGGCTTTCGTCATACCGATGACCGCGTGTTTCGAGGCCGCGTAGGCGGACAGGTGGCCCGATCCTACCAGACCCGCGGCGGACGCCGTATTCAGGATCGCGCCCTTGTGGGCTTTGGTCATCACCGGGATCTGGTGGCGCATGCCGATGAAAACGCCCTTGGCGTTTATGTCCATGACCCGGTCGTAGTCTTCGAGCGGGATATCCTGCAATTTGACGACACCGTTGCCGATACCGGCGTTGTTAAGCGCGATATCGAGCGTCCCCCAACGGTCAACCGCCGTATGGATATGCGCCTTCATCGCCGCATCGTCCACGACTGAAAGCGTCTCGGCAATCACGTCGACGCCTTGTGCTTCCAGCTGTTGCGCGACGTCCTTGAGGCCCGCTTCGTTCACATCGGAGAGCAGAAGCCGCGCGCCTTGGGCCGCGAATTTCGTCGCCGCAAGAGCACCGAACCCCGAGGCCGCGCCCGTGATCTGCACCACTTTACCATCGAAATCAGCCATTGGCGGCCTCCAATCCTTTTTTCGCGAAATCAGGTACGGCCTTGCCCAGCCGCATCGCCCTTTCAGGGTTCGAGGCATTGCCGTCCAGCGCCCGTTTGTAGACGCCCTGGATGATCCCAGCCATGCGAAAAAAGGCGAAAGCGACGTAGAAGTTCAGGTTGTCGATCCGGGGAAGGCCGCGGGCTTTGCAGTACATCTCGACGAAAGCATCGTCGGTCGGAATGCCAAGGCTTTCCCGATCAACACCCGCGAGTCCCCGCCCTTCGGCCCCCGGCGGCATTTGCCACTGCATGAGGAGCGAGGCGAGATCGGCGTAAGGGTGGCCGATGGTGGAAAGCTCCCAATCCAGAACGGCGGCGCAGCGCGGGCTGTCTTTCTCGAACAGCATATTGTCGATGCGGTAATCGCCATGGACCAAACGCCGTTGGTTATCATCCGGGATGTTCCCGCCAAGCCAGTCGATCAGCGCGTTCATCGCGGGAATATCCTCGGTCTCGGAGGCGCGGTATTGCTTGGTCCAGCGGCCGACCTGCCGTTCGAAATAGTTCCCCGGCGGGCCGTAGTCGGACAACCCGACCGCGTCGATGTCGACCGAGTGAATGGCGGCCAGGACGCGGCACATCTCGACATAGATCGCCGACCGCTCGTCGTTCGACACGTCCGGGATGCGCGGGTCGTCAATGTTGCGTCCATCGACCGCCTCCATGATGTAGAAATCCGAACCGATCACATCCGGGTTTTCGCAAAGCGCGTGCATCTTGGCGACAGGGACATCGGTGTCTTGCAGCGCGGCCTGCACCCGGAATTCCCGATCCACGGCATGGGCGGATTTCAAGAGCTGCCCCGGCGGCTTGCGTCGCAAAACATACGGGCCCGTAGGCGTGTCGAGCCGGAAGGTCGGGTTGGATTGGCCGACATCGAATTTCTCGGCCTGAATCGGGCCTTTGAACCCGTCGATATGCACCTCGGCCCATGTGGCGACGGCGGCGGTATCCAGCGTTTGGGTGTCGGTCGTCATGGCACCTCAGCTATAGGTCAGCATCTCGTCCGCGTTGGTCGCGTCGATATGCGGGGTTTCGTTGAAGCCATGGAGGTAGGTCGCCTTGCGACCCTGCACGAAGCGGTTCACGGCACAGTTCTTCATCTGAAGCTGGAGCAGGATCTGCTGCTCGGCAGGGGCGCCGATCACGAGGCGGATCATCTGGCTTATCGCGCCACCGGACGAAAACATCATCGCGCTCTCGGCACTTTTCGCCGTATCCAGGGCATCCTGCACTCGCGCGACGAAATCTCCGAAGTCTTCCGGCGGGTTGTCGATTTCATCGGCCTGCCAGGCAAGCACGGTCGCTTTGAGCTGACGGAAGTGCGCGGCGCGGTCGCCGGTGGTGTTTTCCGGCAAGGCGTCGCTATGCTTGTGCGCTTCCAAAAGGGCTTTGAAGTCGAACTCGTTCAGGCCCGGATGAACCTCAGGTTCGACCTCGACGCCATAGGCTTTCGCAACGCCTTGGAAGGTCTCCAGATGGCGCAGTTGCTCGCCCACGAAGACCCGTTCCGGCCAGTCGACCCCTTGGGCCTTCATCGCCACGCCCAAGGCTCCGGATTGGCGCATGCCAAGCTCGGAAAGCTTGTCGTAGTTCGCCGCCCCGAAGGAGGCCTGGGCGTGACGGATGACGGTGAGAAGTCCCACTTAGATCTTCGAGCCCCTATATTTTCTCGTTGGTGTATTTGCGTAGTTCGGCACGCGCGACCTGACGGCGGTGGACCGCGTCCGGACCGTCGGCAAAGCGCAGGGTGCGCAGCGAGGTGTACATGCCCGCGAGCGGTTGATCCTGAGAGATCCCCTCACCGCCGTGCATCTGCATCGCTTCATCCACGACCTTCGTCGACATGAGCGGCGCGACCACCTTGATCTGACTGATCCATGGCTGGGCTTCTTTCACACCGACCGTGTCCATCATATGCGCGGCCTTGAGGCAGAGGAGACGCGCCTGTTCGATCTCCATGCGGCAATTTGCTATGACGTCGTAGTTGCCACCCAGCGTGGCGATTTTCTTGCCAAAGGCTTCACGGGTAAGACCCCGTTTGCACATCATTGCAAGCGCACGCTCGGCTTGGCCAATCGCACGCATACAGTGGTGGATACGGCCCGGTCCAAGGCGGCCTTGGGCCACTTCGAAGCCACGCCCTTCGCCGAGGATCAACGCGTCGGCAGGAATGCGAACGTTGGTGAACCTGAGGTGCATATGCCCGTGCGGCGCATCGTCGTCGCCGAAGACGTGCATCGGACGCAGAACCTCGACGCCCGGCGTATCGGCATCCATGACGAACATCGAATGGCGCGAGTGTTTCGGCGCGTCCGGGTCCGTGCAGGCCATGACGATATAGACCGCGCAGCGCGGATCGCCCGCCCCGGAAATCCACCATTTCTCGCCATTCAGAACCCATTCGTCACCGTCCTTTTTGGCCTCGAAGGAAAGCTGCGCGGCGTCCGACGACGCGACGTTCGGTTCGGTCATGACATAGGCCGAGCGGATTTCCCCGTCGAGCAGGCGGGTGAGCCACTTCTCTTTGTGACCTTCGTTGCCGTAACGCTCCAGCACTTCCATGTTGCCGGTGTCCGGTGCGGAACAGTTGAAAATCTCGGCCGCCAGCGGACACTTCCCCATTTCTTCGGCGAGATAGGCGTATTCCACCGTCGTAAGACCGTAGCCGCGCTCGCTGTCGGTCAACCAGAAATTCCAAAGCCCGCGCTTTTTCGCCTTGGCCTTGAGATCATCCATGATCTCAAGCTGCCGGTCGTTGAGCTTGAAGCGGTTGCCTTCGGGATTGTTGCCGATCTCGGCGTGATACTCTTCGTTTGCCGGCACGATGTCTTCTTCGATCATCTTGCGCACGGCGTCGATCAGCGGCTGCACCTTGTCAGTGACGCCTAGGTCCATGGACATGTCTTTCTCCTCCTCATCCCGGTTTCTCCGGGTCGCGCGAACCGGACGTGCGGTCCACGCAATGCTGTTGTTTCGCGCGTTTCTTACAGAACCTCGAACAGGCCCGCCGCGCCCATGCCACCGCCGACACACATGGTGCACACCACGTATTTGGCGCCGCGACGTTTGCCTTCGATCAAAGCGTGGCCGACCATGCGCGCCCCGGACATGCCGTAAGGATGCCCGATGGAAATAGCGCCGCCATCGACGTTCATGATCTCGTTCGGGATGCCGAGGACGCGCTGAGATTGAAGCACTTGGCTGGCAAAGGCTTCGTTCAACTCCCAAAGCCCGATGTCATCCATCTTCAGACCATGCGCTTCGAGCAGCTTCGGCACCGCGTAGATCGGGCCGATGCCCATCTCGTCCGGCTCGCAGCCTGCCGCCATGACACCAATGTAGCGGCCCAGCGGTTGAAGACCACGCTTCTCAGCCTCTTTCGCTTCCATGATGACCGAGGCCGACGCGCCGTCAGACAGCTGCGAGGCGTTGCCAGCCGTGATGAATTTGCCTTCCTGCACTTTCTGGCCGTCCTTGAAAACCGGCGAAAGACCTTCGAGGCTGTCCAGCGTCGTGGAGGGGCGGTTGCCCTCGTCCTTCTCCAGCGTCACCTCGGCGTAGGAAACCTCTTTCGTCTCGCGGTCGATGATCGCTTGCGTCGAAGTCAGCGGCACGATCTCGTCATCGAACTTTCCGGCGTCCTGCGCCGCGGCGGTGCGTTGCTGCGACTGAAGCGCATAAGCGTCCTGATCTTCGCGGCTGACACCGTACCGCTCGGCCACGATTTCAGCCGTTTCCAGCATGGACATGTAAAGCTCAGGTTTGTGCTCCTTGGTCCACGGGTCCGCCATATGGTCGGTGCGCATGTTCTGGTTCTGCACGAGGCTGATTGACTCGACGCCACCGCCGATGGCGACCTGCATCCCGTCATGGATGACCTGCTTCGCCGCCGTGGCGATGGCCATCATGCCGGAGGCGCATTGACGATCGAGCGACATGCCCGCGATAGAGACGGGCAGGCCCGCGCGGATAACGGCTTGCCGCCCGATGTTGCCGCCTGTCGAGCCCTGTTGGATCGCTGTGCCGATAACACAGTCCTGCACCTCGGAACCGTCCAGGCCGGCACGGTCCACGGCGTGCTTTACCGCATGGCCGATCAGCTCCTGCGCATGGGTGTTGTTGAATGCGCCGCGATAGGCTTTGCCGATCGGTGTGCGGGCGGTGGAGACGATAACTGCGTCACGCATGGGTTTGGTCCTTTTCCTTTATGCGCCCGGAAGCTTGATGCCGCGAAGATCGGCGGCGAGCTGGACGTATTTCTGTGTCTGGGTGAAGGCGTTGGCCATTTCAGTGGCCCCGTTGGGGTCGCGGATACGATCCATCGCGGCAAGCACCCCTTCGAGCGAGATATCGTCGTCAGCCAGTGCCACGCCTTTGGTTTCGGTGATGCGGGTCTCGGCAAAGCAGCCGCCGCCAGCCCCCAGGATCATCTTGGTCGGCGCGTCTTCGAGCACGAGGGCGAGCAGACCCGGGGTGATGGTTTCGGGCTTGAGAAGCGTGAGCACCTCTTTGGGCAACAGATCCTCGGTCATCCGGGTCGCCGCCGTCGGGGCGAGCGTGTTCACCCGGACGTTTTTCTTGGCACCTTCCTGGGCCAGAACATTCATCAACCCGACGACACCGGCCTTGGCCGCGCCGTAGTTCGACTGCCCGAAGTTGCCATAGACACCGGAGGCCGAGGTGGTCATCACGATCCGCCCGTATTCTCGCGCCATCATGTGGTTCCAGACCGCCTTGGAGCAGTTGACCGACCCCATCAGGTGAACATCGACAACCTTCCAGAAGTCATCGAGATCCATCTTGGAGAACGTCTTGTCGCGCAGGATGCCCGCGTTGTTGACGAGGATGTCGACTTGGCCGAATTCGGAGATAGCGTCATCAACCATCGCCTGCGTGTCTTCGCGCGAGGTGACATCCGCGCCGTTGGCAATGGCGTGGCCGCCCTTGGCGCGAATTTCTTCGACCACCGCATGGGCCGCATCGGACCCGGAGGATGTACCATCTGTCGCCACGCCAAGATCGTTGACCACGACCTTGGCTCCGCGTTCGGCCAAGCCCAAAGCGTGGCTGCGCCCCAACCCAACGCCCGCGCCGGTTACAATGGCCACGCGGCCTGCGAATTCATTGCTCATGTCGTCTCCATGTATCTGCGGCCGATCCACTCAGCGATCAGGGCGGGTTTTTCCGCGCCTTCGATTTCGACCGTGACATTGGTTATCGTTGTAAATTCTCCGGGTTTCGAGGTGTCGCAGGAGGCAAGGACGAAACGGCCCCGCACCTTGGCGCCCACCGGGACCGGAGAGATGAAACGCATCTTGTTCATGCCGTAGTTCACGCCCATAGCGACGCCGTCCACGCTGGGAAGTGCGTCGTAGACCATGGCAGACAGCAGGCTGAGCGTCAGGAAGCCATGGGCGATGGTGCCGCCAAAGGGCGTTTTCGCGGCTGCTTCCGGGTCCGTGTGAATGAACTGCCAGTCTTCGGTCGCGTCAGCGAACTGGTCGATCCGCTCCTGCGTGATTTCGAACCACTTGGAAACGCCGACCTCCTGGCCTTCCATTGCTTTGAAGTCTTCGAGTTTCATGATCTCACTCCGCAAAAAGGCTGCCGCCGGCATGACAATTGATGCCACCCGAAATCGGGATGATCGCACCGGTCACGTAGGAACCGCCCTTGCCGCACAGGAACTGCAGCGTTGCGGCAACGTCGGACGGCGCGCCGAGGCGGCGAAGCGGAACGCCTTCCGCTGTCTTCTCGGCGCGGCGCTCGTCCGCCAGCGCGAAGGCGGTCATCTTGCTCTCGAAGGGTCCGGGGGCGAGCGCGTTGACGGTGACGTGGTTCTCGGCCAATTCGTTGCCCAGGATTCGCGTCAAGTGGTGCACGCCAGCTTTCGAGACCGAATAGCTATAGGCCCCGGCGCCCTTCGGCACGTCGCCCATCACGGACCCGACGTTTACGATCCGGGCCGGGTCATCGAAGGAGGACGACGCAACCAGCATGGGCAAAAGCGCTTGCGTCAGTTGAAACATTCCCGCGTTGTTGAGGTCCATGACCTTTGTCCAGGCCTCGAACGGGAATTCGCCCAGCGGCGCCCCCCAGGTTCGACCTGCGTTGTTCATCAGGATGTGGAGCGTGTCGGTGCGTTTAGCGACCTCGGCGGCAAGCGCATCGACCCCCTCTTGGCTGGCCACGTCACCGCCGAAACCTTCGACCGTGCCAAGATAGCCCAGCGCATTCACCTCTTTGGCCACCGCTTCGCAGGCGTCCGCCTTGCGCGAGGCGATCAGGACGCGCGCGCCCGCAGCCGCCAGCCCTTCGGTCGCCATACGGCCGATGCCTGTCGCGCCACCCGTGACGAGCGCCACCTTGCCCGTGAGGTCGAAAAGATCGTTTGGTGCAAGGCTCATGCGGCCATCCCCCGGATACGTGCGACGCGGGCGGCGTGGTAGCCATAATCACCCAGCCATTCCGAGGCCACCCGCGCGCGTTTCATGTAAAACCCCATATCGTACTCGTCGGTCATGCCGATCCCGCCATGCATCTGCACCCCTTCGCGAACGGCGAGTGAGGCGGTTTCCGTGGCGCGGGCCTTGGCCACCGAGACCGCAAGGTCGGCCGCGTCCGGTTCTTCGTCCAGCATCCGCCCCGCGTTCATGATTGCCGACGTCGTGACTTCGATCTCGGAGAACAGATGCGCCGCGCGGTGTTGCAGAGCTTGGAAGGTGCCGATCACGACACCGAACTGCTTGCGTTCCTTGAGGTAGCCGGTGGTCATTCCAAACGCCCCGGCAGACACCCCGAGAAGCTCTGCGGAGACGGCGGCTTGTCCAGCGCGAAGCGCGGTTCCAAGCGCACCCATTCCGTCGCCAACTTGGCCCACCACATCCTCGCCCGTCACCTCGACATTGTCGAACAACAAATCGGCGTGGTCGCGGTAATCCACAAGCTCCAGTTTCTCGCGGGTGAGGCCCGTGACCTCCGCGTCGATATCAAAGAGCGTCAGACCGGCCTCCGCTTTGGCAAGGACAAGCACGCGATTGGCGCTCATGCCCTCTGCCACGAAAGTCTTGGTGCCGGAGAGCTTGAAGCCATTGCCATGCGCCTCGGCGGTCAACGCGGTGGCCTCGGGGTTGAACTTCGGTCCTTCGTCGATGGCGAGCGCATAGGTCGCCGCACCCGAGGCAATGGCGGATGCGTCCCGGCCAGCGGTGCGCAGCGCGGTCGCGGCAATTACGGCCGTGGAGAGGAACGGCGACGACACCAGCGTCTTGCCCATTTCTTCGGCCAGGATATTTGCCGCGGCAAAGCCCATGCCCGAACCGCCCTGCTCCTCGGACACCAGAACGCCGGCCCAGCCCATTTCGACCATTTCGGACCAGAGCTTGGGATCATAGCCGCGCCCGGCTTCGCGGTTCTCGCGCAAATTCCTGATGGCGCCCGCTCCATCAAGGAACCCTCGGGCCGCATCACGCAGCATCACTTCGTCTTCGTTTGCAATCAATGTCGTCATATCGTCCTCACCGGGTCGGCAGCTCAAGCACACGCTTGGACAGGATTTCGAGCATCACCTCGGAGGTGCCGCCCTCGATAGAGTTGGCCTTGGTGCGTAACCATTCGGGCGCAAGCGTTCCGTGATCGGCGCTGTCCCATTTGAGCGCCTCGGAGCCGCCCGCACTCATCAGCAGCTCGAAACGGTCTTTGTTGAGCTCGGTGCCGTAGTATTTCAGCATGGCCGAAGCGTCCCCAACGCCACCCTGTTTGGCGAGGTCTTTGTAGCGTTCCAGCGTGAGGCCCATCGCGATCGAATCCACTTCCAGTTTCATCGCACGCGATTGGATCACCGGGTCATCTTGCCCACTGTCCGCAAGCACCGTCGCGACCGTGCGTCCACCAGTCAGGCCGGAACCACCACCGCCGATCATTTCGCGCTCGTGGGTCAGAAGATGTTTCGCCACGTCCCAGCCCCGGTTCAGCTCGCCGACGATCGAGGACAGGCCGTCATAGTCTTTCGGCACCTCCACGTTATCGAAGAACGTCTCGCAGAAAGGCGACTTGCCGGAGATCAGCTTGATCGGTTTCGTCGTGACGCCTTCGCTTTCCATGTCGATCAGCATGAAGCTGATCCCCTTGTGCTTGGGCGCGTCGCGGTCGGTTCGGATCAACGCAAAAATCCAGTCGGCTTGATCGGCATAAGAGGTCCAGATCTTCTGGCCGTTCACGACCCAATGGTCGCCCTTGTCTTCGGCAAAGGTCTGAACGCTGGCGAGGTCAGAACCTGCACCTGGCTCCGAATACCCCTGACACCAACGGATTTCGCCTCGCGTGATCTGGGGAAGGAAGTGCTTTTTCTGCTCTTCCGTTCCGAACGCCAACAGCGCGGGTCCAAGCATCCACAGGCCAAAGCTGTCCAAAGGCTTCTTCACCCGCAGGCGGTCCATCTCTTCCTTGAATACCTTGTCCTGCGCGCGGCTCAACCCTGCGCCACCGTAGGGTTCAGGCCACATCGGCGCGGTCAGGCCACGCGCGGCGCAGGCTTCGAGCCAGGCTTTCTGACCTTCGGACTTGAAGGTCCAGCGCTTGCCGCCCCAACAGATATCGTCCTCCGAAAAGTCACGGCCACGCACATCGGCCGGCGCGTTCTCGTCGATCCACGCGGCGATTTCGGCCCGGAAATCTGACAAAGACTGCTTATCCCCATCAGGCATAGGCGATTCTCCTCCCGTTTTCCTCATAACGACATAAAGCCTGTCAGTTTTGCAATGCAAAATTCAGTTTCACAAAATTCTTGACAGGTCGGACCTCGTCGCTTTGACTGAAACGCAGGACCACGGGGATAGAATCCCGGTATCCGTAAAGGGAGGAAAATATGTCATTCAAGAAAACCGCCATTCTGGCGGCTGCGACGTCTGCCATCGCGATGTCTGCGGCAAACGCTGATACGATCAAGATGGCCTTCATCGACCCGCTCTCCGGCCCCTTCGGCCCGTCGGGTGAAGCCGCTTACACGAGCTACCTGCTGGCCGCCGAACACATCAATGCCAACGGCGGTATCAACGGCGACATGATCGAAGTCACCGGCTACGACAACAAGGTGAACCCGAAAGAAAGCCTCGTCCAGCTTCAAAAGGCAATCGACGACGGCGCTCGGTACATCATGCAGGGGAACGGGTCCTCCGTGGCCGCAGCGCTGATCGACGCGGTCGACAAGTACAACAAACGCAACCCCGGCGACGAAGTGCTGTTCTTCAACTACGCCGCCGTGACGCCGGCCTTCACCAACGAGCTGTGCAGCTTCTGGCATTTCCGCTTTGACGCGCATGCGGACATGAAGATGGCCGCGATCACCGACTGGATCAAAACGCAAGACGACATCAAGTCGGTTTACCTGATCGGTCAGGACTATGTCTTCGGTCAAGCCGTGGCCGCTGCCGCCGAAGGTCAGCTGACCGAGAAGCGTCCCGACATTGAAATCGTCGGCAACGAGCTTCACCCGCTTGGGAAAGTGAAAGACTTCACGCCGTATATCCAGAAGATCATCTCGTCAGGCGCTGATGCGGTTATCACCGGCAACTGGGGTGCGGATATGCAGCTGCTGACCAAAGCTGCGGCCGAAAACGGATCCGACGTGCCCTATCTCACCTTCTACGGTGGCTCCAAGGGTGCCGTGTCCTCGCTGGGCGAAAACGGTATTGGCCTTTTGCACCAGGTGACCGAAGGCATCACCAACCTCGAGGCTTCGGATGAGCAATACGCTCTGATCGAAGAATACAAAGAGCGCTTCCCTGACTACGACTACTATTACCACCGCGTGTGGAATGTCATGGACATGTTCAAGAAGGCTGCGGAAGAGGCTGGTAGCACGGACCCGATCCCGGTCGCGAAAGCGCTCGAAGGTCTGTCGATCGAGCACGCCTACGGGACCGCGACGATGCGTGCCGAGGATCACCAGATCCAGCAACCGCTCTTCATCTCGGTCGTGTCGGATGACGTGAAATACGGCGTCGACAACATCGACCTGGGCTGGAAGCTCGTCGACAACGGCACCATCGCGATGGATGTGGCCGAACAGCCGACCACTTGTGAAATGGAACGCCCGGAGTAATTCGGACCCAATTCACCTGTATCTTTGGGCGCCGTGCGGCTGCGCATGGCGCCCTTTTTCCACCTAGGCGAGGTCTCTAATGGAAACGTTAGTCTTCGGGCTCTTGAACGGTGTGAGCTATGGTCTGCTCCTGTTCATGCTATCCTCCGGACTGACCCTCATCTTCTCGATGATGGGCGTCCTGAACTTTGCGCACGCCAGCTTCTACATGCTGGGTGCCTATTTCGCATTCACAATCTCCGGCAGTTCGTCCTTCTGGGTCGCTCTGTTCATCGCTCCGGTGCTCGTCGGCCTCGTCGGCGCCGTTGTGGAACGTTACGGACTTCGCAAGGTCCACCCGAACGGGCACGTGGCTGAGCTTCTTTTCACCTTCGGTCTCGCTTATCTCATCGAAGAGGTGGTGAAGATCGTCTACGGCAAAACAGCCGTCGATTACCGCATTCCCGAGCTGCTGAACTTCTCGGCGTTTCAGGTCTATGGCGCGTCCTTCCCGGCCTATCGCCTGTTCATCATCGTGATCGCGGTCGGCATGTTGATCGGCCTTTGGTTCCTTCTCAAACGCACGCGCGCCGGTCTGATCATTCAAGCCGCCCTCACGCACCCGCACATGGTTGGCCACCTTGGCCATAACGTGCCGCTCATCTTCATGATGGTCTTCGGCATCGGGTGCGCGCTTGCCGGTCTCGCCGGTGTCATGGCGGGCAACATCTTTGTCACCGACCCGGCCATGGCGGTCCAGATGGGACCGATCGTCTTCGTGGTCGTCGTTGTCGGAGGCATCGGAAGTCTCGAGGGCGCCTTCGTGGCCTCGCTCGTCATCGGCCTGTTGCAGAACCTCGCGGTGGGTATCAACGCATCCTTCGCAGACATCTTCGGGTTCCTGGGTCTCACTGAAATGAGCGAAGTCGGAAGCATCAACATTTCCAGCCTGGCGCCGGTTCTGCCCTTCCTGCTTCTCGTCCTCATCCTGATTTTCCGGCCGCAAGGTCTCATGGGGGAGAAAGAGCTGTGAGCGATCAAAGCACCTACCAACGCCTCGCCCCTTCGCGCGGGCAGAAATTCACGCAGCGCACGCTTCCGTTCATCATCCTCGCGGCCATCTTGCTCGCGATCCCTATGACCGGTCCGTCGCGCACCTTCTACACCATCGCGCACCAGATGGGGATCAACGTGGTCTTCGCGTTGTCCTACAACATGATCCTTGGCAAAGGCGGCCTGCTGTCCTTCGGTCACGCGGTCTATTTCGGGCTTGGCGGTTATCTCGCCGTACACGCGATGGGTTGGATCGAGGATGAGGTCGGCATCTGGGGGTCGATCCCGGTGTTCTTCCTGCCCGTCGTCGGCTTTGTCGGCGGCGCGCTGGCCGGCGCGTTGATCGGTTGGCCCTCCACGCGCAAAGCAGGCACAACCTTCGCCATGATCTCGCTCGGTGTGGCCGAGCTGATCTTCGCGGCCGCCTTCATGTTCGACAGCTTCTTCGGTGGCGAACAGGGCATCTCGGGAGACCGGATGAACGGGATCGAACTGTTCGGCCTGTCCATGGGGCCCATCGCTGAGGTCTACTGGTTCATCGCGTTCTGGATGTTTGTCGGCATTCTAGGCATGTGGGCCTTCACCCGCACGCCGCTCGGCAAATTGTCCGAGGCGACACGGGACAACGCCCAGCGTGTGCAGTTCATCGGCTACAACCCGCAGCGAGTGCGCTACATGGTGTTCATCTTCGCAGGCGGTTTCGCCGGTCTCGCCGGGGGCATGGCCGCCGTGAACTACGAAATCTTCACGCCCGACGCCTTGTCGCTGATCCCCTCGGGGCTCGTGCTGATCATGGCCTATGTCGGTGGCATCACTTACTTCGTCGGCCCGATCTTCGGTGCGATCCTCCTGACCTACATGCAGTCGATGTTGTCGGACTTCACCGAAGCCTGGCTGCTTTACCTTGGTGTGCTCTTCATCGCCATCGTGATGTATGCGCCGCGTGGGATCGCAGGGATCGTCTTCGGATTCATCGACGGCATCCGTGGTTCCGAGAGTGGGATCTATATCAAGCACTGGGCGTTGAACCTTTTGGGGATACTCCTGATGTTGATCGGTCTGATTATCTTGGTCGAAGTCTCGGTCCGCTGGTCGAATGGCTACGGCGATATCTACGAACCCTTCGGGATGCACCTGAGCCACACCAATCCGCTGACCTGGTTCCTGTTCCTCGTGGCTTCTGTGGCCGGCATCGCGCTGTCCCTCTTCGTCAAGAAACAAAAGGAGGCAACAGCATGAGCACCTATGCATTGTCCCTCAGCGGGCTGAACAAGAGCTTCGGTCCGGCACAGATCATCAATGACGTGAACCTCGACATCGAAAAAGGCGAGCGTCATGCGATCATCGGGCCGAACGGGGCGGGCAAGTCCACCCTCTTCAACCTGATCTCCGGCCTCTACACGCCGACCTCTGGCAGCGTGAAGCTCCATGGAGAAGAGATTTCAGGGGTGCCTCCGCACATCATCAACCAAAAGGGCCTGTCCCGGTCGTTCCAGGTGTCAAACATCTTCACCAACATGACGGTGCGGGAAAATGTCCGGTGCGGCGTGTTGAACGCGATGGGACAGGGCTATGCGTGGTGGCGCAACATCGGGTCCAACAAGGCGGTGCAGGAACGCACGTTCGAGATCCTCGAACGCTGCGGGCTGGTGGATAAGGCCCCCCTGCCCGCTTCGCTCCTGCCCTATGCTGACCAGCGCGCCCTGGAAATCGCGATCACTATCGCGGGCGGGGCCGACGTGGTCTTGCTGGATGAGCCGACGGCGGGCATGTCTCACTCCGAGACGGACCGCGCGGTGCAACTGATCCGGACAGCAACCGAAGGCAAAACGCTCATTATCGTGGAACACGACATGGGCGTGATCTTCGATCTTGCCGACCGGATTTCGGTACTGGTCTATGGCGAGATCATCGCGACGGACACGCCGCAGAATATCCGTGGAAACGAGAAAGTGCGCGAAGCCTACCTGGGCGACGAAGCTTTGCCAGAGGAGGTCGTGTGATGACCGAACCGATGTTGTCCGTGAAGGACCTACACGCCTACTACGGCAAAAGCCACGTGCTGCGCGGCGTGAACATGGAAATCATGCCGGGCGAGGTGATCGCGCTTCTGGGGCGCAATGGCGTGGGTCGGTCGACCACCGCCAAAGCAATCATGGGAGAGGTCGCGCCGAAAGGCGACATCACCTTCCGGGGCAAACCGATCTCGGGGTTGGAAAGCCACAAGATCGCGCGCATGGGTCTGGGCTACGTGCCCGAAGAGCGGGACATCTTCCCGACCATGACGGTTCGCCAGAACCTTCTGATGGGGGTCAAGGACACCCGCAACCCGGGCAGGCACTCGATCGACGACATGCTCGACATGTTCCCCAATCTCAGGGCACGGGCCGACAACCAGGCGGGCGTTCTGTCTGGTGGCGAAAAGCAGATGCTGACTATGTGCCGCACTTTGATGGGCGACCCGGAGCTGATCATCATCGACGAGCCGACCGAGGGGCTGGCCCCAAAGATCGTGCAGCAGATCGGTGACATGATCGCCGAGATCGCAAAAACCGGCGTCGCCATCCTGTTGGTCGAGCAAAAGCTCTCCATCGCACTTCGGATCGCGCACAGGGTTTACGTGATGGGGCACGGCGAGATCGTGTATTCCGGCACCCCGGCCGAGTTCGCCAAGCGTGACGATGTGCGGGCGGAGTGGCTCGAAGTCTGATCCGGTCTTCCCATGACAAACAAGAACGCCCGGGGTTTCTCCGGGCGTTTTTTTGGCTCAGGTCAGGAGCAGAAGGCCCAGCCACAGGCCCGGATGGAAAGCTACATGCGCCATGATCGAAGCCTCCAGCCCACGCCGCCACAACAGCCAGCCCAAGAACATCGCCAGGACAGCGTTGAGCGCGATGGTGCGGATCACGATGGGGACGGTCAGGGTCGTGAGCTGTGCCATGGCCGGAAGATGCGCGGCACCAAACAGCAAAGCCACCAGCACGATCATGGTCCACACCGTGATTGCGCCGGGCCTCGTTCTCCCCATGAGTTTCATCGGCATCCAGACGAGAAGCGAAAGCAGACCGTAGCGCATGATAAGCTCTTCGCTGATACCGCCATAGGTCAGGGCCGTCAGCCGCTCGACAAGGCCAGGCTGGATCGCGATCGGCCCAACACCATCTATGATCCTGAAGAATACCGTGTCCGCCATGGCGGCGGTGACGCCCAGGACCAGGCCACCGGCCAGCGGCAACAGCGGTTTTGGAAAAGCAATCGGAGCACCCCGCGAACGGGACGTGAGCCACGACCGAAACCCGACCTCATCCGCCAGATGCACCCCCAAAGCGGTTGCGATCAAGACGAGGATCGCGGGCTGAATCCCTGCTATGAAACGCAACACGACCGGAGAAAGGTTTTCCATCCCCGGCGTGCTTGAAATCAACTCGAGCTCCACGGAAAACGCGGCAAAGACGACGCCGATCAGACCGAACGCTGACCACGCCAGATACGGTTGCCAAAATTTCATGCCCGACCCGTCCCGATTTGCCTTGCCCGGCGCCCTTATACCCCAATTTGCGAAATCGCCAAAGATCGAGCGCGCGGCAACAGCCGCGCCAACAAAACGGGGCGACGCTTACGCGCCGCCCCTACCCGTCACTCACGTTGGCCTTCAGGCGGTTACCGCCTCAGGCCACCTCGGGATGCTTGTAGTCGCCCAACTGCTGGCGCAGCGTGAGTTTGGAGACTTTACCTGTCGCGGTCAACGGAAGCTCATCCACCCAAATCACATCATCAGGCAATTGCCACTTGGCGAAATGCACTTCCATGTGATCGCGAAGCTCGTCCAAAGACGGCTTGGAGTCACCAGCGGCCACAGCCACCAGAATGGGCCGTTCGTCCCACTTCGGATGCGCCACGCCGATGGCAGCGCAGTTCGCGATGCCCGGATGGCTCATCGCGGCGTTCTCCAGGTCGATGGAAGAAATCCACTCGCCGCCTGACTTGATAAGGTCCTTGGCGCGGTCCTGAATGGTGAGGAACCCGTTCTCGTCGATGGAGGCCACGTCGCCGGTGCCGAACCAGCCCTCCGCATCGATGGCTTTTTCGGTCGCCTCATCGTTCTTGAAGTAACCGGAGACGACCGCATTGCCGCGCACGAAAAGCTCACCAATTGCTTTGCCGTCATGCGGCTGGCGGTTGCCTTCTTCGTCCACGATCTTCAGGTCTACGCCAAAGCAACGACGCCCCTGAAGTTGCTTGTAATCGAGCTTCTCTTCGAGCGGGAGCTTGTTGACGCTAGGCGGCATGACGCCATGGGTGCCGATGGGCGACATCTCGGTCATGCCCCAGGCGTGATTCACGTTAACGCCCATTTCTTCGAACGTCTTGATCATGGAGCGCGGCGCCGCAGAACCACCGACAACCACGTCGGCAAGTGCCTTGGGTTTGCGGCCCTGCTTTTCGATCTCGGCCAAGAGACCCATCCAGACGGTCGGCACACCCCAGGACGAATTGACGTTCTCCGCCTCCATCAGTTTCCAAAGAGATTCACCGTCCAGCCCCGGCCCGGGCATGACGAGCGAAGCCCCGACGATGGGCGCAGCATAGGGCAGGCCCCATGCGTTCACATGGAAGAGCGGCACGACCGGCAGGATGTTGATCGAGCCGTCTTCACTCTTGGGCAGCGCCGGCCCAAGTACCGTGCCCACCATATAGGCGTGCAGGACCGAAGAGCGATGGGAATAGAGCGCTCCCTTTGGATTGCCGGTGGTGCCGGAGGTATAACACAGCCCAGAGGCCGTGTTTTCATCCAGGTCGGGCCAATCGTAGATCGACTTCTGACCATCGAGCAGGCCTTCGTAACAGAACACCTCAAGCTTGGTGTCTGGCATATGATCGTGATCGGCCATCACGACGATGCGCAGCTCTTTGGGCAACTTGTCACGCAGGGCGGCAAGGATCGGCAGGAAGGTCGCATCGACGAAGATCACCTTATCCTCGGCATGGTTCACGATGTAGATCATCTGTTCCGCCGACAGGCGCGGGTTGATCGTGTGGCAGATCGCACCGATCCCGGAGATCGCGTAATAGAGTTCGAAGTGACGGCGGTTGTTCCAGGCAAGCGTCGCCACGCGATCGCCGGGCTCGATCCCCATGGCGCGCAGCCCATGCGCCAGTTGTCCGACCCGCGCATAGGTTTCGCGGTAAGTCTGCTTCGTCACCTCGCCGTGGGTCTCAAGGGTCGTGATCCCTGCATCCCCGTTGGCTTCGGCCGCGTATTCCAAAATCGAAATGATCGACAACGGCCGATTCATCATCATGCCTTGCATGGTATCTCCTCCCTTTTACCCTTGATGCGCGAGATTTCTCCTCCGTCGCGTCATCCGAGGCGTTTTGCCTTGCGAAATTGAATTTCAGCCTCGAGTATCAGCAAGACTCAGGGAGAAGGAAAGCATAAATGTCTGTCACGTCAAAACGTATCGTCCTGGCGAGCCGCCCGAGCGGTCCTGTCACCCACGAAAATTTTCGGCTTGAAAACAAGGAGCTCGGCGCACCCGTTGCCGGCGAGGTTCTGATCAAGGTCACGGCAATGTCACTCGATCCCTACATGCGGGGCCGGATGGATGACGCAAAGTCATATGCAGCGCCCGTCGAAGTGGACGGCGTCATGGAAGGCGGCGCGGTCGGCGAAGTGCTCGAATCGAAAGCCGATGGACTGGCCCCTGGCGACAAGGTGTTCGGCATGACCGGCTGGTGCGATCATGCGATCATGCGGGCCAAGGAGCTTCGCAAGCTGCCCAACGACATTCCGGAAACCACCGCGCTTGGCGTTCTCGGCATGCCGGGCTTCACAGGCTGGTACGGGCTGACACAAATTGGCCAGCCGAAAAAAGGGGAAACGCTCGTCGTCGCAGCTGCGACCGGGCCTGTCGGCTCGATGGTGGGCCAATATGCCAAGCACAAAGGCCTTCGGGTCGTCGGCATCGCTGGCGGCGAAAAGAAGTGCAAACACGCGGTGGAGCATTTCGGCTTCGACGAATGCCTTGACCACCGCACCTTCGAGGACGCGAAAGACGCGCGCACCAAGATCGCTGCGGCCTGCCCCGATGGGATCGACATCTATTTCGAGAACGTGGCCGGCACCGTGTTGGAAGGCGTGCTGCCAAACCTCAACGTCTTCGCCCGCGTGCCCATTTGCGGCATGATCGCCTATTATGACGGTGCAGCCAGTGCGGAACGCTACGACCTGCCGAAGCTCTGGCGCACGCTACTGGTGCAACGCGCCGTCGCGCACGGCTTCATCATCTCGGACCACTGGGACATGTTCCCGGAATTCCTGAAGGACGCTGCGCCGCTGGTGGCCAACGGCACGATCAAGTTCACCGAAGATGTGGCCGAAGGGCTGGAAAACGCTCCGGACGCCTTCATGTCGATGCTCAAAGGCGGCAACTTTGGCAAACAGATCGTAAAGGTGGCGTGATGCACAGCCTGTTCGATCTAACCGGTAAGACCGCACTCATCACGGGTTCGACCCGCGGGATCGGCAAGGCCATTGCCGAAGCGATGGCCGAGGCCGGGGCGAACGTCGTGATCTCGTCGCGCAAGGCCGACACCTGCGACGAGGTCGCGGCCGAGATTAACGCGAAAAGCGGCGGCAAGGCTGTCGCCATCCCGGCCAATATTTCGGAAGACGGCGATATCGAAGCGCTCGTGGCCAAGACCGAAGAGGCGCTTGGTTCCGTCGACGTCCTCGTCTGCAACGCGGCCGTGAACCCCTATATGGGCCCCTTCCTCGACACGCCGGATGAAGCCTTCGACAAGACCATCGCGGTCAACGTGCGCTCCAACATGAAACTGTGCAAAGCCGTGGTTCCCGGGATGCAGGCGAAGGGCGACGGGGCCATCGTCATCATCTCATCCATCGCCGCGTTCAAAGGGTCCAAGAACCTCGGTATCTACGCTGTCACCAAGGCGGCGGACGCCCAGATCGTGCGCAACCTCGCGACCGCTTACGGGCGCGACAATATTCGCGTGAACGGCATTGCGCCCGCGGTGGTCAAAACCAAGTTTGCCTCGGCGCTTTACGAAGACCCGGAGCGGGAAAAAGCCATCGCCAAATCCTATTCGCTCAAACGTCTCGGCGAACCGGATGACATCGCAGGGGCCGCGCTTTATTTCGGGTCTCGGGCCGGCGCTTGGACGACTGGTCAAACACTCATCATCGACGGTGGATGGTCCATCGAGGAAAGTTAATGGTCCTGGGCGCAGTGCCCGTGATCCGCAAAGGCCTCCAGGATATTGCACTCATGGTCATGGCCGCCGTCACAGGCGGCCATGATGCGTTTCAACTCCGCCTCCAACCGTGCAAGCCGCGCCATACGGTCGCGAATATCTGCTAGATGCTCGCGCGCGATGGCATGCGTGGTCGCGTGATCGGTCGGGTCCAAACCTACCAGCGCGCGGATCGCGTCAAGCGACAACCCAAGATCCCGCCCATGTCGAATGAACCTCAGCCTCTCCAATCCGACCTTTGAATACCGCCGTTGATTACCTTCTGTCCGCTCGTCGGCTTCGATCAACCCGGCCTGTTCGTAATACCGAATGGTCGGCACCTTGACCCCGGTCGCCCGTGACAATTCGCCAATGGAAAGCATGAGAAAACCTCTTGAACCTCTAGTCGCTAGAGGAATTACATAGGCTGGGCAGACGGAGAACACCATGCCCCACGATCACTCACACCACGGCCACCATCATCACGTTGACCCGGACGCCGGCGACCGCGCGGTCGGCACAGCCGTGGGGATCAACATCCTCCTGACCGTGGCGGAGATCGTCGGCGGGATCCTGTCGGGATCGGTCGCGCTGATTGCGGATGCGGTCCACAACCTGTCCGATGCCATCAGCCTCGCCATTGCCTGGGCCGCGCGTAAAATCGGACGGCGGCCGACGGATACGACCATGACCTTCGGCTACAAACGGGCGGAGCTGGTCGCAGCGCTCATCAACCTGACGACCCTCATCGTGATCGGTCTTTACCTGGTTTACGAGGCCGTCGAGCGGCTTATCACCCCGACCGAAGTGACAGGCTGGCTCATGATCGCGGTTTCGGGGTTCGCGCTGGTCGTTGACCTCGCGACCGCCTGGCTCACCTACCGCTTGTCGAAAGAGAGCGTGAACATCCGCGCGGCATTTCTCCACAACCTGGCCGATGCCCTTGGCTCTGTCGCCGTCATTATCACCGGTTTTCTCATCATTGAGTTCGGCTGGACATGGGCAGACCCGGTCGCGACCCTCCTTATCGCTGGCTATATCCTGTGGATGTCGGTCACGGAATTGCGCGGGGTCATCCGGATGCTGATGCTCGGCACACCACCCGGCATCGACCCCGATAAGGTGATTGAGACCATGGAAAATATCGACGGTGTCGCCTCGGTCCACCATTTGCATATCTGGCAAATCTCCGAGCACGTCACCTCGCTTGAAGCGCATGTGGTTGTCACGGCGCAAGATCTTGGCACTCTGGCCCGCATCAAGTCCGCCGTGCGGGACGCGCTCAAGGATGGGTTCGGCATCGGTCACGTCACGCTGGATGCCGAAATCAGCGAACACGCCTGCCTTGACCCGGCACAGATCGGGAGCTGATCAGGTCGTCGGACTGCGGCCGTGGTGGAGGTAATAGGCATGTAGCGTTTTGTCGTGTTCGTCGCGGAAGGTGTCACCGGGCACGATCCCCTCCATACGGTCCACACGGAAGGTTCGGAAATCTTCACGGTGCTCGTCCCAAGTGGCGAGCGTCCAGGTCTTGCCCCAGAAAAACAGCCCGAGGGGCCGCACACGCCGCGCGCTCGGCTTCCCCTCTTTGTCGATGTAGTCGAAAGACACGCACTCTCGCCGATCGGCGGCGCTCTCAAGCAGGTCGAGCTTTGCACGGTCCACCGGGTCCTGCCCCAGAAAGTCGACAGCGTGAATGGCGACATTCCCGGCACGGGCGCGCAGCGCCTCCGGCAAAACCGCTTCGATCTTCACCAGCGCCTCTTCGGCCGCCCGCGCCATCTCAAGCCCGCCCCATGTCCGCGCCATGCGCGCGCCCGCGACGAGCGCGACAATCTCTTCGCGACTGAACATGAGCGGCGGCACATCATAACCTGCGCGCATAACGTAGCCGACCCCGGCCTCCCCTTCGATAGGAACGCCGGAGCCGATGAGATCCGCGATATCGCGGTAAATGGTGCGCTCGCTGACCTCCAGTTTCCCGGCCAGCTTGCGCGCGGTGGTGAGCCGACCGCCGCGCAGAAATTGCACGATCTGAAACAGGCGGTCGGCGCGCCTCATGCCGCCTCGTGGGGCTGGAAGAGACCGATTTGGTTTCCGTCGGGGTCGAGCGCCATGACAAAGCGGCCGGGCGGGATGGTGATAGGATCCGTCAGAACCTTGCCGCCCGCTTGGGTCACCCGGTTCGCGGCATCCTCGCAGGTGTCCGGCACCGCGAAATGAATGATGTTGCCGGTCGCGGTCTCGCCTTCGCACAGGTTCGCACCGACCGTATCGCCAGCACCGTTCAAGAGCACCATGGGGGCCGGGCCGCTCCTGTCAACCTGGCTGGTATAGCCGAACACGGCGTCGTAGAAAGCCGCCCCCGCCTCAAGGCTCTTCACCGGGATTTCTGCCCAAACGACAATAGGTTGGTTGATCATGTCTCATCTCCTTGGTTGGTTGATGAGACCAGTCTAACACCCCCCAACTGACAGCATTCTGTCAGGAGCCTTTCGCGGTGTCCATCCAGCCCAATCCCTTGCGCGTATCGCCTTCCGGGTTGTACTCTGCCGAGACCCAGCCATTGTATCCGCCCTCGTCCAAGGCCGCGAAAAAGGCCGGGTAGTCGATTTCGCCTGCTCTCGGCTCATGCCGCCCCGGAACCCCACCGATCTGAACGTGCACCGCGTGTGCACCATGCCTCTGCCACACGTGCATGCCGTCGCCCGTGATCATCTGCGCGTGGTACATGTCGAATTGAAGGTTGAGGTTCTTGGCGCCGACCTCACCGAGAATGTCAACGGCCATGTCGAAATCGTTGAGGAAATAGCCCGGCATATCGTGCGGGTTGATCGGCTCGATGGTGAGGCTCATGTCCGGCGCTTCCCTTGCCGCCCAGCGCAGGTTTTCGACATAGGTCTTCCGCGCAACAAGACCTGTCGCCTTGCCCGCCATGATATGAAGGTGCTGAACCCCGAGCGCCTCGGCGAACCGGAGGCTGCGTTTGAAATCGTGACGGAAGCGTTCGGCCAAACCGGGAACGGCCGCAAAGCCTCGCTCGCCGCCCGCCCAGTTCGGCGGCGGGCAGTTGATGAGCACCATCGGGATGCCAGCCATGGTAAGGCGTCGAGTGATCTGACTCGCCCCATCGTCATAGGGAAACAGAGCTTCGACACCGTTGAACCCATGATCCGCCGCGGCCTCGATCCGGTCCAGAAACGGAAGTTCACGGAAAAGGAGCGTGATGTTGGCGGCGAATTTGGGCATGGGTGCTGCTTTCTGACTGTGGGTCGCAGGGCAGGAATATGTGCGTTTCAGCCGCAAAGTGTAAAGACTGCGCACGGTTGGTCAGAGCAAAAGAAAACCCGCCAAACCGGGCGGGTCTGGCGGGCCTTGTTTTCGACGATCTGGGATACTCAGCGGTTCGGGATGATCATCACTTCGACACGCCGGTTCTTGGCCCGCCCCTCGGGGGTGAGGTTCGTGGCAACCGGGTCGCTGTCGCCGCGGCCGACGGCCTGGACACGGGCCGCTCCGACGCCGTTCGCCGTCAACTGGCTCGCCACGGCCTGTGCGCGGCGGGTCGAGAGATCGCGGTTGTACGCTGCAGCACCGGTGTTGTCAGTGTGACCGATGACCTGAACCGTGCTGCCGGGGTATTTGCGCAGATGCTCAGCCAGCACCCGCAGATCGCCGGTCAGTCCCGGCGAGACCGAAGCGCTGTCGGTCGCGAAGAGGATGTCTTGCGGCATGATCACTTTGAGAGCCGTGCCGGTGTTGATCACCTGAATGCGCGAGTTGCCGAAGCTTTGGCGCAGTTCGCCCGCTTGTTTGTCGAGTTGGTTGCCGATCAGCCCGCCGACAATCGCACCGCCAGCGGCACCTGCGGCGGCCGTGGCCGCGCGATTACCTGGGATGGCCGCACCAAGGAGACCGCCGGCCACGGCGCCCGTGGCGAGGCCGGTGCGTTCACGCGTGCCCATGGTGTCGCAGGCCGACAAGGTCATCGCGCCCAGAAGCGGGAGGATCAGAACGGGTTTCATGAGGGTCATAGTCATTACCTTAAAGAGAGTATGCAGCTTTCGGCGGACACCATACGGGGTTTGGCGCCGGGGGAAAGGGGAACCACCACCTTATCGGCGGCAAACAGCCGTGCTCAGGCGTCGGTCCGGGCGGCTTCGTAAGCCAGGAGCGCCCGTTTGACCGGCAGGCCCCAGTGATAGCCACCCAATCCTCCGGATTTGCGCAGTGCGCGGTGGCAAGGGATCAGCCAGCTCACCGGATTTCGGCCTACAGCGGTGCCAACAGCCCGAACGGCTTTTGGGTTACCGACAGCTTCGGCGATCTCGGAATAGGTGGTCACGTGACCGGTCGGGATCGACACGAGCGCCTCCCAAACTTTGATTTGAAACGGGGCCCCGATCATGTGCAGCCGGGCTTTGCCCGATTGACCGAAGACCGCATGTACTTCGTCCCGAAGCGCCATTGGGTCCTCGACGAATTCCGCTTTCGGCCAGCGCGAAAGCATGTCCGCCATCGCGGCGTCTGCCCCGACCTCGGCCGCGAAGGCCAAGCCGCAGATGCCCCGGTCCGTCGCCATGACGAGCGCCGCGTCGAAGGGGCTGTCGAACCACCCCCAGCGAATGGTCAGACCTTCGCCCCCCTTGGCATAGTCACCGGGGCTCATCGCTTCCCACGTGAGAAACAGGTCGTGCAGCCGACCGGTGCCCGACAGTCCGAGATTGTTCGCGGTCTCAAGCGTCGTGAAACGGTCGCGCAGAAGGGCGCGCGCATGATCCATGGACAGGTATTGCTGATAGCGTTTCGGACTGACGCCTGCCCACTTGGAAAAGAGACGCTGAAAATGGCTCGGGCTCATATTCACCTCGGCCGCCAGTGCATCGAGACCCAAGGGGGTGCAGTCGGCGGCGTCGATCACCTCGATCGCGCGGCGGATGACTTGGTAATGGTAATGCCCTTCTGCATCGGTCGAAGTGTGGTGCACGGTCATGGCGTTACCTCCTTTACCGCAAAGATACGCTGTGCCGTGCCCCCGCGCGACCCGTTTCCTGCGCAAATGAAGTGCGGTCTCGGACAACTTGGGTGCCGTAAGCGTGGGGCAGAAGCCGACCTCCCATTGCCGGCCATTTCACAACGGACGGTGACGTCCGACTGCGAAATGGCATCAATTTGACCGCTCCCCTGCCCTTGCCCTGACCGGAAAAACCCCCGATACCACTCCTATGGCCAAGCAGATGGACTACAACACGATCCGCGAGATTTTTCGACGGTTTCACGAGGCGGACGCGGAGCCGAAAGGCGAGCTGGATCACGTGAACGCCTATACGCTCGTGGTGGCTGTGGCCCTGTCGGCACAGGCGACGGACGCGGGCGTAAACAAGGCGACGAAAGAGCTCTTCAAGGTCGCAGATACGCCTGAAAAAATGCTCGAACTGGGCGAAGAGGGGCTGACCGAGCACATCAAGACCATCGGGCTGTTCCGCCAGAAGGCCAAGAACGTCATCAAACTGTCGCGTATTCTGGTCGATGAGTACGGCGGCGAAGTGCCCAATTCCCGTGCCGCGCTTCAATCGCTGCCCGGTGTCGGGCGCAAGACCGCGAACGTGGTCCTGAACATGTGGTGGCGCTATCCGGCCCAGGCCGTCGATACCCACATTTTCCGTGTCGGCAATCGCACGGGTATCTGCCCCGGCAAGGACGTGGTCGCGGTCGAACGCGCGATCGAGGACAACATCCCGGCGGACTATCAGCTTCACGCCCATCACTGGCTCATCCTGCATGGGCGCTACACATGCAAGGCGCGCAAACCGCAATGCGCTGCCTGTCTCATCCGAGACCTCTGCCAATTCGAGGAGAAAAACCTGTGACCAAACGCTTCCAAGTTGTCGGAATCGGCAATGCCATCGTCGACGTGATCACCCAATGCGACGACAATTTCGTCGCCAACATGGGAATCGAGAAGGGCATCATGCAGCTGGTCGAAAAGGACCGGGGCGAAATGCTCTACGGCGCTATGGAGAACCGGTGGCAGGCGCCTGGTGGATCAGTGGCAAACACGCTCGCGGGTCTCGGAAACCTCGGACTGTCCACGGGCTTTATCGGTCGTGTCGCAGATGATGCGCTGGGCAAGTTCTACGCCCATGAAATGACCGAAGACGGCACGGTTTTCACCAACGCACCCGTCGCAGGCGCGGAGCTGCCGACATCGCGGTCGATGATCTTCGTGACGCCTGACGGCGAACGGTCGATGAATACCTATCTCGGCGTCTCGTCAGAAATCTCCGGCGACGATGTGCACGAGGAAACCGCGCGCGACACGGATGTGATGTTCCTCGAAGGGTATCTTTACGACAAGGACAAGGGCAAAGCCGCCTTCGACCGCGCCGCGAAGATCACACACGAGGCTGGCGGCAAAGTCGGCCTGTCGCTCTCGGACCCCTTCTGCGTGGAACGCCACCGCGCCGACTTCCGTCGTTTCGTGAAAGAGATGGATTTCGTGATCGGGAACGAACTCGAATGGGCCAGCCTCTACGAGACCGACCTTTCCGCAGCCCTCGAACAGGCCTCCAACGAATGCGGCCTGGTGGTTTGCACCCGTTCCGGCTCAGACGTCGTGCTCGTGCGCGGAGGGGAAGAGGCGACGGTCCCGGTCACGCGCATCGATCCGGTCGACACGACCGGCGCCGGCGATCAGTTCGCCGCCGGGTTCCTTTACGGCTACGCGACGGGGCGAGACCTGGAGACCTGCGGTCGGATGGGGATCATCGCGGCTGGCGAGGTCATTACCCACCTCGGGCCCCGCCCCGAAGCCGACCTGAAAGACCTGTTTCGCAAGAATGGCGTCGCGTTGTGATGCCTTGGGGCGTGCGTTCGCTTGAACCTCGCGGGACCCTTTTTTAAACTCCGGCATATGCGACAGGTTCTGGTCCTCATTCTCGCCTGCGGGCTCGTGTTCTTCTCGACGCTCGGGACCGCCTCGGCGGGCGCGCACAGCGCTCAGCCCCTCTCCTTGGGCCACGCCTGCGACCATTGCGACACCGAGATGCGCGCGACCGCGCAAATGGGCCACGGTTCTGCCTGCGCCTTCATGCCCGGCTGTCTCGTCACGGCAGAGCCGGTGGCCATCAAGGCCCCCGTGCCCACGCGCCCGATGCACCCGGTCAGCTACCAAGAGGCGCACAGCCGGCCCCGCTCGCATATGACATCGCTGAACCCGCCGCCGCCGCGATCCTGACGGTTCCCAAGCGGTCGGGTTCGCCCGACCATGGTTCAACCGTCATATCGAGAAATACATGAAACAGAAAATCCTCATGGGCGTCATTGCCCTAGGCGTTGCTGGCGGAGCCTACGTGCTGACCCGTCCCGACGCGCCTACACCTCCCCCCACAAACGAAGCAAGTGCAGACACGGATGGCGCACCATTGGTCTCAGTGACCCTGCCCGACACGCTGTCGTCCGAGGCCCAGATCGGCAAGACCGCGTTCGATGCGGTTTGTGCCGACTGCCACGGCGACAATGCGGCCGGGCGCGATGGCTACGGCCCGCCTCTCATCCACAAGGTGTATGAACCGTCGCACCACGGCGACATGGCGTTTCAACTGGCCGTCCAGCGTGGTGTCCCCGCACACCATTGGAAATTTGGCAACATGCCCCCGCAGGACGGGCTGACCCAAGGCGACGTGAAAGCGATCACAACCTACGTCCGTGAAGTGCAACGCGCCAATGGCATTCAATGACCTCATGGCCCGCTCCGGCACGTTCGGAGTGGGCACGAGAAAGAAAGGAACTGGAATGAGAGAACACTCACGATGGCGTTAGCCGCCCTTGTCGCGGCGGTTACCGCCAGCGCACACACCGGCGTCCAGAACGATGACGTTCTCGAACGCATGGAAGGTATGTCCGCCATCGCGAAAGAAATGAAGACCATCGGCGAGATGGCAAAGAACGAGGCGCCATTCGACTCGGACGCGGTCGAATCGGCACTCTCCACCATTGGTGCGGAGGCCGAGCGTATCCCGTACCTTTTCACGCCACGTGCCATGGATCCAAAGTCCGAGGCAACGCCGGCAATCTGGGAAGACTTCGACGACTTCACAACGAAGGCAGACACCCTCGGAGCGGTGGCCGAGGCACTGTCCGGGCACGTGTCAACGGCGTCGGACCTCGTCCCTCTCATGCGCGAGATCGGGCAGACCTGTCGGGCCTGCCACTCACAATATCGCGTGTCGAACTAAGCGTTACTCCCCGTAAGGCACCCAGACGGTCTTGACCTCGGTCGCATGGGCGAGAAACTCCCGCCCTTCTCCCTCTGGTCCCATCCAGTCTCGTGACTTGGCGTTGTTCACCCATGTCCGCTTCAGGTTCCCGGCGCTTTCGTATTCGACGAGCGCCGAGATGTCCGCGCCCGATTGCGCCCAGACGGCGTCCAGGTTGAGGTGGCCAGCAAGCGTCGGGGCAAGCTCGGTGTGCGATCCGGTCAGGATGTTTATCACCCCACCCGGCACGTCCGAGGTCTCAAGCACTTGGTAGAAGTCGGTCGCGGCAAGCGGGAACGGCTCGGAGGCCACGGCCACCACGCGGTTGCCCATGGCGATGGCCGGGGCGACGAGTGAGATCAGCCCGAGGAGCGGGTATTCATCCGGGCAGAACGCCCCGATCACGCCCACCGGTTCATTCATCGCAAGAGCGACCCCGCGCATCGGCACAGGTTTCGCGGCGCCATCGTATTTGTCGGCCCATGCGGCATAGGTGAAGAGCCGGTCCACGGAACGCTCGACCTCTTTCGTGCCGGATTTTCCGCCGGTCAGATCGTCGATCCGCTGCGCGAACTCGCCCGCGCGCGCCGACAGGTTTTCGCCCAGATAGTAAAGGATCTGCGCCCGAAGGTGGCCGGTGGTGCTCGACCACGCCGCTGCCCCTGCCGCGGCTTCCACCGCGTTGCGCACGTCTTTTCGGTTGGCAAGGCTCGTGTGCCCCAGAAGCTTGCCAGACCTGGACCAGACCGGCGCGGAATACCCGCCATCGGGACGGGCCTGTTTGCCGCCGACATAAAGTTTCGCCGTCCGATCGAGCGCATCGACCTTGGCGTCTTTTGGCGCCGGATAGGCGGCAATCGGTTTCAGCGTCGAGAGCTTGGTTCTCGGCTTGGTGTAGGCCAGAAGCCCTTCCCATCCGCCTTCGCGACCAAAGCCGCTTTCGCGCACGCCGCCGAACCCTGCCGCCGCGTCGAACATATTGGTGCCATTCACCCAGACCACACCGGAAACCAGTTTCGGTGCAACATCCAGCGCGAGGTTGACGTTCTCGGTCCAGAGCGTCGCGGCCAAGCCGTAGCGCGTGTTATTGGCAAGCTCGACGGCCTCGGAGGGCGTGCGGAACGTCGTGGAGACGAGCACCGGACCGAAGATTTCCTCCTGCATCAACCGCGCGGCGGGCGCCATGCCGGTGATGAGCGTGGGCGGGTAGAAACAGCCTTGGTCCGGCAGGGTCGCGGGCGCTTGATAGACCTCGCCATCCTCCGCACCGCTTTCGACCATCGAAGACACTGTTTCCAGCTGAACCGGATCGACCAGCGCGCCCACGTCGATGCTCTTGTCCATCGGGTCGCCCACGCGGAGCTTGGCCATCCGGGACTTGAGCTTCGCATAGAACCGCTCGGCAACGGGTTCATGCACCAAAAGGCGCGAGCCCGCGCAGCAGACCTGGCCCTGGTTGAACCAGATCGCGTCCACCAGCCCTTCGACCGCGCTGTCGAGATCGGCGTCATCGAACACGATGTAGGGCGACTTGCCGCCCAGTTCGAGCGTCAGGGTCTTGCCGGTGCCCGCCGTCGTTTGACGAATGATGCGCCCAACCTCGGTCGAGCCGGTGAAAGCGATCTTGTCGATGTCTTCGTGGGCGGTGATCGCCGCACCCGTCTGCCCGTCGCCGGTGATGATGTTCACAACACCCGCGGGCACGCCCGCTTCCTCGCAGATTTGCGCAAACAGAAGCGCGGTGAGCGACGTGTATTCGGCGGGCTTCAAAACCACCGTGTTGCCCATGGCGATCGCGGGCGCGACTTTCCACGCGAGCATCAGGAGCGGGAAGTTCCAAGGGATGATCTGCCCCGCGACGCCCAACGCCTCGCGGTCCGAAAGCTCCGCGTCCTGTAGCTGCGCCATCCCCGCATGATAGTAGAAATGCCGCGCGACAAGAGGGATGTCGATGTCTCGGCTTTCGCGGATCGGTTTGCCGTTGTCCAGCGTCTCCAACACCGCAAAGAGCCGCGCGTGTTTCTGAACCAGCCGCGCGATGGCATAGAGCACGCGGGCGCGGGCGTGGCCGGATTGCTTTGCCCAGCCGCTCTGCGCCTTGCGCGCGGCACGAACGGCGGCGTCGACGTCGTCTCCGCCCGCTTGCGTGATCTGCGCCAAATCCTGGCCCGTCGCCGGGTTCCTGGTCGCAAAGGTTTCATTCGGTTTGGTCCATGTCCCACCGATGAAGAGTCCAAAGGCGCGGTCATGATCGTCCAGCCAAGCCTCGACTTCCTTCGCGCTTTCCGGGGCGGTGCCGTAATCCATGGTGTCGAATATCTCTTTAATGGTCATGCCTTAGCCCATCCCATGGCGGTAGCCCGCCGAATAATGCCCGGTGACGTGATGCTCGAGCTGACGCTCGATGTCGCCCAGAAGCGAGGACGCCCCGAAGCGGAACAGATGCGGGCTGAGCCAGTTGTCGCCAAGCTCTTCCTTGATCAGCGCCAGATAGGTCAGCGCATCCTTGGCCTTGGAAATCCCGCCCGCCGGTTTGTAGCCGACGCGGTAGCCCGTGCGCTCGAAAAAATCGCGGATCGCGCGGATCATGGTGAGCGTCACGGGCAGGGTCGCGTTGACGCTTTCCTTGCCCGTCGACGTCTTGATGAAATCGGCCCCGGCCATCATGCATACGAGCGAGGCGCGCGCCACGTTTCGCAACGTGCCGAGCTCTCCGGTCGCCAAGATCGCCTTTACATGGGCCTCGCCGCAGGCCGCGCGAAACTCGCGCATCTCGTCATAAAGCGCCTGCCAATTGCCGGTCAGCACGTGTCGGCGCGAAATGACGATGTCGATCTCTCGCGCCCCTGCTTTCACGCTTTCGCCGATTTCCGCGACCCGTAGGTGGTATGGGGACAACCCTGCCGGAAAGCCGGTTGACACGGCAGCCACCGGAATGCCGGTCCCTTTCAGCGCATCGACGGCGGCGGGGATCATGTCGTGATAGACACAAACCGCGCCGGTCGTGATGTCTTCGACGCCAAGCGCGGCCAACAGATCGCCGCGCACGGGATGCTTGGCCTTCGCGCAAAGACGGCGCACACGGTTCTCGGTGTCGTCACCCGCAAGTGTCGTCAGGTCGATCATCGTGATCGCCTTAAGCAACCAGGCCGCTTGATAGTCCTTTTTTACCGACCGTCGGGCGGCGATGGTTCCGGCCCGGCGTTCAATGGCCGAGGTATTGGCCTGGACTGCACGCACCCAATCCATATCGAGCGGCAGCCCCGGATTGCGGGGTTCGACCACCTCGGGGAGGTGCGTCGGTGTCATCGTTTTTTCGGCTTGCATCAGCGACTCCGGATCGTTGCCCAAACCCTTACATGCGTCAGGCGGCAGCGCAATATTTTCCGTTTGGTCAAAAATCCAGCGCGCCTGACCTTCGCACGCGGCACGAACACCTTAATGCGCCTCGGCCCAGTTCGCTCCCTGCCCTGCATCGACCACGAGCGGCACGTCGAGTTTGACGGCGGGGTCCGACGCCCCTTCCATCACGTCGCGGATCACCGGGATCACCTCGTCAACCGCGCCCTCGTCCACCTCGAAGATAAGTTCGTCGTGGACCTGAAGGAGCATTTTCACGGGCAAAGATGCGATGGCCTCGGGCATCCGGATCATCGCACGGCGTATGACATCCGCGGCCGTGCCCTGGATCGGCGCATTGATCGCGGCGCGTTTGGCAAAGCCCGCATGAGGACCCTTGGCGTTGATCTCCGGCGTGTTGATGACCCGGCCGAACAGCGTCTGGACGAATGTCTTGTCCTTCGCGAAGGCGACAGTCTCGTCCATGTATTCCTTGATGCCCGGATACTTTTCGAAATAGCGGTCGATGAAGCCCTGCGCCTCTTTCCGGTCGATCCGCAGGTTCCGGGCAAGCCCGAAGCCGGAAATGCCGTAGATCACACCGAAGTTGATCGCCTTGGCCTGTCGGCGCACATCCGGGGTCATCTCGTCCAGCGGCACGTCGAACATTTCGGACGCGGTTGCCGCGTGAATGTCTTCGCCATTGCGGAAGGCCTGCTTCATACTGTCGATCCCCGCGACATGAGCGAGGATGCGAAGTTCGATCTGGGAGTAGTCGAGCGAAAGGAGCACCTTGCCCTCGGGCGCGACAAAGGCCTCCCGGATGCGGCGCCCTTCGTCGGTCCGAACCGGGATGTTTTGCAGGTTTGGGTCGGTGGAGGCCAGGCGCCCCGTCGCTGCCCCGGTTTGAAGGTAGGACGTGTGAACCCGCCCCATGTCCGGGTTGATGTGGGTCTGAAGCGCATCGGTGTAGGTGGACTTGAGCTTCGACAGTTGACGCCAGTCGAGCACGCGCGCGGGCAGATCATGCTGGGCAGCAAGGTCTTCGAGCACGTCTGCGGGCGTCGAATATTTGCCGGTCTTTCCCTTCTTGCCGCCTTCGAACCCCATCTTCTCGAACAGGATTTCACCCAGCTGCGCCGGGGAGCCCACGTTGAAGTTCTCACCCGCAAGCTCGTGAATTTCGGCTTCCAGCCCCGCCATCTTCTGCGCAAAGGCATTGGACATGCGGCTAAGGACTTCGCGGTCCACCTGAACGCCGTTCATTTCCATCTGGGCGAGCACCGGAACCAGCGGGCGTTCGAGCGTTTCGTAGACGGTCGTCACCTTGTGGCGGTGAAGCTGCGGTTTGAAGACTTGCCACAGGCGGAGCGTCACGTCCGCGTCTTCGGCGGCGTATTTCACGGCGTCCTCGACCTTCACCCGGTCGAAGGTGATGGCGCTCTTGCCGGTGCCCAGAAGCTCTTTAATCGAGATTGGCTGGTGGCTCAGATACCGCTCGGACAGCGCGTCCATGCCGTGATTGTGCAGGCCGGAAAACATCGCGTAGGACATCAACATGGTGTCGTCGATGGGCGCGACGGTGACCTTGTAGCGCTCGAAAATCTTGCAGTCGTACTTGGCGTTCTGGAACACCTTCAGGATCGCCGGGTCTTCCAGCACGGGTTTCAAGGCCGCGAGCGCTTCGTCCAACCCCATTTGCCCGTCGGCCAGGTCTTCGGAGCCGAACAGATCATCAGAAGCACCGGCCTTGTGGCCCAAGGGGATGTAACAGGCCTCGCCCGGCACCACGCAGAGCGATATACCCACGAGATCGGCCTGCATTTCGTCCAGCGACGTGGTTTCGGTATCGACCGCGACAGTGCCCCGCTCGCGGATCAGCGCGATCCATCGCTCCAAGGCCGCGGCGTCCTTGACCCATTCGTATTTCTCCGGGTCAATGGGCGGAGCTTCCGGCGCGTCGCCGCCATCGTCGGCTGGCTCAGGCTCGGGAATGACAACCGGTTCCACGCCCAGCTTGTCCGCGATCCGTTTGGTCAGGGTCCGGAACTCCATCTTGGCCAGGAACGGCATCAGCTTGTCCGGGTCGGGATCGCGCACCTCCAGATCGTCGAGCGTGAAGTCGAGCGTCATGTTCTCGTCGAGCTGCACCAGTTTCTTGGAAAGCTCGATCTGCTTGCGCTTTTCGATCAGCGTTTCGCGGCGCTTGGGCTGTTTGATCTCTTCGGCCCGGTCCAGAAGCTCTTCGAGTGAGCCGAATTCGTTGATGAGCAAAGCCGCGGTCTTGACCCCGATACCCGGCGCGCCCGGCACGTTGTCCACGCTGTCACCGGCGAGCGCCTGAACGTCCACGACGCCTTCGGGAAAGACCCCGAATTTCTCGAACACACCCTCGCGGTCGATACGCTTGTTCTTCATCGGATCCAGCATTTCGACCCCGTCACCCACAAGCTGCATCAGGTCCTTGTCAGACGACAGGATCGTCACGCGGCCCCCGGCCTCACGCGCCTGGCGTGCCAAGGTAGCCATGATGTCGTCAGCCTCGAAGCCTTCCTTTTCCTTGCAGGCGATGTTGAACGCCTCGGTCGCCTCCCGCGTCAGCGGGATCTGCGGGCGCAGGTCTTCGGGCATCTCGTCGCGGTTCGCCTTGTACTGGTCGTACATGTCGTTGCGAAACGTGTGGCTGCCCTTGTCGAAAATCACGGCCACATGGGTTGGTGCATCTGGCCCCGCGTTGTCCTCCACATAGCGTTGAAGCATGTTGCAGAACCCCGAGACGGCCCCGATGGGCAGACCATCGGATTTGCGCGTCAGCGGTGGCAACGCGTGGTATGCACGGAAAATATAGGCCGAGCCATCAATGAGGTGCAGATGGCACCCTTTGCCGAATGTCATCACACCCCCCTGACGTCAGGTTCGGATCAGCTGTCCGAGAAGTCCTTGTAGACGTATTTCGCGTCGCAATAGCCACATTCCACGTAGCCTTTGTCGTCAGGGATGGTCAGCCATACGCGGGGATGTCCGCCTGCCGTGCCGCCGCCGTCGCAAGCGACCTTCTTCTTGTCCACAACCTTGGTTTCAGGTGCCTGAGTCGTCATATGTCGCGCCTTTGTTTCGTGTTTGGTTCAATGTAACAGCCCCATTGGGCGCGACAAGCCTCAGCGCTGAAGCATCCGGCCCAAAACGCGGCCCGACAAGATATGGGTGTGCAGATGCGGCACCTCCTGGATCCCGGCTTCGCCCGAATTGGCGATCAAGCGGTATCCCTGACCGCCTTCGCCCGGACTGATGCCCAGTTTGGCGATCACGGCCTGGATCGTGCGGGTGTAATCGGTGATTTCCGCATCCGTCGCCTCGGCTGCAAAATGGTCCCAAGTGACGTAAGGTCCGCGCGGGATGACCAGCACATGGACGGGGGCCTGCGGCTGGATGTCGTTGAAGGCCAAGCTGTGCTCGGTTTCCATCACCGTATCGTTCGGAATCTCACCGCGCAGGATCTTGGCGAAAATGTTCTGGTCGTCATAGGCGAAAGGCATGTGGTCCTCGTGGCTCGCGTCAATCGTCGAAGAAGCCGTCGGTCTGGGCAATCTCCATGGCCCTTTCTTCGGGGATCGTCAGGAACTTGGCAAGCACTTCGGCGTTTTCGTCCGCCGGGGCCCCTTCACGCAGCACGCCCATCTCCTCGAACCCTTCGTCGCGGATACGGTCGCTTTCATAATAGAAATCCTGCCGGATCGTCGGCAGAAGCCGTTCTGTCGCCTCCGGCGGCGTCCGCTCACCCGCCAACCCGACACGCAGCGCATGACCCAGAATCCAGTCGTCCGTGAAATCGGTTTCGATTTCAAGAAGCCGGGTCTTGGACCGGTCCGCGTAGAAGTCCTTCATTAATTCGATGTCGGACGGGTCGAGCCCGATGGCGAGGCGGTCCGTCTGATAGTATTCGAAGAGCATCCGCATAAGCGCACGGCGGTGGCGCGTGCGCTTCTCGATGGTGCCCTGGATGCCACCGAGATCGGGGAGCGGCGTACCCTCTTCATCGAAGAGGTAGTCAATCGCCGGGATATTCGTCGTCTCCCGTATCCGCTGCAACAGCCGCTTGCCCACGTGCCATTTCTTGGCAACAACGATGAGCAATTCGCGATCCCGACCCAGAGTTGTCTCCGACTCCCAGAACCGTTCCGCGAACCGTTGCCCGATCCGCCCGCGCCCGGTCAGGAACTGGAACAGGTTGCGCCCTTCGTTCGAGATTTTGAAATCGGTGGTGTCAGAGGCATAAAGCGCACCCAGACGCCGTTTGAGCTCATGCGCGTCCGGGCTGATTTTCCGCGCGAACAGGTAGTCCTGCGACAGGAGCATATCGTAGTGATCGTTGTAGAAAGTCACCGGCATCCCGTAGTCGGTGAACATCAGGAAGGTCAGCGTGCGCGTCTCGATCTCTTCATCCGGCACAAGATGGCGCACGAGGGTCTGGAAAAACGTCTCGTCGGGAATCCATGTGGTCGAGAAGAACCGCATCACATCACGCCGCTTCCGGGTGAATTCCAGGATCCATTCGATGGTGCGTCGCCGCAGGCACCACCACTGCGACCCGATCTGAACCTGGATGTCTTTTGGGATACCGCGCTTCAATCCGAGCTTTTTCTGAAGGTTCATGGCGGCATAGAAACGCCGCTTCTGCGTGCGTTCGTTGAAGTAATGCCGCCAGATCAAACGATCTTCCTTGATCCCGGTCTTGATCCAGTCGCTCTCGAAGAAATCGAAGCTCTCGATGTAGTCGACATCGTCCATGTCGAGAAAATCATGGGCGTATTCCGCCGACTTAATCGCCATGCAATCACCCGAGACCATGTAGAAATGCGTCGCCCGCGGAAACGCTTCGACAGCCGCCTCGACCGCGGACAGCGTCCCCTCTACAAGCGACCACTCGCCCCAGCCACATTTCACGCGCTGCTTTGCGAAGGTGACGCTGGCATTGTCCGACAGGGCCGCCTGGATCATTTCGAAATCCGAACGCGACGACCGCGCATCGAAGTGGATCGAGATGTAATCCCCCGCCGCCGTCAGCCGCGTCGCCTGATCAATGATCGCTTTCGGGTCTTTATGGCAGAGAAGAATGAAGGCGATCTTTGCCATTTCGGCTCCAATTTCGGGGCTTGGCGAGCTTTGTTGACATAAATAGCGTAACAAAGCATTGAAGTTACACCCTTAGTTTGCTTTTTTTATTCAAAACAATCCGGTCCGCACGAGGGGACCAAAAAGGAGGCATCGGCGGAACGATGGGCTTTCCAGGCACTTGGATGACTGAGACCGAAAGCATGGTGTATCGGGTCGTGCCGAAATGCGCCTGCTCGACCATCGGTCAGATCATGTATTACTCCGATCACGGCACGTTTTTCGACGGCGACATTCACGATGCCAAGGACGGCATCATAAAATGGGCACAGGAAGACAGCCAGAAGAAGATCGAACGCAATGTGAAGACGCACAAGAGCTACTCCTTCACCTGCGTGCGCAACCCCTATACGCGAATCCTCAGCTCATTCTTCGACAAGATCTGCGGCATCCAGCGCAACGGAAACCGCTATCGCGGCAACCTCGTCCCGCTCCTGATCCAGAAATACGGGATCGAAGTGGGCGATCCGGAAAACGGGTTCGAGTTCGACCAGATCCAATCGTTCCGCCGCTTCCTTCTGTTCGCGCGCGACACCATCCGGTTCAAACGCCCTATGGACCCCGACATCCATTGGTCCGCCATGTCGGGCCATATCTCGACGTTCATCAAGAACGGCGGCAGCTATGACCACATCTTCTGGACGGAAAACTTCAACCCCGGCATGAAGAAGGTGCTGGACAACGTGAAGACGCCCAAGAAGGTCGATCTGAAAAAGGTGCCGCGGTTCAACGAAAGCGCGGGCCATGGGCCGGAGCGGGCGCATCCGGTCGAAGACTACTTCGACGATCTTTCCAAGCACCTGATGTGGGAGATTTATCATCGCGATTTCCAGCTCTTCAAATACGACTTCGACAATCCGGCGAACAAAATGCCGATCGGGGACATCGACCTCGACGAAGTGCACAAGAAGCTGGGGAACTAGGAGAAGCTGACCGAACCCGAAGCAACGACAGTCACATCGTTTAACGCGGCCATCTCCGCATTCACCCGGTCGATGACCTCCTGCGGATCGCGGCTGTCCATCCGTTGCGGTGCGTGTCCGTCTTCAACCAGCGCCACCGGGAATCCGTAGCCTGGCGCTTGGCGGACAGTGCGTGCGATGCAACGCTGGGAGCGAAGGCCACAGACAACGAGCCGCTCCACCTCGCGCCCGCCCAGCGCCCCGGCCAGTTCCGAGTTCCGAAAGGCATCGCAGGTGTCAGGTTTCAAAACCGCCTCGCCCGGTTTTGGCCGAAACACGGGATGGATCTGCGGATCGGGCGAGACGCTTTGATCCGCCACCCAGACCACGGGCACCCCCTCTGCGCGTGCTCTTTGCACCAGCCCGACAACGACCGGCATCAACCGGTCCGGGTCGGGTGTCTCATTCTCCAGCAAACTCACCTGCATGGCGACGACAAGAAGGGCTGCGGTCATGATCGGTCTCCGGCATTCCCCACAACCCTAACATCGCGCAGGCAGAGGGCCAGACCGTTCACTTCACCGATCCAAAAATACCTCGGGGATCGCTGAAAATTGCCTGCAATTTCAGCGCAAGGGGCAGCGCCCCTTGTCCGCGCGCTGCGCCCGCAGGCGCTGCGCGCAAGACCTGCGTGCGCGATCACGCGCACTCATTTTGGAAACCCTACTGACCCAGGCACCAGCGCATGACGGCTTTTTGCGCGTGAAGCCGGTTTTCGGCCTCGTCGAAAACCACGGATTGCGGCCCATCCATGACCTTGTCGGTCACTTCTTCTCCGCGGTGCGCAGGCAGGCAATGCATGAAGAGCGCGTCCTTGCCCGCCGCTTCCATAAGCTCGTCATTCACTTGGTAAGGGCGGAGCATGTTGTGACGGCGCTCGCGGGTCGACAGCGCGTCATGCATCGACACCCATGTATCCGTCACCACGAGATCGGCGCCATCAACCGCTTTGACCGGGTCGCGCTCGATCTCGATCTTCGACCCTTTGCCGCGCGCTTCCTCGACGAACTCGGCTTCAGGATCGAGCCGTTCGGGGCCGGTGAAGGTCAGATCGAAACCCAACTGTCCGGCAGCCTGGATGAAGCTCGCACAGACGTTGTTGCCGTCGCCCAGCCACACGATCTTCTTGCCACTGATCGCGCCGCGGTGCTCCTCGAATGTCAGGATATCGGCCATGATCTGGCAGGGATGCGAGCGGTTCGTCAGGCCGTTGATGACCGGTACACTGGCGAAGTCCGCAAGCTCTTGCAGCGCGCTTTCCTCGAAGGTGCGGATCATGATGAGGTCGACGTAGCGGCTCAGCACCCGCGCAGTATCTGGGATCGACTCTCCGTGGCCCAGCTGCATCTCGGAGCCGGACAAAACCAGCGTTTCGCCCCCCATCTGCCGCACCCCCACGTCAAAGGACACGCGCGTCCGGGTCGAGGGTTTCTCGAAGATCAGCGCGACGACGTGATCGGCCAGGGCCGCCTCCGCGTCCGGCGTGCCTTTGGGCTTACCGGCCCGCGCTTTCTTTATCCGATGGGCTTCATCCAGCATCGACCGGAGGTCGGCGGGATCGGTGGTGTTGATGTCGAGGAAATGTTTCATGCTGTCACCTTCACGGCACCGGCAGCTTCGTCCAGCCGCGTGATGCCCTCGTCAATATCATCGTCTTTGATGTTCAGCGCGGGCAAAAGCCGCACCACGTTGTCCGCCGCCGGAACCGTGATAACCCCGGCCGAATAACCCGCGGCAACCACGTCGGCTGCGCTCACTTTGTCCGTGCATTTCACGCCCAGCATCATCCCGCTGCCGCGCACCGTCTCGAAGACATCCGGGTGGCTCGCGACCAAGCCTTCGAGCTTTTGGCGCAACCGGCCCGCTTTGACGTTCACTGCATCGAGAAACGCCGGGTCAGCGACGATATCCATCACCTTGGAACCGACCGCCATGGCGAGCGGGTTGCCACCGTAGGTCGAACCATGCGTGCCGAGCGTCATGCCGGACGCGGCCGCCTCGGTCGCAAGCACGGCGCCCAGGGGAAAGCCCCCCCCGATGCCCTTGGCGCTCATCAGGATGTCGGGCGACACCCCGGCCCACTCATGTGCCCAGAGTTTTCCGGTCCGGCCCATGCCGCATTGGACTTCATCGAAGATCAACAGGATACCGTGCTCGTCGCACAGGTCGCGCAGGCCTTTGAGGCATTGATCGGGAACGGTGCGGATGCCGCCTTCGCCCTGCACGGGCTCGATCAGGATCGCCGCCGTCTTGTCCGACACCGCCGCCGTCAGGGCATCGTGATCGCCGAAGGGCAGATGCACGAAGCCGGGCATGAGCGGGCCGAAACCTTTGACCATTTTCTCCGCCCCGGACGCCGCGATAGCGCCGGTGGAGCGACCATGGAAACAGCCAGAAAAGGTAATGATTTCAATCCGATCCTCATCACCGCGATCATAGTGATACTTGCGCGCCATCTTGATAGCCAGTTCGGCGCTTTCGGTGCCCGAGTTGGTGAAGAAAACGGTATCGGCAAAAGACGTATTGACCAACTTGTCCGCGAGCTTCTGTTGTCCCGGAATCTCGTAAAGATTGGAAACATGCCAGAGCTTGTTGGCCTGCGCCGTGAGCGCACCGATGAGATCCGGATTGGCGTGGCCCAGCGCGTTCACCGCGATGCCTGCGCCAAGGTCGAGATATCGGCCGCCGTCGTCCGTCAGGAGCCAACTGCCTTCTCCGCGCGAGAAGTTCAGTTTGGCGCGTGCATAGGTCGGAAGAACGGACGGGATCATAGCGTCATCCTTTGAAAAAGAAGCCTTTGGGTGCCGCATGGGCAGGCCGGTGTCAACGATTTTGCAGAGGTTTATGGGCGAACGGAAGGGAAGCGCGTCACAGGGAGATGTGGCGACGTCGGGCTTCGTTATGTCGGGTCCGTTTGCTCATGCGGAGTGATTAGGTGGAAACTGCGCGTCTGTCCACAGGATTTCGGGTGCGCACAACCTATGCACCGACCATGCACCGCTCATACACACACCATATGACAAATTCACATCACCGGCTGGCCTCTTCGGCCTTCACGCTGATCGTTGACGCCTTGATGGCCGGGGCGAAGCTTGCCTTGCGGGAAGGGCGGTTGAAAAAAGCCGGCGGGTAAGCCATATACCGGCCTTCCGCTTGTATCCGCCCCGCGAGGGCGACTAGTATGCGCGGGAACGATTGGGGCCGAGGCCTGAAGAGGAAATAGAATGTCCTGGACTGACGAGCGCGTCGAAATCCTGAAAAAAATGTGGGGCGAGGGCCAGTCGGCCAGCCAGATTGCCAAGGAACTGGGCGGCGTGACCCGCAATGCGGTGATCGGCAAGGTGCATCGTCTGGGCCTGTCCAACCGCGCGGGCGGCGGCACCACTTCGACCGCGAAGGCGCCGGCCAAGGAAAAGGCCGCGCCCAAAGCAGCGCCAAAGAAAGCCGCGCCTAAGAAGGCCGGCAAACCGGCCACCTCCGAGCCGGAACCGGCTGCCGAGGAAGCGCCCGCGAAACCGGCGGCACCGACGCGCAAAGCGATCATTCCCGCCGGTCAGCCGCTTCCGCCGCAGCCCAGCGCGAACGAGATCAGCCCCGAGGCGCTTGCCAAGGTGAGCGAGATCGAGAAGTCGGCCAAGAAGCTGAGCCTTCTGGAACTGACCGAGCGGACCTGCAAATGGCCGGTCGGCGATCCGGCGACCGAGGATTTCTGGTTCTGCGGGCTCCCGGTTCAGGCCGGAAAACCCTATTGCGAAGCGCATGTCGGGGTGGCGTTCCAGCCCATGTCTTCGCGCCGCGACCGCAAGCGGTGACCGACTCCAAGCTGATGATCATCATGGCAACCGGGCGTCCTACGGCATCCGGTTGAATTGATACTGGCCGCCGCACCGATCCTTGGCGCGTGCGCCCGATGGAACCTCGCTGTCCAAGGGCCAATTGCGCGAATGTCGTGTAACGTTTCCGCTCGGTCTCGGGCTGATCACGGTTGCATGGGCTGCGTGAGACGCTAGGCTCTTCCTAATCAACACGGAGCCTGACCATGCGTGCCCTGATCCTTGCCCTGCCCCTCGCCGCTCTCGCAGGTTGTGAAGCGCGGTCCACCATCGACCGGACCGGCGAAACCGTGACCTACGCGGGCAAGTCTTATGACGTCTATGAGGAAAAAGGCACGGTCACGATGGACGTGGATGGAAAAGTCTATCCGACCTATCACAAGATGATCTGGCTCGGGAGCCGGTATGTCTGGTGCGAAGGCTCCTGCCAGAGCACGGTCGAGGCCTGGCTCGGTCCGTAGGCGGGATCCCTCCAACGCTCTTTTCCGATCCTGAAAAGGCGCGTATAGGGCGGGCATGTCGCACAACCCGATCAACCCGCCCGATCTGCGCCCCGACCTCGCCCGCGCGCGTGTGTCCGAGGACGCCCGCCCCGGTCAGCCGAAAATCGGCATGGTCAGCCTCGGCTGTCCGAAAGCGCTGGTGGACAGCGAACGGATCCTGACGCGGCTGCGGGCCGAGGGCTATGCGATCAGCCCGGATTACGCGGGCGCGGACGCCGTTATCGTGAACACCTGCGGGTTTCTGGACAGCGCCAAGGCGGAAAGCCTGGAGGCGATCGGCGAGGCGCTCCAAGAGAACGGCAAGGTTATCGTGACCGGCTGCCTAGGGGCGGAGCCGGAGTATATCACCGGCGCGCACCCGAGCGTTTTGGCCGTCACCGGGCCGCATCAGTACGAACAGGTTCTGGACGCTGTGCACGGCGCGGTGCCGCCGTCGCCGGACCCCTTCGTGGACCTGCTGCCTGCGACGGGGGTGAGCCTCACACCGCGCCACTACAGCTACCTCAAGATTTCCGAAGGCTGCAATCACGCCTGCAAGTTCTGTATCATCCCGGACATGCGCGGCAAACTGGCCAGCCGTCCGGCCCATGCCGTTGTGCGCGAAGCCGAGAAGTTGGTGGAAGCGGGCGTGCAGGAGTTGCTTGTTATTTCGCAGGATACCTCGGCCTATGGGTTGGACATCCGTTACGCACAAGAGCGCGGGCACCGGGCGCATATCACCGATCTTGCGCGCGACCTTGGATCGCTCGGGGCCTGGGTCCGGCTGCACTACGTATACCCCTACCCCCACGTGCGCGAGCTGATCCCGCTGATGGCGGACGGCCTGATCCTGCCCTACCTCGACATTCCGTTTCAGCACGCCCATCCCGATACGCTCAAACGCATGGCGCGGCCCGCGGCGGGCGCGAAAACGCTGGACGAGATCGCGGCATGGCGAGAAGTCTGCCCGGATATCGCGCTGCGCTCCACGTTCATCGTGGGCTATCCCGGCGAGACCGAGGCGGAGTTCGAAACGCTGCTCGATTGGCTGGACGAGGCCCAGTTGGACCGCGTCGGGTGCTTCCAGTACGAAAACGTGGAGGGAGCGCGGTCGAACGCCCTGGCCGACCATGTTGCGCCCGAGCTGAAGGAAGAGCGGTGGCATCGGTTCATGGAAAAGGCCCAGGCGATTTCCGAGGCGAAACTTGCGGCCAAGGTGGGCAAGACCATCGACGTGATCGTGGACGAGGTCGACGCGGAGGCGGCGACCTGCCGGACCAAAGCCGATGCGCCGGAGATCGACGGTTGTCTTTTCATCGACGAAGGGTTCGAGGTTTTGACCCCCGGCCAGATCGTGACGGTCGAGGTGGACGAAGCCGGCGAATACGACCTTTGGGGCAGACTCGTCTGAACGCCCGCCCGGCGGTGCCAGTCCGCCAGCGACCCACCCACCTGCGCAATGGCCGGGAACCAAACTGTTTCCGAACGGACCAGCCGACGGGTCACAGTCTGGCCACATTCCATGGCCAGGCTCCCTCGCATGGTTGTTAAACTCATAGATTACCGGATCACATATACTCCCGTGCCGCGTGCGGCCTCCACCCGGATCAAGCTGGCTCTGGTGCGGTCGATGCGGGATTTGCCGCAGAAGGTCGCGCAGGATATCAGCCGGGACGCCTCGAACGTGCATCGGCTCTACCAGGCGAAGCGGTTCCGTGCGGACCAGCTTCCATCACAGCCCGGATGGTTCAACTTCACCGTGGTGCGTGACCCGGTGGCGCGGCTGCTGTCGGTCTATGACGGGCCGCTCCTGGAAACCGAGTTGGCGAAGTCGACCCTTCGCCGTCGTGGGTGGGCACCGCTGCCCAGTCGCCCGGACCCGGACTACTTTTTCGAGAATCTTGCGCGATACCGCGATGCCTCGCGCCTGTTGCGGGCCGAGACGACGCCGCAAGCGTTCTTCACCGGGTACGACTTGTCACGCTTCGACCAGGTGTATCGGGCGGAATCGCTCGACGACCTGTCGCGCGATCTGTCGGTGAAAACTGCGCAGATCATCCGGTTCCCGGTGAGCGAGGCGGCGCAAGACCGGCTCAAGCTGCATCAACTGGGTCCGCGGGCCCAGTCAGCGGTTCTGGCCGAAGTCGCCCCTGACATGGCGCTTTACGATCAGGTCATTGCACGACGGGTCGCCTGACGGCTGATTGTTTCCAAAACTGTGCCCAATTTCTGCCATAGGCGGTTATTAAACCTCCCCCTATGGTTACAGCAGTCCCAGAATATGAACTCGCCTATGTCGCAGTGCCGAAAGCGGCCTGCACGGCCGTGAAATCCATGATGCTCCAGCTACTGGACGCCGCATCCGATGCAGTCGATGCCGCCAACGTCCACCGGCATCTGCCGACCCGTCGGTTTCGCCGCCGCCGGTTTGCCGATTTCGCCGGGTTCTATCGGTTCACCGTTGTGCGCGACCCGGTCGAACGGCTCCTGTCAGTCTACGAGGTGCGCATGGCGAGCGAAGAGGGTTTGGTGCCAAACGAGGTCAAGACCAACCTCCCCCGCAACCCGGATCCGGATTTCTTCTTCCAGAACCTCGGGCTTTACATGCAGGCGGTTCCGGGGATCAAACGTGACGCTCTGCAAGAGCAGCTTTTCACCGGCGACAATCTCCGCAAATACGATGCGGTCTACACCACCGACGAAGTGGGCAAGCTGTGTCAGGATTTGAGTTACATGACGGGCAAACGGATCAACGCGCCCGACGATGAGCCCTCGTCCTTGTCGCTTGGCTGGAACGACCTGGCCCCCGAAACGCAGGCTGCACTGCGTGCGCATACTGAACCGGATTACCAGATGCTGGGCGACCTTTTCACGCCGCCTTGGGCGGACGAGGCTCTGCTCAGCGCGGGGTGAGTTTTTCCAGCCCTGCGCCATCTGCCCAAGTGCCGTGCAATTCGCCGTCCGGCATGATCACGTAGACCACCGGGTCACGTTGGCCCCAGTCCACCGTGACGACATCACCGTTGACCGGCCCTTTGCCGGAGTAGTTCTGGCTTCCCACCCGCCAATCCACCGAAACCATTCCGTTCGCCTCGACGATCTGGACCGTGCCGGAATACCCGGACCCGTCCGGATTGCGCCCCTGGGCATCATAGCTGCCGGAGATGTCGGCGAAGGCGGGCGTAGTGGCGATCAGGGTGGCGAAGGCGAGGCGGGGGATCATGGTGAAAACTCCTGTGGCAATAGGCCAAGCCTAGCAGGTGTCTGCCTAATCACCAAAGCTCAACATTCAGGCAGGTTCACCGCGATGCCGCCCTGGGAGGTTTCCTTGTAACGGTCGTCCATGTGCTGGCCGGTTTCCAGCATCGCCTGGATGCAGTTGTCGAGCGGCAGGATGTGCTCGCCGTCCGAGCGCAGGGCGAGCGAGGCGGCGGAGACCGCTTTGATCGCGCCCATGGCGTTGCGTTCGATACAGGGCACCTGCACCAACCCCTTGGCCGGGTCGCAGGTCATACCGAGGTGGTGTTCAAGCGCGATCTCGGCGGCGTTCTCGATCTGCGCGTTGGTGCCGCCAAGAGCAGCGCAGAGACCGGCGGCGGCCATGGCTGCAGCCGAGCCAACCTCGCCCTGACAGCCCACTTCAGCGCCGGAGATGGAGGCGTTTTCCTTGATCAACCCACCGATGACGGCCGCGGTCAGGACGAAATCGCGGCGGCTCTCTGGCGTGGCTTCGGGGAAATGGTCGGTGTAGTAGCGCAAGACAGCGGGCACGGTTCCGGCGGCGCCGTTGGTGGGCGCCGTGACGACGCGCCCCCCGGCGGCGTTCTCCTCGTTCACCGCCATCGCATAGGCCGAGAGCCAATCGTTCGCCACGTGCGGCGCGTTCCGGTTGGAGTATCGGCTGGCGGTCAGATCGTCGTGGAGCCGCTTTGCCCGGCGTTTGACGTTGAGGCCGCCCGGCAGAATACCGTCTTGGGAGAAGCCGCGATCAATCACCTCCATCATCCGGGTGATCAGCGCGTCGAGCCGGGCGTCGAGATCCTCGATGCCATGCGCCTCTTCGTTCACGCGCTTCATCTGGGCGATGGTCAGCCCGCTCTTGCGCCCCATGGCCAGCATCTCTTCCGCTGTGCCGAAAGGGTAGGGATAGCCGAGGCCGCGTTTTTCTGCGGCAATGGAGGCGGGTTTGTGGGTGAGTTCCTGTTCCGTCTGCACGAACCCGCCGCCGACCGAATAATAGGTCTCGGTCATATAAGGGTTTCCAGCAGTGTCGCGCGCGTTGAAGGTCAGCGCGTTGGCGTGCAAAGGCAGCGGCTTGCCGAAGTCGAAGGACAGATCGGTCTGCGGGTCAAAGTGCATGGGGTTGAGGCCGGGGGCTTCGATACGCTTGGTCTTGTCGAGTTTGGCGATGAGGCCGTCGGCCGCGTCCGGGTCCATGGTCGCGGGGCTTTCGCCCAAAAGGCCCAGCATCACGGCGCGATCCGTCTGGTGCCCTTTGCCGGTCCAGGCCAGCGAACCGTGCAAGGTGACGGTGAGGGCGGCGAGGTCGCCCGCCCCGGGAATACGGTCCTCGGTGCGCAGGGCTTCGAGAAACCGTTCGGCGGCGACCATCGGCCCCATGGTGTGGGACGACGAGGGGCCGATGCCCGGTTTGAAGATATCGAAGACAGATATGAACATGCTGGACCCCGTTGCGCTTGCGATCACGCTAACGGGGAATCGCGCGGGCGCCGTTCAAATGCGCGACACTCGGAGGCGGAATGGCGACATGGCGGCGCGGGGCGGGTCGCCCCGCGCACAGACCTGGCCCAGATACGACCGGTTGCGGGCGTCAGCGCAAGAAGCCTCAGGATTCCTGCAACGATCTCACCGTCAGATCACCTTCGTCCCGCGCTTTCATCGCGCGCGCTGCGGCGTGGCTGGCGGCCGCGGTGGTGAAGTAGGGGATCTTGTCATAAAGCGCGACCGAACGCATGGAGCGGCTGTCTTCGACCGCCTGCGCGCCTTCGGTGGTGTTCATCACCAGATGGACCAACCCGTCCTTCATCACGTCGACGATGGTCCGCCCGCCTTCGTAGGCCTTGCGCACCAACTCGGTCTCGATCCCGTTTTCGGTCAGGAAAGCAGCCGTGCCGGAGGTCGCCATAATGGTGAACCCCATATCCCGCAGGAGCGTGGCGGTTTCCACCATCTGCGGGGTCTTGTCGTCGTCCTTGATCGACAGAAACACGTTGCCGGATGTGGGGAGCATAGTGCCCGCCCCCATCTGGGCCTTGAGGAAGGCCCGCGCGAAGCTGGCGTCGGACCCCATGACCTCGCCGGTGGAGCGCATTTCCGGGCCGAGCAACGTGTCGACACCCGGGAAACGGGCAAAGGGCAGAACCGCCTCTTTCACCGCGAAACGGTCGATCAGCGGGTCGACCAGGTCGAAGTCGGCCAGTTTCGCCCCGGCCATCACCTGCGCCGCGATCGACGCGATGGGCGAGTTCACGGCCTTGGCCACGAAGGGCACCGTGCGCGAGGCGCGGGGATTCACTTCGATGAGGTAGATCTCGCCGTCCTTCACTGCGAATTGCACGTTCATCAAGCCGACGACGTGGAGCTCCTTGGCGAGCGCGACGGACTGGCGTTTGAGCTCGTCGATGATCTCGGCCGAAAGGCTGTAAGGCGGAAGCGAACAGGCGCTGTCACCGGAGTGCACGCCTGCCTCTTCGATGTGCTCCATGATACCCGCGACATGCACGTCGGTGCCGTCCGCAAGCGCGTCCACGTCCACCTCGACCGCGCCGGAGAGGTAGCTGTCGAGCAGAACCGGGCTATCGCCCGAGACCACCACCGCGTCGCGGATGTAGCGTTTGAGACCTTCCATGTCCCGCACGATTTCCATGGCGCGGCCACCGAGCACGTAAGACGGGCGGATCACCAGCGGGAAGCCGATCCCCATCGCGATCTCGACCGCTTCCGCATCCGAGTGCGCGATGCCGTTCTTCGGCTGCTTGAGACCGAGACGGTTCACAAGGTCCTGGAACCGCTCACGGTCCTCCGCGAGGTCGATGGCATCGGGCGAGGTGCCGAGGATCGGGATACCGGCGGCTTCCAGGTCGTTGGCGAGTTTCAGGGGCGTTTGCCCGCCGAACTGGACGATGACCCCGTGCAGGGTGCCCGCCTCCTGCTCCACACGCAGGATTTCCATTACGTGCTCGAACGTCAGCGGCTCGAAATACAGGCGGTCCGAGGTGTCGTAGTCGGTGGACACGGTTTCCGGGTTACAGTTGACCATAATGGTCTCGTACCCGGCGTCGGTGAGCGAGAAACAGGCATGACAGCAGCAGTAATCGAACTCGATCCCCTGCCCGATCCGGTTCGGACCGCCCCCGAGGATCACGACTTTCTTGCGCTCCGAGGGCCGCGCTTCACATTCCACGTCGCCCATCATCGGGGCTTCGTAGGTCGAATACATGTAGGGCGTCTGCGCTTCGAATTCGGCGGCGCAGGTGTCGATCCGTTTGAACACGGCGTTCACACCGAGGTTCTGACGCGCGCGGCGCACGTTGGCCTCGTCCCGGCCCGTGAGCTGCGCCAGACGCATGTCAGTGAAGCCCATCATCTTGAGCCTGCGAATGCCCTCTTCGGTCACCGGCAAGCCGTTCTTGCGAACCTCGTTCTCGGCCTCCACGATTTCGCGGATCCGGTCGAGAAACCACGGGTCAAAGGCCGTCGCGCCGATGATTTCGTCATTGGTCAGACCGTGGCGCATCGCCTGCGCGATGGTCCGCATCCGGTCCGGCGTGGCGACCGAGATCGCCTTGATGACGGCAGCCTTGTCGGGCGCGCCGTCGATTTCGACTTCGTCGAAGCCGGTGAGACCCGACTCCATGGACGCCAGCGCCTTTTGCAGCGACTCGTGGATCGTGCGCCCTATGGACATGACCTCGCCCACCGATTTCATGGCCGTGGTGAGGTGCGGCTCGGAGCCCGGGAATTTCTCGAAGGCGAATTTCGGGATCTTGGTCACGACGTAGTCGATGCTCGGCTCGAAAGAGGCCGGCGTGACCTTGGTGATGTCGTTGTCCAATTCGTCCAGCGTGTAGCCCACCGCGAGCTTGGCGGCGATCTTGGCAATCGGGAAACCGGTCGCCTTGGACGCCAGCGCGGAGGAGCGGGAGACGCGCGGGTTCATCTCGATCACGACCATGCGTCCGTTGTCCGGGTTCACGGCCCATTGGACGTTGGAGCCCCCGGTTTCCACACCGATCTCGCGCAGCACGTTAATGCTATGGGTGCGCATGATCTGGTATTCCTTGTCGGTGAGCGTCAGTGCCGGGGCGACCGTGATCGAGTCGCCCGTATGCACGCCCATCGGGTCCACGTTTTCAATGGCACAGACGATGATGGCATTGTCGGCCTTGTCGCGCACGACCTCCATCTCGAATTCCTTCCAACCCAGGAGGCTTTCGTCGACAAGGATCTGGTTCACCGGCGAGGCATCCATGCCGGAGCGGCAGTAGTGGATATATTCGTCCCGGTTATAGGCAACGCCGCCGCCGGTCCCGCCAAGCGTGAAGGCCGGGCGGATGATGGCGGGCAGGCCGATGCCCTCCAGCGCCTCAAGCGCGATGGAGACGCCCGCTTCCAGGTCGGTGGTGCCGTTTTCGCGCTTTGGCGCGGTGACGATGGTCGCGGCCGGATTTTCGATGCCGAGACGGTCCATGGCTTCGCGGAACAACTTGCGGTCTTCGGCCATCTCGATGGCCTCGCGCTTGGCGCCGATCAGCTCGACGTTGAATTTCGCGAGAACCCCCAGGTCGTCGAGCGCCAGCGCTGTGTTCAGGCCGGTTTGACCGCCCATGGTGGGCAACAATGCATCGGGACGCTCTTTCTCGATGATCTTGGCGACGATGTCGGGCGTGATCGGCTCGATATAGGTGGCATCGGCCAGATCTGGGTCGGTCATGATCGTCGCCGGATTGGAGTTGACGAGGATGACGCGGTAGCCCTCCTCGCGTAGCGCCTTACAGGCCTGGGCGCCGGAATAATCGAACTCACAGGCCTGTCCGATGATGATGGGTCCGGCCCCGATGATCATGATGGAATGGATATCGGTTCTTTTCGGCATCTTTCACCTCTGGCAGCGAGCTGTGTCAGCCGGGAATCCCGACCGTGCGCAAATTGTCGTGGGTTATAGACAAGGGGGACGCAGGAGCAAGGGGTCGCGGCATGAATTTAGCGCCGTCGTGCACTTCATCGTGCCGGAAATATCCTGGGAGGTCCGGGGGGCTAGCCCCCCGGTCGGTCGGATGGGCAAAAGCCCATCCGATACCGCTCTGGGTTCGCCTCGGCCCGCGCCACGAAGAGCGTGACTACGATCAGCGCGACAGGGACGCCGAAGTTCAGCCCGACCTGCACCCAGTCCCCTGCCCCGAACATGTTGAGCGCCAGATAGACTGGCATGGAAAAGGCGATGAAGGTCAGCGCGATCACCCGCCACGCCGTTTTGCGATCCATGAGTTCCAGCAGTCCCGGCAACATCACAAAGGGCAGGACGAGATAGTGGACCCAGCCCAGCGGGTTGGTGATCGTGGTCAGGAGCAGAACGGCAAGGAGCCGCAGCCAGATGCGCAGGCGCGAGGCGACATCCCGGCTCGTCCACCAGATCAGGACGAGACCCGCGGCGAGAACGGCGCGGGTGGTCCAGGTGATCCAGCCCGCTTCCATTACGACCTCCGGTGTCCCGATGACCCAGTCGGCGCGGCCCTGTGCAATCTCGCTGACTTGATAGAGGACCAATTCCAGACCCGTGTTAATCCGGCTGACCAATGTACGTTCTTCGATCTGGGCGAGTTTCTCCAGAAGTTCCGCGTGGAGCGGCCAACCTGCCAGGGCGACCGACAGCCCGCCCAGTGCAGCCCCGATCACGGCGAAGGCGCCCAGCGCTTTCCAGCGTTTCTCCATGATGAAGATCACGACCAGCAGCGCGGGCGAGAGTTTCACGGCGGCAACCAGGGCAAGCAACCCGCCCGACAGGATGTCCCGCCCATTGGCAAGCGCGAGGAAGGCGGCGAAGGTTACGGCGCTGACGATGATCTGCGGCTGGCCGAGGCCGAAAAGCATGTAGCCGGGGGCGGTGCCGACGAGGAACAGGAACGACAGCCCCGCCCAGACCACCGGCGTGGTTTGCACCGGGCGTATGAAACGCCAGCCAATCCAGACGAGCCAGATCGACGCGGCGATCATCGCCAGAAGCGTGGCGTTGAAAAAGGCGACCGAGGGCACGGCTGCCGCGATGGGGGCGAGAAGCACGGCCCAGATCGGCGGGTAGAGATAGGGCGTGAAATACCGGGGTTCGTCCCAGTTTTCCGCATCTCCCCAGGCCACCCATTGCGCGGGTGGCTCGACCAGGAACGGCACCGGCCCCGGCGCATAGATCAAGTGGGTCTGCCCGGCGGCCCATGACTTGGCCGCGAAATAAAGCGCGGTGGTGTCGAGTTTCCAGTTGTTCCAGTGGAGAATGGTGAGCGCCGCTACCCACAGAAGGGCGATCAAAACGGCGGTCAAGCTCTCTCGCGTCATGGATACAGATACTCGCGGGTCAGGGGGACGTCCTTGGGCTTATGTGCCACTTGGATCTGGAAGATCACAAGACCCAACTCGTCAAAGGACATCTCGGAGGCGATGAGGTAGTAGCGGAACATCCGCACGAAACGCTCGTCGAACATCTCGCGGACCCGGTGGAGATTGGCTTCGAACTTCGCCTGCCAGGCCCGCATGGTCTGGGCGTAATGGTCGCGCCAGATCTCGATATCGGTGGGTAGGACGCCAACCTTTTCGACTTCTTCCATCACTTCGGACAGCGCGGGGATATAACCGCCCGGGAAGATATACTTGTGGATGAAGGGCGAGGTCTGGCCGGGGGGCGTGGTGCGCCCGATGGTATGGACCAATCCGATACCGCCGGGGGCAAGGCAGCGGTCGATCCGGGACCAGAAGGTAGCATATTGCGGCTGGCCCACATGCTCCATCATGCCGACGACGACGATGCGGTCGAAGGTTTCGTCCAGATGGCGATAATCCTTCAAGCGAAAGTCCACCTTGTCCGCGACCCCCGCCTCTTCGGCACGTTTGCGGGCGGTGTCGAGTTGTTCTTCGGACAGGGTAACGCCCACGACCTGCGCGCCGAATTCCTTGGCGAGAAAGATCGACAGCCCGCCCCAGCCGGACCCGATATCGAGCACGCGCATGCCCGGCTCGATCCGAAGCTTCTGGCCGATATGGCGCATCTTTGCGATCTGGGCGGCCTCGATATCCATGCCGTCCTCGGCAAAGTAGCCGCAGGTGTATTGCATGTTCTTGTCGAGAAAGAGCTCGTAGAGCTCGGTCGGCAGGTCGTAGTGCGCTTCGACGTTTTTCCTGGCGATGCTGAGTGGGTTGTGCTGTGCGATCCGGCGCAGGCCCTTGCGCGCACCATATGCTGCCGCCGAGAACCGGCCGACGCCATTTTGGCGGACGTTCCGCGAGATGAGACGAAGAAAGCCCGACAGGTCGTCACCTTCGATGGTGAGGCCGCCCTCCATATACCCCTCGCCCAGGGCCAGTTCCGGGTTACGCATCAGGCAGCGCATGAGACCGGGGTCGGTGAAATGTGCGTGCACAAGCTCACCCGACCCGTCGCCGTAGCTTACGGTTCGGCCATCGGGCCATGTCACTCGCAGATTGCCGTCCGTCACCAGCCGCGCGACCATGCGCGACAACATCGCCGTAATCATGTCCATTTCCGTCCCGGTTTTCGCTCACCTTAAACGCGAGCCAGCGGGCGGGGAAAGCCGAAACCTATTCCGCGGCAGCGGCGAAATCGAGGTGCTTTTTCTCGTCGCCGTCGTAGAGGTAGTCCCGCGTGATCGGCGCGGCGGCGAGCTGTTTGCCGATCTGGACTTGGTAGACGACGAGATTGCCAACCGCGAAAGAAGCTTCCATGCTGAGCAGGTAATAGCGCCACATCCGCACGAACCGCTTGTCAAAGAGCTTTTCCGCCTCGTCCGCGCGGGCCATGAAGCGGTCATGCCATGCGCCAAGGGTCTTGGCGTAATGGATGCGCAGCACTTCTATGTCCTGCGGCACAAGACGCAGATCGTCTATGGGCGCGTGCATCTCCGACAATGCCGGCGCGTAGCCGCCGGGGAAGATATACTTGGACATCCACGGGTCCGAGTAGTTCGGGCCGCCAATATGGCCGATGGTATGGATCAGCGCCAGACCATCGTCGGCGAGCAGCTCTTTCACCTTGGCGAAATACTCGCGGTAATGTGGCTGGCCAACGTGTTCGAACATGCCGACCGAGACGATCCGATCGAAGGTTTCCGTCACGTTGCGATAGTCCATCAGGCGAAAGTCGACCCGGTCCGCCAGACCCTCGTCCCTGGCGCGCTGCACCGCGACCTGGTGCTGTTCCTTGGAGAGCGTCACGCCGACCACGTGGGCCCCGTAGTCGCGGGCGAGTGTAAGAGCCATCCCGCCCCAGCCACAGCCGATGTCGAGCACCGTCATGCCCGGCTCGATACGCAGTTTCCTTGCGATGTGGTGTTTCTTGGCGTCCTGCGCTTCGTCCAATGTCATGTCGTCCGACGGCCAGTAGGCGCAGGAATATTGCCGGTCGCGGTCGAGGAAGAGATCGTAAAGCGCGCCCGACAGATCGTAGTGATGCGAGACGTTGGACTTCGCGCGCAGGAGATTGTTGGCCTGTTCCAGCCGCTTGCCCACGCGCTTCATCCAGTCGAAGGGGCGTTGCGACCAGTGATACTCGACGGACTTGATCGCCGGAATGCCGATCTTGAAAAAACCGCGCAGATCGTCGATCTCGGCCTTTCCGTCCATATACGCCTCGCCCACAGCCAATTCGGGGCTGATGACGAGCCTTCGAATGACATTCTTGTCCTTGATCTTCACCGCGATCTCGGGCTGACCCCGACCATAGGTCCGGACCTTTCCGTCAGGCAATGTCAGATGAAGTGTGCCGTCGCGAAAATAATGTTTCAGCGTTTGGTCAAGCAGTGCAGTCCACATGTTCAGGCTCCCTTAAAGGGCCGGTCACCCCCGGCCCTGAATCTGCGCCCGATCGTCTTGCCTTTGTCGTTCCTTGGTGGTCCCTGCCCAGGGACCTGCCCCTTGCTAGTGATACGTTGGGCACTTTCCTACGGTCTGTAAAGATAGACACGCGCACAAAAGTTCCCGTTTTCGGTGCATTTTTGTGTCTCCACTTGACTTCGCGGCCCCGGCAAGGTGTATCGGCGCGGACTGAAACACCCCTCGAAAGGGAGCCTTATGCACGCCTATCGCAGCCATACTTGCGCCGATCTGACGAAAGAAAACGTGGGCGATACCGTCCGCCTGTCCGGCTGGGTTCACCGCGTGCGCGACCACGGCGGCGTTCTTTTCATTGACCTGCGCGACCACTACGGCGTGACCCAAATCCTCGCCGACGAGGACAGCCCGGTCTTTGCCGAGGTCGAGAAGCTGCGCTCGGAGTTCTGTATCCGCATCGACGGCAAGGTTCTGGCGCGTGCCGACAGCTTGGTGAACCCGAAGCTGCCGACCGGAGAAATAGAGGTGTTCATCCAGGACATGGAGGTGCTTGGGGCATCGGAAGAGCTTCCGCTCATGGTCTTTGGTGACCAAGAATACCCGGAAGAAACCCGCCTGCGCTATCGCTACCTCGACCTGCGCCGCGAAGAGATGCAGTCGAACATCACGCTACGCTCGGACGTCATCGCAAGCATGCGCAAGCGGATGTGGGATCAGGGCTTTCGCGAGTACCAGACGCCCATCATCACGGCCTCCAGCCCCGAAGGCGCGCGCGACTTCCTCGTGCCCTCGCGTCTGCACCCCGGCCGGTTCTATGCGCTGCCGCAGGCCCCGCAGCTTTTCAAACAGCTCATCATGGTGTCGGGCTTCGACAAGTATTTCCAGATCGCGCCCTGTTTCCGCGACGAAGACCCTCGCGCCGACCGCTCGCCGACGGACTTCTACCAGCTCGACATGGAGATGAGCTTTGTCGAGCAGCAGGACATCTTCGACACGATCCAGCCGGTCGTTCAGGGTGTGTTCGAGGAGTTCGGCGGCGGTCGTAAGGTCGACACCGAGTGGGAGCAGATTTCCTACAAGGACTCGGCGCTGTGGTATGGCACCGACAAGCCGGACCTGCGCAACCCGATCAAGATGCAGGTGGTGAGCGAACATTTCCGTGGCTCGGGTTTCGCGATTTTCGCGAAGCTTCTGGAGCAGGATGGCACCGAGATTCGCGCGATCCCCGCCCCCACGGGCGGCAGCCGCAAGTTCTGCGACCGGATGAACAAATTTGCCCAGCAGGAAGGTCTGCCGGGCATGGGGTATATCTTCTGGCGGAGCAAGGAAACCGCCGAAGAAGAACGCAAAATGGTACAAGCGATCCGGGCAAAGCACTTTGGCAACGAACCATCGGCAGCTGCCGAACTGATCCGTTCCTGGGCTCTCGAGGCGGAAGCGAAGAAGTATGCCGATCAAGTTGCCCAATATCTTCAAGATGGTGAAACTGACCGTGCAAAGCTTCTTTTCGAAGGTTACTTCGGAGACTTCGAAGCCGCGGGCCCCCTCGCCAAGAACATCGGCCCGGAGCGCACGGAAGCGATCCGGCAGCAGCTTGGTCTTGGTGTCGGCGACGCCGCGTTTTTCCTCGGAGGCAAACCCGACCAGTTCGAACGTGTGGCGGGCCGCGCGCGCGATGTGATCGGCGAAGAGCTTGGCCTCACTGACACCGACCGCTTCGCCTTTGCGTGGATCGTGGATTTCCCGATGTACGAAGCGGACGAGGACACGGGCGATATCGATTTCTCGCACAACCCGTTCTCCATGCCGCAGAACCTCGAAGACCTGGACGGCAACCCGCTCGACGTTCTCGGGTTCCAATACGACCTCGCCTGCAACGGCTACGAGCTGATTTCCGGCGCGATCCGGAACCACAAGCGCGAGGTGATGTTCAAGGTGTTCGAGAAGGCGGGCTACGGCGCGGAAGAAGTGGAGAAGCGCTTCGGCGGTCTGGCGCGGGCCTTCCAATACGGCGCCCCGCCGCACGGTGGCTGCGCGGCAGGCATCGACCGGATCGTCATGCTCCTGGCCGATGAGTCGAATATCCGCGAAGTGATGATGTTCCCGATGAACCAGCGGGCCGAAGACCTGATGATGGGTGCCCCGTCCGAGCCGGCCAACGAGCAGCTGCGAGAATTGTCGCTGCGCGTGATCGACCAGTCGAAGGACTAAGCCCGGCTGCCAGCCGAAACGAAAAACGCCCGCTCAATCGAGCGGGCGTTCTTGATTGAAGTGCACCTTTTAGACCTCAATCTTCGAGATGGTCCTCTCTTTTCTTCTGGACCAGCCCGAGTTCCTTTTCCTTGCGCTTCTGGAAGCGCTCGCTATAGGCATCGTTTTCCTCTTCGCCGACGACCTTCCTGGCGCGGGTGAAGACCTCGTTTTCTTCCTCTTCCATATGGTGTTCGTAGTCGCGCTTGAGCGTCTTGAACCGGGTGAGCCAGCCCGGGGATGACATGTCCATGTCGTTCAGCTCTTCGACGATCTCGTCCAACGCGTGGTGCTCGGCGACCGAGTGGCGGGCAGTGTCTTGCCCCCAGGTCTCTTGCATCAGGACCGCGTAGAATTCTTCTTCCTCGGCGGCGGAATGGCTTTTAATGTCGCAGTAGAACGCATTCCACGCTTCGCGACGTTCCGGGCTGCCGCCTTCGGTGTTGACGATGGTGGCGAGCAGGTCGCGGTGTTTTTCGTGGTCCGCGGTGATGGCGTCATAGATGGAGGGCATGGCTCATCCTTTCGAATTGGCTTCCGTCTGATAACGCGCGCGGGACGTCGGGGTTCCACAACGAGAAAACGGCGCCCTCCGGGATGGAGCGCGCCGTTTCGAATTCCGGGTCGGTCAGGTCAGGTCGGGAGGTGTTTGTCCTGCGCTTCGATCCGGGATTTGGTGTCATCCGTGATGTGTTCGACATTGCCGGTCACGGTGAGGACAACCGAAAGGGCGAGGAGCACCATGCCAGCCAGCAGGACGACCCAGTCGATCACTGCGTTCCCTTCCTCGTCGCTCATGAAGCGTTCGAAAATCTGCTGCATTTCAAAACTCCTAAACTGCCTTCCTCGACGGCTTGAGTGTGAGCCTGCCTGCCAATTTGGGCAGAACTGGGGAAAGAGCGGGCCGCGCTTGGTGCGAATTGAGGGATTTACAGGGACAAGCCGCGCCCCTAACCGTTGGGGCGATTGGGTTTGTCGGAAAGACGAGGTGGGGATGGCGGATGAACGAGCCTTGGGTCGCGATGTGCCCGGATGGGTGCCACCGGCACGGCCGGACAGGATCGAGCTGACCGGGCGGTTTGCACATCTGGAACCGCTCGTGGCTGAACGTCATGCGGCAGAGCTGTTTCGCAGCTTTGACGGGCATGACGCCGTATGGGATTACATGCCGGTCGGCCCGTTTTCGTCGGCGGCGACGTTTCACCGCTGGATGAAAGACGCTGTTACCGCACCCGACCGGGTGTTCTTCGCGATCAAGAACCTCGACACAGGTCGGATCGAGGGGTTCTGCGCCCTGCTCAACATCGCGCCCGCATCCGGGTCTATCGAGGTCGGTTTCATCGCCTTTTCGCCCGCGCTCCAGAAGACCCGCGCGGCGACCGAAGCCATGTATCTCCTTATGAAATGGGCGTTCGAGGCGGGATATCGGCGGTATGAATGGAAGTGCAACGCGCTGAACCGCGCGTCGCGCCGCGCCGCACAGCGGTTCGGGTTCAGCTACGAGGGCGTGTTTCGCCAGCATATGGTCGTGAAAGGACGCAACCGTGACACGGCCTGGTTCGCCGCGATCGACAGCGAGTGGCCAGGGCTGAAAGAGGCGTTTGGCGCGTGGTTGTCGGACGCGAATTTCGACGCGGACGGGCGCCAACGCGAGCGGTTGGGTGACTTGACGTCCCTGGTTAGGGTCAACGCCGATCCAGCACTGCGCGGGTGCTAGGCCGCGGCGGTTTTCAGACGCTGTGACAGGAGCGCCGACACCAGATCGACGGCGGACCTTCCGCCTGTGGCCAGAGCATCGCAGGCGGCGCCGAGTTCCGCGTCATGGGCCGACGCTGCGACCCCTTGGAGAAAGTGGACCAAGAACCCGAACTCGCCGCTGCGTTTGGCTTCGGTGAGAAGGTCTGCAGCGTTCAGCAGATCATCGGCCAAGGCGACCGTATCGGGCAAGATGACATCGCTCGCGACAGGGCGAAGACCCTTGGGGCGGGCGTCGGAGGGAAGCGCCGCGAGCACCTCATGCTGGAAGGTTGCAAGGCTTTCCACCGGCTTCAGCAAGAAGCCGTCGGCCCCGGCTGCCATCGCCTCCCCCTCGGCCTGATCGTCGCCGGACAGACCGAAGATGACTGGCCTGTCGGCGTCAACGGCTGACAACTCCGAAATCAACTCGGCCCCCGACCCATCGGGCAAGCCCATATCCACGATGACCACCGAAGGGCGATAGACCTGCAAGTGACGATGTGCGCTTTCGAGCCGATCCGCCCGCCGGATACGGGCTCCGGATTTGAGACAGAGCAATCGGATCGCCTCGGACGCAAAGCGGCTGTCTTCGACCACGAGAACGGTCAATCCGGCCAAGGGGCGGTCCGGGCTGGGCTTGGGCGGAACGGGAATCAGATCATGCATGATGTGCTCTCCTTCGTCGCAATCACCGAACCACGGAATTGGTGAACGCGGCGTTAACGATGCGTGGCTTTGCCCGGTCTGCGGCAAATTTTCCCGACCCTTGCGTGGTCCGGGAGCCTTGGGCATAAGCAGGGCTGACCTTTGAGGGAGTGAGAGATGATCGGACGCCTGAACCACGTAGCCATCGCCGTGCCGGATCTTGAGGCCGCCGCTGCGCAGTACAGAAACACGCTGGGCGCCACGGTGCGCGATCCGCAGGACGAGCCGGATCACGGTGTGACCGTCGTGTTCATCGAGCTTCCGAATACCAAGATCGAACTGCTCTACCCGCTTGGCGAAGACAGCCCGATCCAGGGTTTCCTCGACAAGAACCCATCGGGCGGCATTCACCACATGTGTTACGAGGTTGACGACATCATCGCGGCCCGAGACAAGCTGAAGACCGATGGCGCACGCGTGCTCGGCACCGGCGAGCCGAAGATCGGGGCCCACGGCAAGCCAGTCCTGTTCCTCCATCCGAAAGACTTCAACGGCTGCCTAATCGAGTTGGAGCAGGTCTGATGTCCATTACCGGCGGTGCCGTTCTTTTCGTCGTGGTCTGGTTCATGACCATGTTCATCGTACTCCCCATCACACTGCGCACGCAGGGCGAGGACGGCGACGTTGTGCCGGGCACGCACGAAGGCGCGCCGTCGAACTTCAAGCTCGGGCGCACAATGTTGATTACGACGCTCGTGACCCTGCCGCTCTGGGGGATCATCGTCGCGATCATCCTGTCCGGTGCGATTACCGTCGATATGCTGGACTGGAACGGCTACCTGGGCGAGCGCACGCCGAACTAGGGCGTAGCCCCATAAACCAGTGATTCAGGCTCTTGGCGGAACGCTTTAGGTCGCAAGGCGGCTCGCCAGGGCGTCGACAAGCGTGTCGGCCCCATGTTTCAACGGGTCCGACAGCGCATCGCCCAATGACACCATGAGAACCACGCCCAGCACGGCCGAATGGATTGCCATTGCTTCGGCGCGCGGGTCCGGGGCGTCCAGATGGGCCGCCAGATCTCCATAAAGCTGGTCGGTGACCGGATGCACGTCGTCGACGACCGGATCGGGCGCCCGTGCGGGAGTTGCCCGGCGGGTGACCTGGGGGACAAGATACATCATTCGAAACCGGGAGAGGTCGTCTAGGTGAAACGCCGCGACAGCCCGCACGAAGGCGACGACGGCCTCGGCAGGGGAGGTTGCCGCCTCGATTGCGGAAGATGCAACCTGCGCTTCGGCGCGAAGCCACGGCAGATAGAGCGCCGCCAGGAGGTCTCGCTTCGTCGGATACCAATACAGAACCGCTTGTTTCGATTTACCCAGCTCGCGCGCGATTGCGTCGAAGGACAGCCCCTCGGGGCCATCGTCGGCAAGAATGTCTCGTGCGATGGCGAGGATTTTCTCGCTGGTCTTGGGTTTGCTCATGTTTCGCCGCCTTGACTGACTTACCATTGGTAGGCTAAACAACTTACCAGCGGTAAGCAAACGGAAGACGCCTTACCTGCTCTTTTTCGCGGAGATGCCCATGACCACCTTCGATCTCGCTGACCCAGTCCTGAGAACCTATGCCATTGCCGCCGCTGTGATGGTGTTGAAAGTAATGGGCCAAGGGTGGATGACCGTCGCGCGGATGATGAAATCCGGGCGCGGGCTTGTGAACCCCGAAGACCTGATTGCCGGACCGCTGAACCGGACGCCGGACGCGGGCCAGTTGGACATCGACGACTATGTCGACCGATCACGCCGGATGCACCGCAACGATCTGGAAAACATCCCCGCCTTCTGGATGGCGGGGCTGCTGTTCGTCTTGTCGGCCCCCGCGCTCTGGCTGGCGCAGGTGCTTCTTTATGGTTTTGTAGCCGCGCGGGCCGCGCACTTTGTCGCGTATCTGACGAAGCAGCGCCACGAGGTTCGGGCCGCGTTTTACACCATCGGATCCCTGATCGTGATCTACATGGCGCTGCATGTTCTATGGGACGTTCTGACCTGACGCCACTCAGGCTCGCGCGGTGCCTGTGACCCGGTGATACATGTGCGTGAACGTGGCCGCTCCGATCACGGGGATGATGAGACCGACGAGCGGGATGGTCAGGGGCACCGCCATGAGAGTGCCGGCGACCCAGGCCTGGGTGCCGAATTTCTTTCTCAGCCTGTTTGCGCCTTGCAACCCTTCGCGCCGGATGGCGGCGAGGTGGAAGTATTCGCGGCCAAGCAGGTAGCCGTTCACCATCCAGAAGAGAATCGGCGCGAGCGGGCCGATGAACAGCGCAAGAATCAGGGCGATTATGTTGACCGCGATCGTGACCGCGATCAGCCCCGCCGCGTCGCGAAGCCCATCGAGGATCGACACGTCTCCGGCGGGCGTCAGGTTGGGGTAGTGCTTTTGCTCCACCGCGTCGGCCACTTCGTCCAGAAAGATGCCCTGAAACGCGATGGCGACCGGCACCATTAGAAAAGGCGAGAGCACCATCATGATGCCGACGATGGCCCAGCTTGCCAGCGAGTCGAGCCAGTTTACTTCGCCAATCCATGGAAGGCTCATCGTGTCGGGAAGGAACACGCCGATCAGCACGACGAGGGCGATGGTGATCGCGGCGAGCAGCGCAATGGTCAGGCCGACCCCGAGCAGAAGCACCTTGCGGAAGCGGCGGTCGCCAAGTTGACCGAGGGCTTTGAAGAAATCGTCGAGGATCATGCGCTTACCCATTTCACTTTGGTGGAGAGGTCGGGACGCGGACGTTCCGGCGGCGCGGCGGTCTCGGTCCCGATGTGAATGAAGCCCGCGACGCTTTCGTGATCTTCAAGTCCTAGCTCGTCCTTGATGAAGGCCGGGTCATGGCTGGGCCAGCCGGTCAGCCAGTTCGCACCCCAACCGGCGGCCAGCGCGGCATTGAGAAGCGACAGGCAGACGGCACCCGCGGAATAGACCTGTTCGATGTGGGGGACCTTTTCGCTCTCGACCGGCGACAGAACGACAGCGACCGCGAGGTCGGCGTCCGCGAATTGGCGTCGCGATTTCTCGATCTTTTCCGGGTCGATACCGAGCTTCGCCCCGCAGGGTTCGACGCAATCCGCCAAGCGTGTGAGCGCGGGCTTTTCCAAGACGATGAAACGCCACGGCTCCAGCTTGCCGTGATCCGGTGTGCGCGCGGCGGCGGTGAGAATGGTCATCAATTCGTCCTGCCCCGGCACCGGACCGGTGAGCGTCTTGGCGGGGCGCGAGCGGCGCGTCAACAGAAAATCGAGCGCGGCCTGGTTTTTCTCGGGCATATGTCCTCCTGTCCGTTGCGTTGCATGTCGGCACTTACACCGGCAAGGTCAAGCTTTTGAAACAGATTGCATGGATGGGAGGGATCGGCGAAGAGAGGCCATGAAGAAAGGTGAGCTGTCCCATCTGGCCCGACCGGGTCGCGAGATCGCCGTGCGGGTGACGCCGAAAGCCGCGCGCAATGCCGTGGTGGAGGGCGCCGAGGGGCTACGCATCAACGTGACGACCGTGCCGGAGGACGGCAAGGCGAACAAGGCGGTGATCAAGCTGCTGTCAAGCGCGCTTGGCGTGCCCAAAAGTTCCCTGACACTGGTGCGCGGGGCGACTAGCCGGGACAAGGTGTTTCGGGTCGATCCGTGACCCCTACTCCCCTTCACCCTCTTCAACCGGGCGCAGCCGATAGACACCTTCGGGCAGATCGAGCGCCGCCGCGAGATCCCGCAACTGCGGCATGGAGAGCGTTATCACGTGAACCCGATCGGTCTGGGGATCGAGTTGTTCGATGGTCACGCAGTCCTCGAACGCGTTGATGGTGATGTCTTCTTGAAGATAAGACGCCCCCTCGTCGCCCTCATCCACAAGGGTAACGACGGTGGCCTCAAAGTCGTGTTCGATGGTAAACATAGGCCCAGCTTAGACGAGCAGGCTGCGGATGAAAGGCCAATTTGACCTCTATCAAGGACGAAAGGGGAATCGCTCACCATGATCGGCTGCGGAGGTAATTCTTATGAAAGACAATTACGACCGCCCGCGCACACCTGACGCCATGGAGCGCATGGCCGAGACCCTTGGCCTGAATATCGAAGCCGAATACGACGCCAACATCGTGTCCCGCCGTCAGCTGGACCGCGCGGTGGAGCGCTGCCACCTCTGCGCCGATCCCGATGGATGTGATATCTGGCTAGAAGATCATGCCGGTGGGGCCAGGGAAGCGCCCGCACTTTGTCCGAACAAGGCACTTTTCGATCATATGCGGGATGGCTGGTAGCACAGGGCATTCCGCACGCCAGTCAGCCTTCGCTTGATTGCCTGCGCGGCACTCGGTAATTCGGCGGCATGGCCAAGCTTTACTATCACTACTCTACCATGAACGCGGGCAAGTCGACGCTGCTTTTGCAGGCGTCCTACAACTACCGCGAACGGGGTATGGACACGTATCAGCTTACCTTCGCATTCGACGACCGCGCGGGGGCGGGCAACATTGGTTCGCGCATCGGGATCAACAGCGAGGCAGATACCTTCGCGCCTGGTGAAGACCTGTTTGAGAAGATCAAGGTGCGGCTGGCGGTCAAGGAAGTGGCTTGCGTCTTTCTGGATGAGGCCCAGTTCCTGGAGCCGGAACAGGTCTGGCAACTGGCCCGCGCGGTGGACGACCTGGGCGTGCCGATCATGGCCTACGGCTTGCGGGTGGATTTTCAGGGCAACCTGTTTCCCGGATCGGCCACGCTTTTGGCCCTGGCGGATGAGATGCGGGAGGTGCGCACGATCTGCCACTGCGGGAAAAAAGCGACCATGGTCGTTCGGCAGGATGCGACGGGCAAGGTTCTTCTGGACGGCGATCAGGTGGTGATCGGCGGAAACGAAGCTTACGTCAGCCTGTGTCGACGCCATTGGCGTGAAGCGGTAGGTGATCGTGAACCCGATCGGGCTGGTTAGGCGCATCCTGGGATTGGGCGCGATGGGCGCCATCGGGCTGGTTAGGCGCATCTTGGGATTGGGCGCGATGGGCGCCATCGGGCTGGTCGGTGCGAAAAGCTGGCTGGACGAGGGGCGCGCGAACCTGCGGTTGGATTATGAACGCGAGCTGTCAGCCTTCTACGCGGATGCCGCCGCGTCAGCCTGTATCGGGCGAGAGGCGGTCATCGACACCGCCATGCGGCAAGGGTGGCGGGTGACGGAGGTTCCGCAAACCTGCCCTGCGATGGGGCTCATGCGCTTGGTGCCGGACGAGCCTGCACCCTGGCGCCCCGGCCCGGATGGCTTTCTGATCGGGTTCGACGGGAAAGGCTGTTGGGTCGATGTGCCAGAAAATTGTAAGTGATCCATAACCTGATCCAGCCTCGTAGAAGGTTGATGTTACGCATTCTCCTCACGGTTCTCCTCATGGCACCCCTGCCCGCCGCCGCCCAAACGCTCGAAGATTTCTCCGGGTCTCCCTCAGAACGATGGGAGTATTTCTCTGATCAGGTGATGGGCGGCGTCTCCGAAGGACAGGTTACGGTCGACAACGACGGCCTGCGTTTGACCGGCTCCGTCTCGACCGCGAACAACGGCGGGTTCATTCAAGCGCGGCTCAAGACCGGGTTGCCGAGCGGAACAGAGGCGCTGCGGCTCCGCGTGAAGGGTAACGGTGAACGCTACTACGTTCATCTGCGCACCAAGGGAACGATGCTGCCCTGGCGGTTTTACCAGGCCGGGTTCGATACGAACGGCACCTGGCAGGAGGTCGTGCTGCCGCTGTCGAAATTCACGGCGGAAGGTGGCCAACGCGGCGGGCTGACCGCGGAGCGGGTAAAATCCGTCGCCGTCGTGGCCTATGGCGCCGACTACACGGCGGACGTGGCGGTGACGCAGATCAGCACGGAGTGATCCCTAGACCGGATTCGGCAGCGGGTCTCCATCGAGAAAGGCGCGCACGTTTTCGGCAGCCATCAGGCCCATCTCTGTCCTTACCTCCAGCGTCGCGGTGCCCAGATGGGGCAGCAGCGTGACATTCTGCATCGCCTTCAGAGCCTCCGGGACCTCCGGCTCGTTCTCGTAAACGTCGAGACCAGCGCCCGCGAATTTTCCAGCTTCCAGGGCCGCAATCAGGGCCCCTTCGTCCACGATTTCGCCCCGCGCGATGTTCACGAAGATGGCATGGGCTTGCATCGCGGCGAAGGTGTCGGCGTCGACAATGTGGCGCGTCTCGGCCCCACCGGGAAGTGCCACGACGACGAAATCCGACTGCGCGGCCACCGCTTTGACGCTGTCCAACTGCGTGGATGGGAAGTCGAGTGTCTTGGGCGAGCGGTTGTAGAACACCACGTCCATCCCGAACCCATGATGGCAGCGGCGCGCGATCGCTTGACCGATCCGGCCCATTCCGATCACGCCCAGCGTCTTGCCGGAAACATGCTGGCCGAGGAACTGCATCGGGTGCCAACCCTGCCAATCGCCTGCCCGGACCAGCCGCTCGCCCTCGCCCGCGCGTCGTGCGGTCATCAGGATGAGCGTGAGGGCGATATCAGCCGTGGCATCGGTGACCGCGCCCGGCGTATTGGTCACGGTAATGCCCTTGGCCCGCGCCGCAGCAACGTCGATATGGTTGAAGCCGACGCCGAAGTTGGCGAGGAGCCTGGCGCGGGGGCTGCCCGCCGCGTCGAAAACCTCCGCCGAGTAGAGATCGCCCAAGGTGGGAAGCACCGCGTCGTAGTCGGTGAGCGAGGCGACCATTTCGTCAAAGCTCATCGGCGCCGTGTCCTCGCGCTGCGTGACTTCATGGTCGGACAGGTGGTTGAACACCGCGTCGGGCAGCGGGCGGGTGACGAGCACCTTTGCCATCAGTAAAGCCGCCCGCCGTCAGGGACGGATTTGTCCGGCGTGATCAGCACGACCTCGCCGTCCTCGTCAGGCACGCCGAGCACGAGAATTTCGGACATGAACTTGCCGATCTGGCGGGGCGGAAAGTTGGTCACGGCCATGACCTCTTTCCCCACGACTGTCTCGGGCGTGTAGTGCCTGGTGATCTGGGCGGAGGACTTTTTCACGCCCATGTCACCGCCAAAATCGACCCAGAGCTTGATCGCCGGTTTGCGGGCTTCGGGGTAGTCTTCGGCTTGCACCACGGTGCCTTTGCGGACCTCGACCTTGAGGAAATCGTCGAAGCTGATCTCGGTCATTCCCCCAACTCCTGATCGCGCTTGATGGCCGCGTCGACCGCGCGTTTCAGAAGCGGTGAAAAGCCGTCTTCTTCGTTCATCAGAACCTCCAGCGCGGCCTGGGTTACGCCATTGGGCGAGGTGACATTGACGCGAAGCTGGCCGGGGTCTTCGTCAGCGTTCTCCGCCAGATACCCAGCGCCCGCGACGGTGGCCTTGGCGAGTTGCAGGGCCAGCTCCGGGGCGAGGCCATTGGCTTCGCCGGCGGCCGCCATGGTTTCGATCAGGTGGAAGGTATAGGCAGGCCCGCAGCCGGAGACCGCCGTGACCGCGCCCATCTGTGCCTCGGTCTGAAGCCGGACGACCTGACCCACGGCCGTGAGCAGCGCTTCGGCGAGATCGGCGTGATCGGCGGAGGCCGCGCCATTCCCGATGATCGCGGTGACGCCCCGACCCACGGCCGCAGGCGTGTTGGGCATGGCACGCACGATGGGTGTCTGATCGCCCAGCATGCCCTCGTAAGTGGCGAGCGTGATCCCGGCGGCGACCGAGATGAAAAGCGTCGGCCCGTTGCCCATGGCTTTCAGCGTCGGCAGGGCGTCGGCCATCATCTGCGGCTTCACGGCGACCAGCACCACGGCAGGCGCGGCGGGCAGGTCTTCGTTCAGGTGAACACCGGTGGATTTGAGCCAGTCAGAGGGGTTCGGATCGGTGACCCAGACGCTGGACGGGGGCAACCCGCCGTCGAGCCAGCCCTTGAGCATCGCCGAACCCATCTTGCCGCACCCCAAGAGGGCGAGACCCTTCTCTTTCACCGTGTTCATATCCATAAGCGCCTCCGTTTTGCCGGGACGTTATGGGAGAGACTGGGGAGGTGCAACGGCGCGGGCCCAAAACGTCATCGGGGGGACCGAAGCCCCCCCGAAATGCCCGTATGAAACCTAAGTCAGATCAGGCGCGCCCATACGCCTCGGCCATTGCGACCTGCATGGCAGCTTCGACGCTTTGGTCACCCCAGTTTACCAACTGGAACGCCGGGTAGAACCGTTCGCAATTCCCCACGGCGGAGGAGATAAGCCGCCCGAGTTGCTCCGGTCCCGCCATCAAGCCGCCCGCCAAAACGAGGCCATAGCGGAAGACCATCAGACGCTGTTCGTACCAGTAGGTAAAGGCGCCGTCCCAGACCATGTCGTTGGTCGCGTTGAGTGCCTCGTAGAGTGCCGGAAGCTTTTCCTCCGGCGGCTCCATTTCGAAAGTGCAGATAAGCCGCAGGGTTTCGTCATAGGGGCTCCATGCGAGCGTGATCGAGTAGGTTCGCCACTGTCCCTCGACTGCCATTGCGATCTGATCGTCACCGACACGGTCAAAGTCCCAAGCGTGGTGCTGAGCCAATGTTTCCACGATGTCGATGGGATGCAGGTCCTCGGATTCGAGATAATGCTCGGTCGCCGCCATGCCGATGCCCCTTCTGCCCGGTTAACCCCGCGCGGATGCAGATACGCAAAGGGTTGTTGCCTGTACTGGGTGTGGCGTCTTTTGCGCCCCGTCCCTACAACATATCGTGTGATATTCATTGACTCCTGTAAAGGAGAAAGTGGAAAATCCTTGATTTCCCAGCGAATCGAGTCGGTTGAGGACTCGGGGCTTATACTTTTTCCGCTCGCGCCATGGTGGAATGCCGGCGGGATTGAATTCATGGGATGAATTCGAAGCGAAATCGTCGCGACGATTTCGCCCTCTTACGCCAAGCGCCCGCAGATCATGTCGGCAGCTTTCTCGGCAATCATAATGGTGGGCGACGCGGTATTTCCGGAGACAATGGTAGGCATGACCCCCGCGTCGACAACCCTAAGCCCGTCCAACCCGTGCACCTTGAGGTCCGGGCCGACCACGGCCATCGGGTCCGATCCCATCTTGGTCGTGCCCACGGGATGGAAAATCGTAGAGGCAATGTCGCCCACGCCGCGCAGAAGATCGTCGTCGGTGGCGCAGCCGGGTCCGGGCAGGAATTCCTCCGGCGCGTATTTCCGAAGCGCGGACATGGTCATCAACTGGCGCGCCTGTTGCACCGCTTTCACCGCGACCAGCTTGTCCCGCTCGGAAGTCAGGTAACCGAGACGAATGTCGGGCTGCTGGGCCGGGTCGGTGGATTGCAGGTGGCTGGTCCCACGGCTCTCGGGCCGGAGGTTGCAGACCGAGACGGTCACGCCGGGGAAGGGATGCAACGGGTCGCCGAGCTTGTCGGTGGTCAGCGGCTGGACATGGTATTCGAGATCGGGTGTCGCGACGCTCTCGTCAGACTTGGTGAAGATGCCGAGCTGCGAGGGCGCCATCGCCAAGGGGCCAGATCGTTTGAGCGCGTATTCAATGCCTATCCTGGCTTTGCCGAACAGGGAATTGGTCAGTTGGTTGAGCGTCTTCGCGCCCTGAACGCGGTAGGCCGTGCGAATTTGAAGGTGATCTTGCAGGTTCTTGCCAACGCCGGGTAACGCATGGGCCACGTCGATGCCGAATTGGGACAGAACTTCCGGGTCACCGATGCCAGACAGCTCCATGATCTTGGGGGAGTTGAGAGACCCGGCCGAGAGGATCACCTCGCGCGACACCCGCGCCTCTTGCGGCGTCCCATCGACTAACCAGCGCACGCCGACCGCGCGCTTGCCATCGAGGATCAGGCTCTCGACCAAGGCCCCCGTGACGACCTTGAGGTTCGCCCGGCCCTCGGCAGGTTTGAGGAACGCTTTCGCTGTCGACCAGCGCACGCCGTTGTTCTGGTTCACCTCGAAGAACCCGACGCCTTCGTTGGTTCCGTCGTTGAAATCCGGTGCGAAGGGAATGCCGAACTCGATTGCGGCCTGCTGCACCGCTTCGAGTATGTCCCAGGTCAGCCGCTGCTTTTGCACCTTCCACTCGCCGTCGGCCCCGTGCAGCGAGGTCTGGCCCGCATGGTGATCCTCGGACCGTTTGAAGTAGGGGAGCACCTCATCCCAACCCCACCCGGCATTGCCCATCTGGCGCCAGCCGTCGTAGTCCGCCGCCTGCCCGCGCATGTAGATCATGCCGTTGATCGAGGTGCAGCCGCCCAGAACCTTGCCCCGCGGGTAGGCGAGAGATCGTCCGTTCAGCCCCGGCTCCTCGGCGGTTTTCATCATCCAATCGGTGCGCGGATTGCCCATGCAGTAGAGATACCCGACCGGGATGTGGATCCATGGATAGGTGTCACGCCCGCCCGCTTCGAGCAAAAGGACGCGGCTCGTCGGGTCTTCGGACAACCGATTGGCCAGAACACAGCCCGCAGTCCCGCCGCCGACGATGATAAAGTCCCAATCACCCTGCCCCATAGCGCCCTCCATGTGTCTGACGATTAACTAGATATTTAGTCGTGGCATCTGATAGTCCGCAACAAACTGTCGCACATATTTTTAACGAGTAAATTGCGCCGATAAACAAGATGGAGTATCGCAGTTAGTTATGGGAAGGGAATTTCTTCGAAAGATTCTGATTGTTAGTGTGATGTCTGGTGGTTCGGGTCTTGTCGGACCATTCGGGACCTTCGAAGCCATGCCATTCATCACACGCCTTGCCTATTGGTCCGCGGTGATCGTCAGTATCGCGGTTGTCGCCAACCTGATGCTTTGGGCATGCGGCGTGTTTCGGCGCGGCGGTGCCAATCACCTGTTGATCCGGATCGTTATTGCAAGCCTACTGACCGGACCGGTCGGTGCAGCGCTGATCGTCGTGTTGGACGCGCTCGCCAATGGGGACCCCTTGTCGCTCGAACGCGTGGTCTTTCGGACCTCCTTCGTTGCGATCATCACGCTTGCGGTCTCGTTTTTCGAAGAATACCTGCGTCCGCGGTCCAATGCGCCGGAAACTCTGACGAGCCCGATCTACAACGCGTTTGCCAGCCTGACTCGCCTGGCCCATTCGACCGACGGCGCCGTCCCCCACGCCGCGTTGGAAGACCCGGTGGCCAAATCTCAGGACCCAAAACCCCGTCCGCTTTTCCTGCGCAACCTGAACACCAATGTCGATGATCGCCTGCTCTCGATTTCGACGCAGGACCATTACCTTGACGTGGTCACCGAGGCCGGAGAGACACGTATTCTCAAACGGATGTCGGACGCGATCGCCGAGCTTGAAGGGTATCCGGGACTGAAGATCCATCGGTCGCACTGGGTTGCATTGGACGCCGTCGAAGCCTTGGAGAAAGACGGGCGCAAATGTTTCGTGCGCCTCATCGACGGTCGCCGGCTTCCGGTAAGTCGTCCGAACATCCCTACCGTCACGTCGTCCCTTGAAGAGTGGTCCCAGGAGCCCACATCGGTGTGACACACGCCGGAGGCCCCATGATTCCCTATTCCATCCTCGACCTCGCCCCGATCCCCGAGGGATCGACCCCCGCCGACGCGCTCGCCAATGCGACCGATCTGGCCCAGCATGCCGAGGGTTGGGGGTATCACCGCTATTGGTTCGCAGAACACCATAACTCGACCGGCATCGCCTCTTCGGCGACCGCGATCCTGATCGGCCATGTGGCCAATGCGACGAAGACGCTGCGCGTCGGGTCGGGCGGTATCATGCTCCCGAACCATGCGCCGCTGATGGTCGCGGAACAGTTCGGGACGCTCGCCACGCTTTATGGCGACCGCATCGACCTTGGCGTGGGCCGCGCGCCGGGCACCGACATGGCGACCGCACGGGCGCTGCGCCGGATCATGTCCCAGGCGGATACCTTTCCGGATGATGTGGTCGAATTGATCGACTTCCTCCAGGAGCCGCAACCGGGCCAGCGGATCAAGGCGATACCGGGTGCGGGCACCAACGTGCCGGTCTACATGCTGGGCTCGTCGCTTTTCGGCGCGCAACTGGCGGCACATCTCGGGCTGCCCTATGCCTTTGCCAGCCACTTTGCGCCCGATGCGCTGGACGACGCGCTGCATGTCTATCGCTCGAACTTTAAACCGGGCGTTACCGAAGCCCCCCATTTCATTCTCGCCGCGAACCTGTTCGCCGCCGAAACTGATGAAGAGGCGATACGGCTTCGCACCTCGATGCAGCAGGCCTTCCGCAATCTGCGCACCGGGTCACCCGGCCCCCTGCCCGCACCCGTGGATCGGTTCAGCGACGTGGCCAGCCCGGACGAGGAAGCCATGGTGAACCACGCGCTGCGCATCACCGCGGTCGGGGAACCGGAGCGTGTGCGCGAGCAGCTTCAGGGCTTTATCGACACGTATCAGCCAGACGAGATCATTCTCTCATCCGGCATCCACGATCATGCCGCGCGGCTTCGGTCGTTCGAGATCGGCGCCGAGATCATGTCCGACCTCCCGACCAATCAGCCCATACGCTCGGACGCATAGCCGCCGGGCGATGCCGGGAAGACCACCGTCTTGTTCCCGTTCAGGAACACGCGGTGGTGGCTGTGGGCATGGATCGCGCGGGAAAAGACCTGCGCTTCCACTTCACGCCCCAGGGAGACGTAATCCTGCGGCGACTGTGCGTGGGTGATCCGCACGATGTCCTGTTCGATGATCGGCCCTTCGTCGAGATCGGCGGTCACGTAATGCGCCGTGGCACCGATGAGCTTCACGCCGCGCTCGAAGGCCTGTTTGTAAGGGTTCGCGCCTTTGAATGACGGCAGGAACGAGTGGTGGATGTTGATGATCCGGCCCGACATCTTCTGACACATCTCGTCGGACAGGATCTGCATGTACCGGGCCAGCACGATCAGGTCTGCCTCGGTGTCTTCGACCACCTGCATGATCCGGGCCTCGGCGTCGGGCTTGTTCTCCGGTGTCACCTTGATGTGGTGGAACGGGATGTCGTGGTTCACCACGACCTTCTGGTAATCCATGTGATTGGAGATCACCGCGACGATGTCGATCGGCAGCGCGCCGATTCGCCAGCGGTAAAGCAGATCGTTGAGGCAATGTCCGAAGCGGCTCACCATGATGACGACCTTCATCTTGGTCGCTTCGTCATGGAAGGCGAAATCCATATCGAAGCCTTTCGCGACCTCCGGGAAATCGGCGGCAAGGGCCTCTAAAGCCACGTTCTTTTCGGAGTTGAAGCTGACGCGCATGAAGAAGTGGTCGGTTTCCGGATCGTCGAACTGCGCCGAGTCGGTGATGTTGCAGCCGTGATCCGCCAAGAAGTTGGCAATCGCGGCGACGATCCCGATTTTCGACGGGCAGGTGACAGTTAGCGCAAATTTGGACATCTGGATTCTCGTTGTTTAAGCGAATTTTCGACCGATAGGACCGGTTTGCACGGTTCAAACACGGTCGCAAACGACGCCGCAATGGACAGAAACGCCGCTGGTTGCGATTTCCGCATGCCTGGCGACGCCTATCGGAAACCTGTGTTCCGCTTTGCATGGCTTGCACCCAAATGGCTACATGTCGCGACCGATCTCCAACATCAGGTCGCGCAGCCGGCTCGCGTCGGCGTCGTGACGATTGCGCCGATTCGACACGAGGTGTTCCGTCAGGGGCGGCACCGGAACCGGCGGATCGACGAACACCAGGTCGGGGTTGTTCTCGAAGTGCGGGACCAGCCTGTTATGAATCGTCGCCACGTTTTCGGTTCCCGCGATGTAGTGTGGAAGGACAACGAAAGACGGAAGAGACGCCACGATCTTCACCGGCCGATCCTGCCCGTGCAGCCAGCGTTCGAAGTGGCTCTTGCCGTCATCGAGGAAGAACTCGGTCACAACCTGCGGCGACGCGAAGAAATCCTCGGCGGACATGTCGTTTGCCCGCGGATTATTCCGCCACAGCACGCATTTGAAGGTATCGTAGTAAAGGTCTTCGCGCACGAAACCGTCCTCCATGGCAAAGCTGGGACCGATCAGGAAGTCGATGGCACCCCGTTTGAACCGATCCATCGCGTCCTCGGTAAAGGGGACCACCGAAATCAGGATTCCGGGTGCCAGGGTTGCAAGCCGTTTACAGAGCTCAGAGACATAAACTGCGGCAACGTAATCCGAAGCAATGACGGTAAAGCGTCGCTCCAACTGGCTCAGATCGTGCTGCGCCCGACGCAGCGATAACGCGCGGAGCTGGACGATGACATCCCGCACGTCGCTCTCCAATTGAGTGCCGAAAGCGGTCGGGACCATGCTTTGTCCATTGTAGAACAGTATCTCGTCGCCGAAATGCGACCGCGCCCGCCTGAGAGCGCTGCTCAAGGCGGATTGTGAGATATGGAGTTCAGCAGCGGCAGCCGTCACTGACCGGTGGCGCATCAAAGCGTCCACCGCGACGAGCAAATTGAGGTCGAGTTTCTCCAGGTGCATGGGTGCTATTCATCACATTAATAGATGTTAGTGCAATTATTAATTTGCTTACTCACAGCGGAAGTTCCTAGGCTACGGTTACGGACGCGGACAGACCGCGCCGCCCAGGGAGGACAATATGAAACACATTACGCTTGGGGCGCTCGCCCTCAGTGCCGTTTGTGCGACCAGCGCCACGGCAGAAGACTTCAACGTCACCATCGTCGCAGGCCACCCACCGATCTTCCGCTGGGTGAAGCAGTTGGACGAAGCCTTCGTTCCCACGGCCCAGGCCGAGTTGGAAAAGCTTGGTCACAGCTTGACGGCAACCGGGCAATACGGTGGGGCCATCGCGGGCGTTGGGGAAGAGCTTGAAACCGTGGAAGCAGGGTTGGCCGAGTTCGGAACCTGCCAATCGCTGTTCGATCCGTCGAAACTCGCCCTGCAGAACGTAACCTATTACACGCCCTTCGTCACGGACAGTCCGCGCCGTATCGCCGATGTCATGCATGGACTGCACATGAATGACGAGCGCATGACGCAAGCCTATTCGGACAACAACGTCGTCTATGTCGGCGCGCCCTCGACCATTGACGATTACCTCTTGATGACCAATTTCCCGGTGAACAGCCTGGACGACCTGGAAGGCCGCAAGATCGCGGCGCCGGGTGCGGCGATCAACTGGCTTTCGGGGACTGGCGCCGTGGGCGTGCAGGGCAACCTCACCACTTATTACAACGAGCTCCAGACCGGCGTTTATGACGGCGTGCTCGTGTTCGGCTCGGCGGCCTTTCCCGGAAAACTCCACGAAGTCGCCCCCCATGTGACCAAGTTCGGTCTCGGCGCGCAATTCGCCGGTTCGATTTGTGCCAACAAGGATTGGTGGGACGGGTTGGACGCGGATGTTCAGGCCGCATTCCGGACGGCTGCGGATGCTTCGACCGAATGGTATCTGAGCAATCTGGAAGGCTTCGTCGAGCTCGCCCTCGCCAAGATGGCGGAAGCGGGCGCGACGGTCACCGATGCTACGCCGGAGATGCGCACGACTTGGGCCGAAGGCATGGACAATGCGGCCAAGGAATGGGCGGCGGCCAATGAGAACGGCCCCGAAGTCCTCGAAGCCTACATGAACGCCATGCGCGAAGCAGGTGCCGAGCCGCTGCGCGACTGGGACGCCGAGTGATCTGATGAAACTGTCCACCCTTGCCCTGCGTGTGCTCGACCGGGCCACGCAGGGCGCCAACGTGGCGGGGACGCTTCTGATCGGAGGACTGGTTGTTCTGATCTGTGCCGACGTCGTGGGCCGCGAGGCCTTCGGCGCACCGGTCCCCGGCGTTCCCGAAATGGTATCTCTCTGTATCGTGGCGATCGTGTTCCTGCAGGTGCCCCAGGCCCTGCGGGCAGGCCGGCTGACCCGCTCGGACGGTATCATCAACGCCTTGCATCGCGCGCAACCCCGCATTGCCGCCGTGGCGGAAACCGTTTTCGAGCTTCTCGGCTTCGCGGTCGCCGCCACGATCATTTACGCCCACTGGCCGATTCTCGTTCGTGCCATCGAGCGTAACGAATTCGTTGGGTCCACCGGCAACCTGACCATCCCGACCTGGCCCGTGAAGACGATGATCCTGGTTGGCTGTGCGCTGCTCGCCCTTCAATTCCTCGCCCGCATCTTGCGGCGCCATCTCGGAGAGCCTGTCGAATGACGGATTTCGCCATAGGTATTTTCAGCCTCGTCGCCATGGGCGGGTTGGTTCTCGGGGGGCTTTACGTGCCGATCGCCCTGATCCTGTGCTCCTTTGTCGGCGTCTGGGCGATCAAGGGCAACGCGCTCCTCGCGGCCAAAATGCTGGGGCTCGCCGCCAACGATGCGATCTCAAACTACTTCTTCGGGGTGATCCCGGTGTTCGTTCTCATGGGGTTCCTCGTGTCGGAAGCAGGTATGGGCCGCGACGCCTTCGATGTGGCCAACGCAATGTTCCGTCGCATCAAGGGCGGTTTGGGTGTCGGCACCATCGCTGCCAACACGATCTTTGCCGCGATTACCGGCATCTCCATTGCGTCTGCGGCCGTCTTCACCAAGATCGCCGTGCCAGAATTGCGCCGCCACGGATACGGCGCGCGGTTCTCGGTCGGGGTCGTGGCGGGTTCCTCAGTGCTTGGGATGCTCATTCCGCCAAGCCTACTGCTCATCCTGTATGGGCTACTGACCGAACAATCCATTGGTGATCTTTTCGTCGCGGGCTTGGGCCCCGGCCTCGTGCTCGCCGTGATGTTCGGGGTCGGCACGGTCGCCATGGCCGTCTTCGCCCCGGGCTTCGTCGGTCGAAACCTGGGCCAGAACAGCGCGGCCATGACCGCTGGTGAGATCGCGGCGAAGGGCCTGCCCATCGCCTCGCTGATCGCGCTGGTGTTGGGCGGCATCTATATGGGCCTGTTCACCCCTGTCGAAGCGGGTGGTGTTGGCGCCGCAGGTGCCTTGATCATCGGCCTGGTCAAACGCCGCCTCGACTGGGCCGCGCTGTGGCGGGTTCTGGTCGAGACGGGGATGATCACCGCGGCGATCTCTTTCCTGATCATCGCCGCGCAGATGTATTCCCGGATGCTTGCCTTTTCCGGCGTGCCGGCCGGCTTCGGCACCATGGTGGCCGGTGCCGATATCACGATGATCCAACTTGTGATGGTCTACTGCGTCGTCGTGATCCTGATGGGCATGATTTTGGACAGCGGGTCGATCATGCTGATCCTCGTCCCCTTGATGCTGCCAGTGATCAACGGGCTGGGCGTGGACCTTGTCTGGTTCGGGATCGTCACCGTCATCGCGGTCGAGATCGGGCTTCTCACGCCGCCCTTCGGCATCTCGGTCTACGTCATCAAGGCCACGCTCAATGACCCGGATATTTCGCTCAAGGATATCTTCCTCGGGGCGGCCCCTTTCGCTCTGATGATGCTTGCCTGTCTGGCCCTCGTCATCTTCGTTCCATCCATCTCCACCGGCCTTCTCGGCCGCTAGACAGGAGCCTGTCATGAAACTCATTGACCTCGCACGTCCCTTGGAAAACACCGAATGGGCCGACCCGCCCGGAGCCGCGCCGAAGATCGAGTACCTTCCGCACGACCAGACGGCGGAACAGATGCTTCAGTTCTTCCCGGGCGTCTCAAAGGACGACCTGCCGGGGGGCGAAGGCTGGGCGGTTGAGCAGATCACGTTGTCCACGCACAACGGCACCCACCTCGATGCGCCCTACCATTTCCATTCCACCATGGATGGCGGTCAACGCGCGATCACCATCGACGAGATGCCGCTGGAATGGTGCTGGGCGCGGGGCGTGAAGCTTGATTTCCGGCACTTCGAAGATGGCTATGTCGCCACCGCCGAGGATGTAGAGGCCGAGCTTGACCGGATCGGGCATGAGTTGGCGGAGAATGACATCGTGCTGGTGAACACGGCGGCGGCGGCAGCTTATGGCACGCAGGCCTACGTCGGTACCGGCTGCGGCATGGGGCGCGAGGCGACGCTTTACCTGACCGAACGCGGCGTGAAGATCACCGGAACGGATGCCTGGAGCTGGGACGCACCCTTTGTCTATACGGCCGAAAAGGTGGCCGAGACCGGTGATGCCTCGCTCATCTGGGAGGGCCACCGGGCCGGGATGGAGCGTGCCTACGGGCACATGGAGAAACTCGCAAACCTGGAGAGCCTGCCTTCGACCGGGTTCGAGGTGATCTGCTTCCCGGTAAAGATCAAGGCCGCCTCTGCCGGTTGGTGTCGTCCCGTCGCGGTCATGAAAGACTGACCATGAACATCGTTGCCCGCACCGGGAAACCCACCATGGCCAGCTTTCCCGAACCGCAAAAGCCCAAGATCAAGCCGGGCGAGCCGATCCGATTTGCCTATGATGTCATGGCCGAACCGGGTCCCGGCCAATCCAAACGCGGCGTGATCCTGTCGCCGCGTTCGGACTATTCCTCTTGGGAAGTGCTCTGCGACGAAGGGACCGGCATGGGCGGCGACGATAGTGCGCCTTCGCCACTTGGTTACCTCATCATGGGGGTTGCCTTTTGCTTGTTGACGCATGTGCAAGGCTATCTTGCCAAGGCCCCGATGGACATTGACCGCATCCGTATCGAAATCCGGGCGAACTACGCCACCTTGCCGCCGGAACCCGGTCAGGGACAGCAGGGCGCGGGCGACTGCGAGGCCTATACCTGCCACGTTCTGATCGACAGCGACGAGCCCGCCGAAAAGCTCGAGCATCTGATCACGGTGTCGGGATGCCTGCATGGCCATCGCGACGGTCGCGAAGGAAATTCCGACAACCACCCGCGTCTTCCTGAACGGAAGCGAAAACGGCGTGGACGTATAAGGAGATATCACATGAAACTCGTCACTATGGACAACGGCACCCCGGACGGGCGCCTGCATATCGTCTCGCGCGATGGCACCCGGATCATCCCTGCGGAGCACGTCACGACGATGCAGGAAGCAATGGACGCTTGGGATGCCCATCTCGCGGATTGGCAGGCGCAGTCAGATGCCTTGAACACGGACGCGAGCCTGGGCGCGGCTTTCGATCCCGCCAAGGCATTGTCCCCCCTGCCCCGCGCCTGGCAGTGGCTCGACGGCTCAGCTTTCGCGACGCACTCCGAGTTGATTCAGCAGGCTTGGGACCTGCCGCGCACGGGTTTGCCTGAGCGCCCGTTGATGTACCAGGGCCTCTCTGACCGTTTCCTGCCACCGCATGGCGAGGCGCTCTTTCCTTCTGCCGACGATGGGATCGACTTCGAGGGCGAATACGGGGTGATCCTTGGCCCGGTGCCGATGAGCACCCAGGCCAAAGACGCAGGAGCGCATATCCGGCTCGTGGTGCAGATCAACGACTGGAGCCTGCGCGCCCTGGGACCAATCGAAATGGCGACCGGGTTTGGCTGGCTGCAATGCAAACCGGCCTGCGCGGTGGCCCCCTTTGCCGTCACGCCGGACGAACTGGGCGACGGCTGGCGCGATCACCGCGTGTGCCTGCCGCTTGGTATCGAGTTGAACGGCGAGACATTTGGACAGGCCAACGGGCAAGAAATGGCGTTCGGCTTCGATCAACTTGTCGCCCATGCCGCCTATTCCCGCCAGTTGCCCGCTGGAACCATCCTTGGGTCCGGCACGGTTGCGAACGCGAACTATGCCGAAGTGGGGTCGAGTTGTATCGCAGAGCGGCAAGCTATCGAGCTGATCGCAGACGGGGCGCCGACGACGGGCTATCTGAAAGATGGCGACCGCGTAAAAATGGCGGTGCCCGGCCCCGACGGCAGCCCGCTTTTCGGCACGATTGAACAGACCGTTCGCATTGCCTGAGAGCCGCTATGGCTCCTCAGGCCTATCGACGCCGATGTCCGGCCACCGCGACGTGACGCTACTTGGGCGCCCACTTGCCGGTCGCGATCTTGGTCAGTTTGGTCGAGAACCGGAGGTTCCGGCTGGGCGACATAAGCGCCTTGCCATGCGACCCGATCAACGGAATGGATTTCTCCGCCGCGAATTCATTGACCGCCTGCGTGACGCCGCCCCAGATCCCGTAATCATCGAACACGAGGACGCCGTCATCCGACAAAAGCGGCCAGAAAGCCTCTATGTCCGATTTCACCTCAAGATAACTGTGACCCGCATCGATATGGATTAGATCGGCTTTCACCTTCATCTTGCGGAGCATCTGGGCACCCGCCAGGGACGAGACCGGCAGCGGCACGATCACGTCCTGATGGTTGCGGGAGATGACGTTGAACATGAACTGATCATAGAGCCGCGGAAAGCCCGCGCTGCGGTTCATGTCGGCCCGGAACTTGTCCTGGAAATGCTCCTGCGCGCCCAGCCATGTGTCGATGCAGAGGATCGGCACCGCGGATGAGAGCTCCTTGAGCTTGTCGGCCATCCCGATTGCCGAGCGCCCCTTCCAGACACCGACCTCTATGATCAGCTTCGGCTGGGTTTTCTCGATGACCTGCAACAGGAACTGGTGCCCGCCCCAGCCTTGAAGGTCCTCGTCCAACCCGGTGCCGTCGAAAGAGGCATAAATGTCCTCGCCGTAGATCTGATCAATTAATTGCGCAGCATCCATGCGTTCCGCGGCCCCCGTCTCTACTAACTCCGTCTAGAAGTAGACAAGCCTTCACTGAACCACAACGATGATATGTGCGGCCTTTTGTATAAGGATGCGAAACAATTCAAAAGCGGCACGCGCTGGCGTTGTGACCTCAGTGCGACAGCAAGGGCTTTCGGCCGTTCAGGATGTAGTCGGCGGCCTCCAGAATGATCCCGTTGGTATTGGCGTCCGAGTACCCTGTCATCGGCACGCCGGTCTTGGCGTATGAACCCACGATGAAGCCGTGCGTTTCTTGCCCGCAGAGATCGCGAACCCGTTCAAGTCGGGCCTGCGTGAACGGCGCGGGCCGAAGAGCCGCACCGAGATACGCGGCCTTGGCACCGAGGACGAGTTGGTCAGCGCCGGCAACCTCAACAGCACCGCCGGGCACGGGCTGGCTTTGCGCGGCGAAGGTGACCGGACGGCCACTGACATCCAGTCCTTGATAGGAAAACCAAGGCTCCCGGTCGAGCGGCGTTTCGGACAGCGCGTAGTAGATGCCTTCCTCACGGAAGGCTTCGGTTTCTGCGCTGACCAAGGCGTCGATCAGAAGGTCGGTGTCACCGGAAGCGCCGACTTCCAGGGCGCGAAGCGCATAGGGCTCCATGCCGAGAGGGCTCAAATTATCGGTCGTTTCAAGCTGGCGGACCTTGTCACTCCAGCTTTGCTCCAAACCCCCGGAAAACGGCTCGGCAACAAGGCCCCAGAGGCGATACCCTTCGACGGCGTAAGCTGAGCAATGGTTGGACGGAGTGCGAATGATCTTCCCATTCTTGATGTCGATGGGCCCCGTCGAACCGAGTGTCTCTGACAGGTCCCAGCCACCGACAGTTGCCTCGATTGTCTCGCGCAGTTCTTCGATCCGAGCCGCGCGCTTCAAAGCGACCAGCAGCCGCCCGACGTCGCATCCATTGAAGTCGCGGTTAAAGGTCTCAAACGACGAGAAGGTCATTTCCGCAACGGGCAACGTCAGCCCCAAGACGTTCCTCGTGGGAATGGCGTTCACAATCCGCTTGATGCGATTGATCCCTTTGTCGCGGTCCTCCAACCCAAGCTCGATCGCACTGATGACTGCCTGAAGGGTGCTCCCGACATCCCAAAGCGTGATGGTTCGATTGACGGTCGTATAGCCCGGCGACACATACCGGGTGGGGGCGGAAAGGCCTGTGGCCGCGTTCTCCGCACGCGTGAAATATGCCCAGGCCAAGCCCGCGTCAGCCATCAAGGTTTCGCGGGAAGACGAGAACTGTGCAGGGTCATATGCCCGCTGCGTGCTGTGAAAGACCTGTGCCTCGTGCGCGCGATCAACCGTCCAGATGCCGGGATACAGGGTTTCGAGGAAGCCGGGCAGCGACTTGAAGGCTATGAGATCAAAAGCATGCAACTGCCTGATCGCATCCAGCATTACGGACCTTGCAAGCTCGGACCCAATCGCCTGTGCCCGGATCAGGATCACTTGGTCTGAGAAAACACCGCCCGTCCGCGCAAAGGCCTCGCGCAGCAAATTTCGCGTGGCAACCGCGTTGACCTCGGCGCCAATGGGCAAGTTCAATGTTCCGGTTGCGTCCATCCCGAAGTCCGGCGCGGCATCCGACGGCGGCCACAATGCCAGGGTTGCGTCGATGGGTCCGGCGTTCGCATCCTTCACCAGAACGAACCGGTCACGTTCGGATTGATCCCCTGTACCTGCGACAACGCAATCGAACCGATCGCGCTCCGTGCGAGAGATCGGCGCCGCGTGGACCACGCCAAACGCGAAGCCAGCTTCGGTCAACTGGGCGCTGAACTCTGCCATCGCGTCTTGCTCAGCATTGGGTGCGGCGGATTGCTCCAGAAGCAGCAAAGCCGACTGCGCAAACCGTCCCTGATCGTCACGATAGAACAGTTCTTTCGGGAGCAGACTGTTGAAACGGCCCTGATCTCGCAAATCCTTCAGGAGCGCTGCAACACCGGATAGACGGGCCACGGCGTCCTCCAAGGCTGCGTCGCCCAAGGATACATGGAACACGGCTGCCTCCGGGCCTTCGGTCGCCGATAGGATCGCGTCGCGCCATGTCGCAAATGGCTCGGACGCGTCGAGCGCCACCCCATTCGCAAGCCATTCAACGTTGTCTTCTGTCGTCTGTCGTCGTGCGTTGTCGCCTGTTGTGCCTCGCACGAACACGGACCTTGCTCCCACGGAACGCAGCCCTGCCACCGACCGCCAGGCCTCGTTCGGTTCATTCAAGAACAAGGAAAGCGGTTTGAACCCACCATAAGGCCGGGCTGCCTCTTTGAAATGCGCGGCGGCGTTCGCAGCTTCCACGGCGGGGTCGAATGACCCTTGGCCGTCCAATGCGTCGCGCGGAATTTCAATGAGTGGTTCGACCAGCCCGGGTCGTTTTTCCGCCATTGCAAAGATCGTCTCCGCAAGGTCTTCGTTCGCGCCCGGCAGCACCAGTCCCACGGGGATGAGATTTGCGAAAAGCGGACCGAGGATCGCATTCAGGTCTTCGGCCGAAAGCGTGCGGCCCAGATTCGACAAGATGACGGCAACGGACGACCGCGATCCATTCTGCGACCATGCGCCGCCGGTGACGGCACCCCAACCCAACCAAAACGTCGTTGTCTGAAGAAAAGCCCGGCGTGTCAAAGCAAACGAGTGGGTCTTCATGCGTGTGCAGGCTTTCCGATCTCTGTTTCTCACCACTCAGCGCATGGAGATCTTACATCCGACTGACATAGAAAGCGATTCTTGTATCAAGAACACATATTCAATGGTATTAATATCTCGGTAGCTTGCGTGACCGAAATTGAAGATCGAACCCACCTCAATACGGGCGGCGGATGGACGTGTGTCCAATCCGGAACGGCCTGTCTTCAGTGATCCGACCCATCGTCGGGCGCGGGCCTTTGGCGTGGTGGCGGTCGTTACCGTTCTTGCCGGTCTGTCTGTCCTCTGGATCGTTCTGTCCGCGCTGCTGAACTATCCCACAATAAACAGCGGCTCATTTCGTCCGAGCGTCTTTCAGACTGGCCCAGTGGAGGTGAGCGCACAGAGAATCAGTCGCCTTCGCAGGGAACTGAACTGCGAACCACCTGAAAAGCTCGTCAGCTGTGCCGAACGGATCAGCCAGGATTTCCTGAGCGAGGTCGAAAAGCTGCCTCGGGACGACATGCGCGTCTTTGCGTTTCTCCCCACTTGGCCCGACTGGCGCACACTGTCCATCGAAAACCATGCCGCAGACATCGACGTTCTGCTGCCGCAGATCTATGTGCTCGACATCACCAGGGCCGAACTGGTTGATTTCGGTTTGACGAGCGACAACTACCTCAATTCCGTTGCAGCGTTTGAACGTAAGAGAAAACCCACGGCGATCATCCCCGTCGTTCAGATTACCGAAGACAAGGACCCAGAGGAAGTCACCGACGCGACCATCAAACGAATGACCAGCGATCTGGCGGGGCAAGCGGCGCAGTTTGGACATGATGGATATTGCTTCGATGTCCGGTTCAGTCCAATCGCGCTCACGAAATTTGCGTCGAGGCTCGCCGAAACCCTGGGCGAAGACCCCCGCTGGAAGGATAAAGAGACCTGCTTGATCGTGCCGCTTACGTTTGCAGCCGATGTGCCGTCCGATATAGCCGACGGTTTCGACAATGTCATTCTTGCGCCGAGTGGGCTGACGACCGTTGGCCTGCGCCCCGGTCCGCCCATGCCGATTTCATATATCGAAGAGGCTCTCGCCGTCCTGTCCGAACGCGATGATCGCGCCATTTTCGTCATCTCGATCAACACCGAAGCGCTTCAATGGCGCTCCGATTCTTCATTTCCCATCTCGCTCTCTTATGCGCATGCCAATGCGATGATTACGTTCAACGCCGAGCGAACCGATTTGATATCGATACAGGGCCACGCAACCGCGAATTTCCTGGACGATGCCGGGCGGACCAATGCCCTCTGGTTCGAAGATGTCACGTCCGCTTGGCCAGTCGTCTCATCCACTGTGGCGCATGGGGTCCGAAATTTCGCGGTCTGGCCCGTGGGCGGAGAGGACCCCGGCATCTGGCCGTTGATCTCGGACACGCCCGGACTTCGCACCCAATTGGTCACGCCGGACCTGTCGGGGTATGTGTCCCACCTGGGTGACGGACCGTTTCTCGAGTACAAAGACGAGCCAATTCTGGGGCTCCGAACGTTCGTGTGGGAGCAGAAGACGGTCTCGACCGACATTGTCCAGGCTCCAAGCCCCCATACCATCCTGCGGTGGGGCGACATGCCGCCCCTCACAATTGCGCTGACCTTCGACGACGGGCCGGACCCGGTCTACACCCCCCTGCTGCTCGATATCCTGCGGGAAGAAGAGGTGCCTGCCGCGTTCTTTCTGATCGGGAGCAAGGTGTCGGCCAACGCGAAGACCGTCCAGCAAATGGTTGACGACGGTCATGCTGTCGGGTCGCACTCCTATTATCACCCTCGGCTTGATCAGTGCTCGACCACACGGGTCTGCCTTGAAGCGGCGTTGACGCAAAAGAGTCTCGAGATTTCAGTAGATCGTTCGACAACGGTCCTGCGCCTGCCGTACGCGCGCGGAGATGGGCCGATGTCCAGTGATGAGGTCCCACCGATCAAGGACCTGACGCAGTTGGGCTACGTTCTTGTCCTCGGGAACATCGTTCCCCCGGATTGGACGGGCCTCGACGCCGACCTAATCGTCGACTTCGTGATGCGGGAGGCCCTGCGCACAAGCGGTGGCGTGCTCGTGCTGCATGATGGTGGGGGCGACCGTGAGAATGTCGTCGCGGCTTTGCCGGACCTCATTGTGGCGCTTCGAAGCCAGGGCTTCCGGTTTGTCGGGCTCCCCGAGATGCTCGGTGCAGATCGCGAAGCCCTCATGCCACCGGTGACGGGCGAACCAACCTGGCAGGATCAATTGACGTTCTTTCTCCTGGACGGACTGACGCTGGTCCTGAGGGTCGTGTTCTGGCTGGTCATCGGCATCGGCCTACTCCGGTCCTTGGCGATGCTGATCATGTCCCAGGTCCGAAGACCGCATGAAGCGATCCGGAATGGCGCGTATCTGACCGTCGAGGTGTTGGTTCCGGCCTACAACGAACAAACCGTCGTTGCTGCGACGGTCAGTTCGATCCTTGAAAGCGACTATCCCGCATTCCGGGTCACCGCCATCGACGACGGATCGAGCGACGAGACCTTGAGCGTGTTGCGCGAACACTTTGCCGACAACCCAAAGGTCAAAATTCTGGCGAAAGAGAACGGGGGCAAGTCAACGGCGCTGAACCATGCGCTGGCGCAATCCGATGCCGATCTAGTTGTCACGGTCGACGCCGATACGCTGCTTCATCCACGCGCCCTGAGACGGATGGCGCGCCATTTTACCGACCCCAAGATCGGCGCGGTTGCGGGGAACGTGAAAGTCGGAAACCGCAAGAACCTCCTCACGCGCTTCCAGGCCTTCGAGTATATCGTTGCGCAAAACCTGGACCGGCGGGCTGCGGAATTGGTCAACGGCATACTCGTCGTGCCCGGTGCGATCGGCGCGTGGCGTCGTGAGGCCATTATCAAGGCCGGTCTCTACCCAAAAAATACGCTTGCCGAAGACGCGGACCTGACCGTGGCCGTCCACCGCGCAGGATATAGAGTCGTTTTCGAACCCGACGCGATCGCGATTACCGAAGCGCCGGAGACCATTCACCAGTTGCTCAAACAGCGTCTGCGCTGGAGCCTCAGCATGATGCAGGTCGCCTGGAAACACCGCAGGGCGGTGATCGAACGGCGTGGCGTTGGCCTGTTTTCATTGCCCGATCTCTTGATTTTCGGGGTGCTAATGCCGTTGCTCGCGCCCATCGTTGACCTCGTTTTCATTTTGGCCGTCGGTGGAGTTCTTGCCTCGTTTTTGTATGGATACGTGTCCCCTTACGCAACGATGATAAACTGGCCAATCCTCGCGGCTTACATGGGGCTGCCCATGCTTGATTTCCTGTTGGCCGCCCTGGCATTCCACATGGAACCGAAGGAGCGCAAATCGCTGATCTGGCTCTTGTTGATACAGCGCTTTTTTTACCGCCAGCTGCTATACATCAGCACCATCCGCGCATTTGGCCGGGCCTTGTCGGGTCGCATCCAGGCATGGGACAAGGTCCGCAGGACCTCGGCCCTGTTGGTTGGGCCGAACGAACGGTGACAGCACCTCGCCGGTCCACGGTTTGGACCAGATCGGTTTTCGGTCAGCCCCGGAACACGTTGCAGCCGCTATCCACGATAGGACCGCTATGAACGGGGTAGTCGCGCCGCGGGTTGATGATCACGTTCTGAACGGCCGTGATCGTGCGGGCGCATTGGTTGGTAACCGCGGAATTGACCTTGGCGCCACCGATGTAGATGTCGAGCCACGGACGGCCTTTGTACCCGGTGTGGCACGGCCCATCCTGGGGCCGGTGACCATCGCCGCACACATCTTCGACGATCGCATATTTGCGAAGCCGTTCGATGTAGAAGCGCGTACCGGGTTCGAAGTCGAGCGTCTGTCGACGGCCTTCGATGACATGCCCGACCGCGATGGTGATCGGGTTACGATACGTCCCGTCGCCACCCGCGCGATTGTGGATGACCGGTTTCGAGATTGCGGCAGACCCCGGCGGGGTGTTGTCCCAAAAACTGTAGCCGGTCAAGAACACCTCAAAGCGATGCTCTTGCCGCTGGTTGGGCATTTTCGCGAGGACGACGGAGGCCGGCGATCTGGGGTTGGGTTTGGTGTCCGCGATCGCGCCATGGAGCTTAGGTATAGTGAGGGCACTCGCCATGAGGGCGACGCCAAGAAGCTTCGATTTCATGTGTCTTGCCTGTATTACCTACTGGACGAGTGTTATGGTAAGATAACTTTATGGCAGAATTTTGCAGAGGTTCCACCGGTGGCCTGCGGCTTGGCAAAATCATGCCGAATCGGGACTTGGCTCCCGTTGGTCTCTCCCCAAATTCAATAGGATACGTCGGCTCGAAAAGTGGCAATTTCCCGCGCGACGGCAGGCCTTTAGGTGAACAAAAGCTCACTTATCACTGCTTTGAGGCGAGATTCGCCGGGTGACTCGTTGCGAACCGAGAAGAAAGAACGGCGCAAAAGCACTCCCGCCCATTCAGATGGTATTGCTCGATGCCGGACCACCTTGTCCTCTTCCGAGACCGAGGAAACCGACCCACGAACATGCCTTGGCCTGACAAGACACAGGGATTGCCCGTTGTTGATGAAAGCGACCCAGAAGAGGCTCTCGACAATCTCTTTGGCGTCCACATCCGGCAGCACAGTTCCGGCGTCGTTGCCTCCAAGGTCCAGCGTCATACGGTTCATGGTGTCGGCGGCCAACGGGCTTGGCCTCATCCGATCGCCAGCCAGCGTCCGCCCCGCCTCAAGCAAGGTCCTATTGCAAGACCCAGCTAGGTGTATACGCGGGGATTTCGCATCCCCCAGTCGGTACACAAGTCCGCCATGATCGTCGCAAACTGGCGTTCGGCGGTGGCCGGGGTGATCGAGGCGACATTGCCGCCGCCAAAAACGCCAACCGTATCGCCGACCTGCACATCCGGGCTATCGGTGACGTCGGCGATGATGGCATTCATGGAAACCTTACCGACAACCGGCACCAGACGATCACGGATCGCAACCTGGCTCCGTCCCACGGCGTATCTTCTGAACCCGTTCTGATACCCTATGGAGACGCATGCCAACCGGCTTCCGCGTGTGAGCTGCGTTTCGCAATCATACCCAACGCTCGCGCCTGATGGGTAATCCTGCAAACTGACCACGCGCGCTTCGAGATCCATCGTCGGGACAAAGCCCCATTCCGGTTTGAGAATACCGTAGAGAATTGCACCGCAGCGATACATGTCGGTCTCGACCTTCGTTTCGGAAACCAGCGTGAGAGAACTGCCCGCATGAACGAGGACATCCGATCGTGACAGGTCGCTGTTCTTGAGAACCCAATCCACCTGCTCTTGGAATAAGGCGGCGTTGCGCTGCAAGTCAGTGGGTTCATTCGAAGGGTAGTGCGAGCATATACCGCGGACATTCTGCCCCAAGGACGCCAGAACCGCTCGGCTTGTGTCCTTCCCGACGTCCGACCCTAGCTCCAAGCCATCTCGCGCCATGCCGCCTGCATTGAGAGATAGGTGAACGGGGGCTTTCAACCGGCCCGTGTCGAGAAGCGCCCGCATATGTCGGGCGGTATCGCGACAGGCCACCTGTTCCTCCACGCAGCTCTCTAGCGCGCCTTCCACTTCGTCCTGCGTCGCGGCCCGAAGCCGGATGACGCGTCCTTCGAATCCAGCCTTTCGGACAGCGTAAGCTTCATGATTGGAGGTGATCCCCACGGTGCTCACGTTCTGTTCGCGCACCAGAGGCACGACCCGGTCGATCCCATGACCATATGCATCTGCCTTCAGGACAGCGCAGAAAGCGCTGCCGCTGGGAAGGAGGTCGAGCGCACGCGCGAGGTTGCTCGAAATCCGATCGAGGTGGATTTTGCACCATGATGGGAGGGCAGACGACGACATGGTCAGGACGGATGCTGGCCAAGAAGATCATCCACGATCCTGCAAAACACCTCGGTCGCGATGGGAAAAAGCGCATCCGGGAAATCGTAATCGGGGTTGTGGAGTTGGGGGTGGTCTTCTCCCGCACCGATATAAAGCAAGGCCGCCTTGGCCCCGTCGTCGCCAAACCGCCCGAAGTCCTCGGACCATCTCAGGGGCTGCGCCATTTCGCGGATGTCTTGCCCGAGCGAGCCTGCGGCATTGCGCGCGATGTCCGTTGCCTCCCGATCATTCACGATGGATCGAAAAACATCGTGCCAATGTGTCTCGACCTTCAGCCCGGCCGAGTGGTGTTCGATGCTGGTCTGTGCAGCCGCGACGAGCCTGTCCATCCGTTCGTTGGTCAGGGACCGCAATGTAACACGCAGCTCGCCGTCGGCAGGTGAGATACCGAAGGTCGGCTCTCCCAGCTTCACATGGGTCAAGGTCGCGAGGGCGAAATCTTCATCACCGATCCCACCTTGGCTAAGTGCCGGCAGCTCGGTCATGAGGGCGGCCATCGCGACCGCCGGGGACACCCCGTCTTCCGGCACTGCCGCATGGGAGCTCTTGCCTTCAAGAACCACCTGCAAGCCGCGCGACGCGCAATTCCCATGCCCCGGTTTGAGCCCAATTTCGCCAAGAGGTCGACCGGGCAGATTGTGATAGGCGAAAGCGAAATCCGGTCGAAGCTCTGGCCATCGCGGATCTTCGATGACGGCTCTTGCGCCAACCCCGGTCTCTTCGGCGGGTTGAAACAGTAGGATGACCCGCCCGGATCTAGGTCGAACGGAGAGGCACAATCCGACTCCCAGCATCGAGACCATGTGCCCGTCATGGCCACACAGGTGCCCTTTTCCGTCGACTTCGGACCGATAAGCCAGATCAGAGATCTCACGGATCGGCAACCCATCGAGTTCACAGCGCAGGAGGACTGTCGGCCCCGGTTCGGTGCCGCTGAATTCCGCAGCGACTCCGTAACCACCCAGATCCCGCCAGATACGGTCCGCTCCCAGATCCTCAAGCTCAGCGGCGATGCGTGCAGCGGTCATCCGCTCTTCGCCGGAGATTTCAGGACGACGATGGAGCGCATGGCGCAACTCGGTCAGCCGTGCGACCTGTGGCGGTGAAAGCGTGCGCATTCTTGTCCCTCACATGTTCTCTGGATTCCGTTCGCCTCGTGTCCTCCGCTGGCGCAGATCAGCACGCAGCAAATACCTTTCCGGGACGTGCCACTGCGATAGCCAGCCGGCTTCACACACGGACCTTTCGTGCGCGGCGCGTTGGCTGAACCCGAAGGTCCCGCGGGCAGCTCTGAAACTTGGCATGAGGATGTTCGCTACGATGACGCCGCCACCCTTTCTGTCGCTCCGTTCCGGGGTTCGACGCCGCACCAATCCGCAATAAATAGCGCTGTCGCCTTGGTGATACGACGCATGCTTTCAAGCTCGACACGTTCGTTGAAGCCATGGATTGCTTCCGCCCGTGGCCCATAGACCAACGCCGGTGTATCCGCGTAAAGCCCGAAGAAGCGGGCATCCGTGGTGGCGGTAATTGCTTGGCGGGCCAATTCCTCACCCGTGGCCGTTCGATGCGCCTGATCAAGCGTGTCGATGGCCAAGGCGGCTTTTTTCGAACTGTCTTGTGACAGAGCATAACCCTCGGCCTCAAACCCGTGATAGACGATCTCGGGCAGTGAGTTTTGCAAGAACTCATTTTCGCGGGCGGCATCGAGGATCACCTGCTCGATTTCGATTTTCGCCGCCTTGAGCGACTGGCCGGGGAATAGGCCCATACGGACATCGAACACGCACCAGGCCGGCACCGAGCTTGTCCAGTCTCCGCCTTGGATCTTCCCGACATTGAGGTTCAGCGCGTGCTCCATTTGGGCGTAGTCTGGCGGGCGCCGCCCTTCGTCGTTCCAGCGGTGCTCCATCTCGTGCAGAGCCTGGATCAGCGGGACAGCCGCCTCGATGGCGTTGGAACCGCTCCCGGCATAGGCAACGTGCGTGGGGCGTCCCTTCAAGTGGACCTGGAACCAGATCACCCCCAGTTGCGCGGTGACGAGGTTTTCTGAGAAGGGTTCGGGGATCAGCGCGGCATCGGCGGTATATCCACGCGCGAGACAGGCAAGCGCGCCATTCCCAGTGCATTCCTCTTCCACGACGGATTGAAAAAACACGTCGGCCGCCGGAGCCAAATCGCATGCCGCAAGCGCATCGAGCGCAAAAAGGTTCGAGGCAAGCCCCGCCTTCATGTCACCTCCGCCGCGCCCATAGAGCCACCCATCATCGACCCTCGGCTCGAAGGGCGGGTATTCCCACATATCGAGAGGTCCGGGAGGCACCACGTCGATATGTCCGTTCAGGATCAGAGATTTACCCGTCTTGGTTTCCGAACGATGCGCGCCTACGACGTTCACCGCGTCCTCGTAAGGAGCCATAACCGGCGAAAAACCGGGCAGATGTCGGATTTCGGACACATCGATCTGCCAGCGGTCGAGTTCAAAGCCGCGCGACGTCAGTTCCTGCGCCATGAAGTCTTGGGCCGAACGCTCGTTTCCACGCGTTGACGGATGGGCGGTGAGGTCCAGCAAAAATTCGACCTGCGCATCAAACGCGGCATCGACGGCATCGCAAAGGCGGGTGTTCAGATTGTCCGGCATACTTTCTTTCTCAAAATCGGGGGAGAGTGCCCTGTCGCACGATCAGCGGTGCGCCGGTCGCTTCAGCGACTTCGTTCTGGGTGATCCCGTCAGCGAGTTCGACCAATTCGAACCCCTCCGGCCCGACATCGATCACGGCCATATCCGTGACGACCCGGTCCACGCACGCACGCGCCGTTAGCGGTAAGGAACACTCCTGTTTGAGCTTCGGGTTGCCTGCACGGTCTACTTGAGACGTCAAGATCACCACGCGTCGCGCCTTTTGCGCAAGCTCAACGCCGCCGCCAACTCCGGGACTGAATTTGCCGGGGATTTTCCAGTTTGCAAGATCACCATTGGCGGCGACCTCGAAGGCACCAAGCATGGTCAGGTCGAGACGTCCCGAGCGCACAATGGCAAAGCTGGTGGCACTGTCGAAAAAGGCCGATCCGGGAACCTCCGACACATAGGCGCCTCCGGCATCAATAAGGTTGCGATTTGCGTGCTCCAGCGGAAGTGTCCGACCGACCCCCGTCATTCCGTTCTCGGTGTGCAGGCACACTTCGAAGTCCGGCTCCACGTGATTGACCACTTTCGTCGGAAGCCCGATCCCCAGATTGACGACCATGCCCGGCGTGATTTCCCGCGCGGCACGCGCCAGCAAACGTTCACTAGCGCTCGACAACGGCATACTCCTCGGACAGGTGCTCGAGTTCAACGACATGGTCGACGAAGACACCGGGCGTATGGACACGATCCGCGGCCAGCGCCCCCAAGGGCAAAACGGCCTCGGTTTCGGCGATCACACGATCTGCCGCCATTGCCATGAGCGGGTTGAAATTGCGGGCCGTGGCCGCGTAAGCGAGATTGCCGAACGGATCGGACAGCTCAGCGTGAAGCAGCGCCACATTGGCCCTGATCGCCGTTTCGACCAGATAGGCCTTACCCCGGACCTCGACCACTTGTTTGCCTTCGGCCAGCTCAGTGCCGATTCCGATATCGCTCAACACGGCCCCGATGCCGGCCCCGCCCGCCCGGATCCGCTCTGCCAAAATGCCCTGTGCATTGAATTCCACGTCAATCGTACCCGCGTTCATCAGGGCAATCGCGTGGCTGTTTAGGCCCAGATGCGTCGTGATCAACCGAGAGACCTGGCCGTTCCTCAAGAGGTGATCGACCCCCATGCCCGGCTCGTTCGCGTCGTTCTTGATAACTGTCAGGTTCTGCGCCCCATGGTTCACGAGGGCCTGAAGCAGTGTCATCGGTGTGCCAGGAACGCCAAAGCCTCCAACCAATACCGTATCGCCATCCTTGATGTGCGCGATGGCGCTTTCCATCCGGCATTGCTTGTCGGACAACCTCATGCTGCCACCTCGATCGGAAGGCCCACCTCTGTTGCGAAGGCATCCAATGCGTCGCGCAGGATCTCCATCATCTCCTTGATCTGGTCTTGCGTAATGATCAACGGCGGCGCGATCAGGAAATGGTCCCCGGCCGTGCCCCCGCGCGTCCGGCGAGAATAGATGATCAACCCGCGCTCATAGGCCAGCTCCACCAGTCGATCATAGGCGTTAAGCTTCGGGTCGAGAGGCTCCATCGTGGTGCGGTCCGCCACGAATTCGAAGGCCGTCAGAAGCCCCTTTCCCCGCACATCGCCGATAAAGGGGTAACGGTCCATGAGGTCCCGCAATTCTGACATCAGGACCTCGCCCATGCGGGCAGCATTCTCGATCAGACCTTGTTCTTCCATTTCCTCAAGGACAGCGAGACCTGCAGAACAGGCGAGTGGGTTTCCCGCGTAGGTGAAACCATGCGCAAAGCCGCCCGCGTCCAGCACCGGCTCGACAAGCCGAGCGCCGGCAATGATTGCCCCGAGCGGCGCATAGCCCGCGCCGAAGCCTTTGGACAAAGCGACGATGTCTGGCGTTATGCCCCAATGCTCCGCAGCGAGGAACTTGCCCGTGCGTCCCGCGCCGGTCATGACTTCGTCATAGATCAGAAGCACGCCGAACTCGTCGCAGATCTCGCGCACGCGGCCATAGTAACTGTCGGGTGCGACCAAAGCGCCTGTGGAGGCTCCTCCGATGGGCTCCATCACGAACGCCAGCACGGTTTCAGGCCCTTCCTCCAGGATCCGGTCACGCAAGAGCTCCGCGTATTTCAGGCCGGACGCCTCGTCGCTGAGATTGTCGCGGTCGAGATAGGTCGCCGGTGCGGCGATCTTTGGCATCCCCTCCATCATCGGTGCGAAGGGTTCACGCAAGGGATCGTACCCCGTCAGGTCAAGCGCCCCCAACGTGCAGCCGTGATAGGACGGGAAGCGGGAAATCACCTTGTAGCGACTGCTTTGTCCCTGCGTGAGGGCGTATTGCCGCGCGAGCTTCATCGCGCTTTCCACGGCCTCCGAACCGCCCGAAACAAAGAACACCCGATCAAGTCCTTCGGGCGTCATGGCGACGGTTTTGGCCGCCAAGCCCTCGGACGGGTGGGTGCGAAAGTGAAGCCGATAGCCGAAAGTCGCTCTGTCCATTTGCGCCTTCATCTTCTCCAGAACGCGCGGGTTAGAATGACCGATATTCGAAACCATCGCCCCGGAAGACCCGTCGATGTAGCGTTTGCCGCTTTCGTCGAACAAGTAGATGCCGTCGCCGTAATCCAGAAAAGGACGTGGACTGCGGGACTGGTAGAACAGGTAGGAAGCCTTGTCGGTCACGACGCACCTTCGATATGTTTGCGCAGGAATTCGCGTGTGCGTTTCTGGCTCGGGTTCTCAAGGACGACCTCGGGCGGTCCTTCTTCAACGACGACGCCCTTGTCCATGAAAAGCACCCGGTCGCAGACCGAGGCCGCGAAATCCATCTCGTGCGTGACGATGATCATCGTCATGTGTTCTTCAGCGAGCTTTTTCATGACCTGGTTGACCTCTTCGACGAGTTCTGGGTCGAGCGCGGACGTCGCTTCGTCGAAAAGCATCAGTTTTGGCTTCATCGCCAGCGCCCTCGCAATCGCGACGCGTTGCTTTTGGCCGCCCGAAAGCTGCGACGGGTAGTAGTCGATCCGCTCCAGCATTCCGACGTGGTCGAGCTGTTCCGCGGCCAGCTGATTGGCTTCTTCTTTCGAAATCTCCTTCAGAAGCTTCGGTGCCATAGCCACGTTCTCGCGCACGGTCATATGTGGAAATAGGTTGAAATGCTGAAACACCATCCCGATTTGCTGGCGCATCGCGTTGATATGCTTTTCATATTGTCGGTGCGGCAGTGATTTGTTGACCTGGATGCCATCCAGCCAGACTTCGCCGCCCGTCAGCGGATCAAGGTCGTTGATTGCTCTCAGTAGCGTGGATTTTCCTGATCCGGACGATCCGATAATGCCCACGATCTGGCCGCGCTCGACATTCAGACTGATGTCCTTGAGCACCTCGAGCGCCCCGTAGGATTTCTGCGCGTGCCGGATTTCAACGAAGTGTGTGTGTTCGGTCATCTCGAGCCTCGTTTGTCAGCGGGAAACGGCAATGCGGCGCTCGATCTTGCGCTGCACCCACTCCATGCAAAGATTAATGACGTAGTAGAACGCCGCGGCGACGAGGTAGAACTCGAAGGGGCGATAGGTCTTGCCGATGACGCGTTGGGCCGAGAGCGTCAGTTCGCTCACGCCGATCACGGACACCAGCGCGCTGTCTTTCAAAAGCGCGATCATGTTGTTGCCGATTGGCGGAATAACCGCGTTTACGGCTTGCGGCACGACCACCTTTCGCAATGCTTCCCCGCGGCTCAGTCCCAGCGTGCGGGCCGCTTCCATTTGACCCTTGTCCACCGCGAGGATAGCCGTTTGAATCAATTCGGAATTATAGACCGCAAAGTGCAGCCCAAGCCCAATAATCCCGGCCACAAAAGCAGGAAGGTCGATGCCGATCTGCACCAGCCCGAAATAGATCAGGAACAGTTGCAGCAGCAATGGCGTGCCCATGAACACCCATTCGATCAACCGGAACGGCTGACGAATGATCCATGGTGAATAGAGCGCGATGACGGCGAAAAAGATGCCACCGACAAAACTCAAAAGAGCGGAGGCTACGGTGATGCCAATTGTCCAGGCGACACCAAGCAAAATGATGTCCAGGTAGTCGGGAACAATCGAAAAATCGAGACCCATCTAATTTTCCTTCTCGATCAGTTGATCCGCACCTTGCGATCGAGCCAGGCAACGCCGCGCCCTGTCGCATAGATGATGATCATGTAAAGGACCCCTGCGAGCAGGAACATTTCGAAGGGCTTGTAGGTCGAGCCGATATAGCGCTGCGCAGTGTAGGTGAGTTCAATAACGGATATCGCGGCCACCAAGGCTGTTGCCTTGATCAGCATGTTCAGATTCACGCCAAGCGGGCGCACCAGCAATCGCGCCGCCTGTGGCAAGATGACTTTGTAGGTGGTTTGCCAACGGCTCAGCCCCAGAGTGCGGGCTGCTTCACGCTGCCCCCGGTCGATCGAGATGATCCCACCCCGAATTGTCTCGGTCATGTAGGCTCCCGCGTTGATGCCGAGGCCAATGACGCCGGCCTCGAAAGCATCGAGTTGAATGCCAATTTGGGGGCCGCCGAAATATAGAATGAAGAGCTGGATCAGCGCTGGCGTACCACGAAACACGCTGACATAGGCCGCGCCGAGAAACCGCACAATGGAAAAGCGCGACAGACGGGCCGATGCGCCCAATATCCCGCAGATCAGGCCGAGACCTGCTGTCAGAACCGACAGGAGAATTGTGATCCAAGCCGCCTTGAGAAAGAACGGGTAAACCTTGAGCATCAGCTCGATGTCCATTTCTCACTCCTTGAGACAGTCATCCAAAGCGTGTCCGAAAGCCTCAACAGCTGCGGCCCGCATTGGAACTCGGGATATGGTGAAGGCCCCCGCCCCAAGGACGGAACGGGGGAAAATTTGTCTTAGCGGATATCCGCGCCAATCCATTTCTCGGCCATGGCAAGATAAGTGCCATCTTCCATCATCGAGTCGAGAGCCTCTTGCATCGCGGCCGCCAATTCCGGGTTACCTTCGCGGATGGCGATGCCAGCGCCAAAAGGTTCGGTTGTCGGGTCAGCGAACATTTCGAATTCCTGCCCCTTTTCGGTCATTGCAAGAATTGCGGCGATTGAGTCGTTCACGATGGCGTCGACGCGCCCGTTCTCAAGCTCCAGGAGCAATTCCGGCAGGCCCTTGTAGGTGCTCACGTTGTAGCCTCTATCGCGGGCCCAGTCCTCATGCGTCTCGCCGAGCGTCAGGCCAATCTTCTTGCCCTCCAAGTCGTCCAGCGACGTGATGCCCGAACCTGGTTTGGTGAAGATTGCGCGCTTGTCCGAATAGTAGGGACCGACAAAGTCGACGACTTCATCGCGCTCTTCCGTGATGGTCATGGACCCGACGATGGCATCATATTTTTGGGCCAACAGTCCGCCAATGATACCATCCCAAGCGGTCGTAACGATTTCGGCTTCAAGCCCCATCCGTTTGGCAATTTCAGTCCCGATCGCGGGGTCGAACCCGACAACCTCGTTTTCATCGTTGACGAAATTGAACGGAGGATATGCCCCCGACATGGAAATTCGGATAACCCCGTTTTCCTTGAGGGTCTCCAGTTCATCAGCGGTGGCTGGCGACAGCCCCAGAAGCGCAATACCGGCTGCGGCGACGGCCGATTTCAGCATGGTTCGGCGAAAAGTCATCTTGATTTCTCCTGTTGGTCTAATTTCGGGTGCGTTGCCCTTGGGTTTCTTGGCGGCTTGTAGCCACTCATCGAAAAAGCTTGCATTGCCGCATGACATTGCGCAAATAAATATCACCTACCATCAATATAGAAATGATCTATGAAGCTACCGCAACAGCAACGCTTCCCTTGGAATCTCAACTGGAACTTGCTGCGCACGTTCATGGTCATTGTCGACCAGCGCGGGATATCCAAGGCTGCAGATACGCTCGGTCTGAAACAACCAACGGTCTCAGCGGCTTTGAAGCGGCTGGAAGAATCCACTGGCAAACAGCTTATCATCAGAAAACCAAACGAATTTTCCGTCACCCGGTCGGGTCAGGCCCTCTACGCCGAATGTGCTGGAATCTTCGGCACGATTTCCCAGCTTCCGTCCCTCATGGATACGGACCAAGGCAATCTGCGGGGGCATTTGTCGATCGCCACGACCAGTTCGGTCAAGTCGAAGCATTTTGACGACATTCTTAGCAAGTTTGCGCAGGCGCACCCACAGGTCACCTACGCGTTTTCCGTGACCGAAAGTGAAGATGTCGTCACCATGATCTCACAGAACCGCGCCAGTTTCGGGATTTGCCTTCTGTCCGAAGAGATTCAGAACCTGAACGCTATGGTGCTGTATCGTGAATTCTTTGGCCTGTATTGCGGCGCGCGGCACCCTTTGTTCGACGCTGCTGAAATCACTTTGGACGATATCGAGAATGAGCCGTTCGTCGCCTTCCAGACCGAGGCGGAGGGCGGGCCGCTTGAGGCTATTTCGCAGCTTCGGGCACGCGCCGGTCTTGCCAACAGTTGGCGTGGGGTTTCGTCCAGTCTCAACGAGATACGACGTATGATCATGGCGAATGTCGGTATCGGCGCCTTGCCGATTCATGTCGCAGAAGAAGACGAACGTGGGGGGCATATTCGCCAGGTTCCGCCCTATGACGAACTTCCAATGGTCAATATATACTTGGTCACCAACCCGGCTCGACGACAATCAGACGCGGAAGCGGCATTTCTGTCGACCTGCGAAGCCGAACTTGGAGCGATCGGAATCGAGGAGCGAACCTACGGCGGCAACCCGAGACTTGGCCCCGGGGAGCGGCGGCGTCCGGCCTCCTGAAAGTAAAAGCAAACCTCGTACTGTCGTCGCACTGATCTCCGGCTGGTCAGGATGAATTGACCTTCTATGCGGACACGGGTGCTTTCGGGGTATTCTTACCGCTGAACGGTCTGACCTGACTGAGCTACACCCCGATCGTTGGACGGGATCTGGTGCAACTCAAGCTATTCGTTGCACCTGCTGATCGGGTTGGTTGATGTCATTTCTCTGCCAACAACCGGCGCAGGGGGCTTGCCGCCGCGGGCAGCGTGAGGATGTTGGTGGTTGTAGAAGGTCGCAGGCGGTGCTCTGCCCCCACGTCCGACGAGCGGCGCGGGGTATCCGCTCAAGGCCAATCTGAAAACCGCTCCAATGCGTCTTCCTTGTCAGAGGTCGTTCCAAGGGCATGTTTGCGAAACGCGCCCGGTGTCTCGCCGGTCATGGACTTGAAGAAGTGATTGAACTGGCTGGCGGATGAGAACCCAAGCATCGCCGCAATCCGCTCGGCAGAAAGCGACGTGCGGTGCAAGAGCACACGCGCCTCATGGAGTGAACGCTCGCGGATCAGCCGCGCGGGCGGCTTGCCCACCATGCGCACGCAGAGGTCGTGGAGGCGATCATAGCTGATCCCCATCTCGTCGGCATAATGGCGCGCCTGCCACCGCGCTCTAAAGTGCGCCTCGACGAGATTTCGGAAGAGGTTGATCTCGCCCAACCCCTGACGCCCCGGTTCTTGAGGTGTGATGTCCCGGTCGACACTGCGCCAGAAGAGAACCAGAAGTAGTCTGATATAAGCCGAGATCGCGATTTCGGTGCCGAATTGCGGGGCGCTTGCCTCGGCCGTGATCCTTTGGAACAGGCTGTCCAGACGCTGACCCAAGGTGTCGCTGCGGCCAAAGGAGGTGACGAGGTGCTGTGACGCGAAGACCCTGAGGTCCGCTCCTTCGGCAGCGAGACCAATAGCATCCTCGAAAATGGTCGTGCCAAAGAAGAGGTAATACCCCGCCCCACCCGCCGAGACACGAAGCCGCGTGTGTTCGTCGAGCGGCCCCCATCGCAAAGCCGGGCCAGACATTTCGAAATCCCCGTCATGTGTCTCTGCGACGGCCTGACCGCTGTCGAGATAGAAGACAAACCAGTCGTAACTTGCTGCGGCCGATCTTGCTCCGACGACACGCTCTTGAAGACCACATTCAATGTGCCCGGCACGGAATCGTGAAGATGGCGAATCGAACATGGCGGCTCCCGAATTGTGTATCCCTGGGTCATATTACCCATATTTCAACAATTGCGGCCCATTTTTTGGCATTATGTTTCTTGAGCACCTCGGTCATGCTCTTTCCCACGGCCTCGCTTCTTCGAACGCGCAAGCCGAGGGAGGAACATGTTCGAAGCCAGACTTCATATCCGCGATGCGGGTGTCGGAGCACGGGATGGAGCCGTGTTCGAACGCCTGTCGCCTGTCAGCGGCCAGCCCGTCACGCGGGCAGCTGCTGCTGGTCCTCGTGACGCGCAGGACGCCGCGAATGCATCGGCAGCAGCCTTTCAGATCTGGCGCGAGACGCCTGCTGAAGAAAAGCGTGCGGTGCTCGCGCGGGCCCGTGATCTGCTACTTGAGCACACAGAAGAGTTCGTCGAAATCGCCAGCAAGGAACTTGGCTCTACACCCGACTGGATCAGGTTCAACGTCGCCATCGCCGCCGATGTGTTCAACGAAGCCATGAAGATCCCCGATCAAATCACGGCCACCGAAGAGGTCTCTGAGAAGGACGGTATCCACTCCACCGTGTTTCGCGAGCCCGTTGGCGTGGTCCTCGCCATCGCGCCGTGGAATGCGCCGGTGACGCTTGCGGTTCGGGCTATCGTCTGGCCACTCGCCTGCGGCAACACGGTCGTGTTCAAGGGCAGCGAGCTTTGCCCGATGCTGCACTCGCGGATTGTGGATGTTCTGTCAGAGGCGGGACTGCCCGCGGGGGCTCTGACCTCGGTGATCCATGCTCCCGACATGGCCGAACCCGTCGTCGATGCGCTTGCCGCACACCCCGCTGTTCGCCGTATCAACTTCACCGGTTCGACCCGTGTGGGGCGACGCGTGGCCGACATCTGCGCGCGGCATCTGAAGCCTTGCGTGCTCGAACTTTCAGGCAAGGCGCCTTTGGTCGTGCTCGAAGACGCCGACATCGACGCGGCAGCCAAAGCCGCTGCCTACGGCGCCTATTTCAACCAGGGCCAGATCTGCATGTCGACCGAGCGCATGATCGTGGTGAACGCGGTCGCCGACGAATTCTGCTCTGCCATGGAAGCGCAATGTGCCGAATTGCTCGCCCGCAAGAACCGCGCCAAGGTCGGTGATCTCATTAGCGCTGAGGCCGCGCGCCGCGTTGGTCGCCTGATCGAGGACGCGCTCGCAAAAGGTGCCAAGCTGATTGCGGGTGGAGAGGTTTCGGGGGCGTACGTGCTCCCCACCCTTCTCGATCGTGTGACACCGGAGATGCAGATCTACAGCGAAGAGAGCTTCGGCCCCATCGCGGCGATCATCCGCGTCAGGGACGAAGCCGAGGCGATCTCAACCGCGAACGACACGCAATACGGTCTTGTCGCGTCCGTGTTCACCGCAGACGCGGGCCGTGCGCGCAGTCTGGCCGCGCGCCTGGAAACAGGCGTTTGCCATATCAACGGACCCACGGTCTATGACGACCCGTCCAAGCCATTCGGGGGCGTCAAAGCCTCGGGCTACGGACGATTCGGCGGCACATCCGCCATTCAGGAATTCACCGAGCTCAGGTGGATCACCGTCCAGGAGCCGAGAAAAGACTACCCATTCTGGACGTAATCGACGCGCGGCGTTCCGCGCACAACAGGGAGGATAGAAATGAAACGGAGAACTTTTTTCAAGGTGACGACGACGCTGGCGGCAACGCTGGTCGCGGGCACCGTGTTCGCGCAAGACAACATCGTCGTGGGCGCCGTTGCCCCGAAGACCGGCCCGCTCGCAGGGGGTGCTGCCGTGACTCACTGGCCGAACATCGCGCTTTGGGTTGAAGAGGTGAATGCACGCGGAGGTCTGAACGTCGGCGGCGAGCAGCGCTTGCTGGAGGTCATCGAGTACGACGATCAGACGAACCCGGCCGAGACGATCAAAGCCGTTCAGCGCCTCGCGACGCAGGACGATGCCGACATCATCCTCGCCCCGTATTCGACCGGCCTCAACATCGCCGCCGCGCCGATTTTCGATCGCCTCGGGTTCCCGCAGATCACCTCGTCCGCCGCCACCGACCAGATCGGTGAGCTGTCGGGTCAGTTCAACGACATGTTCTTCCTTCTGGGCCGCTCGAGCGACCTCGCCGAAGACGCGGTCGAAGTGCTGTCGGACCTGCGCGAAGCCGGCGAGATCGGCAACCGCGTTGCAATGGTCAACGTGGCCGACGCCTTCGGGATCGAGCTGATGGCCGTGGGCAAGCCTGCGCTGGAAGAGGCCGGATTCGAACTGGTCTATGAGACCTCTTACCCGCTCGGCACCCAAGACCTGTCGCCGGTCATGAAAGCCGCCAAGGCGGCAGACCCTGATGCTTTCGTCGCATGGTCCTATCCACCGGACACCTTCGGCCTGACAGAACAGGCGATGATCGAAGAACTTGACGTCAAAGCCTTCTACACTGCCGTCGCCACCGCGTTCCCGTCTTACGGTGGACGTTTCGGCGCAGCTGCGGAAGGCGTCATGGGCATCGGCGGCGTGAACACCGCCTCGCCGGAGTTCCAAGATTACGCCGCACGGCACGAAGCCGCGACCGGATCGAAGCCCGACTACTGGGCCTCGGGCATGATGTATGCCTCGCTGCAGATCCTCGAAGAAGCGATCGAAACCACCGGTACTCTCGACATGGCCGAGGTAACACAGTTCATCAAGGAGAACTCCTTCGAGACCGTGATGGGCACCATCGAATTCGACGACATGAACTCCAACACCGCCTACTGGACCGTCGGTCAGTGGCAGGACGGCGAGTTCAAAGGGATCAAGGAAACGGGCCGCGAAGGTGCCGTCGAACCGATCCTGAAGTCCGGCTGGGAATAATCCCGCGAACGCTCTGTGGACCCGGTCAAGGCCGGGTCCGCAACCACTCACGGAGCACCTATGGATATCCTTATCACAGGCCTCATTCTGGGCGGGACCTATGCGCTGATCGCACTGGGCCTGAACCTGCAATACGGCGTATCGCGCATCATGAACCTCGCCAATGGCGAGATGCTGGTGATCGGTGCTTTCGCCGCCTTTACTCTGTTCACCGTCGGCCAGGTGAGCCCGCTTCTGACGATCTTCCTCGTCGCGCCACTGGCCTATGTGCTGAACTGGCTGATCTATCGGATCATGCTGCGCCCCCTCGTCAAGCGCGCAAAGAACCGCGGGATGTTGGAGGTCGACGCGATCCTGACCACCTTCGGGTTGTCCTTCGTGATGGTCGGAATCATGATCTGGGCGTTCGGGGGGGATTACTTCAGCTACTCCTACCTCGCCCGTCCCATTACGATCTTTGGCGATAACTACGGCCTGAATCGCGTCGTGGCCTTCGGCTGTGCTGCACTGCTCTGTGCCGCCCTCTATCTCTGGCTCAACGTCTCGCGCGCCGGGATGGCGATCCGTGCCGTTTCGGTCTCACCCGAAAACGCGCGCCTCGTGGGCATCGACGTGCCCAAGCTCTCGGCCCGCGCCTTTGCCTTGGGGGGTGCCGTGACAGCCGTGGGCGGCGCGGTCATCTCGACCTTCCTGACGCTCGATGCCTCGACCGGCGTGATGTTCACCATGAAAGCCCTGATCATCGTTATCATGGGAGGTGTCGGTGACGTGCGCGGCACGATCCTTGCAGCCCTGGTCCTTGGCGTTGGCGAAACCTTCGTCGCATCGGTCATTGACCCCGGTCTGACACTGGTTGCCGCCTATGCGCTCTTCATCCTGATCCTCCTGTTCCGTCCGCAAGGCTTCTTCGGGAGGAAACCGACATGAACATGAAGAAAGGTGACTGGAAAAATCTCGGCTGGGGTGCCGCGCTGCTCGCATTTGCGGCGCTTCTGCCGCTGACCGGCGACGGATACCTGATCTCGCTCGGCGTTTCGATTGCCATGTATGTGGTGCTGGCGACCTCCTGGGCGCTGTTCTCAGGTCCAACCCATTACATCTCGCTCGCCACCGCGGCCTTCTTCGGGGTTGGTACATATGTGATGGGGTCGGGAATCGAGTACATTTCATACTGGGCGCTCTTGCCCATTGCCGGGCTGATCGGCGGGCTGATCGCTGCGCTTGTCGGCCTCGCAACGCTGCGACTGTCTGGTGTCTATTTCGTGATCTTCACGCTGGGGCTCGCTGAAATGACGCGGCAGGCGGTGACGTGGTATCAGAACCAAACCGGCCACAAAGGCACCTATGTGCTCACCGACCTGACCGATCCCGACATCTATTGGCAGCTTTTGGTTCTGGCGGGCCTTGTCTTCCTGCTGGGCTGGGCCATTGGTCGCTCGAAACTCGGCTTTGCGCTGCGTATCATCGGCGATGACGAGGACGTGGCCCGCCATGTGGGGATCAACACGGCCCTGTCGAAAGTCGCTCTCTTCGTGGTCTCAGGTGCCACCGCCGCCATCGTCGGCGCGATGATCGCACCCCGTTTTATCTATATCGAACCGGCCACCGCCTTTACCCCGATGCTTTCGTTTCAGGTCGTGATCATGGCCCTTCTGGGCGGCACCGGTCGGCTTTGGGGGCCGCTGGTCGGTGTCATCCCCTTCACCCTCCTGTGGGAGGCGATTTCGTCCTCCTTCCCGAACCAGACCACCCTGCTTCTGGGTCTGTCGTTCCTTGCGATCGTCTATCTGCTTCCGGGCGGCTTCGTCGGGCTTTACGACCGGCTCAAGGGGCGCGCGGCAAGACGGAGTGCCATGGCATGACCGCTCCTACAGTCATATCGCTGCGCGGCGCGACCAAGCAATTCGGCGGGTTGGTCGCGGTCGACAACGTCAGCTTCGACGTCCGCGAACACCAGGTGCTGGGACTGATCGGCCCGAACGGGTCGGGCAAGTCGACGACGCTCAACCTTATCTCCGGCGCCTTGCCCGCGACGGATGGTGACATCACGCTGCGCGGCGGTACGATCACCGGGCTTCCCGCTCGGGAGATCGCGCGCAAGGGGGTCTCACGCACCTTCCAGCTGGTGCGGCTCCTGCCCTCGATGAACGTGCTGGAAAATGTCATGGCTGGCGCTGTCTTCGGCCACCGCCGCCGCTGGGGTGCATCAGCTGAACGTCACGCTTTGCAAGTGCTGGAAAAGATCGGCATGGCGGACAAGGCCAAGGCCTCGGTCGGGCAACTTACCTATATCGACACCAAGCGCGTCGAACTGGCACGCGCTCTGTCGGGCGAGACAGAGGTGCTCTTGCTCGACGAATGGCTCGCTGGCCTCAACCCAACCGAACTGACCGAAGGTATCGACCTTATCCACCAGCTTCGCGACGAGGGGCGCACGATCATCCTCGTCGAACACGTCATGGATGCGATCCGCTCGCTCTGCGACACCTGCGTGGTCATGTCCTCGGGCAAGAAGATCGCCGAAGGGTCGACGGACGACGTGCTGTCCGACCCCGAAGTTATCCGCGCCTACCTGGGAGACGACGATGCTTGAGGTGAAAGGACTGTCCGCCACCTATGGCCAGCAACCGGCACTGAACAATGCCTCGGTCAAGGTTGGTAAAGGTGAGATCGTGGTGATCCTCGGTGCGAACGGCGCGGGGAAATCCACTCTCCTGAAAGCGATCAGCGGCATCTGCGAAGGCAAGGTCACGGGATCGGCGCGGATGAACGGACACGAGTTGGTGGGCATGAAAGCCGACCGGATCGTGGAGGAAGGCGTGGCGCTCGTGCCGGAAGGTCGAGGCATCTTCGGCGATCTGACGGTCGAAGAGAACCTGACACTTGGCGCCTATTCCGAGCGCGCGAGGGATGCCGAGCGCACAAACCTCGACCGGGTCTACACCCTGTTTCCCAAACTCATGGAGCGGCGTAAACAAGTGGCGCGTACCATGTCGGGCGGCGAGCAACAGATGGTCGCCATCGGGCGGGCCATGATGTCGAACCCCTCCGTCCTTACACTGGACGAACCCTCGCTTGGCCTCTCGCCGCTTTTGTCGAAGGAGCTGTTTCAGAGCCTGAAAGCGGTGCGCGACACCGGGATCGGCATCCTGCTGGTGGAACAGAATGCAAAAGCCTCGCTCGCCATCGCGGATCGTGGCTACCTGCTCGAAAACACCGAGATCATTCACGAGGACACCGGGGCGAACCTTGCAAAAGACCCGGCGGTGCAACAGGCCTACCTCGGTGGTGCCGCCGCCAAAAGCGGTTCCGGCAGGGGCAAGACCAAGCCCACCGGACAAGCCTCCAGTGGCGTGCCCGCAGCGACCACACCACGCGCTGTAAAAGGTCCGTCACCCTCGGACATCGCCGCGCAAGCGATGCAAGGCCTCATGCCGGAACGGCCAAGGACGCCCGCGCCGCCCCAAGTGTCCGAGCCGCGGCCAACACCCGCGGCCCCCAGCCCACAACCGGCACCGCCACCGGCTCCGCAAATGTCGGCCAGGCCCTCCGGCATCGACACGGCAAGCATCGTCGCGAAAGCCTCGGCGCAGTCGTCCCGGCGGAACGCGTCACCCAGCCTGCCACCGCGTCCCGCGCCGATGCCCGCACCGCCCAAGCCATCACGCAACATCGCGCCCACCGCCACCTCTGGCGCAAGCAGCCACAGCGACCGGCTGCGCGATATGCTGGAAGAAATCGAAACCGCCGCCGCCCGGGCCCGCGATCGTTCGCGCACCCGGTCCGGCCGTTAACCCAGAAGGAGAGGAGACACCCATGTTGGACCACTCCAACACCGCCCCCAACATCAAGGGCATGTATATCGACGGTCAATGGACGCCCGCGTCCCGCACCTTCGATGATTTGAATCCATCGGACAATTCGGTCTACGCCCGCATCCCCGACGGCTCGCCCGACGACACCAAACGCGCTATCGCCGCCGCCAAGGCCGCCTTTCCGGCATGGTCCGGCCTGGCCTTCCACGAACGTGCCCATTACCTTTTGAAAATCGCCGAAATCTGGGATCGCCGCCAAAGCGACTTCATCGCCGCAGCGGTGCAAGAGGGCGGCGGCTGGTTCGGCAAAGGGGTCTTCGAGGCCGGATATGTCGCCGAAGTCTTCCGCTCGGCCTCGGCACTTTGCTATCAGAACATCGGCGAGGTGCTCCCCTCCGAGCACCACAAGTTCATGATGGCCACGCGCTTTCCGCTTGGTGTCGTCTCGGTCATCTCGCCTTGGAACATGCCCGGTATCCTGACCTCACGCGGCTTCGCGGCGGCGCTGGCGGTGGGCAACACCGTTGTTTTGAAACCATCGGAAGACACGCCATACGCAGGCGGATTATATTTTGCCGAGATCCTCGATGAAGCAGGCATCCCGCCGGGGGTTTTCAACGTGGTCACCTGCTCGCGCGAAAGCGTCGGTGCCGTCGGCGACGAGATGATCGAGAACCCGACCGTAAAGGCTGTGTCCTTTACCGGCTCGACCGCCGTCGGACGCCACATCGCGGCCAAATGCGGCGCGCATCTCAAAAAGGCATGCGTGGAACTCGGCGGCAAGGACTCCATGATCATCATGGATGACGCTGACCTCGACCACGCCGCCAAAGCCGCGAACTTCGGCTCCTTCATGCACCAGGGACAGGTCTGCATGTCGACCGAGAAAATTCTGGTGCAAGAAGGCGTTTACGACGACTTCATGCGACAGTTCCTCGCGCGTGCGCAAAAGCTCAAGACCGGCCATACGCGCGACAAGGATAACGTGATCGGCCCACTCGTGAACAACCGGCAGGCGGTTCGCGTCAAGGCGCTGATCGACGATGCCGTCGCCAAAGGCGCGATCATCGAACTGGGCGGCAATGCCTGGGAAAACTTCGTGGAGCCGACGGTTCTGACCAATGTGAGCGCCGACATGGACATCTGGCACGACGAAACCTTCGGGCCTGTCGTGATCGTCGCCCCCTTCCGCTCCGAGGAAGAGGCCATCGCTTTGAACAATGACACCGAATACGGGCTCACCGCCGCGATCATGACGCGGGATGAAGCCAAGGCGCTTCGCATGGCCGAACATATCGAAACCGGCATCTGCCACGTCAATTGCCAGAACATCAACGACGAGCCACATGTGCCCTTCGGTGGCACCAAGGCCTCTGGCGTTGGGCGTTACGGCGGTCGCTGGTCGCTCGATGCTTTCACCGAGCTGCGTTGGATCACGCTCGACCGCGGCGGGCGGCATTTCCCGCCGGTATTCTGAGAAAGGACAGACCATGACTGCACTCGGATGGATCATTCTCCTCGTCATCGCCGCCGCCGTATTGATCGTGCTCGCCGCGTGGTTTTACGAACGTGCGACGAACGAGATCAGCCTCGTGAAAACCGGTGTTGGCGGCCGAAAGGTCATCATCGACGGCGGCACCCTGGCGATCCCCTATTTCCACGAGATCAACCGCGTAAACATGCAGACGATCCGCATGGACGTGGTGCGACGTGGCGAAAGCGCGTTGATCACCAGGGATAGGATGCGCGTCGACGTGGGGGCGGAGTTCTATGCGTCGGTCGTGCCGGAAGCGGACGCCATCGCGCGCGCCGCTCAGACGCTGGGGCGTCGCACCTTTCAGCCCGATGAGCTTAAGGCGCTCATCGACGGTATGATGATCGACGCGCTGCGCACCGTTGCCGCCCAGATGACCATGGATGAACTGCACGAGAACCGCGCAGAATTCGTGCGCGAGGTGCGTGACATATTGGGCGATACGCTCGGGCGGTACGGGTTGCAGCTCGACAGCGTTTCACTGACCGATTTCGATCAGACAGCCTTTTCGTCGCTCGACGAGACCAACGCTTTCAACGCCGTTGGGATGCGCAAGCTGGCCGAGGTGATCGCGAAGTCCAAACGCGAACGTGCCCAGATCGAGGGCGACAGCGAAGTCGAGGTGCGGCGCACCGCGATGGAGGCAAGCCGCCGGAAGCTGGAGATCGACCTTGAGGAACGCCGCGCCGAGATCGCGCAGGCGCAGGAAGTCGAGACACTCATGGCCGCGCAACTGGCCGAGGTCGCACGCCGCAAGGCACAGGCGGAACAGGAAGCCGCCCATGCGCGCATCGCGATGGAGCAGGAAATCCAGTCTGCCGACATCAAGCGCGAACTCGCAATCCGCGAAGCTGAGATCGCGCAGGACCGCACGCTCAAGATCGCCGAGCAGGAGCGTCAGATCCAGATCTCGGCAAAGTCTCAGGAAGAAAGCCGCGCCCGTGCGGAGGCCGATACCGCCCGCGCCGAAGCGGTCAAGGCCGAAGAGGCGATCCAGACGGCGCGTCAAATGGCAGAAGCCGAACGGCGCAAGTCGGTGGCTCTTCTGGCGGCCCAGCAAGACGCCGAGACGGCGGCAACTCGCGCCCGTATCGCCGCCGAGAGCGACAAGATGACAGCCAAGGATCGCACCGCCGCCAAGCGCGAGGAGGCCGAGGCGATGAAGGTTCTCAAGCTGGCGGAGGTCGAAGCCGAAGCGGCCCGGATCAAGGCCGAGAACGCCCGGTCTGATGCCCTGGCCGCGCTGGAGCTGGAAAAACTTCGTTTGGGGGCAATGCCGGAGATCGTGGCTCAGATGGTCAAACCTGCCGAGAAAATCGACAGCATCACCATCCATCAGGTGAACGGTCTCGGGCAGCGCAGCGGCACCGTCAGCGACGGTGGCGAGCGCAACTCGCCGATGACGCAGATCGTGGATTCGATCCTTGACCTTGCTGTGTCGGCCCCGGCGATGAACCAGTTGGGCGAAATGATCGGCGAACATGTCGCCAAAGTCGAGAAGCCCAAGAAGAAATCCTGACACTGCCAGGCACGAGACCGAAAATCGGGGCGGGATTATCACCCGCCCCGTTCTTTTGTCGGACGTTGCGAAGATAGATCTATCCCAGGCCGAACAGGAAGCGGTCGGGGCCAATCCGCCGATCCTGCTGACGACGTCGGGGGACGCAGCCAGCCCTTCATCTTGACCGAAGCCGGACAATTCTACCCGTCGCGGGTCCAGGCATGGGTATCGCTTCAACACCAACCGGGCTCCGGTCGCGGCTGAATGGAAGTTCAATACCGGCGAAAATACGCATGTAGATTCATTTTGTGTCACACCTGTGTGTCACACCGCTCTAGTGCCGAGCTATCATGTTGATCTGTAGGTTTTTTGGTGGAGCCTAGGTCAGCGCAATGGGTGTTCCTGTCGATTTTGCGGGTTTCCACAAATGTCAGATGTTGCTGGAAATATTCCACTGATGGCTTTCAGAGGTTCCTCATGTGTCATAGAATGTCCGCAATATTCATGGTAGAAAAAGTGGGAAAAGATGCTTTCGGGCAAGCTGACCGTGGCGAAGGTTCGCCAATTTAAGGAGCCGGGTCGCTATGCAGATGGCGGCTGCCTCTACTTGGTCGTCGCGCCCGGTGGGTCCAAGAGTTGGGTCGCCCGTTTGACTGTGCGTGGAAAACAGACCGACCTAGGGCTTGGTGGCGTATCCTACGTCACTCTTCAAGAGGCGCGGGATGAAACCGCAAGGCTTCGAAGGATTGCGAGGCAGGGAGGCGACCCGGCAGCGGACCGTCGGAAGAGCAAGGTCACATTTGCTGATGCCGCCGAAAGCGTTTTTGAAGGGCTTCGCCCGACTTGGCGAAACCAAAAGCACGCAGACACTTGGATAGGCACGCTTCGGAAGTATGCCTATCCCGAGTTTGGCAATCGGCAAATTGAGACGATCACCACTGCGGATTGCCTTAAGGTTCTGTCGCCTATCTGGGTGGACAAGCAAGAGACCGCGAAGCGCCTGAAGCAGCGACTGAATACGGTTTTTGATTGGGCCAAAGCGGCGGGGCATTACAGCGCTGAGAATCCGATCAACGGCATCACACGAGCGTTGCCTTCGGTGAAGCGGTCAGCCGTTCACCTAAACGCGATGCCATGGCAAGAAGTGCCAGGCTTCTTCGAACAACTTGGCCAGCGTGAGAGCGTCGCGGCGCGGGCATTAGAATTCGTCATACTGACCGCCGCGCGATCAGGCGAAGTTCGTCTGGCAACCTGGGACGAAATCGATGGTGTCGTATGGACGGTGCCGGGACCTCGAATGAAGCGGGGAGTTCTCCATAGGGTCCCGTTGTCGGCTGAAGCGCTGGGCGTTCTTGACCGCGTAAGGGGATTAGACTCACAGTTCTTGTTTCCGTCTCCTCAAGGTCGATCATCGCCATTGAGTGATGCTGCCCTCATGGCGCTATTGCGCCGAATGGGGGTGCATGGTCCGACTGTACATGGCTTCCGCTCCGCGTTCCGCGATTGGGCCTCCGATTGGGCACATGCCAACCGGGAAGTGGCGGAAGCCGCGTTGTCGCATGCCGTTGGAAACGAGGTTGAGCGAGCTTACGCACGTTCAGACCTTTTTAAGCGGCGGGCAGAACTCATGAAGACTTGGGGTGAATACTGCTCGCAAGGCTCCTCGAGCTACAACGTGATTGGGCTCAATTGATGACCAAGGAAAAAGAAAGCCCCGATTTTGAGGGCGCGACGCAGTACGTAGAACGGGAAGCGCAGCTTTTTGTACGAATGCATGAGGGTGAAGGTTCATACACGCCCGGCAAGGTATTCTTAATGTTCTATTTCGAGATTGACAAAGCGGCACTCGACTGTGGGTCTCCCATTTATGAAGGGGTGGATGCGGACCTCTACGCCATCGCTTTTGAAGGCGGGACCATCGAAGGGGTGGAATTCTCTAGTAAACTGGCGAGAGATGCCTACGACATACTGAACGAAATCACAGCGTCCAGACTCAGTCATGAGAAGCACCTCACACCAGCGATGCGGGCACTTGCTGTTCATGCGCTTGGGCACAATGATCCACCGAAACGCGGACGCGGCCCGTCTGGGGCGGAACTCTGGGCACGTGATCAGTTCTTCATGAAGATGGTCTACGACCTGACCAATTTCTTCGGCCTTCCCGCAAAAGAAAACCCTTACCGAGTGCGGACAGATGATCCGACAGCGTGTTCCTTGGTGGCGAGCGCCTTCGAAAAAGCCGCAAAAGGGCACCTTAGCAAATGGGTCACGCCAGTCAGTACGGTTCAAGCTGTGTGGGATGCGCCAAGTAAAAAGACCTATTTTCGGGCGATCAGCGACGCAAATACAGCCGGGAAGTTCGATGATTACGAAGACCGGAAAACAATCTGAAACTGAACGGGTAGTTTTTAGAAAACGCCAAGCACGAAATCCACCGGAACCATAGTCTACCTTAGTGGTGCAATATCTGAATGGAGAAGCACCATGAACAACCTTCACACTGACAGCCTTTTCGCCAAGAACGCTCCGGCAAACATGCGTCCGGCACGGGCAGCCCAGTACACTGGCGTTTCCAAGTCTCACCTCGCTAAGCTGCGAATGCGTGGCGAGGGCCCCACCTACGCGAAAGTCGCTGGGTGCGTCGTCTACCGCCGCGCTGACCTGGACGCTTGGCTTCAGGACAATCTGGTCGACACAGCCGCATAAGAAACCCCCGCTCAGTCATGGACCGGGCAGGGGCGAATTTCTTCTAGCGGTAGATGAAGTTTAGCCCATTGGCCCCGGTCCTTTCAACCCAGAAAGGACAAGTTATGAGCACATTCCAAATCAAACCACCATCGAACGCGCAGCGCATCTGGCGCGTCGCGGACCTCCCGCGTGAACGCGGGTTGCGTAGGTACCTGATCACAAATCCGCTGGGCGAGGCTAGCACGGTTCTCCTGTCCAAACGACGGCGGCAGGTGATGGACCTGTTGATGCAGGGGCCTGTCCATTGCGCTTCGCCGGTTCGCCTGTCGGACATGGTGCATCTTCTCCGCGAAGAAACCAAAGTGGACATCGAGACAGAGTTCTACCCCGGTGACGAGGAAACCGGCGCTGGCACTTATGGCGTTTACTTCCTCCGCAGCAAAGTGACGCTCCTCGATGAAAACGAGGTGGCGGCATGATCCCGACACAGGAAAACACCCGTCGCCGTCAGTCTCGTCGCATCCGTTGGAAATCCGGCGTGACGAACCCCCATACGTCGCGCGTCATTGCGGGTCTTGCATTTGGGGAGCGCCGCTAATGGATGGACGCACCCTCACACACAATCTCGGTGGGGCCTGGCGTCATGGGCAGGGCAACGCGCCCTGCCCCATCTGCCAGCCGGAACGACGCCGGGATCAAACCGCACTGTCGATTACCGAGGCGGACGGCAAGCTCCTGCTCCATTGCTTCAAGTCTGGCTGCTCCTTCGTGGAAATCGCGAGTGCGGCGCATCTGCCCCTTGATCGGGCGCAGGTGGATTTCGAAGCGGTCCGCGAGACGAAACGCAAGCAAGCCGAATACAGGACAACGCAGCTGGCAAAGGCACGTGGCCTCTGGGATGCCGCAAAGCCGATCACCGGGACCAAGGGGGAGGCCTACCTTCGCGGGCGGGGCGTCTCCTGCAACATGCCTTCCTCGCTTCGTTGGATACCGGATATTCACCACGGCCCATCTATGAACTGGGGCGCTGCGATGGTGGCGAAGGTCCAACCGACCGGCGGCGTTCACCGCACCTTCTTCGACAAGAAGGGCAATCGGCTCGCCAAATCCGCCAAGATGATGCTCGGGCCTTGCTCCGGTGGCGCTGTAAGGCTCTCTGAGACCCCCTCAGGACCGCTGGTAGTATGCGAGGGCATAGAAACGGGGCTGAGCCTCCTCTCGGGGCTTCTGAAGCCTCCTGTGAGCGTTTGGGCGGCCCTGAGCGCCCACGGCGTTGCTTCGGTCGAACTACCCAATGAACCCGGCGCCCTGATCATCGCAACGGACGGCGACAACGCTGGCCGCGAGGCTGGCGACAAGCTTGGTCTGCGAGCAACTGCGCTGGGCTGGAAGGTGTCCCTGATGCCCGCCCCCGACGGCAAGGACTGGAACGATGTTCTGACGGAAGGGGAAGCGGCATGACCGACACGACTCCTCAAGTCATCCCCTTCCAATCCAAGCGAGGTGAGAGCCTCCGGGGAAAGATGATCCCGCTTGCGAAGATCACGCCCTGCCTCGATGCGAATTACCTGGTGCAAGGCTGGCTTGGCAAAGGTGGGCTAAGCGTCCTCTATGGACCCTCCAACTCTGGCAAGACCTTCGTGGCCGTTGACTTGGCGGCTCACGTCGCCAGCGGAACTGCATGGCGTGGCTGCAAGATCAAACAGGGTCCGGTCATCTATGTCGCCGCAGAAGGTGGTGGCGGTATCCGCAATCGGGTGTCCGCGATCAAACAGGCGCGCGCTGATCTCTTGAATGACGCTGAGTTTTCCCTTCTGCCGACCAACCTTGATCTCCACGAGGCAGGTGACGCTATGGCTCTTTGCGAAGCCATGCCGACCGAGAAGGCCGCTCTGGTGGTTATCGACACCATGGCGCGGTGCATGGGGTCCGGCGACGAGAACAGCGCCCGCGATGTCGCACAATTCGTCATCAACCTTGATGCGATCCGCGAACGGACCGGAGCGCATGTCTTGGTGGTCCACCACAGCGGCAAGAATACCGAAGCCGGGGCGCGTGGATCGTCGGCCTTGAGAGCTGCGGTAGACACCGAGATTGCCATTTCCGACGGTCAAATTTCCTGTGTGAAGCAACGAGACATGGAGACGCCCGACCGGCAGTTCTTCAGCCTCGAAACAGTCACCCTCGGTGAAGACCGCGACGGCGACCCGGTTACGAGCGCAATCGTGATCCCGGCGGATGCACCAAAGCCAAAACGGAAACGCCTGAGCGGGCAGGCCGAAGTCGGCATGCAAGCTCTGACCGACGCCCTGGACAAGCAAGGGACTTACATCGGCGGGCCTGACTACCCTGAAGCGCGAAAATGCGTCTCCCTCGATACGTGGCGAAAGGCCTGTGAGCAGCACGGGCTGACTACTGGCGGCAGTGAAAGTGCCCAGCGCGTGGCCTTTGGACGCGTGAGGGACAAGCTCATTGAAGCCAATGAAATCCGCATCTTTCAAGATCAAGTTTGGAGCGTGAATAATGAAAGCTGAGCGTTACCACCGTGACAGTCACGTCACTGTAACGACCTGTAACGGGGGCATCCCGAACGTTACGAACGTTACACACCCCTTTAGGGGTGTAACGGTTGTAACGGTGCCTGACTGCGATTCCGATCATGGGGAGTTCCCTCATGTCTGACCGAAAAAACGGCACCACTACGGATCATCGCAATCCTGACGGCACGTTCGCGCAAGGAAATCCCGGACGACCCGCTGGCTCACGGAATGCTGTGACCCGCGTCGTTGAAGAACTCCTTCAGGGTGAAGCAGAAGGGCTGACACGCAAAGCCGTGGATATGGCGCTTGAAGGCGACACGACGGCCCTTCGGCTCTGTCTGGAGCGGATCGCCCCGTCGCGGAAAGATGCCCCTGTCCAATTTGACCTTCCAGACCTTGATACCGCCGCTGACGCCATGAGCGCGGCTAAGGCCGTCCTTCGTGCGGTGTCTGGCGGGGAGATAACCCCGGTCGAAGGAGCCACCGTGATGGGGCTTGTAGAGAGTTTCCGCCGCGCACTCGAAGTCAATGAACTCGAAAAGCGCATCACAGCATTGGAGGCCGAAAAATGAATATCAAACAAAGACTGGAAAAACTCGAAGCGCGACAACCGAGCGATGCAAGACCGATCATCAAGTCGGTGCCAGAAGGATACCCCGATGGAAACCGGACACAAGCGATGTCCGTCGATGAATGGAAAGACCGCCATTGCGACCCGTCGCAGGAGTTGCAGCCATGACATTGAAACATCGCATTAGGAATCTGGAACGCGTCTCTTCGGTAACGTCTGATCCCCTCACCGTCTTCGTCACACGCTTCGATGAAGGCCCCGAGCACACGACTGATTACCTCTTCGCAAGGGTAATTTGGCACTCGGGCAAAAGCATTCGCGTCGAACCGCGCGAAGGCGAGTGCAACGATGAATTCGAGCAACGTGTGACGTCGATGACCAGTCGGGCATCACTCGGCAAGTTCGAAGGTCAGCGGTCACGGCGCTTGTCCGAGCGGCAAGCGTTTCATCGCGATGGGGCTGATGGAGTTAAACAATGAACCTGAAATCTCGAATTAAAAAGCTGGAAGGCGGCACGGGGTCAACGTGCGCTCCCGTTCAGATCATTTTTGTTAAACCCAAAGCTTCGCCGAACAACCCTGCGCCGCTTCCTGTAAACGCATTCGCCTACTTTACGGAATTCTATGGGGAGCAGCTCGTGGCTGAGCCGGGAGAGGACTTCGACGTCTTCGAGGCGCGATGCCAAGAACACCTAGCGTGGCTCTCGTCCGCACCGAAAAAACCTGAGGTGCCGGAATGTCTATGAAGAACCGAGTCCGAAGTCTGGAGGCCAAAGCGAAACCGCGAAACGGAGCAGTTTCGGCCTTCATAATCACAATCGCCGGTGAAGAGGACGATCAACCTGCTTGCCAGACGGCAACCTGTATCTGGCCCACTGGCGAAGCCATGCGTCTCGAAGGGTTGCAGGGAGAAACGAGCGCAGACTTCGAACGGCGCGTCCAGACGTTGGAGGGCCTCGACTTTGAAGAGGCCTCGAAGTGGCAGGCAGTGCCGCTTCAGGACATCCCACATCACCTAATCCCCGAAGAAATGTGGCCAATGGAAACCGTGCGCATAGGCGGTTGAACAAAGCAAGAAATCACAAGGTAGGAGAAGAGCAGATGAAAACCTTTGAAATAAAATCGCCTGACGGCAAGACATACGAGATCAAAGCGCCCACGATGGAAGCCGCTCAAGATATCATTCGCCGAAGTAGCCAAGGGAATGGCTCATCCGAGCCATTCGAAGACCTGGCGCAGAAAGCGTTGGCGAGGCGTGAAGCTTTGCAGCGCGCGCAAGCGGAGGCCCGCCGCATTGCGGCCGAAGGCGCGACCAACGCCCCTGCGCCGCAGGAGGACATCCAAGGGGCATACAACGCCCTCAAGCCATTAGTTGAGAGCGGGCGCGCATCAGCGCAGCAACTGAAAGCCTTTGAGGTTCTAAGCCGCAATGGCGGGGGCTTTTTCGCAAACCCCTACAATGGCCAGATGACCAGTCGCGAACTCTTGGCAAACACCATGCAGCCCAACGCTGCACAGGCTTTTGCAGGGGGCACTGAGCGTGGCGCATTCTATGCGGGCAACGATGAACTGGCAGGAGGCATCAGCGCAGCCGTTCCCGGACCTGGCACGATGAGTGAGCGAGCGCGCTTTGCCACGGAGCGTTCGCGGGCAGAGCATGAAGCGAACATGCGAGATCATCCAGTCGCGACGACTACGGGTGAGGTTGTCGGTGGCGTGGCTACCGGCGGGCGGGCCATCGATGCCGCGCGACAAGGAGTTGGGCGCGTGGCGCAGCCAGTTCTCAACCTCGCAAACCGGAACTTCGCGACCCGCGCAGCTACCAGTGCAGCCATTGGAGGAGCGGACGCAGCGACCTATGGCTTCATGGCTGGCGAAGGCGGGAACCGATACGACACCGCCATTGACGCGGGCAAATGGGGCGCAGGTCTCGGTGCCGCTGGATCGCTCGGCGCCGATACGATCACCTCGTATCTGGCCAATCGCTCGACGCGGAAAGCGACTGACCGGATGGTCGCGAACACGCCAACCAGTGATGATCTTCGCACTCAGGCGGGTTCAATCTTCGATGAAGCGGTCAGGACGGGCGAAACAGCCAACCAGGCCCAAACGGCCAAACTTGCGGCTGACTTCCGAGAGACCTTGACCCGCGAAGGACTGATCGGCCCAGACGGAAAAATGGTGACGAGCTATCCCAAAGTCTCAGACGCATTCCGCCAGATTGAAGCCTATGGGCGTCAATCCATGTCGCCAGCACAGATGCGGACTACTCGGCGACTTCTGCAAAACGCAGCGCAAAGCAACGACGCGTCCGAAGCGCGCATGGGGTCTATCCTCCTTGAGCAATTCGATGGGTTTTCCACGCAATTCATGCCCGATATTCCGAAGGCCAACGACCTCTACACGAAAGCCAGCCGCGGCGACATGATCCAAGAGTACATTGATCTGGCAGCGGTTGACGCGGGGCAATACTCTGGCTCCGGTTTTGAGAACGCGTTGAGGACGAGGTTCCGGCAGCTTGCGCGTAAGGTTGTCAAAGGTGACATCAAGGGCCTGTCTCCCGATCAGGTCGCATCCATCAATCGAGTGGCCGAGGGAGGGTCAATCGAGAATTTCCTACGAAACACCGGGAAGGCGGCCCCTTCAAGCGCCCTGACCATTGCAGCTATGGGAGGCATTCCGTATCTCGTTGGCAACTCTATTGGAGGTCCTGGGCTTGGAGCCGCTTTGGGTCTTGGCACTATCGGCGTTGGTGCCATGGCGCGAAACACTGGCACCAGGTTGCAAACTCGAAACGCAGATATCGCGGCGGCCCTCATGCGGGGTGCTCAAATGCCTGATCGGCGAGCGGCCAATCCTGCGGTTAAGAGGATCGTTCAGGAACTGCTCCGCAAGAACGTTAACGCGTCTGTAACACATTGAGCGCAAACTGCTTGGCTCTTGCCGGTGTCTTATTGGAAACGGGCGTTTGTTCTGTCTGCGGACCATTCCAGCTTGGACAAGCGCTTGTATAGGTCAGCGTTGAACTGGCTTTCGGTCAGATTGGGTATCGCTACGCATAGTCGGGATGTCCCGGCGGGCGGAATGACCTTGTCGTCGGAGATTTGGTCTGTCTGTAGGATGTCGTTGCTACGCCCTGGTACACGCGCCACAACCCGAAAAAAGACCTTCTCGATGGTTTGGTTTGTCGGGTTGTCCACAATCACAAGTATTGGTTTCGCCGTGTCGGCGCATGGCGTGTAGTCGAAAAGCACAGTGAAAGCGACGCGATCCTTCTGCCAACTCCTGTAGCCTTCGAGCCCCAAGTATCCTCCGATTCCGATGCCCGACAAGACAAGGACACCGAGGCAAGCGAAGACCGTCTGGCGAGGGTAGACGAGGAGCAACGCAGCGAAAGCTATCCCTATACCCAGACCCCACATCGTTTAACCTCCAGCAATCGACTGCCCTAATTTGATTTCGCCACACGGTCGGGCTTCAGAGCAACCCCCGGACCCTGGGATTCATCGCCTTCATTCAGAAACTGGACGCCCATGTCTTCCAGCGCGTTGCGTATTCTTTCTACCGTCCCGTCGGACACCAAGCCGGTGTGGTCGGATTTGCCTTCGACCCTTCGCAATGTGATCAGCGGCACATTCGCGGCATCGCAGAGTTGTGCCTGTGTGATGCCCAAAAGGTCTCGGGCTGCCTTGATCTGCGCCTTCATCTCGCCTCCGATAACTTTTTATCAGTGATACACTTGTTATCAGTAAGGTCTAGTGATATATAGTTATCAGTAGACGGAGGATGACATGACTTACGACCGCAAAGCCATCATGACCGAAGCTTGGGAAATCGTGCGCCGATTTCTGGGCAATGGCGAAACTCTCGCACAGCTGCTTTCCCGCGCTTTGAAGGCGGTTTGGTGGTCGGCTCGTCAGAAGATGCGGGTGGCTCAATCGGTCGAAGCCAGTATGGCGGCAAAGCGCAAGCTTGAGACTCTTCCGTCCGACGAACTCGCCCAGCGCATCGAAAACCTGGAGAATCGTGACGTGTTGGGCGCATCTGGCCTCCGTGAACTCTCTGATCTGCGCAGCGCTCATGTTGCCGCCCAGCGCCGTGAAATAGAAGCGAACGAAGCGAAACGCGAAATGATCGCCAGCGCGAAGGGCCGTTTCTGTCATGTGGTCTTCACAAAGAAGGATGGCAGCGCTCGTCAGATGACCGTGCAGCCCGCCGCGCTCAAGAACCACGTAAAGGGTGCCGATGGACGTGAGAGCGCCCGCAGGGCCGCTGAGACGCGCGCTGAGCGTCATCCGCACCTCATGCCGGTGTGGGACGTCGAAAAGCAGGCCTGTCGCACTGTGAACCTCGCCACCGTCAACCGGATCGCGGTGAACGGGGCCGTGCATGAATTCCATGCGCATTGATCCGAAAAGGGAGAACACCATGAACGTCCATACCAAGACCAAAACGCCGCAGCGCGTGAGCGAGCGCGAGAACCGTAAGGTCGGCGGTGAAGCCCTCGTGCATAAGACGGTCCGTGAAAGCCGCGAGACACGGGTGGAAGAACTGCGCGCCCGAGAGGCGGCGTTCTGGGACTCGCTGCCTAATGATCCAACCGAAGCGCTGTCCGCCGTATCCAAGAAACTACCCGCCATGGAGGATTACGAATCCCCGGCATACGCTGTCCGTGTCGCGTTGGTCTTGACGCACGAACTTGCAGGCAGCCGGTTTTTCGATGGGGGCAGTGAAGACCTAAATGACGCCATGTATTGGCTTGCGTGTCGTGCCTTGGATGGACTGGACCAGACGGAAGCCGACGTTGACCGTGCGCGGGCCATTGCGAGCAAACTCACCCCGACGCACCGCCCCTTCAAGGCCTGATCACGCACCTCAGAAAGGAACACCCGAAATGCTTACCCTCGAAGAACTTCGCACAAAGCGCCCGCAAGATATGACCGTTGAACTGGCTTACCTAACGGCTCCTTGGTGGAGACAGCCCGCATCGCCATTGAATCCGAGCAAGAAGAGCGCATCGGCGGCAACGCCAGCGTAGTCCTCCGGCTCGCCGGGGAGTTCGGGACGGCTCTCATCGAAGGCTGTGAGCGTTCCGCGCGCGAGAGCGGACGCACGAACCTCCACGCCGCAGAGTAGCGCACATGCACCGTCATAGGCTCGGCAGGTAGGGAAGTGAGGTGAGGATTTGAATTGCGAGCCATGACACGGGACGGCCTGCACCTTTTGGGCCGTCCTTTTTCGTCCCCGCTGGGAAATCAGGAGAGCCAAAGTAAGGAATGACCTTCCATTACGACATCAACCGAAAGTGGTCCAACACTTACCTTCCCGACGTGAAGCGCATCGTCGGCGCTCATCTTCTCAGCACCGCGCCCGATGAAATCGACATGCGGCAAGCAACAGACCTCCTGATGCTCGACGCGCGGGACATGCGGATCGCGGCACGGGTGCGCCGCCCCGGCTATGCCGACCGCTATCCATACGAGTTCACCGTTCGCTCACGCATCCCCTCAGGCGGTGAGACCGAGCTTTCCAAGATCATCAACGGCTACGGCGACTGGATGTTCTACGGGCATGCCAACCCGCAAGGCGGCATTGGTCGATGGTGGCTCTTGGACCTGCGGGCTTTCAGGGCTGCGCTGATACGCCCTGAGAGCCGCTCTCGGCTTCATTGGGGCAACAAGGTTAATGCGGACGGTACCCGGTTCACGTGGTTCGATATCAGGTCCTTCCCGAACGCGCCGGATATCGTCGTGGCATCTTCGATTTGAGTCCTCAGTTTTTGTGCTGAGCGCTTGTCTCTGATTGCGCACAAGTCATCACCGCCCAATTCCTCCACAAGTATGCAAACCACGCCCCAAGGCGGATGATAATTGCCGCACCGACAACTGCGGTTTAGCAAGCAAGCTAGTGTCGGCGTCAATGAACGCGCCCGTGTCTCGCCGCTGGAAGGGGTATTGGCACAAAGGCTCATAATCACTACAAAAAACAAACCCCGGTCACCACCTAGGCGGGCCGGGGCTGTCGCAAAGTGAACAATGCGACGTGATGAGGCAAAGGTAGTGATTTGGACGAACAAAATCAAGAAAAAAAGCGAGCAGCAGTCTATGTTGACGGCTTTAACCTTTATCACGCGATACATGATTTAGGTGAGCCGTTCTTGAAGTGGAACTGCATTTGGAATTTGGGGGAGATATTTGCTCACAAAGGCGGATATGACCTAGTGCGAGTGACTTTTTGCACGGCGTTTCCAACGCATAAAGACCATGGGACAAAAGACAGGTTTCGAGCATACACGAACGCGCTCAAAGCACGTGGGGTCAACGTGATCGAAGGGCACTATCTAGAGGAACGCACGACTGGGCAATGGAAGGAGAAGCAATCCGATGTAAACTTGGCGCTATCGTGTATTTCCGACGCATACAACGGCGTTTTCGACGCCGCTTATCTGGTGACCGCAGATTCAGACCAAGCGGCAACTGCGCGGGTTTTTCGTGATGAATTTCCAGAGAAACGGCTTATCCCCGTTGCCCCGCCAAAGAAGCCAATCCCAAAGAAAACACAGTCATTTTCTGAGAGGGGATTCGTAATCTCTAAGGATATGATTGAAGCATGTGTTATGTCTGGGTTTGTCCCTGGCAAAAGCGGCGGATTAATCAGGAGACCAGCGGAATATGACCCGCCCGATTGGTGGGTGCATCCAGACGCACGTGACTAAACCTACCACCAAACCCAACGCCCCGCTTCGGCGGGGTTTTGTATTCCTTACAACATTTGCATTCACTCGTGCAGGGTAGCGCCAGCGCGTTAGTAGCATATGGATAAATCAAGCTCAGCCTTGTGCAACCTAATATGCCGCCTTTCCACATTGGAAGGCCGCTCAGGGTCCTTCTGCGTCACGGGTTCGAGACGCGGGAAGCGCGGAGCCCGTTGTTCGAGAATTCTGGCTGCGCACTCGGGGCAACGCACATCTCATTGGGATCAAACCCAACCATGCAAAGGCGGATGTGATACCTGAAGATGGTAACGCAAATGGTAAAAGGCTTGGTAGAATCTTTTGCCTATCCTGAAATTTAATTATAAATCAAAGGCATAATTGGATGATTTGGTGGAGCCTAGGGGAGTCGAACCCCTGACCTCTTGCATGCCATGCAAGCGCTCTCCCAACTGAGCTAAGGCCCCATAAGGGAAACGGCTGTCGCCGTTCGTGCGCGGTGTCTATGCCAGCGCGGGGGGTGTTTCAAGCGAAAAAATCAGCCTGAAATGAAAAAGGCCGGGCGTTGAACCCGGCCCATTCAACATTGTGAAAGCGGCTTAGCTTTCGTCGTCGTCAGCGGCCACATCGGCGATTTCGTCGAGCGAAACATCATCGTCGTCATCGTCTTCAAGAACGTCATCGCCCAGATCGACATCTTCCTCTTCGAGAACGTCTGCATCCTCCTCGATGGTCGCATCTTCGGTCTCGGTGTCTTTGGCGCTGTTCTTGTCAGCCTTGTCGGCAACCATTGTGCGCGTTTTGCCGGTGTCGATCTCGACCACATCGCCGGTATAGGGCGAAACGATCGGGTCGGCGTTCAAATCGTAGAAACGCTTACCGGTGGTCGGGCAAACGCGCTTGGTGCCCCATTCTGCTTTGGGCATGGAAAAACCCTTTCCGTCATCATGTCGTCGTGCGAGAATCTGGGTGGAATTGCCATATGTGCAAGGGGCTGTCAAAGCCTTTGGGAAAAACCGGTGGGTGTGAGCGGGCCATGGGATTGAGACAAGCGTTGTTTCGAAGCGATGCGGGCGGCGATATGGGGCCGATTCCGCTTCCCGGTGCGCCGGAAATTTCCGTGCATCTGAAAGCCTCGGCACGGGCGCGGCGGCTCTCGTTGCGGGTGTCGCGGCTGGATGGGCGTGTCACGCTGTCACTTCCGCGCGGGGTGCCTCGGCGCGAGGCAGAGGCCTTCGTCACCGAGAAGGCCGATTGGATTCGCGGGCATCTGGCCGACATCCCGATGGTGATTCGCCCGATGCCGGGGGCGACACTTCTGTTCGAAGGGCGCGAGTTTCCGGTTCAGGCCGTGAAGCGGCGGGGCGTGGCCGTGACTGCCGATGGTTTCGAGGTCCCGGACAGCTCTATCGACGCAACCCCGGCCCGTCTGGCAGCGTTTCTCAAGACCGCTGCGCGGGATCGGTTGGTCAGCGCTTCGGAGCGCCATGCCACAACCATCGGCAAACGGATCGGGCGTATCACCCTGCGCGATACGCGGTCCCGCTGGGGTTCGTGTTCACCCGAGGGCAACCTGATGTATTCTTGGCGGCTCGTCATGGCGCCGCCCCAGGTGCTTGACTACGTTGCCGCACACGAGGTGTCGCACATGGTCCACATGGACCACTCGCAGGCGTTCTGGGAGCAATGCGCAGCGCTCTTTCCCGAACATGAAGCCGCCCGCAGATGGCTCCGCACCGAAGGCGGCGCTTTACACAGGTATCGTTTCCGCAATTGACCACCTGCCTTTTTGTGATCACAAAGAGACATGGTTACACCGCCTCCAGCATCTCCTACCGCCCCGCCTGCGCCGACGGACCCACAGGTCGCGGCGCATGAGCGGGTCTACCGCACGCTTCGCGCCCGGCTGATGGCCGGCGAGATGGAGCCGGGTGTCGCGTTGACCCTGCGCGGGATCGGCAAGGAATTCGAGGTGTCCATGACCCCGGCCCGCGAGGCGGTGCGCCGTTTGGCGGCTGAGGGCGCCCTGACGCTCTCGTCGTCGGGGCGCGTGACGACGCCGGACCTGACAGCGGAACGGATCGAAGAGTTGGCGGCGCTGCGGGCGTTGTTGGAGCCGGAGCTTGCCGCACGGGCCCTGCCGCGGGCCCACCTGGCGCTGATCGAACGTCTGCGAACGATCAACGGACGCGTAGCCGAGGTTGTCGCCAAGCATGACGTGACGGGCTACATCCGTTCGAACCTTGAATTTCACCGAACGCTCTATCTGCGCGCTCAAGCGCCCGCGATGCTGGCCATGGCGGAAACCGTCTGGCTGCAACTCGGTCCCACCATGCGCGCGCTCTACATGGCGCGGGATCGGTCGGACCTGCAAAAGCACCACCGGGCCATTCTGGCGGCGCTGTCGGCGGGCGACGAACCGGGCCTGCGGCTGGCGGTGCGCACGGATGTGACCCAAGGGCTTCGGATGCTGGTCGGCCTCTGAGGTCACGGCTGCGTGAGCCCGCGACAGAAACCCTGTCTTCCCCCGTTTCACCTTTCAACGCGGCAGTGACCAGATACACGGCGCGTCGATTTCGGAGGAACACTGTCCTGCCTCCTCCGTCGCTGTATGCCTCCATACAGAAAAAAAGGCCGGGGTTTTCCCCGGCCTTTCTTTTATATCAAAGACTTGCGCCCAGTCACATGTGGATCGGTCCGTCACCACAGGCCAGCGCCGCTTCGCGCACCGCTTCGGAGAAGGTCGGGTGTGCATGGCAAGTGCGCGCGAGGTCTTCCGCCGCCGCGCCGAATTCCATGGCGACGCAAGCCTCATGGATCAGATCGCCCGCCGACGGGCCAATGATGTGGACGCCGAGGATGCGGTCGGTCTTTTTGTCCGCCAGGATCTTGACGAAACCGTCTGCCTCGAACACCGCCTTGGCGCGGCCGTTCCCCATGAAGGAAAATTTGCCGACCTTGTAGTCGCGGCCTTCGTCTTTGAGGTCTTCTTCGGTCTTGCCGACGCTGGCCACTTCCGGCGCCGTGTAAATCACGGACGGGATCACATCGTAATTCACGTGACCCGCCTGACCCGCAATGGCCTCGGCCACTGCCATGCCTTCGTCCTCGGCCTTGTGGGCCAGCATCGGCCCGGGGATCGCGTCGCCGATGGCCCAGATGCCGTCGACGTTGGTTTTCCAGTGATCGACCTCGACCACGCCACGGTCGGACACATTCACTCCGATTTCCTTAAGGCCCAGTCCGTCGGTGAAAGCGCGGCGTCCGGTGGCGACCAGAACGACGTCGGCGTCGAGCACCTCTTCGCTGTCGTCCTTCTTCAGCTTGTAGGTCACTTTTGCCTTGGTCTTCATTTCCTCGACACTTTGAACGGCCGCGCCCAGAATGAAGTTAAGGCCCTGCTTTTTCAGGATTTTCTGGAAGCTCTTGGAGACTTCCTCGTCCATCGTCGGGGTGATCTTGTCGAGGAATTCGACGACCGTCACCTCGGTCCCGAGACGGGCATAGACCGAGCCCATTTCAAGCCCGATGACACCGGCGCCGATGACAACCATTTTCTTGGGCACCTTCGGCAGTTCGAGCGCGCCGGTTGAATCGACCACGACGCCGCCCTTGTTGTTCACTTCGACGCCCGGCAGGCTGGAGGCCTCAGAGCCGGTGGCGATCACGATATTCTTGGCTTTGTGGGTCTCGTCGCCGACAGTGACTTCGCCTTTGCCAGAGATCTTGCCCCAGCCTTTGATCCAGTCCACCTTATTCTTTTTAAAGAGAAATTCGATGCCCTTGGTGTTCTGGCCGATCACGTCGTCCTTGTAGGCGAGCATCTGTTTCCAGTCGACCGACGGCGATTTGCCCTTGAGGCCCATCTTGGTGAAATTGTGCTCGGCTTCGTGCAGCGAATGCGAGGCATGGAGCAGGGCCTTGGACGGGATACACCCCACGTTGAGACAAGTGCCGCCAAGCGTTTCGCGACCCTCGACACAGGCGGTTTTCAGGCCCAGCTGCGCGGCGCGGATGGCGCAGACATAGCCGCCGGGGCCACTCCCGATAACGATCACATCATAGTCTGCCATGTCTTACTCCTTTGGCAAAAATTTCGGTACACCGCGCGTACACAACCTGTGCACAACCTGTGCATACAAATATGCACAGGCAGACCGGACGCGGGTCATGCCGCCACCCCGGAAATGAACGCGGTCAGGTAGAGAAGGGCACAGCACGAAAGCGCGCCAAGCCAGATGAAAGACCGCCACGGTCGCCAGCCCTTGGCGTAGGCGAGAACGTAGACCAGCCGAAACCCTACGTAGGCGTATGCGACGATCGCAGTGAAGAGCGAGCCGATCCCGGCAACCGCGATCAGCAGGCAGCCGCCCGCGAAAAGCCCGATCATGGCGGTGGAATTGTCATAGGCCCGCCCCAGGCGCGCAGTCGCCTTGCGCAGGTCACGGCTGGGTGCTTTGTCGCGCGGCGAGGTCGTGTACCCGGGGCCGAGATCGACGTTCGCCATGTAGGAAAACACGGAGAACCCCGCGATGTGCAGGAGACCTGCGAGCGAGAGCGCGATGAGTTCGGGGGTCATGTATCGTCCTCGTCCGTGGCCGTGGAGATATTGTCCTCGACAGCGGCCCGGCGTTTGGCGAAGGCTTTGCGCTGGGTGACGTAGGCGTAATAGGTCAACCCGAGGGACACGAGCGCGTAGACCGCCACAAGCGGCAGGAACCATGTCATGTCCGTGCCCTGCCAACGCATCACAGCAAAGATCGCGATGGCGAGGATCGCGACGCGCAAGATCCACGGAGTCAGCGCACGCTTCAGGGTGGGAAGCTCAGCTTCGAGCGCGTCCATTTCGGCGCGGGTTTTCGCGCGGATGTCTTCGGTGGTCTTGCGGTCGTCTGGCATGGCCGGCGTCCTTCAGGCTCCGACGTGGGTGGCGCCGGGGTCTCCCCCGGCACCATCAATGATTACAGATCCATCAGCAAACGGCGCGGGTCTTCGAGCGCTTCCTTGACGCGCACGAGGAAGGTTACGGCGCCTTTGCCGTCGACGATGCGGTGATCATAAGAGAGCGCCAGGTACATCATCGGGCGGATCTTGATTTCGCCGTCGATGACCATGGGGCGGTCTTGGATCTTGTGCATCCCGAGGATACCCGACTGCGGCGGGTTCAGGATCGGGCTGGACATGAGCGAGCCGTAGACACCACCGTTCGAGATGGTGAAGGAGCCGCCCTGCATTTCCGCCATGGACAGTTTGCCGTCGCGGGCGCGTTTGCCGAGCTCGGCGATCTTGCCCTCGATGCCGTGGAACGACATCTGGTCGGCATCGCGCACGACCGGCACGACGAGACCGTTCGGCGTGCCCACCGCGACACCCATGTGAACGTAGTTCTTGTAGATCACGTCGGTGCCGTCGATCTCGGCGTTGACGTCCGGCACTTCTTTCAGCGCGTGACAGCAGGCTTTCACGAAGAAGGACATGAAGCCCAGCTTGATGCCGTGTTTCTTCAGGAACAGGTCCTTGTACTCGTTGCGCAATTCCATGACCGCGGTCATGTCCACCTCGTTGTAGGTGGTGAGCATGGCAGCCGAGTTCTGCGCGTCCTTGAGGCGACGGGCGATGGTCTGACGCAGGCGCGTCATCTTCACGCGCTCTTCGCGGGCCTCGTCATCCGCCGACACCGGCGCACGCGGGGCTTGGGCGGCAGGTGCGGGCGTGGAGGAGGGTTTGGTCGAGGAGATCGCGGCCTGCACGTCTTCTTTCATGATGCGACCGTCACGCCCCGTGCCCTTGACGTCGGAGGGGTCGATGCCTTTTTCGGCCATCAGCTTCTTGGCGGAGGGCGCGTCCTCGACATCCTTGTCGCCAGACGATTGCGCGGGCGCGTCATCGGCCTTGGGGGCGTCGGATTTCGCTGCGGCAGAGGCGCCGGCGCCCGAGGTCATCACGCCCAGCTTGCCGCCGGCTTCGACGGTCTCGCCCTCGCCCGCGGTGATCTTGGAGATCACGCCAGCAGCCGGGGCGGGCACTTCGACCGAAACCTTGTCGGTTTCGAGTTCGCAGAGCATTTCGTCGGCTTCGACGCGGTCGCCCTCTGTCTTGAACCACGACGACACCGTGGCCTCGGTCACGCTTTCGCCCAGCGCGGGGACCATGATGTCGATCTCTTCGCCGCCAGCATCGCCTTCGTCCGACGCTTTCGCCTCGGCCTTGGGTTCGGCTTTCTTGGCGGGTGCGGATTTCCCGGCGGAGCCGCCTTCTTCGATATTGGCGAGAAGCGCGTCGACGCCCACGGTATCGCCTTCGTTGGCGACAATGTCGCCCAAGGTGCCCGCGGCAGGCGACGGCACTTCGACCGTTACCTTGTCGGTTTCAAGCTCGCACAACATTTCGTCGACTTCGACGGCATCGCCGGGCTTTTTGAACCAGGTTGCGACGGTGGCTTCGGTAACGCTTTCCCCCAGCGTGGGAACACGGACTTCGGTGCTCATGATCTTATCCTTCGATGGTCAGCGCGTCGTTCACGAGCGCCTGTTGTTGGGCTTTGTGCTGGCTGGCCAGACCCGTTGCGGGCGAGGCCGCGGCGGCGCGACCGACGTACTTGGGACGCGAGCCGTCTTTACGGATGCGCGACAGCACCCATTCGATGTTCGGTTCGACGAAGGACCATGCCCCCTGGTTCTTCGGCTCTTCCTGGCACCAGACAACGTCCGCATTGGGGAAGCGTTCCATTTCCTTGACCAGCGAGAGCGCCGGGAAGGGATAGAATTGCTCCAGGCGCATGATGTAGACGTCGTCGAGGTCGCGCTCGTCGCGCGCTTCGAGCAGGTCGTAGTAGACCTTTCCCGAGCACATGACGACGCGCTTGATCTTGTCGTCGGTCTTGAGCTTGGCGTCGGAACGGCCCGTACCGTTATCGCGATCCGCGTCATCCCAGAGGATGCGGTGGAAAGACGAACCCGTGGTGAAGTCTGCCGCATCCGAGACCGCCAGCTTGTGACGCAGAAGCGATTTCGGCGTCATCATGATGAGCGGTTTGCGGTAGGAGCGGTGAAGCTGGCGCCGCAGGATGTGGAAGTAGTTGGCGGGTGTGGAGCAGTTCGCCACGATCCAGTTGTCGCCCCCACACATTTGCAGGAAGCGTTCCAGGCGGGCGGAGGAGTGCTCCGGCCCCTGCCCTTCGTAGCCGTGCGGCAGAAGGCAGACGAGTCCGGACATGCGCAGCCATTTGCTTTCGCCCGAGGAGATAAACTGGTCGAACATGATCTGTGCGCCGTTGGCGAAGTCGCCGAACTGCGCTTCCCAGAGCGTGAGCGCGTTAGGCTCGGCGAGCGAATAGCCGTACTCGAAACCCAAGACCGCGTATTCGGACAGCATGGAGTCGATGACTTCGTAGCGGCCCTGCCCCGGTTTGATGTTGTTGAGCGGGTAATACCGTTCTTCCGTCTCCTGGTTGACCAGGCCCGAGTGGCGCTGCGAGAAGGTGCCGCGCGTGGAGTCTTGTCCGGCGAGGCGGACCGGGTACCCCTCGGTCAAGAGCGAACCGAAGGCGAGCGCCTCGGCGGTGGCCCAATCGAAGCCCTTGCCCGTGTCGAACATGTTTTTCTTGGCGTCGAGGATCCGGCCAACGGTCTTGTGAAGCGGGAAGCCGTCTGGCGCGGTGGTGAGCGCCTTGCCGACTTCTCCCATGCTGGCTTCAGAGATTGAGGTTTCGCCACGCTGGTAATCCTCGCCCTGCTTGTCGAGATGGGACCAGCGACCATCGAGCCAGTCGGCCTTGTTCGGCTTGTAATCCTTGCCCGCCTCGAACTCTTCGTTGAGGTGGGCCTGGAAGGCCGCCTTCATGTCCTCGATTTCGCCCTCGGGGATCAGCCCGTCCTTGACCAGACGCTCGGTGTAAAGCTGGAGCGTGGTTTTGTGAGACTTGATCTCTTTATACATGAGGGGGTTGGTGAACATGGGTTCATCCCCCTCGTTGTGGCCAAAGCGGCGGTAGCAGAAAATGTCGATGACAACGTCGCGGTGGAATTTCTGACGGAATTCCGTGGCGACCTTGGCGGCGTGGACCACGGCCTCCGGGTCGTCGCCATTGACGTGGAAGATCGGGGCTTCGACCATCAAGGCGATATCCGTGGGATAGGGCGAGGTGCGCGAGAAGTGCGGCGCGGTGGTGAAGCCGATCTGGTTGTTCACGACGATATGGATGGTGCCGCCGGTGCGGTGGCCCCGGATGCCTGACAACTGGAGGCATTCGGCCACGACGCCCTGACCCGCGAAGGCCGCGTCACCGTGCAGGAGAACCGGGATCACCTGGTGGTGTTCCGGGTCGTTGAGCTGGTCACCCTTGGCCCGGCATTTGCCCAGAACCACCGGGTTCACAGCTTCGAGGTGCGAAGGGTTCGCAGTCAGCGAGAGGTGCACCTTGTTGCCGTCAAATTCACGGTCCGAGGAGGCGCCGAGGTGGTATTTCACATCGCCGGAGCCGTCCACGTCTTCGGGTTTGAACGAGCCGCCCTGGAATTCATTGAAGATCGCGCGGTAAGGTTTCGCCATCACGTTGGCGAGAACCGAGAGGCGGCCCCGGTGCGGCATTCCCACGACCACTTCGGTCGCGCCAAGGCTACCGCCGCGTTTGATGATCTGCTCCATCGCCGGGATCAAGGCTTCGCCACCGTCGAGACCGAAGCGCTTGGTGCCCATGTATTTCACATGGAGGAACTTCTCGAAGCCCTCGGCCTCGACCAGTTTGTTCAGGATCGCGCGGCGGCCTTCACGGGTGAACGTGATTTCCTTGCCGTACCCTTCGATACGTTCCTTGAGCCAGCCTGCTTCCTCCGGATTGGAGATGTGCATGTATTGCAGGGCGAAGGTGCCGCAATAGGTGCGCTTCACGATGTCGATGATCTGGCGCATGGACGCGACCTGAAGACCGAGCACGTTGTCGATGAAGATCGGGCGGTCCAGGTCGGCCTCGGAAAAACCGTAGGACTTGGGATCAAGCTCGGGGTGCGGGGTGTTATCGCGCATCTCAAGTGGGTCGATGTCGGCGATCAGGTGGCCGCGAATACGGTAGGCACGGATGATCATCAGCGCGCGGACCGAGTCGAGCACGGCGCGTTTGATCGCGTCCTCGGAAATCTCGACCTGGCGGTTCTGCGCCTCGTCCGCGATCTTCTTGGCGAGATCCTTGGGGTTGGCTTCCGCGATCGGACCTTTGGCCACCGGCTCTTCGGGCCACATGCCGTCCAGGGCGTGGGTCAGGTCATCGGCGGGCTGCGGCGGCCAGTCGGTGCGCATCCAGGACGGCCCTTGCGCCTCGCGCTTGACCTCGACCTCCGTGTCGCCAAGGGCGCGGAAGAACGCCTGCCAGCTTTCGTCCACCGACGCGGGGTCGTTGGCGTAGCGGGCATACATCTGTTCAAGATATTCGGCGTTGTGCCCCTGCATGAAGCTGGAGGCGTGAAACTGGTCATTGGGGCTCTGGTCCGTCATGGGATCACCTGAGAAAATGGTTTACGCGCGCCCCGCACATGTCAGGGCGCGCGTCGGGATTACTTGGCGATGGCTTGCTGCACCGCTTCGCCCAGCGTGGCCGGGCTGTCCGCCACGACGATGCCAGCCGATTTCATGGCTTCGATCTTGGACTCGGCGTCGCCCTGACCGCCAGACACAATCGCGCCAGCGTGGCCCATGCGGCGCCCCGGAGGCGCCGTGCGGCCCGCGATGAAACCTGCGGTCGGTTTCCAGCGGCCCTTCTTGCGCTGATCGGCAAGGAACTCGGCCGCTTCTTCTTCGGCCGTCCCGCCGATTTCACCGATCATGATGATTGACTGGGTCTCGTCGTCGTCGAGGAACATGTCGAGCACGTCGATGTGCTCGGTGCCCTTGATCGGATCGCCGCCGATGCCGACCGCTGTGGACTGACCCAGACCGATGTCGGAGGTCTGTTTCACCGCCTCGTAGGTCAGCGTCCCGGAACGGGACACGACGCCGACGGAGCCGCGTTTGTGGATGTGACCGGGCATGATGCCGATCTTGCAAGCGTCGGGGGTGATGACCCCCGGACAGTTCGGGCCGATCAGGCGCGAGGCCGAACCTTCCAGCGCGCGCTTCACCTTCATCATGTCGAGCACCGGGATGCCCTCGGTGATGCAAACGATCAGTTCCATCTCCGCGTCGATCGCTTCGAGGATCGAGTCCGCAGCGAACGGCGGCGGCACGTAGATGACGGAGGCATTGGCTTCGGTCTTGGCTTTTGCCTCGTGGACCGAGTTGAAGACCGGTAGATCGAGGTGGGTCTGGCCACCTTTGCCCGGCGTCACGCCGCCGACCATCTTGGTGCCGTAGGCCACGGCCTGTTCGGTGTGGAAGGTGCCCTGCGAGCCGGTGAGACCCTGACAGATGACCTTTGTGTTTTCGTCAATGAGAATGGCCATGTCTGATTATCCCTTCACCGCTTTCACGATTTTCTCGGCCCCGTCCGACAGGTTGTCGGCGGCGATCACATTGAGGCCGGAGGTGTTGATGATCTCCTTGCCCTTCTCGACGTTAGTGCCTTCGAGGCGCACGACAAGCGGCACTTGCAGCCCGACCTCTTTCACCGCGGCGACGACGCCCTCGGCGATGACGTCGCAGCGCATGATGCCGCCGAAGATGTTCACGAGGATGCCTTTGACGTTGTCGTCCGAGGTGATGATCTTGAACGCCTCGGTGACTTTTTCCTTGGTCGCGCCGCCCCCCACGTCGAGGAAGTTGGCCGGTTCCGCGCCGTAGAGCTTGATGATGTCCATCGTCGCCATGGCAAGGCCTGCGCCGTTCACCATGCAGCCGATTTCACCGTCGAGCGCGATGTAGTTGAGGTCGTACTTGGAGGCTTCGAGTTCCTTCGGGTCCTCTTCGGTTTCGTCGCGCAGGTTGGCGATGTCCGGCTGACGGTAGAGCGCGTTGCTGTCGAAGCTGAGCTTCGCGTCGAGCACCTTGAGGTTGCCGTCGGTCATGACGATCAGCGGGTTGATCTCCAGCATCTCCATGTCCTTCTCGATGAAGGCTTGGTAGAGCTGCCCCATAAGCTTCACGCACTGCTTGATCTGCTGGCCTTCGAGGCCGAGTGAAAAGGCGATGCGGCGACCGTGGAACGGCTGGTAGCCGGTCGCGGGGTCGACGGAGAAGGAGAGAATTTTCTCGGGCGTCGATGCGGCGACTTCCTCGATGTCCATGCCGCCCTCGGTGGAACAGACGAAGGACACGCGGGATGTCACGCGGTCGACGAGCAGGGCGAGGTAAAGCTCGCGCTCGATGTCCGACCCGTCTTCGAGATAGACCCGGTTGACCTGTTTGCCTGCCGGGCCGGTCTGATGCGTGACCAGCGTGCGGCCCAACATCTTCTTGGCTTCGTCGGCGGCTTCTTCGACGGATTTGGCGAGGCGGACACCGCCTTTATCACCGGCGCTCTCTTCTTTGAAAGAGCCTTTGCCGCGGCCGCCGGCGTGGATTTGTGCCTTGACGACCCAGAGCGGCCCGTCCATTTCGCCCGCCTTCGATTTGGCTTCGTCGGCTTTCGTCACGACACGGCCATCGGAGACCGGGGCGCCGTATTCGCGAAGGAGTGCCTTCGCCTGGTATTCATGGATGTTCATGAACTCGTCCCTGCTGGTTTGCGTTCGCAGGTGACCTTGCACGGCTTCCAAGACGTTTTAAACGGCTTTTTTGGCGATATCGTGAGAATCCGCAATATTCCGCACATCTGTGATCACAAGCTAAAAACGTGTGATCACAAATGGCAGTCGCGACGGCATGTCGCAGGTCGGATTCGGCTCTAACGCCTGCTATAGCGGCCTTAAACCGTCGCTTTGTCTCGATTTGTCTGGCGCAATCCGGCGAAGACCACTTCGTAGGCGCGCTTGCGTCCTTCGGGTCCGATGTTCGGCGTGGTCGCCGCGGCGGCGAGCATGGTGGCCAGAATGACAATGTCGTTCGTGCGCAATTCCGGTCCGACCGACCCCTCTTTGATCGCGGCCAACACATGCGGCTTGAGCAGCGCATTGAACCGGTCGATGGCATCGAGCAGCGCGGGATCGTCCCGCCCCTGCGCCCGAAGATAATCCGCGATCGGGGCATGGGCGATCATCTCGTCGAAGAAGTATCTAACCAGATCGAACAGACCTTCGGACGTCGCGGGGATGTCTTGGGCCTTATGCTCCAGCTTGACCAGATACAGGTCGAGCATTTCGTTGATGAGCGCGCGACGATCCGGAAAGTGCCGGAAAAAGGTTGCGCGGCCCACGCCGGCCCGTTTCGCGATACTGTCGAGCGGTGCTCCCACACCTCCCTCGATGAACACCTCGTGGGCGGCATCCAGAATTCGTATGCGGTTCTCCGCAAAATCCGCGCGGCGTTTTGTCGTCATGACGGTCCCCTCCAGTCCCGGTTTTTCACTTACGTTCGCGCGCCCCCACGAAAGCGAATGGTGAGCACATCATAGCCAATGGTCCTAACCTGCTGCAACTTCTGGTTTCGTAGTGACACAGCGTGAGCAAGCCTTCTCCCATTCCCGCCCAACGACCGACCCGCCGGGGCCTGGTGTCCATGGTGCGCGAGCCGACGGTTTGGTCGTCGCCTTCGCCTGATACCATCTCGACCTGGGGGCCGAAAGAATTCACCTGTCTTTCGATGATCCAGCCGATCCGGCGGCGAAAACCGCCGGTGGGATCAAGGGCACCGGGGATGACGCTGGGTTTCTCGATGGAGGCGATCAACCACCCGATTGCACGGGCTGTCGGCGAAAAGCCAGGCCATCGTGCGGCAGAAACGTCGGGCGAAGAAGGTGCGGCCGAATTGACGATTCCTCGGTCCAATCCTACGCTCCGCGAAAACGAACAGATCGCTTGAATGAAAACGTATTACTGGCGCCTTCGCAATTTCGCCACCTCTCTCGTCAAAAGCCCACGCCCCAAGATCCGCGGAGATGTGCGGTGGAGTGTGGCGGCCACGGTCAAAGAGCCGATGATGGTCCTGCTACCCTTCGTGTGTCACCATCTGGAGATGGGGGCGGACGAGATCATCCTGTACTTCGACGACCCGGAAGACCCGTCGATCGGGCAGATCGGCGCGATCGACGGCGTGCGGGCGGTGATCTGTGACGACCCCTATTGGG